>OGDN01000026.1_pt1 | contig 238455 bp, 232 predicted proteins | sample 1570271 | NCBI WGS metagenome assembly OGDN01 (sample SAMEA4384481, study PRJEB24528) | human gut metagenome | reverse complement strand
GATGGTGCCAATGTTAACGTGCGGCTTCGTGCGCTCAAACTTTTGCTTAGCCATTTTCTTTTTCCTCCATGTGTCAGGCCAAAACCTGACATATTATAATTCGGGAAATGGCTTCCCGCACAGAAAACGGGAAGCCTGAAAGACTTACTTCGCCGTCTTGGCGCCGCAAACCTTCTCCTGAATGGACTTCGGAACCGGCTCATAGTGCTCCGGCTGCATGGTGTACACGCCGCGGCCCTGCGTGCGGGAACGCAGCGCGGTGGAGTAACCAAACATCTCGGAGAGCGGAACCAGCGCGTGAATCTCTTCGGTCGTGCCGTTGTGATCCATGCCTTCGATGCGGCCGCGGCGGCTGTTCAGGTCGCCGATAACGTCGCCCATGTACTCTTCCGGCACGGTGACGTCCACCTTCATGATCGGCTCAAGCAGCACCGGATCGGCCTTGGCGATAGCCGCCTTGAAAGCCATGGAACCGGCGATCTTGAACGCGACTTCGGAGGAGTCAACGTCATGGTAGGAGCCGTCGTACACGGAAACATGGAAGTCCACAACCTCGAAGCCGCCCAGCGGGCCGTTCTTGGCGGCCTCGCGGATACCGGCGTCGATCGGCGCGATGAATTCCTTCGGGATGGAGCCGCCGACGGTGTCGTTGCTGAAGGAGTAGCCCTCGCCCGGCTCGACCGGGGAGATCTCGATCCAGCAGTGGCCGTACTGGCCGTTACCGCCGGTCTGACGGACGTAGCGGCCTTCGGCCTTCGCGCTCTTGCGGATGGTCTCACGGTAGGCAACCTGCGGCGCGCCGACGGTCGCCTCAACCTTGAACTCGCGCAGCAGACGGTCAACGATAATCTCCAGATGGAGCTCGCCCATGCCGGCGATGATCGTCTGACCGGTCTCCTGGTTGGTATAGGTCTTGAAGGTCGGATCCTCTTCAGCCAGACGCAGCAGGCCGAGAATCATCTTCTCCTGGCCGGCCTTGGTCTTCGGCTCGATGGCGACCTGGATAACCGGCTCCGGGAACTCCATCTTCTCAAGGATGATCGGGTGCTTGTCGTCGCACAGGGTGTCGCCGGTCGTGGTATCCTTGAAGCCGACAACGCCGCAGATTTCGCCGGTGTAAACCTCGGTGATTTCCTTGCGCTCGTTGGCGTGCATCTGAAGCAGACGGCCGATGCGCTCACGCTTGCCCTTCGTGGAGTTGAGCACGTAGCTGCCCGAACCGATGTGGCCAGAGTAGACACGGATGAAGCTCAGCTTGCCGACGAACGGGTCGGTCATGATCTTGAAAGCCAGCGCGGAGAACGGCGCGTCGTCGCTCACCGGGCGCTCGTCTTCCTCGTCGGTGTGCGGGTCGAAGCCCTTGACCGGCGGGATGTCCAGCGGAGACGGCATGTAGGCCACAACCGCGTCCAGCAGCGGCTGAACGCCCTTGTTGCGGTAGGAAGTGCCGCACAGCACGGCGAAGAAGCTGCAATCGATGGTGCCCTTGCGGATAGCGGCCTTCATCTCGTCGATGGTCGGCTCCTCGCCTTCCATGAACTTCTCCATGATGCCGTCGTCCACGTCGGCCAGCGCTTCGATGAGCTGATCGCGGTACATCTGAGCTTCTTCCTGCATATTCTCCGGAATCGGCTCGTCGCGGTAATCCTTGCCCAGGTCATCATAGTAGACCTCGGCGCGCATGGTCAGCAGGTCGATGATGCCGCGGAAATCGTTCTCCGCGCCGATCGGCAGCTGAATCGGGTGCGCATTCGCGTGCAGACGCTCGTGGAGCATGTCCACCACGCGGTAGAAGTTCGCGCCCATGATGTCCATCTTGTTGACGTACACCATGCGCGGAACATGATAGTGCTCGGCCTGACGCCAAACAGTCTCGGACTGCGGCTCAACGCCGCCCTTCGCGCAGAACACGGCGACAGAGCCGTCCAGAACGCGCAGGGAACGCTCGACCTCGACGGTGAAATCGACGTGGCCGGGAGTGTCGATGATGTTGAGGCGATAGTCCTTCCAGTAGCAGGTCGTCGCGGCGGAGGTAATGGTGATGCCGCGCTCCTGCTCCTGAGCCATCCAGTCCATGGTGGCGGTGCCTTCATGCGTCTCGCCGATTTTGCGGTTCTTGCCCGTATAGAACAGAATGCGCTCGGTCGTCGTCGTCTTGCCGGCATCGATATGCGCCATGATACCGATGTTGCGAACCATCTTTAATTCATGGTCTCTGGGCATGTTGAATCTCCTTTTTGTTCAGGCGGCCGCTTGCGCGGCGCCTCGCACGATCGGACGGAAATTACCAGCGATAGTGGGCGAACGCCTTGTTGGCCTCGGCCATACGGTGCATTTCTTCCTTACGCTTGACAGCCGCGCCGGTGTTGTTGCTCGCGTCGATGATCTCGGCGCACAGGCGCTCAGCCATGGTCTTCTCGCCGCGCTTGCGGGAGAACTCGACCAGCCAGCGCAGGGCCAGGGTCTGACGGCGCTCCGGGCGGATCTCGATCGGGACCTGATAGGTCGCGCCGCCAACGCGGCGGGCCTTGACTTCAAGGCTGGGCAGAATATTCTGCAGGCCGGCGTTGAAAACTTCCATCGCGTCCTTGCCGGTCTTGTCGGCCAGCATCTGGAACGCGTCGTAGCAGACGGACTGCGCGATGCCGCGCTTGCCGTCGAGCATGATCTGGTTGATCAGCTTGGTGACGATGGTGTTGCCGTAAACCGGATCCGGCAGCACTTCACGCTTGGGTACAAAACCACGTCTCGGCATGGGTTTAACCTCCTGAGTTGTCAGGAAGCAAGGATTGTTTCCTCGCTTCGGTTTTCTTGCAGCATGGCCCGAACGGCCGGCAAGCGCCGCCTCAGCAAAAGCGGCTTTCTTAACCGGATCTAGCACACAGCCCTGCCCGCGAAAAATCCTGCGCGCTGTTCCAAACACGCACAGCATCCTTTCGCTTCGCGGCCGGCCACCCGTTTCAGACCGACGACACCTCCGATACTGGGAGGGCGCCACTTCCTTCGTTATCCCGAAGTATGAACCCTCAGAAATTACTTCTTCGGGCGCTTCGCGCCGTACTTGGAGCGGGCCTGCATACGCTTGGCCACACCGGCAGCATCCAGCGCGCCGCGGATGATGTGATAACGAACGCCAGGCAGGTCACGGACACGGCCGCCGCGGATGAGCACCACGGAGTGCTCCTGCAGGTTGTGGCCGATGCCGGGGATGTAGCAAGTACCTTCGACGCCGTTCGTCAGGCGGACACGGGCAATCTTACGCAGCGCAGAGTTCGGCTTCTTCGGCGTGGTAGTCTTGACAGACAGGCACACGCCGCGCTTCTGCGGGCACTTCTGCAGGATAGGCGCGGTCGGCTTTGCAGCGATCGCTTTTCTTCCGTTGCGGATCAACTGGTTGATCGTAGGCATGGAAGCACCTCCTATGTTTCTTCTCAAAAATTCTGGAACACTTGCTTGCTGATTCATCTATATGAACCCGCTTGCGCGGGGTCATAGCATACAAAGCGCCGGCGTGCCGCATAGCAGCCGGTATTTTTTGCGGCCGATTCGCCCTTATTTGAGCAGACCGGCGGCCGCAGCCTTGACGTCGATGCCACATGCGCGTCCAAGCTTTTCCATCGATTCCACCTGCGTGCAGGGGATATCCATGTCGTAACAGCGATCCACGACGCGCTTGGTGAGCAGCAGATCCGCATCTTGCGCCACATACGCATGGGCAACCTTGCCCTCGTCCAGCGCACGCAGAACCTGCTTGGTGCCGACTACTCGTCGGTCAACATCGGCGAGACCATCATTCATAGACCAATTCTTCCTTTCAATCGTCTTCCGCGCAGACCATCCCCGCGGACGGCTTGCACAGCAAACATGAGTATGATATCATCTTCCGTCCCGAATGTCAATTCTTATTTTTGGTTTTTCCCTTATTTTACACATTTTTTTCGGATTCGGCCCGCGCAAATCCAAAAAGGGGCTCCCGTGCCCCTCGCGTCTTTCGCGCCCGATGTTTACAGTGCCCGCAGCGCGTCGATGAGCGCCGTTTTTCCCTCGGTCTTTTCGTCCTTCATCTTGACGATGCGTGCCGGTACGCCCGCAACCACCGCGTTTTCCGGCACGTCCCTCGTGACGACCGCGCCCGCTGCCACCACCGCGCCGTTTCCGACGCTTACGCCCTCGATGACCACCGCGTTTGCGCCGATGAGCACGTTGTCGCCGATCGTGACGGGTTTCGCGCTGGGCGGCTCGACCACGCCCGCGAGCACTGTGCCCGCCCCGATGTGGCTGTGTCTGCCAACGATCGCGCGCCCGCCGAGCACCGCGCCCATGTCGATCATCGTCCCTTCGCCGACTGCCGTGCCGATGTTGAGAATCGCGCCCATCATGATCACTGCGCCTTCGCCGATTTCCACCTCGTCGCGGATGATCGCGCCCGGCTCGATGCGCGCATGCAGGGTTTTGATATCCGCCAGCGGCAGCGCGCTGTTGCGTCGGTCGCACTCGACGACAAGATCTTCAATCGCGTCCTCATTGCGTTCCAGCACGGGCGCAATGTCTTTGTAATCGCCCATCACGATCATGTCCGCGCCGGTAAACACGTGGCAGTTCTCAAAATGCAGCGGCCTGGTTGTCCTGATATAGGCTTTCACGGGCGTTTTCTTCTCCGCCGTTCGGATCTTTTCGATGATTGCCTTCGCGTCCATCATGTTCCTCCGAATATCACGTCGTCCATGTCATACAGGCCGTTCGGGGCGCGCATTGCAAATGCCGCCGCCCGAAGCGCGCCGAGCGCAAAGATTTCGCGGCTGTCCGCGCGGTGGCGCAGTTCCAGCTCTTCCATCGGCCCGAAAAAATACAGCCTGTGTTCGCCCGCAACCGTGCCCCCGCGCACCGCATGCACGCCGATTTCCCGCCCGCGTGCGCCGCTTCGCCCTTCGCGCCCGTTTAAAACAGCATATGCGCCGTCTGGGTCAACGCGCCTCAAAAGCATCTTCGCCGTACCGCTGGGGGCGTCCGCCTTGCATCGATGGTGCGTCTCCACGATTTCCATGTCGAAACCGCCGCCGAGCATCCGCGCCGCTTCTGCCGCCAAACGCCCCAGCACCGTCACCCCGACGGAAAAATTATCCGCCCATACAATCGGGATGCTTCGGCCAGCCTCGCGAATGGCCTCGCCCTGTGCGTCGCTGAACCCCGTCGTGCCGATGACCAGCGGAATTTTTCTCCGCGCCGCGCTTTCCAGCAGCCCGTTCAAATTGTCCGGATGAGAAAAATCCAGCGCCGCGTCCATCTCCTCCAGCTCGTCAAGGCTCGCACAGCCGCCCCGCCCGACGAAACCGGCTATCTGCACATCCTCCCGCCGTGCGCAAACCGCCTCGATCATCCGCCCCATTTTGCCGCAGCCCACGACCGCGATGTTCATTTTCTCCCCTCCGTCAAAAAAGATTTCTGCCGCTCAGGATTGTCGGATGGGCGTTTTTTTATACGGTTTTCTGCCAGCAGCAAGCTGCACGCCGTAGGCGTGATGGAAGGCGTTTTGTTTTACATGTCCAATTTTCCGATGTCCCGCCGCATATGCGCGCCGTCGAAATGAATCTGCTCCGCCGCCGCATAGGCTTTGTGAATCGCGTCCGCCAGCGTGTCGCCCAGCGCCGTCACGCCGAGCACGCGGCCGCCCGCCGTCACATAGCCCGCGTCCGTCCGCTTCGTGCCTGCATGATACACCGTCGCGCCCATCGCTTCCGCCTCTTCCAAACCGGAAATCGGCTTGCCGCCTTCGTACTTGCCCGGATAGCCGCCGCTGGCCAGCACGACGCACGCCGCCGCACCGTCCTTCCAGCGAATATCCATCTCGGCCAGTCGCTGCTCACGCACCGCCCGCATGATGGCGAACAAATCGCTGTCCAGCAGCGGCAGCACGACCTGTGTCTCCGGGTCGCCAAAGCGCGCATTGTATTCGACCACCTTCGGCCCGTCTTTCGTCAGCATCAGCCCGACATACAGCACACCCTTGAACGTGAAACCCTCGGCGTTCATCGCCCGAAGCGTCGGCAGCAGAATTTCGCGTTCCGTCCGCTCTGCGATGTGCCGGGTATACAGCGGGCTGGGCGCGAACGCGCCCATGCCGCCCGTGTTCGGGCCTTTGTCGCCGTCAAACACGCGCTTGTGGTCCTGGCTGGCCTTCATCGGCACAATCGTCTTGCCGTCACAGAAGCACAGCACCGTCACCTCGCGCCCGACCATACATTCTTCAATCAGCACCCGCGCGCCGCTCCTGCCGAACTTGCCGCCCTGCATCATCTCGATCACGGCCTGTTTCGCCTCGTCTATCGTCGCCGCGACGACGACGCCCTTGCCCAGCGCCAGGCCGTCCGCCTTGACGACAATCGGCGCGCTCTGCGTATCCAGATACGCCAGCGCCTTCTCCATCTCGGTGAAGATTTCGCACCTCGCCGTGGGGATGCCGTATTTGCGCATCAGGTTTTTGGAAAAGATCTTGCTCGCTTCCATCTGCGCGGCGTAAGCCGTCGGACCGAACGCCGCAATGCCTTCCGCTTCCAGCCTGTCCACACAGCCCAGCGCCAGCGGATCATCCGGCGTCACGCAGACAAAATCCACCTTTTCCCGTTTCGCCAGCGCCACAATGCCGTCGATATCCGTCGCTTTCACATCGGGAATGCAGCACGCCACTCGCGCAATGCCCGCGTTGCCCGGCGCGCAGAGCAGTTCCGTCACATCCTTCGATTCGCTCAGCTTCCTGCAAACCGCGTGTTCGCGCCCGCCGCCGCCAATAACCAATACTTTCATGCTTGACCTCCTGTCGCCCTCTCCGACCGCTGACGCGGCCACCTCTTCCAAAGGGAGAGACAGGTTTTTTTGTGCCTCTCTCGCCCTTTCTTTAAAAGGCAAAAAACAGCGTCCCCTCCCGCCCGCTTGGGGCGGCCCCAAGGGACGCTGCTCGTTTTTACCCTACATTATGAATCCTTTATCGCGAAGCGATAAAAATGGGAAATCCAAGAACCTCAGGTTCTTGGTGGGGTGTGGGGCAACGCCCCACGCGTTTCCCCTTTAGTGCTTGAAATGGCGCATGCCCGTAAAGACCATCGCAATGCCGTACTTGTCGCACGCGTCGATGGAATCCTGATCGCGGACGCTGCCGCCCGGCTGAATGATACAGCTGATGCCCGCTTCCGCACAGGCCTTCACGCAGTCGTCAAACGGGAAGAACGCATCGCTCGCCAGCGCCGCGCCGCGCACCTTGTCGCCGCTGCGCTCGATGGCCATCTGCGTGCTCCAAATGCGGTTGACCTGCCCCGGCCCGATGCCCAGGCTCTGGTTGTCCTTGGCAATCGCAATGCCGTTGGATTTCGCATGCTTGACGATCTTCCACGCCAGCATCAAATCCTCCATCTGCTTTTCCGTCGGCTGCGCTTTGGTCACGACCTTCAAGTCGCCGTCTTCCGGCAGCAGCTTGTCGTCGATTTCCTGCACCAGCAGGCCGCCCGCCACTTTGCGCATCACGCGTTCGCCCTTCGGATACGTGCGGATCGTCGTATCCAGTTCCAGCAGGCGTAGATTCTTTTTCTTCGTCAGAATCGCCATCGCTTCCTCGGTGAACTTCGGCGCAACGATGATCTCAAGGAAGATTTTGCTCATCTGCTCAGCCGTCGCCGCGTCCACCGTGCCATTGGTGACGACAATGCCGCCGAACACGCTGACCGGATCGGCCTCATACGCCAGCTTGTAAGCCTCGCTGACCGTCTCCGCCACGCCCACGCCGCACGGGTTGCCGTGCTTGACCGCAATGACCGCCGTCGTGTCAAACTCGCGCAGCAGTTCCAGCGCGCCGTTCGTGTCGTTGATGTTGTTGTAGGAAAGCTCCTTGCCGTGCAGCTGCCTGGCCGCCGGGAGCGTGCCCGCGATATCGCCCAGGTCGCGATAGAACGCCGCTTTCTGGTGCGGGTTCTCGCCGTAACGCATCTCCTGCACCTTTTCAAACGTGACGGTCAGGTTCTGCGGGAATTCCGGCGCGTCCTCCAGCTGGCTGCGCAGGTACTGCTGAATCATGCAGTCATACTGCGCGGTATGCTCAAAGACCTTATATTGCAGATAGCGCTTGGTTTTCAGCGAAACGTCGCCCGTGGTTTCCAGCTCGGTGAGCACGCGGTCGTAATCCGCCGGATCGATGACGACGACCACATCCTGCGCATTTTTTGCCGCCGCGCGAAGCATGGTCGGGCCGCCGATATCGATGTTCTCAATCGCCTCGTCGAAGGTCACGCCGGGCTTTTCAATGGTCGCGCGGAAGGGATACAGGTTGATGACGACCATGTCAATCGGCTCCACGCCGAGCTGTTCAAGCTGTTTCATGTGTTCGGGATTCTCACGCACGGCGAGCAGCCCTGCGTGAATCGCCGGATGCAGCGTCTTCACGCGCCCGTCGAGGCACTCCGGAAAACCGGTCACGTCGCTCACGCCGGTGACGGAAATCCCCGCCTGTTCAATCGCCTTCATCGTGCCGCCTGTGGACAGCAGGGTCACGCCCTGATCGGCCAATCGGCGGGCCAGTTCCACAATGCCGGTCTTATCCGACACGCTCAAAATCGCACGCTTAACCATGAATAAGCTCCCTTCTGTAAGAACACGTTGGGGCTCTGCCCCAAACCCCGGCCGGGAACTGAGTTCCCGACACCCTCCGCTTCCTGATTCCTTCGGAATCAGGGATATCTTTATAGACAGGCTGTGTATACGACCGTCAGGCGCATGAACCTTCCAAATTGTTTTTAGATGGATCGCATTGCGATCCATCTCATTCGGGAAGTCCAGAAACCTCAGGTTTCTGGCGGGGTTTGGGGTGGCGCCCCCATCGTTCCCCGGCTTACATGTCCCTGCCCAGCAAATACTCTTCCGTTCTCACCCAGTCAAACCCGCTGCGCTTGAAAAACTTCATCGCGCTGGCGTTGCGCCGGACGGCGCGGGCAATCAGGTGCGGCACCTGCTGCTTGTTCAGCTGGCCCAGCGCTTCATCCACCAGCGCGCTGGCCACGCCGCGGCCGCGCCATTTCGGCTCCACGCAGACCATTTCCAGCGTCGCTTCGGCCTGCGTGCCCGTGACGAGCATGCTTCCCACGTAGTCGCTGCCGTAATACATCGCCTTCGCCATGAAAACCGGACCGCGCATGCGCTCTTCCAGCCACTCGCTGGCGTGCTCCACGCAGCCAAATTCTTTCAGACCCAGCAGAAATTCTTCGCGCCGCGTGCGGGTGCGCAGATCCACGTCGATGGATTTCGTGCCCACCGGGCTGTAATTGCGCCTGCGCGCGGAAAGATCCTGCGGCACGTTCAGCACAAACAGCTCCACGCCGTCGTAATCGTCAAACCCCATCCGGGTGAAATATTCGTGGCGCTCCGCATCTTCAATCGCGCAGCGGGTATACAGCCGCGCGGCCAAACCGCCTTCTTCATCCTTGATCCGCTCGGCTCTGGCACTCAAAGCGCCGAAAAGCGTGTCGCTGGCCATCGGATGGGCGTTCATCGTCATCTCGATATCCAGCGGCCTGTCCGGCAGCATCTTTTTGATTACGCGGTATTCCAGGCCACCCTGCCCGATTTCCACGCCCGCATCGTCGATGATTACAAAACTGTTTTCCCGCAGAGCGCCGCCAACGCCGCGCACGGGCTGATAAATTCTCATAATTAGGAAGACACCCTTCATCAAACCGGCTGATGCGCACGCTCTCCCGTTTCCAAATACCGGAAAAAGTTCGCATTCGCCGAAATTGCACATGTGAACACTTTATTATAGCACATGTACCTGTCTTCCATCTACCCCCAGTTTTTCCGCGCAGAAAAGTCGCACGCTTTCCGGCAGAATTTCGTGTTCGACGGTCAGCACGCGCGCGGCCAGCGTCTCCGGCGTGTCGCCCTCCAGCACGGGCACGCTCTTCTGCATGATGACCCCGCCGTGATCGACCTGCTCATCGACGAAGTGCGTCGTCGCGCCGGAGATCTTTGCGCCATAAGCCAGAACCGCTTCATGCACATGATGGCCGTACATGCCCGGCCCGCAGAACGCCGGAATCAGCGCCGGATGGATGTTGATGATCCGATGCTCATACGCCCGAACGACCTGGCGGCCCAAAATCGGCAGATAACCCGCCAGCACGACCAGATCCGCGTCCGCCGCTTTCAGCTTTTGGAGAATGATGTCGTTGAAAGCCTCGTCGCTCCCCGCCTGCTTTTTGCTGACAAATTCCGCCGGAATGCCGTGCTTTTTCGCCCGCTCAAGGGCAAACGCTTTGGACGCGTTGGCAAGCACCAGAACGATCTGCCCGTCGATGGTTCCGGCTTCCACCGCGTCGATGAGCGCCTGCAAATTCGTGCCGCCGCCGGAGCAGAGCACCGCAATCCTCTTGCTCACAGCAGAACCAGCCTTTCGCCATCTGCGGCCGTCTTGGCCACGCGGCCGATACGATACGCCTTTTCGCCCTGCTCTTCCAGCGTCGCGACGAGCTTATCGGCCTCTTCTTCCTTCACCGCAAACACCATGCCGATGCCCATGTTGAAGGTGTTGTAAGCCTGCCTGTCGCCCAGCCCGCCGAGCTTTACCAGCTCCGTGAACACAGGCAGAACCGGCCACGTGCCGCGCTCGATCTGCGCGCTCAGGCCGTCGGGCAGAATGCGCGGGATATTCTCGATGAAGCCGCCGCCCGTGATGTGCGCAATGCCGTGCACATCGCAGGCTTTGCACGCCGCCAGCGCGGGTTTCACGTAGATTTTGGTCGGGGTGAGCAGGGTTTCGCCCCAGCTCTTTCCGCCGAGCGCTTCCACCGGCGTGTGAATGTCGCGTCCCTCGGTCAGCACCAGCTTGCGCACCAGCGAATAGCCGTTGGAATGCACGCCGGAGGAGGCCATGCCGACCAGCACGTCGCCCTCCGCCACACGTTCGCCGGAGATGGATTGTTCCCGCCCGACGAGACCGACGGTGAAGCCCGCCAGATCATATTCGCCCGCCGGGTAGAAATCCGGCATTTCGGCCGTTTCGCCGCCGATCAATGCGCAGCCCGCCTGCCTGCATCCGTCCGCCACGCCCGCGACAATCTGCTCGACCTTCGCCGGGTCGAGGTATCCCGTCGCGATATAATCCAGAAAAATCAACGGTTTTGCGCCCTGGCAGACCACGTCGTTGACGCACATCGCCACGCAGTCAATGCCCACCGTGTCGTGCTTATCCATCAGGAAAGCCAGCTTGAGTTTGGTACCCACGCCGTCCGTGCCCGCGACGAGCACGGGCTTGTCCACGTCTGCGTTTTCGATGGAATAAAACCCGCCGAACGAGCCGAGGCCGCCCAGCACATTTTCATCAAACGTGGCGGCCACATGCTGCTTCATCCTGCGCACGGCCTCATAGCCGCGTTCAACGTCCACGCCCGCATCCTTGTAGGTAATCACGATGAACCTCCTTTTAGGGCACTGCCCCAAACCCCGCCAAGAACCTGATGTTCTTGGATTTCCTTCTTGACGGATTGCTTTGCAATCCGTAGATTCATACTTTCCCGCTTCCGCGCCAAAGCGAAAGCGTTTCTTGGGCTGCAGCCCAACGTCACCCTTCTATATCCTTCATTTCCCCCGTTTCGGGGTCGATGGGATAGTCGCCGTCAAAGCAGCCCGTGCAGAACTGGCAGCCCGAACCGGCCACCGTCTTGAGCAGATCGGGCAGGGAAAGAAATTTGAGGCTGTCCGCCCCGATGAAGCGGCAGATTTCCTCCACGCTGCGGCTGTGGCCGATCAGCTCTTCGCTCGTCGCCGTGTCAATGCCGAAATAGCAGGGGTTCAGCACCGAGGGCGAGGAAATGCGCATATGCACTTCCTTTGCGCCCGCCGTGCGCAGCATCTCGACGATCTTGCGGCTTGTCGTGCCGCGCACGATGGAATCATCCACCAAAATCAGCCGCTTGCCGCGCACGTTGCGGGTCAGCGCGTTGAGTTTCGTGCGCACGCCCAGTTCGCGCATTCCCTGCTCCGGCTGGATGAACGTGCGGCCGACATAGCGGTTTTTGGCCAGTCCGTCGCCGTAGGGAATGCCGCTCTGCTGCGCATAGCCCATCGCCGCCGCCAGCGCGCTGTCCGGTACGCCAATGACCATATCCGCCTGCACGTCGTCGCCGACGGCCAGACGTTTGCCCGCCTCCACGCGGGATTGATACACATTGATGCCGTCAATGACCGAATCCGGCCGCGCGAAATACACAAATTCAAACAGGCACAGGCGACTGCGCATCGGCGTTTTCACGTGGGTCGAGTGAATGCCTTCTTCGTCGATGACCACGATTTCGCCCGGCTGCACATCGCGGACAAATTCCGCGCCCACCGCGTCGAGCGCGCAGCTCTCGCTCGCCAGCACGAAGCTGCTGCCCACGCGCCCCAGGCAGAGCGGGCGGATGCCGTAAGGATCGCGAATGCCGATCAACTTATCCTTCGCCAGCAGCACCAGCGCATAACTGCCGCGCACTTTTTCCATCATGGAGCGGACGGCCTCGATTAAGCCCTTGCTGCTTTCCCGCGCAATCAGGCTCAGGATGACTTCGGTATCCACCGTCGTCTGAAAAATCGCGCCGTCGTCCTCCATCTGGCTTCTGAGCACGTCCGCGTTGACCAGATTGCCGTTGTGCGCCAGCGCCAGCATGCCGATTTTGCAGCGCGCCACCAACGGCTGAGCGTTGATGACGTCCTTGCCGCCAAAGGTCGAATAGCGCACATGGCCGATGGAAATATGTCCCGTCAGCCCGTGCAGAATTTCTTCGTCAAACACCTCCGGCACAAGGCCGAGGTTGCGATAATGCTTAATGCCCTTTCCATCAGCCACCGCAATACCGGCGCTTTCCTGTCCGCGGTGCTGCAAAGCAAACAGACCGTAATACGCGGCCTCCGCCACGTTGATGGCCTCATCCTGCGCGTAAATGCCGAACACGCCGCAGGCTTCCTCCATCCGGTCTCCGCGTTCCTTGATTTCCGTCATGCTGCCTCCGCCTTACACTTCATCCTGAATCTGTCTGTCGTCCGCCTCAATCGCCGCCGCCATCTGCTCGCGGTGCGCCAGCAGCTTTTCGGCCAAAATTGGGTACTTGATCGAGAGCATCTGTGCCGCCAGATAGGCCGCGTTATCGCCGCCGCCGACCGCGACCGTCGCCACCGGAATGCCAGTGGGCATCTGCACGGTGGAAAGCAGCGAATCCAGCCCGTCCATGAACGACGATTTGACCGGAATGCCGATGACCGGCAGCGTCGTGTGTCCGGCGATTACGCCAGCCAGATGAGCCGCCTTGCCTGCCGCAGCAATGATGGCCTCAAAGCCGTTTTCACGCGCGTTGGCCGCGAACGCCGCAACGGTTTCGGGCGTTCTGTGCGCGCTGGCGACATGCACCTCAACCTCAATCTCGAACTTCTTGAGCACATCTACGCAGCCCTTGAGGGACGGCCAGTCGCTCTTTGAACCCATAATCAACGCAACTTTCGGCATCGTTTTGACCTCCAAACCTCGAAATCAATCTTAGTATAGCAAGAGTCGCTCCTGTTTTCAATAAAATTCCGGAACTTATTTTCTTATTTTTTGATTATCGTTCGTATTTTTATCTCATTTTGCGTTCATTTCATGTTTGCATGCCTGTTTTTCCGTGCTTTTTCCGGACTTTGATTTGTCTGCTTTTGGGATGATGAATTTCAGCATAAGCAGCGACTGCGAAAAAGCAAAGCTCCCCCTCTTTGAGGAAGGTGGCACGGCGCAGCCGTGACGGAAGGAGTTTAAAAAAAATCCCTCCGTTAAGGAGGGACTCGTTTTATTGAAATGTCTCTTTTCCGATCGGTGTCGGGGTTTGATCATAAAACACCCGTCGGACAGTGGGCGTCGTTTCCAAAATGCGCCCAACCGTGCGTTCCACCAGATCATATGGCAGCCTCGCCGGAACAAGCATCGCGCCGGAAATCGTCACTGCGCGCAGGATGATCGTGCTGGTTTCCTTTTGCGCGTCCACCATGATCGGGAAGTATTTATAGAGCTTTTTATTCAGCCCTGCTTCGCGAATCTCCCCGCTGAAAATCGCGTCGGCTTTGCGCAGCGCCGCCAGTTTTTCCGGGGTCACTTCGCCGATGATCCGCGCCCCCAAGCCCATCAGCGGGAACGGCTTGCGCTGCACGATGCTGCTGTCCATGCCCAGCGTCTCGGCGATTGCACGAACCTCCTCACGGAAGAGCAGCGCCAACGGCTCAAGCACCGCCATGCCGCAGTCCTGCCACACCGCGTTGTTCGCGCCGCCCAGAAAGTCGCTGTAATTGGTGCCCATGACCAGCGTTTTCGCGCCGGGAATCGCCTCCGTCTGCCGAATCATCTCTTCGTGCAGGCAGGCAACGACGACCTCCCGCTTTTCCCGCATGGTCTGCTTTCCGCGAAGTCCGGCAAGCACGCTTTCTGCGCGATCCGCCACGCGAAGCGGAATCCCCAGCCGTTCAAACGTCTCCTGCACGGCGGCGCTTTCCCCTTCGCGCATCAGACCCGTTTCCACATAGATGGCCGTCATCCGTTCGCCAAACGCCTGATGCGCCAATACGGCGGCCACAGCCGAATCCACGCCGCCGCTCACGCCGCACACCGCAAAACCGCCTTCAATCGAAGCGTCCGCCAGCATACGCCGCGCCTCGGTCAGCGCAGCGTCCATGGTGAACCATGGCATGCATCCGCAGATGTCGCGCGCAAAATTCTTGAGAATGGTCGAGCCATCCGGATCGTTGCGCTCCAATTCAAATTGAATGCCAAAAAGCGAGCGTCTGTCGTCCGCAAAGGCGATGGTGCAGCCGCCCGCGCCTGCCGTCACCTGCACATCGGCAGGGAGCATCAGCGTCATGGCTTCCTGAATATAGCGTTCTCCGGCCTCCACGCCTGAAAACAGCCGACACTCCGCATACTGAACAGACGCTTTCCTGTGCGAAATGGCCGTGCCCGCGCATGCGCCGCCCATCGCCGTGATGAGCATATGCGCGGCATGGCCCAGCGCCAGCACGGGAATGCCCAGTTTCAAAATTTCCGCGTCGAACACGCCCGCGGCGCTTTGGGGTTCGCCGCAGAGCACAATGCCGCGCGGCGCGGCCTGCGCAATCTGCGCAGCCGTGGTCATGCCGCTGATGATTTTGCAAAACACCTGCTCACCGCGAAGCCGCCTGGCCGCCTCGACGGCAAACTCATCCGAGTAATTGAGAATGAGAATCATGTCGTTCATGCTTCGTTCCCTCCCACAGGGCAGCTGCTCTTCTCCCCGATTTCAAAAGAAGCTGCTCCGCATTTCGGCGAAACAGCTTCTTTGGTAACACAGGGGATTAGATCAGCTCAAGAATGACCATCTCGGCAGCGTCGCCGCGGCGCGGGCCTTTCTTGAGAATGCGGGTGTAGCCACCGGCGCAGTTCTTCTCGGCGTTGCGAGCCTTGTACTTCGGCGCGATCTCACGGAAGAGCTTCTCCACGCAGGGATACTTCGCGTCCTTGGTGCGCTCGGCATAAGCCTTCTTGGACTCGTCGTCCTGCTTCGGCTCCTTCACGTCGTACAGATACGCCATGATCTGACGGCGGGCATGCAGCTTGCTCGGGGCATCGTTCTGCACGGTCACGGTCACGGACTGGCCCTTGTCGTTGTTAAAGGTCTTCTCGACGGAGACCGTGTTATCGCACTCGCGGATGGCGAGAGTGATCAGGTGCTCGGCGGCGCTGCGAACTTCCTTGGCGCGGGCCAGAGTGGTCTCGATACGGCCATACCAAATGAGGTTGGTCACCTGATTGCGCAGAAGCGCCTTGCGCTGAGCGGCCGTACGGCCAAGTTTACGCTGATAAGCCATTTTGTTTATCCTCCTATTACAGCCCGCCTCCTGCAAATACAGTTCTTCACGCGGCACGCAAGAAGCCTGCTCCGCCGATTGGGCAGATCAGGCCTTGCCTTGCCGCGCCCATATTTCCCTTAGGCGCGACCTTGATAGCCCTTTCGGGCAGTGTATAATTTGTAACCGGTTTTGCCGGATTACTCGTCGTTGGCACGCAGGGCCAGACCCAGAGCGGCGAGCTTCTGCTCGACTTCTTCCAGAGACTTCTTGCCCAGGTTGCGAACCTTCATCATGTCTTCCTGATTGCGCTGCACAAGCTCGGCGACGGTGTTGATGCCGGCGCGCTTGAGGCAGTTGTAGGCACGGACGGAGAGATCGAGCTCTTCGATCGTCATTTCCAGCACCTTTTCGCGGTGATCGTCTTCCTTCTCGTTGAAGCCGATGGTCACCACCTGATCGGTCAGATCCATGAACAGCTTCAGATGGCCGTTGAGGATCTTCGCGGCGGTGCTGATGGCCTCATCCGGCTGGATGCTGCCGTCGGTCCACACTTCGAGGGTCAGGCGATCGTAATCGGTCTCCTGGCCGACGCGGGTGTTCTCGACGGTGTAATTCACCTTGCGGATCGGCGTGAAGATCGAATCCGTCGGGATGACGCCGATGGGCGTATTGGGATTTTTGTTGTTCGCTGCGCTCACATAGCCGCGGCCCTTTTCCAGGGTCAGGTGCATGATGAGGTCGGCGTCCTCGTTGAGCGTGGCGATATGCAGATCGCGGTTGACCACCTCGATCTGATCGTCCACGGCGAGGGCCGCCGCCGTCAGCTCACAGGGACCCTTGACGTTGATGGACACCGTCTTGGGACCGTCGCAATACAGCTTGGCGGAAAGCTCTTTCAGGTTGAGGATGATCTCTGCAACGTCCTCTTTCACACCGGGAACGGCGGAAAACTCGTGCTGGATGCCCTCAATGCGGATGCTGGATACGGCAACGCCCGGCAGAGAGCTGAGCAGCACGCGGCGCAGGGAATTTCCCAGCGTCTGGCCAAAGCCATGCTCAAGCGGCTCTACGACAAACTTGCCGTAGCTGTCGCTGGCTTCCACACGTTCGATGCGGGGCTTTTCGATTTCGATCATTGGGCAGATTCCTCCTCACAGTTACCGTGAACAGCCATGGATTAACGAGAATAGAGCTCGACGATGAGGTGCTCTTCGATCGGGCAATCGATGTCCTCGCGGGCAGGCATCGCAGCCACGGTGCCGGTGAGATTCTGCGCGTCAAAGGTGAGCCACTTCGGAGTCACAACGCCGGTGCCCTCGCGCAGCGCCTTGAAAGCGGCCTGCTCGCGGGAACGCTCACGCAGGGTGATCACGTCGCCGACCTTCACGGAGTAAGAGGGGATGTCCACCTTCTTGCCGTTGACCAGGATGTGGCCATGCACGATGATCTGGCGCGCCATGCGGCGGGTCTTGGCAATGCCCAGACGATAGATCACGTTGTCAAGGCGCAGTTCGAGGAGCTTCAGCAGGTTTTCACCGGTGATGCCCTTCATGTTGGCCGCCTTGAGGTAGTAACGGTGGAACTGCTTCTCCAGCACACCGTAAACAAACTTGACCTTCTGCTTTTCCTTGAGCTGCGTGCCGTACTCGGAAACCTTCTTGCGCTTGTTGCCGCCCGGGTTGCGAGTAGACTTCTTGTTGCCGTAGCCCATGACCGCCGGAGAGATATCCAGGCTCCGGCACTTCTTGGCGATCGGCTCTTTATTGTTAGCCATGTACTTTCGTCCTCCTTACCAATACCTTACACGCGACGGCGCTTCGGCGGACGGCAGCCGTTGTGGGGGATCGGCGTCACGTCCTTGATCATGTTGACCTCCAGGCCGGCAGCCTGCAGGGAACGGATGGCGGCCTCACGTCCGGAGCCCGGGCCCTTGACGTAGACCTCAACGGTCTTCAGGCCGTACTCCATAGCGGCCTTCGCGGCGGTCTCCGCAGCGGTCTGCGCGGCGAACGGCGTGGACTTCTTGCTGCCGCGGAAACCGAGTCCGCCGGCGGAAGCCCAGCTCAGCGCGTTGCCCTGGGTATCGGTCAGGGTCACGATGGTGTTGTTAAAGGAGGAGCGGATATGCGCCGCACCGCGCTCCACGACCTTGCGCTCGCGGCGCTTGCGGACGACTTTCTTCAGCTTCTGCTTAGGTGCCATTGTCAATCACTCCTCTATTATCTGGTTGCCTTCTTCTTGCCGGCGATGGTCTTCTTCGGGCCCTTGCGGGTACGAGCGTTCTGCTTGGTGTTCTGGCCGCGAACGGGCAGACCCTTGCGGTGACGAACGCCGCGATAGCAGCCGATCTCCATCATGCGCTTGATGTCCAGGGAGACATCGCGGCGCAGATCGCCTTCCACCTTCAGGTGGTGCTCGATGTACTCACGGATCTTGTTGACGTCCTGCTCAGTCAGGTCCTTCACGCGGGTGTCAGGGTTGACGCCGGTAGCAGCGAGAATCTCCTGAGAGGTCTTCACGCCGATGCCGAAGATGTACGTCAGTCCGATTTCGACCCGCTTCTCACGAGGCAGGTCAACGCCAGAAATACGTGCCATTATTTACCTCCGATATCCAATTACGGTAGTGTGTTCTGCTGGATTTCTTTTATGAAAAGCCGCATGGTTCACAGACAAAGTCTGTGCAGCCGCCCAAGCGATCCTTCCTGTCTTTGATCCTAACGATAAGGTGATTAGCCCTGCTTCTGCTTGTGCTTCGGGTTCTCGCAGATGACCATGATACGGCCCTTGCGCTTGATGACCTTGCACTTCTCGCAGATAGGCTTGACAGACGGTCTAACCTTCATTTTGTCCGTTCCTCCTCGAATTTGTTTTCTCAACCCTTGCTGCGCCAGGTGATGCGACCCCTGGTGAGATCATAGGGAGAAATTTCGACTTTGACTTTATCGCCCGGATAGATGCGGATGAAGTTCATACGGATCTTGCCGGAGATCTGAGCCATGATTTTATGCCCGCCGGCCAGCTCGACGCGGAAATTCGCGTTCGGCAGCGCCTCGACGACGACGCCTTCTACCTCGATATTGTCGCTCTTGGGCAAGTTTTAACCCTCCTTACGCGGCAACAAAGCCTCTTGATAGCCGATAGCATCTAGTTTATTTCGCACTTCAGAGTCAAAAATCCTCTTTTTTGCAAAAATTTTTTCACGAATTTCTTCAAGAATTTCGGGTTTGGCAACCAGATGCTTGATCTTCTTCTTTTTGGGATTGTCTACCTTTCGCTGACAACCGTTTGCGATGGCCACATGATCCTTGTCAAGGACGGCCACGACCACGAAGTAATGCCCCGCGTCGCGTCCGGCTTTGGAAAAGACCACCCGGCCAACTTCCATAGGGAACGAGCTCATCGCTTCTCCTCCTTATGATATCCGGGCAGCGAAAGCAATTCGGGTTCGCCATCCGTGATGAGGATGGTGTGTTCGTAATGCGAGCAGAGGCTGCCGTCGGTGGTGACTACCGTCCAGCCATCGCGGAGCGTTTTCACATTGTAGCTGCCCGCGGTGATCATCGGCTCAATGCAGATGGTCATGCCCCGGCGCAGCCGCACACCATGTCCCGGCGCACCGAAGTTCGGAATGCTGGGATCCTCGTGCATCTCGCGCCCGATTCCATGCCCGCAAAGGTCTCGCACCGCGGCAAAGCCGCGCTCCTCAACATATTGCTGAACGGCATGGCCGATATCGCTGACGCGATATCCTTCGCGCGCCACTTGAAGGGCGGCGAAAAAGCTCTGCTCCGTCACGTCAATCAGGCGCTGAGCCTCTGGGCTGACAGTACCGACGCCTACCGTAAAGGCGCTGTCGGACTGCCACCCATCCAGGATCAGGCCCGAATCAATCGAGATAATCTGGCCCTCGCGCAACACCGTGGATTCATTCGGAATGCCATGCACCACCTGAGAATCCACCGACGCGCAGATCGAGGCAGGATACCCCTCATAGTTCAGGAAGGAAGGGACGGCGCCGTAACCGCGAATGAGCTTTTCCGCATAACGGTCAAGCTCCTTCGTGGTGATACCGGGCTCGATCTTCCCTTTCAGCTGCTCAAGAACCTCATGCAGCAAGGCGCCCGCCTCGCGCATCTTGGCAATTTGAGAAGCGTTCTTGATGGTAATCATTTCGTTTCACCCAGCGCCTTGAGGATCGCTTCAAAGCAATCCTCCATCGGCTGAGCGCCGTCCACACGGCGCAGCAGCCCGCGCTGTTCGTAGAACTCGATCAGCGGAGCTGTCTGCTTGTGGTAAACGTTCAGTCGGCTGAGCACCGTCTCGGCCTTATCGTCATCCCGCTGGATCAGCGTCGCGCCGCAGCGCTCGCAGTCCGTCCGCCCATTCAGGCGAGAGATGTGGTAGGTGCCGCCGCACGCGGGGCAGACCCTGCGTCCGGAAAGACGGGCAATCAGCTTTTCGTCGCTGACGTCGATATCCACCACGGCGTCAATGTCGGCAAAACCGGCAAGCGCCTGCGCCTGCGGCACGGTGCGGGGGAAGCCGTCGAGCACATAGCCCTTTTGGCAGTCCTCCTGCGCCAGCCGTTCGCGCACGATGTCTATCACAACGGAATCCGGCACAAGCGCGCCGGCATCAATGTAGGCTTTGGCAGCCAGACCGGTCGGCGTTTGTTCCTTGATGGCGCGGCGAAGAATATCGCCCGTGGAAATCTGCGGGATCCCCAGCCGCTCGCAGACGCGAACGGCCTGAGTTCCCTTGCCCGCGCCGGGCGGGCCAAGAAAAATCACGTTCATGCTCAAGTACCTCACGCTGACCGCGTCATCAACCGAGGAAACCCTTGTGATGACGCATGACCATCTGCGCCTCCACCTGGCGGATCGTCTCAATACCCACGGAAACCGCGATCAGCACGCTGCTCGCTCCGAACGGAGCGCTGATGCCGAAGATGCGGGTCAGCAGGGTCGGGATGGTCGCCAACACGGCGAGGAACAGGGCGCTGAACAGCGTCAGACGGCCGGACACGCGGGAGAGATAATCGCTCGTCGCGCGGCCCTGGCGGATGCCGGGGATGATGCCGCCGTTCTGCTGCATGTTCTTGCTGATGTCAACCGGATTGAAGGTGATGCTGGTGTAGAAGTACGTGAAGGCGATAATCAGAACCGCCAGCACAATCTGATACCAGATGCCGCTCTGGAAGCCCTGCCACCACACGTTAATGCCGCTCGTCGGGAAGAACGCAAAGATCGTCGCCGGGAACTGCAAAATGGCAAAGCCGAAGATCAGCGGCATCACGCCGGTCGAGTTAATTTTCATCGGGATGTAGGTGGACTGGCCACCGTACATCTTGCGACCCACCACGCGTTTGGCGTACTGGATCGGGATGCGGCGTTCGCCCATGTCCACAAAGGTAATGGCCACGATCATCGCCAGCAGCGCAAGCACGATCACGATCACCGCGATCGGATGCACCGTACCGGCCACCATGCCAACCGCAGCCTGACGGCCCCAGTTGAACATGTTGGAAACGATACCGGCCATGATCAGCAGGGAGATGCCGTTGCCGATGCCGTTCTCGGTGATACGCTCGCCGATCCACATCGCCAGGGCGCTGCCCGCTGCCATCGACAGACCGATGACAAGGTACCAAACTCCGCCATAGGAATTGGCACGCATGGCAAAGACGAGGCCAACCGCCTGAATGAACGCCAGGACGACGGTCAGGTAGCGGGTGTACTCGTTGATCTTCTTGCGGCCCTCCGGGCCTTCATTCGCCAGCTTCTCCAGTGCCGGAATGGCAACCGTCAGAAGCTGAAGGATGATGCTGGAGTTGATGTACGGAGTGATACCCATGGCCATGATGCTCATGTTCTGGAAAGAACCGCCGGTCATCATGTTCATGAAGTCAAGGATCGAGTAATCCTTCACCGCGCTGGCCACCGCCGAGACGTTGATGCCCGGAACCGGGATCACGCACAGCAGGCGGTAGATCAGCAGCATGCCGAAGGTGTAAATGATCTTCTTGCGGAGCTCCGGAATGCGCCAGGCATTCTTCATCTTTTCCAGCATATCAGATCACCTCAGCAGTTCCACCGACGGCCTCGATTTTCTCCTTCGCAGAACCAGTAAACTTCACGGCCTTCACCGTCAGCTTCTTGGTCAGCTCACCGTTGCCCAGAACCTTCAGACCGTCCAGTTCCTTGCGGATGATCTTCTTCTCCACCAGCAGCGCGGCGGTGACTTCGGTGCCGTTCTCGAACACCTCAAGCTCGCTCACGTTGACAGTGGCATATTCCTTGGCAAAAATGTTCTTAAAGCCGCGCTTCGGCAGCTGGCGAACCAGAGGCATCTGGCCGCCTTCAAAGCCCGGACGCTTGCCGCCGCCGCTACGGGCCTTGGCACCCTTGTGGCCCTTGCCGGACGTCTTGCCCAGGCCGGAGCCGACGCCGCGGCCCAGACGGCGCGGCGCGGTGGTGGAGCCCAGTGCGGGCTTCAGCTCATTCAGCTTCATGGTGAATCCTCCTTAGTCGCTGATTTCGACCACAGACACCAGGTGATTGACCTTGAAGATCATGCCGCGGATAGACGGGGTATCCTCAAACACCTTGGTGGAGCGGATCTTGTGCAGGCCCAGAGCCTTCACAATTTTGATGTGGTTGGGCTTGCTGGAGACAGGAGACTTCACAAGCGTTACCTGCAATTTCATACGTCTCTTCCTCCTTATCAGCCGAGCAGCTCTTCGACGGTCTTTCCGCGCATCTTCGCCACTTCTTCGGCGCTGCGCAGAGAAGCCAGACCCTCGATGGTCGCCTTCACCATGTTGATCGGGTTGTTGGAGCCGTAGCTCTTGGTGCGGATGTCCTTCACGCCGCACAGCTCAAGCACAGCACGCGCCGGGCCGCCGGCGATAACGCCGGTACCTTCCGGAGCCGGCAGCAGCACGATCTCGCCCGTGCCGAAACGGCCGACGGTCTCGTGCGGAATGCTGGTGCCCTTCATGCTGACGTGAACGAGGTGCTTCTTGGCGTCCTCGGTCGCCTTGCGGGCGGCTTCCGGAATTTCGGTGGCCTTGCCAATACCGCAGCCGACGCGGCCCTTGCCGTCGCCGATGACAACCAAAGCGGCAAAGCGGAAGTTACGACCGCCCTTAACAACCTTGGTCACGCGATTGATGGCAACCATCTTCTCCTGGAACTCGCTCTCCGGGCGGCGGTCACGACGCGGACCGCGCTCGCGGCGCTCGCCGCGCTCCTGCGGTTTCTTTTCCATATCCTGAGGCATTTTTTGAATCCTCCCTTGAATCAGAAGTCGAGGCCCGCTTCACGGGCGCCTGCGGCGACCTCCGCCACGCGGCCGGTGTAAACGTAGCCGCCGCGGTCGAAGACGACCTTCTTGATGCCAGCCTGCAGCGCACGCTCGGCAACGGTCTTGCCGACGAGCTTGCCCGCGCCCTTCTTGTCCAGCTCGGAGAGCTGGCCCTTGATCTGCGGATCAAGCGTGGAGCAGGAAACCAGGGTCTTGCCGGCCACATCGTCGATCACCTGAACGTAGATGTTGTTCAGGCTGCGATACACGCTCAGACGCGGCATTTCGGGCGTGCCGCTGATCTTCTTACGCACACGCTCATGACGGATCTTACGGATCTCATTACGATCACGTTTGGTAAACATTAGCGCTCACTCCCTTACTTCTTACCGGTCTTGCCTTCCTTTTGACGGACAACCTCATCCGCATAACGGATGCCCTTGCCGTGGTACGGCTCCGGGCTGCGGACCGCACGGATGTCGGCCGCAACGTTGCCCACCTGCTGCTTGTCGATGCCGGAGACCTCGATGGTCGTCTGGTTCGGCGTAGCAAAGGAAATGTTCTGCGGCGCCTTCATAATGACGGGATGGCTGTAACCGATGGTGATGTTCAGGGTGTCGCCCTTCGCCTCGGCGCGATAGCCGGTGCCCACCAGAGCCAGCGTCTTCTTGTAGCCCTCGGTCACGCCGACCACCATGTTGGCGATCAGGGCGCGATACAGGCCGTGGAAAGCGCGATTCTGCTTCTCGTCGTTCGGGCGGGTGACATGCACCTCGTTGCCCTCAACCTTGACGGTGATGTTCTTGTTGACCGTCTGCTCCAGCTGGCCCTTCGGGCCCTTCACGACGACGTGGTTGTCGTCGGAAACGGTGACCGTGACGCCGGCCGGAATTGCAATCGGATGTCTTCCGATACGAGACATTGTTTTTACCTCCGTTTCAGCGTCGTCGATTACCAGATGTAAGCGAGCACTTCGCCGCCAACCTTGGCCGCGCGAGCCTGCTTGTCGGTCATCACGCCCTTAGACGTGGACACGATCGCAATGCCCAGGCCGCCCAGCACCTTCGGCAGCTCCTCGCACTGCGCGTAAACGCGCAGGCCCGGCTTGCTGATGCGCTTGAGGCCAACGATGACGCTCTGCTTCTTGTCGGTATACTTCAGGCCGATCTTGATCTGGCCGGCAAGGCCGTCGTCGATCATATCGACGCTCTTGATGTAGCCTTCGTCGAGCAGGATCTTGGCGATGGACTTCTTCATGTTGGAAGCCGGGATCACCACAGTGTCGTGCTTGGCGATTTGGGCATTGCGGATGCGGGTGAGCATATCTGCAATGGGATCGTTAACGAGCATTTCAGTTCCTCCTTACCAGCTGGCCTTGCGGACGCCGGGAATCTCTCCCTTGTACGCCAGTTCGCGGAAACAAATGCGGCACACGCCGTACTTGCGGAGCACGGAGTGCGGACGGCCGCACAGGCGGCAGCGGGTGTAAGCACGAGTAGAGAACTTCGGCTCCTTCTGCTGCTTGTTGATCATACTGGTCTTAGCCATGTGATTGTCCTCCTCCTTACTTCGTGAACGGCATGCCCATCAGGCGAAGCAGCTCTTTGCACTCTTCGTCGCTCTGAGCGGTGGTCACGAAGATCATTTCCATGCCGCGAACCTTCTCAACCTTATCGTAGTCGATTTCGGGGAAGAGCAGCTGCTCGCGAATGCCCAGCGCGTAGTTGCCGCGGCCGTCGAAGGCCTTGTCGCTCACGCCGTGGAAGTCGCGAACACGCGGGAGGGCGATGTTCATCAGCTTGTCCATGAACTCATACATGCGCTCGCCGCGCAGGGTGACCTTCGCGCCGATGTTCATGCCTTCACGGAGCTTGAAGTTAGCGATGGACTTCTTGGCCTTGGTGGTGATCGCCTTCTGGCCAGCGATGGCCTCAAGCTCCTTCACGGCCACTTCCAGCGACTTGGGGTTGTCCTTGCAATCGCCAAGACCCATGTTGATCACGATCTTGTCGATCTTCGGGATCTGGTTGACGTTCTTGTAACCGAACTTCTGCTGCAGGGCAGGAACCACTTCGGTCACGTACTTATCGTAAAGACGCGCTTCCATTACTTGTTTCCTCCTGCATTACTCTTCGATGCTCGCGCCGCACTTCTTGCAGACACGAACCTTGGTGCCGTTCTCCAGCACGCTGTAACCAACGCGAACGCCCTTCTTGCACTTCGGGCAGACGAGCATCACGTTGCTGGCGTCGATGGCGGCTTCCTTCTTCACGATGCCGCCCGGCACGCCCTGCTGGCGCGGCTTCTGATGCTTGGTGGCAATAGCAACGCCTTCCACGACGACCTTGCCGGTCTTCGGGGAAGCAACCAGAACCTTGCCTTCCTTGCCCTTGTCCTTACCGGTGATCACAACCACCGTATCCTTGGAACGGATATGCATATTCTCTTGCCCCTCCTTACAGAACTTCGGGAGCCAGAGACACGATCTTCATGAAGTCGTGCTCGCGCAGCTCACGGGCGACCGGCCCAAAGATACGGGTGCCCTTGGGCTGCTTGTCGTTGTTGATGATAACGGCAGCGTTGTCATCAAAACGGATGTAGGAACCGTCCGGACGACGGTAGCTCTTGTGCGTGCGGACGATAACGGCCTTCACGACGTCGCCCTTCTTCACAACGCCGCCGGGCGTTGCGCTCTTGACCGAAGCCATGATGATATCGCCGACCGAGCCGGTCTGGCGGAAAGAACCGCCCATGACGCGGAAGCACATAATTTCCTTAGCGCCGGTGTTGTCGGCGACTTTAAGACGCGTTTGCGGCTGAATCATTGAGTTATTTCCTCCTTATCCGACAGGGCTTACTTCGCCTTCTCGATGATCTCGACCAGGCGCCAGCGCTTGTCATGGCTAAGCGGACGGGTCTCCATGACGCGGACGGTGTCGCCAATGCCACACTCGTTGTTCTCGTCATGGGCCTTGATCTTGGTGGTGCGGTTCATGATTTTGCCATACAGCGGATGGCGAACGCGATACTTAACCGCGATGGTGATGGTCTTGTCCATCTTGTCGCTGACGACGACGCCAACGCGGGTCTTGCGCATACCTCTTACTTCAGACATAATGCGATCTCCTTTCCGGGTTACGCCTGAGCCTTGAGCTCGAGGCTGCGCAGCGCGGTCTTGGCACGGGCGATGTCACGCTTGGTGTTGACGATCGCCGTCGTGTCCTGGAGCTGGCCGGTAGCCAGCTGGAAGCGCAGATTGAAGAGTTCCTTCTTCAGCTCCACGACCTTATCATTGAGCTCGGCGGCGGTCATGCCGTTAAACTGGTTCTTCTTCATTACGCTTCACCACCTTCGCTGGTCTTCGCGGTTTCACGCGCGATGATCTTGGTCTTCAGCGGCAGCTTGTGCTGGGCAAGACGCAGGGCCTCGCGCGCATCGGCTTCCGCAACGCCCTTGATCTCAAAGAGCACACGGCCCGGCTTCACCACCGCGACCCAGTATTCGGGAGAGCCCTTGCCGGAGCCCATTCGGGTCTCGGCCGGCTTTTCGGTGATCGGCTTGTCCGGGAAAATCTTGATCCAAACCTGGCCGCCACGCTTGGTGTAGCGGGTCAGGGCGATACGGGCGGCCTCGATCTGGCGGGCAGTCACCCAGCTCGGCTCAGTGGCAACAATGCCGAAATCGCCGTAAGCCAGGAAGTTGCCGCGCTGGGCCTTGCCCTTCATGCGGCCGCGGAAGACGCGGCGGCGCTTCACTCTCTTGGGCATCAACATGGTTTATTTGCCTCCTTCGGTCTTGGCCGGAGCTTTCTTCACGGTCGGAAGAACCTGGCCCTTGTAGATCCAGACCTTCACGCCCAGGCGGCCGTAAGCGGTCTTCGCCTCGGCAAAGCCGTAGTCAATGTCGGCACGCAGGGTCTGCAGCGGGATAGAACCCTCGTGGTAGCCCTCGCTGCGCGCGATATCCGCGCCGCCCAGACGGCCGGCCACGCTGGTCTTGATGCCCTTCGCGCCAGCGCGCATAGAGCTCTGCAGGCACTTCTTCATCGCGCGGCGGAAGGAAACGCGGTTCTCCAGCTGCGCGGCGATGTTCTCGGCAACCAGCTGCGCGTCCAGATCCGGGTTCTTGATCTCCTGCACGTTGAGGATCACCTGAGCGTTCTTCGCGCCCAGCTCCTTGACGATCGCAGCCTTGATCTTCTCGATGTTCGCGCCGTTGGCGCCGATCACGATACCCGGCTTCGCCACATTCAGGGTCACCGTCACGCGCACTTTGTCGTTGTCAAAGCGGCGCTCGATGTCAATGGAAGAGATGCCGGCGTCGTAGAGCTTGACAGGCTTCTTGCTCTTGTCGTCTACGAACTCCAGTTCCTTAATCATTTTGCGGAGCTTCGCGTCGGACACAAGGTTGTCCGCGAAGTTCTTCTTATCCGCATACCAGCGGGTGCTCCAATCCTTGATGACGCCGACGCGGGCGCCATGCGGATTCACTTTCTGGCCCATCCGAAAACCTCCTTACTTCTGGTCGAGCACGACGGTGATGTGGCTCGTGCGCTTGAGCATCGGGGACGCGCTGCCGCGGCTGCGGGCAACGTAACGCTTGAGCGTCGGGCCCGGGTTGGCGAACACTTCCGCGACATACAGGGAGCCACGGTCCATGCTCAGGTTGTTTTCGGCGTTAGCAATCGCAGAAAGCAGCAGCTTCTCCACGACGGGAGCCGCCGCCTTCGGCGTGTACATCAGGATCGCAAGCGCCTCGTCCACCTGCTTACCGCGGATCAGATCGATGACGATCTTCACCTTGCGGGAAGAGATGCGCACGTAACGAGCGGTCGCGCGGGGACGCTTGTCCGCAGTTTCCTTGCGGACCTTCGCCTTTTCACGAATTCTGGTAGCCATGCGATTTCACTCCTTTACTTGCGGCCGCTGGCGCTCTCGCCGGCGTGACCCTTGAAGGTACGCGTCGGGGCGAACTCACCCAGCTTGTGACCAACCATCTCTTCCACGATGTAAACCGGCACATGCTTGCGGCCGTCGTGCACCGCGATGGTGTGACCAACCATCTGGGGGAAGATGGTGGACGCGCGGGACCAGGTCTTCAGCACACTCTTCTTGCCGGATTCGTTCATTTCCTCGACCCTCTTGAGCAGCTTAGCAGCTACATAGGGGCCCTTCTTGACCGATCTGCTCATTGATGAGTCCTCCTATTACTTGTTGCCCGCACGCTTGACAATCTTCTTGTCAGAGTACTTCTTGTGCTTGCGGGTCTTCAGGCCGAGAGCCGGCTTGCCCCACGGGGTGACAGGCGCGGGCAGGCCAACCGGGCTCTTGCCTTCGCCGCCGCCGTGCGGGTGATCGCACGGGTTCATAACCACGCCGCGGACGCTCGGACGGATGCCCATGTGACGGGTGCGGCCGGCCTTACCGATGCGCACGTTGCTGTGGTCAGCATTGCTCACGGTGCCGATGGTCGCCTTCGCGTCCATGGAAATCATGCGAACTTCGCCGGAGGGGAGGCGAACCTGCGCATTCGCGCCTTCCTTCGCCATCAGCTGAGCGGCGTCGCCGGCGCTGCGGACAAGCTGGCCGCCGCGGCCCGGAACAAGCTCGATGTTGTGGATCAGCGTGCCCAGAGGGATGTTGCGGATCGGCAGGGCGTTGCCCGGCTTGATGTCCGCGCCTTCACCGCTGATCACGGTGTCGCCGGTCTTCAGGTCGATCGGCGCCAGGATGTAGCGCTTCTCGCCGTCGGCGTAGTTGAGCAGCGCGATGAACGCGGTGCGGTTCGGATCGTACTCGATGCCCGCAACCTTGGCCGGGATGCCGTCCTTGTTGCGCTTAAAGTCGATCACGCGGTACTTGACCTTGTTGCCGCCGCCCTGGTGGCGAACGGTGATCTTGCCCTGCTTATTGCGGCCGGCATTCTTCTTCTTGCTTTCCAGAAGGGACTTTTCCGGCGTCGTCTTGGTGACTTCCTCGAAGGTGAGCACCGACATGAAACGTCTGGCCGGGGAAGTCGGCTTATAAACACGAATAGCCATTTTTGTTAACCTCCCTGTTACTGCGCCATGCCGTCGAAGAACTCGATGGTCTTGGAGTCTTCCTTCAGCGTGACGTAAGCCTTCTTGATTTCGGGGGTGCGGCCGGCGTAACGGCCCTGACGCTTGATCTTGCCGAGGGTGCGCAGGGTGTTGACGCTCTCAACCTTGACGCCGAAAGCAGCTTCAACGGCCTGCTTGATCTCGATCTTGTTCGCGTTGATCGCGACTTCAAAGACGTAGCGCTTATCCGCCATGCCGTCGTAAGACTTTTCAGTCAGAACGGGGCGGAGGATGATATCATGAGGATTCTTCATTACGCGTAAACCTCCTCAACGAGCTTGACCGCTTCCTCGGTGATGATGAACTTCTCATTGCCGAGGATGTCCAGCACGTTAATCGTGTTGACATAGGCGGTCTTCAGGCCCGCGATGTTCGCGGACGCGCGGGTGATGGTGTCGTCCGGGCCGGCCAGCACGAGCAGCGCGGTCTTTTCGACGCCCAGGTTCTTGAGGATCGCGGCAACCTCGCGGGTCTTCGGCGCGGTCAGGGCGATCTTGTCCAGAACGATCATCTCGCCATCGTTCACCTTGGAGGTGAGGGCGCCCTTGAGCGCCAGGCGGCGAACCTTCTTCGGCACATTCACGACGTAGTCGCGCGGCTTCGGCGCGAACACGACGCCGCCGTGGGTGAACTGCGGCGCGCGGTTGCCATGGTGGCGTGCGTTGCCGGTACCCTTCTGGCGGTAGATCTTACGGCCGCCGCCGCGGACTTCGCCGCGGGTCTTGGCGGACTGGGTGCCCTGGCGCTTGGCGGCCAGCTGGCTGCGAACGACCAGGTGCAGGACGCTCTCGTTGATCTCGGAGGCGAAGATCGCTTCGCTCAGCTCGATCTCACCGACTTTAGCGCCTTCCTGATTCAGCATTGCAATCTTAGGCATTGTGACGGTTCCTCCTTATCAGGCCTTGACGGAATCGCGGATCACAAGGGTTCCGCCCTTCGGGCCCGGCACAGCGCCGCGCACGAGCAGCAGGTTGCGCTCCGCGTCAACGCGCACAACGCTCATGTTCAGCGTAGTCACGCGATCGACGCCGTAGTGGCCGGACATCTTCTTGTTCTTGAACACGCGGGACGGCGTGGAGTTCGCGCTCAGGGAACCAACGCCGCGATGATACTTGGAACCGTGGGCCATCGGGCCGGTGTGCTGGTTCCAACGGGCGATCGCGCCGGTGAAGCCGTGGCCCTTGGAGGTGCCGGTGATATCAACCTTGTCGCCCGCGGCGAAGACGTCAACCTTCACCTCGTCGCCAACGTTGTAAGCGGAGCAATCCTCAAGGCGCAGCTCGCGCAGCTTGCGGCAGGGAGCGACGTTCGCCTTGGCGAAGTGGCCCTTGAGGGGCTTGTTCACCAGCTTCTCGGCGCGGTTCTCGGCGTAAGCGTCAAAACCGACCTGGATCGCTTCGTAGCCGTCGTTTTCCACGGTCTTCTTCTGAACGACCGGGCAGGGGCCTGCCTGAATAACAGTAACCGGGATCAGGCGGCCGTCCTCGGTAAAGATCTGCGTCATGCCGATCTTCTTGCCGACGATACCTTTCTTCATATCTGCTTACCTCCTGATCACAGTTTGATCTCGATTTCCACACCAGCGGGGAGATCGAGCTTCTCCATCGCGTCAAAGGTGGCGCGAGTGGGGTTCTGAACGTCGATCAGGCGCTTGTGGGTGCGCTGCTCGAACTGTTCGCGGGAATCCTTGTACTTGTGCGGCGCGCGCAGGATCGTCACGACTTCCTTCTCGGTCGGAAGCGGGATCGGGCCGGACACCTTGGAACCGGTGCGGCGAGCGGTCTCGACGATGCGCTCGGCAGCCTGGTCAACGAGGCTGTGCTCGTAAGCCCAGAGCTTGATGCGAATTTTCTTGCTGGCCATTTCTTTTCCTCCTTGTTCGTACTCAAGTACGACTTGCTTGGCTTTTGCCCTGCATGACGGACCTTGAGCCGTCGTCCGATTGGCGGACATGGTCCATAACAGTTCCCTCACCGGCCAGTGAGCAATCTGTTACTTCATCCCCTTTGCAGACATCTGCCACATTATATTCCATTTCTTAAAAAAAAGCAACCCCTTTTTCAAAACTTTTTTCATCTTTTTTGAAGTTTTCCGCTTTTTCCTCTTTTTCCCTTCTCCGCTCAAAAATCCTTCTGTCATCTGCTTTTTTCAGCCGTTCGTTTTCCCCGTTTTTCATCCGCATTCTATCCACTGTTCCGGGCGTATCATTTACATGTTCAATATCCACGCGTCCGTGCGTATCATCCCGCTTTTAAAAGATCCTTTCACAAACTTTCGGCCTTCCACATGATCTGTTTTTGTAAAATTTGTACAATCTCATCTTTCATCCCTGTACCGACTGACCTGATTTCGATTCATCCCCATCTTCGCTTTAGCGCTTTAAAGCGATTCAGTCTGTTTCATCGGTCGTCAGACGTTTCTTGCGTTATTCATTATTCCCCGGCGCAATCCGGATATAAAAAATGTCCTCCCCCGCTTGAGGGGAGAACATCCTTCTTTCATCTGCTCCGCCTGCCGCGCATCCGCCGCACCAGACACGAAAGCGTAAAGTTGATTGCGAAATAGGCCAGAAACGCAAACCCGAACAGCACAAACACATCCGTCACGTGAATCGTTCCCCGGTTGAATCGATCCACCCACGTGCCGTTGTAGGCGTTCGCCTTGCTGATGATCAGCTTTGTGCAGGCCATCAGCTCGACCGTGACCAGGCTCGCCATGTAGCTGCTGTCCTTGATCGTCGTACTCATCTGGGAAAGCAGCGTCGGCACAATGTTGCGCAGCGCCTGCGGCAGCACAATCAGCGTCATCGTCTGCATCATGCCAAAGCCCTGCGAATAGGCCGCTTCAAACTGTCCTTTCGCCACCGAGTTCAATCCGCCGCGGATAATTTCCGCCATGATGGCCGACGTAAACAGTGTCAAGGCGACAATCGCCTTGAAGAGCGTCTTCGCTGCCACCGTCGAGCTCATACCCAGCATTTCGGCAAACGATTTGCTCACCGCCGGAGCCGGACACATCACAAAACAAACGAACATCCACAGCATCAGCGGCGTGTTGCGAAACAGCTCTATATAGATAGAAGCCATTTTTTGCAGCACGCGTGCCGGGCCGCGCGTGCAGTAGTTTCTCGCCAGCGCCAGCGCCACGCCGAGCAGCAGGCTGAATACGATCGCGATCACCGAAATCACCAGCGTAAACATCAGCCCGCGCAACAGATAACTCATCACGTCCGCGTTGGAAAGAATGCCGAAGCTGCCTTTCAGGTCTTCAAGGAAGCCGTTCATGCCGTCGCCTCCTTTTTCTCGATCTCCTCGACCGACGCGCGGTCTCTCGCTTTGAGCCTGCCTTCCCACCTGGCCGCCATCAGCGACAGCGGATAGCAGATCACAAAGAAGAGCAGGCCGCCCACCAGATAGGCCGGGCCATACGCGCCGCCCGTGCTTTCGCCCGTCACGAAGTTATACGTCGTCGCAATCAGGTCTGCGCCGCCGATGATGAACAGGCACGATGTGTTTTTGATCAGCGCAACCACCTGATTGACCATCGGCGGCAGAATGATTTTCATCGTCTGCGGCAGAATGATGGTCTTCATCGTATCGATATACCCGAACCCCTGGGACCACGCAGCGTCAAACTGCCCATAAGGCACAGCCTGTATCCCTGCGCGGACAACTTCCGCCACATAGGCTCCATGGTAAAATCCCAGCGCAACGAATCCGACGACCACCACCGAGATTTTGACGCCCGAATATGCCAACGCATAATAAAGAAAGCAAACCTGTAAGATGAGCGGTGTGTTCTGAAAGAATTCCACGTAAATCCGCGCGATGACACGCAGAGCTCGCTTTCCGCTCGCCGCCATCAGGCCCAGCGCAAAGCCGATGATCATGGCAATCGCCAGCCCGACAACGGCGCTTTCCAGCGTATTGAGCAGCCCGTTCAGAAACGTTGCCCGATACTGCCAGACCGTCGCCCACGCTTTTTCGCTGAAAATCGTATTCAAACCCACCACGTCCTTGCTTCAGGTTTTAAGGGGTACGTTGAGGCTCCGCCTCAAACTCCGGCAGGGAACTGAGTTCCCTGCACCTTCCTTCTACCGCTTCACGGTATACTGCGAAGCGAAGCGGGAGATGCAAGAACCTCAGGTTCTTGCTGGGGTTTGGGGCAAAGCCCAAACGTTCTCTTCCGTTCTTTTACTCCAGGCCCCACTCGGCGATCATGCCGTCGATCGTGCCGTCGGCCAGCCATTCGGTGATCAGCTCTTCCACCTTCGCGCTCAGCTCAGACCCCTTCTTCGTCGCCACGCCATATTCCTGCGGGCTGAACGAATCGGCAATGAAGCTGCGGCCGTCCGTCTTGTAGTTCGCCAGAATGGACTTGTCCACGCAGAAGGCGTCCACGTCGCCCGCGTCCAGCGCCATCGAGATAGCCGGATAGTCATCAAAAATCTTGAAGCTCACGCCGCCGCTGAACGTCGCCGCGTCAAATGTGTCCTCATCAAACGCATCGATCACGCCCGCCTCAGCCATCGCCTTGGCCAGCGCTTTTGCGGAAGTCGAACCGGAGGAAACGCCGACCGTCTTGTCTTTCAGACCAGCCAAATCCGTAATGCCGGATTCATCCTCGACCAGCACCGTCACAGCATCCACATAATACGGCGTGCTGAAATCCCAGCTTTCCTTGCGTTCCGGCTTGATGGTGAACGTCGCGATTACGCAGTCCAGTTCGTCGTTGTCCAGCATCTGTCCGCGCGTCGCCGCCGTCACCGCGGTGTATTCCACCTCGTCATAACCCAGCGCCTCGGCCAGCTTTTCGCCCAGGTCGATTTCCATGCCGGAGAACTCGCCCGTCGCTTCGTCGTAATAGCCGAAGCCGTAAACATCCTGCTTCACGCCCACGCGGAACGTGCCTTCGGCCAACGCCGCCGCGCCCATCGTCATGCACAGTGCCAGTGCAGCCGCCAGAATCTTTTTCATCGTTTTTTCCTCCTTTATCTTGCATAGGGGGGAGTACGTTGGGGCTTTGCCCCAAACCCCACCGGAAACCTGAGGTTTCCGGCCTTCCCACATCCGCTTCGCGGCATGCCGCGAAGCACAGGCGGAAGGTGCAGGGAACTCAGTTCCCTGCCAGGGTTTGGGGTGGAACCCCAATCGTTTTCCCCCGTAGTCACCGCAAAATCTTCGATAGAAACGCCTTCGTCCGCTCGTTCTCCGGGTTTGTAAAGAAGTGCTCAGGCGTGCCTTCTTCCAGAATGTGGCCGCCGTCACAGAAGACCACACGGTCGGCAACCTCCCGCGCAAACCCCATCTCGTGCGTGACCACAACCATCGTGATGTTGTCGTGGCCCAGCTCAATCATGATGTCCAACACCTCCTGTACCATCTCCGGGTCGAGCGCGCTCGTCGGTTCGTCGAAGTAGATCACCGGGTTCTTCATCGTCAGCGCCCGCGCAATCGCAATGCGTTGCTGCTGGCCGCCGGATAGCGTCGCCGGATAGACCAGCGCTTTCTTTTCCAGTCCCACGCGTTTCAGATTTTCCATCGCCAGCGCCTCGGCTTCATCCTTGCGTACTTTCTTGAGCTTCACCGGCCCCAGCGTCAGATTGTCCATGACCGTCAGATGCGGATAGAGGTTGAACTGCTGAAAGACCATTGATGAGTACTGCCGGTTGAGCGCCGCGCGCGTCTTGTGCGTCATCAGCTGCCCGTCGATGTAAACCTCGCCCTTCGTGACCTCCTCCAGCCCGTTCATGCAGCGGATCAAAGTGCTCTTGCCCGAACCGCTCGGCCCGATGATGACCAGCTTCTCGCCCTTGGCCACTTCCAAATCAATGCCTTTGAGCACTTCCAGATGGCCAAACGTCTTATGCACATTCCTGAGCTTAATCATCGCTTTGCACCCCATCTCCGCCGCGCACCCTTGCGCGCGATGGTTTTTGTTTTCGCCGTCTTGCAACGTCGTAACGGCAGTATAGCATAAGCCCTCATTTTTTGCAAGTTTAATTTTATTAAAATTCAATTTTGTTTCAGTTTTTTATTTTATAACGTTTGAGAAGAATTTTCTTTATTTTCATTTTTCATTTTTGCGTTCAGGTAAAGAAAAAGAGCCGAACGGCTCTCCGTTCGGCTCCTGCTTGGGCTGACGTTATTCAATTCCAAACTTCGCCTTCACCTCGTCGGTCACTTCTGCGCCGATTTGCTCCGCTTCAAACACATATCGCTCGTAGAGCGTTTCAGGTCTGACGGGCGCGCCGCAGGAGCTGCACGGGGTCAGCTTTTTAAATTCATCCTTTTCCAGATCGCCATAGGTAAAATCGCCCGTCAGCGGCAGATACTGCGATTTTACGCCGGAGCAGTTCTCGTCCACGTGGTAGTTGCTGCCGCCGTTCGGGTTACGATAGAGCTGCAAATTGCTGTCCGGCAGTTCCGGTTCGTACATCTGCCGCCCCTGATCATCCCAGATGAACACTTTCGTCTTGTTTTCGAGGTTGTTCCAGAGCCACTGCATATTCTGCCCCTGCGCGTTTGCCTTGCGCTGGATGCGGATACACCCATGGCTGGCTTTCATGCCCAGCTGCGGCTCGTAGGCTGTATAGATCCGCGTGCCGTCCTTCGCCGTATCATGCAGCACCTCATGCAGCAGCGTGCCGCCGTTGATGCGGATGGCAAACCGCCCGATCGTTCCGCTGCCCGCGTTGAAATCGCCGACCTTGCTCACCGTGATGTATTCGCCCGCGGGGGATTCGTTGTACGGCTGCTTTGCATTGTTCAGACCCGTGGAAACATCCAGCTCGCCGATGATCGCGCCCGCTTCAAAAATGTAAAGCTTCTGCCTCAGCTTATCCACCAGCAGCGCGTATTTGCTCGACGGCTTCACCTCGAACAGAATGCTCTTTTTCACATAGCCCTGCACTTTTTTCGCGTTCAGGGATTCCATATACGTGTTGTCCGTCTTCGTACCGTCGTTGGAGTAGGCCTCGATCAGCACATAGCCGTCGCCGTCCGTGTCCTCTTCCAGCACATGCACGCCCTGGCTCTGCCCGTGCAGTTCGCCCGCGCAGTTCTGCTCATAGGGTTTGCGGTTCGCGCCCGGCGTAAACGTCGGATAGACGTGTTCGGTCTGCCCCACATCCATCACTGTGATGGGCTGCATCATCAAATCCCAAATGGCCTGCTGATGGTCGGGATCGGTCAGGTCGTATTCGTCCGGGTTCATGTCCCAGAAACTCGTCGCCTGTGGCACGGGACGCCTGCCGTTTTCATCCGCCGTCAGCTCCCCGTTTGCCGTCTCGCCTTCGTCCCAGACCTGCGCTTCCTCGATGCTGCCTTCCCAAATCTGCGCTTCCTGAATATCGAGGCTGTCCAAATCCAGCGTGTCCGGCACGTCGGAAACCGCCGTATTCGTTTCCCCGATGGTCAGCGGCAGCAGGCTTTCTTCGCTCTCTTCACCCCAGTAGTTGCGCAGCTGAACCGCAACCGTGTAAACGCCGTCCGCCGCCTCGCTTCCGTCGGGCAGAACGCCGTCCCAGACCAGCTGTCCGCTCCCCGCGTCCACCTGCGTCGCGCCCAGATCGACGGTTTCGCCTTCCGTGCCGCGCAACTGCATCGCCAGCGCGCCGCCCTCCGTCGTCTCAAAGGAAACCGTCCATCCTTCTCCGGCGTGCAGGCTCTCGCCGTCCGCCGTCACATTCGTCAGCTGCGGCGCGGCCTGCGCACAGGCCGCCGTCATCAGCAGCAGGAAAACCATCCATGAAATGCTTTTTTTCATCATAAACAGATGCTCCAATGGTTCAATTTATCGCTTCGCAATAAACTCTGTGGAAAATCCCGAAACCTCCGGTTTCGGGCAGGGTCTGGCCCAGCGTCCCCTTTTCGCCTTTTTGATAAAAAGGGGCTGTAAAGTGCTCTGCCTTACAGCCTCTTTCGTAATCATTTCTTAAACCATACAACCGAATATATCCGGTACAATGTCCTGTCAGCGTCAGAGCAAAGCCTCTCTTTGAAGGAAGGCGTTTTTGCTCAGCCCGGCAGATCCAGAATGTCGCCCGGCGCGGCGGTAACGTCCGGAATCGGGGTCACGCCGGAAATGGTGTAGAGCTTTTCGAGCGTCTTCGCGCCCGCAATGCCGTCCACGTCCAGTCCGTTGTCCTTCTGGAAATTCTCAACCGCCGTCTTTGTGCCCGTGCCGAAGTTGCCGTCGCTTGCGCCCTTCAGATAGCCCAGCGCAACCAGCGCCTGCTGCATGGAAACAACTTCCTGCCCGCGGTCGCCCCGGCGCAGCGTCTTGTATGTCGTCGCTGCGGCCGCCGTCTCCTGCGGTTCCGGCGTCGGCGTAATCTCAATATTCGGCGTCGCCGTCAGCTCAGGCGCGGGCGTGTTCGTCGCGCCGAAAACAATAAAGTTGTTTTCCTGCTGCGGCTGCTGGGTCGCCTGCGGAATCGGCGTGTTCACCACCGTGGGCGTGCCCGTTCCGAACATGGATCGCACAATCATCACAATAATCAGCACCAGAATCAAAATCAGTCCGATAGCGATAATCATCGGCGTTTTATCCTGGCTGCGCTTGCTCTTCCTGCTTCCCTTGCTGTATGCGGGCTTGGCGCTCTTTTTCGGCGCGGCCTTTTGCGCCGGACGCGGCTTTTCTTCTTCTTCAAACCGTTCCGCGCTCTCCGTCTCGCGCTGTCTCACGCCGACCAGATTGGCGTAGCACAACGGGCAGAAATTGCTTCCGTCCGGGATTTTGTTATGACAATGGGGACAAAACATGGTCAGCCCTCCTTGATTTCCAATGTCTCTGATTATAGTATAAACCACAATCAAATCAAATTTCAAGTCCTTTGGCAAATTCCCTGTTCTATGGATATGTCGATGTATACCTTTTTCATGCCCGGCAGCTTTCCAGCAGCCTGCATGTGTGGATGGTGCACAGCGCCGCCATCACGCCGGAACGCAGCGCCATTTCCTGCGCGTCAATCTGTTCGTCAAACAGCTCGATGTGCCCGCCGCGCGCAGATTCCTCAATTTTCCGCGTGATCGCGCAGAATCTGCCGTATCCCGTCTGCACCCCCTCTTCGCAGAGCGCCAGCAGAATCTGGCTGATGCTTTCCATGCTCAGCGCCTGCTTGAGCACGCAGATCATCAGCAGCATGGCCAGGTGCTCCCGGTCGTATTTCTTGCCGACAGGGCGCGGAATCAGCCCAACCTTCACATAGTTGTTGACCATCGATTTGGTCATTTCCCCCTTGGGCAGCGCCGGGCTGAACGTGCGGTCCATCAGCGTGATGACCTGATCCATGTACAGCCCGATGTCCGGCAGCAGTTCCCACTGCGGCAGATCAATGTTCACGATCTCCTCCCGCTCCATCCGCTTTCCTTCTTTCGCCGCGCGTTCACTGCGCATCCATCGTCTGCGCCGTTTCAAAGAAAACGCGCTGACTTTCAATTTCATAAATGGTCATGCCGCTTTGCTCCCAGCGCTTCTGCGCGCGGCTGAGCGCCAGAAAATCGGAAAGCTGTCCGCTCTCCTGCGCCGTCAGCATCAGAAAGACCGGCTCGTCCGGCCGCTCCATCCGCCTGTCGGCCGTGGCTTCCAGCCACATGCTCGTGTGCGGCACGCCCTGCCCCTGCGCATTTGCGTCGATGGAAACGGCCACCGCTTCCACGTCGCCGTCCGTCAGTTCCGTGACGACGTTCGCATTCCAGAACGTCGCATAGCCAAACGTCAGCCCGTTGTTCTGCAAATGGTCCGCCCGTTCCCGCTGAACCGACGTGATCTCCGGATTTTTCATCGATCCGGCGATCTGCATGGCAGAGGAAACCACCACCACGCCCGCAAACAACAGCACGCAGACGTTTCTGAGCGGCGCGTTGTTTTCGCGGCTCAGGCACGCGGCCATCACCGGCGCGCCCAGCGTCATCAGCGGAATCCAGTACCGGTTCAGATACAGATCCTCCAGAAGCACAAACGACAGCGCCGTAATCGCCGCGCTCATCGCCAGCGTCAACACGCCGACGCGCAGCACGTTGTTCCCGTCCCGTCTGGCCGCTTTCAATGCGCAGCCCATCAGAATCGCCGCGGCGGCGGGCAGCAGCAGCGCGCCGACGCTCGCCAGCCCGTGGACGGAGAGCAGCACGCTCCCCTCGCTGTATCCCATCAGCCGCGCCAGTCCGCCCAGCGCCTGCTGCATCATCTCCGGCATATCCGCCGAGGTAAAGGCCGACAGCCGCACCCCGCCGTACCTTGCCGCGTCATAGTTGCAGATTTTCGGCAGAATTTTCTGCCCGATGAGAAATCCGTCAAAGCTGAATACAAAACCGATCAGCGTCAGCAGAAAACCGATTTGATCCCGCTCTTCTCCCGGCGCGCTCTCGTCCCCGGCAGGGAAAAGATACGCCCATACGCCCGCCGCAGCCGCGGGAATCGTCGCGCAGAACAGGTATCGAATGGAAGAAGCCCCCATCAACACGGACAACGCGATCAGCAGCGCCAGGATGCCCCGCCGCCTGCCGCGCTTCCGTTCCGTCATCAGCCGCGCCGTCAGTCCCACGTACAGGTTGGTCAGCACCGCGTGCGGTACATAGTACGCGCCGATGGTGATCATCTGCGCATAGACCACCGAGCACACGCTGATGCTCAGCCCTGCAAACAGCAGCGCAAAGCGCTTCCTCGCGCCCAGCGACCGCCCGCAGAAATACGCGCTTGCGGCCAGCGCCGCCTGCAAAATCAGGCAGCCGAGCGTGCGCACCAGCCGCCAGTTGTGCGGAAACAGCGCCATCAGCGGCGTGAAAACCAGCTGGGTGGAAAGCACGCGCACCTCCGTGGAATAGGCCCACGTCGAGGAAATCAGCGCGCCTTCCTTCGCCAGATGGCTGGCCAGCGCCAGCTCGGAAGCCATGTCCGAATCCAGATATGCGCCATATCCCGCAATCAGGTAAAACCCCGTCATCAGGGCGCAGAGCAGGAAAATGGCCGCCGCGCACAGACCGCCCAGCCGCTTTTGCTTCATCGTCGCTTTCCCTGCCTTTCATTTCGATTTTTTTTTATTATAGCATTGTCAAAAAAAGCTGTCAAACTGTCGGCGCGCCCGTTCCGAAAGTCCCCGTTTAAAACAAACGGCCAGACTTGCGCCGCGTGTCAGCCTGACCGTTCCGCTCTCATTCTTTCAAAAGTTCCAAATTCGTCAGCCGGATTTCATTTTCTCCGCTCCGAATCAGGAGCATGAAGTATTTGTCGTCGTCCTCCAGCGTGAATCGAACGCTGTTTTCTCCCGGTGCAAGTTCCGCTTCGCCGATCACCTCAAAACCGCGCGTCGCAAACGCCTGCACCGTGCCGCCTTCGCCCTCGCAGTTCACCCGCAGCGTATACGTGCCCTTCTCCCGCCACGAAGTCGGCACGCGCATGCGCCCTTCCGGCGAAATCGTGTATGTGCCGTCCGCAAAAACCGCGTTTTCCAGCTTCATCTTGCCCAGCAGCATGTCGCCGCAAATCTCCATCGAGGAACCGAATCCGTATATCGCATACGTATCGTTTTCGTGAATCTTCGGCGCGCCCGTCATCGCCAGCCACGGCGCGAGCTGTTCCTCTTCCGCGCGGGTCAGCAGCAGGAACGTGCGTTCCGGGCAGATATCCAGGTCGGAATAGTCGTCCGGCTCAAGCCAGCGAATCGGGTCGAGCGATACGCTCGATACCGCGCCCTCCTCCGTCTCCACCGGGGCAACGCCGGTGAACGTCAGCGCGCCCTGCGTCCGCTCCTGCATCACGCGGACATTCCAGAATGTGCCGTATCCGTGCGTGTAGCCATTCTCCGTCAGATAGTCTGCCGCTTCCATCATGTCCGCGCCGCGCTCCTGTGCGTGAGGCTCGGCGGATTTCGCGTCGCGGAGCATCATGCCGGAAGAAAGCGCCAGCTGCGCGCAGACTGCCAGCAGCAGCAGGCTGCGCAGCCGCCCTTTTTCCAGCCCGTGCAGCACCACGGCCAGCACCGGCACAAAGAAGATCACCGCCAGAATCAGATAGCGGTTCAGATACGTTCCCTGTACAAATACAAAGCAGAACAGATTGACGAAGAACGCCGCCGCGGCATACTGCATCACCCGCCTGCCCGTCCATTCGCGTTCATCTTCAGGGTTCAGCCCTGCGTAAACGCGACGCGTCGCAATCGTGCCAAGCACGAGCACCGCGGCGATCAGCAGGTTGGCTGCGCCCTCCGGCGAAAACAGCGCCGCCCCGCCCCGCCAGCCGATGAGCTTGAGGAAATCTGCGAAGACCATCCAAAGCGTCTGCCCCATTGCCGGGCCGTCCAGCGGGTTGAACACAAACGAGCCCGCCCCGCCGACGCCGCTGACAAACAGCCGCGGATAGACCACTTCCGACGCGGCATAACCCAGCACGCCCAGCGCAAAACCCGCCAGCGTCACGCCCAGAAAACGCGTGTGCGTGTCGCGCAGCGTGCGCCTGCCTGAGGAAAGCAGCCAGTCAAGCCCCGCCACAACGACCATCGGACACAGGAAGCAGAGCACATAGCGCACCGAGCAAAGCCCTTCCACCAGGCAGATTGCCGCAAACGCCGCCGTATTCCGCTTTCTTCTCTGCCGCGCCGCTTTCAGCCACAGCGCCGCGCCCCAGAAACCGAAAACCAGATGAATGATGTAATATCCGCCGACGGTCATGTTTTCCGCATAGACGGTGCTCGCCGCCAGCGGAAGCATTGCCGCCGCGCAGAGCGACGCGCCCAGCGACAGCCCGCACGCGCTGCACAGCCCCGCACAGGCCGCCATGCCCATGACGAAGACAAGCGTATTGCCGATGATCCGCGCCGCCTCATAGCTCGGCGTAAAAACAAACGCCAGCGCGTAAAACAGGTTCATGTGAACGCTGTGGATCTCGGTCGAATACAGCCAGTCCATCTGCACAAGGCTGTGCGTCTGCGCCTGCCGGTTGGCCAGAATGATTTCCGACGCCATGTCGCTGTTCAGATAAATCAGATATCCGGCTTTTTGCAGCAAAACGGAAACGACGAGCGTCAGCACGCAGAGCGCCGCCCCCAGCGCAATCCCTCTTTTTGATCGGCGCATGCCTTCTTCCTCCTTTCGCGCGTTCAAAACCCAAACGCCTCGTAATCTTCCTTCGTAAACCGATGATAGGTCAGGTGGCAGCCTTCGTCGGCGATGCAGTAGCGGTACGCGTCCGGCTGTCCGTCTTCAAAAGAGATGAGCCAGTCAAATTCGCCGTTATGCAATTCCTCCACATGCACCCTGTCACCGTATCGGTTAAAAACTGCCAGCAGCTCGTCCATCGTGCAACCATGCCGCCCAATGGCCGCGATAAACGCCGCCAGAAAGCCGTTTGGATTCGTGTGCGCATGCACCCACGCCGCGCCCTTCGGCCCGACGGCCAGGCAGAAGCGGTCTCCTCTGCGGCTGATTTCGATTTTTCCAAGCTCCGCTTCGTCTTCCGTAAAAAAGGCTTCCAGTTCGCGCATCATCTGCGCCGCGTCCAGCTTTTTTCCGGTCAACGCGCAGAGGGATTCCAGCGGATAATACAGCCGAATCGTCTCGTCGCGATAGCCCAGTTTGAGCTGTCCTTCCTCGATCGCATCGATCATGCTCTTTTTCAGCGCGTCAAACATGCTTCTTTCTTTCCTTCCTTCTTTCCATAAACAGCCCGATCAGCGTCAGCAGGGAAACCGCGTCCGTCAAACGCCACCACGTTTTCCCAGCGAACCGCACGCGCAGCGTGCCGCGCGTTCCGGCGGACAGATGAATTTCAAGCCGATTATTCTGCGCCTGATTCAGGGCGACTTCCACGTTCTGCCCGTCCACCTGCGCCCGATAGCCGTCGTAGCCGAACAGCGGAAGCAGCAGCGTTCCGTCCTGCTTTGCGTCTACGTCGGCGGTGACAGTCGATCCCCGCTTCGTCTCATTCGTCACCGAAACGCCTTCGCTCGCCGCATATTCCCGGTTGCCCGTCCGCGTCGGATACGAATCCGGAATGAGATATTCCACGTTGGTCAGGTGCGGGCTGATGCCGACGCCGCAGGCCATTCCGTCTTCTTCCACATAGGCTTGGAGCTGCGGCTGCACCGCCGCCACGGAAAGCGCCAGCGCGAGAACCACGGCCAGTTTCTGATGTTCCCCCTGCATTCCGGCAATCGGATAAGCCGCCGCAAGCGCCAGCAGCGCCGCCGTCAGCGCAAGCAGCCGCCACGGGAACTGGATGTAGTTCACCAGCCCGCCCGTCAGCACCACCGCATAGCTCCACGGGAAAAACGAGGTGGCCGCAAGCGCCGCCGCCGCGCCGCCCAGCACCAGCGTCAGCGCCGCGCGTTCCTTCTCCCCAATCTTGCCCCGCTTGCAAACCGCCTCAGCTGCCAGCGCCGCGCCAAGCATCAGCGGCAGGCCGATTTGAACCGCAAAGCGCCCGTTTGAACTCAAAAGTTCGGCGGGCCGTATGCTCGAATAACTCACGTCCCGCATCAAGTCGCTTGCGCCCAGTCCCTCCCTGATGTACATCAGCATCGGGGCCAGATGAAACAGGACGAGCAGCAGGCATAGCCCCGCCGCTTTCAGCAGATTCGCCAGCCGCTTTTCGCGCAGAATGCGCCGCGCGTTCATCAGGCACAGCAGCAGCGCCATCAGCGCGCAAAGCAGCGTCGTGATCATGTGCGAAAGGAAGATCGCCGCCGCGCTGAGCGCCAGCGCTTTCCAGCGGTTCTTGTCTCCGGCCACGCAATCCCACAGCGCCGCGATAAACAGCGGCAGAAAGACCATCGCCAGCGCTTCGCCGACCGCGAACCGCGCGTATACGTCCGTCAGCCGATACGCCGCCAGCACGTACAGCGTCGAGGCCGCTGCCGCTGCCCGTCCGCCGCCAAACATGCGTTTAGCCGCCGCATACATGCCCGCCGCCGCGCCGATGTTCAGGCTGATGAGCAGCATGTTGCCCACATAGGCAAGGCTCGCGCCGCACAGCCGCATCAGCGCGAAGGGATAAAGCGCATAATCCGGATAGAAAACAGAGGTCAGCGCGCCGTATCCGTCGTACATATACGCGCCCAGCCGTGCCGGAAACTGCCCGCACTGCCACGCATCCACGATGTTTTCAATCCGGCAGAGATGATACTGAATGTCGTCGCCGATGTGCAGCGTCTCCTGAAACGCGGGCGCGCTGGCAAAAAGCACGGCCAGCCCGATCATCAGCATCCCTTCTATCCGTGCTGTCCGAAACCTGCCCCTGCGCACAGCCACCCAAATCAGGCTGAACGCCAGCGATGCAAACAGCAGCGTAAAAGCGTTGTCGCTGCATCCGGGCGTATAAATCCGAACGTCGTAAATCTCCATGTACGTTCCGGCGGCAAATTCAAATTGAAGCTGCAAGCCGGATATCGCGCTGTCCAGCGTAAACTCAAATTCCCCTTCAAACTGACCGGCGGGCAGAATCACCGTCTCCGGCTCCATTTTCACGCCGTTTTCGCTGTACAGATGCAGGGCGTTGTCCCCGTCGCCGTCAACAAACCATTTGAGCCGATATGTTCCGGCGGAAAGGCTGTGTCCCGGCCCGCCGCTTGGCACCACGCCGTAAACATCCCCGTTTTCAAGGCTCACCGCCGTGCCGTTCGGGAAATCCATCGCCTGCACCTGGGCTTCCAGAACGGGATACCGGGTCAGCGCGCCCGTGGCAAACGCCGCCGCGCAGAGCAGCGCCAGCAGCACGACCGGCCCGTAGGTCAAAAGCTTTCTGTTCATGCCTGCTTCCCAAACTTTCTGCGCAGCAGCACCGCCAGCAGCGCCGCCAGCGAGACCGCATCCGTGATCTTCCACCAGCGCTTCCCGGCGAACCATATCCGCACTTCGCCGTCCGTTCCGGCGGGAACGCGAATCTGCACGCGGTTGTTGTCTCCGGTTTCGACTGCGATTTCCTGCCCGTTCAGCGTCGCCCGATAGCCGTCGTAATCAAACAGCGGGAAAGAAACCGTTCCCTCCGTCGCCGCCTCCACCTGCGCGGTGATCGTCGTTCCCCGCTTGGCGTAATCCGCAACCGCGACACCGCCCTCGATATGAAGCGAACGGTCGCGCGTTTCAAGAAAATTCGTATCCGGCAGGGTGTATTCCGCATAAGCCAGTCCCAGATGCGGGCTGACAGTCGCGCCCTGTTCAATGTATCTGGCCCCATGCAGTTCGCCGGAGAGCGTCGGCATAACGCAGACCGCCGCCATGCACAGCGCAGCGGCCGCCGCCGCGTCCGGGCGCTTCCCGCCCAGCTCGGTTACGCCATAACCTCCGGCCAGCGCCAGCAGCGGCGCGACAAACATCAGCAGCCGCCACGTGAACTGCATGTAGCCAACCTTGCCGCCCGTCAGCGTGGAAACCGGCCCCCACGGGAAGAAATCCGTCGCCGCAACGGCCAGCGCCGCGCCGCAGGCCAGCAGCCTCAGCACGGCCTTTTCATTTTCGCCGCGTTCCGGCTTTTGCAGCGCGGCATACAGCGCCAGCATCGCGCCCATCAGCAGCGGCAGGCCGATTTCAACCGAAAACGCCAACACCTTCTGATTGGCGCTGCTTCCGGAGGCCGAACCCGCCCCCATCATCAAAATCTGCCCCGGTTCCACGGCGTTGACCGTCAGATCGTTGACCAGCGTGCCCGCGCCGATCCCCTGCATGCTGTACATGCAAAACGGCGCCAGCTGAAACAGCCCCAGCAACAGGCAGAGCCCGGCCGCCTTCGCCAGCGGCACAAACCGCTTCTGCCCAATCACCCGGCGCAGACACAACAGCGCCGTGCCCGCCGCCAGCACCGCGCAGAGCATCGTAGAGAGCATGTGGCTCAAAAAAATGCCGCACGCGCTCAGCGCCAGCATGCGCCAGCATTTCGCGTCGCCGAAAAGCACCTCATACAGCCCCACGATGAACAGCGGGAAAAACGCCATCGCCATCGCCTCGCCGACGGCTACGCGCGTATACACATCCATCACGCGATACGCCGACAGCGTATAGAGCACCGACGCGCAGGTCGCCGCCCAGCGGTTTTGAAACAGCCGCTTCGCCGCCGCATACATGCCCGCCGCCGCGCCGATGTTCAGGGCGGCGAGCAGTACGTTGCCCACGTAGGCCGCGCTCGCCCCGCCCAGCAGCATCAGCGCAAAGGGATAGAGAAAAACATCCGGATAAAAGACAGACGTGATTGCGCCATAGCCGTTGAAAGAAAATCCGCCCATGCGCACGGGGAACTGCCCGCTTTTCAGGCCGTCCGCCAGATTTTGCAGGCGCGCCAGATGATACGCGCCGTCGTGACCATAGTTGAACGTCGATTTGAGCGACATGGAGCACGAAAGCAGCATGGCCAGACCGATAAACAGCGCAGGCGCCATGTTCCGGCGCGTCAGCCTGCCCGTCGCCAGCAGCCCATACAGCACGCTTGCGCCGATGGCAAAAAACAGCAGCGTGAACGCGTCGTCCTGATATTTCGGCGTGTAGAGCTTTAAACCGTACACATCCAGATAACTGCCGGAGGCAAACTCGATTTCGACCGCAAAGTTTTCGCAGGCTTCCTCGATTTCAAATACGCATTCGCCTTCGCCCTCGTCGGCGGGCAGCACGAATTCATCCGGCGTAATGGCCGCGCCGTCGTCGTTTTTCAGCCGCAGCACATTGTCGCCGTCGCCGGAAATCATCCATCTCAGGCGGTATTCGCCCGCGGGCAGGTGCAGCCCCGCCATCTCGCCGGAAAGCGCGCCGTAAGCGTCGCCGTCGGCCACGGCGTAGCGCGTCTTTCCGCCCGCAAGCTGCATATACTGCCCGTTCAGCAATTCAAATTCACTCGGCTTTTTCATCGCGCCCGTCGCGAATACCAGCGCGCAGAGCAGCGCCGCCAGCAGCATCGGCCCGTACAGTTTTGCCTTGGCTTTCACGTCGTCTCTCCTTTTTGAACCGCGGTATTGGAAAAAAGGGGCTGTACGTTTGAACAGCCCCTTTCAACATCAATATGCCTTTGCGAAATAGATGACCTTCTTGGCTGGCTTGCCGCAGCAGACACAGGTCTCGCCGATGGGCGTCTGGTCAAACGGCATGCAGCGGGAAGACGCGCTGAAACGATCCTTGATCTCGTCCTCGCACGCCTGATCGCCGCACCACATGGCCTTGGCATAGCCGCCGTCCACCTGTCTGCCCAGCTCTTCCATGTTGTGCACATCGGCGGTGTGCGCGTCGCGGAACGCGCGGGCAATTTCAAACATGTTGGTCTGAATCGCGTCCAGCATCGCCTTGATTTCGCCCTCAAGGCCTTCGATATCCAGCGGCGCTTTCTCGAAAGTGTCGCGGCGCACGCTCATCACTTTGCCCTCAGCCAAATCGCGTGGGCCGATCTCGACGCGAACCGGAACGCCCTTGAGCTCCCACTCGTTGAACTTCCAGCCCGGCGTCACGTTGTCGCGGTCGTCAAACTTCACGCGCAGTCCGGCGGCGGTCAGCTTGTCGGCGACGGCCTTCGCGCCCTCCAGCACGCCTTCCTTATGCGCGGCGACCGGCACAACGACCACCTGATACGGCGCGATCATCGGCGGCAGTTTCAGGCCGCGCTCGTCGCCGTGGGTCATGATAATCGCGCCGATGAGACGGGTGCTGGTGCCCCAGCTCGTCTCGTGCGCATACTTCTGCGTGCCGTCCTTGTCCAGATACTTGATTTCAAACGGCTCGGAGAAGTTCGTGCCGAAGTTGTGGCTCGTGCCGCTTTGCAGCGCCTTGCCGTCCTGCATCATCGCTTCGATGGAATACGTCGCGCGCGCGCCGGCAAACTTTTCCTTTTCGCTCTTCTGGCCGCAGTAAACCGGAATCGCGAGGTTCTTTTCGCAGAAGTCGCGGTAAACGCCCAGCATCTGCATCGTCTCTTCCTGCGCCTCTTCGGCAGTGGCATGGACGGTGTGGCCCTCCTGCCAGAGGAACTCGGCCGTGCGCAGGAACGGGCGGGTCGTCTTCTCCCAGCGCATGACGGAGCACCACTGGTTGTATTTGAGCGGCAGATCGCGCCAGCTCTGCACCCACTTGGCGTACATCGTGCAGAAAATCGTCTCGCTCGTCGGGCGGATCGCCAGACGCTCGGTCAGCGGCTCGGTGCCGCCCTGCGTGACCCACGCCACTTCCGGCGCAAAGCCCTCGACGTGGTCCGCTTCCTTGAGCAGCAGGCTTTCCGGAATGAGCATCGGCATACTCACGTTCTGGTGGCCGGTGCGCTTAAATTCGGCGTCCATCTGCTGCTGAATCAGCTCCCAAATGCGGTAGCCGTAGGGCTTAATGGCCATGCAGCCGCGGACGGGGGTGTAATCCATCAGATCGGCCAGGCGCACCACGTCGGTGTACCACTGGGAGAAATCCTCGCTGCGCGGGGTGATGTGCTGAACGAACTCCTGCTGATTTTTCTTCGCCATGTTTTTTCCCTCACTTTACAGGTTCATGATTTCAAAATAAGTCGCCTTTAGAACAGTATGTCCACAAAAAAAGCGCCCCGTCCCATCACTGGGACGAAGCGCATTGCTTCGCGGTACCACCCGGTTTGGCGCTCTCCGCGCCCTGCTCAACCCCCTTATCGCGGGGAGAACGGCGGCGTTCTTAGCGCCGCGGCTGATGGGGTTCGGAGCCTTGAACGCGCGCCCTGCCCGGCCTTGCAGCTGTTAGCCCGGCTCTCTTGAAAGGTTTTCGCGTTCCGCTTTCCCCGTTATCGCCTGATATCGCATTCATTATAAGCAAAAATCGGGGGGATGTCAACCGTTTCGCAGCTCAATTTTTCGCCTTGCGCTGTTTGCAGCTTGAATATCCGCCCGCCTTGTTTACGCCCCCAGCAATTTGCTGAGCGTACACACTGCCTGCGCCTCATCCGGCCCTTCGGCAAGAATGGTCACGGCCTGCCCGTCGCGCAAATCGGCGGAAAGCACGCCCATCAGCGATTTGGCGTTGACCGTCAAATTCTGCCGCTTGAGCAGCACGCGGCTCTCAAATTCGCTCATCCTGTGCGCGATATCGGCCGCCTGCCGGGTCATCATTTCCTTCTGAATCGCAACTTTAATCGTCAGCTCCATCGCTCACTTTCTCCTTTCGCTCTGCTCGTGTCGGGTTCAGGCCTTTTGGGCCTTTCGTCTGTGTTGAATGCGCGCGGCGATCAGTGCCAGCGCCGTCAGCAGCGATACCGCATCCGATATCCGCCACCAGCGCTTGCCCGCATACCAGAGTTTGACTTCGCCCTTCGTGCCCGCCGGAACGACAACCGTCAGCCGCTTGTTTTCGTCAAGCCCCGTTTCCAGCTCCTGCCCGTCTGCCTGCGCGCGATATCCGTCGTAACCGAACAGCGGAACGGAAATCACGCCGTCCGTTTGCGCTTCCACCTGCATTTCGATCTGCGTGCCCTGTTTGGCATACGCCGTCAGGCTGATTTCGCCCTGTTCGACATGCGGATTCTTGTCGCGCGTATAGGCGAAGTTCGTCCCTTCCATCGTGTATTCCGTGCCGTACATATACGGGTTGTAGGTCTCGCCGTAGCGCAGATACAAGTCGCTCTGCGTTTCGGTTGTCAGCGTCGGCAGAGCCAGCGCCGCCGTGAGGCATAGCGTCAGCAGCACGCCGTGTTCGGGCTTCTCCTCAAAGAAGCGCGCCACGCCGTATCCGGCTGCCAGCGCCAGCAGCACCACCGCCAGCATCAGCAGCCGCCAGGTGAACTGCATGTAATCCATCAATCCATGGTCAATCAGCGCCACATAGCTCCACGGGAAAAAATCCGTCGAAGCAACGGCGAAGAACACGCCGCCCGCAATGAACGTCAGCGCCTTTCGCTCGTTTTCATCGCGTCTGCGGCCGCGAAGGATCGCCACCAGCGCCAATCCCGCCCCGATAATCAACCAGAGATCCAGCCCCGCCGAAAAGCTGAGCAGGCGCAAATTCTTCGGTTCGGCAATCGTGCCACGTCCAAGCGTCAGCAGCTGCGCCGGTTCGATGGTGTTGTAAATTAAATGCCATGCCAGATCCGCCGCGCCGATGCCCTCCGAAGCATAGGTCAGGAAGGGAACATATTGGAACGCGAGCAGCAGCACGCAGAGCCCCGCCGCCTTTAAAATCGGCAGAATGCGCTTCTCCTTCACGATGCCGCGAATGTGGATCAGGCCGAAAAGCACGGCCAGCAACGCACAGAGCATCGTGCTGATCACGTGGCAGAGCGCAATGCCCGCCGCCGTCAGCGACAGCGCCGCCCAGCGGCGTTGATCCCCGCAGACGACCTCCCACAGCGCCCAGATGAACATGGGCAGAATGGCCATCGCCATGGCTTCGCCGACGGCATAGCGCGTGAACACGTCGGAAAGCCGATACATCGCCAGCGTGTAGCCGATGGAAGCGCAGACCGCCGCGCCGCGATGGCTGAACAGCCGCTTGGCCGCCGCATACATGCTCGCCGCCGCGGCCAGATTCAGCGCAACGATGATCACGTTGCCCACGTAAATCAGGCTTGCGCCGCACAGCCGCATCAGCGCAAACGGATAGAAGAAGAAATCCGGATAGAAGATGGAGGTCAGCGCGCCGTATCCGTTGTAGGAATCGCCGCCCAGCCGGACGGGGAACTGCCCCTCCCGCAGGCCGCTGGCCAGATTTTCAATGCGCGCCAGGTGCCACTCGGTATCGTGGCCGAGATTCAGCGTCTCCTTGAGCGCCGGGCCGGAAGCGATCAGCACCGCTATGCCGATCGCCAGCAGGATGCACGCGTCATCCGGTTTCATGCGTCCGGTTGCGTAGAGCGCCCAGAGCACGCTCAGCGCCAGCGCAAAGAACACCAGCGTGAATTCATCGTCGGCATACGCGGGCAGATAGATGCGGATATCCTCAATGCTCAGCGATTCGCCCGCCGCAAACTCGAATTTCAGCTGCACGTTTTCGCAGCTTTCCGGCAGCGTCAGCTCAATATCGCCTTCCCCTTCGCCCGCAGGCAGGACAAAGGTGCTCGGTTCGATGGCCGTTCCGTTGTCGCAGAGCACATGCAGCAGCGCGTCGCCGTCGTTTTCCGCCACCCAGTGAATGCGATATTTTCCCGCCGGAAGGTTGAACCCCGGCCCTTCGCTTTCCACCATGCCGTAAGCGCCGCCCGCGCTCAGGCTTACGTCCGTTCCATTCGGAAAGGTCATCTGCTCGGAAACGACGTTGCCGATGGCCTCCTGCTTTTGCAATCTTCCGCTGAGAATCGCCAGCACACAAAACAGTAGCGTGGCCACAATCGGCAGCCATACCGCAGTTTTGCTCCTCTTGTTCATGTCCGTTCTCCCTTGTCAGTTCGTTTCGCCCGCTCAGCCTTCTTCCAGCTCTTTCGCCATGGCTTCCAACCTGCGCAGCCTGTGGTTCACCCCGCTCTTACCGACCGGCGGATCGCACAGCCTGCCCAGCTCTTCAAGCGACATTTCCGGGTGGGCCAGCCGCAGTTCCGCCATTTCCCAAAGCAGCGGCGGCAGGCTCTCCCGTCCATGGGCCGCCAGCACCCGCTCAATCGCCTGCGCCTGCCGCGAAGCCGCCGTCACCGCGCGCTGCACGTTGGCGCTGTCGCAGTTGACGGCGCGGTTGGCGTTGTTGCGCAGCTCTTTGCGGATATAAGCGTCCTCCATCGCGAACCGGGCGCTCTGCGCGCCGAAAATGCTGAGCATGTCCGTGATTTCGTTCTGTCCTTTGAGATAGACCAGCGTCATGGCGCGGCGCTTGGTCAGATGCGCGCTGAGCGAAAACCGCGCGATCAGCCTTTGCAGCGCCGCCGCAAACGCCTCGTCTTCCAGCACAAATTCCAAATGATATTCCTTTTCCGGGTCTGTCACCGATCCGCAGGCCAGAAACACGCCGCGCAAAAACGACATGCGGCAGCATTTGCGCACCGTGATTTCGCGGGGCACGCCGCGCCGCTGGCCCATCTCGATGCCGCATCCTTCCAGCACGAAGGAAGCCTCGCTTCCGCTGATCTCGATGCGGTAGGCGCTCCGCCCGCCGAGCCGCGAGCGCTTGAGCGTCACCAGCTGGGGCTGCACGTCAAAAACCTCGCGCAGCAGCCGGAACGCGCGCCGGGCGACGGCGTTGTTTTCCGTTTCGATGGAGAGCCGCTTCTCGCCTCCGCCGCGGTAGATGACCGAACCGGCGGCGCAGACGATACCGCTCAGTTCCGCCAGCAGACAGCACACGCTGTCCGGCTCAAAGCGGCAAAGCTCCTCTTTGGTCTGCGATGAATACGACATGGCGGCAGAAATCCCCTTTCATCAAGCCTTCCGCCGCCGGAACGCTTAGTCCCTGCGGCGGTTGTTGCCCGCAATGAGCACCAGTCTGAGCAGCTGCAACAGCGATTGCAGCGCGGCGGCAACATATGTCAGCGCAGCCGCGGAAAGCACTGCCTTCACGCCGCGCACCTCGTCTTCCGGCAGATAGCCGCTTTCCAGCACCTGAACCGCGCGGCCGGAAGCGTTAAACTCCACCGGCAGCGTCACCACGTAAAACAGAACGGCCAGCGCAAAGCAAAAGATGCCGATCTTCACCAGCGGTTCCCACGAAAGAATCAGGCCGAGCATGAGCAGCGGAATCGACGCGCCCGAACCGATGTTGGCAATCGGCACCATCGTCGAGCGGATGCGCAGCGGCGCGTAATCCTGCGCGTCCTGAATGGCGTGTCCCGCTTCGTGCGCGGCCACGCCCAGCGCCGCGACGGAATCCGAACCGTAGACCTCGCTGGACAGGCGGAGCACGCCGTTTTCCGGGTCATAGTGATCGGTCAGCTTGCCGGAAATGCGCTCGATGCGCACATTCTCGCAGCCGTTGCCATCCAAAATCTGCCGCGCCATCTGCGCGCCCGTCATCCGCGTGGAGGAAGGCACCTTCGACCATTTGGAATACGTCGTCGAGACCTTGATCTGCGCATACAGCGCCACAATCGCCCCAAGGATAATCATCCAATACGTCGGATCATAATAATAAAACATGGCGTACCTCCTGTTTCGTTTCTAACGTCCTGTCTATACTGTCAATTTAAAAGCGTATGCTTTTCTAGCGTCTATGATACGCGTTTTGCCCCTGCCGCGCAAGCCTTCCCGCATAAAAACCCGATTTTTAGGATTAAATTGTCTATTTCTACGCAAAAAGAAACGGCTGACTTTTTTCAGCCAACCGCTTGCTTCGCATTATGCTTACTTAATCGTGCAGGGAAAGACAGTTTTAATTAACGAAAAATCGTTTTCCAGCGCTCCTGATGCAACATAGTCGTTATATATTCTCGTCACTTCTTCTTTGTCAAAATCCAAAGAACCATCTACTTTTCTTTTACTGCCATCCAAGCGCATTTTTACTGTAAAATTATTTGAATCAATCATGTCTTTTATCAGCTGAATAGATTCATCCGTCAAAACCAATGCACATGCTTCATATATCATTCCGCCAGATACACTCGTTTCTCGATTAGCCTTAAATGTGTATCGTCTATCTGCAAGTTTCAAAATGACATTATCCGTAAAAACCCACTCTGTACCCACATAATATAGATCCATCCTCATAAGAGGTGGCATATCTTCAATAAATACAATATCAACCGATCCAACTACTGCTCCGTTATCATCTTCTACCGATCCAAGGATCGTACTTTCTGCATTCAGTTCAATCGTTCCCGTGTCATCCATCTCATCAAGCTCGACTTTATAATTGGGATTGTTTTCAAACACTGAAATGTCGAACTTTAATTCCGCCGTTGCAGTTGCCGCGCAACAACAAAGCAGCGCTGCCGCCAATCCTGCCATCCACTTTTTCATTTTCTTTTCCTCCGTTCATTTGTTTTTATTTCCTTTTTGACCCAACCGAATAGATTCTGCCCCTCCTTTGTAGATTTATTATCTACAATTATACGCTAAACTTGATTATTTGTCTACTTTTAGAGAAAAAATAAATTTTTAATCTATAATTCTCCCATACTAACGTGTTTGGGAGGGATGGACATGATTGGCGAACGGCTTTACGATTTGCGCAAAGATGCCGGTATGACACAAGACGAGCTTGCAGACCTGCTGAAAATCAGTAAACACTCCATCTCTGCCTATGAGCGCGACAAAAACGAGCCGCCGGATACCATCAAAATTGCGATTGCCCGCTATTTCAACGTTACCGTCGATTATCTTGTTGGCCTGAGTGATAATCCCTCTCCGCCTGCTTCCAAACCCGTTTTTTCGCTTCCCCCAAACTTTCCGCTTGAACTTTTACCTGAATTGCAAGACTACGCTGAATACCTTTCATACAAAAAAAGCACGCACTCCAACGGTCATAATATTCAGAGATAAACAAAGGGACTACGCCATTTTTTGGCATAGTCCCTTTGTTCACTTTGTGACTGTTTAAGGCCTCGGTTTTCATTCTTCCTCCGAAAACTTCACCAGCACCGCGCCGTCCGCCCATCGGACGGAGCCTTTCTTCGGGAAGCCGTCCATGTTTTCGGCCGCTTCCCTCTGCGCTTCGCTGAGATCGGCCGTGTTCAGGCGCGCCATCGGGTAGGCCATCACATCGCCCAGATACATCCAGATCATGTTCTCATCCGTAACAGCGAACAGCTTGTCCGCGCCTGTGAAATAGACGTAATCCTCAAACCCCGCCCGCGTCATCGCGATGGGCGAACGGCTGATGTTGCCGATGAAACACACGGGCGTTTCACCCGGCTCATAGCCGTCCAGCTGCTCGACGCGGTCGAGCACGCGCGTCATCACGGACTGCGTCGCGTCGTATTCCAGATTCTTTTTGAGATACAGCCGATTGGCGTAGATCGTTCGATCCAGCAGCAGCAGGCAGACGGCCAGCGGCAGGGCATATGCCAGCGCGCGCTTTCGCGTTGAAACGAACTGCACGTCCGCCAGCGCCAAATCCCACGCGATTTCGCTGACAATTACCGCGTAGATCGGCGCGGCGACGTAGGCATACATCATCAAATCATGGATAAATCCCTTGGAAAACAGGTAAATCCAGTTCATGCCCGCCGGAAGCAGCAGCAAAATGAGCGTCGCGGCCATTCGGCTCCCCCAGTCAAGCCCGTTTCTGCGCATGACATAGGCCGTCGCGCCGACGCCATAGAGCAGCGAAAAGATCAGCGCCGCACGCGCCCAAAACGGATTGGCGCCTTGCATGGAAAACAGATGTTCAATCGGATAGAGCCACGCGTTCAGCAGCAGCGTCGGCACAAAGACGCCCTCAAAATCACCGAGGTTCGCCATGCCGTTCTGTCCCGCCTCCGGCGCAATGCCCGTCGCCGCCAGCACGATGTGATAGACCGCGAAGAACAGGCCCATGCCCATGCCGAGCGCCGCAATGCTCCCGCCGCACCGGGGATACAGGCGCATCAACGTATCCCGCAGACTGTCGCCCTCCAGCAGCCGGATCGCGGCCCAAACCATCACCAGCGCGGTGAAGACCTGCAAATACGCCTGATACAGCCCCGCCGAAGCCATCAGCAGCGCCGCCGCGCAGACATACGTGGTCAGGCGCTTTCTCCCCCGCAGGCAGAGCCACGCCGCCGATACGTTCAGCAGCAGCGCCAGCGCGTAAATATCCGTCAGATAGACATACGTCGCATCCGCACAGATGAGCGCCAGACTGCCGCACATCAGCCCCGCCAACAGAAAAAGCGTCAGCCGTGAGCGCACTTTCAGCAGGCTGGCCGTGCCGTAAACCGAAAGCGTCATATACACGCAGGTCAGCAGCCCGACGAGGAACGGCGCGCCGACGCTCCCGCGAAACGCCCAATAGACCGGCTGCATAAACCGGCCGAGCGAAAGCTGCCACGTCAAATCATCCGGCCACGCAAACGCCAGCGAATCATGGGAAAAGCCCAGCGACACATAGCGGTAGCCGTGCAGAATCAGCATAAAAAACAGGGTGCACAGCGCCGCGTCGCGAAGCCGTCTGCTGATGTGAATTTCGAGTTTATTCATGTCCTTCCTTTACCCAAAGCGGCCTGAGGCCGCCTGCCCTTCCGCCGCAATCTGCAAAACCTCAAATCTCCGCACACGCAGATGATTGTTGCGCCGTTTCCCGTGTGTCGAAAAGCGGCCTGAGGCCGCCCGCCCTTCCGCCGCAATCTGCAAAACCTCAAATTTCCGCACACGCGGATGATTGTTGCGCCGTTTCCCGTGTGTCGAAAAAGCAGCAGAAAAACTCGCGCTTTTCTGCTGCTTGACTGTTTCGTCCTGTTACGCCTTGATGCCGTTGTAGATGAATCCCTCGTCCGCATCGACGGTAATCATCATGCCGCTCTTGAGCATATGCACCGCCTGATAGGTGCGGTCCATCATCATCGGAATGCCCATCGCCTGGCAGGCCACGGCCGCGTGGCACTCCGGATTGGTGCTCTCCACGACGACGGCGCTCGCGCGGCGCATATAGGGCAGCATCTCGCTCGAAGTCATCTTGGTGACGATCACATCGCCATCCTTGAAGTCACTCTCCAGATCGCTGAGCGTGTTGACGGCGCAGACATTGCCGCTCGCGCAGCCGCTGCCCACGCCGATGCCGCGCAGCAGCACGTTGCCGACGATATGCGCCTTGATCAGGTTGGTCGTGCCGGAAACGCCCGTCGGCACGCCCGCGGAAATGATCGCCACGTCGCCGGTCTTAATCAGGCCGGTCTGCTGCGCCGCCTCGACGGCCGTATTGATGAGTTCGTCGGTATCGCCGCTCACGCCCATGTGCGCCGGCACAACGCCATAGCTCAGGCCCAGCTGATGATACGCATGTTCGCTCGGCGTCGGCGCGATGATCGGGCAGTCCGGGCGGAAACGGGCGACCATGCGCGCCGTCGTGCCGGAGTTGCTCGGCGTGATGATGGCGTTGGCGTTCAAATCGCGCGCCATCTGGCAGCAGGAATAGGAAACCGCGTTCGCCACCGTGCGGACGGTCGCGTTGCGCACTGCCTCCTGCTGGAGCAGCTGGGTGTTGTCGTGCAGCTGATGCGCTTCGATGTAGGTCGCAATGCGCACCATCGTGCCGACGGCCTCGATCGGGTACTTGCCCGCGGCGGTCTCGCCGGAGAGCATGATCGCGTCCGTACCGTCGATGATGGCGTTGGCCACGTCGCTGGCTTCCGCGCGGGTCGGGCGCGGGTTGCGGATCATGGAATCGAGCATCTGCGTCGCGGTGATGACCGGCTTGGCCGCCACGTTGCACTTGTGGATGAACTGCTTTTGCAGCACCGGAACTTCTTCCATATCGACTTCCACGCCCAGGTCGCCGCGCGCCACCATGATGCCGTCGGAAACCTTGAGGATTTCGTCAAAGTTATTCACGCCCATGCGGTTTTCGATCTTGGAGAAAATCTGCACATGGCTGCCGCCGTTGTCGGCGCAGAGCTTGCGGATGGTCAGCACGTCGCTGGGACGGCAGACAAAGGACGCGGCGATGAGGTCAATGCCCTTTTCAATGCCGAAGATGATGTCGCTGCGATCCTTTTCACCGATGGAAGGCATCTGCAAATCCACATCCGGCACGGAAATGCCCTTGCGGCCGCCAAGCACGCCGCCGTTGATAACCGTGCAGACGATGTCCGTGCCGTTCACGATCTGCTTAACATCCAGCGCGATCAGGCCGTCGTCAATCAGAACGCGCGTGCCGGCATGCACCAGATCGACCATCTTCGGATAGGTGATGGACACCTGCGTTTCGTCGCCCTCGATGTCGCGGCTGGTCAGGATGAAATCCTGCCCGGCCTGGAGTGTCACCTTGTCGCCCTTGAGGGTTTTGGTGCGCACTTCCGGGCCCTTGGTATCCAGCATGATGGCGACCGGGATATTCTTTTCCGCACGCAGACGCTTGATGCGGTCAATGCGCGCGCCCTGCTCTTCGTAAGAGCCGTGTGACATATTCAGACGGCACACGTTCATGCCCGCGTCCATCAGCTTGGAGATCATCTCTTCGCTGTCGCTGGCCGGGCCGAGCGTACACACGATTTTGGTCTTTCTGATCATTTTGTTTTCCTCCTTGAACGGCCGCCACTCCCAGACGGCCAGGCACACTCCGCTTTTTTGCAAACGTACCTATTTTACATGGAAAGCAGCGCGCTGTCAACGTCCGCCCCCGCTCCCTCTTCAAGTTATTTTCTTCACGAAAAGGCAGGCCGCATAAGGATTTTCAAGCCTTACAAAACCGCGGCGCATCTTCTGTTTAAAGTGTCGAATTCATAACTTTTACGGGGATTTTACGAGCCAACCGATTCAAACATTTCGATCATTCTTTTGCGGCCATTTCTTTTTCATCGTTTTTCTCAATCGCCCTGCACTCCATATAATACCGCTTTTCCGTCGCCTCGCCCATGGAGAACGTCTTCCGGGGCAGCACGCCGCCCGCGGCGATCGCCGGGAAGAGCGCGCGCTTATCCATCGCGCCGAGCAGCGCCGCCGTCGCGCCGTTTTGGGCAAGGCTCGCCGCGTCTGCGTCGCCATGCACGTAGTCCAGCGACCAGCCGCTCTTTTCGCCGCACGCCTGATCGAGGTATTTCTGCAAAACGTCCACCGGCAGGCGGTCTCCTCGCCCGCTGATGGCAAAGCCTCGCCGCTCGCCGCCCTGCACGAGCGTCACTTCGCCGCCATCCGTGAGCGTCATGCCGTGGGCGCGCAGATACAGTTCAAAGCCGCTTTGCAGCGCGTCGATATCCGCGCCGAAAACCACGCGGTGAACCGGTCGGAAGACCAGCGCCGGGCTGTGCAGATTGACCAGTTCGCAGAGCGCAAACCGCGCAGGATGGTTCTCCCGCTCCGCTTCGGAAAGCGTCGGCTTGATCTGCTCCCAGCAGGCTTTCGCCGTCGCCAGCGAGTGGTTGCCGTCGCCGACCGCGAGGAAGAAACCGCCGCTCTCCCGCTGCATCTGCGCAATCAGCTCCGCCGTCCGCGCAGCCGGTTCGCCCTCGACCGCAAAGCCGCTGATGTGTCCGCCGCCGAGCATCAGCTGTGTGTCATAGAGCTTGGGCAGATCCATCTGCGCCAACGGCTCGATCAGGCGCATGGCCGCGTCATCGACGAGCATCATCACATGTGGGCTTTCAATCGGCGCGCCTTGACGGATACGCACGCGCGGCGGAATGCGCGAGAGAATCGTTCCCTCCGTCGCGCGGACGGGCGCGGATGTACCGGGCGTGAAATCATACTGCTCCAAATCCAGCTTACCAACCAGCCCAAGACGTTCGCCGCTCTCTGTCACGCGGCGCACAAACACAAAGCCGTTTTTTACGCGCGTTTGCAGCACGCCGCGCTGCATGTAATCCGCCATCGCCCGCCGAATGCGCTCGATTCGCGCGTCGCCCTCGGCGAGATAGACTTCCGGGTAGACGATGTTCAGCGTGCTCGGCGCATCGCCGACGATCTGCGCCGCCTTCTGCCAATACTCCATCTGGCTGGTGAACTGGTCGCAGGCGACGACCGCCCATTTTTCAACATCTGCCGCCGCATCGGGCAAAAGAATATCTGCCGGGAGAAAACAGGCCTGCATCTCGCTCATTCCTTTCGTACTTCAAACCCCGGTGCCGTCAAACGCCGGGATGAACGCGCCATCCGCTGAGCCAAGCTCCTGCCGATAGCCGTCCAGCCCAACGGCCTCCATATAAGCCAGCACGCGGGCATATTCTTTTTTCCTGATCTTTCTGTCCATGCCGGGTATGGTCAGCGCCCTGCCGCACGGCGTGTACTGCCCCATCAGCGAAACGGGAATGCCGGGGAAATCGTCGCAAATCCGTTCCAGAATGCGGATGCTATCGCCCGTCAGCCCCGGCAGGACGAGATGACGGATCAGCGTGCCGCGCGTCATCATGCCGTTTTCGTCATAGACGGGCGCGCCCGTCTGCCGCACCATCTCGGCAATGGCCGCGTGCGCCACATCCGGATAATCCCGCGCGCCGGAGAGCATCGCCGCCATGTTCGGATCGATGTATTTGTAATCCGGCAGATAGATATCCACCGCGCCATCCAGCATGCGCAGCGTCTCCACGCTTTCATAGCCGCTGCTGTTGTAGACGATGGGCAGATTCGGTCTGTACAGCGCCAGCGCGTCAAGCACGGCCGGCACAAAATGCGCCGCCGTCACAAGGTTGATGTTGTGCGCGCCCTGCTCTTCCAACTCGCGGAAGATTTCCGAAAGCCGCTTCGGTGTGACCTGTTTTCCCTCGCCTTTCTGGCTGATGCGCTCATTCTGGCAGAACACACACCTCAGCCCGCAGCCAGAAAAGAACACCGCGCCGCTGCCGCGCGTGCCGCTGATGCAGGGCTCTTCCCACATGTGCAGCGCCGCTCGCGCGATTCTGGGCATCGTGCCCATGCGGCAGACGCCCGCGCCCGTTTCTTCCGCGCGTTCCGCCTTGCAGTTTCGGGGGCAAAGCGTGCAAATCATAGGTCGATGAACTCCTTAAACCGCGGCAGAATGCCAATGCCATCCGGAAAGTGCGCGGCAAACTGCGGAATCGCGTGGCTGGGGAAGGAATTGCCCTCGATGAACACCGGCCCGTCCGGCGTAATCGCCACATCCCACGCAACGAAGCGCACTTGCGGCACGACGTGCATCGCCTTCAGACACATCGCCTTGACCTCTTCCCAATAGGGAATCTGCGTGCCGGGGATGCGCTTGCCCGTCATCGGGTGGAACTCATAGGTTTCGCCCGCCTTGTTCGCGCCCACGCTGCTGATGACGCCCGTATCCAGGTTGATCGGTGCGGCCATGCCGCCGCAATCAACGTTATCCATCACCTTGCCGTTGCCGATGCGGATATAGGCGTAGACAATGCCCTCTTTTTTGTCGCCCAGCAGCGTCGCCACGCGGATCGTGTTGACCGAAGTCGGACAAAGGGCCGCAATCGCCTCGTGCTGGATGACCTTGTCCTCCACAATGCCGATGCCCGCCGCTTTCAGCCGCTCATAGAGCGCCTGCACATCCTTGTAATCCTCCGGCGTACACTTGCAGATGCCCTGCCCGCTCGAACCGTCGATCGGCTTGCAGATGATGTCGCCGCGCCCCTGCACAAACTCGGCGAACTGTGATTCCGTCGCATTGGCAAAGTTGAGCCACTCGCGCTTCACCTGCTCATGAAAGAGTTGGTTGAACTCGGTTTTATTATCAAAGAAATGCCAGAACTTTTTGTCGTTCATCCGCGCAACGATGCTGTTGGAGATGCCGCGCGTAATCTGCGTCGCGCGCTGCGCGTCGTTCAGGCGGTACATCTCCGTGATCTTATAATCGACATAGCCCGCGTTGTATTTGGCGGCGCACTTGGCCATATCGGCCATCAGCCAGACGCGGCTTTTGCCCGTCTTTTTGTGCAGCATATCGGCAGTTTTAAACATTGCGCGGTAATCCATCTTACGGGCGCGCTTGAGCGCATAGGACAGCTTTCCCATGATTGACCCCTCTCGTTTTCTATGTTGGATTTGGTTTCTTTTTTATTTTCTTTGAAAACGCTAAAAGCCATACGGGCGCATTTTCATGCTCTGATTATATTCCATTTGGCGCTTTTTGGCAAGAAAAACGGAGACGCACCCCGCCGAATGCATCTCCGTTTTGCCGTTTGCAACCGTTTATTTCGTCGCAAGCGCTTCCAGCGCGTCGGTCGCGACATAAATCGCCGGGCGGACGCTCAGCCGCGCGTTATCCACGCGGCCCATGCTGTTGCCGCCGCAGGTCATTACGCCGCCGCTGCCTGCGACATAAGCGCCGCGGTGCTTTTCCTCCCAGCTGTGGGAGCGCAGCCACCACTGTGCGTTGCCGGGACCATACTTCTGGCTCTGCCACGCGCCCTGCGCGATGGCGTAGGCCGTCGGCACGGTCATGCGGTCCGCATGATTTTCAAACAGGGTTTTAGCCTCGTCGTTATCCAGCAGGGAAACCGTGTCCTGAGTGTTCACGTCCTTCCAGTTTTCCAGCTCCTTGGTCACGATGCCCTGCTTTTCCGTGTCGTTGAAGGCCGCGTCGTAAAAAGCCGTATTGAGCCACGTGCGCAGCGTGCATTCGCTCCACAGCGCAACGGCGTATTTTTCGTTATACGGCTGGCTGTCCAGCGCATACTGGCTGATCAGCAGGGCTTCGCCGTTCTCCACCTTGAGCACGCGCCACTCGATTGCCTCCGCGCCATTGGTCAAATCGTTATCCTGTTCATAATGGCCAAAGAAAACATGATCGTTGACCGCGACTTCCGCCGTCGCGCCGGTCGCTGCGCCGACCGCCAGAAGCAGCGCCGCAAGCGCAGCCCATTTTTTCATCTTCATGCGTGTTTACCCTCTTTCCCGTTTTTAATTTGTATTATAGTCTATATGGAAGATTCTGGCAATGCTTAAAACGCACAAAAAGGGTCCGCGCCGCGAAAGCGTGAACCCTTTCAAATGGAATTGTGTGAAACACCTTACTGGTTGTCCGCCTCGATCGCCTGCGCCGCGGTACGGCCGGAGACGATGATTTCGGTCACAGCGTTGCCGCCCAGACGGTTGCCCGCATGGATGCCGCCGGTGATTTCGCCCGCCGCGTAGAGACCCGCGATGGCGTTGCCGTCGTTATCCAGCACGTGGCGCTGCGCATCGACCATCACGCCGCCCATGGTGTGGTGGGTAGGCGGCGCCATGAAGCGCACGCGGATTGGGTCGAGCTTGTAGGTTTCCGGCTTATACTTGCCGTTCTCGTCCTGCTCAACCTCGCCGACCGTGCCGCGCACGGAGAGCTTCTCCACCTCCAGGCTGTCCGCCGTGCCCATGACATAGGCGTCATCATCCTCGATGGTCTTGCGCAGGGTCGCCGCGCCAGCCGCCACCGCCATGGTGATGCCGTCGCCGGTCAGAGAAGAACTTCGGTATTTCATGTTGTTTATTCTCTTCAATCCAAAAAGGAGCTGAGCCTGCCTGCATTTCCGCCGCAGTCTGCAAACCTTCAAAACTTTTACGCGCGGGCAGCCTTTATGCCGTTTTCCTTGCGCAAAAAAGCCCTCCCAAAAGGAGGGCCTTGCTGCCGCCTCTTACAGATTGGCCTTGATCTTTTCGATCATCTCGGCATACTGCGCATCGGTCAGCTTCGTCTGGCCGGGATTCATCGCGAACACGCCGCCCCACTCGAAGCCGTCCCTGTATTTCGGCACGAGATGCACATGCAGGTGGCAGCCCGTGTCGCCATACGCGCCGTAGTTCAGCTTATCCGGGTGGAAAGCCGCATGAATCGCCTTTGCCGCGCGATTCACATCGGCCATGAACGCATTGCGCTCTTCGTCGGTCAGATCGACAATCTCGCTCACGTGGTCTTTATACGCGACAATGCAGCGGCCGGGATGGCTCTGCTCTTTGAAGAGAATCAGCGTGCTGACGTTCAGTTCACAGATGACAATGCCGAACGCATCCAGCAATTCGCCGCGCGCGCAGTAGCCGCAATTCGGGTCTTTCATGGAAATAACCTCCTGTCGATTTAAACTGAGATTATTATACACCCCGCAAAGCCGAGGGGCAACGCCCAAAAAAACAAGCTGAGCCCGCCTGCTTTTCCGTCGCAGTCTGTCAAGCTTCAAAGACCGATACGCGCGCGCAGCCTTTGTTCAATTCCCTATGGAGCAAAAAGAGGACTCCCTTTCGGGAGCCCTCTCTGTATGATCGTGTTCGACCGGGTATCACTCAAGGATCTTGGTGACAACGCCGGAGCCGACGGTGCGGCCGCCCTCGCGGATAGCGAAGCGCAGCTTCTCGTCCATAGCGATCGGGGTGATCAGCGTGCACTCCATGTCCACGTTGTCGCCCGGCATGACCATCTCAACGCCCTCCGGCAGCTTGATGTTGCCGGTCACGTCGGTGGTGCGGAAGTAGAACTGCGGACGATAGCCGTTGAAGAACGGGGTATGACGGCCGCCCTCTTCCTTGGTCAGCACGTAAACCTGACCCATGTAGTGGGTGTGCGGATGGATGGAGCCCGGCTTGGCCAGAACCTGACCACGCTCGACCTCGTTGCGCTGGATGCCGCGGAGCAGCACGCCGATGTTGTCGCCAGCCTCGGCCTGATCCAGCAGCTTGCGGAACATTTCCACGCCGGTGACGACGGTGCTGCGCGGCTTATCCTGCAGACCGACGATCTCGACGGTATCGGAAACCTTCACCACACCGCGCTCAACACGGCCGGTCGCAACGGTGCCGCGGCCGGTGATGGAGAACACGTCCTCAACAGGCATCAGGAACGGCTTGTCGGTGTCGCGCTCCGGGGACGGGATGTACTCATCGACAGCGTCCATCAGCTTGAAGATGCACTGGCACTCCGGCGCATTCTTCGGATCGGTGCCGCCGTTCTGGACATACTCCAGCGCCTTCAGCGCGGAACCGCGGATGATCGGGATCTCGTCGCCCGGGAAGCCGTAGGAGCTCAGCAGCTCGCGGATCTCCATCTCGACCAGCTCCAGCAGCTCTTCGTCGTCCATCATATCGGTCTTGTTCAGGAAGACAACGATGTAGTGAACGCCGACCTGACGGGCCAGCAGGATGTGCTCACGGGTCTGCGGCATCGGGCCGTCCGGAGCAGACACGACCAGGATCGCGCCGTCCATCTGGGCAGCGCCGGTGATCATGTTCTTCACGTAGTCGGCGTGGCCGGGGCAGTCAACGTGAGCATAGTGACGCTTCTCGGTCTCATACTCGACGTGCGCGGTGTTGATCGTGATTCCGCGCGCCTTCTCTTCCGGCGCCTTGTCGATCTCGTCGTAACGCATGGCCTGCGCCTCGCCGAAGGTGGACAGCACCATCGTGATGGCAGCGGTCAGGGTCGTTTTGCCGTGGTCAACGTGGCCGATGGTGCCAATGTTAACGTGCGGCTTCGTGCGCTCAAACTTTTGCTTAGCCATTGGAATAACCTCCTCGATAATTTCGGCTGACAGTTATGGTGCGGCCCGCCGAATTGTCGGTGGTCGCGTTGGAGCAGGTGATGGGAATCGAACCCACGCGGTCAGCTTGGGAAGCTGAAGTTCTGCCATTAAACTACACCTGCAAATGGCTGTCAACCGTTTTACTCATTCATATTCTATCCAAATCCGGGGAAAATGTCAATATCCCGGCGCATTTTTACCTGCAAAAACCTTGCGCGATTTGCAGGTTCAGTCGTTTTCCCCGCTTTGAATGAAGTTCATCCGGTTTTCAGCCTGTTTGGACTGCATATGAAAGAAAGAAACCCCGCTCAGTTTCCGCGCTCTTCCATCAGCTTTTCCAGCTTGTGCTTGACGCGCTGGAGCGCGTTGTCGATGCTCTTGACGTGGCGGCCGAGCATCTGCGCGATTTCCTGATAGCTCTTGCCGTCCAGATACGCCGCCAGAACGCGGCGTTCCAGCGGGGAAAGCGCCTCGTCGATGCGGCTTTCAATGCTCACATAGCTTTCCCGGCCGATGAGCAGCTCTTCCGGATCGGCGCTGCGACCCTCGGTGATGACGTCCAGCAGCGTGCGGTCGCTCTCCTCTTCGTAAATCGGCTTGTTGAGCGACACATAGGAATTGAGCGGAATATGCTTTTGCCGCGTCGCGGTCTTAATGGCGGTGATGATCTGGCGGGTCACGCAGATTTCGGCGAACGCGTGAAAGGAAGCGAGCTTGTCCGGCCTGAAATCGCGAAACGCCTTGAACAGGCCGATCATGCCTTCCTGCACAATGTCTTCGTGATCCGCGCCGACCAGAAAATACGAACGCGCCTTGGAACGCACAAAGTTCTTGTACTTGTTGAGCAGATATTCCGACGCGTCCGCGTCGCCCTGCTGAGCCAGCAGGGCGATATCCTCATCGGTCATGCTGTCAAAGTCCTGGTGCATGGCTTCCTCCCTGCTCATTCCTCGCCCCGGCGCATGCGCTCAAAAATTTCGCGCTGATGGGGTGGCAGACGGGAAAAGATGTCGCCGCGGGAAACTTTCTCCTCCCGCATGCGCACCCGCCCGGTCTGCCGGGTCTGCGTAATTTCGATCAAAAACTCTCTTGAGGAAATGCGTTCCGCGCCGCGGCCGAGCGTCACCGTCTGCTCGACCGCGTCGCTGGTCGCCACGCGCACCCGCCGCCATTTCGGCGCGGCGTCGCAGGCCGCCTCGATGTAGTTATCCGCGCTTTCAGCGTGCCTGGTGAAGACGACCTCCACGCCGTGCATCATCATGTGCGAGCGCGTCGGGCGGTCGGTGTAGTGGCCGTCGAAAACAACGACGACCTCTTCGCCGGAATAGCCCGCGTAATCGGCAATCAGGTGGACGAGCCGTTCTCTGGCCTGTTCGATGGTCAGATGCTCCTCGCGCGGCACGTTCCACGCGCCGATGACGTTATAGCCGTCCACCAGCAGCAGGGGCTTCATCTCACTTCGCGTCCATCATGGCGTAGAGCAGAATACCCGCCGCCACGGACGCGTTCAGGGATTCAATTTTGCCCTTCATCGGCAGGGTCACAACCTTGTCGCAGCTCTCGCCGACCAGGCGGCTCATGCCCTCGCCTTCCGAACCGATGACCAGCGCCTTCGCGCCGGAGTAATCCACCTTGCGGTAATCCTCTCCGTCCATCGCCGTGCCATAAATCCAGACGCCCTCTTTCTTGAGGCGCTCGATGGTGCGGGTCAGGTTCACTTCGCGCGCGACCGGCAGATACTCCACCGCGCCCGCGCTCGCCTTCACCGCCGCGGGGGTCAGGCCCACCGCGCGGCGCTCCGGAATAATCACGCCGTGCGCGCCCGCGCATTCCGCGCTGCGGATGATCGCGCCAAGGTTATGCGGATCGGTCACGCCGTCAAGGATGACGAGGAACGGCGCTTCGCCGCGCTCTTTCGCCAGAGCCAGCATGTCGTCCACCGTCTTATACGCATAAGCGGAGACGACGGCGATCAACCCCTGATGGCCGGGCGCCATCGCGTCCAGATGCGCTCTGTCCACTTCCTGCACGATGACCTTCTGTTCGCGCGCCATCGCAACGATTTCGCGGGCAGAACCGATGAGCTCTCCCTTTGCAACCAGCAGCTTCTCCATATCACGGCCCGCTTTGAGCGCTTCGCGGATGGGGTTGCGGCCGACGAGCAGGTTGCTCGCTTCTTCCTCCTGCTGTGCGGGCGGCGGGGTCATCGGGCGGTCGCCGTAAAGACGGCGCTCCCCATTGTTCGGACGATCTCCGTAAGGACGGCGCTCCCCATTGTTCGGACGATCTCCGTAAGGACGGCGCTCCCCGTTATTCGGGCGGTCCCCATACGGACGGCGCTCCCCGTTATTCGGGCGGTCCCCATACGGACGGCGCTCCACATTGTTCGGACGGTTGCCATACGGGCGGCGGTTTTTCTCGCCGTCGCGCTCCGGGCGGAGGGTCTCCTCGTCGTCGCGCCAATCGTCGCGCGGGCTGCGGGGCTTTTTGGTAAACTGATCGTAGTATGCCATGATGATTTCCTTTCTCGTTCGGGTCAAGTGCGTCAAAAATAAGCTTTGAACTTTGTTTACAGATTTTGGGCTTTTTCCCTCACCTCGGCGGCCTTCCCGCAGGTGCTCTTTCCTTCCGGGCACGGGCCGGATACGCAGGCAGGCCCCGCGTGCTCAAACAGCGCAGGCGCGGCCTGTTTACACAGTGCCAGCATCTGCCACGCCATTTCGCGGATTTCCCACTGAGCGCGGTTGCAGCAGCGCAGCGAGAAGAAGTGCATCAGTTCCCGCGCGTTCATCGTCACCACCAGCCGCGTTGCAGCGGCGTTGGGCAGCACGAAGCGCGCATCTTCGTTGGCGCTTTCCCCCGCTCCGCCCAGTTTTTCCTGCCAGTCACAATACCATGCCTGCATCGTCTCCATCTGGCGGATAAATTCCTGTTTTGCATCCTCTCCCAGCGCCTCGATGGCCGGGGGAATCACGTAGTCAAAGCCTTCCGCCATGGAAACATAGCGCTGGCTCTGCACGGAAAACGACGCGAGCCTGTGCCGTGTCAGCTGCGCCAGAAGCGCGCGGCTCACGCCCTCCACCGCAAAGGTGAAATTCGCATGTTCCGTCACGGAAAGGTGCCCGCGCTGCATCACCCGCTCAACGAATGCGCGCTGATCGCCGCTCTCCACCCGCTGCTGCAAAGCGTCCAAATCCGCTTTGGCATAACAAAGCCGCGCGCCCAGCGCGACAAGCTCGTCCGGGTCAGGCGTGGCGCGCAGCAGAATCACTTTGAGTTTTGCCTGTGCCATAGTTCCTCCGTGCGCGCAATCGCAAGGGTAATCAGTTCGTCGAGGCGCTGTGTCTGGCCCGTCACATAGAGATAGCCCCACAGCGCCTCCAGCCCCGTCGCGTGCGCATAATCCGCCGGGTCTGCGTGCTTCGGCGCGGCATGTTTGGCCTGCGCGTTGCGGCCGCGCCGCGTCATATCGGCTTCCTGCTCGGTCAGCTCGTCTTCGATCGCCGTCAGCATCGCCGCCTGCGCCGCCGCGCTGACCATTTTCACCGCCTGCCTGTGCATCGCGCCGACGCTCATCTTTTTGGCAACCAGCATACTGCGGACATAGAGGTCGTGCAGCGTGTCGCCGACGTAAGCCAGTTGAAGCGGGTTCAGCTCCCGCGGATCCGGGAGGGAAAACGCGGCCTGCGCCGCCTTGATTTCTTCGCCTTGCAAAAGGGCACTTCCTTTATCGTTTCACAAATGGCCTATCCCGCCATTTTTTCAGGGTATAGTATATCATGAACCCGAAAAAAGGGCAATCCTTCTTTTGGCGTTTGCCTTCGTTAAACCGCCGCGAAGCGGCCCCTCTTTACAAGTCAGGGCGCGAAGCAATACCTGACTTTGTAAATTCTGCTTTTCTCCTCCCCGTCTCACACCAAAATCCTGTACAGCGTATACGTCCCGTTTTCGTATACCGCTTCCAGCCTTTCCGCCAGCGCCGCGTCGATCTCCATCTGCGAAATATCGCCCGGCTCGTTCGTCATCAGCAGATACTGCGCATCGTATACGTCGTGCCCGTTCACCGTCGGCTGAAAGGAAACGCGGTTCGTGTTCAAATACAGCGCGCGGGGTTTATAGTAGGCGATCACCGCGTCTTCCGCCGTGTCGGACAGAATATAGCCGAACATGTCCGCCGCATCATCGGAATAGGTTTCGCTTCGCGCCGAAAATCCCCCGGCCAACGCATGCTCCCGCTCGGCGGTCATCGTCTTTTGCAGCGTGCCAAAGGTCAGAAACGCAAGCGCGCAGCAGCCCAGCACATACAGCGCCCGCTGCACGCTTTTCCTTTTCGCCAGCCGCATCACCCGGCGCGCGCCGTAAGCGGCAAACATCAAAATAAACGGCAGGGCGTTATACAGATAGCGGACGGACTGCACATACGGCAGCAGATACAGCACGGCAAACGAGCCAAGCACCAGCGCCGTCAAATGCAGGTTGCGGCGGATGCCATCCGTCAGCATGCCCAGAATGGCGAGCGCATAGACCGTGTAATGCGCCGCATCCGTCAGCATGAACAGGCCGTAGGGCAGCATCGCGTTAAACCACTGGCCCATAATCATTTCGTAATAGCCCATGTTCTGCGCAATCATGCGGTTTGGGCCGCTGGCGATGTCCTTCGTGTTGGACGTAGCCTGCGGAAACAGCATGCAGCCGATCATCCAGAGCGCGCCTGCAACCAGATACGGCAGCAGATGGACGAGCAGTTTTCTGCCCCGAACGTGATTTTGGGCAAGCCCGATGACGTGCGCCAGCAGCGCCATATACAGCACCGTCTTGCCGTTGAGCCGCACCACGCAGTCAAACCACAGCGCAATGCCCAATACGATGCCCGCAAGCGCCTGCCCGCGCCTTGTCTGCGCCGCCAAAAGCACTTCAATCATCAACAGCGCCAGCAGGCTGACCGCCAGACACGGAATATCCGTCGTGATCCGTGCGGAATCCTTCACCACTTCGCCGCCCCAGCAGAGCAGACCCGTCAGCAATGCGGAAACAACTTTGGAAAAACGCCGCCTGTACAGCAGATAGGCGCAGACCGCCGCCATCGCCAGAAAGAAAACGCCCGGCAGCTTATACCAGATCAGCGCATGCCCCGTCGGCCGGTCAAACCCCGCGATGCGATACACGCCCGCCAAAATCAGCGGCAGTCCCCAAACATAGACAATCGGGTCGTCCGCACTCTGGCCGTCGTCCGCTCGAAAGCTTCGCGTGCTGGGATGCAGCAGCGCGTTGAGCTGCGTCTGTTCATTCAGCCTTCCTTCGGCGATGGCGATTCCCTCGGACATATACGCCGCAAAGTCGTCGCTGCCCGTCGGCTGATCCGAGTCGAGCAGGCCGACGCTGAGCAGCAGCGTGATCACGGCCAGAATCACGGCGATCGCCGCATCGGCGCGCGTATAAGGCGAAGTTGTGTTTGGCATGTTTTTTCCCCTTTGTGTTGATATGCAATGCTGTATTTTAACATAATTTGCGCGCAAAACAAAGAGGCCGTTTCCCCCTTTTCGCGGGAAAACAGCCTCTTCTGCTGATTATTGTGTTTCAAAAATGGGTTTACTCGACAACGGCGCCCTTGTTCGCGCTGGAAACCAGCTTCGCATAGCGCGCCAGATAGCCCTTGGTGACGTTCGGCGGCGGGCAGACCCACGCTTCGCGGCGCTTGGCCAAAATTGCGTCATCCACCTTGAGTTCCAGCTTGCCGGCCGGAATATCGATGGCGATGGTATCGCCCTCTTCAATCAGGCCGATCATGCCGCCGCTCGCGCCTTCCGGAGACACGTGGCCGATGGCCGCGCCGCGGGTCGCGCCGGAGAAACGGCCGTCGGTGATAAGCGCCACTTCCTTATCCAGCCCCATGCCGCAGATCGCGCTGGTCGGGCTGAGCATTTCGCGCATGCCGGGGCCGCCCTTCGGGCCTTCATAACGGATGACCACCACGTCGCCCGGCTTGATCTGCCCCGCATAAATGGCGGCGATGGCCTCATCCTCGCTGTTGAACACGCGGGCCGGGCCTTCGTGGACAAGCATCTCCTTGGCGACGGCGCTGCGCTTGACGACCGCGCCGTCCGGCGCGAGGTTGCCGCGCAGAATCATCAGGCCGCCGGTCGGGGAATACGGCTCGTCGAACGGACGGATGACCTCGTGATTGTAATTTTTGCTCAGGCTGATTTCTTCGCCCAGCGTCATGCCGGAAACGGTCAGCGCATTCTCGTCGAGCAGGCCGCGGCCCTTCAACTCGCTGAGCACGCCCATCACGCCGCCCGCCAGATGCAGATCGATGACGTGGTGATGACCCGCCGGGGCGAGGTGGCACAGATTCGGCACCTTGGCGCTGGCCTCGTTGACCCAGTTCAGGTCGAAGTCGATGCCCGCTTCGTGCGCGATGGCGGGCAGGTGCAGCACGGTGTTGGTGGAGCAGCCCAGCGCCATATCCAGACAGAGCGCGTTGCGGAACGCGGATTCGGTCATGATCTTGTCCGGCGTCAGGCCTTCTTTGACCAGCTCGACGATGCGCATGCCGGTCTTTTTCGCCAGACGGATGCGCGCCGCGTCCACGGCGGCAATCGTGCCGTTGCCCGGCAGCGCCATGCCGATGACCTCGGTGATACAGTTCATGGAGTTGGCGGTGAACATGCCGGAACAGCTGCCGCAGCCGGGGCACGCGGAGGATTCGACCGCGTTGAGCTGAGCGTCGTCCATCTTGCCCGCCTTATATGCGCCGACCGCCTCAAACACGGAGTTCAAATCCATGTCGCCGCTGCCGCCGGGCATGCGGCCGGGCATCATCGGGCCGCCGGAAATGACCATCGCGGGCAGATTCAGGCGGCGCGCCGCCATCAGCATGCCGGGAACGATCTTGTCGCAGTTCGGGATGAACACCATGCCGTCAAAGCCGTGGGCCATGGCCATCGACTCGCAGCTGTCCGCAATCAGTTCGCGGGACGCGAGGGAATACTTCATGCCAACGTGGCCCATCGCAATGCCGTCGCACACGCCGATGGCCGGGAACTCGACCGGCACGCCGCCCGCCAGACGGATGCCGTCCTTGACGGCCTGCGCGATGTTGTTCAGGTGGTTGTGACCCGGCACACACTCCGACTTTGCGCTCACCACGCCGATCAACGGAAGCTTCAGCTCCTCGTCGGTCAGGCCGAGCGCTTTCCACAGGGAACGATGCGGCGCTTTCTCCGGGCCGCTCTTAACGCGATCACTGACTGCCATCTTACAGTTCCTCCACTTTCGTGCCCCAGCTCATCTTGCTGCGCAGATCTTTGCCGACTTCCTCCAGCTGGCTGCCCGCCTCGATGCGGCGCTTGGCGAGGAAGTGGACACAGCCGCTCTGGTTTTCCAGCAGCCAGTTGCGGGCGAAGGTGCCATCCTGAATCTCGGTGAGCACCTTCTTCATTTCCTTCTTGGTCTCCTCGGTGATCAGGCGCTGGCCGATCTCGTAATCGCCGTATTCGGCCGTGTTGGAGATGGAATAGCGCATGCCCGCAAAGCCGTGCGCGAAGATGAGGTCAACGATGAGCTTCATCTCGTGGATGCACTCGAAATACGCGTTCTCCGGCTGATAGCCCGCCTCAACCAGCGTGTCAAAACCCGCTTTCATCAGCGCGGTCACACCGCCGCAGAGGACGCACTGCTCGCCGAACAGGTCGGTCTCGGTCTCCTCGCGGAAGGTCGTCTTAAGAATGCCCGCGCGCGCGCCGCCGATGCCCGCGGCATACGCCAGCGCGTAATCCTGCGCCTTACCGGAAGCGTCCTGGTAGACGGCGATGAGGTCGGGCACGCCTTTGCCTTCCAGATACTGGCTGCGGACGGTGTGGCCGGGGCCCTTCGGCGCGATCATCACCACGTCGATATCCTTCGGCGGCTTGATGCAGCCAAAGTGGATGTTGAAGCCGTGCGCGAAGGCGAGGATCATGCCGGGGCGCAGATACGGCTCGATGTCTTTGTGATACATCGCGGCCTGCTTTTCGTCGTTGATGAGGATCATGATCATGTCGGCGACCTTGGCGGCCTCGGCGGTGGTCATGACGGTCAGCCCGGCCTCCTCGGCCTTCTTCCAGCTCTTGCTGCCCTCGTACAGCGCGACAATCACGTCGCAGCCGGAGTCACGCAGGTTGAGCGCGTGCGCGTGTCCCTGAGAGCCGTAGCCGACGATGGCAATCTTTTTGCCCATGAGATAGTCAAGGTTGCAGTCCTGCGCGTAAAACATCTGTGCCATTTTGTTTGTCCTCCTTGTTTTTTCAAAAAGCGGATACGGTTGGGACGCCGCCCCAAACCCCGGCAGGAACCTGAGGTTCCTGTACCTCCCGCTTATGGATTTCAAATCAATTTATTTTGATCTCTGCGAAGCAGAGATAGGAGTCTGAGGAATGAAATTCCTCAGGCGGGGTTTGGGGCGGCAGCCCCAACGTTTCCCCTATCACTCAAAAATGTCCGAGCTCATCACGTCGTCGCCGCGTTCCAGCGCGACAACACCCGTGCGAACCAGTTCCAGAATGCCGTAATCCTCCAGCAGCCGCATCATCGCGGTGATCTTGTCGTTGTCGCCCGTGATTTCCAGAATCATCGAGGATTTGGTCACGTCCAGCACCTTCGCCTTGAAGATATCCACCAGCCGCATCAGCCCCTCGCGCTCCTTCACGCTCGCGGCGACCTTGACCAGCAGCAGCTGGCGCTCCACGTCGTTGCGATTGCTGAGCACCTGCACCTTCTGCACGCAGATAAGCTTGTAGAGCTGCTGCACCAGCTGCTCGATGTGCGCGTCGTCGCCGAGCACCACAATGGTAATGCGGGAGACTTCGCTGTCCTGCGTCGGGCCGACGGCAAGACTCTCAATGTTGAAGCCGCGCCGGGAAAACAGGCCGGATACGCGGGAAAGCACACCCGGTTCGTTGGAAACCAGCACGCCGACGGTATAGCGGCGCAGGTTTTCGGGATTTATCAGCATATAGCCGCACACCTCCGTCAGTTCAGGCAGAACGAGTCGATCGGCGAACCCGGCGCAACCATCGGCGCAACCATCTCGTCGATATCCAGCATGCACTCGATGATGCAGGGTTCGCGTTTCTCCACAGCCGTTTTAAACGCCGCCGCAAACGCTTCCACCGTATCCACCCGCGTGCCGCTCAGGCCGTAAGCCTCCGCCAGTTTCATGAAATCCGGCCCGCGGTCGAGCGTCGTCTGGCTGTAACGGTGACCGAAAAACAGCGTCTGCCACTGGCGCACCATGCCCAGCGTGCCATTGTTGAAGATGACGACGATCACCGGAATGTTGTAATACCCGATGGTGGAAAGCTCGGTCAGGTTCATGCGGAACGAACCGTCGCCCGTAATCAGCGCCACCGGCTTCCCCTGAGGATCGCTCGCCGCCGCGCCCATCGCCGCGCCGAGGCCAAAGCCCATCGTGCCCAGGCCGCCGCTGGTGATCAGCTGACGCGGATGCAAGAACGGGAAATGCTGCGCCGTCCACATCTGGTGCTGGCCGACATCCGTCGCGACGGTGATTTCCGGCGCAATTGCGGCCATCTGGCGGAGAATCTTGCGCGGCTCAAACAGTTCGTCGCTCAAATATTCCTCCATCATGCTGCGCGCCTGCTGCATCCACTGCGTGTTATCCTTCTGCTCCACGCGCGGGAGCAGAAGATCGAGCACCACGCGCGCATCGCCCGTGATATGCAGCGTGGTCGAAACGTTCTTGTTGATTTCCGCGCGGTCGATGTCGATGTGCAGCACTTTGGCCTGCGCCGCGAACGTCGCTGCGTTGCCCAGCGCGCGGTCAGAGAAACGCACGCCGACGGCAATCAGCAGGTCGCAGCGCTGCATGGCGATGTTCGCCGCGTGCGTGCCGTGCATGCCCAGCATGCCCAGCATACGCGGATTGTCCGCCGGCACCGCGCCCAGCCCCATCAGCGTGGAAACCACGGGCGCATCCACCCGGTCGGCAAAAGCCAGCAGTTCGCTTTCCGCGCCGGAGAGGATCACGCCGCCGCCGCAGTAAATCAGCGGCTTCTGCGCCTCGGCGATCAGTTTGGCCGCCTGCTCCAGCCGGGGCGCGGCCTTCACCTTGTAGCGTTCCAGCGCCTCGCCTTCGGGGCGAAGCTGCGCCGTCGGATGCTTCATGGAGAGTTTAGGAATCAGCTGCGCGCCGCTGGCCGGCTCGTATTCCGTCTCGGCGATCTGCACATCTTTCGGAATGTCGATCAGCACCGGGCCGGGGCGGCCGCTTGATGCGATGTAAAACGCCTCGCGGACGATGTCGGCCAGCTTATCCACCCGCGTGACCAGATAGTTGTGCTTGGTGACGGGCATCGTCATGCCGGAAATATCCGCTTCCTGAAAGGAATCCGTGCCCATCAAACTCTGCGGCACGTTGCCGGTGATAAAAACGATCGGCGTGGAATCCATGTACGCCGTCGCAATCGGTGTCACCAGATTGGTCGCGCCGGGGCCGCTGGTGGCGATGCACACGCCCGTCTTGCCGCTGGCGCGCGCATAGCCGTCCGCCGCGTGTCCTGCGTGCTGCTCATGCGCGGTCAGCACGTGATGAATGCGGTCCTGACGCTTGTAAAGTTCATCGTAAATCGGCAAAACCGCGCCGCCGGGGAAGCCGAACACGGTTCCAACGCCCTGCTCGATGAGGCATTCAATCAGAATCGCCGCTCCGTTGAGTTTCATCCGAATTGTTCACTCCTCCTGATAGTTAAAAAAGCAGCCTCTCACCCCGCTTTAGGGCGAAAGGCTGCTTTCGCGGTACCACCTAAATTCCGTGCCTGCGCACGCTCATTGAGCACACATATCATGCTCGTTTCCCCGTAACGGAGGAAAACCGGCAGACCTACACAGCGCATACGGCGTTCAGCCTGCGGCTCCGAGGCGACCAGCCCGCGCGCCTTCGCAGGAGCCTCGCACCGCCGCTCCCTCGCTTAGCGTTTCCACGCGGATTCTTCCTCGTCATCGCCGAAATATTTACAAGTATCTTATCACGACGGCCACAGGCTGTCAAGCTATATTCTTTTGAAAGAATGCGTTATTGGGTCAAATCCTGAATACTTTTCATCAAACAGGTTGACAAGTTGTCTGACGTTCATGTTTCAGCGTGCGGTTCGCCGCTCCTGTCCACCGCTGGAAGCGCCTGCGGCTTCTCTTCCGGCAGATTGGCCCACGCCAAAACACCGCTGGCAATCGCCTGCGCGACCCGCTGGCGGTAATCTTCAGTCAGCAGCAGCGCTTCCTCTTTCGCGTTGGATAAAAAGCCGCACTCCACCAGCACGCTTGGCACGCCCAGCGTCAGAATGTAATAATCTCCGCCGAGCGCCGTTCTTGTCTTTTTGGGGGAGAGTTTTTCGTTCATCGCGCCCTGAATTGCGCCCGCCAAAAGCCGTCCGGCCGGACATCCCTCCCGATAGAACGCCTGGGGCCCGCTCTGGTTTCGCCCCGCGTATTCGTTCATATGAATGGAAAGCACCACCTGCGCGCCGCCGCTTTCGATAATCGCCGCGCGGCGCTGCATGTCCTGAAGCTTTTTGCGAATCGGCGGATCTTCGTCGCACAGCGCATAGTCGTCCGTCCGCGTCATCACGACTCTGGCTCCCTGTGCCTCCAAAATGGCTTTCAGCCTCTGCGCCACATCGAGATTCAGTCCCTTTTCCGCCGTGCCGCTCACCCGCCCGACTGCGCCGCCGTCGTATCCGCCGTGCCCCGCATCCAGCGCAATCACATAACCGGAAAGCTGCCCGCTTTCCTCAACGCCCGCAGCTTCTTCCGTCCGCTGCTGCGCCCGAAAGGTCTGCACGGCGTTTTCCCCGGCGCAGGCAAACAGCAGCGCCGTACACAGCGCGCTGGCCGTGAGCCACGCCCATTTAACCGCTCTCCCCCGCATGGCCGTCCCCCTCTCCCGACTTCGGCCACAAATATGCTGACCGTGCCCAAAAGATGACACGCCCGCGCCATAAAGTTTATATTTCCATCCAATTTTATTTTTTCGCAACCATTCTGTCGAACTTTTCCGCTGGTTATCCCCCGGTTTTCCAACATCTCCCCACAGTTATCCCCCGATTTGTCCACAGCGTTTTTTGTAGAAATCACAGGAAAATCGACTTTTCCACTAAGTTATCCACAGTTATCCACAGATGAAACGGCGTTTTTGTCCTCTAACTGTGGATAACGCATTTTATCCACAGTTTTTCTTTTGAAAACATCTGATGTTTCATTTCTTTGCCGCCCGGCCTCTTTCTTCTCACTTTTTCCCGGTTTTCGACGCTTTTTTCTTGTTTGAGCAAGAAAAAAATTCATCTTTCTTTCGCTCTTTCCCCGCCGTCGCTCATCCCCCAAAAGTCGCTCTGTTTTTTGCAGAAATTCAGCGTTTCGGGCACAAGGCAAGAAAATGGAAAATATTTTTCAAAAAAGTATTGACATTCTCCGCAATTCGCGGTATAATCATTTTCGTTCCAAGTGACCGGAACAAAAAAATGAAGATTGCACCCATAGCTCAGCTGGATAGAGCGTTTGACTACGAATCAAAAGGCCACAGGTTCGAATCCTGTTGGGTGCACCACAAAAACCCTTGACGAGCTTCGCGCCGTTGAGGGTTTTTCTTTTGTGTTTTTCTATATATTGCTGGATTTTCCCTGATTGATTCATAGAATATCGCCGGTAACTTCCGCCTGCTGAAATCGTGCCTTGTGCCTGTTTCAGGCGGTCGTTTTCGGCTTTTTTCGGTTTTTGTCACATCAAGTGTCATATCTTGAATAAAATAACGCTTGTTTAAGTCTTATGGCATATCACTTTTTTCACATTCGAGCTTGTCACATGAGGTGTCACATTTCTGCAAAAACGCTTCCGATGATTTTGCCCGCCTGAATGACCTTTTCCCGCCTTGCATGCGCATACCTTTCCATCGTCATTTTAATATCCGCATGACCGGCAATTTCCTGCAAGGTTTTCACGTCCACGCCGGAAGATGCCGCCAATGTGATATATGTGTGGCGCATTCTGTGCGGCGTCTCGCCATAAAGGTTAATCGTTCTTCCTATCCTCTGCCACATCCGGATGAAGGTTCTTTCCGTCAGCTGCTTTTGCCCGTCACCGATAATATAGCCTTCTTCTTTTCTATACGGCTCCAGAATATCCATAAGCCGCGCATCTAGCGGAATATCTCTCTCGCCCGCTTCGCTCTTCGTAGGCCCTATGATTGGTTGATTATTATGGAACGTTACCGCTCTTTCAACATGGATGAGCTTTTGCGACCAGTCAATATCCGTCCATCGGATGCCCAGCATTTCGCCCCTTCTCATTCCGGTCATCATCAGGATAGCAACCGTCATGCGCTCTGTTTCTTTGAGTTCCAGCAGGTGTTCAAGGATGGATCTCACTTCTTCATCTTTCAGGGCTTCACGCCTGCTTGCCTTGTCCGTCATCGTCAGTCGTTTGCTCTCCGTCGGGTTATTGCGCATAAATCCATCCTCCACCGCCATATCAAACACCTGATGAAGAATGATGCTCATCTGACGCACTGACGATTTTGAAAGATTTAAATGCGCATTATAAAATTCCTGAACAGTATTCGCCCCAATCTCATCAAGGCGCATCTTTGCAAAGAACGGCAATATGTGGCAATCAATCAAATTGCGATAGGTCGTCTTTGTCGTCTGCCTGAGTTTCGGCTCTTTATACAGCTTCCACCATTTATTCAGATACTTCTCGAATACAGGGGCACTCTTTTCTTTGCCTTCTGCCTGTCCTCCGGCTTCCGGCGTGAGTCTGCCCATCTCCTGAGCCTTTTTCAGAAGATTATCAAAGATTTCCTGCTGAGTGTTTCCGGTTATCCATATTTCTTGACTGCCTATCGTTGCGCGTTGTCTAATTCGTTTCGACATGTCGGATTCTCCTTCCAACATATCCGTGCTTGGTGCTGTTTGGTTTTCAAGGCTCTGTGAGCGGCTTTCATCGCTCTTCGCGTCTCTACATAGAGCCGGAGTTTCTGTCCCGCCCAGAGCAACACCTTCAACATAGAAGGAGCTGGCGGCAAGGATTTTCACGGTCTCCTGAGCGGATTTTTTAGATACCACATCAATCAAATCGTAAAAATCCATCACTTTCATTGTAATCACCCCATTCGGGTCTGTCAAGCAGCTGTTTCCCATATATTTCCTTTAGTCCTTTCACAAAGCTGATTGTATTGCATTTTGTCTTACAAATTGATATAATGAAGTTCAAGAAGCGGCTGGAGGATTCATAACATGATTTTTGAGTGGGACGATCATAAAGAGCAGATCAATATCGCCAAGCATGGAATTGACTTTAAAACTGCCGCCCGCGTGTTTCAGGACGAGTTCCGAATTGAAATTTTCGATGAACTACATTCTGACATAGAAGAAAGATATATCACCATCGGACAAATCGGTGGAGTTGAGATTGTCATCATGGTGGTTTACACGGAACGAAAGCAGGCAATTCGGCTTATTTCTGCTCGTAAAGCAACCGCCCAAGAAAGGAAGATGTATCATGATTGTTCGTCAGGAAATTGATTTCAATGAACCATTGACTGATTCTCAGGTGAAAATGCTGCATAAATTAGCAGAACGTCCCGTAACGCCGGATGAAGACTGTCCTGAACTGACTGCGGCGCAGTTATCTGAATTCAAGAAAGTTTCGGAGAATCGCAGGGCTGAACGCTGCAAGCAGACTGTCACACTCAGGCTTTCACCACAGGCATTGAAGAAAGCAAAGTCTCTTGGAAAAGGATACACATCTATTCTCAGCCGTATTCTTGAAAATGCGTTGGATAATCCGGATATCATCCAGCATAATCTTTGAAAAACTGCCGTCTTGAGCTTTCAGGACGGTTTCTTTTATAAGCTGGAGGAAAAAGGGCGGTACAGCCGATTCCATACCGCCCGCAGATTCATCAGTTATCTCCGCCTGCAACACGCCTGCATGTCAGATAGAGGATGCCGCCGTCTTCAATTGTGCCATCCGTGTGAGAATCAACGACCGTGTATTGCTTGCCGTCAAGGTCGAACAGGTCTTTCTTGTGAATCTCCATCGTTTCATTGAGCTGTACGGCGACCTCCAGCTCTTCATCATGGAGAATGCCCGGCGCATTCGTGCCGGTCACATAAGAGGTCGTCTTCCGTGTTACAACACACGGAATATTTCCGGTCACATCTGCATACACTCCTTCTTCGACGAGCATGCCGTCATCATTGACCTTATCCGGCAGTTTCACATAGAACTTGATCATGTGGGTGCAAAGCATCGGAACAACAGCAATGCAGTCGATTTGCGGCGTTGGATGGTCTTTCAGAAGATAAAATTTCTCTTGTTTTCCGATATAAATGAGCATGCCGAACTTGAGCGGATTATCCTTGGACGTCCGCATAATCAAGTTTTTCTCTCCGGCTTTCTTGAAGCAGACGCAGCGGGTCTCAATGCCCGGCGTCACACGATGCGGATTCCTTCCGTTGCCCATATCGTCGATGAGGACGCAGTCCCAATTCTGACCGGGCATATCTGTCATGAGCATATGGTCGAAAATATCTTTTGCTTGTTTACAGGCGATAGCATTCATAGTAAAATTCGTATTCATAAAACATCATACTCCTTGGTTCAGGTCTGCTGGAGGTACAGCGGTTTCAACCCGCATAGGCGGAACGTCTCTGCCACTCCAATTAACAGACCGATTACATATTTTTTATTTGGGGCTGGTAGATTCAGCGTTATACTCCTGTTCTATCCGCTAACCTTCGGGGCAACGGGGTCTGGTTCAAAGCATGCTTATAAACACAATAATATGGACAGTACCTATTTATCTATGTTAGCGTTTTTGAACACTTTTCAGGTTCTCTTGCAGGGGGAACGGGCAACGCTTGGTCTCTCGCTCGGCTTCGTGAAACTCGTCAAACTCCGTCCTTGGAGACCTTGGAAGGGATCAGGCTCGGTGTCGAAAAATCAGGCTTGCTATAAACTAGGTATATACCCCGATTTTGACCGTATTTTAGTTATTAAACATAATTGTTTATCTTCTGTGCTTTTGATTCGGGGAATGAGCTAATCAGTTGAGCGTATTCCTTCTCGGTCAGCCCATCAAGGAAACTGACGAACTCCTGTTCTGAATCGCTCAGGCTCTCAGACGGCTTGATATAGCCATTCATCTGTCGGATGGACGGTTCCGGCTCGTGATATGCCGCTCTCTGGAAATATTCGGCGTGACCGGCTTCCTGTTTTCCCTATGGCTGCATGAGGGCGAATATCCGGATGACTTCCCAGCGGATAGCGACCATGATGCCCGGAACGTAGAAGATGAGCCCGTGTTCGACAAGCTCTTTGCGTTTTTCGCTGACTTTGTTTGCCGGTATGCCGGTCACTCGCTCAACGAGCTTGAGGGAAGGGCGGAAACGCTCTGCCTGCGTTCCGTAATAGACGAGCAGGGCAGCAGCGGAAGGGGACAGTCTGACGTGAGCCGCCGCATCTCTGAGCATGGACGCCTGATATTGAAGACTGTGCTTCGGTCGTCCCTGATGATGGACGGCTGGAGGGGATAGATTCTTTATCATAGCAATTCCTTTCGTGTTTTCGTCCTCTAGTTCTGATTCAATAGGGCGGAGCGCGTATCATATCGGCGGTCATCGTTTCTTTATCGCTTCTTTCTCTGCCTGCCCAGAATACGCAGGCAGTCCTCACAATAGCCGGTCGGGTTATCGTGAATCGAATAGGGAAAGCCGCACATCTGACATTCATCGATAACGAGTGTTTTCTTATAATCCGTAATGTTCTTTCGGATATTGCAAATCAAATCATGATACTCGCCGCACGTTTCAATACGCTGGCAAGGCTCGCCGCTATATTTGCATCCGCCTTTTCCGTCGTAGTGTGGGCACAGGGTCTTCTAGCAAGCGATTTTTTCGAGTTGTTTAATCATTAAATTTTTCTCTTTAAAATATACATTGTCTTGCGTCGCCGTCTGGTATAGAGGGCGGCGTTTTGTGTGACGCGCGTTTCTATGCGTTATGTTTCTCTGATATAAAGGCATTGCAGCACCTTATCTCTAATGATAAGGGGTTTCCTTCTCTCAGCAGGGGCTACCTCTGTCTGCCTGCATTATGCGATAGTCAGACGGGGATAAAATTGATTCTGAACAGGCACTCGGCGGTGCCCTGACCGGAGATATCAGGCGTTTCTTCCCATATCTGCAAGCTCACGCCCCAGACGCATCAGCTCTTTTTGCTCGTCCGTCAAAGACCGTCCTTTCCTTGGCGGTCGTACATGCAGCCATCTTCGCGGTATGATGACCTCGATGCCGTACTTGTCCGCATGCTTCACGCGGATATCGTCCGGATGTTCGTCCATCATCCTGAGAATTTTCTTGATTTCATTTTTGTCGCTGGTATAGAAGCAGAATTCTCTTTCTCCTGCTTCCCAGCGGAGGACGCTCTCCTGCTCATTCATCGGTATTTTGATGAAGCTCGATAGTTCGATACGGTTCATTTGCGTTTTTCTCCTTTGAAAGTCCTGTAATGCAGGGGGCGGGAAGCCCTTTAAAGATGAAGTGGTGGATTCTATCGACACAACAGGGGACGTGTTGACGCTTCCCTGTTACAATGGGTTTTGACGGCTTAAAATGGAAGCTGTCTAGTTTCACTTTGAATGGCGGTGATGGAGAAGCAACTCAATTCTCCAATCAGGATTTTCAAGAATCTTGTCAATCAATTCATCCGTCGCATACATACCATGCTTGCGAATGGAAGGCAGAACGTCATGAGTAACCCAACGTCTGAAAGCGCGCAACTTATTTTGCCGGTTTTGAATGTATGCGTCAGAAACTCCTCGGGCTTTTTCCGGTTGCATGGCAAAAAGAAGAGCATACAGTCCCGGCTCGTTTATGATGGAAACGCGCTGGACACCGCCTGCTGTCTGGATTTGCGTATACCCCTTTTCATCGTCGTCCAACTCCTGCATTGCACGGTTCCGATTCGTTTCGCCGAAACACTTGCAGATATCAGACGCCACGAACCACAGTTCTCCGTCTTTTTCAACGATTCGGATGTTGCCAAATTCCATATTGGTGAAAGTCAAGATTCCGTTGCACATCGTTCATCTCTCCTTTTATAATTCGTCCTTTACCGCTCTATATCGCGTTTTACAGGGCTTCTCAGGCGTCCGCTTGCTCGGTAAGGGATTCTCCTATCCACCCCAGCAGGGGAACGTCTGGAAGAACCGTATTTCGCAGTATTCCAGAGGGTTAAAATTGATTCTGACAGGTCTGTTCTTCCTCCAGCTCGTCAAACGGAATATCTTCATCTTTCTTCATCTCGTCGATAGCGTCATAGAGTACCGAATCGAAGAACCACGCCTCGAAACTTTCCACATCCGGCTTGTTCGTCTTGTCCAGCATCTCAAACAGCCCTTCCAAATCGCAAATCATATCCGAAGTCGTCGGCTCACCGTCACCGCCGTTGTATACTGTTCGAATGCACCCGGGGCGGATAAGCTCTTTGACCGCTTCATATGGGCACGTATAACCCAAAGAATACGCAACATCCACCGACTAGACCCAAAGTCTTCCGTTAATGCTCAGGACGCGAAGAAAACAATTGGCACCGTTCAACGTGTAGTTCTTAATCATAGAATTTTCCTCCTTAAATTTGTATGATATGACTAATTTTCTATTTAATTTTCAGTCGATGTGATTAAAAGTGACGTCCGCATACGCACGCTGGAGGTGGGGTAATAAAAATACCCCACCGGCTCATTTCATATTCCTGCCGTTATGTTCCACAAGCAGCATTTTGACTTTGGCACGGTATTTCTCACCGCCTTTCTTAATCTGTTCGTTCTTGACAATGTCGCCGCACTTGGGGCAGTATTTCTGGCTCATGCCGGTCGGCGTGTAGACGCGCGCACATCGGGCGCAGGTTCGGGTCATCTTGATCTCCATTTGGGCAGACCTCCTCGCAAAATTTGTTATTCAGTTTTCCGCGTGTTTTTCAGCGACATCTATAATAGGAACATTTTCGAGCTGTTTTTTCACACTTCAAAAAAAAAATTTTGAATCTTTTTGAATGAGCAGGATTAAATGAAGCTAGTTATAATTAAAGTACATCTGAATGAATCCCGCTCGTAAAGTCTGCCGATGGGACTTCCACCTGCTGCAAAACTGGAACGGAGCAGTTTTCCAAACCGGATGAGTGACAATAGGAGCAGATTAACAGGGCTTTTCCTCGTAATGTTGCCGCATTGGTTTTCTGTATATGCAGATTCTCATCCCGTCTCGGCTTAAAGGGCAGGCTTTAAGAAATGGAGCATTTTACGCCATAATCGAAAAAAACAGGTCGAATACCTGCATATTGTAGGGATATTGAAATGAAAACAGGTGGTTTCGGGGAAAACGTAAAAGGGGCGGGGGCTTTAATTGCCCTCGTCCCTCTCCATCTTCTTTTTTCTGACCGCTCGAATCAGTGTTGATTTGCTGATGCCGGTCAGTTTCTCAACTTCCGTGTAGCTTCTGCCGTCCTCCAGCATCTCCAGTGCATGCGCGATTTGTTCCGGCTTGAATTTCTTCGGTCGTCCATCCACGCGCTTTCCGTTGGCTCTGGCGACTGCCTTTCCCGTCTGCGTCCGCTCTACAATTATATCGCGTTCATACTCGGCAAAGGCAAGCATGACCGTAATCATCAGCTTGCCCATTGGAACGGCTGTAAAATGGGTCAGCGACGATTTCAAATGAGATACGCTGTTCGTTGGTAACTTTTGTTGCAAACATGGTAAAAGCCGCAGTCATAGTCAAGCCCATCTTCTTGCAAGTCTCTTCCATATTCTTTTTGAGGTCTGAATCCATGCGAAAATTGACCATAGACTGTGACATGAACATCACTCCTTTTGTAAGACTATATTAGCGCATCCGCAAACACATATCAAGCAAAATTCATCGAACGCTTTACAAATGCTGTTAAAAGAAAAGCTGGAAGGCTTAAAACCCTCCAGCTTGTTTACAACTTGTTAAGCCATTACCGCGTGTTCGATGACCGTTCCGATCTCAAGCAGATATTCCGGCGCAACGTCAATATCTCCATTACACCACGTCAAAACACCGTGCTGAATCTCAAAGTCTTTAAGAACAGATTCATTTTTCAGCGGCTCGAATGCAGAACCGTCAAAGCCATGCGTAAAATTCACATCAACAACTTCTCCGGTATTGAACGCCACACGGATCATATAGTTTCCGCGATACTCAGCATAGATGACCTTCTTCATAGGCGTTGGATTCCCTGCGTACACAATGCCATTGAGTTCATACATTCGATCATTCCTCCTGTTAAGCCAGCGGCGCGATCTTTTCAAAATGTTCGCCCTGTACAGCTTTATTCCAAGCTGCATATGCTTCCTCTTCGTGCAAGGCAAGCCATGCCTGAATGAAAACAAGCTGCTTTCTCGGCAGACTTCCCGCCATCAGTTCGCCGTCAATGCCGACCGATGCTTCAAAGTCGCCGTAATAGACATGAATATGCGGCTTGTTATGGTGCTTCGTATCGTAGAATTGCATATAAATGACCATGCCATTAAATCTGGATAGTTCCGGCATACGCTCGCCCCTTTTCTCAATTACTTTATTATATTGTAGCATTTTCGGATTGATTAAGCAAGTTTTCCCGCTTTGCTTTCTTCCTGCTCAGAACAATCTTATACTCACGCAGGACGTGAACAAAATAATCATCTACCGCATACTGCCAAACGGTCAGACCGTCCAACTCGTTCTTGTAAAAGCTGACGTGCTGGATATCGTGAGCAAAGAGGAAGTTTTCAAGTTTGCGGGAAGAAGTTTCAAAGATTTTGCTGTTCATTTTTATATCTCCTATTCATGCGTTTTGCGTAATCGTTCCATCCTTTAAGTGTGTTGATGCTGCTTTTGCCATCTATTCTGTCAGGAATGGCATACAACGGCAAACAGCGTTTCTTTCCGGTCTGCTGGTCGATCAATGCGATTGTGTTCATTCTTTCTTTATGAAGAAAATTCGTATTCAGCCATTCAACGCCAAACACGAATATGATTATTAAATTATCATCTATTTTTCATTAGTCGCATAAAGGTCAAAGTCATTCTGCAAATCAAAAGGCCACAGGTTCGAATCCTGTTGGGTGCACCACAAAAACCCTTGACGAGCTTCGCGCCGTTGAGGATTTTTCTTTTATCTTTAGACTGAAACAAAAGCTCGCCCGACGCAAAACCGAGCGAGTTTTTCTATGCCCTTATTTCTGAAGCCTGTTTACAAATATTTTTTCATGGCGTATTCCTTCGCGTTGGCCAAATGCTCCTTAAGCAGCCTAGCCGCCTGTTCGTAATCATCCTGCAAAACAGCTTCCGCGATGGCGATATGCTCCTTCTGGCTGTCGTTAACACGCGCTTCATTGCTGCGCCAAACGCGGTTGCGATGGTTATGCCCCTCCAGCATCAGCAGCAGCTCTTTTAAATACCTGTTGCCGCAGACATCGTAGAGCATCCGGTGAAACCGTTCATCCAGATTGATCTTCCGTTCTATCTGTTCTTCCGTCTTACAGGCTTGAACAAATTCCCGGATCATCACCTTGTTCAGCCGATCGCCGTATTCACGCATCAGCTCCGGCTCGATGATTTCGCGCGTTTCAAATACCTGAATGATATCCCGAATGGTGATTCCTTTGACCAGAATGCCCTTTTTGGGAATGACCATCACCAGATTTTCATGCGCCAGACGATTGATGGCCTCCCGAATCGGCGTGCGGCTGACGCCTGTATCCTCCATCAGCCGTGCTTCCGTCAGAATGCTGTCCGGCGGATATTCGCATTCGATAATCTTCGTCTTGATCTGGTCGTACACCGTATCCTTTAAGTATTTCACTTCGGCCTTCTCCCCTCCGTCTTCCGGTCTTCTTCTGCTTGTCAAACGAGCGTTCTCCCTCTGTCTGTATCCTCCGAAGCGTCGCTGCGAAACTTAAGTTTTTTTCATCATTTTCCTGCTATCAATAGGATATCGATGTTTTTTGTTTTTGTCAAGAGCAATCGGTCAACCCCTGATGCCTTCTCTATCCAAACAGGCTTCCCCGTTTCGTCAGGTATGATGAATCATAATTTTCAAAATCATTTCATCTGTCGCGCGCATGCCATCGTGCCCAAGCAGTCCCACATTTCGAATCGTATTTTCCACGCCCTTTGCAACGATACCGTCGCCGCCGTAGAACTGGCGGTTTAGACGATACATTTCAAAGCCCATAATGCCCGCATCCACCGCGGAAGCGATTTTCGCCGCGCAGGAGGCCTTCGCGCCGTCGCAGATGATGCCAGAAACGATGGCCAGCGCGTTGACGATCGTGTGCGCAACTGTGGAAAAATCCTGCGTCAGCAGCCATGCAATGCCTGCGCCCGCACCTGCGCCCGCCGTAACCGCGCCGCAAAACGCCGAAAGCTTGCCAATCGTCGTCTTTTGGTGGATGGCCGTCAGGTTGGAAACGACCAGCGCACGGTACAGTTCCTCCTGCGTCTTGTGATATTCCTCCGCATAAACAGCCACAGGCACCGAAACCGTCAGGCCCTGATTGCCGCTGCCGGAATTGATGACAACGGGCAACTCACAGCCACTCATGCGCGCATCCGATCCCGCTGCCGCCATGGCCTTCGCCCGGTTTCGCACGCCGTTTCCATAAACGCTGAGCAGCGTCTGCCCGACCTGCGCACCATAGGATTCCTCAAGACCGCGCCTGGCAATCGCCATATTATATTGAAGCTGGCGTTCCAGCGGCTCCCGAACGTCGTCAAGCTCCACGCAGGCGGCAAACTCGCAGATCTGCTGAATGGTCAGCAGGTTCTCGTCCTGCGTTCCGCCGCTCTGCGCCGCCTCCATGTGGTCTTCAAGCACCTGTCCATCCTTCTCAATTCGAGCGATATTCGTATGCGTATGGCGCACCCGCGTCATCGCCTCGTGGCCGCCGCTCTGAACCATCACAATCATATCCAGCAGATCGTCGCTCGGCAGAAACTCGACCTCAATCGGACATGTATCCAGCATCCGGCGAATGGCCCTCTGCTGTTCTTCGGATACGTCACGGATCACTTCAAGCGCGCGTTCCGCGTCTCCCGCGACAATTCCGGCTGCAACCGCCGCGGGAATGCCGCGCAAGCCGCCTGTGTTGGGCACGGTGACGCTTTTCACGTTTTTGATGATGTTGCCGCTCACCTGAACCCGAACCCGTTCCGGCATCCTGCCCAGCGTCTGTCTCGCCTTCGCCGCGCAATATGCCAGCGCAATCGGCTCTGTGCAGCCGGAAGCCGCCGTCAGCTCACGGCGCAGGACTTCGCAGTATGCCTGATATACGTGATCCGTCTTTTGCATCGCCATCTCTCCTTTTGGCCTCAGCCGGAATAGCTTGCGCAGGCTTTCGCCACGCTTGCGATCCGTTCATACGGCATCGTGCCGGGCAGCGTACAGTCGCTGCCGACAATCAGCTTCTTTTTCCCTACCTGATCGATCAACGCGTGTACTTCTTTTTCCAGTATATCGTAATTGTCCTGGAAAAGGCAACCCTCGTGATGATTTAATCCGCCCAGCAGCACCTTGTCGGGAAAAAGCCTGCGGCCCTCGCTCAGCGGCACGCCGCTCTCCTCAACGCCCCAGTTCACCGCATCCGCGCGATAATCCGTAAAGCGCGTCAGCCTGACCTTGGGCTTGCAGATATGCAGAATCACATATTTCGCGCCTGCAGCATAGGCGGCCTCGATCACCTGCCGATCCAGCGGTCCGATATACCGAGCATGCTCCTCGTCGGTAAAGCCGTCGCCCTCGCCACCGAGTGCTGCATAGTAAATGCCCTCCGCGCCCGCATGAACCGCCTCCTGCGCCAGAACGCAGAGCGTATCTGCAATACGGCGGTAAGCCGAGGAAACGGCTTCCGGATTGGTGCGCAGATGGAACAGCTGTGCATAGCGTCCGATGCCGTCATAATTGGCAAAGCCCAGAAGCGTATGCGAAGCAGAAGCAACCACGCCGTGAATCGTCGCCGCCAGACTGCCATCCACGCCGATGTCCGCAATCCTCTTGATGATATCCGCCTGCCCGCGAATGAAGTCCGCATCCCTGTTGTAAGATTGCACCGTCTGCCAATCCGCCGCCGCCTTGATCCGGTGGTCGCAGGGATACATGTATTCCGTCATCACCTTGCAGATATCCGTCTGCGTCTTTTCAAAATATTCCAAATGCTTCTTCACGGCGGCATCCCCGTAGTAGTATTCCTTGGGGAAGTGCATCCAGAAGCCGGTCGGCGTTCGATCCGGCTCAAGACCGGCAAACGTCGCCATCACGCGTTCCTTCTTGTTCATCGTCTTTCATTCCTTTGCTCTTACCCGTTGATTTAAGCGCCGAGGTACGATTTCACAATTTCCTCGCTCTGCAAAAGCTCTCTGCCCGTTCCGCTGTTGCGGATGTGGCCGACCTTGAGCACATACGCTTTATTGGCAATGGCCAGCGCAGCCACGGCGTTCTGCTCCACCAGCAGCACCGTGGTGCCCTGATCCCGAATCTGCTGAATCAATTCAAAAATCTTTTCCGTCAGCAGCGGCGACAGACCCAGCGACGGCTCATCCAGCATCAACAGCTTGGGATTGCCCATCAGGGAGCGGCCAATCGCCAGCATCTGCTGTTCGCCGCCAGAGAGCGTGCCCGCAATCTGCTGTCTGCGATCCTCGAGCCGCGGAAACAGCTCATATACACGCTCGTAGGATTGCTTCAATTCCTCTTTGGGCCGCGTATAGCCGCCGATGCGCAGGTTTTCTTCGACCGGCATGCGCGGAAAAATGTGTCGTCCCTCCGGGCAAAGAATAATGCCCTCCCGAACCAGATGATTGGCCTTCATTTGAGACGGCGCAAGCATCCTGCCCTGATAGCGGATTTCGCCGCTGCGCATCGGTACGCTGCCCGCGAGGGTTTTGAGCAGCGTGCTCTTTCCTGCGCCGTTCGAACCGATCAGTGCCACAATTTCGCCCTCGCCGACCTCAATGGAAATATCCCAGATCGCATGCAGATTTCCATAGAATGTATTGAGCTTGTCAACCTCCAAGAGCATATTGCGCGCCTCCCTTTCCGATATAGGCTTCAATGACATGCGGATCGTTTTGAACCACGGCGGGCACGCCTTCGCAGATCAGCTTGCCATAGTCCATGACGTAAACATAATCGGAAATGCTCATCACCAGACTCATGTCGTGCTCGATCAGCAGAATGCTGTATCCCATGCCCGGCAGGGAATGGATAAACTGCGCCAGCTCCTCGGTTTCCATCGGATTCAGACCCGCCGCCGGTTCGTCCAGCAGCAGCACCTGCGGCTCGCTAACCAGTGCTCTGGCGATTTCAAGCTTCTTCTGCACACCATAGGGCAGGTTGCCGATCTTTTCGTCAGCATATTGCTCCATGCCGAGGATTTGGAGCATGTGCCGGGCGTTTTGAAGTGCCTCCAGCTCCTGCTTTTTCATCTTCTTGGTTCTGAAAATTGCATCCAGACGGCCATACGTAATCATCGACTGACAGCCGACCAGCACGTTTTCAAGCGCCGTCATCGTCGGGAAAATGCGCAGATTTTGAAATGTGCGCGCAATTTTCTTCTGAATATAGACATAAGCGGGCAGGTTCGTCACGTTCTCGCCGGAGAGCAGCACCTCGCCGCTGTCGCAGGGATAAAAGCCCGTCAGCAGGTTGAACACGGTGGTTTTGCCTGCGCCGTTCGGCCCGATGATGCTGACAATCTGCCCTTTATCCACGCGGAAGCTGACGTTCTGTACGGCGGCCAGTCCGCCGAAGGATTTGCAGAGGCTATCCGCTTTCAGCAGTTCCATATTACGTCCCCTCCTTTTCCGCGCCGCGATCCTGCGCCGGCTTGCACCGCATCAGCAAACGACCGATTTTCGTCGTCTCCCAGTTGACCGTCTTGCCCAGCATCATCAAAATCAGCAGCAGGCCGTAGATGAACATGCGGTACTTGTCCAGTCCGCGGAGCATTTCAGGAATAACAGTCAGCAGCGTCGCCGCAATCACGCTGCCCGGCATGCTGCCCATGCCGCCCAGCACGACCATACTCAAAATCGTAGTCGAGAAATCGCCGACAAACAGCGACGGAGAAATGTAGACCATGTAATGCGCCAGCATCGAACCGGCCACGCCGGCCAATCCGGCCGCCAGGCTGAACGCCTGCACCTTTTCCTTATGCACGTTGATGCCCAGCGCTTCCGCCGCCGTTTCATCCTCCTTGATCGCGCGCAGATTGCGGCCGAACTTGGAGCGGAGAATGTGGTTCAGCAGCAGATACACAATCAGGAACATCGTGAGGGACAGATACAGATACTGTGAGCCGGATTTTATCGTCACGCTGAAAAGCACCGGACGGGGAATGTTCGTAATGCCCATGGGGCCGCGGGTGAGGGAAACCCAGTTGAGCAGCACCAGTCGAACCAGCTCGTTGAAGCCGACCGTACAGATGACCAGATAGCCGCCCTGAAGTCGAAGCGCGGGGACGGCCAGCAGGAAGCCGATCGCCGCGGCCAGCAGCCCGGCTGCCAGCACGCCAATCGGCCACGGCACGCCCAGCCGCATGGTGACCAGTGCGGAAGCATATGCGCCGATGCCGTAAAACGCCGCGTGGCCCATCGAAACCTGTCCCGCCACGCCGGAAATCAGATTCAAGCTGCATGCCAGAATCGAGTAAATCGTCACATAGACGCACACTCTAAGCACATACGCGTTTTTCACAAAGGTCGGAATGGCGTAGAGCGCAGCAACCAGCAGCACGATGAGAAAGGCCTTTTTCACATTGTTTTTCTGCATACTTACACCTTCTTCACTTGCTTCGCGCCAAACAATCCCGTCGGCCGCAGGAACAGCACCAGAATCAGGATGATGAAGGCCGGAATATTGCGATAGTTCGACCCGATATAGGCCGCCGTATAGACCTCGGTCAAGCCGATAATCAATCCGCCGACCACGCCGCCGTAGAAGACGCCGATGCCACCCAGCACCGTGGAGGCAAAGGTCTTCGTGCCAATCGCCGCGCCGACGGAAACGTCTACGCTTCGATAGGACATGCAGCCCATCACGCCCGCGACCGCCGCCAGCGCAGAACCGAGGAAGAACGTGAAGGAGACGACATGGTTGACGTTGATGCCCATCAGTTCAGCCGCTTCCGTATCCTGCGAGCAGGAACGCATGGCCATGCCGATGCGCGTTTTGTTGATGAACAAGGTGAAGGCGATCAAAAGCACGACCGTAGAGATGATGATAAACACCTGTGCCATGGTAATGTTGAAGCCCATGATTTCGATGCTTTTGCCTTCAAAAATGGTAGGAAACTGTCTAGTTTCGCTGCCCATCAGCAGGAAGAACGTGTTTTGCAGCACGATGGATGTGCCGATGGTGCAGATCAGCATCGCGAATTTCGGCTGCTTCCGCTCGCGAAGCGGGCGAAGGGTCAGCCATTCATAGCTCACGCCGATCAGGCCCGTGAGCACGACGCTCAGCAGGAAGCCCAGCCAGAGCGGCAGCTTGGCGATGGAAACCAGAATATAGAACAGATACGCGCCGACCATGTAGATCGTGCTATGCGTGAAGTTGACTAGTTCCAGAATGCCATATACCATCGAATAGCCTATGGCTGTCAGCGCATATGTGCTTCCCAGCACCAATCCGTTGACCGTGTAGGCCAAAAAGCTGGACATCAAACCGCCTCCTCACGCTTTCCGAGATACCTGCCGCGCATGTAAACGCCCAGCAGCGCCGTGTTGAACGCCCGCAGATCCTCCAGCGGAGAAGCGGAAAGCAGAATCATGTCCGCCGACTTGCCTTCGTCGATGCTGCCCGTCTCGCCAAACACGCCGCAGAGCTTGGCGGATTCCTCCGTCGCCGCATGAATGATCTGTGCCGGAGTCATGCCCGCATCCTCCATATAAAGCATTTCCTGAACAAATTCGCCCTGATCCATCATGAAGCCGCCGCTGTCCCGCCCGAACGCAACCTTTACGCCCAGATCAAACGCCTCCTTGAAGCGACGCTTCTTTTCATCCACGATGGCGCGGGCAGCCAGCACGGTATCCATCAGCTGATGCTCCTGCTCGCCCAGCAGCGCGTAGTTCATATACGGTAGGAACGTCGGCACGACGTACACGCCGTTTTCGATCAACATCTTATCCACATCTGCATCCAGATACGTGCTGTGCTCCACGGAATCCGCGCCCGCCTTCACCAGCATTTCCATGCCCTGGCGGCTGTGGCAGTGGCACGCCACCTTTTTGCCATGCTTTTTCGCTTCGGAAACAATCGCGTCCAGTTCCTCCTGCGTCGGCTCCACGCAGCCGGGATCCTCGCCCGCCTTGCCTAGGCCGCCCGTGACCATCACCTTGAGGAAATCCACGCCGTGCATCAGAAACTCGCGCACGCGGGCGCGCGCTTCCCATGGCCCGGTGTAATCCGCGCCCGGCTCATGGCCGCCGACCACCTTGAGCGGCGTGCCACTGCAAAGCATTCTCGGCCCGATCAGCTTGCCTTTGTTGATGTAATCGCGCACGGCCAGCGTTTCAAAGCGCCGACCGCCGCAGTCGCGGATGGTGGTGATGCCGCAGCGCACCATCTTTTCAGCGTTAATCGCGCCATCCAGCGTCAATTCCGCGTCGCTCGACGCGAAGAAGTCGGGCATATGTCTCGTTCCGCAAACCATCGTGCTGTGCGCGTGACAATCGATTACGCCCGGCAAAAGGAATTTGCCCGTTCCATCCACTTCGTGATCGCATTGTGTTTCTTCGGGCAGCTTGCCGACGACCGCAATCCTTTCGCCGTCCACAAGAACGTCCTTCGTCAGAAACTTTCCCTTCTGCCATACGTTGGCATTGCGAATCAAGGTTTTCATATGCGCTCGCTCCTATTCTTTTCTGCGCCTGTTAAATTGCATGTGTACGCATATCGTCGTCATCTGGAAGGAGGCCGAGTGTCTCCCCGGCCTCCCTGTTTTTCATGATGGCTTCGCTTTACTGGTTCACCTGAAGCATGTTCCACAAGCCGTCGCCCTGGTACTGGAGGATCAGATATTCTTCCTCAACCTGGCGGTTGATCCACTTGTTCGCGCCCGTCTTGCCCGGCCAGTAGTCGATGGCCAACAGCGCGTCGTAAAGCTCCTGACGGGTCGTCGCGCCGTTGCGCAGGCAATAGGCGATCATGCTCGCGCACTCATACGCGTTGCGCTGGTAAGCGTTGGGAATCTTGCCGTCGATCGCCTTGCACGCGGCGATGAAGCTCTGAATGTTCTCGTCGGGGTTATCCGCATAGAAGCCGGTGCTCACATAGAAGCCCTTGCCCGCATCGCCGACCAGATTGGTGAAGTCGGTGGTATACATCGACTGGTTGCCCAGCCACTTGACATCCGTCAGGCCAACCTGCTGCGCCTGCGTCAGAATTGCCGCGCACTCCACATAGCCCATGTTGACTACGATGATATCCGGCTTGGCGTCCTTGAGCTTGAGGCAGATGGCGCTGTAATCGCGAACCTCGCCCTCGTTGAAGCTTTCCTTGGCGACCACTTCGCAATCCACGCCCTCGGCCTTCAGATTGTCGATGGCCTTCACGGCGTTCTCCATGAACTGGAGACCCGCGTCATTGTTGAGCGCAAGGAACGCCACTCGCTTGCAATCCAGCTTCTGCACCGCATAGCGGGCCATCAGCGCAGATTCAATCGGGATGGTCATGCCGCGCTGGAAGGTGTAGGTATAATCCGTCGCGATCATGCTGTTGCCAGCGTTGGGCACCATGACCGGCATCTGCGCTTCATCAAAGATGGAGCCGAAGGCCAGCGCGCACGTGCTGGTGTAGCTGCCAATGGCCGCGATGTATTTTTCATCGCTGGTCACGATCTGCGCCATGTTGGTGCTCTGCGCCGCATCAGAGGCATCGTCAAAGGTTTCAAACGTCAGCTCCGCGCCGTTGATTCCGCCATCCGCGTTCACCTCGTCGCAAAGCACCTGGAGACCCGTCTTGTATGCCTCGCCATACTGCGCATTGTCGCCCGTGAACGGCGCAATCAAAGCGATGGTATACTTGTCAGCCGCCAGGGCCTGCGAGCAAACGCCGAGCGTCAGCGCCAGGGTGAGAACCAGAATCAGCATTTTTTTCATTTGATTTTCCTCCATTTCGTTCTTTTTTACATTCCTGCATCAAATGATAAATACAAGATGTATACTTCTATTTCATAGCATACTCCACAGTTGGACATATGTCAAGCACTTTTATAAAAAATCGAGCGTTTTTTTGCTCATTTTTGTACTAATCCAATTTTTCATGTGTGTTTACCCGCTTTTTGCTCAAACAGGCCGCACGAATCCATGCACCCTGCGCATTGCCCGTTTTTGTTCTTCCTGCTATACTGATAGGCAAATCTCTCTTGAAAAGGATGCGGTCTCCATGTCCATCGAAAAAGCAAAAGCCTGTCTTTCCGCTCTTGGCTACGCCGATCACATCATCGAGCTGGCCGCTTCCACTGCGACAGTCGCCGAAGCCGCGCAGGCGTTGGGCGTTCAGCCCGGCATGATTGCCAAGACCATGTCCTTTTTGCAGGGCGACAAAGCCGTGCTCATTCTCACCGAAGGCACGGCAAAAGTTGATAACCGCAAGTATAAGGATACGTTTCGCACCAAAGCCAAGATGATTCCCTTCGAGGATGTCGAGCGCCTGATTGGCCACGCGCCGGGCGGCGTCTGCCCGTTCGGCGTGCCGGACAACGTGGACGTATATCTGGATGAAAGTCTGCGGCAGTTTGAAACCGTCTATCCGGCGGCGGGCAACGACCACAGCGCCGTCAAGCTGACCCTTGCCGAGCTGGAACAGGTCGCAAACGCCAAAGGCTGGGTGGATGTGTGCAAAATCATTTAAATTACACTCGCTCTTAAATTTTTCCATGTTATAATATATTCGTCCGATAATAAGACAATCAGGGAGGAAAAATAAAATGGTGAAGGTCTTAAAAGAAATCGCACTCGTGCTGCTCCTAACATTCTGTACCTCTTGTGCGCTTGCAGAAACGACAGGTGAACGCAATGCCTTACGTTCCGCCAATTCTTACCTTTCTTTTTCAGCCTTTTCCTACTCCGGGCTCATTGACCAACTCGAATTTGAAGGATATTCAACTTCAGAAGCAACTTATGCCGCAGACAACTGTGGTGCAGACTGGAATGAGCAAGCTGCAAAATCTGCCGCAAGTTATCTGAGTTTTACTGCCTTCTCTCAAGACGGATTGATCGATCAACTCAAATATGAGGGTTTTACGCAATCTCAGGCTGAATATGGCGTCGAACATTCTTATTCTGACAGTAAAACACAAGCACTCAATTCCGCTAACAGTTATCTCTCTTTTTCTGCCTTTTCATACAGCGGCTTGATTAGTCAGCTCGAATATGAAGGGTATTCAACCGAAGATGCCACCTACGCAGCAGATAATTGCGGTGCAGATTGGAACGAGCAAGCTGCTAAATCTGCGGCAAATTACTTGAGTTTTACTTCTTTTTCTCGCAGCGGTCTCATCGATCAGCTCGAATATGAAGGTTTTACCCGTGAACAGGCAGAATACGGAGTCAAGCAAAACGGATATTAATCAGGTTTCCTTGCTGTCCATTTTGTTTGCCATTATATCAATACGTTTGTCTACACATTGCCCCTTATGGATATGCGGTCGGGTAAAATCATCAGCCCGAACGACACAGTGAATTGCTCCATGTTTTCCTGCCATATAAGTCATATAATCAGGAACGTAAACGGAACATATTAAAAGGCAGATGCATTTTGCGTCTGCCTTTTCTTTATTCATTTTCAATCGCTTTTCCCAGCTTCTCCCATGCGCTTTGAATCGCTTCAAGCGTCGCGGGATCGGCAATGCCACTTTGTTTCAGCCCGTTGGCCTGCTGGAACTTGGCGACGGCGCGGGTTGTCCCCTCACCGAATTTGCCTGTGCGGATGCTTCCATTGTAATAACCCAAATCCTTGAGCTGCGTCTGCATCGTGATTACAGCTTCGCACGGCTCCATGTCCTCGTAGAGCGTGCCCTCGTCGTAGAACCGTTCGGTGCGCTCCTTGCCGCAGAGCGTACAGGCCGCCACGCGCGTTCCCTTCTTCTTGCCATCCGGCTGGCTCGTCACGGTGTATTCGCCGTAGACATGTTCCAGATGATCGATGGAAACCGTCTGCGTCTTGCCGCAGCGGGCGCAAATCTGCTCGCCTTTGCCTTTTTTCGCACAGGTCGGCTCCTGCGTCACGCTGACTTCGCCCCAGTCATGCCCCAGTTTCGCAAGGGTTTCCGTCTTTTTGCGACCGCAGACCGCGCAAAATGATTCGCCCTTTCCGTTTTGCGTACATGTCGGCTCAACGGCGACGGTCATCTCTCCGTATTCATGTGGAAGCATCTCGATCCTTCTGGATACCGTCTGCTTGCAGGCTGAGCAGGCGCCTTCCTTGCGCCCCTCCTGCGTGCAGGTCGGCTCTCTGGTGATCGTCCATTCCTCAACCTCGTGCGGCAGCTTTTTGGTGTATCGCTTTTCCCAGTGGTCGCACTCGCGGCAGTAACGGAAATCAAGACCTTCCAATCGGCAGGTCGGGTTTCGCTTGGTCTTCCACGGGCCGAAAGGATGATCTCCGGTGCATTCCGCCAGCGCCGAAGCCGCCGTCAGCAGCAATACACAGAGCATTGCCAGCGTGCCGAGTCGCATTTTTTTCTTCATCTATGGGTCCTCGTTTCGTTTTTTTGTATTCTATCACATTTTCCTTTCAAACTCAACCCGCTTTAAACCCATCGGATCAACGTCTGCTCGATCGCTGTCCTCTGTCCGCCGCATACAAAAAACGAGGGTCGATCAAACCCTCGTTTCCTTGTGCAAGCGACGCTCTGCCTCATTCTTCCATAAGAAAAGACCCAGACAACCGTCTGAGTCATCATCTGGAGGCGCCATCCAGAATCGAACTGGAGAATGAAGCTTTTGCAGAGCTTTGCCTTACCGCTTGGCCATGGCGCCACAGTGGAGCGGTAGACGAGATTCGGACTCGCGACATCCACCTTGGCAAGGTGGCACTCTACCACTGAGCTACTACCGCATAATGGTGCCTTGGGGCGGAATCGAACCACCGACACGGAGATTTTCAGTCTCCTGCTCTACCGACTGAGCTACCAAGGCAAATGGCGACGCGGAAGGGGCTCGAACCCTCGACCTCCAGCGTGACAGGCTGGCATTCTAACCAACTGAACTACCGCGCCATAAATGGTGGGCCTTCAGGGTTTCGAACCCCGGACCGAGCGGTTATGAGCCGCCTGCTCTGACCACTGAGCTAAAGGCCCCTGAAGAACCATCAAAAAAGAAGAAAAATGGTGACCCCGAGGGGAATCGAACCCCTGTTACCGCCGTGAAAGGGCGGTGTCTTGACCTCTTGACCACGGGGCCATAAACGGCTTTGCCTGAAGAAAATGGTCGGAGTGAAGGGATTTGAACCCCCGACCCCATGCTCCCAAAGCACGTGCGCTACCAAGCTGCGCTACACTCCGTAAGCTGTTCTCAAGCACGAGATGTATTATACAGGACATCCGCGCCCGTGTCAACCGTTTTTTTGCATTTTTTTGCACTTTTTTCGTTTTTTCTTTTTCTCCATCCGCATCTTTTTCTGCTGTTATAAAGGAAGGTTCTCTTTTTCTCTTTTTTTCGTTTCATTCTTGACATTGCCCGCTTTGTCTGCTATTCTATCGTATCGTGTGAAAAGTATGAAAAATGTGATTGGAGGGATTCATCTGCCATCAGGCAAACATGTGCTGGGGATGAAAAAAGCCCGCCATATCTTCGGAACGGCAAAAGTCGGCGAACGCGGGCAGATTGTCATTCCCAAAGATGCACGTGAGCTTTACGGCATCCATCCCGGCGATACGCTGCTCATCCTCGGCGACGAGGAAAACGGCATGATTGTCACCAAACCCGACGTGCTCAGCAGTCTCGCCGAACGTATTCTCGATCAAATAGGAAAAGAAGGGGCATATCCATGAGTCAGAATGTTTTCGCTCAGACCGGCGTCTCCGACGCGGTATACAGCTTCGGCGAAGAGGTGCTCGCCGCGCTGCGTCCGCGTTTCGATGAAATCGACCGCGTGGCGGAATATAACCAGGCCAAGGTCATCGCAGCCATGCAGAAAAACAGGGTCAACGTTGCCTGTTTTGCGGGCACAACCGGTTACGGCTATAACGACGTCGGCCGCGACACGCTTGAGCGCGTTTATGCCGACTGCTTCCATACGGAAGCCGCGCTTGTCCGTCCGCAGATCACCTGCGGCACACACGCGCTCACCATCGCCCTGAGTGCCAACCTGCTGCCAGGCGACGAGTTGCTCTCCCCCGTCGGCCGCCCGTATGACACGCTCGAAGAGGTCATCGGCATCCGCGAAAGCGCCTGCTCCCTCAAGGAATACGGCGTGAGCTATGCCGAAGTACCGCTCAAAGCCGACGGTTCGATCGATTACGACGGCGTTCGCGCCGCCATCAACGAGCGCACCAAACTGGTCACCATTCAGCGCAGCAAGGGCTACGCCACCCGCCCGACGCTCTCCGTCAAGCAGATCGGCGAGCTGATCGCGTTTGTCAAATCCATCCGTTCAAACATCATCTGCATGGTCGATAACTGCTACGGCGAGTTTGTGGAGACCATCGAGCCCAGCGACGTCGGCGCGGATATGATCGTCGGTTCGCTGATTAAAAATCCCGGCGGCGGTCTCGCGCCCATCGGTGGCTATATCTGCGGCACGAAAGCCTGTGTGGATCGCTGCGCCTATCGCCTTTCCGCGCCCGGTCTGGGTCAGGAAGTCGGCGCCAACCTCGGCCTGATGACAGCGCTCTATCAGGGCTTCTTCCTCGCGCCGACGGTCGTCTCCGGCGCGCTCAAGGGCGCTATTTTCGCCGCGAACATCTATGAAAAGCTTGGCTACCGCGTCGTGCCCAATTCCACCGAATCCCGCCACGATATCATTCAGGCGGTCGAGCTGGGCAGCGAAGAAGCGATGATCGCCTTCTGCCGCGGCATTCAGGCCGCTGCGCCGGTGGACAGCTATGTTTCCCCCATCCCCGGCGACATGCCTGGTTATGACAGCCAGGTCATCATGGCGGCCGGCGCGTTTGTGCAGGGTTCTTCCATCGAACTTTCCGCCGACGGTCCGATCCGCCCGCCGTATGCCGTCTATTTCCAGGGCGGCCTGACGTGGGTGCATGCCAAGCTCGGCATCCTGATGAGCCTGCAAAAGATGGTCGAAGCCGGATTGGTCAATCTGTAAATTCAAATTGAAAATACTTGAAAGGATGCAAACATATGTGGTTCTGGTTTTCCGTGATTGCGCTGCTCTGCTGGAGCGGCTCTGACCTGTTTTCCAAGATTGGCTGCCGCGAGGCCAACGACAAAACCGCGCACCTGAAGATGGTCATGGCGGTCGGCATTGTGATGGGTCTGCACGCCTGTTTTGAGATCTTCGTAAACGGCGTAGAGATCAACATGCAGATCATTATGACCTATCTGCCCGTCTCCCTGCTCTACATCCTCTCGATGGCGATGGGCTATATCGGTCTGCGCTACATCGAGCTGTCCATTTCTTCCCCGATCTGTAATTCTTCCGGCGCGCTGGTGGCCATCGCTACGATCGCCATGAGCGGCATCGGCGACATGAATGCGTGGCAGCTGGCCGCCATCGCGCTGGTGGCCGTCGGCGTGGTTGCGCTGGGCGTCACCGAGGCCACGGAAGACGACGAGCTGCGTGCGGCCCGTCAGCAGGCGAGCAATCACAAGTATGCCAAGTCCCTGCTGGCGCTGCTTCTCCCGATTGCCTACTGCATTCTGGATGCGGCGGGCACGTTTGCGGACAGCCTTGTGCTTGAAACCCTGAGCGAGGATTCCGCCAACGTCGCTTACGAACTGACCTTCCTTGTTGCGGGCCTGCTCTGCGGCGCATATGTGCTCTTCGTCAAACACGAGAAGCTGACCCCGCGCACCGAAGCGCCGAAGTACGTGGGCGCTGTCTGCGAAACCATCGGCCAGTTCTTCTATATCTATGCTCTGGCGGATAGCGCGCACGTCGCCATGAGCGCCCCGATCATCTCCTCCTACTGCGCCGCGTCCGTGCTCTGGAGCCGCATTTTCCTCAAGGAAAAGCTGAGCGCCAAGCACTATATCTCCATCCTGATGGTGTTTATCGGTATCGTCATCATGGGTGTGTTCGACATGTAAGCGCATCTTCCCGAGAGCGTCGTTTCGGCGCTCTTTTCTTTTTGTCCATCTTCTGTTATACTCGAACTGAGCCCGCCTGCATTTCCGCCGCAGTCCATAAAGCTTCAAAGCCTTTTATACACACGGGCGCCTTTAATCCTTTCCTATCCGTAAAAAAACAAAGGAGAACCGTCTATGGCCTCAAGTCCCGAACTGGTGCAGTACATTGCCGATCAGCTCTCGCCCTGCGGCACAATCACATTCAAAAAGATGTTTGGCGAATACGGTCTGTATTTAAACGGAAAAATGTTCGCTTCCGTCTGCGACGACACGCTCTTTGTAAAACCGACGAAAGCCGGGCGCGCGCTCGTTCCGGATTGCCTGCTGGCCCCGCCCTATCCCGGCGCAAAAGACTGCCTGCTCATCGAAAACGTGGATAACCGCGACCTGCTCTGTGCGCTGGCCGCAGCAACCTGCGATGAACTGCCCTCGCCCAAACCGAAGAAAAAGATTTCAAAATGACGGAACCTTTCCTTTTTTTCCGATCGTCTAAAGGGTGCACGAAATAAAAATGAACGTACAATCCGGTTAGACCCAACGATTGAAAGGAAGATTCATCGTGAAAAAGTTTTTTGCTCTTCTGGCGCTTGCCGCCCTGCTGCTGACTGCCTTCGCGTTTCCCGTGCTGGCCGAGGAGCCGATTCTCGGCGGCTGGAGCGCTTACACCGACAACCCGACCGAGATTCCAACCGAAGCGCTGGACGCGCTGAATGCGGCGCTGGATGGCCTTGAGGGCTGCGTTTACAAGCCGATTGCGCTGCTGGGCACGCAGATTGTCGCGGGCACAAATTACTGCTTTCTGTGTGAAACGACCGTCGTCGTACCGGACGCGCAGCCTGGCTATGCGCTGGTGTATGTTTTTGACGGTCTTGAAGGCGAGCATGAGCTTCTGCGCGTTCAGGAAATCGAGTTCTCCGCGTTTGAGTAAACGTTGGGCTGCCGTCCAAACCCGCTTGAGGAACACAGTTTCTCAGACGCCTTCCTTCGCTTCGCGCTTGCAATTCGTCTGATTTGCGTATAACAAATCGCCCATGATTGGATTTCATCCAAACACGGGCGATTTTTCAGTTAGATTTTATGCTCCACATGCAGCAAATGATGTGATTTGGGGGAACACGGCTTTTCCAGATAGGTTTCATAGAGCCGGTTAACCTCCGGGTTTTCGTGACTGAAACGAATCGGTTTCTTCTTGTCGATGGCGTAAAGCACGGGCGCGCGCTTTTCGGCAAACTCCTGCCCATCGTGAATCGGCTGTCCACCGCCGCCGACGCAGCCGCCCGGACAGGCCATAACCTCCACAAAGTCATATTGCGCTTCGCCGCGCTCAACCGCCGCAATCAGCTTGCGCACGTTGCCCAGCCCGTGAACCACCGCCGCGCGCACCACAGCGCCGCCGATGTTAAACTCCGCTTCTTTCCAAGGCTTCATGCCGCGCACCTCGCGGAACACATCCGGGCCGGGGTTTTTGCCCGTCACCAGTTTGAAGGCCGTGCGCAGCGCCGCTTCCATCACGCCGCCGGTCGCGCCGAAGATCACGCCTGCACCCGTGTATTCCCCCAGCGGCGAATCGTATTCGCTCTCCGGCATGGCGCTCGGATCGATGGCCTCCGCGCGAATCATGCGCGCCAGCTCACGCGTGGTCAGCACATAATCCACGTCCTGCCCTGTGCCCGTGCTGTCCATGCCCGGCCATGTGCATTCGTCCTTCTTCGCCACGCACGGCATGATCGACACACAGCAGATTTTCGCCGGATCGATGCCCATTTTCTCCGCGAAATAGGTCTTGGTGATCGCGCCGAACATCTGCTGGGGCGATTTGCAGGTGGAAATGTTGCCCAGCAGTTCCGGCGCCTGCGTCTTAACGAAGCGCATCCAGCCGGGGCAGCAGCTGGTGAACATCGGCATCGGCGCGCTGCCCGGATGGGTAAAACGCTCGATGAACTCCGTGCCCTCCTCCATGATCGTCAAGTCAGCCGCGAAATTCGTGTCAAAAACATATTCCACGCCCATATGACGCAGAATCGTCGCCAGCCGCTTTTCCGTCGCGACTTCCGGCGGCAGGCCGAATTGCTCGCCCCATGCCGCGCGCACAGCGGGCGCAACCTGCACCACCGTCACCGTGTCCGGATTGTGCAGCGCTTCGAGTACCTTGTCCGTATCGTCGCGCTCACGAAGCGCCGCCACCGGGCAATGCGTGATGCACTGGCCGCACAGCGAGCAATCCGCCGCCTCAATCTTGCGTCCGTTGGCGACGTTGACGGTCGTGCGGCTGCCCGTGCCCATCACGTCCCACACGCCGAGATTCTGCACCTTGTCGCAGATCTGAATGCAGCGCATGCACTTGATGCACTTCGCGTTGTCGCGGATCAGCGGAAAATCCATGTTCCAACCGCTTGTCTCCGGCTTTTCGCCGTAAGGATTGCCGATGCAGCCCATGTCGTTGGCCAGCTGTTGAAGCGAACAGTTGCCGCTCCGCACGCAGACCGCGCAGCGGCAGTCATGCTGGGAGAGAATCAGCTGCACATTCGTCCGACGCGCCTGACGCACGCGGGGCGAGTTGGTGTGGATGACCATGCCCTCCGTCACCGTATTGTTGCAGGAGGTCAACAGGCGCTCATGCCCGTCCACCTCCACCAGACACACGCGGCAGGCCGCGATTTCGTTGATATCCTTCAAATAGCACAGCCGCGGAATGCGCACGCCGACCGCCGCCGCCGCGTCCATGATGGTGGTGTTTTCTTCTACGCTCACGCGCACGCCGTCGATTGTCACGTTTACCATATCGCCGCTCTGCCTCCTTTGAAAATGCCGTATCCGTAGTGATCGCAGCGCAGACAACGCCCACACTCCTGCGCGGCTTCCTGCGCGGTCATGCCGCATTCGATATGCTCAAAGTTGTCCTTGCGCTCCTGTGCATCCTTTTCGCCGAGGTTGACACGCGCACAGTGGTGCTTATCCTCCGAAATGGCCGCTGGAATATCCACATCCACGGAAATCAGGTGGTTGAATCCGAGATAATTGTCGATGTTGGCTGCCGCGACCTTGCCCGCCGCAATCGCGCGGATGACGGTTGCCGGGCCGGTTACGCAGTCGCCGCCCGCGAATACGCCCGGCAGATCGGAAACCATGCCGTCCGGCAGAGCCGCGAGGTTGCCGCGCTTGACGGACATGCCCGCCTGCTCAAAGTGTCTCGTCTCGATGCCCTGGCCGATAGCGACGACCACCACATCCGCCGCGATGCGCACCGGCTCTTTCGCCGCTGCGGAGACCTTTGCGCGTCCCCACGCGTCGATTTTGCCGATGATCTGCGGCTGCGCCCATAGCGCGCAGGCATTGCCGTTTTCGTCCGCCTCAATGCGGAGCGGCGCATGCAGCTGCATCAGTCCGCAGCCTTCCTCCAGCGCGCCGTCCACTTCTTCGGGCAGAGCGGTCATATCCTCTTTGCGGCGGCGGTAAACGATCTTGGCTTCGCTCGCGCCCAGTCTGAGCGACGAACGCACGCAGTCCATCGCCACGTTGCCGCCGCCGATGACAACCACGCGTTTGCCCGTGAAATCCGGCGGATTGTCGCTGCCGATGGAGCCGAGCAGATCGACCGCCGAATAGACGTTCTTGCTCTCTTCGCCCTCGATCCCCACCTTTTTGTCGCTCTGCGCACCGATGGAGACATACACCGCGTCGTATTGCCTGCGCAAGTCGTCAATCGTGAGGCTTTCCCCGATTTTTGTGTTGTATTTGATTTCAACGCCCGTGGAAAGGATGCAGTCGATATCCTCCTGCAAGCGTTCACGCGGGAAACGATAGTTTGGTATGCCGTAGCGCAGCATGCCGCCCAGCTTGGGCCGCAGTTCAAAAACGGTGCAGCTGTGGCCCATCAGCTGGAGATAATATGCCGCGCTCAGGCCGCTCGGCCCGCCGCCGACGATCGCGACGCGCTTGCCCGTGCTCGGCCCGCAGACGGGAGCGGGCACAACGCCCGCGTTATCCACCGCATAGCGCTTGAGTCCACGAATGTTGACCGAGGAATCCAGCATGTTGCGGCGGCAGCGCGCCTCGCACGGATGCTCGCAGATGAGCGCACAGGCCGTCGGGAACGGATTATCCTTGCGGATCAGGCGCACCGCGTCGGCGCAGCGCCCTTCGCGGATGAGCGCGATGTAGCCCGGAATATCCACACCTGCCGGGCACAGCGCCACGCAGGGCACGGGCTGGTTGATGTGGTAGGTGCAGTTGCCCGTCTGGATATGGGCGACGTATTCGTCTCTGAACCCGTCCAGACCGCGCAGCACCATTCGCGCCGCTTCCGTGCCGATGGCACAGTCCGCCGAAATCTCGATGTCCTTCGCCAGCCGCTCGATTTCACCAAGCGTTGCCATTGTCGCGCGTCCGTCGAGCACATCTTCCAGATACGTCGCCAGCTGTCCCAATCCGATGCGGCAGGGCACGCATTTTCCACAGGTCTGCGCATGGCAGAGCCGAAGGAAGTTCAGCGCCAGATCCACCGGGCAGATGCCGGGCGGGCTGGCTACAATGCGGCGTTCCAGATCCTTATACAGACGCTCTACGGTCTGAACCGCCTCGTTCTCGATTGCAATTTTGAGTCTGCTCATATCACGCCTCCATGTTTCTTCGTGAAAGTCGCACAAATATGTCTTTTTATACAGTAACAGATGGAAGCGCAATTAGTCAATACTAACAAATATCGAAACGGAGAATCGAGCTGTGCTTATACTGCGATTTACAAATCTTCAAAGTTTCGCACTCGCAGATGATTTTTGTGTAATTCCTGATAAAACAAAAAAGAAACGCGGCCGTCAAACCGCGTTCCCGTTGCTTATTGTTCTCTTCTTCTGCGCAGCATCATCAGCCCGCCTGCGCACAGGGCCAGCGCCGCCAGCCAGAGCATCGGCTCTGCGCCGTCGCCCGTCTTGGGCAGATTTGTCGGGTTCGGCACAGCCGTGGGTGTGGCCGTCGGGGTTGCCGTAGGCGTGGCCGTGGGTGTTGCCGTCGGTGTTGCCGTCGGTGTTGCCGTCGGTGTCGCAGTCGGTGTAGCCGTAGGCGTGGCCGTCGGGGTCGGCGTGGCGTTCTTCGTCCATCGCGCATACAGGGTGACAGCCTGCGTAATCACGCTGTCAGCGCTAAGCGCGTCGCCGCCCTCCGGCGCGGTGTACCAGCCGACGAAGGTATATCCCTCCGCTTTCAGATTGCCGGGGAGTTTCGCGCCGATTTTCTCTCCCACTTCGGCGCTGACGCTCTGGCTCGTGCCGTTCAGCGCATCCACGAAGGTCACATCCGCATAAACGGGCGTATACGCCGCGATCAGATATACGTTTTCCGTCTCCCGGCCGCTATACGTTTGGCTGTTCGTCTGCGCGTTGTATCGCGAGTTGGGCTTATCCCAATACCAGCCGTTCACGTTTTTGCCGTTATACTGCCCTTCCGGCGTGCCCAGCGAAACAAGACTGCCGCCGGAGACAATCGCCAAATCCGCGCCGCCTTCCGTCGCCGTATTGCCGCAGAGCGTGCCGCCGGTGCGATTGAATGCAGTCCCTGAAGCAGCGCGCTTCGCTGCCCTGAACGGGACGATTGTCGGCTCGACAATCGTATAAAAATTGATATACACGCCTCCGCCGATCTTCGCGCTGTTCCCTTCAATCGTTCCGCCTGTCAGATTGACCTCGTTGCTGCCGCTGTCAACATAGGAAAAAATAGCGCCGCCATTTTCATCCGCCTTGCATCTGGAAATGGTTCCGTCATCCATTTGAACGACCGAGTAGCTGCCGAGATATATGCCTCCGCCGTTTTGAGCCGTGCAATTCAAAATCCTACCGCCATTCATCTGAAGTTTGGCGCTGGACAGTTCGATAGCGCCGCCATTTCTGCTCGTCCGGGCATTCTGTATGATCGCCCCGTCTCCCAGCGTCAGCGTAACACCCCCGTTGCCCTCAACAACGACCAATGGATAGCTCCGCTGAAGCTCGCCGCCGTCGATCGTGATGTGCTCAAATGTCGCCGAATTGATGAGCCGTATGCTTGCATTCCGATCGAGTTTGACCGTTTTTCCCCCGCCGTCCAGCGTTAAATCTTCATCGATTACAATGGTTTGGGTCACGGTAATTGTTTCATCACTTCCTGCCAGCGCGGCTTGCAGCTGCTCAAGCGTGGCGACATTGACCTGCGCCGACGCCGTTTCGACGAAAAACAGCATGACCAGCAGCGCGATTGAAACAAACAGCATCTTCCCGCTCATATTCTTTCCTCCCGAAACCGCATCCATAAACGATATATGCAAATTATAGCACGTTTGTTTTTTATTTGCAATTCCCTTTTCTGTTCAGTTTTTGCAACAAAAAGGCGCTGCCAAACCCACTTTGGGATTCAGGCAGCGCTTTTACCTGTTTATTCTACGCCCGCTTTGATGCCGGATGCTTCAATCTGTTTGCGAATGTCGTACATCTGCTTGTCCGTCCGCGCGACGACTTCCGCGCAGTCCTGCAGCTGCTTGGCAATCGCGTCCGCCGTCTCGGCGGGAATATCCTTCTTGTAGCGCAGTTTGTGTTCCAAACTTGCCCAAAAATCCATCGCAATCGTTCGCAGCTGCACCTCCACGCGCATGTACCGCTTTTCGTTGGAGAGAAAAATCGGCACTTCCACAATCATATGCAGGCTGCGATAGCCGCTCTCTTTCGGGTTTTTGATGTAGTCCTTCGTCTGAACGACGTAGATGTCATCCTGCACGGCCAGCATATCCGCCAGTTTGTAAATATCGTCCACAAACGAGCAAATGACGCGAACGCCCGCGATATCGTTCAGATTCTTTTCAATCGCGTCCACCGAAATCGGCAGGCCGAGGCGGTTCATCTTTTCATAAATGCTTCTCGGCTTTTTGAGACGCGTTTCAATGCTCTCAATCGGGTTGCGGTCGAATTTGTTGGAGAATTCGATGTTCAGCACCTTAAACTTGGTTTCCATTTCGAGCATCGCGCTGGAATAATAGCTCATCAGCCGCAGATACTCGCGCCCCTGAGATTGCAATTCCACAAATAAGATATCCGCCGTCAGACCCGGCGCAAATTTAACCTCTTTGATTTCTTCCATCGTCGATTAAAACTCCTTTGACAGTCTGTCGCTCACACTTTTTCTATTGTACACGACATGGCGGAAAAAAGCAATTTATTTATTTTGACCAACTTCATTTCGTTCAATTTGGCGGATATGGAAAAAGATAAACTCCTTCCGTCGCAACAAAGTTGCGGCGGAAGGAGTTCGTCGTCTTACATCAGCTTCAACCCCTCGACATTTCTGCCGACGGCGGACGCGGAGAACGGCTTGCTGAACATCTCGCGCGCGGCTCGCTCCACATCCTCTTTCGTCACAGCCTCAATCTTGCGGATCACGTCCTGCGGATCGACGGCGCGGCCGCGGAGTAGCTTGCTTCGGCCAATGGCGCTCATGCGGGACGAGCTGCTTTCCAGCCCCAGCACATAGCTGACCTTGAGCTGCTCTTTCGCCATGTCAAATTCCTCCTGCGTCACGCCGCCGTCGCGAAGCAGGCGAATCTGGTTATGCAGCTCGTCGGCAACCTTCTGTGCCGTTTCCGGCGACGTACCCGCGTAAACGGTGAACGTGCCGCAGTTGGTATACGTGCTCGGAAAGCTGTACACGGAGTACGCCGCGCCCATCTCTTCGCGAATGCGCTGGAACAGGCGGGAAGACATGCCGCCGCCGAACAGGTTGTTCATCACGCTGATGGGATACAGCGCGTCGTTGTCCTGCTCCACGCCGGGGAATGCCAGACACATGTGTACCTGCTCGATATCCTTTTTGCGCGTCAGCATGCGCGGCTTCGTGCTCTCCACCGGCGCAGGGATATGCGTCTCCCCTTCCGCGTGCCAGCCGCCCAGCAGCCGCTCGGCCATGTCTCGGAACTGCGTCCTATCGAATTGACCCGCAATCGCCAACACGGTGTTATCCGGCCGATAATGCTTCTTTTTGAACGCAAGCAGCGCTTCACGGCCGATGGATGCAATCTGGTCGTGCGAACCGAGAATCGGACGGGCCAGCGGATGCTCCCCGAAATAGGCTTCCGCCAGCAGATCGTAGACCAAATCCTCCGGCGTATCCTCGCACATCGCGATCTCTTCCAGAATAACGCCGCGCTCTTTTTCAAATTCCGCTTCATCCACACGCGCGTTGAGCAGCATGTCGCAAAGCAGATCCATCGCGCGCGGCAGGTGCTCGGCAATCACCTTCGCATAGTAGCAGGTGCATTCCTTCGCCGTGAACGCGTTCACCTGACCGCCCAGCGCGTCCATTTCCACGGCAATCTGCTTCGTCGTGCGGTTTTCGGTGCTCTTAAAAAGAATGTGCTCTACAAAGTGCGACAGTCCGTTTTCCTCCGCACTTTCATACATCGATCCCGCGCCGATCCACAGACCGACGCTGACGGACGGATAATTCTCAATGGGCTCGGCGACGACCCGCAGGCCGTTTGAAAGCACAAATTCTTCGCACATGCGCTTTGTCCCTCCGATCATAGTTTCTCCTATTCTTCTCTTTTATTTTGAGATTATACAGAGGGGAACCGTGTGGGGCTCTGTCCCACACCCTGCCAAGAACCTCAGGTTTCTGGTGGGGTTTGGAGCAAAGCCTTAAACGTTTCCCCTTACCATAAGAAAGGGCGCGCAAGCCTTTCGACCTGAGCGCCCGTTTGTTGCTTAGCGGCGGTTCGCATCGCGGCGCGGCGGGCGCTGGCCCGGAGCGCTGCGGCGCGGCATCTCCGTGTTGTCATACTCGATGTCGTTGCGGATCAGGTTAATGCGGCCCTGAGAGTCGATCTCCGCGACCTTCACCTCAAGCTCATCGCCGATCTTCACAACGTCCTCGCACTTCTCCACGCGGCCCTTCGCCAGCTTGGAGATATGTACCATGCCGTCCTTGCCCGGCAGCAGCTCGACAAACACGCCGAAATTCATCATGCGGACAACCTTGCCCGTGTAAACCTCGCCGACCTCGATGTCCTTGGCAATGCCCTCGATGATCCGGCGCGCCTTCGCGGCGGCAGCCTCGTCCGGCGTGGCGATATACACACTGCCGTCGTCGTCGATATCGATCTTCACGCCCGTCTCGTCGATGATCTTGTTGATCATCTTTCCGCCCGGTCCGATGACCTCGCGGATCTTGTCCGGATTGATGGTGAAGCGGACGATCTTCGGCGCATAGGCGCTCAGGTGCTCACGCGGCTGCGGCAGCACTTCGAGCATCTTGCCCAGGATGAACAGGCGGCCATCCAGCGCCTGAGACAGCGCCTGACGCAGAATCGCCTCGTCAATGCCCTTGATCTTGATATCCATCTGGATGGCGGTGATGCCGTTCATCGTGCCCGCAACCTTGAAATCCATGTCGCCGAGGAAGTCCTCAAGGCCCTGAATATCGGTCAGCACGGCCACCTTGTCGCTGTGGGTATCCTTAATCAAACCCATGGCCACACCGGCGACCGGCGCCTTGATCGGCACGCCCGCATCCATCAGCGCCAGCGTAGAACCGCAGACAGAAGCCTGAGACGTGGAGCCGTTGGAGGACAGCACCTCGCTGACCACGCGAATCGCATACGGGAACTCATCCACGGACGGGATCACCGGCTCAAGCGCGCGCTTGGCCAACGCGCCATGGCCGATTTCGCGGCGGCCGGGGCTCTTGAGACGGCCGGCCTCGCCGGTGGAATACGGCGGCATGTTGTAGTTGTGCATGTAGCGCTCGCTGGTCTCCGTGCCGAGACCCTCGATCACCTGCGCTTCGCTCACGGGCGCAAGCGTCGCGATGGAGAGCACCTGCGTTTCGCCGCGGGTGAACACGCCGGAACCATGCACGCGCGGCAGGACGCCGGTTTCGCACCAGATCGGACGAATCTGGGTCAGGCTGCGGCCATCCGGGCGAACGCCCTTTTCCAGAATCTTGGTGCGCATGATCTCCTTGTTCAGGTAATACAGCGCGTCATCGACTTCATTCAGGCGGCCCTCGAAACGCTCGGCATACAGCTCGTGCGCCTCCTGCTTCACCTGCTCCTCGCGCGCGCTGCGTTCGTGACGGTCAAACGCCTCAAACGCCCATGCGCAACGGTCGAAGAAGTCCGCGCGAACGGCAGCCTTCACGTCTTCGCCCGTCTCGGCGACCGGGAAGACGCGCTTTTCCTTGCCGATTTCAGCGACAATCTGCTTCTGGAAAGCAACCAGCTTCTTGATCTCCTCGTGACCGGTGAGAATCGCGCGGAGCATGTCCGCTTCGCTGATCTCCTTCGCGCCCGCCTCGACCATCAGCACGGCTTCATCCGTACCGGCGACCGTCAGGCTCAGCTTGGAAACCGCGCGCTGCTCCTGATTCGGATTGATGACGATTTCGCCATCGACCAGCCCGACGGAAACGCCGCCGATCGGGCCCGCCCACGGAATATCGCTGACCGCAATCGCGGCGGAAGCGCCGATCATCGCGGGGATATCCGGCGGCACGTCCTGCTCGACGGAAAGCACCGTCGCCACAACCTGCACGTCGTTGCGCATGCCCTTATTGAACAGCGGGCGCAGCGGACGGTCGATCAGACGGGAGGTCAGCGTCGCCTTTTCGGAGGGACGGCCTTCGCGCTTGATGAAACCGCCGGGGATTTTGCCCACGGAATACATCTTCTCTTCAAAGTCAACGCTCAGCGGGAAAAAGTCCTGACCTTCGCGCGGCGTGTCGCTCGCCGTCGCATTGACCATGACCACCGTATCGCCCAGTCGAACGATCACCGATCCGTTAGCCTGACCGCAGTACTTGCCAAATTCCATGACCAGCGGGCGGCCCGCCAGTTCTGTGGTATACGTCTTGACCATCGGGTGGAATCTCCTTTCAAAATACCTGCCTGCCAACACTTCTTTTTCAGACGCGAACCCTCGCCGCCTGATATACAAAACCGACTTCAGCATTCGGTTTCGTTTCATAAAGAACGAAAAAGGCCGCCGCTTGGGGCGACAAAAACTGTCTCCCAAACGACGGTCATCTGGGACAAAGCCCTTTTCGTGAACGAAGCAGAGGAATTACTTGCGCAGACCCAGCTTCGCAACCAGCGCACGATAGCGCTCGATGTCGATGCGCTTGAGGTACTCCAGCATGCTGCGGCGCTGACCGACCATCAGCAGCAGACCACGGTGGGAATGATGATCCTTCGCGTGGGTCTTGAGATGCTCGTTCAGGTGGTTGATGCGCGCGGTCAGCAGAGCGATCTGCACCTCAGGGGAGCCAGTGTCGCCCTCGTGACGGGCATATTCCTTGATGATTGCTTCCTTCGTCGCCTTATCCATGATAAAAACCCTCCAAATAATATGATGTGCCAATCGCCGCCCGCATAGAAAAACGTTTGGAGAACGCGATCATCTGCGCGTGCGGTTCAGACCGAAAGATATTGTAACACGGAAGTTCCGCTTTGTAAACAGAACTTCCGTGGTTTTTATGATTTTTTCGTCTTTTTTAGAAATCCCGCTCAAAATACGCCCGCACCTGCTCGCGGTTTTTCATCACTTCGGCGCGCAGCTGTTCCAGCGAATCAAACTTCTTCTCGCTGCGCACAAAGCTGCACAGCAAAAGCCGCATGTGGCGATCATACAGCGCGCCGCCGTCGTAATCCAGCAGATTGGCCTCGATGGTCGGCGGGCCGCCTGGCGCGGTCGGGTGCGTGCCGACGTTCACCGCCGCAATATACCATGCTTCATCGACATAGGCGCGCGCCGCGTAAACGCCTTTCGGCGGAATCGCCTTTTCCTTGGGCCAAAGCAGGTTCGCCGTCGGGAAATCGAGCCTGCTCCCCAGCTGTTTGCCCCGCTGAATCACGCCGCAGATGGCGTAAGGGCGGCCCAGCAGCCTGGCGGCTTCCTCCATGTTTCCCTGCGCCACGGCGGCACGCACGCGCGTAGAGGAAACCGGCAGACCGCCGATCTGCACCTCGTCCACAACGTGCGTCTCAAAGCCGTATTGTTCGCCAAAACGTCGCATATCCGCCGCCTTGCCCTCGCCCATTTTGCCGAAAGAATAATTGAAACCGATGACCACGTGTTTCGGATGCAGCGCGCTCACAAACGCCTGCACGAATTCTTCCGGCGACTGCGCGGCATACGCCCGGTCAAACGGGCGAAGCACCGCTGCGTCAATCCCCAGCTGGGCGATCGAGCGGATTTTTTCCGATCGGGTTTCCAGCTGCGGCGGCACCCTGTCCGGCGCATAGGTCGCCATCGGATGGGACGAAAACGTGTAAACCACGCTTTTCAAATCATACAGAGCCGCCAGCTCGTTGGCCTTGCGCATCAACTGCGCATGTCCCTCGTGTACGCCGTCGAACATGCCGAAGGCGACCACCGTCTCCCCGCCGCGCCACTGACGCTCATGTGTCAAGAGTATCATGTTTTATAAGCTCCACAAACGATCAATCGCGCGTCCTTATTCCAGGAGCATCGCGTCAAATTTCAGATTTTCCCCTTCAAAGCGGCCAATTCCGCAGAACTGCCCGTTCAGATACAGCCGCGTCGGTTTTCCCGGCTGAATATCGCCGATCAATTCGTGCCGCGTCAGCTTGTTTCCGTTGCGCACAAAGCGCTCTGCCTTCGGCTGCACATCGAGCCGCGGCAAATGGCCCAGCGGCTTGTCCATCGCCACCAGCAGCGGCGTCAAATCCTCCGCCGCGTCGATTTCTTCAATCGTGTGCGCCTCGTCCAGCGTAAACATGCCCGTCTGCGTGCGCAGAAGAACGCCCATGTGCGCTTTCGTTCCCAGCGCTTCGCCGATATCGTTGCACAGGGTTCGGATGTACGTGCCCCGTCCGCAGCGGATTTGCAGGATGAAACTGCCGTCCTCATTTTCATGCAGCACGTCGATGGCATACACCTGCGTCGGCCTCGACTCGACCTTCACGTCAATCCCCTGCCGCGCCAAATCGCAGAGCTTCTGCCCATCCCGCTTGAGCGCGGAATACATCGGCGGAATCTGCGCGATATCGCCGATAAACCGCGGCAAAACCGCTTCAAGCTGCGCCCGCGTCGCCCGCGCGCCCCCGCCTGAGACGATTGCCCCATGCGCGTCCTGCGTATCGGTGGCATAGCCCGGCTTGAGCTGGGCGACATAGGTCTTTTCCTTCTCCACCAGATAGTCAAACAGCCGCGCCGCGCGCCCGATCATCAGCGGCAGAACGCCGGAAGCCTCCGGATCGAGCGTGCCCGCATGACCAACCTTCGCGCCCCTGCCCAGCTTGCGCCGGACGCGGACAACCACATCGCTTGAGGTCATTCCCGGCGGCTTGAGCACGCAGAGAAAGCCATTCATACGCGCCCCTCCGGACGCGGCGTCTTGTCCAGCTTGTCTTGCATCGCGGCCAGCACCTGATCCAGCGCTTCGTGCAGCGGCGCATGAATCGTGCAGCCCGCCGCCTGCGCATGTCCGCCGCCGCCGAAGAGCACGGCAATATCGTTCACCGTATCCGGCTCCACCGCACGCAGGGACATCTTGATGCCGTCATCGCGCTCGGAAGCCAGCACTGCCATGCGAACGCCTTCCACTTCCAGCGCCTTGTTCACCAGTCCGTCTGCCTGCCCGAAGGTGCAGCCGGTCTCCTCAAAATCGTGCTTGTCAAAATCGATCACGCCGACCTGACCGTCGAACATGAAACGCAGCTTGTTGTAGGCAATACGGGTCAGCTTCACGCGGTTCATCGGCTGGGTGCGGTACAGTCTGCGCGTCATCGCGGAGATATCCACGCCCAGCTTGAGCAGCTCACCTGCGGCAATCAGCGTTGCCGGAGACGTCGCCGGATACTGGAAATGGCCGGTATCGGTGCTCATGCCTGTCAGCAGGCACGTGCCCATGTCCTTTGTCATCTCCACGCCGAGACCGAGAATCGCCTCATATGCCAGCAGACAGCAGGCAGATTCGCCTCCGCGGATGAAGTTCGCCTGTCCATAAGCCGGATTTGTCGCGTGATGATCGATCACCATGCGGAAGCCTGCCGCGTCAAACACGGCTTCGCTCTTGCCCAGCAGCGAACGGTCGCTCACATCCACGGCAATCGCCATGTCGTAATCCGCGCCGTTCACGTTTTCCGGGCGAAGGACGGTTTCGCTGCCCGGCAGATACTTCAAATTGTCCGGCACATCGCCGTCACAAATCACATTGACCTGCTTACCCAGCGCCAAAAAAGCAAGGCGAAGCGCCAGCGTAGAACCCAAAGTGTCCCCATCCGGGGAAACATGGGCCAGCAGCGCCACGCGCTTCGCCTGGTGGGCATGGCACAGCCAATCCTCAAATTCCCGCTTCCCCTGCGTCATCGGATCGACTCTCCTCCGTCTTTCTCACCTGATTGATGAGGCTTGCGATATGCACACCGTATTCAATCGTCGTGTCCAGTTCAAAAACCAGCTCCGGCGTATAGCGAAGCTGCACGCGCCGCCCAAGGTTGTGGCGGATAAAGCCCGCCGCTGTCTTGAGCGCCTTCATCATCGGCGCGCGTTTTTCTTCTTCATAGATGCTCACATAGACCTTCGCATACCGAAGATCGCGCGTCACATCCACATGCGTGATGGAAAACATGCAGTCCGTCCGCGGATCAGAAACATCCTCGCGGATGATTTTCTCCGTTTCGCGCATGATTTCGCTGGCAATGCGGTCTGTGCGTTCAAATTGTTGATTGGCCATATTTCCTTACCTTACTTAAAAAAGGCGGCCCGGCGGCAAAGCATGCAACCGGGCCGCGCCTGTTGACCTTGAAAATCGATTACCTCGGAATTTCTTCCATCACGAAGCACTCGATGACGTCGCCTTCCTTGATATCCGTGTAGTTTTCCAGGCACACGCCGCACTCGTAGCCGTCGGCCACTTCCTTGACCGCGTCTTTGAAGCGCTGGAGCGAAGAGAGCTTGCCTTCGTAAACCACCACGTTGTCGCGCAGCAGGCGAACCTGAGCGTTGCGCTGAAGCTTGCCGTCGGTGACATACGAACCGGCGACGATGCCCACGCCCGTGATTTTGAACACGTTGCGCACTTCCGCATGGCCGATGACGTTCTCGCGGAATTCCGGAGAGAGCAGACCCTTCATGGCCTTCTCCATATCCTCGATCGCCTGATAAATCACGCGGTAATAACGGATATCGATGCCGTCGCGGTTTGCGGCCTCGCGCGCCTTCGCATCCGGACGGACGTTGAAGCCGATGATGATCGCGCCGTCGATGCCCGCGAGCATGACGTCGTTCTCGGTAATCGCGCCGACGCCGCTGTGGATCGTGCGCACACGAACCTCCGCATTGGAGAGCTTTTCAAGCGACTGCTTAACCGCCTCGACAGAACCCTGCACGTCGGCCTTGATGATGATGTTGAGGTCCTTAACCTCGCCCTGCTCCAGCTTGCTGTACAGATCTTCGAGCGTGGACGCGGAGCTGTTCTTGACCATCGACGCGCGGGCTTTCGCGGCGCGCTCCTCGACAACCTGACGGGCCAGCTTCTCGTCGGCCACCGCCATGAACTCGTCGCCCGCCTCCGGCACGCCGCCGAAACCGATGATCTCCACCGGCGTGGACGGCGTCGCGTGCTTCACGCGCTCACCACGGCTGGAAACCATCGCGCGGATACGGCCATACGCGTTTCCAGCGACAACCATGTCGCCCACATGCAGCGTGCCGTTCTGCACCAGCGCCGTCGCGACGGCGCCGCGGGAATGATCCAGCTTCGCCTCGATGATAACGCCGCGTGCCTTGCGGTTCGGGTTGGCCTTGAGTTCCAGCATATCGGCCAGCAGCAGCACGTTTTCGAGCAGATCGTCGATGCCCTCGCCGGTCTTAGCGGAAACGTTCACCATGATGGTGTCGCCGCCCCACTCTTCCGGCACCAGCTCGTAACGGGTCAATTCCTGCTTCACCGCGTCCGGATCCGCGCCCGGCTTGTCGATCTTGTTGATCGCCACGATGATCGGGCACTTCGCCGCTTTCGCGTGGTTGATGGATTCAATGGTCTGCGGCATCACGCCGTCGTCCGCCGCAACAACCAGAATCGCGATATCGGTCGCCTGCGTGCCGCGGGCGCGCATCGCCGTGAAGGCTTCGTGGCCCGGCGTATCCAGGAAGGTGATCTGGCGGTCGTCCACCTTGGCGATGTACGCGCCGATATGCTGGGTAATGCCGCCGGCCTCGCCCGCGGCCACCTTCGCCTTGCGGATGTAATCCAGCAGCGACGTTTTGCCGTGGTCAACGTGGCCCATGATCGTGACGACCGGGGGACGCGTGACCAGCTCTTCCTCGCTGTCCTCCACGTTCTCGGCAGAGAGCGCGTCCTCGGCAGTCTTATCGAGCTTCATTTCCAGCGTCACGCCGAACTCGGAAGCCACCAGCGACGCGGTATCGAAATCCAGCTCCTGGTTAATCGTCGCCATGATGCCCAGCAGCATCAGTTTCTTGATGATCTCGCCCGCCGGTTTGCCGATGCGCTCGGTCAGATCGCGGACGGTGATGGTCTCGGCGGTCATGTAGGCCGTTTCGATCTTGATCGGGGCCATCATCTGCTGCGCGGAGAGCTGACGGCCCTTCTTGCGGCGGCCGCGCACCACGTCGTCATCCATGCCGTAGCCCGTATCGCGCGCAAGCTGCTTGCGGTTCTTCACCGGCTGATACTCCGGGTCATGCTGACGCTGGCGCATCTTCTTGTTCGGATCGTAGTTGGAAACGCGCTCCTTTTCGACCGTGGGCATCAGCTCCGGACCCTTCGGGGCGCGCTGCGGACGGCCGCCCATCGGACGCTGTCCGCCCATGCCGCCTGCCGGGCGCGCGCCGCCCTGCTGGCCGTTGCGCGCGCCAAAACCGCCCTGGGGACGATCTCCGCGCGGCGCAAAGTTGCCGCCCTGGGGGCGATCCCCGCGCGGGGCAAAGCCTCCGCCCTGAGGACGATCGCCACGCGGGGCAAAATTACCGCCCTGCGGACGGTCTCCGCGCGGCGCAAAATTGCCGCCCTGTGCGCGCGGTGCGCCCTGAGGACGATCTCCGCGCGGGGCAAAGCTGCCGCCCTGTGCGCGCGGCGCGTTGCCGTTCTGCTGAGGACGGGCCGCAGGGGCCGCAGGAGCGGCAGGCTTCGCTTCCGGCTGCTTGGCGGCAGGCTTCGGCTCTTCCTTCTTCTCCTCGGTCTTTTCCACAGGCACATCGTCGGGCATCGTCCATGCCTTGCTCTGCGAGCTGAGCGCCTTCTGCTGCTCTTCGCGGCGCTTTTCCTCGCGCTCGGCCTCCTGCTGCTGCGTAAAGCCGTTTTCAATCTTGCGCAGCTCGGCGAGCGTCTTTTCCGCCGCGGTACGGACTCCCGTCACGTCTCCCAGCAGCTTCGCCGCCCGGCGGCTGAGTTCCTTTGTTGCGTCTTGAACCTTCATTTTGGACATTCTGCCCTTGCACCCCCGCAAATTTGCGTCACTGTCGTGTGGTTATCTTCCCTGAAACGGTGCGTTGCCCGCCTCTTCTTCCCTGGCCAATGCCAGCAGCTTTTCGCCCAGCGTGCCCCGCGCAATTGCGGCGCTCATGCGTCCGGGCTTGCCGATGGCCTGCCCCAGTCTGTCCGGCGACGTTTCATAAAGCGGAACTTTATAAAACGCGCAGGAATCCCGGAATTTCTTTTTTGTATTGTCGGATGCGTCTGCATCCAGAATCATGAATAAAGCCGTTCCGGATGAAACCGTCTTGAGCACGCCGCTCTCGCCGAGGCTCAGCTGCCCCGCGCGCATGGCGATGCCCAGCATCGCGTAAAACGCGTCGTGCTCAAGTTTCATCGACTTCCTCCATCAGCTGGCTGAGTACGGCTTCGTCGATCTTCGTTTCCAGCGCGCGGTCAAGCTGCTTCTGGCGAACCGCTTTCGTCAGGCATTCCTTCGATTTGCAAATATATGCGCCGCGCCCCGGAGCCTTGCCGATTCGGTCAAAGCTGATTTCGCCCTGTGCGTTGCGGACAATGCGCAGCAGCGCCTTCTTTTCCTTCATCTCGCGGCAGCCCACGCACATACGCATGGGAACTTTGCGTGTTTTCATCGGCGCACCCCGCTTTTACTCGGCGTCGCCTTCAGCCGACGGCGTTTCCGCCGCTTCGGCCTCAACCTGCTCGTCGATCTGGCTCTGGCTCTTGATGTCGATCTTCCAGCCGCTCAGGCGCGCGGCAAGGCGCGCATTCTGGCCTTCCTTGCCGATGGCCAGAGAGAGCTGGTTATCCGGCACGACCACGCGGCAGGCTTTTTCCTGCTCGTTGACGAACACGTTCACCACATGCGCCGGATTCAGCGCGTTGGCGACAAACTCCGCCGGATCAGCCGACCACTTGATGATGTCGATCTTCTCGCCGCGCAGTTCGGTCACCACGCGATCCACGCGCTGGCCGCGCGGGCCGACGCAGGAACCCACCGGATCGATCATCGGATCGGTGGAATGCACAGCCATCTTTGTGCGGCTGCCCGCCTCGCGGGAAATGGACTTGATCTGCACAATGCCGCTCTGAATTTCCGGCACTTCCAGCTCGAACAGGCGCTTGACCAGACCCGGATGGATACGGGACACGCTGACCTGCGGGCCGTGCTTCGCGCCCGGACGCGCCAGACGGCGATCCGCGACGACTTCCAACACGTAGACCTTGAAGCGCTCGCCCGGCGCATACACGTCGGTCGCCATCTGCTGGCTCGGTTCGAGCACGCCTTCGGTCTTGCCCAGCTCAACGTAAACGTCCTTCGTCTCCGGATCGACGCTGTGCACGATCGCGGTCAGAATCTCGTTTTCCTTTTCGATGAAATCGTCGTAGACCTTACCGCGCTCGGCCTCGCGGATCTTCTGCACGATGACCTGCTTGGCCGTCTGCGCGGCGACGCGGCGGAAGTTATCCGGCGTGACCTCGACCTCGACGATATCGTCCTGCTGATAACTGGGCTGAATCGCCTGCGCCTCCTCGATGGAAATCTCGGTCGCCTCGTCGGTGGGCCAGCGCTCAACCGTCTTTCTGGCGTACAGGCGAACCGCGCCGGTCTCCCGATTCAGCTCCACGCGCACGTTCGCGTTGGAAGGCGGCATGCCGTATTCCTTGCTGAAATTATTCTTATAAGCGCTCTTCAAAGCCTCTTCAATCGCGGAAAAGAGCAGCTCCTTGCTGATGTTTTTCTCTTTGGCCAGCGCGGCGACCGCTTCGATCATGTCGCGGTTCTCGTTTTTATCGATGCCCTGACGCTTATCTTCCTTCTGAGTCGTTTTCCTCATCGTCGCTCATCTCCTCGTCCATTGCGATATCTTCCTCGGTGATGATCACCAGCGGTTTACACAGCGAAACGTCCTTCTGCGCAAAGCGAAGTTCATTTTCGCCGTCACGGATGACGATTTCGCCGTCCACAAGCCCGACCAGCTCACCTTCAAACTGCTTGCGGCGCTCAATCGGGCGGAACAGATGGATTTCCACCATCTCGCCCGCATGCTTGTCAAAATCCTTCTGCTTTTTCAGCGGACGATCAAGACCCGGCGAACATACCTCAAGGAAATCATAATCCACGCGCTCGACCAGCGGGGCCACAGCGCGGTGATACGTTTCACAGTCGCTCAAGGTAATACCGTCGGGTTTGTCAATATAAATCCGCAGATAGCGGCTCGCGCCCTCGCGCGCAAGCTCCACATCCACCAGCTCAAAGCCAAACTGCTGCGCAAGTTTCTGGCAGGCCGGCTCAATCACACGGGTCAAATCGCTTTGTGCCATTCACACACTCCCAAAGTCTCTTCAAAATCAATTTCCAGCCGAAACGGCTGCGGCAGATAGAAAGAGTGGGCGCTTCTCCCACTCTTTCGCATCCACCCGCAGGGTACAAAACTCCCTGCGCCGCCATCGTATGCGGTTATTATATCACCGCTTTTTCAAAAAAACAACCCTCTATACATGGTTTGTCAGCTATTCCGTCGAAATTCGCATTTATAACGAAAGATTTCTTCCAATTTGAACCCCGGTCAGAAGGAAAACAGCGTCGTCTGATTGCTTTCCGGCAGATTGCCCAGGCATCCGCCCTCGCGCAGCAGGTCGATCAGCGACGCGGAGATCTTCGTCCGGTTGCGCAGATCCTCAATGGAAATAAACGGCGACTGTTCGCGCGCGTCCACGATGCTCTGCGCGGCGGCCTCGCCCAAACCCGGCAGGGCGTTAAACGGCATGCGGATCGTCTGGTCGTCCACCACCTGGAATTTCGTCGCGTCGCTCTTGTAAAGATCGACCGGCGCAAGCTTGATGCCGCGGCAAAGCATTTCGATGACCAGTTCCATGATAATCATCAAATCCTTGTCTTTCTGCGTGAGGTCTTTGCTGTTCGCCTCCATCTCCTTATAACGGCCGCGGATGGATTCCAGCGATCCGCCGAGGACACTCGCGTCAAAGCAGTCTGCGCGGACGGTGTAATACGCGCAGTAATACGCCGCCGGACGATGCACCTTGTACCACGCGATGCGCAGCGCCATCGTCACGTAGGCAACCGCGTGCCCCTTCGGGAACATGTATTTGATCTTTTTGCAGGAATCGATGAACCACGCCGGCACATTGTGCTCGATCATGGCCTCTTCCATCTCCGGCTTGAGCCCGCGTCCCTTACGCACGGATTCCATCGTGTCAAACGACATCTTCGGCGCGACGCCGTAATCGATGAGCGCATTCATGATATCGTCGCGGCAGCAGATGCACGAAGCCAGCGGCGCGATGCCTGCCTTGATGATCTCCTGCGCGTTGCCGATCCACACGTCTGTGCCGTGGGACAGGCCGGAAATGCGAATCAGTTCCTCCATCGTCGTCGGGTGCGTTTCTTCCAGCATCTGCCGGACGAACTTCGTGCCGAATTCCGGCACGCCGTATGTGCCCGTCTTCGAGCCGATCTGCTCCGGGGTCACGCCCAGCGCCTCCGTGCCGGAAAACAGCGAAATCACATCCGGATCGGTCAGCGGCAGGGTGCGCGCGTCGATACCCGTCAAATCCATCAGCATGCGGATCATCGTCGGGTCGTCGTGGCCCAGAACGTCCAGCTTGACCAGCACGTCGTGCATCGAGCCGAAATCGTAATGCGTCGTGATGACCGGGCTGGTCATGTCGTTGGCCGGGTGCTGAATGGCGACGAACTGCTGAATTTCATATTCCTTCGGCAGAACGACCATGCCCGCCGGGTGCTGGCCCGTCGTGCGTTTTACGCCGACACACCCCAGCGCCAACCGGTTCATCTCCGCTTCCGACAGCGTCAGATTCCGCTCTTCGCAGTATTTTTTGACATAGCCGTAGGCCGTCTTGTCCGCCAGCGTGCCGATGGTTCCGGCGCGGTAGCAGTATCCTTTGCCAAACAATTCTTCGATGTACGCATGCGCGCGCGGCTGATACACGCCGGAGAAGTTCAGGTCGATATCCGGCACCTTGTCGCCTTTGAAACCGAGGAAGACCTCGAACGGAATATCGAACCCGTCGCGGAAAAGATCTTCGCCGCACTGCGGGCATTTCATCGGCGGCAAGTCCACGCCGACCTTGTATTTGCTCCTGTCCACGTCAAAGGTGTACCATTTGCACTTCGGGCAGCGGTAGTGCGGCGGCAGGGCGTTGACCTCCGAAATGCCGACCAAATGCGCCACGTAGGACGAGCCGACGCTGCCGCGCGAACCGACCAGATAGCCGTCCGCGTTGGATTTTTTGACCAGCTTTTCCGCAATGTTGTACAGCGTACCATAGCCGTAACCGAGGATGGAAGAAAGCTCTTTCTCCTTGCGCGCTACGACGATCTCCGGCGGATTGTCGCCAAACCACTCGCGAATCTGCTCTTCGCACAGGTTGCGGATGTTGTCTGCCGCGTCCGGCCAGTACGGCTGGAACGTCTCCTTCCCCTCCGGATGCTTCGGGTACAGGCCGACCTCGCCAATGCGTGCGGCGATCTTCGCCGGGTTGTCGATGACGACTTCTTCAGCCTTCGCTTTGCCCAGATAACTGAATTCGTCGAGCATTTCCTGGGTCGTTTTGAAATACAGCGGCGGCTGGTTGTCCGCGTCCTTGAATCCGTGCGCTGCCTGAATGATCGCGCGGAATTTTCCGTCCTTCGGATCGAGAAAATGCACGTCGCCCGTTGCGCAGACCGGAATGCCCAGCTCTTCGCCGAGCCAGACGATCTTGCGGTTGAAATCGCGCAGCTGTTCTTCGTCTTCCGCCATGCCCTCGCGCAGCATGAACGCGTTGTTGCCGATGGGCTGAATTTCAAGATAGTCGTAGAACCGCGCGATCCGTTTGAGTTCCGTGTCGTTTTTGCCGTCCACCACCGCGCGGAACAATTCGCCCGCCTCGCAGGCCGAGCCGACGATGATGCCCTTGCGGTATTTCTGCAAAATTTCGCGCGGGGTGTGCGGCTTGCGGCTGAAATAGTTGAGATGGCCTTCCGAAACGATCTTGTTCAGGTTGGTGATGCCGTCCTGTTCGGCGGCCAGCAGAATGATGTGATAGGAATCGCCGATGGCGCCGCCCGTCAGCGCGGAATTGATTTCGTTCAGGCGGGTGACGCCCTTCTCCTTCGCCGTGTCGAGCATGCGGTTGAGCATGTGGGCCGTCGCGCGCGCGTCGTGTACGGCTCTGTGCGCGTTTTTAAGGCTGATGCCCAGCGATTTGCAGACCGCGCCGAGCCTGTGGCTCTTGAGACTGGGGTACATTCTGCGGGAAAATTCCAGCGTGTCGATAACCGGCATGTGGATTTCAATCCCCAGTCGGCTGCATTCTTCCGTCAGGAAAGAATAGTCAAATTTTGCGTTGTGCGCCGCAAACGCCGCCCCGCCGATAAATTCCAGCAGTTTCGGGATTTCGATTTCCGCCGGGTTCGCGTCGGCGACCATGGCGTCGGTGATGTGCGTTAAATTGGAAACCTCTTCCGGAATCGGCTCCATCGGGTTGACAAACCTGCTGTATTCCTCCACCACCTGCCCGTTGCGAATGCGAACCGCGCCGATTTCCATAATGCGGCACTTACGCGGGTTCAGGCCCGTGGTTTCAAAGTCCACCACGACGATATCGTCCGTCAGCGGCCTGTCGTCGCCGTCCTTGACAACGACGGTCACGTCGGTCAGATAGCCCTCCATGCCCGGAATGAGCTTGATTTTGTTCTTCTTCGCCGCGCCGAAGGCTTCCGGAAACGCCTGCACGACGCCGTGATCCGTGATGGCGACGGCCGGGTGTCCCCACTGCGCCGCGCGCTTAATCAGGTCGCTGGCGGAGGAAACCGCGTCCATCTCGCTCATGTTGGTGTGCATGTGCAGCTCAATGCGCTTGCGCTCGGCGTTATCCTGCCGCATGGGTTTTTCGCGTGCGTCAATATCGTTGACCATCACAACCAGCCCGTGTTCAAAGCTGTCCATCTTCACGTCGCCGCGCACGGCCAGCCATTTGCCCTCCTTGACGGCGGCAATCACATCCTCGACGGCCTTCTTTTCCTCTTCCGTCGGCGGACGGTCGTCGTCCTCCTGCGCATTGCCAAAGCGGCCCTTTCTGGGCTTATAGCGCAAAAACGTCTTGCACTTGATGGTATTCGTGTAATCCGTCAACGCGAAGGAAAGCAGCTGCGTTTCGCCGCCGCGCAGTTCGCGCGTTTCCACCGTCAGCACCTCGCCGCAGATGGTCAGCTTGCTGGCCTCTTCGGTCAATTCGCTGATAGGCAGCGGCTCGGCGGTGATCGGCCGGCCGAAAATCGCCTTGGGCTTTTCTTTGACGGCTTTCACTTCCTGGGCGGCAACCTGTTCGCTCTGCGTCTTGATCATCGCGGCGACGGCCTGTTCATCCTCGGCCTTGCGGCGGCGGCGAATCTCTTCGAGCTGCTCTTCGCGCAGCTTGACCGCTTGAAAGACGACGTGCACCTGGGTCACAAACACGTTTTCGACCAGCTGCTCGATGTATTTGTCCACGCCGGACTGCGCGAGGAATTTCGGCGCGATATCCTGCGGCACGAGCACGCTGAGCACATCGCCCTTGCATTCCAGCGTCGCGTCGTTCATAAACGGCGCGCCGGAAGGATGGCGGCGCTTGACGCAGCGCAGGATAAACGGCGCGTATTTCTGCGGGTCGCTCAGAAAATCCTGCGCCAGCTGCGGCGAACGAATGATGAGTTTGACCCGCGTCGGCGCGAAATTGCGCCGCATGGCGCGCTGTGCCGCCAGAAACGGTCTTTCCTCCACCAACATATCCGAAGAAAAAAAGACCGATATCTCGTCGCCCGCCTTGCTGGCCGTCACGCGCTCCAGGGTCAAATGCCCCCTCAGCTCCTGTGCCGCCCCTTCGAGCAAACCTTCCCACTGCTGTGCCACTGTACGTCACCAACTCCTTCAGTCAGCTTCGCTGAGGGACTGTCAGGCTTAAACCAAACATTTCAGGAAACAAATATCTAAGCATTTTTAGATATGGGGCTTTGCCCCATCTCCCCACCAAAGGGCTTTCCGATCGCCCTTTGGAAACCTTCGGGCACAAATACTTCGTTTTTTTCTTGAAATGTCGGCGTTGTTAGCTTGATAGCCCCATTCGCAATCCGAAAACTTTCAAATTCCATCCGTTCAAATGCGCTTCTCATACCAAAAGCCTCCCTCTGAGAGGGAGGTTGGATTATTGATCGTATGCTTGCCATTCTTCCAATTGTTCAACCCTTTGATCAAGTTTTTGAATTCGCGTTGAACACATTTTTGCATATTTCTGCATTTTCAAATCCGGAAGGCATATAACATACACAAATCCCAGAATACCAAGCAATGCGCCTGTAAAGAAATAACCCACATATCCCTTTTTTTCAGCCAGCTTAAAGCATAGAATCCCGATAATTGTTCTTTGAATAAACCAAATCAGAAACAACAAAAATCCACCATTAGATATTATTCTATCAATTTCTGAAATAATTTGATCATATACATAGTGATTCATGTGCTTCTCTCGCTTTCTCTCGCAAATCAGAGCATCTTGTGAATCTCGTCAATCAAAATCTGCGCCAGATCGCCGGTCACCTTCTGCGGCTGCTGACCCTTTTTGATGAGCAGACCCGCGCCGTTTCCGCCGCCGCAGATGCCGATATCCGCCTCGCGTCCCTCGCCGGGGCCGTTGACCACGCAGCCCATGACGGCCACCTTAAACGGCACGTTTACGCCCTTGAGTTCTTCCTGCACGCGGCGCATGATTCCGCCCACGTCGATGCAGGTGCGTCCGCAGGTCGGGCAGGAGACATACTGCACGAAGTTCTTGCGCAGCCCCACGTCCTGCAAAATCTCAATGCCTGCCGGCGGTTCAAGACACGGATCACCTGTCAGCGAAACGCGAATCGTATCGCCGATGCCGTCCAGCAGCAGCGAACCGATGCCGATGGCGCTCTTGATTTTCCCCTGTTCCGGCAGACCCGCTTCGGTCACGCCCAGGTGCAGCGGATAATCGCACTGCGCGCTGGCCAGCCGATAGGCCGCGACGGTATCCGGCACGTTGCTCGCCTTCATGGAGAGCACCATGTCGTAAAAGCCGCAGTTTTCCAGCATTTTCGCATGCGCCAGCGCGCTTTCCACCATGCCCTGCGGGGTCGGCCCGCCGTATTTGGCCAGGATATCCTTCTCCACCGAGCCGGAGTTCACGCCAATGCGCACCGGAATGTGATGGGCCTTCACACAGTCGGCAAGAATACGCACGTTCTTCTCTCCGCCGATGTTGCCGGGGTTAATGCGCAGTTTGTGAATGCCGTTTTCCACCGCCTTGATGGCGAGCTTGTAATCAAAATGAATGTCGGCGACCAGCGGAACGGGGCTCCCGTCCACCAGCGCGCGCACCGCTTCGGCGCATGCCTCGTTGTAAACGGATACGCGAACGATATCCGCGCCCGCCACCGTCAGCGCGCGAATCTGGGAGAGCGTCGCCTCCACGTCCGCCGTGTCCGTATTGGTCATCGACTGTACGCTGACCGGCGCGCCCCCGCCGATGAGGACGTTTCCGGCCTTGACCTGCCTTGTCTTTGTGCTCATGTGTTTCTCCCTCAGCCCTTCACAAAAAATCGTATAATATCTTTGTACGTCAGCAGCACCATCAGCCCCATCAGCAGCGCAAAGCCTGCCAGATGAATCGCGCCTTCCAGCTCGCGCTTGACGGGCTTGCGGCGAATCGCTTCCACCAGCAGAAACAGCAGTCGGCTTCCGTCCAGTCCCGGAATCGGGAGCAGGTTCATCACGCCGAGGTTGACACTGATCAGCGCCAGCATTTCCAGATAGACCTCAAAGTCGCCCTGCCGCGTGACTTCCTGAATGACGTAGATCGTGCCGACCGGGCCGGTCATGTCGTCCACGCCCTTCCCTCTGAACACCATGTTCTTGAGCGCGTCCAGAATCGTCTTTACGCTTTCGATGTTGTATTGCACCGAGAACGGAATGCTGCTCCAAATCGGCAGGCGCATGTTCTCCCTGCCAAAGGAAAAGCCGACGCGATAACGTCCATCATCCTCGTCGTAAAACGGCGTTATTGTCAAATCCAGCGTCTGGCCGTCCCGTCTGACGGTCAGCGTCACCGCATCGCCGTTTGAATCCGCAATCGCCTGTGCAACCGCATTGGAATCTGCTGTCTCCGTACCGTCCACAGCCAGAATTTCGTCGCCGATCTCCAATCCGGCCACCTGCGCATTTTCTTCCAGCTTCGCTACCTTCGGCACGACGACGCTCACGCCGCACAGGCTCATGAACAGCGCGATCACCAGAAACGCAATCACAAAATTCATCAGCGGCCCGCTGAAAGCCGTGACCGCGCGCTTCCAAACCGCCTGGTTGTTAAACGCGCGCGGGTCGGGGCGATCCTCGTCCTCGCCGTAAAACTGGCAATAGCCGCCGATAGGCAGCAGGCGAATGGAAAACTGCGTGCCCTTTCTGCTCTTCCATTTGGCAATCAGCGGGCCCATACCCATCGAAAATTCCTGCACGCTGATGCCGCAGGCGCGAGCCGCCCAGAAATGCCCCGCCTCGTGCGCGATAATCAGCACGCCGAGCAGCAGCAGCGCCAGAATCACATACATGAAAAGAAAGCACCTCCCGCGTTATGCCTCAAACCGACTCATCAGCACCGCAGCCTTCTGCCTTGCGGCGCGATCGCATTCAAACACCTGTTCAAGCGTCGGATGAGTAATGACCGGCACGGCCTGCATCGTCTCTTCCACCAGACGCGCAATCGCGCCGAAGGGAATTTTCTCGTGCAGGAACGCATCCACCGCAACTTCGTTCGCGCCGTTGAGCACCGCGCTCATCGAGCCGCCGACGGCCAGCGCGTCATACGCCAGTTTGAGGCCGGGGAAACGATTGTAATCCGGCTGTTCAAAGGTCAGCGCGTTCATCTGCGTGAAATCCAGCCGCTTGCCTCCGGTCGGCAATCTCTCCGGCCAGCTCATCGCGTAGAGAATCGGCAGACGCATATCCGGCGTGCCCAGCTGCGCCATTACCGCGCCGTCCGCGTATTCGACCATAGAATGTATGACGCTCTGCGGATGAATCAGCACATCGATTTTCCCGGCGGGCATGTCGAACAGCCAGCGCGCCTCGATGACCTCCAGCGCCTTGTTCATCATCGACGCGGAATCGATGGTGATCTTGCGGCCCATGCTCCAATTCGGGTGCTTGAGCGCCTGTTCCGGCCGCGCGTTGTAGATGTCTTCCTTTTTCCATGTGCGGAACGGGCCGCCGCTCGCCGTCAGAATCAGGCGGGTCGGCGTATTGCCCTGTGCGCCCTGCAAACACTGGAAAATGGCGCTGTGCTCGCTGTCCACCGGCAGCAGCGGGTGACCCGCTTTTTTCGCCGTCTCCGTCACCAGTTCGCCGCCCGCGACGAGCGGCTCCTTGTTGGCCAGCAGCACGCGTTTGCCGCAGGCAAGCGTTTCCATCACCGCCGCCAGCCCGACCACGCCCACGACCGAGACAAGCACATCGTCCGCGTCGCACGCGTGCACCACATCCAGCAGCACGTTTTCGCCGAACATCCACTGGCAACTGTTTTTGATATCCGCCGGAATTTCCTTCGGCTCGACGGAAAGCGCCGCAATCTTCGGATGGAACTGGCGCACCTGTTCAAAGAGCTTTTCGCTTGAGCTGTGCGCCACCAACGCGGTGACGGCAAAGCGGTCGCTGTGGCGCGCCGCCACGTCAAGCGCCTGCGTGCCAATGGAACCCGTAGAACCCAATATCGCCAACTTTCGCATATTTGCCTCCGTTTTTCGCATAAGCCATGCGTATTTCAGCCGCATATACCGCTTTAAAGCACCAGCGTGTAGCAATACATCACAATCAGGGTGAAAATCACGCTGTCAAACCTGTCCATCACGCCGCCGTGGCCGGGGAAAATCTTGCCGTAATCCTTGATTCCGCTGTGGCGCTTGAGCAGCGACGCGGAAAGGTCGCCGATTTCGCCCGCCACCGAGCCGATCAGGCCCAGCGCAATGGCCGCCGGAATCCCCGGCATCGGCATGTGGAACGCGTATACAAACACCGCGCGGCAGATCAGGCCGCCGATTGTGCCGCCAACCACGCCGAAAATCGCGCCTTCCACCGTCTTTTTGGGGCTGACGTTCGGGCAGAGCTTGTGTTTACCCATCGCCCGGCCGCCGAAATACGCCGCGCCGTCGCCGACATAGGCAATCGCAAACGCCATCGTAATCAGCGCAATACCCGGCACCACGCCGTAGGTGCTATTCATCATCATCATAAACATGGACATCGGCAGAAAGCAGGTGAACAGCGGATATACCGACGCCGCCGCATCCGGGAACGTCGGCTTTTCTCGCAGCATGACACCCGTCATCGAAATGCCCATCGCCGCCACAACCAGCAGCAGCGGATCGAGCACGCCCATCACGCGGCTCAGCGGCCACATCGCGACCGCCGCCGCATAGCCGCCCCATGTGCAGACGTTGTAGCCCGCTTTGCCCAGCGCGCGATAGCACTCCCGCATCGCGATGATCGTCAGCAGGGCGATCACCAGCTCGGCAAACCAGCCGCGCACGACCAGCACAAAGATGAGAAACGGCACGCCGACAGCCGCGGTAATCAGGCGAGTCTTCATAAAATCCTTCTTTCTTATACGCCGCCGAACCGGCGATTTCTTTTCGCATACGCCAGCAGCGCTTCATCATAGGCATGACGGTCGAAATCCGGCCAGAGCGTATCGGTCTGATAAAACTCCGCATATGCCAGCTGATAGAGCAGGAAATTGCTCAGCCGCATCTCTCCGCTCGTCCGAATCAGAAAATCCACATCCGGCAGTCCGGCCGTATACAATTCGCTTTCAAACGCTTTGCGGTCGATGTCCTCCGGCTTCATGTCGCCGTTTGCCACATGTTCCGCCAGTTTCTGCGCCGCGCGGATGATTTCCTGCTGACCGCCGTAATTCAGCGCGATATTCAGCTGCAACCCCGTGTTCCCGTGCGTGCGGCGGATGGCGGCGTGCAGCGCGTTCTGCTGCTTTTCCAGCCCCTTGGGCATGCCGTCAATGTCGCCCAGAATGCGAATACGCACGTTTTTCTCGTTCAGTTCGTCGATCTCACTGGTAAAGTATTGCAGCAAAAGCCGCATCAGCGCGCCGACTTCCTCGGCCGAGCGCTTCCAGTTTTCAGCTGAAAACGCATAAATGGTCAGCGCCTCGATGCCCAGTTCGTCGGAATACTTGATGATTTCACGCAGCGCCTCTACGCCGGCCTTGTGGCCGAATGTGCGCGGCATGCCGCGCTTCTGCGCCCAGCGGCCGTTGCCGTCCATGATGATCGCCACGTGGCGCGGCAGAAATTCCCTGTCCAGCTCCTTTGCCGAGACGACAGGCGCTTTGCTTTCATTTTGGCCCATAACTGCCATATCTATCCCCCTGCCGCCGCGCTCATCTGCAATCGGCGGCCTTTTTTTGTTTTAATCCAAAAGGCGGGCCTCGCAGAGCGCCGCTCCGACGAAACCCGCCGTGTCTGTCTGTTTACGGTTGCGGATCGGAAATCGGGTCGAGAAACCGCGCGGCCACGAGCTTTTTGCCGTCGTCCGAGGCATACACAACGCGCAATTTGCCTCCGTCCCGCTTTTCGCGGCGCGGCGCGTACGTTTCGCTTACCTGCGGATGAACGCCTTCTTCGCTCAGAATCGCCTCAGCCTGCTTCAAAGGCAGCCCAAGCAGCTGCGTTCTCATTTGACCTCCATGATCTCCTTTTCCTTCTCGGCGTCGATCTTGTCGATGTCCTTGATCGCCGCGTCGGTCAGCTTCTGGATGTCCTCTTCGGCCTTCTTCTGGTCGTCCTCGGTGATTTCGCTGTTCTTCTTGAGCTTCTTCACCTGATCGACCGCGTCGCGGCGGATGGAACGGATCGCCACCTTGCTTTCCTCAGAGGTCTTGCGCACGAGCTTGGTCAGCTCCTTGCGGCGCTCCTCGGTCAACTCCGGCAGCAGCAGGCGGATCACCTTGCCATCGTTGGACGGCGTAAGCCCCAGGTCGCTGGCCTGAATCGCCTTGGAAATATCCTTCACCATCTTCGCGTCCCACGGATTGATCTGGAGCACGCGCGGTTCCGGCGCAGAGATGTTAGCCACATTCTTGAGCGGGGTCGGCGTGCCGTAGTAATCCACTGTGATGCGATCGAGCAGCTGCGGGTTCGCACGTCCGGCGCGGATGGCCATCAGATCGCTGCGAAGCACGTCCTTGGTCTTTTCCATCTTGGTTTTTGCGTTATTCTGGATTTCGGTAATCGTCATGGGAGATACCTCCTCGAATTTCTTTTTCTATATTTTACCCCACAACCCTATCATTTGGCAAGCCCTTTTGCGCAAACAATCAAAACAGCCGAAGCGAATGCCCCGGCTGTTTGAAAGAAACCCTTTTGTATGCTCACGGATGCACGACGGTGCCCATCATGTCGCCTTCGATGACGCGCAGAATGTTCTGCGGATCATCCAGGCCAAACACACGGATGCACGGCACCTTGTTCTCGCGGCAGATCGTGATTGCGGACGCATCCATCACCTTCAGGTCGCGCTCCTGCACCTCCTGATACGTGATGTCGCGCAGCAGCTTCGCCTCCGGATTGATGCGCGGATCGCTGTCGTACACGCCGTCCACGTTCTTGGCCAGCAGAATCGCGTCCGCACCGATTTCAACCGCGCGCAACGCCGCCGCCGTATCGGTGGAGAAGAACGGATTGCCCGTGCCGCAGGCAAAGATGACCACACGTCCCTTTTCCAGATGACGCACAGCCCGGCGATAGGTATACGGCTCGCAGAAGCGCGTCATTTCCACCGCGCTCATCACGCGGCTGGCAATGCCCTGACGCTCTACGGCGTCCTGCATTGCGATGGAATTGATGGCCGTGCCGAGCATGCCCATGTGATCCGCATTGACGGCGGTCATCTTCGCCGCCGGGCCCTGACGGCCGCGCCAGATGTTGCCCGCGCCGATTACGATAGCGATTTCTGCGCCCGTCTCGTGCAGCTGGCGAATGACGTCGGCCACGCGGTCAATCTGCTCAAAATCAAACAGGCGGCCATGATCGCCCAGCGCCTCGCCGCTGAGCTTGATGAGAACGCGCTTATACTTTGCCATAAGTTTCTCCTCTCCTGCCCTAAACGTTCAAACTGTTTCAAAAAAGGGGCAATGCTTGCGCATGCCCCTGTGTGGGAAGAAATTACTTCTTCATCTTGGCCTGCTCAGCCGCGATGTCCGCCGCGAGGTTGTCCTGACGCTTCTCAAGACCCTCGCCGCGCTCAAAGCGCACAAAGCGAACGACGTCGGCCTTGCCGCCGAGCATCTTGGTCACATTGATGTCCGGATCCTTGACGAACGGCTGTTCGAGGAGGCAGACTTCCTTGTAGTACTTCTCGATGCGGCCCTCGACCATGCGCTCGACGATCTTCGCCGGCTTGCCCTCATTGAGAGCCTGCTGGGTCAGAACCTCGCGCTCCTTTTCGAGGTTGTCGGTCGGCACTTCGTCGCGGCGCACGAACTGCGGGTTCGCGGCGGCAATGTGCATGACGAGGTCATGGCTCAGCGCCTTCACTTCATCGTTGACTTCCGGGCAGGACAGCTCAACCATGACGCCGATGCGGCCGCCCATGTGGTTGTAGGTATCCACCATGCCGTGCTCAGCCACAAAGCGGGCAAAGCGGCGCACGGAAATCTTTTCGCCAATGGAGGCGGTCGCCTCACCGATCAGATCGTTGACGGTCTTGCTGGCATCCGCATAGAACGGCTGCGCGAGCATCTCTTCAACGGTCGCCGGAGCGGCGGCAGCGATGTGCTTGGCGAAATCGCGGCACAGATCCTTGAAGCGGTCGGTGTTGGCCACGAAGTCGGTCTCGCAGTTGACCTCGACGGTCACGCCCACGCCGTTCTCATCCACAAAGGAATCCACCATGCCTTCGGCGGCGATGCGGCCGGCCTTCTTGGCGGCGGCGGCGAGACCCTTCTCGCGCAGGAAGTCGATGGCCTTGTCCATGTCGCCGTCGCACTCGACGAGCGCCTTCTTGCAGTCCATCATGCCGGCGCCGGTGCGCTCACGCAGTTCCTTAACCAGGGCAGCAGTAATATTAGCCATAATATCTTCCTCCAGCTTCGGTCGATTACTTCGCTTCGGCGGCCGGCTCAGCCTGCTCGCCCTGCTTGCCTTCCAGCACCGCGTCCGCCATCTTGCCCGCGATGAGCTTCACCGCGCGGATCGCATCGTCGTTGCCCGGAATCACATAATCGATCTCGTCCGGATCGCAGTTGGTATCCACGATCGCCACAACCGGAATGCCCAGCGCGCGCGCCTCAGACACGGCGATGTGCTCCTTGCGCGGGTCAACCACGAACAGGCAGCCCGGCAGGTTCTTCATCTCACGGATGCCGCCCAGGTTCTCCAGGAGCTTCTCGCGCTCAGCCATCAGCTTGATGACTTCCTTCTTCGGCAGCACTTCAAACTCGCCGCGCTCTTCCATCGCGTCGATGGCGTTCAGGCGGGCGATACGGGTCTTGATGGTGCGGAAGTTGGTCATCATGCCGCCCAGCCAGCGGTTGTTGACATAATACATGTTGCAGCGCTTGGCCTCGGTCTCGATGGACTCCTGCGCCTGCTTCTTCGTGCCGACGAACAGCACGCTCTTGCCTTCCATCGCCACAGAGCGGACGAACGCATACGCCTCGTCGATCTTGCGGACGGTCTTCTGAAGGTCAATGATGTAGATGCCGTTGCGCTCGGTAAAGATGTACTGCGCCATTTTCGGGTTCCAGCGGCGGGTCTGATGGCCGAAGTGAACGCCGGCCTCCAGCAGCTGCTTCATAGAGATAACTGCCATGTGTGTTTTCCTCCTTTTATTAAACCCTCCCTGCGCCCTCTCGCTTGTGCAGACCGCAAAGCTTGCGGCAGGGCGCACAAAAACAGGCGCAGGTGCGTTTTCCGCATGATTATATCATGTCTTTTTCTTTGAATCAATAGGTTTTTGCAAAAAAACGACGCAAAACCGAAGTTTTGCGCCGAAAAAAGTCAAAATGTTGTGAGCGTTGCCTGTAAGCCGAGTTCTGTAATCGGCGGTCATCTATCTAGACCCATCGTTACCGATGGGTTCAAGCGAAATCCTGAGAGCATCGACGGGCCGTCTCAAGCGCTCTTTCGTTTCTTGCTCCGAGCGGGGTTTACATCGCGGACGAGTCGCCAGGCCGCGGGTGAGCTCTTACCTCACCTTTCCACCCTTACACGTCAAGCGTGCGGTATCTCTCTGTTGCACTTTCCCTGGGGTCACCCCCGCCGGGTGTTGCCCGGCACTCTGCCCTATGGAGCTCGGACTTTCCTCACACCTTTCGGCGCGCGGCCGCCCGGCAACCTCACAAACGGACGACATTATAGCATAAATGTCATTCGATGTCAAACATTTTACGGAGACTCCTTCCGTCAGCCTCTCTCAGCCTTTCGGCACTCCGCTTGCCTGCTTCCCACCCTCAAAGAGGGAGCTTTTGGACTTTAAGCCTCATCTGCAAAAGAACCATGTCTTCCTCTTTGACGGAAGGAGTTACTTCACCAGGATAATCCGGCCGCAGTTTTCGCACTCCACATACGGCGCGCCGGTGCGGATTTTATTCATGTCCGCCGCCGGGAGCTGCATGTTGCAGCCACCGCAGCGGTCGTCGTGAATCCGAGTGATCGGCGGGGTGGAATGGCGCTTGATGGCCTTGTATTTTTCCAGCAGCTCCGGATCGATCCCCTTTGCCTCCTCGGCGACTGTCTTTTTGAGCGCTTCAAGCTTCACGCTCGCCTGCTTGTATTCCTCATCGTAGATCACCTTGATGCGGTCAAACTCCGCGCGGGCCTTGGCGGCGCGCACGCGCACCTCGCGCTGCTGGCGGTCGCGGGATTCGGAATCCTTGCGCATCTTGGCAAGTTCGCCTTCATATCGGGAAATGGTCGTGATCAGCTTCTGGAGCGCGGCGATCTGCTTTTTCGCCTCTTCCAGATCTTCGGGGCGGTTCGCCTCAAAATTGGCGGCCGCCTCGGCCACGGAGCCGTTCAGGCGCTCGATCTCGTCGGCCAGCGCTTCCATGCGGTCGCTCATGATTTCCACATCGGCCTCGATCTTTTTGAGCACTTCCTGCTGTTCCTTCAGAAAATCGCGATGCTTGATCAGCTCCTTGCGGTTGCTGTTGCCGCGCATCTCTTTTTCATACTGGTCCAGCTCCATGTCCACCTGCTGATACTGCCACAAAAGTTCGTACTGTTCCAAAATATGGCCCTCCTCAATCCTTTAACGCCCGAAGGGGTCATCCTTCAGGCAGAAAACCGTCACGTTATATTGTAACGCATCCGCCGCATTTTGTAAAGCGTCGGCGAGCACTTCGCAGACCGGGTTTTCCGTTTCAAAGTGCCCTGCCTCGATGATGCAGCATCCTTTGTCCAGCGCGTCGAGCGCCTCGTGATGGCGCATTTCGCCCGTGATGAAGCAGTCCGCGCCCAGCGCCAGCGCATCGCCGATTTCGCTTCCGCCTGCGCCGGAGCAGCAGCCCAGCACGTGAACGGGCGTATCCGCGTTGCCGAACGCGCGCACGCTGGCGTGCAGCTTCTTCTGCGCGCGGGCGCAGAGCTGGCCGAAGGTCGTCCCCTCCGCCACGTCGCCCGCGCGCACAAAGCCTTCGCCGCGCACGTTTTCCGCGCCCATCACGCGCATCAGCGTATCGTTCACGCCGCCCTTCGCCGCGTCAAGGTTCGTGTGCGCCGCAATATGGCTGATTCCGGCGCGCCCCATGTCGAGCATCAGCCTGCCCTCGCGCGTCTCGTCCGTCACCCGCTTGACGGCGCTGAACATAATCGGATGGTGCGTCACAATCAGCTGCGCACCCAACGCCTTCGCCTGATCCACTGCTTTCTGCGTCAGATCGAGCGCCACAACGACGCGCGTCACCTCGGCATTCCGGCATCCGAAGAGCAGGCCCACGTTATCCCATTCTTCCGCCAGCTCGAACGGCGCAATTTCGCCAACCAGTTTTTCGATATCCGAAACCGTGCATCTGCCCATGCCGATCGCCTCCGCAATGATATTCAGCTCATGGCCGCCCGCAAGCAGCCGTTCTTTCGCGCGCGGCGTGTTCGTCCCCGCCTGAGAGAGCATCTCCCGCACGCGGACGCCCCTCTGCCACGCCAGATAGTCGTATTGTTCCGCGTTCTGCACGCCGTCCGCGCATGCGCCCAGCGTCAGATGCCGCTCATCCGGCATTTCCACCATGCCCGCGCGCGCCAGCATCGTGACATAGTGCCGTCCTGCCGCGCGGCAGTAGATTTCCTTTTGAACTGCAAAGCCCAGCTCGGCCAGCCCGCCGCGCAGCAGCGGCAGATCGACGTTCGCCTGCACAATCAGCGCCGCGCCGCCGATTTGATCTCTGCCCTCGGAAACGATTTTGAGAATCGTTCCCGCGCCCATGCCGAGAATCATCACCGCGTCCACGAGTCTGTCGATGGCGCTCAATCCGTCCGCAACAGCCAGCGTTGCGCGGCCGCTCAACCCCCGCGCCGCCAGCAGCCGCCGCGCTTTTTCCAGCGACGGCGCGCTCACGTCGCTTGCGAGCATCGTCAGGTTGGGCACGGTTTCCAGCAGCTTGGCCGTCAGAAAGCCGTGGTCGCAGCCGATATCCGCCGCGACGGGGCGTTCCATCCCCGTCAGCGCTTCCCGCGCCAGTTCGGCCGCCGCGCTCAGACGTTCATCCAATAGAATCGGGTTCATGCACTTTCCCCATGTCCGTGAATATCGTTGTAATGGAAGAGCATCAGGTCGCCTTCGCGCACCGTGAACACGGCTTCGTCCGCCGTGACCACGTTGCTCACGCCGCGCGACGTATCGCTCGCCAATGTAAAATCTTCTATTGTGTAATAGCATCCCCTGACGCTTATGCCGCGTGCCTCGCCCAGCGGCAGCAGCGAAACCGTGCTGCCCTTCGCGCCCGTCAGCGTATAGCTTTCGTTTATGCGGACAATCTGCACGCCTTCCGCGCGGATCTCCGCCCAAACGCCGCGGCGCGCCGCGCGCACAACCATCATCAGGTTGGCCAGCGCATGGTCGAGCCGCCCGCCCAGCGCGCCGAGCAGCACGATTTCCGTCGCTCCCCTGGATATGGCGAGGTTCAGCGCGTATTCGCAGTCCGTGTCGTTTTTGATGCAGTTCAGCCTGTCCTCCGACAGCCGGCTTTCGTACCGTGCCAACACGTTCTGCGAGACGGAATCCATGTCGCCGACGAGCATATCCGGCTCAAGTCCCGCCGCGTCGAAGGCTTCCAGCCCCCTGTCCGCCGCAATGGAAAAATCCGCCTCGTCTGCACAGGCTTTCAGCAGCTCAACGCCCGGCGCATCCCCACCGAGCACAATCAAAACCTTCATGTCATTCTCCCAGCACAGTTTTGACGACGGCCTTCGGGTCATCCGCGCAGAAAAGGCCCGTACCCATCACCAGCACATCCGCGCCCGCCTCGATGACCTGCGCCGCATTGCTCTGCTTCACGCCGCCGTCCACTTCGATGAGGATGTCGCGCCCCGTTTCCGCAATCATCTCGCGGATTTTCGGGATCTTTGCCACGCAGTCCTCCCGGAGCGTCTGCCCGCCGAAGCCAGGCTTCACCGTCATCACCAGCACGAGGTCGCACAGCGGCAGCAGCGGTTCAAGCGCTTCAACCGGCGTTTCCGGATTGATGCTCACGCCCGCTTTCACGCCCAGCGCGTGAATGGCTTCCAGCACCTCGGCGCAGTTGTCGTCCGCTTCCGCATGCACGGTAATCAAATCCGCGCCCGCCCTGGCGTACGCCTCGATGTATTTCATCGGCTCGGAGAGCATCAGGTGCGTATCCAGAAACAGTTTCGTCTGTCTGCGGATGGCGCGCACGAAATCCGGCCCGAAGCTGATGTTCGGCGCGAAATGCCCATCCATGTTATCCAGATGCAGCCAGTGAATGCCCAGCGCTTCCACCATCCTGATTTCATCGCCCAGACGCATCAGATCCGCGCCCAGCACGGACGGCGAAATTTCAATCTTTCTGTTGCTCATTCGTAACGCCCCTTCCAATTTTCACGAACCTGCGTCAGCAGCTCTCTGTATCGCGTCCACCGCGCCGCGCCCAGCTCGCCCGCGTCCACGGCGGTGTGTACGGCGCAGCCCGGTTCGCGGTCATGCAGGCACGGCTGAAAGCGGCACGATCCCGCCAGCGCGTTGTATTCGGGATACAGCTGGGCAAAATCCTCCGGCGAAAGGCCGTTTTCCAATTCCAGCAGGCTGAATCCCGGCGTATCCAGCACAAACATGCCGTCTACGACCATCATCTCCGCGCGCCGCGTCGTGTGCCGTCCGCGCTCGGTCTTGCGGCTCAGTCCGCCGGTCTCCAGCCCCAGATCAAACAGCGCGTTGAGCAGCGAACTTTTGCCCACGGCAGACTGCCCGGCCAGACATGTGACCTTGCCGCGCATGGCCTCCCGCAGTTCGGGAATGCCCGTCCCTTTGTGCGCGCTGACGCTGAACACGCGCAGCTGCGTGCCGACGTATTCGCGCCGAATCTGTTCGGCCAGATCGTCGCCCAGATCGATTTTGTTGACGCAGATGGCCGGAATCATGCCGCCCTTTTCCGCGCGCAGAATCAGTTTATCGCACAGCAGCATATCCGGCTGCGGCACGCTGGCAATCACCAGCATCAGCATATCGACGTTGGCGACGCTGGGGCGCTCCATCATGCTCCTGCGCGGCAGAATTTCTTCCAGCCAGCCGTCTTCTTCGCCCTGTCCGGGCGTGAAGCGGACGTGATCGCCGACCATCGGCGTCATTTTCTGATGACGCAGTTTTTTCTGTGCGCGCAGGGTGTATTCCCGTCCGTCCTCGTCGCAGAGCACGGTGTAAAAACTGCCGATTCCCCGCAGGATGCTTCCCGTCATAGTTCTCCTTTACTGCAAAACCGCCGTCGCTTCGCTCTTGAAGTTTCCGTCCAGATAGAGCCGCCAGGTGCGGACGCCGCTGGTCTCGCTCCGCAGCGTCACGCGCAATTCCATGGGCCCCGCTTCGCTGTATGTCGCGGCGTACATGTCGTTTTCCTGCCCGTTTTCATCCACCAGCGTCACGCGGACGGTCACGCCCTCTTCCGGCACGTCCACCGAAACGGTGACGTTAGCCGTGTAGCGCCGCCTGTCGTATCGGCCGACGGTCATATTCACCACGCTGCCGGGCAGAACCTCGGTAAATTTGTCGATGGACTGAGCCAGCACCACGCCGTCCTGTCTGGCGCTGTCTACGTTTTGATAACCGATGTCGCCGCATGTCAGCCCGACGGAAGCCATCCGCTCAACGGCTTCCTCCTCGCGCTGGCCGACCAGCTCCGGCACAACCACGCGCCCGCCGGATACCGTCAGCGAAACTGCCGCGCCCGGTTCGGTATTTTCCCCCGCTTCGGGGCTTTGCGCCAGCACAACGCCGCGCAGTTTTTCGCTCGGCACAATTTCCACATAGCCCAGCGAAAGTCCCTGAGCGATCAGCACATTTTCCGCGTCCGTCTGCGTCATGCCTGTCAGCCGCGGCACAAGGAGCAGCCCGCTTCCCCTGGAGATCGTTGCCGTCACCGCGCTTCCGCGCCCAACCTCTTCGTTGGCTTTCGGGGTCTGGTCACAGACATAGCCCTCCGCCAGATCGCTGTACGCATATTCGACGTCAAGCGTCAATCCTGCGTTTGCCACCATGCGCCGCGCCGTCGTCTCGTCCAGCCCCTCCAGATCAGGCATGCGTATCGTGACGAACATCGTTCGATACAGCCGAATACCCGCCACGCCGATGAGGGCGATCAATACCAACAGAATAAACAACGTCAGCAGACGCGCGGGCATGCCGCCGGACTTTTTCTTTTTGCGGATCTTTTCAACCACTTCGTGCGATTCCTCGATAATCGCCGGGTGATGCTGCTGCATGAACCCGCCGTCCGGATGGCGCAGCGCCCGCCGCAGATCGCGCGCCATCGCGTCCGCGCTCTGGTAGCGCTGCTGAGGCAGTTTTTGCAGCGATTTCGCCACAATCATCGCCACGGCGGGGCTGACCTTTGCCTGCTCTTCAATGGGCTTGGGCGGCTCCATCAGGTGCATCATGGCGACGGAAACCGCCGTTTCGCCCTCAAAAGGCACATGCCCGCAGAGCATTTCATAAAGAATCACGCCGACGGAATATAAATCGCTCGCCTCCGTCGCCCTCATGCCCTTGGCCTGCTCCGGCGAGAAATAATGCACCGAACCCATCACGTTGCCGTCCGTGGTCAGGGTTTTGGTATCCGCCATGCCCGCGATGCCGAAATCGCCGACTTTCACCTGACCCGCGCGGGAAACCATCACGTTCTGCGGCTTTACATCCCGGTGGATGATGCCCCGCTGATGAGCGTGCCCCAGCGCCGCCAGAATTTGCAGGGTGAAGCGCACCGCGTCTTCCTGCGCAATGCCGCCGGTCTGGGTAATCAGTTCCTTGAGCGTCTGCCCGTCCACGTATTCCATTGCCAGATAGGATACGTCGCCGACCTCGCCCGCGTCGATCAGATTCACGACGTTCGGATGGCTCAGCTTGCGGCAAACCTCGCCCTCGCGCCTGAACCGCTCCTTATATTCGGGGTCTTCCGCGTATTCCTCGCGAAGCACCTTGATGGCGACGGTCTGGTGCGTCTTGAGGTCAAACGCGCGGTAGACAATCGCCATGCCGCCCCGGCCGATGATATCCTCCACGCGAAAACGGCGGCTGATGATTTTGCCGATCAGTCTCGTCTCCACGGTTTGCCCTCCTCGCCGGTGCAGAGAATCAGCGTCACATTGTCGCTGCCGCCCGCGTCAAGCGCCATCTCGACCAGACGGTTGGCCGCCTGATCGATGGTTTTGCTGTCAAGAAGCGTCCGCTCGATGTCGTCGTCGCGCACCATGCCCGTCAGACCGTCCGTGCAGAGCAGGAAACAGTCGCCGGGCCGGATATCCGCCGCGAGCAGATCCGGGGTGTTATCCCCTTCCGTGCCGAGCGCGCGGGTGATGATATTGCGGCGCGGATGCAGCCTGGCTTCCTCCGGGGTCAAAAGACCCGCGCGAACCAACTCGCCCACCAGCGAATGATCCTGTGTGATCTGCTCCATGTGCCCGTCGCGAAGGCGATAAATGCGGCTGTCGCCGACGTGCGCAATATACATATATCCGCCGCCGCGCCACATCATGGAGATCGTCGTGCCCATGCCCGCGCATTCGGCGTGTCCCTGCGCATGCAGATAAATCCGTTCGTGCGCGCCGAGCACCGTCTTTTTGAGCAGATCGACGGAGGGCTTTTTGTGCCGCGTGGCCATTCTGCGCACCGCGTCAATCGCCATCTGACTGGCTACTTCGCCCGCCAGATGGCCGCCCATGCCGTCCGCGACGACAAAAACGCCGCGTTTTTCGTCAAACCAGGCCGCATCCTCATTCTGTTTGCGTTTTCTGCCGATATCGGTACGCATCGTCGCCGCCACGCCGCTCACTCCCCGCTGTCAGTTTTCGGTGTTCAGGTTGTTATCCTGGATATAGCGCCTGCGGAGCTGGCCGCACGCGCCCTCGATGTCGTCGCCCATTTCGCGGCGGCGTGTCACGGAAATGCCCTTCTGCTCAAGCGTGTGCTTGAACGCGTCCACCTCGCGCTCGGTCACGCCCGTCAATCCGCGCTCCGGCACGCTGTTAAGCGGAATCAGGTTGACGTGGCACTGCATGCCGCGCAGCCTGCCCGCCAGCTCAACGGCCTGCGCCGGATCGGCGTTCACGCCGTGCACCAGCGCGTATTCAAAAATCACGCGCCGCCCCGTCTTTTCGATGTAGTTGCGGCAAGCGGAAAGCACGTCGTCCATGCTGTATTTGCGCGCGACGGGCATCAGCTTTCTGCGCACCTCGTCGTTGGGCGCGTGCAGAGACAGCGACAGCGTCACCGGCAAATCCTCTTCCGCAAAGCGGCGCATGTTTTCCACCAGGCCGCAGGTCGAGAGCGACACACTGCGCATGCCGATGCACAAGCCGCCCTCTATCCGCAGAATCCGAAGGAATTTCACCACGTTGTCGTAGTTATCCAGTGGTTCGCCGCTGCCCATCAGCACGATGTTGCCGACCTTCTGGCCTTGCGGCGCCAGTACGCCGTTGGCGCAGACAATCTGCCCCAGCATCTCCGCCGGGGTCAGGCTGCGCGCGCAGCCGTCCAGCGTGGAAGCGCAGAACGCGCACCCCATGCGGCAGCCCACCTGGGTGGACAGGCAGAGCGTGTTGCCGTATTTGTAGCGCATCAGCACGCCTTCGATGACGTTGCCGTCCGGCAGGCGGTAAAGCAGTTTGATCGTGCCGTCGAGCTTCGATTCAATCGTCTCGAGCACGGAAACAGGGTTCGCCACGCAGTTTTCATCCAGCGTTTCGCGAAGCGCCTTGGGCAGGTTGCTCATCTGCTCAAAGTCCGCGCCCTGATGCAGCCACGCAAACACCTGCCTGGCGCGGAAGGCGGGCTGGCCCAGCTGTTTGAAATAAACCGTCAGCTCGTCCGGCGTCATGCCCAGAAGCTGCGTCTTGTCCATCCCGCTCATCACGCCTTCACCCTGCGCATGCGGCAGACATAGAAACCGTCCGTGCCGTCCCTGTGCGCGAACATTTGCAGGCCGCAGGCGTTTTCATGCGCCGCCAGCTTCTCCGGCAGTTCCGCGCCCATCGGCCAGACCTCGTATTCCGGATGGCGCTCCAAAAACGCCTTGATCTGCGCCTCGTTCTCCTGAGGCAGAATGGAGCAGGTGGAATACACCAGCGTGCCGCCCACCTTCACCATCGGCGCCACCGCGTCGAGGATATCCTTCTGCGTGCGGCAGAGCGCCTGTACGCCCTCTTCGGTCACGCGGTATTTCACGTCCGGCTTTTCGTTCATCACGCCCGTACCGGAGCAGGGCGCGTCCACCAGCGCCGCGTCCAGCGTCATGGCCATCTCTTCGCGCGGAACAGAAGCGTCCTTGACAGCCGGGCGCACGTTTTCCAGCTTGAGACGGTTCATCGTGCCGCGGATCAGCTCGACGCGGTGCGCATGCGTATCCCATGCGTAGACACGGCCCGTGTCGCCCATCATCTCGCTCATCACGGCGGTCTTGCCGCCCGGCGCGGCGCACGCGTCCAGCACGGTCTGGCCCGGCTTTGCGCTGACCATGCGCGCGGCCAACACGGAGCTTTCGCCCTGAATCGTAAACAGGCCGTTCTGGAAAGCGCGCATGCGGGTCATGTCGCCCGCGCTGTGCACCTTGTATACGCCCGGCAGAATGCCCGGCTCAAATCCCAGCTCGTCGTCGGCAAACAGGCTGCGCAGTCGCGCGTCGTCGCAGCGCAGATAGTTCACGCGGACGGTTACGCTGCGGTCTTTCGGGCGGTAGCGCAGAATTTCCATCGCGTCGTGCTCGCCGTAAGCGTCCACCAGCATCCGGCAGAGCGTCTCCGGCGCGCTGAACATGACGGAAAGATACTTCACCGCGTCCTCCTGCGGCTTGGGCCAGACCACGTCGTTCTTGCCGCGGATCATGTTGCGCAGCACGCCGTTGACCAGCCCGGTCAGCGCCTCCAGCCCCATCGCGCGGGTCAGGCTGACGGACTCGTCCACCGCCGCCATATCCGGCACGCGGTCCAGGTAAAACAGCTGATACGCGCCCATGCGCAGAATTTCGCGCACGGTCTGGTCGATTTCCTTGTTGCCTTCGAGGAACTGATCGATGCGCCAGTCGAGCGTCATGCGGTTTTCCAGCGTGCCGTAGACCAGCTGGGTCACAAACGCGCGGTCGCGGCGCGGCAGATTGGCCTGAGCCAGCCGCTTATCCAGCGCCAGCGAGGCATACGCGTCCGAACGGCTGACGTCCAGCAGCGTTTCCAGCGCCACGCGCCGCGGCGCAAGGTTCACCGGGCGCGGCTTACGCTCCCCGCGCGGCGCGCCGAAGCCGGGCTTGCGGTCGCCGAATGCGGGCTTGTCCCCATGCGCGCCGTAAGGCTTCTTCTCGCCAAACCTGCGCTCGCCGAATTTCTTTTCGCCGTAAGCGGGCTTGTCGCCGAATTTGCGTTCGCCATAGGGCTTTTTGTCGCCAAACTTCTTTTCTCCGGAGGAAGGCTTATCCCCCCGCGCGCCGTAGGGCTTCTTCTCGCCGAACTTGCGCTCGCCGAATTTCTTTTCGCCGTAAGCGGGCCTGTCGCCGCGCGGCTTTCTGTCCGTATTTCGATTTGCGCCGCGGAAACCGCCGTCGCGCCCTCTGTTGTCTGCCATTGATTACGCCTTTCCCAGACAGATTCCTGTCTGCATGTCGTGCCCGCGCAGATAATCCTTCGCGTTCATGCGCTTTGCGCCGGGCATCTGGATGGTTTCAAGCTCCACGTCGTCATCCCCGCAGGAAACAACCAACCCCTTCTTCGCGTCGGCGGCGATGATCTCGCCGGGCGCGCCGCTGGGGCCTATGTGAAGCGGTTTCACGCTGAAAATTTTGATTGCGCCGTCCGCCGTCGTCGTGAATGCGCCCGGCCACGGCGTCGCGCCGCGCACCAGACAATCGATTTCGCGCGCGGTCTTCGTCCAGTCCATGCGGCCGGTCTCCTTGTCGAGCTTCGGCTCGTAGGTGGCCTCTTCGGGGTTCTGCTGCGTGCGCTTGAGCGTGCCCGCTTCCAGCTCGCGCAGCGTCCTGACGAGCAGCTGCGCGCCCAGCTCGGAAAGCCTGTCGCTCAATTCGCCCGCCGTCTCGGTTTCGCCGATGGGCGTTTCCGCCTTGAGCAGCATATCGCCCGTATCCATGCCGATATCGGTATACATCGTCGTGATGCCCGTGACGGTTTCGCCCATCATCACGCACCAGTTGATCGGCGCGCTGCCCCGATGGCGCGGCAGCAGCGACGCATGAACGTTGATCGTTCCCAGTCTGGGAATATCCAAGATTTCCTGAGAAAGCAGCTGGCCGAACGCCGCCGTCACGCACAGGTCGGGCGCAAGGCCGCGAAGCGCTTCCACGCCTTCCGCGCGCTTGATGCGTTCCGGCTGAAAGACAGGGATGCCCGCCGCCTCGGCCGTTTCCTTCACCGGGCAGGCGGCGAGCTTGTGCCCGCGCCCCTTCGGCCTGTCCGGCTGGCAGAACACGCCGACGACGTCATACCCGTTGTCAATCAGCGCGCGCAGCGACGGAACGGCAAAATCCGGCGTGCCCATGAACACAATTCTCACGCGTTATTCCTCCGTCTCTTCCCCGTCGTCCTCGTCAAACAGCTCGCGGGACATGATATCCACGTAGAGCTGGCCGTCGAGGTGATCCGTCTCGTGCATGATGCAGCGTGCCAGCAGCTCCTCGGCCTCGATCTCATACCATTCGCCGTTGCGGTCCTGGAATTTGGCGCGCACCTTCATCGGGCGCTTGACCATGCCGCGGCGGCCCGGCACGGAAAGGCAGCCTTCCGGCCCATCCTGCTCGCCCTCGGTTTCCAGAATTTCGGGGTTGACCATTTCGATCAGGCCGTCGCCGCAATCCATCACCACCACGCGGCGCAACACCGCGACCTGCGGCGCGGCCAGTCCCACACCGTTGGCGTTATACATGGTTTCGGCCATATCGTCAAGCAGCCTGTGCAGCTTCTCGTCAAACTTTTCAACCGGACGGCTCTTTTTGCGAAGCAGCTCGTCCTCAATGCAGATAATCTTGCGAAGCGCCATGGAAATTCGTCTCTCCTTTGATTTGTCCTGTCCCTCCGTCCATCTGGACGGAAATGGACACATTAACCCATCATCCTTTTCATTATAAAGCAAATCCGCGCAAAATGGAAGAGTCCGCAGCGCAAAAAAAACGCCCTCGGCACGCGCCGGGGCGAAAATCTTTTGCTTTTGTTATTGTTATATTACCACAAAACCGACCAAAAGTCAAGTCTGGTTCTTTTTTTCGCGCGGGTGTAAGAAAAATACGAAGGTGTTTTTCATGCCGGGTTTAACGCCCGTTTTTCATCCCGACGCGCCGCAGACGCTGGCCAGGTTTTCCCGCCGTGCGGGGCTTCCGCTGACCGCCGCGCAGGCTGCATGTCTCCGGCGACGACCGTGCGGCGCTGCTGGTCATGCTTTGCGGCAGGACAGAAGGCGAGCTTGCGCGCCTGTTCGACCGCGCCGCCGTCCATTTGGCGCAGACGCTCCTTCCAAACCGCGCCGATGCAAGGATTTTGTGTCAAACGCTCGGAAAACAGCTTGCGCCGCGCGTTTTTGAAGCCGCGCGGCGCGGGGATTTAAGCCATGTTTTCTTTTCGTTCGGCGTGCCAAAACGTGTCACATCATGCTCGAAGGATTGATCTGGCAGACGCACAGGCAGCCTGCCGCGGGGGCGGCGGCAATCTCGCTCATCTTGCCCACGGCCTCCTGGCAGATCGGCTGATCGACGATTTGCAGCGTCACCTGCCAGCGGCTTCTGCCCTTGATTTTCTGAATCGGGCAGGCCATCACCCGCAGCGCGACCACATATTTTTTGAGGTACGTCCGCCGCTCGAAAAACGCTTCTATCAGCCGCATGGCGGCCTCGGCGGCCTGCCGGGCGGCCTGTTCGCTGTCCGATTCGAAGAGCAGGCGCGCGATCAGCGTATATGGCGGATAAAGCGCGCGGCGGCGGCGGCGCATCTCCTCTTCAAAAAAAGCGCGGTAATCCTGTCGGCTCGCGGCCTCCACGGCGTAGTTTTCCGGATCGTAAGTCTGCAAAAAGACCTCGCCGGGCGCATCCGCGCGGCCCGCGCGGCCGGCCACCTGGGTGAGCAGCTGGAAAGTGCGTTCCGCCGAGCGGTAATCCGGCAGTTTCAGCATGGCGTCCGCCGCGACGATGCCGACCATCGTCACATTTGGAAAATCCAGCCCTTTGGCGATCATCTGCGTGCCGACGAGGACGCGCGCTTCACCCCGGCGGAAACGCTCGATCAGCGTCGCATGCGCGTCCTTGGTTCGGGTCGTGTCGTTATCCATGCGCAGCGTCGGCACGTCGGGAAAGAGTTTATGCACCTCTTCCTCCACGCGCTGGGTGCCCACGCCGAAATACTTGATATACGGGCTGCCGCACTCCGGGCAAACCTTCGGCACGGGCGCTTCCTGTCCGCAGTAATGGCAGCGAAGCACGTTCTCCGCGCTGTGATACGTCATGGAAACGTCGCACTGATTGCAGGTCACGACATATCCGCAGCTCCGGCAGGAAACAAACGTGGAAAAGCCGCGCCTGTTGACGAACAGAATCGCCTGCCTGCCGCTCTTGACGCACTTGTCCAGCCCGTTGACCAGCGCGCCGGAAAACACGCTTCGGTTGCCTTTTTTCAGTTCCTCGCGCATATCGACGACATGCACCGTCGGCATCGGGCGGTTATTGACGCGGCGTGGCATTTCCAGCAGCGTCAAATCGCCGCGCCCGGCCATCGCGAAAGAGCGCATGCTCGGCGTCGCGCTGGCCAGCAGCAGCGTCGCGCCCTCCCGCGCGCAGCGCTCATGCGCCAGCTGGCGCGCGTCGTAATGCGGGTTATTGTCGGCGATATAGCTCTGCTCGTGTTCCTCGTCGATGATGATGAGGCCGACGTTTTCAAGCGGCGCAAAAATGGCCGACCGCGCGCCGATGACCACGCGCACGTCGCCGCGCCGAATGCGCCGCCACTCGTCGTATCGCTCACCCGGAGACAGGCGCGAATGCAGCACCGCCGCATCCTCGCCGAAGCGGGAACGGAACCACGAAACCATCTGCGGGGTGAGCGCGATTTCCGGCACGAGGACGATCGCCGTCTTGCCCATCTGGGCGACATGGCGGACGGCGCGGATGAAGACCTCCGTCTTGCCGCTTCCCGTCACGCCGTAGAGCAGAAACTCACCCTGTCCGCGCTCCACGGCGGGCAGAAGCTCGGCGAGCACGTCCTCCTGCTGTCGGGTCAACCGGGGATCTTTTTCGGAAAGGCGCTCCATCGCGCCGTAGGGCCTGCGCAGGCTCTCCCGCTTTTCCAGCTTCACAAACCCCATTTTGCACAGGGCGTTCAGCGCGTCGCGGCAGTCGCCGACGGCCTCGCGGAGCGCGGCAGTCGTCAGCTCCGTTTCCGGCGCATCTGCCAGCGCGCGGAGCACCTTCGCCCGCTTAGGCGCGCGAATCTGCGTCGCGATCACCTGCCCCAGCACATCCGGTGCGACGGTCAGCACGACGACCTCCTGCCGCTTTTCATGGATGCGCTGGCCGCGCATCTGCGCGGGGAACATCAACCGGAGCGCCATCGCCAGCGTGCAGAACGACGACCGTTGAATGTCTCTGGCCAGCGCAAGCAGCGGCGGCAGCACGGCGGGATAATCCTCCAAGGTGTCGCAGACGTCCTTCACGCGTTCAGGCGGCAGGTCACATTCTTCCGTCATTTCCACGACGACGCCTTCCAGCTTTCGCGGCCCGAACGGCACGTGTACGCGCATGCCGGGGCAGACGCAAAGCCCCTTCGGCACGCGGTAGGTGAACACGTGGTCCACATCCGTGTGGTTGATATCCACAATCACCTGGCAAAACGGCATGACGCTCCCCCCTTTCTGTGGTTGACATGATAACACGATCCGTTTCGGCTTGCAAGTACGTCCCCGCTGTGATACGATACACGGCGAAGGAAGTGAACGACATGCCAATCAGCCGCCTTTTCCGCCTGCTCTATATCCTGCTGGAACGGGAACGCGTGCCCGCGCCGGAGCTGGCCCAGACGCTTGAGGTTTCCGTGCGGACGATTTACCGCGACGTGCAGACGCTCGGCGAAGCGGGCATTCCCGTCTATGCCGAGCGCGGGCGGGACGGCGGCGTGGCCATTCTGCCGACGTTTCGGCTGAACAAATCGATGGTCAGCGCCGCAGAAAAGCAGGATATGCTCGCCGCTTTGCAGGCGCTCGCTTCCACCGGCGCATCCGACCGGGAGACGCTGGGCAAACTGAGCGCTTTTTTCGGCGGCAGGCAGACGGACTGGGTGCGCATCGACTTTGCGGATTGGAGCGGCGCGCGCGACGGCTTGATCCCCGCGCTGAAAGCGGCCATCCTGAATCGTCAGCGGCTCACTTTTGATTATTACAACAGCAGCGGCGTGTGCGCGCCGCGCGAGGTCTGCCCCATCCGCCTGTGGTTCAAAAGCAGCGCGTGGTATTTGCTGGCGTACTGCATGCAAAAGCGCGCCCTGCGCACCTTCAAGCTCACGCGCATCAAGCGTCTGCGCGCCATTCCGGGCGAATTTCCAGACGAGGCGCTGGCCTGCGTGCAGATCGAGCCGACGGATATTCAGCCGGATACGCCGCCTGTCCGCTTCACGTTGCGCATCGACGCAAGCATGGCGTTCCGCGTCTACGACGACTTTGAGGAAGAACAGCTTACGCGGACGGAAAGCGGCGATTTTCTTGTGCGGGCCGCATTCATGCCCGGCGAATGGCTGATTTCCTTTATTCTGAGTTACGGCGCGCACGCAAAGGTGGTCGAGCCGAAAGCGCTGGCGGACGCGGTACGCCGCGAACTTGAAAAAATATCGGCGCTGTATAAAACCTGACAGACTGTTGTCAGCTTTTCCATGCGATAATCCATTCATCAACAACAAGGAGGATGTTTTTCATGGAAAAGGACATCGATTTCGCGAATACCCCGATCTGCCAGAGCTGCGGCATGCCGCTCACTTCGCCGGAACAATTCGGCAAAAACGCCGACGGCACGGCAAACGGCGATTACTGCGTCTACTGCTGCCCGGACGGCGAAGCCAACATGCGCGGCACACTGGATGAAATGATCGATTTCTGCGCGCCGCTTGAGGTCAAGCTCGGCCTGTTTCCCGACGAAAAGACCGCCAGAAACGCGCTCGCTCAATATCTGCCGACGCTCAAGCGTTGGCGCGCGTAAGCGTATCCCCCGCGAATCTGCGCGCGGCCTTGACTGCCGTAGGCATGGGCAGGGCCGCCAGCTCGTCGGCGCTCACCCAGCGGCCATCCGGCACATCGGCGAGGCTTTCTGCGGCGAAGGCATGGATTTCCATCTCCCAAATCAGATGGGTAAAGACATGTCTGGCGTGGCCAAGACGCGCGTCGTAGGCGGCGGAAACGCCCAGCTGACTGAGCGCCGCGCACATCTGCGAAGGCGACAGCTCCCCGGCCGCATCCGGAAAGACGGAAAGGCCGCCGAGCAGGCGCTCCTTCCGCAGAACGGTCAGCACCCGATTTTGACAAAACACCAGCATCACGCAGCGCGTTTCGACGCGCTGCGCTTTTTTTCTGGGCTTGACAGGCAGGTTCGCCACAATTCCCCGCGCATGGCCTTTACAGTTCTCCCGCACCGGGCAGAGCAGGCAGGCGGGGCTTTTCGGCGTACACATCGTCGCGCCCATCTCCATCATGGCGTTAGCAAACGCGCCTGGACGGTCAGGCGGCACAAGCTCCTGCGTCAGATCGTGAATCATGCGGCGGCTCTTCGGGCTGCCCATCTCCTCTGAAAGGGCAAAATACCGACAGACGACGCGCTCCACGTTGCCATCCACCGCCGCAGCCGGAATGCCGAACGCAATGGAAGCAATCGCGCCGCTGGTATAATCCCCGATGCCGGGCAGCGCGCGCAGCTTCTCCAAATCGGCAGGCAGTTCGCCGCCATGCTGCGAAACGATCAGTTTTGCCGCCTTTTGCAGCGAACGCGCGCGGCTGTAATACCCCAGTCCCTCCCACGCCTTGAGCAGCTCCTCTTCCGGCGCGTCGGCCAGCGCATACACGTCGGGATAGCGCGCAAGAAAACGTTCATAATAAGAAACGACCGTCTCCGCGCGCGTCTGCTGGAGCATGATCTCGGAAATCCAGATTCGATAAGCGTCCTTTGTGTGCCGCCACGGCAGGTCGCGATGCCCGGCGTCATACCACGAAAGGACTGACCGCGTAAAGTTTTGATCCATATTTTGCCCTCCAATGGCGCTTATTTTACCATAAAAGGCCGGTTTCGGCCACTGAATCGGGTGATTTATCTGAAAAACGGAGAAATTTCGAGTTTTGAATTGTTTGAATGCGTTATTTTCCATAAAACGGTTAAAATAGAGGAAAATAAAAAAATCCAATGGTCAACCCGTGTTGCCGAATTGGCTTGACTCGCGTATATTATATCTTGCTTTAGCACTCGTCCATAAAGAGTGCTAACAAAGTTGAAAGGCAATGTAAGGAGGTCTATCAAAATGAGCTTGAAACCCCTTTTTGACCGCGTTGTTCTCAAGGACGCGGAAATTGAAGAAACCACCAAGAGCGGTATTATCCTCACGTCCGCCGCGCAGGAGAAGCCGCAGTACGCCTACATCGTGGCCGTCGGCCCCGGCGGCGTTGTGGATGGCAAGGAAGTCGCCATGCAGGTGAAGGAAGGCCAGAAGGTCGTCTATTCCAAGTACGCCGGCACGGAGATCAAGATTGACGGCGAGGAATACAAGATCGTCCGTCAGAACGACATTCTCGCCATCGTCGAAGGCTAAGCCTTCACTTACTTCCGCCGCTTGATCGCGTAAACCCCAAATGTTTGGCACACGCGAGCAAAGAGGGCAGAAATTCAAAAAGAACCTGATTGGTAGGAGGTCATCATTATGGCTAAGCAGATTATTTTCGGCGAGGAAGCCCGCCGTTCCCTGGAAAAGGGCATCAACGCTCTGGCGGATACCGTCAAGATCACCCTCGGCCCGAAAGGCCGCAACGTGGTGCTCGACAAGAAATACGGCGCGCCGCTCATCACCAACGACGGCGTGACCATCGCCAAGGAAATCGAGCTGGAGAACCCGTTTGAGAACATGGGCGCTCAGCTGGTGAAGGAAGTCGCCACCAAGACCAACGACGTCGCGGGCGACGGCACCACCACCGCTACCCTGCTGGCGCAGGCGATCATCCGCGAGGGCCTGAAGAACCTGGCTGCGGGCGCGAACCCGATGGTGCTGCGCAGCGGCATCGAGGCCGCCACGAACGCTGCCGTCGAGAGCCTGAAGAACCTGAGCGTGCCGGTCAGCGGCAAGCAGTCCATCGAGAACGTCGCCGCGAACTCCGCTGCCGATCCGACCATCGGCAAGCTGATTTCCGAGGCGATGGAGAAGGTCGGCAAGGACGGCGTCATCACCGTTGAGGAGAGCAAGACCATGCAGACCAACCTCTCTCTGGTGGAAGGCATGCAGTTCGACCGCGGCTATGTTTCCGCTTACATGGCGACCGACACCGACAAGATGGAGGCTGTGCTGGATAACCCGTACATCCTCATCACCGACAAGAAGATCAGCAACATTCAGGAGATCCTGCCGCTGCTGGAGCAGGTTGTGCAGGCCGGCCGCAAGATGCTGATCATCGCCGAGGACATTGAAGGCGAAGCGATGGCGACGCTGGTCGTCAACAAACTGCGTGGCACGTTCACCTGCGTGGCCGTCAAGGCGCCGGGCTTCGGCGATCGCCGCAAGGCCATGCTCCAGGATATCGCTATCCTGACCGGCGGCCAGGTCATCTCCGAAGAGTTGGGCTACGAGCTCAAGAGCGCGACGGTTGACATGCTCGGTTCCGCGCGTCAGGTCAAGGTGGACAAGGACAACACCACCATCGTCGAGGGCGCTGGCAACCCGCAGGAAATCGCGGCGCGCGTTGCTTCTATCCGCACCCAGATCGGCGAGACCACGTCCGATTACGACCGCGAGAAGCTGCAGGAGCGTCTGGCCAAGCTGGCCGGCGGCGTTGCGGTGATTCAGGTCGGCGCAGCCACCGAAATTGAAATGAAGGAGCGCAAGATGCGCATCGAGGACGCGCTGTCCGCGACGCGTGCCGCCGTTGAGGAAGGCATTGTTCCGGGCGGCGGAACGGCGCTGCTGAGCGTGCTGCCGGACGTGCAGGCCATCCTGCCGAAGTACACCGGCGACGCGAAGACCGGCGTACAGATCGTGCTGCGCGCGCTGGAAGAGCCGGTTCGCCAGATTGCGGCCAACGCGGGCATGGAAGGTTCCGTCATCGTCGAGAAGATCAAGCGCACCAAGAAGCCGGGCTACGGCTACGACGCGCTGAACGACAAGTACGTCGATATGGTTGAGGCCGGCATCATCGACCCGACCAAGGTCACCCGCAGCGCGCTGCAGAATGCGGCTTCCGTCGCGGCGACCGTGCTGACCACCGAGTCTCTCGTGGCGGACATCCCGGAAAAGAATCCGGCTCCCGCCCCGGCGGCTGATCCGGGCATGGGCGGCATGTACTAAGCCTTCAAACTGAAACAGCATCAAAAAAATGGGGAGTGGCTCTCGCGAGAGGGCCGCTCCCTTTTTTACTTCTTCAATCCGCTTCGCCGACAGACCTTCGGCATTCCGCTTCCCGCTCACAGTGGGCAGCGCGCTTCAAGCTCCCAAAGAGGGAGCCTTTGGGTTTTAAGAACCATTTGAACTCGCCGCCGTCTGCGGCAACTTATGGTCAACGGAAGAGATCCAACGGCCACGTCCATTTCTTCCCCTTCTCCGTCCTGACCGTCACTTTCGCTCCGTTGGAGCGGCAGACGATTGTCCCGCATTCATCCGTGCGATAGACCGCCGCGCCCTCGTCGGCAAGGCGCGACAGCACCTCTTCATGCGGATGGCCGTAGGCATTGTCATTTCCGCAGCTGATGATGGCGTAGGCCGGCATAACCTGCCGCAGAAAGACATAAGACGTGGACGTATTGCTGCCATGATGGCCGACTTTGAGCACCGTGGCGGACAAGTCCTCCCCGCTGTCGGTCATATCGTATTCGGACGGCCTTTCCGCGTCGCCCGTAAACAGGAAAGCCGTCTGCCCATACGTGATCCTGACGACGAGAGAAAGATCGTTCACATTGTCGTAAATGCCCAGCGGCGCGAGGAATTCGACCTTCGCGCGGCCGAGCGAAAAACTCTGCCCCGCCTGCGGCACAGTGATTTTGAGCTTTTTGTCATCCGCCGCGCGCTTCATCGTCTCAAACGGTTTGGCTTCAAATTCATCCACGGGCGAATACAGCTTTTTAACCTTGCAGGCGCGGATCACATCCGGCAGACCGCCGATATGATCCGCATGCGGATGCGTGCCGATCACGAAGTCAACCTTGGAGACATGCAGCGTGTTTTGCAGATACTCGACCATCTTTGCCCCGTTTTCAGCCGTGCCGCCGTCGATGACAAGCGTCTTTCCGTCGCAGACAACGATCGCGCCGTCGCCCTGCCCGACATCCACAAAATGCACGGCAAACCCGATTCGCGAGGTCTGCCAGGCGCGGTACGCCGCAAAGCCCGCCGCCGTAAGAAACGCCAGCGTCAGCCATACGGCCAGCAGTGCGCGCCAGTCGGGACGCTTCCCGTGTTGTTTAAATTTCATTTTTTCAAAAAACCTTCCCTGATGATGGGTTTCAGCTTATCATGCCGCGCCGGATTTTGCAAGTGTGCGAAAGTTTGTGACGAAAATGTGACAGTCCGGCGGTTTTTTCTGGTATTTCGTCATAATCATCTTGTGAAATCCGCCGAAATCCGATAAAATGAGAGCTGTTTCAGCTTTGACAGACATGTTTTGAAAAAAAATTTAAATTTTTTTCAAAAAGAGTGAAATTTTCGGCGGTTTTCAACGTCTATAAAGATAGAGACATATTCAAGGCGGCCGGAACCGCCGTTTGATTCACCTTTGAGAAAGGAGGTCACAGGTCATGCGGAAGATGCTCGCGCTCATCGCTTCTCTGCTGCTGCTCGCATTGCCCGCCCTCGCGCTGGGCCAGACGCGCGCGCTGCTGGTTGCCTGCCACGACTTTCTTTCCATGCCGGGCCTCGGCAATTCCGTTTCCGGCAATCTGCACATCATCGGTTCTGCGCTCGTCGGCGCGGGGCTGAATGTCGGCATCCTGTCCATCGAGGACGGCACCATCGGCACGCTCGACCATCTGCGCGGCGCGATAAACGATGCGTTTAACGGCGCGGATGAAACCGACCTGTCCATCCTCTATCTATGTACACACGGCGTGCTTTCCTCCGCCGACGACGGGCAGGTTTACCTGATGCTGGGCGACGGCGAAAGCGAAGCCCCGCTGAGCGCGGCAGACTTGCAGCGGCTTCTCTCCTCCATACAGGGCGAAAAGCTGCTGATCGTGGACGCATGCTATTCCGGCGCGCTGATCGGCCGCGGCATATCCGCGCAAAGCCTGCTTCCGGGCAGCCGCGCGCAGTCGCCCGTGTCCATGGAAACGCCTTTTCTCGCGGATTCAAGCATTCACGTGCTGACCTCCGCCAGCGGATTTGAATCCAGCTGGTATTACGACAGCGAAGGTCTGACGACAGGCGCGGTTTCTTACTTTGCCAGCGCGCTTTCCAGCGGTCTTGGGCTGTATGGCAAGCCGGAAGCGGATATGAACAATAACGGCGAAGTCACGCTGGAAGAGCTGCGGCGCTACCTGAGCGCGGCAGTGCCTTCCTCTTCCGTGCAGCTGCTCTCCGCTCAGGCGAACACGCTGACCCTCCCTGTGGCGACGGGCGCTTCGCTCTCCCGCGCGCTCTCCGGGTTCAGCTACGGCGACAGCCTGCTGGAAGACGACGACCCGACGCTCGAATTTTCCTATACCGTAACCGAAGAAACCGCCGTGCAGTACCGCGTGGTGCGTCAGGTCGGCAGCGGCTGGGACTGGCAGGGCGCAACCACTTTCCTCGATGAAGGCGACAACGGCGACGGTCTGCTCGTCCCAGGGCGCAAGACGCGCGAACTGACGCTCGACGGCATGCTCGAAGGGGAAAGCGGCTATCTCATGCTGCAAGTCTTTGCCGTCACGGGCGACGAAGTGATTCTCTGTTCCGAGCGGCTGTTGGCCGTCCGTCCCGCGTTTGTCGAACCGACGGTGACGCTCAGTAGCGCAGATCCGACGCTGAACACGGCGAGTCTGCGCGAACTGGCGCTCGAAGCGCACATCAATGTTCCGGCGGAAATCAGCGTTTCCATTTATGACGCAGAGGGCCGGCCCGTGCGCCGTCTGGCCAGCGCTCAGTTGACACGTCCGACGCCCGGCGATATCACCATGCTCTATTGGGACGGACGCGACGACGCAGGCAACCCCGTTCCTTCCGGCGCATACACCGCCGCGCTGGAAACCGTCATCAGCGGCAACCGTCAAAAGGCGACCGTCGATCTCACGGTGCAGTGAGCTTGCGCCTGAACGGAAGCACACGGCACAGCGGCATGCCCAGACGCATCAGCGCCGCCTCCATCCCCTGCGCGGCGGCCTCGCGCCCCGCGTCCGCGCCAAGCAGCAAATCGGAAAGCGACAGCGCGCCGAACTTCTCCGGCAGAGGAATGCGGAAAACGCCGACGTTTCCCCCCATCTCCCGCGCGCATGGCATAAAAAAGCCGCTTGCCTGTTCGAGCGCGTCCGGCTGGTGGCGGAGCGCGGTCTGCGGCGCAACAACCAGCACCCGCTGCGCACCCATCGTTTGCAGCAGGCGGCAGGCCAGCGGCACGTCATCCATCGGGAGCAGCGGCGAACCCATCCATTCCATCGGCGAGACGAACGGAGGACGCGAAAGCGCCGCGCGCGCGGCAAAAGCCGTCGAAGCTTGCAGCGTCACAATCGCGCCATCCTGCGTCATGCTCTGCGTGCAAAAGGCAATGACGTGGCCGCTGCGCGCCGCACGGCAGAGAAACACGCCCTGCCGTTCGCAAAGCCCCAACGCGCGCTCTCCCGTCTGGGCGGCCAGCAGCTTTTCAAGCCGCCTCCCCCGGCAGATCGCGCTTTTTTTCATGCCCAGCACGTCGCGGGCGGAGGCATCCGCCGTGAGCAGCCGCCGCCCCGCGCGGGCGGCCTGAACCGCCGCGCCGCGCAGTCTGTCCGCGTCGTAACCGACCAGATAGAGCGCCGCAGGCCATGCGGCCGCCTGCATGCCGCAGACGGCATACGGCGCGACGCCCGCATCCAGCAGCCACGTCAACGCGCCGGCGCTCGCCGCCGCACAGGCGCCGATTCCCGTAAGCACCACGCCAAGCCGCATGCGCCTTCCCCCTTTCCCGATATCCCTAATCTATGCAGGCGAAACAATCAAACATTCGCGGCTGCGGAGGGCTAGAAAGTTTTTCTTACTCTTCCGTTTGCGCGCGATTTATGATATACTGAAACAGGCCATTTTGTCGAAACTTGAAAGGAAGTTCATTCATGCGTTCCAACCGGATGAAAAATACCAGTCCGCCGCGCAGAAAACGCAGCGCCATCAAACGCGTCAAGCCCCAGCGAGGCACGCTGCCGCTGCTGATTACGCTGAGCGTGTTTGTCGTGGCGATGATTTTCTTCGCGCCGAAAATTGCGCAGACCCCCGCCGCCAACGTCTCCGGCACGGAAGTTGACGAGGCCGCCGTTTCCAGCGGCGACACAAATCTGCGCATCACGGAGGCGATGTCCTCCAACCGCAGCGCGTTCCCGGATGAGACGGGCGCGTTCCCGGATTGGGTGGAAATCGCCAACACGGGCGACAGCCCCATCAACATCAAGGGCTACGGCCTTTCCGACCGTGCGGACAAAATCACTTTCGTCTTCCCGGATCTGACGCTCGCGGCGGGCGAACACGTCATCGTCTTCGCTTCCGACAGCACGCAGAACGAAGCCGGAGAGACGCTGCACGCCAAATTCAAGCTCTCCTCCGCAGGCGACAAGCTCTTCCTCTTCGGCAGCGACGGCATCGCTTTCCAGGAGCTGGACGTGCCCGCGATGGATTACAACATGAGCTACACATGGATCGGCGGCAACGATTACATCATCACCGATCAATACACGCCGGGATACGACAACACCCAGGAAGGCTACGCGGCGTTCCGTTCGAGCACGGTGCTGCAAAGCGGCGCGCTGGTGATCAACGAGATCTGCGCGTCCTCCATCACCACGCTCAAGGACGAAGACGGCGACTATCCCGACTGGATCGAGATCCGCAACACAACCAATCAGGCCATCGATCTTTCCAACTACGCGCTGAGCGACAGCACGGACAAGCTCGTCAAGTGGCGTTTTCCGCAGGGCAGCGTCATCGAGGCGAACGGCTATTTCGTCGTCTTTGCCTCCAAGAAGGATCGCGCCGCAGCGGAGGGAAGCTGGCCGCACGCCAGTTTTAAACTGCGCTCCAACGGTGAAACCGTCATTCTTTCGGACATTCAGGGTCGAATGATCGACATGGTGACCTATGACTTGCTTGCCGCGGATACCTCCTGGGGCCGCGACGAAGAGGGCGACGGCAGTTTCAAGGTCTTTACCAGCCCCACGCCGGGGCTGCCCAACACGCGCGCGGGCATGACGGCGATGGATACCTCGATGTGTCTGGCCAACACATCGGGACTGTACATCACCGAAGTCATGACCGGCAACAAAAGCACACACGGGCCGAACGTCAATTACTACTACGATTACATTGAAATTTACAACATGAGCGGGCAGGCCGTAAACCTCAAGGGTTACGGCCTGTCCGATAACATTAAGAAACCGCGCAAATGGCAGTTTCCTGACATCACCATTGAAAACAACAGCTATCTGGTCATCTACTGCGACACCACGCAGACGAGCAAAGACGGCGTTTATTATTTCACCAATTTCAACCTGAAAAAATCGGGCGAGACCGTCTGTCTCTCCACCCCCAGCGGGCAGATTCTGGACAAGGTGGTCGTGCCCCAGCTTTACGACGACACCTCTTACGGGCGCACGCTCGGTCAGGCGGGCCTTTTCTATTACTCCACCCCCACGCCGGGCGAAACGAACGGGCAGGGCTTCGTCGGCTATGCCGAAGCGCCGACCTTCAACGTCGCGGGCGGCCTGTACGAGCGGCCGCTGACGGGCGAAAACGCGGTGACGATCAACGTTCCGGCGAACAGCACCGTGCGCTATACGCTCGACAGCACCGACCCGAACGAATCCTCCCCCGTCTACGCCGGGCCGATCGAGGTGGAAACCAATACGGTCATCCGCGCGCGCGCCTATCGCGACGGCGTGGAAGCCTCGCAGATTATCTCCGAAACGTATCTGATTTCCGTGTACCACACGATGCCGGTCATCTGCCTGACGACCGATCCGGACAATCTGACCAACGAGGAATACGGCGCGTTCGCCTACGGCCCGAATGTGGATACCTCCCAGCCGACCCCGTGGATCAAGATTGCAACCTACGGCCAGAAGAACTGGTTCAACGGCTGGGTGGAATACAGCGATGAAAACGGCCAGCTGCAAATCTCTCAGGGCATCCGTTTCCGCGTGATGGGCCAATACTCGCTGGATATGCCGCAAAAGAGCCTGTATATCAAAGCGGACGGCCAGTTCGGCAAGAGCGAATTTGATTATGCCCTGTTTGAAGACCGCCCATTCACGACCTACAAGAGCTTTGTTCTGCGCAACGGCGGACAGGACGGCCTGTACACCCGCGTGCTCGACGGCTTGGAAGCGCGTCTGATTGACCAATCGAACAGCACGCTCGCCACGCAGGCGTGGAAGCCCGTTATCGTCTACATCAACGGCCAATACTGGGGCCACTATAACATGCGTGAACGCGCAGGCGTAGATATGGTCGCCCAGCACGAGGGCTGGGCCAATGCGGACGACATCGACCTGCTGCAATCCGACGGCCTCTCCACCTCCCAGGTGAAGCAAGGCTCCAACGCGGATTACAAAGCGCTTTACAACAAGGTCAAAAATGCGGATTTGAACAGCGATCCCGAATTACTGGCCGAAGTCGAAGCGAATTTCGATATCGACAACATGTTCGATTACTACATCTTCGAATCGTTCTATGGCAACACCGACCCCGGCAACGTCCGCTTCTACCGCAATACAAAATCCGGCGACGGCAAGTGGCGCTATCTGGTATTCGATATGGACTGGGGTCTGTTCAACGCCACTTACAAGAGCAAGGGTGTGGAATACGCAACCGGCGGCGTCAGCTATTACATGAACGAAAACGGCGCGGGCAGCCAGAAAATCAAATCCAACCTGTTCGTGCGCAAGCTGGTGCAGGTGCCGCAGTACCGTGAAAAATTCCTCAAGCGTTACGCCGAGCTGTTCAACAGTGTGCTGACAACGGAAAACATGGTCTCGCTGTTCTATGAAATGACGGCGCAGATCAAGCCGGAGATGCAGATGCACAGCGAGCGCTGGGCAGCGGAAATGCCCGCGCAGGTCAGCTTCGATGTGCCGAAGAACGCGACGGGCGCTTACAACTACTGGCTCACCCGCTGTGAGCGCGCCGTGCGCGTCATGAACCGCAGACCGCACTTCATCTGGCTGGATATTCAATCCTATTTCGGCCTGAGCGACGCGGAAATGGAATCCTATTTCGGCCCGTGTCCTGAGATTGCGGCGGAATATCAGTGACGTTTTTTCGGACGCGCAGTCGTGAAACGGGCGCATTTTTCAAAGAAAAAGGTTCCTTCTCTGAGGGGACCGACACAACGAAGTTGTGACTGAAGGAGCAATCATATTAGGAGGAAACAATCCCATGAAGAACATCATCAACGATGCAAGCGTAAACGAATGGTTCGCGCAACAGATGGCCAGCCTCACGCCGATGAAAATGGTGCTGGCGCTGCTGATGGGCTTTATCGTCGGTCTCATCATCGCGCTGGTCTATCGCAAAGCGTTCCGCGGCGTGCTCTTTTCCCCGTCGTTCGCCAACACGCTGATTATGCTGTGCATGATCACCACGCCGGTCGTCATGTGCATCAAATCGAACATCGCGCTGTCAATGGGCATGGTCGGCGCGCTCTCTATCGTGCGTTTCCGCACGGCCGTCAAAGACCCGCTGGACACGGCCTACATGTTCTGGAGCCTGACGATGGGCATTCTGCTCGGCGCGGAGCTGTATACCATCGCGCTGGTTGTGGTCGCAGGCATTTCCATCGCGATGCTGGCGCTGGCGTTCTTCCGTCTGCGCACGCCGAATACCTTCCTGCTCGTCACCCATTACGACGCGGAAGTCGAGCCGGAAGTGATGGATTTCATTCGCCGCATCAAGGTGCAGCGTCTGCGCAGCAAGACCGTCACCCCCGGCGGCGTGGAGCTGACCGTCGAGGTGCAGCTGCGCGAGCGTTTTGACATCGTGAACAAGCTCATGGATACCGAAGGCGTACACAACGCGACGCTGATTGCCTGCCAGTCCGAAGCGGGCAACTAAGGAGCCGCCGATATGATGATCCGCAACATTCCGCTGCGGCACGAGCTGAAATATCTCATCACCCCGGCGGAACTGACCGTTCTGCGCAACACCCTCGCGCCGCTGATGCAGCTCGACCAAGGCCACGAATACCTGATCCGTTCGCTGTATTTCGACACGATCAACGACGACGCGCTGGAAGAAAAGATTGCGGGCGTCGGCAACCGCAAAAAGTACCGCATCCGCATCTACAATTTCAGCGACCGCGTGATTAAGCTGGAATGCAAGAGCAAATACGGCGATTTAATTTCCAAGCAGTCCGTCTCCATTCCCCGTGAGCTGGCCGATCAGCTGATCGCGGGCGATCCCGAAGGCTTGCAGCGCATGCGCCATCCCCTGCTGCACGACGTATACCGCGAGATGAAAACGCGGCTGCTGCGTCCGGTGGTGATTGTGGATTACGTCCGCGAGGCGTACATCCATCCTGCCGAAGAGGTGCGCATCACGTTTGACAAGCAGATTCGCACGGGACTTTATCAGACAGACATGTTCAATCCGAACATCCCGACCTACCCGGTTTTTGATGATCCCGTTGAAGTTCTGGAAGTCAAATACGACGAGTTTCTGCCAACTTACATGCAGGCGATTTTAAGCGGCGTGACGGCTCAGCGCAGCGCGGTGAGCAAGTACACGTGGTGCAGGCGCTACGAGAACAAGGAGTTTTGAGAACGTTGGGCTGCCGCCCAAACCTGCCTGAGGGATTTCATCCCTCAGACTCCCTTCTTCGCTTCGCGGCTGTTTGAATCAGTGGGCAAAAAAATTCTCCGATGGAAATCCATCGGAGAATTTTTTATAGTGGGAAGTGCAGGAACCTCAGGTTCCTGCCGAGGGTTTGGGGCGAGAAGCCCCAACACTTCTCCTTTTACCGCGAACCCTTGTCGTAGGGAATGCCCTCGGCCTTCGGCGCGCGGGATTTCTTGCTCGTGAACGCCAGAATAATCATCGACGCGATGAACGGAATCATGTTGTACATGTTCTGCGTCCAGCCCAGCTCGGCCAAGAACGGAATCGAGCTGGCAATGTTCGCCAACGACTTGAACAGCGCAAAGAATACCGCCGCAAGGAAAATGCGGAACGGCTTCCACTGGCCGAAAATCATGACCGCCAGAGCGAGGAAGCCCGCGCCGGATACGCCAACCTCAAAGTTCCAGCTCGACACGGACGGGATGATATACGCCATGCCGCCAATGCCGCCCAGCACGCCGGAAATCAGCACGCCGATGTAACGCATCTTGTAGACGTTGATGCCCACGCTGTCCGCCGCCTGCGGATGCTCGCCGCACGCGCGCAGACGCAGACCCAGCCGTGTCTTGTACAGCACAATGTACGAAAGAATCAGCGCCACAAGGCCGATGAACAGGAATACGTTCACCGTCAACGGGCCGAAATCATAGATAAACGCACGGTTGCTGTAATCCAGCTTCGCGGAGGCAGAGTGATTCACACCCTTGGCGATGACCATCGCCAACGCGGTAGCCAGCAGGTTGAGCGCCGTACCGCCGATGGTCTGATCCGCATTCAGATTGATGGATGCAAACGCCAGCAGTCCGGCGTATACCATGCCCGCAATGGCCGCCGCAAGGACGGAAACCGCCACGATGGCAAACGCGCTCGAACCGGCAGGCATCAGTTGAGTGGCGATGACGCCCATCAGGCCGCCGATGACCATAATGCCTTCCAGCGCGATGTTGATAATGCCGCTACGCTCGGAGAACATGCCGCCCAGCGCAACCATCATCAGCACAACCGTATACAGCAGCGTATATTTCAGCAGCAGAAACATCAGTCGTCCCCTCCCTTCCCGACGGAGACCCGCTTGGCCTTGCCTTCCAGCAGCGCGCGAATCTTGTTCTTAAACAGCAGCGAGAACGCGCACAGGTAAATAATCAACGCGGTAATCACGTCGGCGATTTCCTTGCTGTAATACTGCGTGGAGAGCTTGGTGCCGCCCACGGTGATATACGAAATGAACAACGAAGAGAAAATCGTGCCGATCGGGTTGGAACAGGCCAACAGCGCCGTGCTGATGCCGTTAAAGCCCATTGCGGGCAGCGCCGTGGAGACTTGCGGATTCCATTCCGCGACGGTGGAGAGGTAATACAGACCCGCGCCGACGCCCGCCAGCGCGCCGGAAATCATCATCGAGAGAATGATGTTTCTCTTTTCGTTGATGCCCGCATAGCGCGCGGCATTTTTGTTGAAGCCGCACGCGCGCAGCTCATAGCCAAACGCCGTCTTGTTCAGGATAATGTAGATGACAATCGCGAAGAAAATCGCGATAAAGATCGCAATCGTCACGGATTGCAGCTTGCCGAAAGCGTCGCTCATGCCGCAGCTAGGGATCATCGCCTGCGGCGCAGCCTTGCGCAGACTGTATGTCTTGGTGGAGGCCAGATCGTACATCGGGCTTTTGCCCTTGCCGTACATGATGTCGTTGACCATATACAGGCCGATCCAGTTGAACATGATGGCCGTAATGACCTCGTTGATGTTCAGATACGCCTTGAAAATGCCCGGCAGCGCGCCCCAAACCGCGCCGAACACCATCGCCGCCAGCAGGCACAGATACCACGGCCATTGCAGCACGATGGCGCAGTAGAGCGCACCGAACGCGCCGAGCGTGTACTGCCCCGCCGCGCCGATGTTGAACAGACCGGTTTTAAACGCGAAACCGACGGAAAGACCCGTCATAATCAGCGGCGCGGCATTGGCCAGCACTGTGCCCATGTTGCGTGGGCTCTTGAAACCGCTTTGCAGAATGACCATCAGGCCGTCGCCGAACGCGTGCTCCGCGTTGATGATGGCCAGCACGATAAGCCCCAGCAGCAGGCCGATGACAATGCAGACCAGCGAGGCCGCCACCGACAGAAACGCTTCCGAGCCTGCCAGACGGCTGCCCAGCTTGCCCTTTTTGTTCTCCATTTGGCTTCCCTCCTATCAAACGTTGCGCTGAGCGCCAGCCATGTAGAGGCCAAGCTCTTTGGCGGTTGTGTAGCGCGGGTCAAGTTCGCCGACAATCGCGCCTTCGTACATCACCAGAATGCGATCCGGCACTTCAAGCACCTCGTCCAGCTCCAGCGAAACGAGCAGAACCGCCTTGCCCGCGTCGCGCTGGGCCAGCAGTTCCTTGCGGATATACTCGATCGCGCCGACGTCCAACCCACGCGTGGGCTGCACAGCGATGAGCAGATCGCTGCTCAGATCCACTTCGCGGGCGATGATCGCCTTCTGCTGGTTGCCGCCGGACATGCTGCGCGCCTTCGTCACCGCGCCCTGGCCGCTGCGCACGTCGAAGCGGTCAATCAGCTCGTCGGCGTATTTGCGGATCTCGCCGAATTGCAGGAAACCGTTTCGCTCAAATTCCGGATGGAAATAGCGCTTAAGCACGAGGTTGTTTTCCAGCGAATAATCCAGCACAAGTCCGTGCTTATGGCGATCCTCCGGAATGTGGCTCAGGCCCGCCTCGTTGCGCTTGCGGATGGACATATGCGTAATGTCCTTATTATTGAGGAAAATCTTGCCGCTTTCGGGCTTCATCAGGCCGGTGAGCGCATAGACCAGTTCGCTCTGACCGTTGCCGTCGATGCCCGCGATGCAGACAATTTCGCCGCGGTGCACGTTGAAGGAAACGTTGTTGACCACGGGTTTGCCGTGCTTTTTGCTCCTGACGGTCAGATTCTGCACGGTCAGCACGCTTTCGCCCGGCTTGAGCGGCGTTTTTTCCATCACCAGCTGCACTTTGCGGCCGACCATCATCTCGCTGAGCTCTTCCTTGCTGGTGGTCGCCACATCGACTGTGCCGACATATTTGCCCTTGCGCAGCACGGTGCATCGGTCGGCCACAGCCTTGATTTCATCGAGCTTATGGGTGATAAACAGGATGGACTTGCCCTCTTTGGTCAATTCCTTCATGATCTTCATCAGCTCTTCGATTTCCTGCGGCGTAAGCACGGCTGTCGGTTCGTCGAAAATGAGCACCTCGTTATCACGGTAGAGCATTTTGAGGATCTCGGTGCGCTGCTGCATGCCGACGGTGATATCCTCAACCATCGCGTCGGGATCGACCTTCAGGCCGTAGCGTTCGCTCAGCTCCATCACCTTTTTGCGTGCCTGCGCCTTTTGCAGAAAACCAAAAGGCGTGACCGTCGGCTCCACGCCGAGGATGATGTTATCCAGCACGGAGAAAACATCCACGAGCTTGAAATGCTGATGCACCATGCCAATGCCCAGCGCGTTCGCGTCGTTCGGGTCTTTGATATGGACGACCTGTCCGTTTTTGCGGATTTCGCCTTTTTCCGGCTGATACATGCCAAAGAGCACGCTCATCAAAGTGGATTTGCCCGCGCCGTTTTCGCCCAGCAGCGCGTGGATCTCGCCTTTTTTGAGTTGCAGGGTAATATCGTCGTTGGCGATAATTCCCGGAAATTCCTTGGTAATGTGCAGCATTTCAATGATATACTCGCTCAAAGCCATCGCCCCTTTTTGCGAATTCTGTATAGATTTTATTATAGCCTATTCATGCAACATTTGCAAAGGATTTCGATGTGCGCCGCGCATTTTTATCTCGGCAATCAGTTGCTCTCTCTGGAAAGCGGCACATCGCGAAGACGGCTGACCGCGCACCGGTATTCTTCCGGCACGATGCAGGACACGGCCTCCGTCGAGCCGCACGCTTTGGCCTGCTCATAGAACCAGCACTTGTAATTAAGCGTGTCGAGCGTCTGCCGAAGCTGCTCCATCTGTTCCAGCAGGCGCTCCCGCTGAGCATAGAACATTTGAAGCCTGTCGCCAATCGTCGAATCGCCCTGCATCGCCAGCAGAATATACTGCCGGATGTCGCGGATGGACATGCCCGCCTTTTTGAGACAACCGATTACTTGCAGCCACTCGTAATCCGAATCCTTGAACATGCGGATGCCGCCGGATGAACGCTCCACAAACGGCAGAAGCCCTTCCTTGTCGTAATATCGAAGGGTCGAGGCCCGAACATTGAGCAGCCGCGCCATTTCGCCCACGGTATACACCATCTTTTTTCCTCCTTTTTTCTCAAAAACGCTTGACTTAAAGTCAGCTTTAACTTGTATGATATGAGTATAGCGCACACGGCTTCATCCGTCAACGCCCATTTCATCAAGGAGGCTATCATCATGAAAATCATGGATCAAAAAGAGTTTGACGCGCAGAATGTTTTCGGCCTCGGTCAGCCCAACACGGCTTACGCGCAGTATTTTATCGGCGATTCCTTTCTCAACCCGCTGACCCGTCCGCAGGACGGCCTGTTTCTGGCTAACGTGACCTTTGAACCGGGCTGCCGCAACAACTGGCACATCCACCATGCGACCCAGGGCGGCGGGCAGATGCTCGTCTGCACGGCCGGCGAGGGCTGGTATCAGGAAGAAGGCAAAGCGCCCGTAAGTCTCGCGCCCGGCAAGGTCATCGTCATTCCGGCCAACGTAAAACACTGGCACGGCGCGAAGAAGGACAGCTGGTTCTCCCACATCGCCTTTGAAATTCCGGGCGAAAACTGCGGCAACGAATGGTGCGAACCGGTGACGGACGAACAGTATAACGCGCTGGAAGGCTAAATGAATGGAGCTGAAATTTTTCAGCTCCTTTTTTCATGAGAAATATCAGATTCACCAGCTTGACAGCCCCTGTCAGCGAAGCTGACCGAAGGCGTCAGCTATGCTGCATAAAGAACCGCGCCGCGCCGATCATGCCCGCGTCGTTGCCCAGCGTCGCGCGCTCGACCGACAGTCCCTCGGCAAAGCGCGGCATCACGCCGCTCAGCACGCGCTGACGAAGGGGCTTCATCAGCAGTTCTTCCTGCGCGCTCACGCCGCCGCCGATGAGTACCATTTCCGGATTAAAGATGTGTACAAGGCCCGTCACGCCCGCCGCGATATCGTCGATCCATGCGCTCAGCACGCCAAGCATGACCTCATTGCCCCGCTGCGCGCGATCAAAGATGACGCGTCCGTTGAGCTGAGTCTCCCCCGTCGCTTCCTGTGCGCGCCGGACAAGCGCCGTCGTCGCCGCATAATGCTCCAGACATCCGCGCTTGCCGCACGGGCAGGGCGCGCCATCCTGATAAAGCGTGAAATGCCCCAGCTCGCCCGCAATGCCGCGCGCGCCGCCGTACAGTTCGCCGCCAAGCACCACGCCGCCGCCCACGCCCGTGCCAAGGGTCAACATCAGCACATGCCGCCTGCCGCGCGCCGCGCCTGCAAAGCACTCGCCCAGCGCCGCCGCGTTCGCGTCATTGAGCACCCACACCGGCAGATGAAAGCGCGATTCCATCTCTTCTTTGATCCGCGCCCCCTCATAGCCGGGAATCTTGCCGTTCGTGCCGATGACAACGCCCGCGCGATCGTCCACCTGCCCCGTCGCGGAAACGCCGATGCCCGCAACCTGCGCATTCTCTCTGCGCAGAAACGCCTCCGCCTCGCGCATTACCGTCGTCAGAATCGGCGTTCGATAGCCGTCAAAGCAGACGCTGGCTTCATGCCGCGCGTGTACCTCGCCGCCTTCGTCCACCAGGCCCATTTTGACGGCCGTTCCGCCGATGTCTATGCTCAAAATCATGCCGTGCCCTCCGTATCAGCGCTGGCCGACAGCCGTCATGAAGCGCGTCGCAATTTCCAGCGGACGGGTGATTGCTCCGCCGACGACAACCGCCCACGCGCCGAGTTCCAGCATCTTTTTCGCCTGTTCGGGCGTATGCACGCGCCCTTCCGCAATGACCGGACAGGGCAGTTCGGCGACCATCTGCTCCACCAGCTCGTAGTTCGGATCGCCCTTGCAATCCGCCGTCTGCGGCGTATAGCCGTTCATCGTGCTGCCAACCAGATCCGCGCCCGCGGCATAGGCGGCTTTCGCCTCCTCCAACGTCGCGCAGTCCGCCATGATGATGATATTCGGATACTTCGCTTTGACCTGCTTCAAAAATTCCGGCGCAGTCAGGCCGTCGCCGCGCGTGCAGTCCGTGCAGTCAATGGAAATGATATCCGACAGCGCCTCCATGCACTCGTCCACCTCGCGCATGGTCATGGTGATCCGGCCCGTATACCCCGGATATTCGCGCTTAATGAGGCCGATGACGGGCAGACCCGTTTCCTCTTTAATACCCACAATATCGCGCACGGAGCTGGTGCGGATCATCTTCGCGCCCGCCTGTTTGGCCGCGCGCGCCATCAGCGGCATCACCGAGCGCTCTTTGTCGTACAGCGGTTCGCCCGGCGTGGCCTGGCAGGAGACGATAATCGTTCCTTTCATCAAAGCAAACAGTTCTTCTTTGGTCATGGTCGTACCCTCCCTTATGTGTTAAAACTCTTCGTAGGAATCGCTCATCAGGTATTTGCCGGAAGAAAAATGCGCTTCCATCGCCTGCGCAAACGCGCGGTAATCGTAATGCTCCAGCGCATCGACGATCGCCTCATGTTTGGTGACGGAATAAGCCAGATGCGGAGATTTGCGTTCGAGCTGGAAACCGCGGTCCACGCTCCAAATCGCCTCCATCAGCGAATTGAGCACTTCGTTTTTCAGCGGGCGGAACAGCGCCATGTGGAATTCTCTGTCCGCTTCGCTGAATGCGCCCGTGTTTTCCCAGCTCTCGCGGATATTTCCGGCGCATTTGCGCATATAGGCGATATCTTCGCCGCTGAGTGCCTTGAACGCCTGACGCATGTAGCCCAATTCCAGCATTTTGCGAATGCCGAACATCTCGCGCACGCGCGCGTCGTCTTCCGGATTGCCCATATTGAAAAACAGCACGTTTTGAAAGATGAAATCCAGATTGAAGTCCTTGACCTGCGTGCCGCGTCCGGGGCAGGCCTGCACCATACCCATCAGCTCCATGCTCTTGATCGCCTCGCGCAGCACGTTGCGGCTGACCCCCCAGCGCTCACACATGGCCTGTTCCGTGGGGAGCATGTCGCCCGGCTTCAGACCGTTGTTAATGATATAACTGCGGATTTCGCGAAAGGTTTCCAAATACAGCTTTTCCGCCTTTTTCACGCTTATCCCCCTATCTTTGTATGATATTTTCGGTTTTTCATTATAAAGCAAAACCGTTTTTCTGTCAATTCATTCTCAAATTTTCTAAATTTTCATTTTTAATTTCACGATAGTTAGACTTTTGTCGAAATTTTTTATCTAAAATTTACAAATTTATCTTGACAGGCGGTTTGATTTGTAGTACATTTGATTTAACGAAGGTCGGACGGCGATGTGTCGGCCCTCACCCAACAACATCCCAGTTTCAAGGAGGATTTACCCATGAAAAAATTAACCGCCCTGTTTCTGAGCCTGCTGCTCGTGCTGACGATGACCGCCGCGCTTGCCGAGACGGACATCACCCTCTGGACGTTCCCCATCGGCGATTGGGGCAATTCTGAAAAGGTAGACGAAATGCTCGCCGCTTTCAACGCCGTGCACCCCGACATCAAGGTGACCGTTGAATACCTCGACTACACCAACGGCGACGCGCAGATCACCACAGCCATCGAGGCCAAGACCACCCCGGACATCGTCATGGAAGGCCCGGAGCGCCTGGTGGCGAACTGGGCGGCTGCCGGCAAGATGCTTCCGCTCAACGATCTGTGGACGGACGAGACCATCGCCGACATCAACGCCAACAACGCTTCCGTCGTGGCGACCTGCCAGGGCGCGGACGGCAACTACTACATGTATCCGCTGTGCATGACGGCGCACTGCATGGTCATCAACAAGACCGCGTTTGAGGCTGCCGACGCGATGCAGTACATCGATCAGGAGACCCACACCTGGACGACTGAAGGCTTTGAAAACGCCCTCCGCGCCCTCGTGAACGCGGGCTACTTCCCCACCGGCCTGATCTACTGCTCCGGCCAGGGCGGCGACCAGGGCACCCGCGCGCTGGTAACCAACCTCTATGACGGCCGTTTCACCAACGAAGAGCACACCCTCTACACCATGGATTCCGAAGCCAACATCAAGGGCCTGACCAAGCTCCAGGAGCTGGCCAACGAAGGTCTCATCACCTTTGACGCCTCCATCAACGGCGGCGAAGAAATCGCCCTGTTCGTCAACGGCACCTCTCAGATGGCTTTCTGCTGGAACGCCGCTCAGGTCGCCAACAACAAGGATAAGCTGGCGGACGGCATCGAGCTGTTCCCGATGGCCTTCCCGTCCGAAGACGGCGTGCCGCGTCTGGATGGCGGCGTCTGGGGCTTTGGCCTGTTTGACAACGGCGACGACGAGAAGGTCGCGGCCGCGAAAGAATTCATCCGCTTCATCTGCGACGACGAGACCCAGGTTCGCAACAGCGTTTACAACACCGGCTACTTCTCCGTCCGCGCTTCCGTGACCGACCTGTACACCGGCACCGAGAAGGCCGCCAATGCGGACTACGCGATGTTCGTGCAGTACCTCGGCGATATCTACCAGGTGACGACCAACTGGACGACCCAGCGCTACGAGTGGTGGAACCTGCTCCAGCGCATCGGCGACGGTGGCAACGTGGCTGACGAAGTCGCGACCTACATCAAGAACGTCAACCTGTAATCGCCTCTTCTCCCCTGTTGGAGAACCTTCAACCTCATACGTTTGCGGCGCCTCTCCCGTTTCGGGCGGGGCGCCCGCTTTCTTGAAACACAGAAAACTGCGCGGCTTCGTGCCGCTGAAAGGGGAATTTGCGTGCAGCATACCGTCAACCGCCGCGAGCTGCGTAGTACACGCCGGCGCGAAAACATCTCCGGCTATCTGTTCATGGCTCCGGCGCTGCTGTTCTTCTTCGGCTTCGTCATTTTCCCGATGGTGATGTGTCTGGTCAACAGCACCTTCCGCTATACGCTGGCGGAATTCACCTTCGTCGGGCTGGATAACTATGTCGCTCTTTTTCAGGACGCCAAATTTTATAAGTCTCTGACCAATACCCTTGTCATCGTGCTGGTCAGCGTGCCGTTCACCTGCCTGTTCTCGCTGTGGGTGGCCTCGCTGGTCTATAAGATGAAAGAAATTCCGACGGCCTTCTTCCGCTGCGTGTTCTATCTGCCGGTCGTCACCGGCTCGGTCGCGGTCACGGTCGTCTGGAAATGGATGTTCAACCCCTATTACGGCCTGCTGAACTACCTGTTCACCTCGCTGGGCATCATCAGCAAAAACCTGAACTGGCTGGGCAGCGCCAACACCGCGCTGGGCTGTATCATCACCATTCTGCTGACAACCTCCATCGGCCAGCCCATCGTGCTCTATGTCTCCGCGCTGAGCAACGTCGATCATTCCCTCGTCGAGGCCGCTCAGGTGGACGGCGCAACGGATTTCCAGACCTTCTGGCGCATCAAGTGGCCGCAGATCATGCCGACCACGCTCTACATCCTCATCATCACCACCATCAATTCGTTCCAGTGTTTCGCACTGATCGATCTGTTGACCTCCGGCGGGCCGAACGATTCGACGCTGACGCTCATGTACTACATCTACCACAACGCCGTGAAACTCAATAACTTCGGCTACGGCTGCGCGCTGGGCATCATTCTTGCGATCATCATCGCGATCTTCAGCGCCTTGCAGTTCCGGCTGGCAAAAGAGTAAGGGGGGCTGACAGATGGATCATAGCGTAAGAAAGCTGACCCCTTACCGCGTCATCAGCATCGCGCTGCTCATCATCCTCGCGCTGATGATGCTTTTCCCGCTGTACTGGATCGTAACCGGCTCGGTTAAAGACGCGCGCACCATCAATTCGCGCACGCCCGTTCTCTTCCCCGCCAACCCGACGCTGGATAACTACGCCAAGCTCTTCTCCCGCCCCGCGTGGACGTGGATGTTCAATACCGTGTTCATCTGCGGCGTGGCGATGCTGCTGACGTGCCTGTGCGGTGCGATGGGCGGTTACGCGCTGGCGAAAAAGAAGTTTACGGGCCGCAACTTCATCTTCGGTCTGTTCGTCTGCGCGATGGCCCTGCCCAAGCAGGTCATCATGATTCCGCTGCTCAAGGAGATGGCGTGGCTCGGCCTGCACAACACCCTCTGGTCGGTCATCTTCCCTACGGTCGGCTGGCCGTTCGGCGTATTCCTGATGAAGCAGTTCGCCGAGGGCATTCCCAACGAGATGCTGGAAGCCGCGAAGATCGACGGCGCGGGCGAGGTCCGCACTTTTGTGGATATCGTCTTCCCGATGATCAAGCCGGGCGTGGGTGCGCTGGCGATTTTCACCTTCATCAACGCCTGGAACGATTACTTCCTCCAGCTGATTATGCTCAACTCGCAGAGCAAGCTCACCATCTCGCTGGGCATCGCGAAGATGCAGGCGGAAGCCAGCACGGATTTCGGCCTGATTATGGCAGGCGCGACGCTCGCCAGCGTGCCGATCATCACCATCTTCCTCATTTTCCAGAAGTACTTCACCAAGGGCATCACCCTCGGCGCGGTTAAGGGTTGACTTTTCCGCAAATCAGTCGTACAGTGTACACGACAACACACAAGGAGACAGGCTTATGAGCAACTTTTCCGTGAAAGACATTCGGGGCGTCATTCCCGCGATGGTTACGCCCTTTGATGAGAACGAAGCGCTGGATCTCGCCCGCACCCGCGCGCTGACCGCCAAGCTCATCGAGGACGGCGCGCAGGGGCTATATCTGACCGGTTCCACCGGCGAAGGCTTCCTCTGCACGAGCGACGAGCGCAAAGCGTTTGTCGAAACCGTGCTCGACGAAGCGGCGGGGCGCATCCCGGTCATCGTCCATGTCGGCGCGATCAGCACGCTGGCTTCCGAAGATTTGGCTCGTCACGCCGCCAGGGCGGGCGCGGCCGCGATTTCCTCCGTTCCGCCGATTTACTGGAAATTCAGCGACGACCAGATTGCCGCGTATTACTCCGATCTCGTGCAGGCGGCGGGTATCCCGATGATCGTCTACAACGTGACCCTTGCGGGACTGGTCAGCTACGAAATGCTGCTGCGTCTGGGCCGCATCGAAGGCGTGGAAGGCATCAAATACACCTCCTCCACGGTGTTTGACATCTTCCGCATCAAAGAAGCGCTCGGTCAGGATTTCGCCGTCTATTCCGGCAGCGACGAGCTGGCCGTCAGCGGTCTGGCTTTCGGCGCGGACGGTATCATCGGCTCGACCTACAATGTGCTGACCCCGCTGTTCCTCAAGCTCAACGCGCAGATGGCCGCCGGCGACGTGATTGCCGCACGCGAAACGCAGAAGATCGCCAACAAGCTGATTTTCGCCCTGCTGGCACGCGGCCTCATGCCCTCCCTCAAAGCCACACTGACGCTCGGCGGCCGTGTGGACGGCGGCATCAGCCGCAGGCCGTTCTTTCAGCTGACGGAAGAGCAGCACGAAGCCCTCAAGGCCGAATACCGCGCGATCAAGGCGGCACACGGCGATCTGGGGCTGGATTTCCTCAAGGCGCTCTGAGATACGCGCAGTTTCAGTCATCTTTCATAACATCGGGCGCGCGTACAAGGCTCATCCCCTGTGCGTGCGCCTTTCATTTTGAATGAGGAGGAATCCCCCTATGTCCGATTCCACGTATCGCGGCACGACCCCGCGCCCCGCCGATTTTGACGCGTTCTGGGACGCGCGCATGGCGGAAGCCGACGCAGTGCCGCTGTGCTACGCCGTCGAACCATCCGAAATTCCGGCCTATCCGACCTGTGAACACCTCAACCTGTGGTTCACGGGCATGGGCGGCGCGCGCATTTACGCCAAATATCTGCGTCCGAAGAGCGATAAGCCGCTCCCGCTTGTGCTGCAATTCCACGGTTATCCCGGCGCAAGCCGCAGCTGGCTGGAACAATCCTCGTTCGCGGGCATGGGTTACGCTCTGCTGGCGATGGACTGCCCCGGTCAGGGCGGCAAAAGCCAGGATATCGGCGGCTTCCTCGGAACGACAGTTTCCGGCCATCTGATTGCGGGGCTGGACGGCGAGCCGAAGGAGATGTATTACGTTCGGCTGTATCAAAACATCCGCATCCTGTGCCGCATCGTTCGGCAGATGAAAGACATCGATCAGCGGCGCATCTATATCAACGGCGCGTCTCAGGGCGCGGGGCTCGGCATTGCCTGCGCGGCGCTCAATCCCGATCTGCCCTGCAAGGCCGCGATTCTCTATCCCTTTCTGAGCGATTTTCAGAAGGTTTTCGAGTTGGGCGCGGATGAAATCGCCTACGAAGGTCTGCGTTATTACGCCCGCTGGTTCGACCCGGACGGCAGCCGCGCGAACGAATGGTTCACCAAGCTGGGGTATGTAGACGCGGTGCATCTGGCTTCTCGCATCCGCTGCGAAGTGCTCTTCGGCACGGGATTGGCCGACGTCGTCTGTCCGCCGATCACGCAGGACGCGGTTTACAATAACCTGACCTGCAAAAAGCGCCGCGAGTTTTTCCCCGGCTTCGGCCATGAAGAAATTCAGGCGTTTGACGACATGCTGCTGACGTTCTTTGACGATGCGCCCGTCGTTCCCTGCCCCGTCTCAACGCCGACCGCCGAATACCAGACCGTGACCTTTGTCGCGGACGACGGCGCAACGCTCTCCGCGCGATACATCCGTCCCGTCGGAAACAAGCGTGTGCCCACCGTGCTGATGTTCCACGACGCGGGCCGCCCCGTTCGCGGCTGGCACCATATGACGCGTTTCGTCGCGCTGGGTTATGCGGTGTTCGCGCTTGAAAACCGTGCTGAGGCCGACGCTCAGACGCAGTTTGCCGATGCTCAGGCTGCCGCACGCGCGGCGCTCAGCCTGCCCACAACCTTAAACCTGATAGCCTGGGGCGAGGGCCTGGGCGGCACGCTCGCGATTGCCGCCGCCGCCAAACAGCCTCAGCATGTTGTCAAATGCGCGGCGCAGAACCCGCTCTGCACGGGCGCATATGCCGATTGTGCGCAATATGCCGCGCAGCTCGTCTGCCCGCTGCTGATGGGCACATCCGGCATGGACACGATCGCCCCGCCGGACGCGCAAAACGCCGTCTATGACGCGGCATCATGCGATAAAAAGCGCTATATCTACATCAAATACATCCACGAGCGCATCAATGCGTTTGAAGACCGCGTACTGGCGTTTTTCCATCCCATGGTCTGAGCAAAATTCTATTGGCTCACGCGGCAAAACGCCGCAATCCCTTCCACATACAGGAACGGCCCTTCTCCCGATTCAGCCAGGAGAAAGGTCGTTCTTTTTTCAGTTTTCTTACATTTCCAGGCGGATCTGCCGCATGATCTCGCCGTAGTCCAGCGCCGACAGGGTGAAAAGCAGCCTGTTTTCTTCGGTTTTCGGCTTTTCGAGCGCCTGAATCAGCGCGCGCATCCCGTCGCCCGTCAGACTGATGCTCGTCGGCACGCTCGGCTCTTCATCCGCCTTGGGCAGAGCTGCCCATGTCGCCGCGCCGACCACACCATCCGCCGAAAGCCCGGCGCTTTGCTGAAACCGCTTAACCGCTTCCCGCGTCGCCGCGCCAAATTTCCCGTCTGCCGCGCCGTTTAAAAAGCCGAGCTGCTTCAGCGTGTTTTGCAGCGTGCGCACATCTTCCCCTCCGCTGCCCATGCGAAGCGTCCGCTGAACGGCAGGCGTTGGATTTTCCGCCGTATCCGGCGCATCGTAATCGATATTCAGCCGCGCCCAGTGCGTGAACGATGTGCCGGAAATCGGTCTGCGCACCACGCCGTAGGCATGCCCGCGCGCGTCCACCTCCTCCCCGCGGCCGATGCTCACGCCGGTGTGCGTCATGCGTCCGTCGCGCATTGTATACAGAAAAAGCCCCGCCTCGTCCGGCAGCGTATCGATCACATCTTTTTCCTTCCAAATGCCCGCTGCCCTCCATTGGCTTGTCGCGCCGCTGGGCAGCCTGACCCCGGCGCGTCTGGCAACGTCCCGCGTGAGCTGTGCGCAGTCGTAGCAGGGTTTGCCGAGCCACTTTTTGCCGTATCGCTCAATCTGCCCCGCGTAGGTCGGGTATTGCCGCATCTGCTGTTCCATCCGCGCGCGTGTGCAAATCCACCCCGTCGCGCCATAAATATAGCCGCAGCCCACAAGCGCCAAGGCGCGGGCTGTCATCGCATCCCGTTTTGAAGGCATACAAAAACCTCCCTTCCCTTCAATCTATGAAGAAAAGAGAGGCTCCGTTTATGTCTTCTCCCGAACCCATCTTCTGAGCGAGGCAAACATCGCGTCTTCCCCCTCGTCGCGCAGCTGGGTCATGAACCGCGTCAGCAGCGCGTGGGTTTCCGGGTGCATATGGTCGTGCATTTTGCCGCGCTGTAAATATTCCAGCGGGCTTGCGTCGGTATATTTGGGGCCGTTATAAATCTTGCTGGCGGCAATCCTGTCGCAGATCATTTCCGCCATGTATCGTCTGGGCATTGGCACGGGCACATAGCGCTTTTCTTCCACGCTGTAATCCGTCCAGTATTCCCAGTGGTGGCGGTTGCGCCCCTTATGGTGCATCCACGCAAGCGAGTAGCCCAGTGTGCGGCGCTCATCCTCCGTCGGCGAATGCGTGCCGTCGAAAAACTTCACGCCCTGCCAGAACTCCGTTGGGCTGTATTTGGACAGATCATGCCGCAGCCCCTGCCAGAGTATGCCCGCCCTGGCGCAGTGGGCGATCACCCTATGCCGATGGCGCGTGATCGTGCTCAGATGCCCCCAAAATTTCTGAAACCCGTTCATCAGCCCACCTGCCCCGCGTCCAGCACCGTATCGCAGATTGCACCGCCAAGGCAGACCGCGCCCTGATAGAAGACCATGCTCTGGCCCGGCGTGACGGCGCGCTGGCGTTCCTTCGCGGTCACGAGTACCTGCCCGTTTTCGCGCACACTGACATGCACCGCCTGATCCGGCTGACGGTAGCGGTACTTACACGTGCAGTCAAACTCGCCGGCGGGCGCTTCGCCGGAAATCCACGTTGCATCCGTGCCGAGCGCATTTTTGCTGTACAGCAGCGGATGATCCGCGCCCTGCGTAACAATCAGCTCGTTACGCTCCATGTCTTTGGCGAGCACGAACCAGCGTTCGCCGTTGCCCGCGCCGCCGATGCCCAGCCCGCGCCGCTGGCCGAGGGTATAATACATCAGGCCGTCATGACGGCCGACGACTTTGCCTTCCAGCGTGCGCATATTGCCGGGCTGAGCGGGCAGAAACTGCTGCAAAAACGGCTTAAAATGGCGCTCTCCGATGAAGCACACGCCCGTGGAATCCTTCTTCCTGCTGTTGGCCAATCCGGCTTCCTCCGCGATTTCTCGCACTTGCGCTTTGGTCAGATGGCCGACGGGAAACATCGCCTTTTCCAGAGCGTTCTGGCCGAGCATATAAAGGAAATAGCTCTGGTCTTTATTGTTATCCACGCCGCGCAGCAGCTGCTTTTTGCCATCCGCCGCGTCGCCGAGCTGACAGAAATGCCCCGTCGCCAATCGATCTGCGCCGAGTTTCATCGCAAAATCCAGAAACGCTTTGAATTTGATTTCACGATTGCAGAGCACATCCGGGTTCGGCGTGCGTCCCCGGCGATACTCATCGAGGAAATACGAAAACACGCGGTCATAATATTCCTTCACGAAATTGACGGAATAATACGGAATATCAATTCTTTCGCAGACGGCGCGCACGTCCGCCCAGTCCGTTTCGCTGGTGCAGACGCCGTTATCGTCCTTTTCCTCCCAGTTTTTCATGAATACGCCGATGACCTCATGCCCGGCGCGTTTGAGCAGCAGCGCCGCCACGGAGGAATCCACACCGCCGGACATGCCCACCACGATTCTTGCCATTGCTCAAACCTCCAGCCCGTCCAGCCGCTCATCCAGCCCGTCGAGCATCGTCCGTGTCACCTGCTCGATGCTCTGCGCGGCGTTGACGGTCAACACGCGCTTTTCCTGCCCCGCAAAGAGCCGTTCATACGCCTGATACGTGCGGCTGAAAAAGTCGGCTTTCTGCTGTTCCAGCCTGTCCGGCTTGGACGCGCTGAGCCTTCGAGAAAGCGCCACGTCGGCGGGCATGCGCAGATACACGGTGATGTCCGGCCGGGTTTCGCCGACGGCCATCGCGTTGAGCGCGGCAATCTGTTCCATGCCCAGCTGCCGCCCCGCGCCCTGATAGGCCACGGAGGAATCGACAAACCGATCGCAGACCACCGCGTCGCCGCGTTCCAGCGCCGGACGCACCACCGCGCGCACATTCTGCGCACGACCGGCCGCATAAAGATAGGCTTCCGTCTCGTCGCACATGGTTTGGTTGGCCGGGTCGAGCAGCAGATTGCGGATCTTTTCGGCCACCTCGTCGCCTCCCGGTTCGCGCGTCGCCGTAACGCGCCAGCCCAGCTTTTGCAGGTGTTCGGTGAGCGCGGCGCGCTGCGTCGTCTTGCCGCAGCCATCCATGCCCTCCATCGAGATGAACACGCCTCGCGCTCTGGGCGCATCGCCGATCAGGATATCCGTCAATTTCTCCACGGTATGCGCAATATGCGTCGCATCGGCGGAAACCAGCTCTTCTTCCGTGCCGTAACCATAGCACACGCCGACGGTATCCACGCCGTTCGCCCGGCCGCCTTCGATATCGAAGCAGCGGTCGCCAACCATCACGACGCTGCCGCCGAATGCTTCCACGCCCCTGCGGACAAGCGCCGCCTTGCTGGAATCCTTGTTATCCAGCCCAGGCCCGATCACGTCGTCCAGATACGGCGCGAAACCGAATTTTTTCGCGATGCGCTCGGCGAAAATCTGCGGCTTTGCGGTGACGATCGCCACGCGCGCGCCGTTTTTTTTGAGACTGCGAAGCAGCGCGGGAATGCCGGCATACACCTCGTTTTCCGCCCAGCCGACACGCTCAAACCGTTCATGATAATAATCGATCGCCCGATTGGCCTGCTCATCCGTCATTCCGACGACCGTGCGGAAAGAATCAAACAGCGGCGGGCCGATAAACACCTTGAATTGCTCCTGTGCAAAGCCGGTGAAGCCCATCTTTTCCGCCGCGTAAATCGCGGTTTTCGTAATGCCCTCTTCCGACTTGGTGAGCGTTCCATCCAGATCAAAAAGAACTGTCGTATACTTCATCGTTTACTCCTGCTCGCTTTTTCCGCGGCGTCTGGCCGTCTGTTTTCCTTCGGATCGACCGCTTTTTTCGCTTTCGGGCCCGCCTTTTTTCGCCCCGCGCGCGGCTTTCTGCTGCGCGATAACCTCCCGCGCCATCTTCACTTCGCGGCGGCTGACCAGCGGCGTCACATGGGTATAAACCTCCGGAAACGCGCGTTCAAGCGCCTGCGCGTACAGCGTCACGACCTGCGGCCTCGTCTGTCTGTCGTCCAGCCTGAAACGATCACCCAGCGCCTCGCGAAGCGCGACGCACATGGCTTCGTCCGGACAGAATACGCATGCGCGCCGCTGGACGTCCGCCTCGTTAAAGATGATTGCCCAGCCGATTTCATCGTGAACATGCGCCCCGGCGATTTTCCGCGCCAATCTGGCGGAAATCAGGCTTGCGCGCCACGCGGCCTTCATGCGCGCCGTCGGCTTGGCCTCGTTGTCAATCACCGTCACCTGACGATAGCACACGTGCAGCCGCTCGCCCCTGCAAACCGGACGAACGGCCAGAATGCGGTCAAGCGGAATCTCCACCACGCTGGTCGTGCTGTCGCCCAGTTTGCGTTCGAGCACAAGCGTTTCCTGCTTGAGCGTGTACGCGCTGGAAGCGACCGTGCGCCGCATGAACATCGCCAGCGTCGCCACCGCGTAGAGGTAAAACAGCACGTTGAGCAATCCTGCGCCCGTCGCCGCAATCAGCAGATTGCAAAGAATCTGGGCCAACGCGAGCCGCAGCACGACGGAAGCCACGCCCAGCACGAAGTCCCTGCCCGTCATCGGACGCGCCCGGTTCACCTGCTGCGCGCGAATCTCTTCCATCATCGTCCGTATCCTCCCGTCAGTCGTCCGTCAGGCCGCTTGCTTCCATAAAATCCTGCTGTGCGTCCATGTATGCGTCCAGCATCTGCGCGATTTTTCCGATTTCGCCGTCATCCTCCACGCCGTCGGTCAATGCCGCAAACAGCGCTTCAAACGCGTCGTCCTCGTCGTATTCGCCGTCGCCCATCAATCCTTCGTCATCAAGCACGCCCGTTTCGTGCATGTAGCGCATATCCGCTTCGATGGCGCGCCGCGCGAAAGCCGCCGCCGTGTCGGGCGCGGCCTTCGCAGCTTTGCAGATGGCTTTGCCGATTTGGCTGACAGCGGCTTCCATGTCGTAGCCCTGCATCACATCGCTCATGCTCAGCCCTCGTCGTTCAGCAGATTCTGATACTGCATGATCAGCTCAGCGAAATAATCCAGCGCGTCGCAGACCGGCTGCGGCGTGGACATATCGACGCCTGCGGTTTTCAGCTCTTCGATGGGCGGCATGCTTCCGCCGAGGGTCAGGAAGCGGCGATACGCCGCGATCTTCTCCTTGTCGCCGCTGAGAATGCCGCGGGAGAGCGCCACCGCCGCACAGAAGCTCGTCGCATATTTGTAGACATAGAAGGAGTTATAGAAATGCGGAATGCGCATCCACTCGTAGGCGACTTCCTTATCAACCTTGCAGGCGCCGCCGTAATAGAGTTTGTTGAGGTCGTAATACATCGCGCTCAGGCTGTCGCGGGTCAGGCTCTCGCCGCTCTCGGCCATGCAGTGCGCCTTATATTCAAACTCGGCGAACATCGTCTGGCGGAACACCGTCGTGCGGAAATGCTGGAGCAGCGAACCGATGAGCGCAATCTGCGCCTGTTTGTTGTCCGCGTACTTCTTGCGCAGATATTCGGAGAGCAGAATCTCGTTGCAGGTGGAAGCCACTTCGGCCACAAAAATCTTGTAGCGCGCCTTGGTCGCCGGCTGTGTCTTGTTGGAATAAAAGCTGTGCATCGCGTGGCCCATCTCGTGGCACAGGGTGGACAGGCCGTCGTAGGTATTCTTATGGTTCAGAAGCACATACGGCGTGGTGCGGTACGCGCTGCCGCAGCTGTACGCGCCGGAACGCTTGTTCTTCGTCTCGTACACGTCCATCCAGCGCTCCGGAAGCGCACGGCTCGCGTCTTTCACATAATCTTCGCCCAGCGGCTTGACGGCCTCCAGGAACACTTTGAACGCATCCTCGATATCCAGCGCGATGTCAAAGCCGTTCTCCGCCTGTGCGTACAGGTCGTACATGTGCAGAACGGGCACGCCGAGCTGCTCTTTCTTGATGGAAAGATACTCGTTGAGCGTGCCGATGCCGCCATGAACGGCTTCAATCAGGCTGTCGTAAACCTTCTCGTCGATCTCGTCCGGATACATCGCGGCCTGACGGCTGCTGTCGAAATGATGCGCGCGGCTGTTGAAGATGTCGGCCTTAACCTGTCCGGCATACGTCGCGGCAATCGTGTTGCCGAACTTGTTGTAGCCGTTCATGATGTTGGTATACGCCGCCTTGCGCACGGCGCGATCCTTGCTGGCCAGCAGGGAGAGCAGGCGCGCGTCGGTCAGCTGCACCTTTTCGCCGTTTTCGCCGCGGGTCATGCCCAGGTTCATGTCGGCGTAAGAGAGCATTTCATAGGCATTGGAAGCCGCGTTGCAGGCGTCGCTCGCCATCGCCATCAGTTTTTCTTCGTTGGCGGTCAGCGTATGCGCCTTCATGCGCAGCACGCCGGAGAGATAGCGGTCGTATTTTTCAAACGCCGGATCGGCGATCATCGCCTCGACTTCGCCTTCCGGAAGGGCCAGCAGCTCCGGCTCCATAAACGCGCTTGCCGCCGCCACAACGCCCGCCAGCGTGCCCGCGCGGTCGCTCATCGCCTGATACTTGGCGTTGGTGCTGTCCTCATTATTTTTCATCATGGCGTAGACGTAGAGCGCCTCAAATTCCTCGTCCATCTTCGCCATCGCGGCAAGCGTTTCGAGGATGGACTCGCGGCCCTTGTTCAGCGTGCCCGCACGCTGCGCAAACGCGTCGGCCTGTGCCTTAATCGTCACGAAGGCTTCTTCCCAAGCTTCATCGCTGGCATAAATGCGCGTCAAATCCCACGTGTAGCGCGGGTCAACCGTTTCTCTGGTCAATTCTTTTTCCATCTTCAACATCCTTTCTATTTCTCTCCTTCCGTCTCGCCGCGCTTGACGCCGCCCGCTAAGAGGGGGCTTATGTCCGTTCGGCAACCAAACGAAGGATTTTAATTCTTGAGGCTCTGGAGCGGCGCGGGGATGCGTCCGCCGCGCGCAATAAAGGCTTCCGCCGAGTACGGGCTGACACGCATGATGGGCGCGCGCCCGAACAGGCCGCCAAACTCCACCTCGTCGCCGACCGTCTTGCCCGGCGCGGGGATGATGCGCACGGCGGTCGTCTTGCTGTTGACCATGCCGATGGCCGCTTCATCCGCGATGATGGCCGCGATGGTCGAAGCGGGCGTATCGCCCGGCACCGCAATCATATCCAGTCCAACGGAACAGACGCAGGTCATCGCTTCCAGCTTTTCAAGGCTGAGCGCGCCGCGCGCGGCGGCATTGATCATGCCGATATCCTCGCTGACGGGGATGAACGCGCCGGAAAGGCCGCCGACGTGGCTCGACGCCATCACGCCGCCCTTTTTCACCGCGTCGTTGAGCAGTGCCAGCGCCGCAGTCGTGCCGTGACATCCGCAGACCTCAAGCCCCATTTCTTCCAGAATGTGCGCCACGGAATCGCCCATAGCCGGGGTCGGCGCAAGGGACAGATCGACGATGCCAAACGGCACGTTCAGCCGCGCAGAGGCTTCCTTGGCAATCAGCTGACCCACGCGCGTAATCTTAAACGCCGTGCGCTTGATCGTCTCGGCCACCACGTCAAACGGCTGCCCCTTCGCCTCGTTTTCCAGCGCGCGCTTGACCACGCCGGGGCCGGAAATGCCGACGTTGATGCAGCAATCGCCTTCGCCCGGCCCATGGAACGCGCCCGCCATAAAGGGATTATCCTCCACAGCGTTGGCAAAGACGACCAGCTTCATGCAGCCGGAAGCATCCGTATCCGCCGTCGCGGCGGCAATATCCTTCACCGCCTGTCCGCACAGGCGAACCGCGTCCATGTCGATGCCCGCGCGGGTGGAAGCGACGTTGACCGACGAGCAGACGCGCTCCGTGGTGGAAAGCGCCTCCGGCAGGGACGCGATCAGCGCGCGGTCGGAGGCGGTCATGCCCTTCTGCACCAGCGCCGTATAGCCGCCAATGTAATTGACGCCCGTCTCCTTCGCCGCCGCGTCCATCGCGCGCGCAACAACCACGGGATCGCCGCAGGCCGCAGCCACAAGGCTGGCGGGCGTGACGGAAATGCGCTTGTTGACAATCGGAATGCCAAATTCGCGTTCCAGCGTCTCGCCCGTTTTGACCAGATCCCTCGCCTGTGTGGTGATGCGGTCATAGACGTTTTGATATAGGATTTTTTTATCCGGATGCACGCATTCGTAGAGCGAAATACCCATCGTGATCGTGCGGATATCGAGTTTTTCCTCGGTAATCATGCGCACGGTCTGCAAAATTTCGGATGTGTTAATCATTTCGCGCCTCCGTCAGATGCGGTGCATCGCATCAAAAATTTCACTGCGCTGAATGCGGATTTGGAGTCCCAGCTCCCCGCCCAGCGCGGAAAGATCGGCAGAGAGCGCGTCAAAGTCGCTCAGGGAGACGTCCACAATCATCATCATGTTGAACATGCCGGAAAGCACGGTCTGCGAAATATCCAGAATATTGGCCTCATGCTGCGCCAATGCCGCGCTCACGCGGGCAATAATGCCGATGGTATCGTTGCCGACGACGGTCACAACCGCCTTGTTCTTCTTCTCCATGGGTTTTCCTCCTCTTGCCTGACGGGCAGGCGGCAAAACTTGCCTCTTATTGTACCGCGGGACGGGCAAAAAAGCAACCGCTCAATGCGCGTCGATCAATCGCCGACAGCAATCCGCAACCTCCTGCGGGCTGTCGCATAACGCATCCGCGCCGGAAAGCTCCTCCCGGCTGCCCATGCCATAGGTCACGCCGACGGCGTAAGCGCCCGCCGCGCGCGCGTTTTGAATATCCGTCGCTCGGTCGCCCACGACGATCACGACAGCCGCGTTCAATTCGTGCTGCCACTGGCGGATGCGCTGCGCTTTCGTCACGCCGCTGACGAAACCGCTGTGCAGCGCGATATACGGCGAAAGCGCAAAGGTTTCAATGCAGGCTTCGCAATAGCGCTGACTGCCGTTGGTCAAAATAGCCATCGTCGCGCAGTCCGACAAGCTGCTGAGCATGCGGCTCGTGCCGGAAAACATGCGGCCCATGCTGCGTGTCAATTCCACATCGGTCTGATCGACCAGCTCGTCATACAGTGCCCGGCGATCTTTGCCGATGCCCATCACCCGGCAGACCTCGTCCGCATCCGGGCCGTTGAAGCTGTCCGCCAGTTCATCGGTAATCTGGCCAAAGCCCATCAGCGCAAATACGCGTTTATAGCTCTCCCGCGCCAGTTCGCGGCTGTCGGCAATCGTTCCATCCAAATCAAAAACGATCAGCGCCGGATGGCTGACCGTGCGCAGATATGCGCCGCACGCCTCGCTTTCAGGCATCCTCGTGCATTCCAACCCCGCATCCCCCCTTATCCAGCTTTTTTGTCACATTTTTATGAAAACTTAGCAAAACATATCGTTCGACTCTCTTCGACAAAGGTTTCGGTTGAGCCGCGCGCCAAAGTCTGTTATCATACATGTACCCCATTCAAGCGGGTCACACCGGCTTTCGCCGCAGCTGATCGGAAATTGAAAAGGCTTCCATCCAGCGTTCAAACTGCACAATCCCCATATGTTTCAGAGAGGAGCACTTCATGCCGCCACTTTACGTTCTTTCTTTTCAACGTTCAAAGCTTGAAAACGCCTACCTTTCCTCCGTCTCTCCGGCGGAGGATCTGCTGACCATGAGCCAGAATCTCGATTTGATGATCGTCCGGGCCCAGCGCATGCGCAAAGCTTCCTTTCGCAGCCTGCCTCTGAGGGCCGTCAGGCCGCGTCAACCGCGCGCTTCCTTAATAACGCCCTTTCTGTAAGCCGTAATCAGCCGCATCAAATCGTCAATGCGGCAGCGCAGATCCTCGCCTTCGTCCGTGTCGTCGATGAGCAGGCGGCGCGGCATCTGCTTAACCAGGCTTTGCACCGAATGGATATCCTGCTCGGCGGAAATCGCCGCGGCTGTGGATTCAAACGGCTGGTGCGCCACCAGATTCAGTTCATGCGATGTGAAAATGAGCGTATACCCCGCAATCCCCGTCACCGGCTGATACGCGCGGGACAGACCGCCGTCAATGACGAGCAGGCGGCCGCCGGCGCGGATCGGGCTTTCGCCCTGCCCCAGCTTGACCGGCACATGACCGTTGATAATGAAACCCGAATCGGACAGACCGAACTCGCCGAGAATGCGCAGCGCGGTCTGTTCGTCATTTTGGAAATCATAGTACGGATTCTTGTTTTCGACATGCGTCGCCTTGTCCGCGACGAAATAGCGCTCGAACGTCGCCATCTTATCCTTGCCGAACAGTGGCGAATTGGGGCCGCTGCCCAGATACCACAAAAAGTCCTGCCCGTCCTCGCGCTCCTGCGTGCCCAGCGTGGAGAAATAGCCCTGCCGCGCCTTCACGTCCGCCGCGTCGGTGGCCTCGCGCCCGCGAAGCTGTTCGTCCACGTGAACCGGCACAATCGCAAAATCGCCGTTTTTCTCCATCGGGATGCAGCCGTGATAGAGCAGATTGCCGTTGCAGCGCAGATACATGCCGCCCGCGCTGTATAAAAACTGCACATGGCGCTGAAGCTTCTCGGAATGCGCAAATTCAAGCACCATGCGCTCCATCACTTCGCGCTCAAGCGGCGTGAGGGCATACGGATCGGCGGGATCGATCGTCGGGAACGAGCAGCTGCGCAGCGGATAGGTTTTGCCGTCCAGCTCAACGGTCTTGTTTTCAAAATCAATGCGGTGCAGAATCCGGCGGCTCTCCATGTTGTATTCCGGATGACGGCTGAGCAGCTGGCCTTCCAGTTTGAATTGCAGAATCGCGGCCGCTTTGTGCATGCGCGCCAGCTCCATCTCGTCTTCGTGCAATTCCTCGCCGTTGTCGCGCGGCAGAAACGCTTCGCACGGGTCATCCGCATAGCAGGCTGCGGCCAGCGTCGCCAGGGGACGCAGCGAAATGCCGTAGCCGACTTCAAGTGTTTCCAGATTGCCGTATTTCACAGAGGTCACAATGACCTGCGCGATGCAGGCTTCGGACAGCGCCGCCGCGCCCATCCACGCAATATCGTGGTTGCCCCACTGCACGTCGACCTGATGGTAGTTTTCCAGCGCGTCCATGATGAGGTCTGCGCGCGGCCCGCGGTCGAAGATATCGCCGATGATATGCAGCCGATCGATGGCCAACACCTGAATCACGCCGCTGAGCGCAATGATCATCGCGTCGGACTGGCCCGTTTCCAGAATGGACTGCATCACCTCGCGGTAATAGCCTTCTTTATCCGGCGTATTGTCGCTGAGCAGCATTTCCTCCATCAGCGCGCCCATCTCGCGCGGCATCGCATCGCGCACGCGTTTTCGGGTGTATTTCACTGAGCACATGCGGCAGACTTCCAGCAGCCGGTAAATCGTCAGCCGGTACCACTCCGCGTTGACAATCCCCTGCTTTTTGAGCAGCGCCAGCTTCTCGTCCGGATAGTAGATGAGCGTGGAGAGCATGTCCCGCTCATGGCTGGACAGGATATCGCCGTACAGATCGTTAATCTTGCGTTTGATCACACCGCTGGCGTTATGCAGAATATGCAGAAAGGCGGCGTGCTCGCCGTGCAGATCCGAAAGGAAATGCTCCGTACCCTTGGGCAGACGCAGCACGGCGCGAAGATGCGCCACCTCGGCGGACGCCTCCTGAATGGTTCGATACTGCTTGCGCAGCAGTTTCAGATAGCGGATTTCCTGCGGAGAAAAACTCTCTCTCACGACGGGACGCCTCCTTTTCTTTTACGCTTTTGCGATGCACTCCACCTCGATGGAAAGCCCCATCGGCAGCGCGGAAACCTCTACGCACGTGCGCGCCGGATAATCCGGACCGAAAACCTCGGCATACAGTTTATTAACTTCGCTGAAATCCGCAATGTTGGTCAGAAAAACCGTCGTCTTGAGCACGTCGCTCGTGTCTGCGCCCAGTTCGGCGAGCACGGTCTTGACGTTTTCAAACGCCTGCTCCGCCTGAGCCAGCGTGCCGCCCTCAGGCGCTTTGCCCGTCTGCGGGTTCACGCCGATCATACCGCTCATGAAGATCATTCCGCCGTAAATCGTCGCCGTACAATACGGCCCAACCGCCGCCGGGCCCTTCTGCGTCTTAAAACAAACCTTTTCCATTCCTTTTTCCTCCCTGTCGTTTGTATCCCTGCATGCGCTTTATCCGCGCATTTCATGCCGCTTTCACCGCCGCGTTTTTCCGCAGCAGCGCTCAGTTTCTCTGCTGAACGCCGACATAGACAATCTGCGCTATGGCGTCGTAGGTATCCTCGGAAACCACGCGAATGGTTTCCCCGTTTTCATCCACGAGACTCACCGTCGCGCGATAACCCGGCCTTGCCTCGCTAACCGGAATCCGCTCGTCCGCATAGGTCGCATAACGCCCCTCACTGTCGCGCACATAGACGGGCTCTTCCGGCGCGTCGATCGTCTCCACTTCGCTGACCAGCGAAAACCGGCTTTCGTTCTCTTTTCCGATGAGCTGCCATTCCATCGTCTGGCCATCGTTTTCCGCATATACGCGCACAACCAGGAACAGCGGGGCATCCGTATTATTGATCAAAACCAAGTCCAAACCCTGATCGGAAACGGCGGCTTCCTGACCGATTTCACAGTAATCGACCGGATAAACCGCCGCGCTCCGCTCGGCAATTTCCAGTCCGCCCAGCAGCGCCAGACGATACAGCGCGGTGGAAACCTGGCAGACGCCGCCGCCCACGCCGATAATACTCTGGCCGTAAGCGGGTTCCTCCGCCGCCGTGTAGCCGGATTCCTCCGTCCGCAGACCAACGGTCTGATTGAACGAAAGGCTCTCGCCCGGCTCAATCCTCGCGCCCTGGAATTGAACCGCCGCAAGCGCCGCATTCTCCTGAGCCGCCGTGCTGCCGGAAAGCGGCACAATCACCCGCGCGCGAAGCACCGTCGCATTTTCAAGCTCCACACGGTAAACCTTCGGCGAAATTTCTTTCGGCTTAAGCGCTTCTGTCTCTGGCGAAAGATTCAAAATCGAGGCTTCAATCCGCGCCCGGATTGCGTCGGTTTCCAGTTCCCGCCCGGCCTGTTCGTCCGTAAAGCGGAACGGTTCGCTGTTGCCCGCCACATAGGCGACGGTCGCGTCCACGCTGTCGCAGTCGATATCGGCCTTCATGTCGGCGAGGAACGCGTCCACCGCGTCCATGTCATAGGTCAAAACGGGTTTTTCCGCCCGCCCGTCGCCGCGCAGCGACAGCATGGCCAGGTAGCGCGTGAGCATATTGCCGCCGCGCCCAATCTGCCAAAGCGGGTCGAGCGTCGCCGCCGTATCGACAGCGAGCGACACCGCCGCGCCGTCCAGCGTATACGTGCGTTCTCCCCACGTCATCGTATACTGCCAGGCGGAAACCGCGTCGTCCGTCAGCATCGCCAGCGCCGCCGCGCCCTCCTGTGCCGTCAGACCGCCGAGCGCATAGCCGGAAATCGACGTATTCGGCAAAAACTTGTCGGCATATGGCGCGGTCTGCGCATACAAAAACAGCGTACAGGACCCGATAAGCACCGCAATCAAAAAGATGACCAGCGAAACGACGCCCGCCATGCCGATTCCCTTTTGGCGTTTTTTGTTCTTTTTCGGTTTCTTCGGCGATTTCGCCTTGGGCGGCATGCTTTTCTGCGGCGGCGTATAGCCTGCCTGCGTCATCGTCGGCAATCCGATCACCTCGTTTCAGATTCAATACGTTCTATTCTATATGCACGTTTGTATAGTTTCATTTCAAAGATCGATTCGATTCATCAGCCTGCGCATATCCGCTTCCATGGTCGTCCAGCGCTCAAGCCCCTCGCCGATCCGGCTCTGACGCACCTGCGGGCCATGGAAATCGCTGCCGCCCGTCGTCAGCATACCCTCCCGTTCCGCCAAATGTTCGAGAAACGGCAGGCTGTTGTTCGCCGCGCTGGGATGATAAACCTCGATGCCTGCAAGCCCCTGTCCATGCCATTCGTGCACCAGCGATTCAAGGGCCATCTCGCCCATTTTCAGCTCCATTGGGTGTGCCAATACGGCCACGCCGCCCGCGCCCGCAATCAGTTTAGCTGCCTCTTCGACCTTGACCTCCGTCTTAGGCACATAGCCGCATTTTCCCGGCAGCAGGTATTTGTCAAACGCGTTACTCACCGAGTTCGCATACCCCGCTTCAACCAGCGCGCGCGCCACATGCGGCCGGGCGACAACACCGCGAGCCAGCTCCATCACGCGATCCAGCGAAATCTCCGCGCCGTTTTCACGCAGTTGACGCACCATCTTCTCCGCGCGCGTCTGCCGCTCCATCGTGCGCATGCGGCAGAATTCCAGCATTCGCTCGTCGTAAGGATCAAAGCCATAGCCGAGAATGTGAATCTCCTTTTGCGCGCCGCAGCTCAGCTCCACGCCGGGGATCAGCGTCACGCCGCAGTCGCGCGCCGCGTCCTGCGCGCGCGAAATGCCCTCCACGCTGTCATGATCCGTCAGCGCCAGATGGGTAAAGCCCACCTCTGCCGCCAACGCAACCAGCTCATCCGGTTCCAGCGTGCCGTCCGACGCGGTGGAATGAAGATGCAAATCCGCTTTCATGTCGTTTCCTCCTGAGGTTCTGCCTTTCCGTGTCGCGCAAAAGATTTCGCGCGATAGGGAAAAGCAGACGCCGCGCCTTTTCCGGCGCGGCGTCCGCCTGTCTGTTAAATCTGTTCCGGCTCTTTGAGCACGTTTTCTTCCCGCTTTTCGGGGCAGGGTTCGCCCTTCAGGAAGGCCACAAATTCCGCGCGATCGATGGTCTCCTTTTCAACCAGCAGGTCGGAAAGGCCGTCGAGCTGAGCGCGGTGCTCGGTAAGGATCGCCATAGCGCGTGCCAGCGCATCGTTCATCTTGCGCTGCACTTCCGCGTCGATACGCGCGGCCACGTCCTCGCTGTACGTGCGGCTCTGCTGACCATAGTCGCGCGCGAGGAACACCTCGTCGTGGTCGCCGCCGAGATAAATCGGCCCCATGTCGTCGCTCATGCCGTACTGCGTCACCATGCGGCGGCAGATATCGGTCGCGCGCTGTAAATCGCTGCTCGCGCCGGTGGACATCTGCCCCATGACCAGCGTTTCCGCCGCATAGCCGCCCAGCGCCATCGCCACAAAATCCAGCAGCTGGGCGCGGGTGGTGAAGTCGCTCTCCTTATCCGGCAGCAGCAGCGTGTGTCCGCCGCTTCCGCCGCGCGGCATGATCGTCACCAGATGCACGTCGTCGCAGCCGTCCAGCAGTTCGCCGACAATCGCGTGACCCGCTTCGTGGCAGGCGACAAGGCGCTTATCCTCGTCGCTGACAATGTGACTCTTCTTCTCCGGACCCATCTGCACGCGCTCGATCGCGTCGTTGAGGTGGCGCATGGTGATCTTATCCTTGCCCTCGCGCGCGCAGAGAATCGCCGCTTCGTTCATGATGTTTTCCAGATCCGCGCCCGCGAAATACGGCGTGCGCTTGGCGATGTTCGCCAAATCCACGTCGTCCGCCAGCGGCTTCTCCTTCGCATGCACGCGCAGAATCGCCTCGCGGCCGCGCACATCGGGATAGCCGACGGTGATCTGGCGGTCAAAACGGCCCGGACGCAGCAGCGCCGGATCGAGAATATCCTTGCGGTTCGTCGCCGCCAGCACGATCACGCCCTCGTTCACCGCAAAGCCGTCCATTTCAACGAGCAGCTGGTTGAGCGTCTGTTCGCGCTCGTCGTGGCCGCCGCCCATGCCTGCGCCGCGTCTGCGGCCCACCGCGTCGATTTCATCGATAAAAACGATGCACGGCGCATGTTTCTTCGCCTGGTCAAACAAATCGCGCACGCGGCTTGCGCCCACGCCGACAAACATTTCCACAAAGTCCGAACCGGAAATGGACATAAACGGCACGCCTGCTTCGCCCGCGACGGCCTTCGCCAGCAGCGTTTTGCCTGTGCCAGGCGGGCCGACAAGCAGCACGCCCTTGGGAATGCGCGCGCCGACCGCCGTAAATCTGCGCGGATTTTTGAGGAACTCGACCAGCTCCTGCATCTCTTCTTTTTCTTCGACCGCGCCCGCGACGTCCGCAAAGGTGACGCGGTTGCCGTCCGGCTCAAACACGCGCGCCGGGCTGTGGCCGAAGGTCATCATCTTGCCACCGCCGCCGCCCTGCTGGCGCATCATCATCATCCAGAACGCCATCAGGCCGACCGTCATGATGATATACGGCAGCATTTCCAGCAGCCACGGCGTGGCTGGCTGGGGCAGATAGCTCAAATCAAAGCCGAGGTCGATTTCGGTCACGTCGTCCGCCGTCGTGCCCGCCTTGCGCGCGGCCAGCTGACGGCAGGTTTCTACAAACGTATCCCGCGAAATGATGGCGCTGAAATCATAGGCCGAGTTTGAAAACGCGCTCAGCGGAATGTTGCTCGCCTTCATGTGCGCATAGGCCACATCGTCCTCCAGCGCAACCGCATCGATCACCCCGCTGTCGATGTATTCAAACAGCTTGGCCGCCTCGATCCGCTGTCCCCGCTGGCTGCTGAACGAAGAGGAAAACAGCTGGGCGGCAATCAGCACGCCAATGATAATCAACGCATAAATCGGAAAGCCCTTATATGATTTTTTCAATGGGAACCTCCAGTTGGCGCGGCCTGAGCCGCGGCGAAAAAAATTTTATTCGTAGATTTCCGGACGCAGCACGCCGATATCCGGCAGGTTCCGATACTTTTCGGCATAGTCAAGGCCGTAACCGACGACGAACTCATCCGGAATCGTGAAGCCGAAATAATCCACATGCAGCGGCACGCGGCGGCGCTCCGGCTTATCCAGCAGCGTGGCGATATGCAGCGAGGCCGCGCCGCGGCTGAGCAGATTCTCCTTGAGGAACGAGAGCGTCATGCCGGAATCGACGATATCCTCGATGATCAGCACGTCTTTGCCGTTGATCGGCTTATCCAGATCCTTGAGAATGCGCACCACGCCGGAGGACTTGGTCGCGCTTCCATAGCTGGAAATCGCCATGAAATCCATCGTCATCGGCAGGTCGATTTCGCGAACCAGATCCACAAAGAACACCACTGCGCCTTTGAGGATGCAGATGACCGTCAAATCCTTGCCCTCGAAATCGCGGGTGATTTCCGCGCCCATTTCCTTGACGCGCTTGGCAATCTGGTCGCGCGTAATCAGCAGCTCGTCCTTCAGATCGGCATACGTTTTTCTTTGCTCATTCATGCTTTTGTTCCCCCTGATTTTTTGATTGTTGTTGGGCCGCCGTCGAGCGGAAATCGCCGCCGAACCGGTTGACAAACTCAACCATCACGCGCGCGCCGCCCGCACTGCGGCATATCTCAGCCGGACGAACGCCCGGCATCCATAGCACTGTGTCTCCCCGTTTGAGCACGGGCACGCTTCTGCGCAGCGCATGCTCTACATTTTCCAGCAGTTTTTTCATCCGCACAGGGCGATTTGCCCCAAACGGCGTCATCGTGTCGCCGCTTTGCCACGGCATAAGCGCCGCGCCTTGCAGCAGGCTTTCATCCATCGCCTGGCTGCGCATGCCGTCGCCTGTCTCGTCTGCTCCGGCTCGTCGAACGCGCACCGTGCCGAACGGCGTTTCGGTCTCTCCCCACGGATTGAGCATTGTCGGCGCAGCAACTTCTTCCTGTCGGAGAACGGCGACGTAAGCCGTGCCGATTTCCGCCCGCGCTCTGTCGGTCAGGTTGACTGCGCCGCACGTCGGCAGCAAATCCAGCAGTTTGGCAATCACCTGTGCGCTCTGCGTCGGCACGCCCGCCGACTCGATCAACCGGACAAGCGTGCGCCCCGCCAGCGCCGGATGCAGCCCCGCCAGTTTTTCCTTGGGCAGGCATACGCCGTTCACCAGCATCAGCGGCCGATTCAGCCCCAGCTCGCCAAGCCTTGCGGAAAAGTAATCCTCATCCCGCTGGGCCGACGAAGCCAGCCGCGCCAGCGCCGCCCGCGCATCGGGATACGCCGCCTCCAGCGCCGGAAGCGCAGCATGGCGAATGCGGTTCCTCGCGTAATCCTGACAGACGTTGGTTTCATCCTCGCGCCACGGCTGGCCGATGCTTTGCAGATAGGTGCGGAGCTGTTCCGGCGTAAACGTCAGCAGCGGACGGATGATGTTCCCCCGCCGCGCCCGCATGGCGCAAAGCCCGCGGACGTCGCTTCCCCGCGCCGCGTGCAGCAGCACGGTTTCCGCCTGATCCCCCTGATGGTGCGCCAGCGCGATTGCGTCCGCGCCGACGGCTTTCGCCGTCTCCATCAGGGAATCATAGCGCAGCGTCCGCGCAGCGTCTTCAAGGCCGCACTTCTGTGCCCTGGCATAGGCCGTTGCATCCACCCGACTGCTGTAAAACGGTATGTTCTTTTGTGCGCACAGCCCCTCCACAAAGCGCATATCCTCCACCGAGGCCGCGCCGCGAATGCCGTGCTCTACGTGTGCACAGGAAATTTGAAGCGGAAACGCTTCCCGAATTTCATCGAAAAGGCACAACAGCGCCGTCGAATCCGCGCCGCCGCTTACCGCGACCAGCACATGTTGGCCGGGCGAAACCCCGCACGCTTCCTTTAAGCGGATGACAAATGTTTCCCGCATGCTCATACTCCTATCTACACAGTTTCTATTGTACCCTCTAAGCGCGAAATTGGCAAGGCTTACGGACAAAAAAAGCGGTGGGATTCGCTGTAAAACAGAAAGGCCGACGCGGAGGGCGAACCGCGTCGGCAGAGGTGCAGATATAAATTTTATTTAATTGTTGAGCCAGCTTGTATCTTCTGCTGCATCCGAATATTGGTAGCTGTATCCGTTTTCAGATGCCCAAAGCGCGGCATAAGACCCTTGTTCGACTTGCAAAGTGACTGTTTCCTTATCAAATGCGTTATCTCCGATTTCTGTCACAGAAGATGGGATTGATAAAGAAGCCAAATTGGGGCAATCCTTAAAAGCTTCTTCTTCAATTTCGCTCAAATTTCCGTCTTCCGCTATTACGACTTGTTCCAGCTTTGAACATCCTTCAAAAGCACCTTTTCCTATTTTCTCCAATGTTCTTGAAATAGTTACATTTTCTATGCATATGTTTGCTTCAAACGCCCTTTCTCCGATGCTCTTTGCTCCCTCACTTATTTCAATTTTTTAACTATGTAATGCAAGCTGTGAGAAAAAGCAAAATCTTCAATTTTATCCAGTTTGCTCGGCGTTACAAAAGTATTACTTCCTATTTTACGCCCCTGATATACTTCATATTGTGCAAATTCGCTTTCTTGGAATGCAGCTCTTTCAATATTTGTTACTTCGCTTATTTTAGGCATACACAAATTTATTATCCTTTCAACGTTGTAGAATGCACTTTCCTCAATTTTTTTAACATCTCCATCAATCACAATTTCCATAGAAGGATGTTTAAAAACAATCGTTTTTAAGTTTTCAAACGCGCTTTTCCTTATTTCTTTAGCAATAATTATATTTACGCACCCATTTTCATTGCTAACACCGCGCTTCGAATTTATATTTCCAATATCCTTACTGTAATCCCACAACCAAACATTTTCAAAAGCTCCTTCGCCAATAACCAAATTTTTATTTCCGATTGTAAAATAATCATAATATTCAATTGCACAGCCGCTGAAAGCATATTTTCCCACACTTTTCAAATTTCCGCCAAGGAACTGCTTTTCCATGGTCATTTTTCCTGCATTTGCAAAGGCATAATCCCCTATTTCCTCAACGCTTTCAGGTATAAGCGAATCCAGATAGATCTTACTCGTATTTTCGCATTCATAGAATGCGTAATCGCCTATTTTAATTATTCCATTCGGTATTTCTTTCAGTTTTCCGCATGTCGGCCATGCAACAAGTGTCTTTTCTTTTTTATTATACAATGCGCCATCAATCGTCGTATAAATTTCATTTCCTGGTTCAACCGAAAATTGTGATAAGAAACTGTTTGCAAATGCGCCAACACCTATTTGCTGAACATTTTTAGGAATATTAACGCTCGATATCGGGGCATTCATAAAAGCCTTTTCACCAATCGATACAATCCCGTTAGGAATCGTTACGCTGTATGTTGGCTGCTCCTTTTCTCGGCTTTCCTTTGAAAAAGCCTCCGCTTCAATTCCTGTCACATTATATCCGTCTATCAAATTCGGAATGTAAATATTCTCTTTGTTGTTATCCCAATCAAATTTCGTTATTGTGATTGTTCCGTTTCCTTTTATCTTATAGGTGTATAACCCACTCGTTCTGATTTCGTCCGCCCAAGCCATACTCACGCTTAAAATAAAAACTACGCTGAATAGCAAACAAATGATCTTCTTCATTTTTCTCTCTCCCTTTCTTTCATGTACACGTTGCCGTTTCCCTTCTTGTTAAGAAGTTTTATGCCAAGCTTTTTATCCTTGCATTTGTTGCTAAAACCTCTTCCCAACTCTCTCCTGTCATGTGCTGACTCTTTCTCCCATTCAATTCCTTCAAACAAACTCTTCAACGTAAATGTTGTTCCCACTTCCAATTTGTTCACCTTTTCTAATGCTCTGTTTATCCACTCCTCGTAGTTCATTTGCATTTTCCTCCATCGTTTTTCTATTCTTTTCCCTGATTATATTATTCTTCTAGGTTATTGTCAAGTCGTTTACGCCGTCAAAATTATTCCGTCAGGTTATAATTTAGCGGGTTTTGGATTTTTACATAACTCCCGCTGGTTGTTAAAATGTTCATCATGAATAAAGAGGTGACGAACATGCTTCCCAATCTGAAACTGCTTCGCAAGGAATATCACATCAGCCAGCAGGCGCTCGCCGACGCGATTCAGGTCAGTCAGCCCTCCATCAACAAATATGAAAACCACAACATCGAGCCGGAAATCGCGGTGCTCAAGCGCATGGCAGATTATTTCAATACATCCATCGATTTCATCGTCGGCCACACGACCGACCGCCGCTGCATCGAATGCACGGAGGTTTACCAGCTCAGCCCTTACGAAGCGGAGCTGATGAACCGCTTTCGCGCGCTCAACCTCAATCAACAGCAATGTATCGACCTCACCATTCGTACTTTTCTGGAACAATAAAAGAGCGGACGCGTTTCATGTGCGTTCGCTCTTTTTGCGGTGTCTTGTAAAGCAGTTTTTTTGAATCTGATGCTTGTTCCCCTGTTACGCCGTCCGATCCACGCTGAGCCGGTCAGCGACCAGCGCGATGAATTCTCCATTGGTCGGCTTATCATCCAGCGAACAGACGTTCTTGCCGAACGCCTCGTCCAGCGCGTCAATGCGCCCGCGGTTCCATGCCACCTCGATCGCGTGGCGGATGGCGCGCTCAACCTTACTGGACGTCGTGCCGAAGCGGTGCGCAATGCCGGGGTACAGCTCCTTGGTGATGCGGCTCATCAGTTCCGGATTATCCATCACCATGCGCACAGCTTCGCGCAGATATTGATAGCCCTTAATGTGCGCGGGAATGCCGACCGTCAGGAAGAGATTTGCGATCCGCTCTTCCAGCGTTTCGCCGCTGGGCTTGCCGCCCTGCTTCTGAATCATCTTGGCGCTGAGCGCCTCGGCGCGCAGGCTCTCGCCCGCTGCCTCATAGACGCGCTGCGCCAGCATCATGAAATCAAACGGCTTGACCATGTAATAGTTCACGCCGAGATTGACTGCGCGGGAAATAAAGTCGTCGCGCCCCAGCGCGGTCAGCGCAATCACGCCGGGCTGCTTGGACAGCTTCATCGCCTGAAGCCGCTCAAGCACCGCATAACCGTCCATCTGCGGCATAATCAGGTCGCAGACCAGCACATCCGGCTCGCATTCGGTCACCAGCCGCAGCGTTTCCACGCCGTCTCCTGCCGTGCCGACAACCTCGATGCCGTTCTGCTCCTGCAAATACTCAGCGACCATGTCCCTGAGCTGTATATTGTCATCCGCAACAACTACACGTACTGTATCCATTCTGGCAACCTCCTGTAATCCAATTTTATTTTTCGACCGTCGGGCGTTATTCGTTTCCCATCCCGCATGGATATATCCGACATTTTTTGCCCTTCATTTGCATTTTATGCGGGATACTGTGAAATATAACTCAATCTTGAAAAACAAATCTTTTTTTCTTTTTCGATATGTTTTCTAACTTTTTTAACCGTCAGGTTTCGAGGATATAGGGTTTGAGCAGCCGTATGATTCGATCCGCCGAAGCAGGCGCATATCGCGGCGACTGCGCCATCGTCACAAATTCGTAACCCGTCTCGCGGAACTGACGATAATCGTCAAACACTTCAAAGGGAATCGTCGGTTCGCGCCCGTTCATCGCTTCCATCAGCACGGAAATATCGCTTTGCAGCCGAATGTTTCCTTCTGCATCGAGCAGCCGCGCCGGAATATCCTGATGCGATTTCGGATTGCGCACATACGTCAGGCGGCTGATCCAGCGGAAAGCCAGCGCAAACAGCAGGTAATTCGCTTCGTCGAGCTTTTTCCCCTCGCGGTATGCCCCAAGCGTCGCGCGCGCCCTGGGATTGCGGGTCAGCACGGCCTTGAGCACAAAATCCGTTCCCGGAGGCCCAAAGGCAAGATCGGAATGCGTATCCACATGCACAACGTCGAACGGCGGTTGCAGCTTTCCCGCTTCCATCTGCGCCAGCCAGAAATCCAGCGCCTTGTCATGCGTATCAAAAATCCGCCCCGGTACGGGATGCGCACGGCTCAGTCCGCATTGCTCTTCCAGAAAAGCGATCACCTGTTCGTCGCCATACGGTCTGGCGCAGGATTCCGGCGGCCTTTCTCCCAGCGGCGCAAGCGGACATGCGTCCGTCAGGAAAAAATCCATATCGAGATCAAGCACCTTCATCGTTCGCGCCCCCAAGTATCTTTGAAGTGATTATATCATTCTTTTGCCTGGCAGGCAAGCTCTAAGGCACCATGTTCAGCTCATCCGGGTTCAGGTTATAGCCCACGAAGCTCTCCGGCACTTTGCCAATGATGATTGATTCAGCCACGAGCATGTTTGCGCTGACGTTCGTCGTCTTTGCGCCCGTCGGAATGACGATGCGAATGCTGGCCGAGAGCTGCAAATAGACCTTATGCCGCGTCTGGTTGATGCCGCAGGCCTCAAATTCCGTTTCAAAATCCGTCTGCACCGTGCCGACGGGCACAATGGAAATCGGGATGCGCGGCCCGCTGCCCGCAAAGAGCGTCAGCCCCAGCGCCGCGCCGAGCGGCACATAGACCTTTTGCGCGCTGACCGTTTCCAGCTTGCGCAGCGCCGCGTCGCCCGCGCGGTCAGCCAGGGCGTTCATGCGCATGGTGTTGGCCGAGAGCAGCGAAACCTGCCCGCTGTCGTCCATCCGCACATTCATCAGATCGTCGTATTCCACACCGTCCTCCAGCGCTTCGGTGAGCGCGCCGTTCAGCGCGCGGGTCGCCATCGCGGCGCTTCTCGCCTCCGCCAGGGAGAAAACCAGCGGCCGGAAGTTTCGGTCGATCAGCAGAAAGGCCGCCGCCAGAACCAGCATCAGCAGCGTCAGCCGCCGCAGCCGCCTTCGTCTGCGCGCCCGCGCGGAATACCGTTTAAGCTGCTTTTCCGTCACGCCCATCCCCTCCCCGTCATCATATGGCAAAAAGCGGAAAGGGATTCTTCCTCAACTTTTTCGGTTTTTGATGCGGAAAACGCGTTTTTGTGTTATAATGACATATCGCCCTTTTCTTCGGGCGCTTTACCCGTATGGCAAGGAGGAAAAACATGCCCAATCGCGCCGTTCATCCGCGTGCGCGCTCCATTTTCAAGGCGCGCACCAAAAAGCCGAATTTCGTGCTCAGCGTTGCCGCGACCACCATTCGCCTGTCCTTCATCATCGCCTTGTGCGTGGGGCTGGCGCTGCTGGGCGCCGTCATCGGCATCGCCAAGGCGTTTGTCGATACCGCGCCGACGCTCGATCTGGCCGCGCTGGATGCTCAGGATAAAACTTCCTTCATATACGACAGCGAAGGGAACCTCATCACCGATTACAAGGGTACGGAAGACCGCATCATGGTCTCCATCGACGAGATTCCGGAAATGCTTCAAAATGCCTTCATCGCCGTGGAAGACGCGCGTTTTTACGAGCACAACGGCGTAGACGTCAAGCGTATCGTGGGCGCGCTGGTCGCCAACTTCACCAGCGGTTCCACGCAGGGCGGTTCAACCATCACCCAGCAGCTCATCAAGCAGACCGTGCTTTCCAGCGAGCAATCCTACAAGCGCAAGCTGCAGGAAGCCTATCTGGCGATGGAGCTGGAAACGCGCTACACAAAAAAACAGATTCTGGAAAGCTATCTGAACACCATCTTCCTCGGCGGCAGTTACTACGGCGTGCGCGTGGCGGCCTACGGCTATTTCGGCAAGGAATTGGATCAGCTGACGCTTCGCGAATGCGCGATGCTGGCCGGTCTGACCCGAAGCCCGAATTATTACAACCCGCGCAGCAACTTCTATACCCGCAACACCGAAGGCAGCAACACGCCCGACATCACCAACAACCGCACGGATTATGTGCTGCGGCAGATGCGTGAAAACGGGCTGATTACCGCCCAGCAGTACAATGCCGCGCTGGATCGTTCGACGGCCAGCGTGCTGGAAAAATCCCCCGCTTCGACGGATATGTACGCCTATCCGCACTACGTCGAATACGCCATCAGCGACGTGGTGGATACCTTCCTCGACCTCAACGGTCTGGAAGATACTTCCGCGAACCGCTATGCGATGGAAAACAAACTCCGCACGGGCGGTTACAGCGTCTACCTCTGCCTCGACACCGAAATTCAGGAGATCGTGGAAGACACGCTGGCAAACTGGAGCGACTATCCCCGCCTGCGCGATCCGTCCGACAAAGTCTATCAATCCCGCAATGCGGACGGCACCTACACCGAAATCGAGCAGCCGCAGGCCGCCGCGTGTGTGTTTGACTACCGCACGGGCGAGCTGAAAGCCATCGTCGGCGGGCGCTATAAGCCGACCACGCGCAAGACGCTCAACCGCGCCAGCGGCATGAACATGCCCGTCGGCTCTTCCATCAAGCCGCTGACGGTCTACGCGCCGGCCATCGATCTGGGCGCGTCTCCGGCCTCCATCGCCTACAACATGCCCGTTCCGATTTCCGGCTGGAAGGATTCCAGCGGCAAAGATTCCTGGCCCAAGAACTATGGCGGCGGCGGGTATAAAGGCCCGCAGAGCTTCCGCAGCGCGCTGCGCAACAGCTACAACACCGCCGCGGCGCAGATTTTGATGACCTATGTTGGCGTGTCCCGCTCGGTGGAATATCTGCACCTGATGGGCATTCCCGATAAAAACATCAACGCCGACCCGTTCGGTCTGGCGCTCGGCTCGTCCGGTATCACCCCGGTGCAGATGGCCGTCGCCTTCGGCACCATCGCCAACAAGGGCGTGTATCAGCAGCCGTTATCCTTCTCCCGCATTGTGGACAGCAACGGCAACGTTGTCGTCGATATGCACCAGCAGCAGGATCGCCATCAGGTGTTCAAGCCCTCGACAGCGTATCTCGTGGTGGATATGCTCAAAGAAGCCGTGCAGAGCGGAACGGGCACCAAGGCGAAGATTTCGTCTCAGGTCGTGGCGGGCAAAACCGGCACCAACTCGGACAGCAAAGGCGTGTTCTTTGCCGGCATGACGGGCTGGTATTCCGCCTCCGTCTGGATCGGCCATGACAACTATAAGGCGCTCTCTTCCAAGGCGACGGGCGGCAACGCCGCTGCGCCGCTGTGGCAGTCCTTCATGGAGAAGATTCACAAGGCGAAGAACCTCGATTCCCGCGAAATCATCGATGGCACGCCGAGCGACTATAACCTCGTGCGCGTAACCACGTGCGGCGTAAGCGGTCAGCTGGCAACAGATGCCTGCTATAACGACGTGAACGGCTATAAGACCATCACCGATTACTGGAGCGCGGACAGCGTGCCTACCGCTTATTGCAGCATGCACAAGTCCGTCTCCATCTGCACGGAATCCGGCCTGCTGGCAACGGATTACTGCCCGTCCTACTCGGTGGAAAGCCGCGGCATCGTGCTCATCCCGCGCGGCCATCCGCTCTATGATTACATCGATACTTACGGCGACACCATCCGCAAGTATCTGGGCGAATTCGCCACGCTCAAGAGCACCAACGATATTGCGAACCATATCTGTCAGATTCACGACGCATACACCGCTACGCAGCAGCCTTCCGAACTGGAAAGCATTGTGAGCGACGCAAGCAGTCTGGTGTATACGGCCTATCAGCTGGTCGGTTCGTCGCCGGATCTCACCAACGATACCCGTCGGCAGATCAATACCGCCATCAGCGCGGTGCAGACGCTGCTCTCCCTTTCCCCGATCGATTATACTTCGCTGGAAGGCGCGGTCAGCAATCTGCGCAGTCAGCTGCAAGCGGCGGGCTTGATGTAACAGCCTTCGGTGTTTTTCATCGTCTGAATCCGCCACAGGCAGAGACGATTTCAATCGTCCCTCGAAGAAGGAGACTTAACCCTCACGCTGTCGTTGCTTTGCATGAAAGGCTTCTTCCTTGAAAAAACGAATTGAAGAAGTTGGATAGCGTAAAAAAACTTCATCCACTTAAAATCCGGACGAACATCCAAATCGGATGAATCGTCCGGATTCTTTTATTCGTCTGAAAACTCCCGCTCGTGCTTTTTGAAAAAATCGTAATATGTCCGCACGTTTTCAAGCTCCGTCCATCGGCGTACATCTACCGGGTCGCTGTCCAAATCATAGATTTTTGCGCCGCGCAGACTGAGCAGGAACGGCGAGTGCGTCGAGATCACAAATTGACAGTGGAAGAATCGCGCAGCGTTTTCGATGTATTCCGTCAGCTCCATCTGTCTCGTCGGCGAAAGACTGTTCTCCGGCTCGTCCAGCAGATACAGCGCATCCTCTTCGATGGCGTTTGTAAACATCTTGAACGCATTTTCGCCGTTGGAATACGTCCGCACATTCATGCCCAGCTCTTCCCGTACGTAGCGCGACTGCGTTTTATGCCGCGCGCTGTTGACAAGACGAAGCTGCTCGTAATCCGCCATGGATGAAAGCTGAAAATGGCTGCGCTTGTTGGCCAGATATTCCTGAAAAACCGCTTCTCGTTCCTGATCCATGCCGTCGTTAAACGCGCGCGTATCCAGCATCGCGTCAAACACATCGTCGCTGGCCAGCAGACGGCTGTTTGCCGGGATTTCATCCGCTTTCATACGGCAAAGCCGCACATAATCCTCAAAAAAACTGGTTTGATTGAAACGTGCGTCGCATTTCACGCCCGCACGCGCCGCGATGACATGCAGCGCCGTCGATTTGCCCGAACCGTTTCCGCCATACAGCATGGTGATCGGTTCAAAGTCGATGCGTTCAAAGTGGCGGCGTGAAAGAATTTTGAACGGATAAAACGACGTATAACAGGTTCGCTTCACTTCGAGCAAAAAGTCAAACTCCGTGCCGTCATCCGGGAATTCAAACGATTTCAAATAAACCATACCGTTAAACCGTACCGTTTCTCCGTTCTGCGCTTCCGCATTGCTTAAAAAACACCATCTTTCTGCCGATATCCGCGGCTATCTTTCATGCGCGAAGCGGCGGACGTCCGTGCCCACAAATTCGATTACATTCATTCGGCTGGGTGCTGTCAAACGCGCAGCAATACGGTCATCATATTTTTCATAAAGCAAATCGCTGTCACAGTTTGTCGTCACGATCATCGCGCGATTAGCGTTATTTCGTTCGCTGACAATATGATACAGCGCGCTGACTGTCACGTTGCGGATCATCGGTTCGCTGCCCAGATCGTCAATGGCCAGCAGGTCGCAGGTCAGAATATCCTGCACCTGCTCCGCCCCTTTTCCGTCAAACTGATAACCGCGCATCAACTCGACCAGTTTATAGGCGGAAATGACAACCACCGAATATCCGCGTTCAAGCACCCGTTGAGCAACGCAATTCATCAGAAACGTCTTGCCCAATCCGGATCGGCCGGAAAACAGAAGCCCTTTCCCCTCGTTGGGCCTGAACTGGTCCGCGTACTGCTCGCAGAATTCGCGATATTTCCGAATATAACCGCGTTGGCTTTGCTTTCTTCCCTCAATGGGCGTATCCGGAAAAATACGCTCGTCGAAAGTGTCAAAATTTTCGTGCTCAAGCCCCTGCAAGCCTTCGTTTTGATAAAGCTTATTCAAAACCGTCCTTTTGAGGCATGCGCACGGTTCATGAATCGGTTCCCCGACATATCCGGTATCTTTGCAGATTGCGCAGCGATACACAGGCTGCAAATAGTCTTCCGGCAAGCCGTTTTGAACGAGCGCCGCGCGCAGTTTTTGATTCAGGCGTTCCATTTCCGTTTTCATGTTCCTGGAAATCTGTTTCGCCTTTTCGGGAGAAGCGAACGCGCCACGCATGCCGGAATAGAAAAGTTTCTGCCTTTCGTCCAACAACGCCGCAATTTCCGCGCTTTTAGCCCGCGCTTCTTCGCGGCGCTGTCTCTCGGTTTCGATGTTGCTTGCGCGTTGGGCTTCCAGATCGCTGAGCGCTTCGCGCATCACGTTTTCGCGGTTCATTGCCCGTCATCCTCCTCGTCAAAATTCACGACGGCAGCGCTGTATGTTGCGCGGCGTTCTTCCGGCGTATAGCGCAGCATAGCGTCCTGCTTTTGAGCCGTCTGCAAAACCGGCGCTTTTTGCGCAATTCCCTGAATATGACTCTCGTGTTCCTGCCGCGCAGCTTCCAGCGTCGAAATGCCAGCGCGGCTCCAATCGCGCAAAATGCGGCCAATGAGCATCATCGGCGAACCCGCGCCGCGCGCGTATTCCGCCGCCTGCACAATCAATTCCTGCGTCATGCCCATTTCGCCCGCCCAGCGGCAGAGCAGATCGCGGTCCGGCGCGTTGGGGCGCTTCTCCACGCCCGCCGCCGCGTAGATTTCGCGAAGCTGACCGTTGAGCATGCGGGTTCTCGCCGATTCCGCGCGAACGGCTTCCGGCGTGGTCAGGCCGCGCCGACGCCAATCCTGCAAATAGTTGTCCACGTCATCCATGTTGCCGCCGCCGGATTTGCCGTGCGCCGCCTTGACGGCCAGCAGAATCAGTTCGTCATTTGCGCCTTGCTCATGCCACGTCTCAATCGCGGCCAAATCGTCCTGTGTCGGCGTTTTGCCCGTCACGCCCAAGCCCGCATAGACCTCGCGGGCAAAATTGCGCGCTTCGTGCTCAGTCTGCATGCCCGTTTCCAGCGCGATGACTTCATGGCGGCCAAGCTGATGCTGGCGCATCAGAATGCCGTTGAGATACGCCATCGTCGGCGTGCCCTTCGTCGTCTCGCGGCAGGCTTCCTGCACAGCTTCCGGTGTAAAACCCCATTCGTCGATCCACGTCTTGTACATGGCCTTTTCGTCCTCGCTGGGCGTGCGGCGCTGGCCAAGGCGCGCCAGCAGTTTTCGGAGCTGCTGTTCACGTTCCCTGCCCATGACGACGATCTTTTCCACGTCGTCCACCGTGCGGATGCCGCTCTGCGCCCATTCCTTGGCGCGCCTGCCCGCAATCGAGATGGAAACGCGCCCCCGGCTGTTCTCCATCTCGATTTGCAGCAGCATCAGAACGACTTCTTCCGGCAGTTCGAGCACCTGAATCCAGTCGTTGATGAGGTTGATTTCCTCCGGCTGAAGCGTCCGTTTGAGAATCCGCTCAGCTTCTTCAATGAACTTTTGATTGTACAGCTTGTCCCCCGGATTTTCCGCCCGTGTCAGCGTCAGCTGTTTCAAATTGAACAGCGTGAAACTCACGGGATTGTCGCCAACCTGACGAACCAGCCCGTCCCGCGCCCAGTATTTGAACGCGCGCTCTACGTCTTCCTCCGTCATATCCAGATCCCTGGCCATCGAGGAAAGCGACATGCGCGGCGTCGGATGATAACACAGCATCAGCGCGTAGAGATAGACCTTCACAAAATCGCCGGGCGCGCGAAGCATATATTCGGTGATAAACATATTTTCCACGGGCGTGGAATCAAACAGCGCGGCGCTGTCATCAAACGCGCAAAACGCCATGTTTCTTCCCCCTTTGCGTTCCTTTTTAACTTGTTTATTGTATCACACGGCGGGGCGGCTTGGCAAGGCGCGCATACGGAATAAGATTGTTTCATCCTTGACAAAATCTGTCGATTGTGTTACAGTATCCCACGTCTTTTTGATTATGTTCATATGAACAAATCATTGCTCTTGTTACGAACAAGGAGGTATTCCGATGAAAAAGGGGATTCTCGCCGCTCTGGCGCTCTCGCTTGCTCTGCCGGCCTGCGCGCTGGGTGAGGCAGGCTACACCGCGGGCACGTACTCTGCCGAGGCGCAGGGCATGGAGAGCGCGGTCAAGGTGACGGTCACCGTCAGCGACAGCGCCATCACCGATCTGACCATCGACGTTTCCGGCGAAACCGCGGGGCTGGGCACGGAAGTCGGCGAGCCGCTCAAGGCCGCCATTCTGGAAGTGCAGAGCGCGGATGTGGACGGCGTAGCGGGCGCGACGGTGTCCAGCACCGCCGTCAAGACCGCCGTCAAGGCCTGTCTGGATGAGGCGTCCGGCGCAGCCGCGTGGGATGGCAAATTCACCGCCGGCACGTATACCGCCAGCGCGACGGGCAAGAACGGCCCCGTGACCGTGGAAGTCACGTTCTCTGAGGACGCGATGACCGATATCCAGGTCACCGACCACACCGAAACCTACGGTCTGGGCTACGGCGTCAGCACCGCCCCGATCGACCTGCTGCCGGGCGTGATCCTGACTGCGCAATCCATCGATGTGGACAGCGTGTCCAGCGCGACCGTGACCAGCAACGCCATCAAGGCCGCCGTCGCAGACTGCATCGCGCAGGCGGGCGGCGACGCGCAGGCGCTCAAGTCCGTTGCGGAAAAAGAGCCGGTGCAGGACGCGGTCTATGACGTGGATGTGGTCGTCGTCGGCGCGGGCGCCGCGGGTCTTTCCGCCGCAAACACCGCGCTGGAAGCGGGCGCGAACGTGCTGATTCTGGAAAAGACCGGCGTGACCGGCGGTTCCACCGCGCGCAGCGGCGGCAAGATTCTCGGCGCGGGTACCGAATGGCAGACCGCGCAGGGCTTCACCGATACGCCGGACATGATGTACGACTATCTGATGAGCTTTGACCGCGACGGCATCATGGATGCGGATCTGGTTCGCACCTTCTGCGACAACTCTGCCGAAAACATCCAGTGGCTTGTGGATCGCGGCGTGCAGATGCAGGACGTCGAGCCGATTCACAGCTCCCTGACCCCGTGGCGCGTCCACAACGTCAAGGGTGGCGGCGGCCAGACCAGCGGCCACGGCGGCCAGTTCACCGCCCCGCTGACCAACCTCTACGAGGGCAACGGCGGCAAGATTCTCTATAACTGCACCGCCAACGAGCTGCTGACCGATGAAAGCGGTGCGGTTGTCGGCGTGAAGGGCACGATGGCCGACGGCAGCACCGTCACCGTGAACGCCAAGGGCGTGATTCTCGCGACCGGCGGCTATGCCCACAATGAGGAAATGCTCAGCCGCTACAACGACTTCCTCCCCACCAACATCTACTCCGGCGTGCCAATGACCAACGTCGGCGACGGTCTGGTGATGGCTGAAGCCGTTGGCGCGAAGAACTTTGACGCGCCGGGTCTCCAGCTGGTTTATGTCAGCTATGACTGCTATGTCGGCATCAACGAGGAATCCGGCCTGATCGTGACCAACAAGGGCGAGCGCGTCGTCAACGAGTGGAGCTACCAGTCCCACGTCGCGCAGGCGCTGGCCGATGCGAAGAGCCCCTGCGGCTACTACATCACCGCCGTCAAGAACGGCGCGTGCGTCGAGCCGTACCCGATGCTGGCCTGGGGGGTGACGATGGAGAACGTGCCGCATGCCGCGACCATCGCCGAACTGGCCGAACAGATCGGCATGGACGCTTCCGCGCTGGAAGCGACCGTGACCCGCTACAACGAGCTTTGCGAAAAGGGTGAGGATGAAGACTTCGGCAAGCCCGCCGAGTACATGATTCCGGTCGAGGGCGAAACCTACTACGCCTTCTACATGACGCCCGGCTCCTCCGTCACCTTCGGCGGTCTCCAGATCGACACCGACGCGCACGTGCTGGATACCAACGACCAGCCGATTTCCGGTCTGTATGCCGCGGGCGAAGTCGCCTTCACCGGCCTGTTTGACGCGGAATATCCGTGCTGCGGCATGGCGATCGGTTCCGCCGTGTACTACGGCCGTGTTGCGGCAGCCAATGCCGTCGCAGGCAAGTAATTCTTCCCCCGCTTTTCGGGAGGTCTCTGACGAGGCCTCCTTTTTTGATTTTCTGGGAAATTGCATAAAGTTTGCCCGCATGTATCGAGCTTTGAAACTTTACAGACCGTGGCGAAAAACAGGCGTGCTCAGCCTGCTTTTTGTTATGTTTCCATCGGCTTGACAGTTCCCCCGCGCCGGGTTTACAATAAGAATGGTTTATTTTCGTTTTTGAAAAGGAGCTTTCATGAAAAAATCCACGGTTCAATACATTCTGGCGCTTGTTATCTGCTTCGCCGTCGGGTGCGGCATCGCGCTGGGGCTGAATGCTTACGACAAGAATGCCGAGCGCATCACCCCGATTTCCGGCGGACAGACCATCGATTTTTCGGCCTACGGCTTCACGCTGACCGTGCCGGATGACTTCGCCATGAACGATTACACCACCAACAACGCGGCCGAAGGCGGCAACGCGCTCTTTGCCGGCTGCGCCTACGGCGAAATCGGCGAACTGTATATTTTCTGCTATACCAACGATTCCGGCGACGAACTCCGGCAGTACGGCGAGCAGGAAGTCGTCACCTATTATATGAACGCTGGGGCGACCGACGTTCGCATGCGCACGCTCGGCGGCCGCCGCTTCATCTGCTATCGCGCGACCGTCAACGGGCAGGACGGCGAAGAAACCTGGGATACCTACGAAACCTGGAACGAGGACATTCAGATTTCCTTTGAAACCCGTATGAATCCCGACGACGTTCTGCCGATTCTGGCTACCATTACCTTTACCTCCATCGCACAAACGAACTGACAAGGAGCATATTACATGGCTTTCGCACATCTTCACCTGCATACCGAATACAGCCTGCTGGACGGCGCAAACCGCATCGGCCCACTGCTCGACCGCGTTAAAGAGCTGGGCATGGACGCCTGCGCCATCACCGACCACGGCGTGATGTATGGCGTGGTGGATTTTTATACCGAGGCGAAAAAGCGCGGCATTCACCCGGTCATCGGCTGCGAAGTCTATGTGTGCGAAAATATGGACGACCGCAGCGCCGCCAACGGCATGCGCGCCATGAATCACCTGATTCTGCTGTGCGAAACGCAGGAGGGCTATCAAAACCTGACCAAGCTGGTCAGCGAAGGCTGGACGCGCGGCTTTTATTATCGTCCCCGCGTGGATATGGCGACGCTCAAAAAATACAGCAAGGGCCTGATCGCGTCGAGCGCCTGTTTGTCCGGCAAGCTGGATCGGCTGCTGCTGGACGGTAATTTTGAATCCGCATGCGCCCATGCCCGCGAGATGGAAAGCATTTTCGGCAAGGGGCATTATTTCGTGGAAATCATGGATCACGATTTGGAAGACGAAAAACGCGTCGTGCCGCTGCTCGTGCAGGTCAGCCGCGAAACGGGCATTCCCCTGTTGGCGACAAATGACTGCCACTACCTCCGCCGCGAAGACGCGGACGCGCAGGAAGTGCTCATGTGCATCCAGACCGGCAAGACGCTCGACGATACCAACCGCATGCGCATGGAAACCCGCGAGCTGTACGTCAAGAGCGAAGAGGAAATGCGCAAAGTCTTTCCCGAATACGCCGATGCCATCGAGCGCACGGAGGAAGTTGCCAAGCGCTGTCACGTCGATTTCGTCTTCGGCGAAACCAAGCTGCCCCGTTTCCCCACCGAGGCGGGCGAAACCAGCGAGCATATGTTCCGCCGCCTGTGCGAAAAAGGGCTTGCCGAGCGCTATCAGCCCGTCACGCCGGAAGCACGCGACCGCATGGAATATGAAATCGGCGTGATTTCCAAGATGGGTTACGTCGATTACTTCCTCATTGTCTGGGATTTCATCAACTACGCCCGCAGTCAGGGCATTGTCGTCGGGCCCGGACGCGGTTCGGGTGCCGGCTCCATCGTCGCTTACTGCATGTATATCACCCAGCTCGATCCGCTGCGTTACAGCCTGCTGTTCGAGCGATTTCTCAATCCGGAACGCGTCTCCATGCCGGATATCGACGTGGATTTCTGTTATGAGCGCCGTCAGGAGGTCATCGATTACGTCGCCCGGCGTTACGGCGCGGATCACGTCAGCCAGATCATCACGTTCGGAACGATGAGCGCCCGCGCGGTCGTGCGCGACGTGGGCCGCGTGCTGGGCTATCCATATGCCGAGGTAGACGCCGTTTCCAAATCCATCCCGTTTGAGCTGAACATGACGCTCGCCCGCGCGCTGGAAATTTCGCCGGAACTGAAAAAGAACTATCAGGAGGACGCGCGCGTCAAGCGCCTGATCGACACGAGCCGCGCGCTCGAAGGTCTGCCCCGCCATGCGTCCACCCATGCGGCGGGCGTGCTCATCACCGATAAACCTGTCACCGATTATGTGCCGCTTCAACGCAACGACGAGGTCATCACCACGCAGTTCCCGATGGGCACGATTGAAAAACTCGGTCTGCTCAAGATGGATTTTCTCGGTCTGCGCACGCTGACCGTCATTCGCGACGCGCTCGACCTGATGCGCGACGCAGGCGTGGATATGAAAGCCGAAGACATTCCGCTGGACGACAAGGCCGTCTACGACATGATCTCCGAGGGCGAAACGGACGGCGTGTTCCAGCTTGAATCCGGCGGCATGCGCAGCTTCCTATCCAACATGAAGCCGCAGAATTTTGAAGACATCATCGCCGCCATTTCGCTCTACCGCCCCGGCCCGATGGATTCCATTCCCCGCTATATCGAGGGCAAAAATAACCCGGATGCCATTCACTACCTGCATCCCAAGCTCAAGCCCATTCTGGATGTCACCTATGGCTGCATGGTCTATCAGGAGCAGGTCATGCAGATTGTCCGCGATCTGGCGGGCTATTCGTATGGCCGAAGCGACCTCGTGCGCCGCGCAATGGCAAAAAAGAAGCATGACGTGATGGCCAAGGAGCGCGAAATCTTCATCAACGGTCTGGAAGAGGACGGAAAAATCGTCGTGCCCGGCTGTGTGCGCAACGGCGTGAGCGCCGAAATCGCCAGCCAGCTTTTCGACGAAATGACCGCTTTCGCGTCCTACGCATTCAACAAATCCCATGCGGCGGCTTACGGCGTAGTCGCTGTGCGCACGGGCTGGCTCAAGCGCCACTACCCAGTGCAGTTCTTCGCCGCGCTGCTCAATTCCGTCTCTTCCGACAGTGGCAAGGTTGCAGAATATTCGCAGTACTGCCGCAAGCACGGCATTCCGCTCCTCCCGCCGGATATCAATCAGAGCGTGCGCAAATTCTCCGTCGGCAAAAACGCGGAAGGCGTGAGCGGTATCCGCTTCGGTCTTGGCGCTATCAAGTCCTGCGGCGACAAGGCCATCGATTCCATCATCGAACAGCGCCGCCGGGGCGGCCCGTATAAGGATATCTTTGATTTCTGCACACGCATGGATTCCGAGCAGGTCAACAAGCGCGTCGTCGAATCGCTGATCCTTTCCGGCGCGATGGATTGCACCGGCGCAAAGCGCACGCAGCTGATGGCTGTATACGAACGTGCGCTGGACGGCGCAAACAAAAACCGCCGCAGCAACGTGGCCGGACAGCTGTCTCTCTTTGGCGACGGCCTGCTGGACGAGGTCAAGCCCACGCTGCCCGATATTCCCGAATATAACCTGCGCATGATGCTCAGTCTGGAAAAAAATGTTACCGGATTGTATATTTCCGGCCATCCGCTCGGCGATTACGGCAAGGCGCTCTCCGCGCTGGATATGAACACGGCTCGTCTGGCTGAATTGCTTGAAGCGCCGGATCACGGCCTGTCCTCCGACGGCATGCGCGTCCGCATGGGCGGCATGCTCACCGAGGTGCGCCAGAAAGCAACCAAAGCGGGCAATCTGATGGGCTTCGCTACGCTTGAAGATCTGACCGGAACCATTGAAGCGCTCGTCTTTCCAAAGGTGCTTGAACGCGTCTCTACCGAATTGATGCCCGATACCGCCGTGGTGCTCGGCGGCCGCCTTTCCGTTCGCGAAGAAGAAGACCCCAAGCTGCTACTGGATACCGTCGAACCGCTTTATACCGATGCTGAGCTCAGCCAAATGAGCGATAACGGCGCGCTTTCCCCTGCCATCAAACAGCTTTTGCCAGGCAATACGCTCTATCTGCGTCTGCCCAGCGACAGCGCCATCGGCATGATTCAACCCGTTTTGCAGCGTTTCTCCGGTCCGAAACCCGTCATTCTTTATATCGAAAGCACCGGCGCGAAACTCCGCGCCCCGCAAAACCTCTTCATCTCCCCGACCCAGGAATTGATCGATACGCTTTCGGATATGCTCGGCGCAAAAAATGTCGTTCTGAAATAATCTGGCTTGTCAGCGCGAAGCGAAATTCATCAGGTGTCAGTGAGCGAAGCGTTGCCTGACTCTTGTGAAGTATCTTCTTACTAAACAAAAAGCAGAAGCCCGCAAAGCTTCTGCTTTTTGTTTATTCCCTTTATTTTTCGTAAGTCAGCGTCGGCGCATTCTTATCGAGTTTCGTCACATACACGACATAATCCCGCACAAAGCCATACGTCTTGCCGGAAGCTGTGATGACTTCGTACCATGTTTCTTCCTTCACGCCCGCATATTTGGCCAGAATCTGCAATTCCATGCCATTGCCGAGCTGACGAACCACCTTCGCATTGGCCAGCGGTTCTTCGCGCACATTGGCGGCGCGGTTGGTCGTCGCCTTGCCAATGACCTCCCTGTCCTGCAAATTTTCGGTCGAAGTCTCCGTCGCGGAAGTCGTGCCGCCGTTTGCGCTTTCCGTGCTCGCGTCGCTGTCCAGCGTCACCACGTAATCACGCATATAGCCCACTTTCGTGCCATTTTGCGCCTGCGCCTGATACCAGACGTTGCCCTTCGTATCCGTCAGCTGCTCATAAATGTTGATTTTTGTGCCCTTTTTAAGCTGAACAAGCACTTTGCCGCCCATCGTCTCGCGCAGATTGGCCGCGCGATTGGTCTTGCCCGTCGCAATAACTTCGTTTCCGACGGACGTTTCGGCAGAGACCGTCGTCTCCGACAAATCCGCCGCATCGCTGGCCGTCGTTTTATCGGAAGCGGAAGCCGAAATCTTCGTCGCGGTCGTCACCACGTAATCGCGCATCCAGCCTTCGTCTCGGCTGTCGTCCACAGTCAGATAATACCAGAGCTTGCCCGTGGAATCCGTCTTGGCCTCATGAATGGTGACGCTTTCGCCTTTTTTGATGGTCTTTTTCACCTTTGCGTTGGCCGACGTGTCCGCGCGCAGCTTCGCGTCGCGATTCACCGTGCCCGTTCCGATATTGGCCACGGGCGTAGGCGTCGGTTCCGGTGTCGGACTTGGCGTCGGACTGGGCGACGGCGTAGGTGTGGCTGTCGGTTCCGGCGTCGGGGTCGGCGTGTTGGTCAGGATAATCGGCAGCGGCGTGTCCGTCGGTTCCGGCGTAGGCGTTGGCGTGGGAACAGCCGTCGGTTCCGCCGTTGCGCTCTCCGGTTCCGGCGTTTCAACAGCCGTGTCATCCTGATAACCCGTATCCCAGTCGTCCGTCGCCAGACTACCGTCGCCGTTTTGAATCGGCTCTTCCGTCGCATCGACCGTCGGCCCGAACACGATCGGCGCCGGGATGGTCGTCTGCTCCGGAATGGTATCGACAGACACCGTCGGCTGAACGTTATCCGGCTGGGTTGTCTTCTTGCTGAGCACTGCACGAACGATGACCAGCGCGATCAAAATCACGACCAGCAGCACAATCACAGCGACCAACAGTTTCGCCGTTCCGCCAAAGTTGCCTCCACCCTTGCGCGCGCCTTTTTTCACGCTGGACGACGTATATGCCTCTTCATCGTCATAATCGTCATATGTGTCGTCGTAATCGTCCTCGTATTCATCATCGGAGATATTCTGATAAGGACTGCTGCGCTTCGGCGGATCGAAATCGCCATCCTCGTAATCGCGTTTTCTGGCCATGGTTGTTCCTCCTTAACCCGTGCAGAATTGCCACAGGCATAACTCGATCATTGTATGCAAGCATTATAGAGTTTTTGTCACAGAGTTTCAAGCTTTTTTAACTTTTTCGTCAAAAATTGGCACACGCGGTCAACAAATTTCTTGAAGCTGCACGCATTCAAAACAAAGTCCATTACAAAAAGCCCCGTTCCTCTCCGCTTTTGCGGAAAAGAACGGGGCTTCTGCTTTACGTCAATCCCTACCGGGGACTGTCAGCCGATATTACTCGGCAGCCAGCTTCTTGTAGGTTTCGAGGCGGCGCTTCGCGTCTTCCTCGTTGATCTTGTAAGCTTCCTCAGCCTTGGCCGGGAACAGCTTCGCCAGAGAGGCGTAGCGAACCTCGCCGCGGATGAAGTCCTGATAGTTTTCGGTCGGATCCTTGCTGTCCACGATCAGCGGATTCTTGCCCTGCTCGGCGAGCTCCGGATTGTAGCGGTACAGCGGCCAGTAACCGCAGGCCACAGCGCGCTTGATTTCCATCTGCGCGTGCGCCATGTTGATGCCGTGGTTGATGCACGGCGCATAGGCGATGATCAGGGACGGGCCATGATAAGCCTCGGCCTCGTTCATGGCCTTCAGCAGCTGAGCCGGGTTCGCGCTCATGGCGACGGTCGCAACGTACACATAGCCGTAAGACATCGCCATCATGCCCAGATCCTTCTTGCGGGTCTTCTTGCCGGAGGCAGCGAACTTCGCAATGGAGCCGGTCGGGGTGGACTTGGAAGCCTGTCCGCCGGTGTTGGAGTACACCTCGGTATCCAGAACGAGCACGTTGACATCCTCGCCCTGTGCCAGCACGTGGTCAACTCCGCCGTAGCCGATGTCGTAGGCCCAGCCGTCGCCGCCGAAGATCCACTGGCTCTTCTTGATCATCATGTCCTTCATGGACGCGATTTCCTTGCAGAGGTCGCTGTCGCAGCCCTCAACAAGCGCAGCCAGCTTCGCGGAAGCGGCCTTGCTCGCCTCGCCGTCGTTCATCGCGGCCAGCCAGGCTTCGCAGGTCTCCTTCGCTTCGCCCTCAACCTGACCGGCCAGCTCGGTGACGAGCTCAGCCAGCTTGGCGCGGCGCTGCGTGGTCGCCAGGTTCATGCCGAAGCCGAACTCAGCGTTATCCTCGAACAGGGAGTTCGCCCAAGCCGGGCCCTGACCCTTATCGTTCTTGGTGTACGGAACGGTCGGAGCGCTGCCGCCATAGATGGAGGAGCAGCCCGTCGCGTTGGCAACCATCATGCGGTCGCCGAACAGCTGGGTAACGAGCTTGACGTACGGGGTCTCGCCGCAGCCGGCGCAGGCGCCGGAGAACTCAAACAGCGGCTTGAGGAACTGGCTCTCCTTGACGTTCGCCTTGTTGAGGATCGTGGAATCGACCTCCGGGATCGTCTGAGCATACTCCCAGTTCGCCTCTTCAGCCTTCTGCTCGGAGAGCGGCTCCATGGTCAGGCACTTGCCCAGGCAGACATCGACGCAGTTGCCGCAGCCGGTGCAGTCCAGCGGAGAAACCTGAATACGGAACGCCTTGCCGGCGAACTGCTTGCCCAGCGCCTTCTTGGTGACAAAGGACTCCGGAGCGGTGCCCTCGTCCACGAGGTACGGACGGATCGCGGCATGCGGGCAGACCAGCGAGCACAGGTTACACTGCACACACTTGGTCACGTCCCAAGCCGGAACCTTCACGGCGATGCCGCGCTTCTCGTACTTGGTGGTGCCGGTCGGCACAACGCCGTCAGCCGCAATCGCGGAAACCGGCAGCTTGTCGCCTTCCTGAGCGAGGATCGGCTTGACGAAGTTCTTATAGTACTCGTCGCCCTTAACCTGCATCGCAACAGCGCCGGTCGTGGCATTCGCCCACTCGGCCGGGACCTTCACCTCGCGCAGGCCGGAGATCGCGATATCGATCGCATCCCAGTTCTTCTGCACGACGGCGTCGCCCTTCTTGCCGTAGGTCTTCTTGGCATACGCCTTCATGTACTCGTCAGCCTGCTCGTACGGGATGACGTCGGCCAGCTTGAAGAACGCGGCCTGCATGATGGTGTTGATGCGGTTGCCCATGCCGACCTTCGCCGCCAGATCAATGGCGTCGATGGCATAGAACTTGATGTGCTTCTTAGCGAGCTGCTGCTTCATGGAAGCCGGCAGGTTCGCATCGAGCTCTTCATCGCTCCACTGGCAGTTGAGCAGGAACGTGCCGCCATCCTTCAGGGTGGAGAGCATGTCGTACTGCGTCACATACGCCGGGTTGTGGCAGGCGGTGAAGTCAGCCGCGTCGATCTGATACGGAGACTGGATCGGCGTCTTGCCGAAGCGCAGGTGAGAAACCGTCAGACCGCCGGACTTCTTGGAGTCGTAAGCGAAGTACGCCTGAGCGTACATATCGGTGTGATCGCCGATGATCTTGATGGAGTTCTTGTTCGCGCCGACGGTGCCGTCGGAGCCGAGGCCGTAGAACTTGCAGCTGATGGCGCCGGCCGGAGCGGCGTTGAAGATCTCGCCGGTCGGCAGGCTGGTGTTGGTCACATCATCCACAATGCCGACGGTGAAGTGGTTCTTCGGCGCGTCGAGCTTGAGGTTGTCGAACACAGCCTTGACGTGGGTCGGCGTGAACTCCTTGGAGCCCAGGCCGTAACGGCCGCCGACGATCTCGATCTTGCGTCCTTCCTCGGTGAGGGCGGCGCAGACGTCGAGGTAGAGCGGCTCGCCCAGGGAGCCGGACTCCTTGGTGCGGTCGAGCACGGCAATGCGCTTGCAGGTCGCCGGGATGGCGTCCACGAAACGCTTGGTGCAGAACGGACGATACAGGTGAACGCTCACCAGACCGACCTTCTCGCCCATCTCGTTGAGCTTGTTGACAGCCTCGGTCGCAACGTCGCAGCCGGAGCCCATCGCCACGATGACATACTCCGCATCCGGAGCGCCGACGTAGTCAAACGGCTTGTGCGGACGACCGGTGATCTTGCCAACCTCGTCCATGACCTCTTCCACAATCGCCGGGACGGCGTTGTAGTACTTGTTGCCAGCCTCGCGGCCCTGGAAGTAGATATCCGGGTTCTGCGCGGTGCCGCCGAGGGTCGGATGATCCGGATTCAGCGCGCGGGCGCGGAACTCGGCAACCTTCTCAGCCGGGAGCAGCTTGGCCATGTCCTCATAGGCAATCTCGTCGATCTTCTGAATCTCGTGAGAGGTACGGAAGCCGTCGAAGAAGTGCAGGAACGGCACGGAGCTCTTCAGCGTGGCGACATGGGCGACGAGCGCCATGTCCTCCGCCTCCTGAACGGAGTTGGAAGCCAGCATCGCGAAGCCGGTCTGACGGCAGGCCATCACGTCGGAATGGTCGCCGAAGATGGACAGCGCATGGTAAGCCAGCGCACGGGCGCTCACGTGGAAGACGCAGGGCAGCAGCTCGCCGGCGATCTTGTACATGTTCGGGATCATCAGCAGCAGGCCCTGAGACGCGGTGAACGTCGTGGTGAGCGCGCCGGCCTTCAAAGAGCCGTGCACGGCACCGGCAGCGCCGGCTTCGGACTGCATCTCAGCGATGCGGACCGTCTGACCAAAAAGATTCTTGCGATCGTGCGCAGCCCAGTCGTCCGCGACTTCCGCCATCGGGGAAGACGGGGTGATCGGGTAGATCGCTGCCACTTCGCTGAACGCATAAGCGACGTGGCTGACAGCGGTATTGCCGTCAACGGTCATTTTCTTAGCCATTGGTAAAAACCTCCCTATGTGAATCAAGGTTGAACGCCTCTGTGAGAAGCCCGCCCGCGCAGGGATCGTCGCAAACGGACATTTCTCGACGTTTTCTATTATAGTCTTTCGGCAATTTAATGTCAACCGCGGCAGGAAAATTCGCGCTGTTTTTGAGCACATTTTGGCGCTTATGGAAGAAATTACGCTTTCCTTATGTCCTCTGCACACAACGTCGGACAACTTTCACCTCTCCGCCGCGCTTTTTCCTTGACATTCTTCCCGCTTCTTTGTACAATCGTTTCTGTACGCTTCGTTTAGCGGCGTTTCCGATTTATATACAAAGGCGGATGTAACATGGTCTTTCAAAACGTCCCCCGCGTCAGGCGGTGCGCATTCTGGACGGTTGTTTTTTCGTTTTTGGCCTACGGCTATCGCTTTTTCTCAGCGGGTTTCGGCGGCGACGCCGCGCTGGTTTCCCTGTCGGGGCAGGCCGCGTATCAGGCCTCTCTCGGCCGCTTTTTACAGCCGGTTTACTGGCTGATTCGGGGCAGTCTGGTCGTTCCCAGCGTTGTCGGGCTGTTCACCACGGTCTTTCTGTTTCTCTCCTGCTGGCTCATTGCGAATCTGTTCGGCCTGAATCGGACGCGCGACATCGCGCTGCTCAGCGGCCTGCTGGTCACGCATGAAACCCTCGTCGTTTCGGGCGCGACCTATCTGCCGTGGATGGACGTTTACGCCCTGTCGCTTTTCTTTGCCGTGCTGGGCGCTTATCTTCTCATGTCCGGCGGCCGCCGCGCATGGCTCAGCCCCGTATTTTTCTTTCTGTCGCTTGGCTTATATCAAAGCTACCTGCCCTGTGCGGCAGCGCTCATGATCCTCGCGCTGGCGCGGCAAACGCTGGATGGCAAGCGTCCCGGCCATGTTTTTGCGCGGGGCTGTCTGGCCTGTCTGTCCATTCTGGCTGGCCTTCTGCTCTACGCCCTCGTTCTTGCGGGCGTGCTGTCGCTGACCGGCAACAACGCTTCTTTCGCCTATAACGGCGTGGGTTCGCTCGGCTCGTTCGATTTTTCGAGCATTCCGCGCTATCTGGCGGATACCGTGCTCACGCCGATCCGTTTTCTGTTTATCCCCGATTCGGGTGCAATTCCGTCGCATGCGTCGTCGATTTCGCCTTATCTGAATTGGGCGCTGCTCCTGCTGGGGCTGATTCTGCTGTTTATCCGCGCAAAACGTCTGCGTCTCGGCGGCCAGGCAATGCTGCTTCTGCTCGTCTGCCTGCTGGTACCGGGCTGCAACTTCGTCCAGTTCATCTGGCAGGGCGTCATCAGCGGCCTGACCATCTATGCCTACGTTTTCTTCGACGTCGCCGTGCTGCTGCTGGCTTCATCCGCGCTGAAAACGGATGCTTTCCCTGCCCGCGCCGCCGCAAGAGGCGCTCAGCTGCTGCTTTGTCTCGTCATCCTGCAAAACGTCCCGCTTTCCAATCAGCTCTGCGTGAAACGCGATCTGGAATTATCCTCCACGCTGTCCGCATTCACCCGCATTCTGGATCAGGCCGAGCAGACGAAGGGCTATGTGCCCGGCGAAACGCCCGTCGTGGTCGTCGGCATGCTCCCCTCTTCGAGCGTCTCCATGGAACGGCCAGGGTTTGAATCGCTGGCCGATCATCAGGGCGTTCGTTACACCTATGCCGCCGCCTATGAGGATGCCAATGCCTGGTATCTGCGCATGATTCTCGGCTCGCGCGTTCAGCTCGTTGAGGACAGCGTCATGCGCGCCCTCTCCGATTCGCCCGAAGCGCAGGCCATGCCGTGTTTCCCCAGCGAAGGTTTCTGCCAAATGATCGACGGCATGCTCTATATCCGGCTCAGTTGATTTTCCGCATTTGAGGAGTGAATACATATGAACCTGTCCACCGTTTTCCCCGGCGCAAGCCCGAAGGCGCTGCGCAAAACCGCCGTGCTGGCCCTGATTCTGGCGCTTGCCGCGCACGGTTTCTGTTTCTTCAACCTGACCTATTCCGGCGAATCCGTGATGCTCAACGCCGCCAAGGGCAGCGCTTCGCAGATTGCCTCCGGCGCATTCCTCATGCCGCTGTATTGGCGTGTGCGCGGGGCGATCAGCGCGCCGCTTTGGGTCGGTCTGCTGAGCAGCTGCTATCTCTCGCTGACGGTCGTTCTCCTGTGCGGGCTGCTCGGCCTCGCTTCGCCTTATCTGATTGCGATGCTTGCGGGTTCGGTCGTGCTTTCGCCGTCCGTGCTCTCCATCTTTGCCGGGTCGATTCACACCGCCGACGCAGCGTTTCTCGCGTTTCTCCTCGCCTCGTGCGCCGCTGTCTTCTGTCTGCGCGTGCGCGCGGGTACGCTGCTGGGCGCGCTGCTTCTGGCCGCCGCTCAGGCGCTGGATCGTTCATCTCTCTCCTTCTTTCTCGGCGTATCGGCGATTTGTCTGATTCAGTCCCTGCTGAAAGCGGACGAATCCGCGCGCGCGCTCGTCGGCCGCGTCCTCCGCATTCTGCTCTGCGCCGCGCTCAGCATGGCGGTGTATCTGGGCGGCTTTATGCTTTTCCTCCACCGCGCCGGGCTTGACCGCGAAGCCGCGCTTCAGGCTCCGGCAGGCAAAACCGTTGTCGGCGCATGGCTCTATCCCCTCGCGCTGCTCTTCAAGCCGCTGACGATCTATGCGCATGTCGGCGCGGTGCTCCACGCTTTGCTGATCGCGCTGGGCGCGTTTGCTCTGCTTCGGCTTCTTCCGAAAATGAAAGGCCGCGTGCCCGCGCTGGCGCTGCTGCTTCTGGTTTTCCCTCTGCTTGTCAATCTGCCCGCCTATTCCACGCGGCTTGCCGCGCAGACGAGCATGCCCTACGTGCTGCTAGACGCGCTGCTCATCGTGCTGCTGCAAGCCGCGTTTGAATCCTCCGTGGACGAGCGCCACCTGGCTTACCGCGCCGGCACGGTCATGCTCGGCGTTTCGCTGCTGGGCACGACGATCTTCGCCAATCAGGTCTACCTGAAAAAAACGCTGGAATTTGATTCCACGCTGTCCGTGATGACGCGCGTCATTGCCCGCGCCGAAGCCGTTCCGGCCTTTAAGCCCGGCGAAACGCCCGTCGCGCTCGTCGGCTCGATTGAAGATTCCGAACTTTCCGTCGTACACGAGGGATTTGAAAAGCTCGACGCGCTGGACGCGGCGGCAAACAACTTTGCCGCGACGGATGATACCGGCAATATCTGGTATACCTGGGAAGTGCTGGGCTATCCGTTCAGCCTGGTGGATGCTTACACCCTCGGCCAGCTTGAGCAGCGCGACGATGTGCAGGCCATGCCCGCGTTCCCCGCGCAGGACTGCTGCCGGATGATCGACGGCACGCTGGTCGTCAAACTCAGCGACATCTAAGTCAGGAGGTTTTCGGAATGAATCTGACTTTCGGCCGCTGCCGCGATATCAACGGCCCGTTGATGGAGGCCGCTTTGGCCCTGTATCGTTCCAGTTTTCCCGCTCACGAGCTGCGTCTTCCGCCGGATCAGCGCGACGTGATGGGCGATCCCCTTTATCACTTTGATATGTGCCTGCTGGATGGCGCGCTTGCGGGCCTGATTCTCTATTGGGATTTCGGCACATACATCTATGTCGAGCATTTCTGCGTCGAACCGTCGCTTCGCGGTCACGGTTTGGGCACGCTGATTCTCGCCGAGCTGGCCAGGCAGAACAAGACGATCATTCTGGAAATCGATCCGCTTGTCGATGACGCATCCGTCCGCCGTAAGGGCTTTTACGAGCGCTGCGGCTATGTCGCCAATGCCTTTGCGCACGTCCATCCGCCGTATCAGGCCGCCAACCGCGGCCACGAGCTGATTGTCATGAGTTATCCGCACGCGATTTCTCAATCGGAATTTGATTCCTTTACGCTCGATCTTGGCGAAAAGGTCATGAAATACAGCGAGGGAAAGCGAAACGCTTGAAACTCCGTTTTGAGTTCCCCCACTTCTTTCATTTCGCAACAAAAAGCAGGAGTGCGCAGGGCGCGTCCGATTTTTGCTGCGAATTTGTTTCTTCTCTTTCACAGAAATCATAAAACGCGATGTTTCAACTGCCGAATCGGCAGTGTACATCGCGTTTTTTTTATGATATTTCAATATCGAGAGGATTCGGCCTTCCTCCTTGAGGGACGTTTGAAATCGTTACCGCCTGTGGCCGGACTCAAACGATAGAAAACGCCGAAGGTTGGCACGCCGCAGGCGCGACGGAAGGCGTTAATACGCCACCGTTTCCCCGACGCTGATTCCATCGAGAATCTGCGTCGTATCGTCGGTCATGATGCCGATTTCCACATGCCGGGTTTCTCCGTTTTCCAGCGTCACAAAGTAGCCTGCGTCGTCCTTTTGCAGCGCGTCCGTCGGAATCGTCGTCGCTTCTTCCGCCGTATCGACGATGATTTCGCCGGAGACGTTCATGCCGCCCTTAACGCGCGCATCTTCGCCGAGGATGGCCACGGTCACGTCGTAGGTCGTCACGCTGGCGCTGGTGTCGCCCAGCGGCGCAATCTTCTGCACCGTGCCGCTCAATTCCGCGTCGTCCAGCGCATCGACGGAGAGCCGCACCTCCTGCCCCGGCTGAACAGAGAGAATGTCCAGTTCGTCCACAGCCAGTGTGAGCGTCAGACCCGCGCCGTCCTCGACAATGCTCATCAGCTTTGTTCCATCCGTCACGTCGTCGCCCTTATCTGCATCCAACGTCGCCACAACGCCGTCGCACGGCGCGGTAACGGTCAGCGCGTCCCGCTTTTCATAGGCTGTTTCCAGCGAAACCAGCGCCTTATCGTAGTCGCGCAGCACAGACGCGTTATCCAGATACAGCGGAATTTCGTCCCACTCGATGCGCGCCAGCGCGTCGTAACGGCTGCAACGGTCGCCCACTTTCACCAGCAGACCCTTGATCGTGCCGCCGTAAGCGGAAACGGCCATCGGTTTGTTGATTTCAAGCGTGCCCTCGCCGATCGTCTCCCCGTCCTGCGCATACACCGTCACGGGGATGTCCATATCGTATTCGTCGCTGCCGACCTCGACCGTCGCCTCCGTGCCACGCCGGGTCAAGCTGACGACCGTGCCCGTCGTCTCCACATTACCGCCTTTGACGATGACCGTCTGCCCCAGTTCAAGCGCCTCGCCCGAAAGGCCGCTCAGCTCCACCTTCATCTTTCCGTCGGTGGAAATCATCATCACCGCGCCATACTGCCGATAGACAGCCAACGCGTCGTCGCCTTTTTCGATGTAAATCGCCTTAATCAAACCGTCGGCAGGCGCTCGAATCGTGATTTCGTTGGAGAATTGGCCCAGAAGCGGTTCCCACGTGTTCACATCGTAACGCAGATCGCCGTCCTCGTCATAGAGTTCTTGATAGACATACTGCGTATGCGTCTGCGTAGCGCGCACTTCCTGCTGTGCGGTCTGCAAATCATATTCCAATTGCTCAATGTCTGCGTCCAGCTCGTCGTTTTCCAGCCTGGCCACGATATCCCCGGCTTTCACGCTGTCGCCGACTTCAACCGTGTAGGCTGCAAGCGTGCCGTCCGTCCGAGCGTATACGCCGGGCTGGCTGGCGGGCTGCACCTCGCCCAAACCGAATACGGTCTTTTCAATCGTGCCGAGTGTCGCGGTCGCGATCCGTTTTTCCGTTTGCGGCGCGTTATCCGCCGCTTCGCCGTTCATCTGCGGCAGAATGACGAACGCCGCCGCCGTGCCGAGCGCTGCCGCCAGCGCCAGAAAGACCGCCGTGCGGACGGCCCGCTTTCTGGCCCGTTTTTTCCTCAGCGCCTGTCTTGCGGCGCTCTCTCTTTGTTCCATGTGCCGCCTCCCATGCGCTTAGTCATAGTGCAGCGCGTCAATCGGCTTGAGCTTGCTGGCCTTGTTGGCCGGATACAGGCCGAAAATCACGCCGACCGCCATCGAGAATCCAATCGCCAGTTCCGCAACGCCCGCGCTCATCGTCAGTGTCATGCCCAGCGCGTCCTCCAGCACCCGCATCAGCAGGTAGCCAAATCCCAAGCCGAGCAGGCCGCCCATGCCGGAAATGACGATGGACTCGATCAGAAATTGCAGCAGGATGTTCCTGCGCTTCGCGCCGATGGCTTTGCGAATGCCGATTTCCCGCGTGCGTTCCGTCACCGACACGAGCATGATGTTCATGATGCCGATGCCGCCGACCAGCAGCGAAATGCCCGCAATGCCGCCCAGCATCAGCGACAGTGTGCTGGCCGTCTCGTTGGCAGTTTCAAGCATTTGCGTCTGATTCATGACCGAATAGGTGCTGTCATTCTGATATTTTTTATAGAGGAAGTTTTCTACAACCTCCTGCGCCGCGTCCACGCTGGCGGAATCGACGGCGGAGATGTAAATCGAGGAGATCGTCGTCGAATCGAGCATGCGCTGTGCCAGCGTGAACGGCAGAATCAGCGAATCATCCGAACTGCCGCCCATCGACGTGCCTTTGCTTTCCAGCACGCCGACGATCTTGAACTTGCGGCCGTCGATGTGCAGCGTGTTGCCGACCACATTCGTGTTGCCGAAGAGATCTTCCGCCAGATCCGGGCCGATGACACACACGGCGCTTCGGTTGTCCACGTCCGCATCGATGATGTATCGGCCGCTCTGCACGCCCTGATTGACGATCTTCGCGTAGGCCGGGAGCACGCCCATCACCGTCGCGCTGGTGTTGGTGCTGCCAGCCTTGACCGTCAGGCTGCCGCTCGTCGTCGGAGAGACATACTGAATGGAATCGTCATCCTCCAGCGCGAGAATGTCGTCGAGTTTCAAAATGACCGTGCCCTTGGAGGAACTGCCGCCGCCAAATCCGCCGAATCCGCCCGGCATGCCCATGCCCACGCGCCGCGTCTGGATGGACACGGTGAGCAGGTTGGTGCCCATGGAAGAAATCGATTCCGTGACGGAGGCCGTTGTGCCCTGGCCGATGGCGATCAGCACGATGACGCTCATCACGCCGATGATCACGCCCAGCATCGTCAGAAACGCGCGCACCTTATTGCCGGATATCGCCTTGAAGGCCATGGAGACCGTCTGCGTGAGCTGCATTAGATCACTACCTCGTTTTCATCCGCCGGTTCGAGCACGCGCCCGTCGTGGATGTGGATGGCGCGCGGGGTCTGCGCGGCAATCTTCGCGTCGTGCGTGATGAGCACGATGGTGTTGCCTGCCTCATGCAGCTCGTGGAACAGGCGCATCACGTCCGCGCCGGTGCGCGAATCGAGGTTGCCCGTCGGTTCGTCCGCCAGCAGCAGCGAGGGATGTCCCGCCAGCGCCCGCGCAATCGCGACGCGCTGCTGCTGGCCTCCGGAAAGCTCGGTCGGCTTGTGATCCATGCGGTCAAGCAGGCCGACGCGTTCGAGCACCTCCTCGCTGCGGGCATGGCGCTTTCTGGCGCTCATTCCCTGATAAATCAGCGGCAGCTCGACGTTTTCCTGTGCCGTCAGCTTGGGCAGCAAGTTAAACTGCTGAAAGATAAACCCGATTTTACGCCCGCGGATGTCCGCCAGCTCGTCTTCGGAATAATCGTCGATTTCCTGGCCGTCGAGGTAATACGTGCCCTCGTCCGCCGTATCCAGACAGCCGATGATATTCATCAGCGTCGATTTGCCGGAACCGGAAGGGCCGATGATGGAGACGAATTCATGCGGTTTGATGTGGATATCCACGCCGTCCAGCGCGGCCAACACGGAATCGCCCATGTGATATTCCTTACGGATTCCCTGCATTCTGATCATCCGTATTCCCTCCTTAGAAGCCGCCGGGGCCGCCGCCCATGCCGCCGTTTCCGCCGCGGTTGCCACCACGGTCTCCGCCATTACCACCGCCCATGTTCATCATACCCATCATCATGCCGGATGAGGAATCCGAGCTGCTGCCGGTGTAGAGCACGATATCGCCCTCCGACACGCCGGAGAGAATTTCGACATAATCGTCGTTCTGCATGCCTGTCTCCACCTTGACCAGCGAACCGCTGACCTGCTGCGTATCGTTGTTCACGCCTTCATAGAGCCACGCTTTCACCGCGGCGACGGCTTTGGTGAACGCGTTGCCGCTCTCCTGTTCGGTCTGCTGCGCCGCAAAGTCGCCACGCCCGCGCCACTGAGCGGTTTCACCGCTGTCCGATGTTTCAGCCGTGTCGCCCGTCGCATCGGTCGGCGCGCCGTCCGGCGGGGTCATACCGCCGAAATCCGCATTATCCGGCAGCGTCATGCCCCCAAAGTCCGGCATGGCCGCCATCTGTCCGTCGCCGTTTTCCACCATCAGGTACGTCGCGTCGCCAATGGTCATCAGCGCTTCGACCGGCACATACAGCGTGTCGCCCGTCGAAGCCACTGTGATTTCGCCCGTCGCGTTCATGCCCGATCGGACGCCGCTTCCCGCCGCGTCGAATGTCAGCTCCACGTCGTAGGTCGTCACACCGCCGGAGTTGCTACCGACCGGCGCGATTTTGTAAACCTCACCGTCCATCTCCGCGTCGGAGAGCGCATCCACCGTGATCTTGACCTTCTGGCCGATGGCGACTTCCACCACGTCCAGCTCATCCACGGCGATGGTCAGGTTCATATCTTCGCCTTCCAGAATCGATCCGATGAGCGCGCCGTTTGTGATTTCGTCGCCTTCGCTGACATTAAGCGTGGCGATCGTGCCGTCGCACGGCGCAATCACAATCAGGTTTTCACGCTGCTCTTTGGCCTCTTCCAGCGACTTGTTGGCCGTTTCGCGCTGCAAGCGCAGATTTTCAAGTTTGAGCGTAATCGGAGAATCCGTCAGTTTGAAAAGCGTTTCGCCGCGCTTGACGTTCTTGCCCACTTCCGCGTGTACGCTTTCAATCGTGCCGCCGTAGGAAGAAACCGCCATCGGCTTGTTGACTTCCAGCGTGGCCGTGCCAAGCGTCACGCCGTCCATCGTCGCCACGGCGACGGATGCGCCCATCGGCAGACTGTCGTCCTGGATGGTAAGGGTCAGGGACGTTCCCTGCCGCGTCAGGTCTACGACCGTGCCTTCCGCCGTGAAATCCTCGCCCGTCACGGTCAGCTTGTCGTTCAGCGCCACGCCTGCGGAAGCATCCACATCACTGAGTTCCACCTTCATGCGTCCATCCGTGGAGATGATCGCCAGCGCGCCTTCCCGGCGGAACACCGCCAGCGCGTCATCGCCTACGCCCGCGTAAATCGCCATCACGCGGCCTGCCGCCGGGGCTTCCACGGCCGTCACCTTCGAGCCGACGCCCGTATCCAGAATGGTGTCGTCCAGCTCCCAGAGGTCAAATTCCAAATCCGTGATCTCGTCATCCAAATCGGCGTTGGTCAGCACGGCGAGAATGTCGCCCGCTTTCACTTCGTCGCCGACGCTCACGCGCAGATCGGTCAGCGTGCCGTCCGCGCCCGCGAGCACATTTGTCTGATTGCGCGCGGAGGTCGTGCCTGTGCCGTAAACGGTTTCCTCCATCGCGCCGCGGGTCACAACCGCGCGGGAATAGCTCTCGCTGTCGCTGCTTTCCGCCTGTTTCTGAATATAGGCCTTGAGGCCAAACAGCCCCGCGCCGGCGATAACAGCCAGCACGACGACGGTTCTCACCGTTTTGCGGACGATTCTGCCCGCTTTACCGCGCTTTTTCTTTTTCGTTCTGCGCGCGGGCTGCGTCACGTTCTGCTCCGGTTCATGCGTATCCTTTTCACTCATGAAATCCATCCTCCCGATTCGTAATGATCGACTACGGCTGTCATTTTACTGGCATTTCATGGCAGAAATATGAACCCATTGAATCGTTTCGGCAAACAAAAAGGGCGTTTCCCTCCATAATTGGAGAAAAACGTCCTTTGTTTTTCATTTGTCCGGCGCTTCAGCCTTCCGCGCTTTCCAGCGACACATCCTTGAGCGCAAACCCCAGCGCGTCGCAGGAAACCAAGTCATAACGCACCCCGCGGTAATTCCCGCTGAAGCCGCGCTGCACGCTCTGCCCGTGCAGATGGCCGTAGACACACCGCTTTACGCCGTATTCGCTCAGCAGACGCGTGAACTCCGTCCCCTGACGCAGCGTCTCCGGCAGCAGCGGCGGATAGTGCATCATTGCAAAGATCGGCCGTCCGTCCGCCATGCGCGCTGCGTCTTTGAGGGACATTTCCAGCCTCATGGCCTCGCGCCGATAGAGCTTTTCATCCTGCGCCGTCGCGTTCTGCCCCAGCGGAATCGTCCATCCCCGCGTGCCGCAGAACACGCACGTTCCGGCGTCAAAAGCGTCGTTTTGCACGGCGTGCATATTTTCCGGCAGGCACGCGCGCAGTTGGCTAAGCGAAGACCACCAAAAATCGTGGTTGCCGCGCAGCAGCAGAATCGTGCCCGGCAGTTTGGCAATGTCGCGCAGATCGCTCAGCGCGTCGCCCAGCTGCATCGCCCAGGAAATATCCCCCGGAATCAGCACGATATCCTCCGGCTTTACGCGGCTGCGCCAGTCCGCGCAGATGCGCTCAAAATGATGTTCCCAATGCGAGCCGAAAACGTCCATCGGCTTTTTGTCTCCGCCCGGCAGATGCAAATCGCCGATTGCAAAAATGCTCACCCTTCACCTCTTGCGCAGCGCTCAGGAATCCTCGTCCTCATCCTCGTCGTCGTCTTCCGCTTCCTTGCTCTTTTCCTCTTCCAGAGAAATCTGTTCGCCGATCTCTTCCGGCATATCTTCCGGCATGCCGCCCAGCTCGATTTCATCCATTTCGGAAACGTCCTCCATGCCGAGGCTGACCTCGCCGGTTTCCGACTCTTCCATTTCGTCGTCGCGGCGGCTGCCCTGCTGCTGGGTCATTTCCTTGTAGCACGCATAGCAGACATCCTTGCCCGGCATCACCGGGTTTTCGTTGCAGATTGAGCAAAGTTCAAAGGGATCGTTGTGCGATTCGCCCTTCATTTCACGCTTGCAGACGGAGCAGTACTGCTCCTCTTCACGGATGTAATTGAGTTCACATCTGGGACACTTGATAAAGCCCATAGGCCATCCTCCTGATACCTTACCGATATTTTCCTTGGCAGCCGCCTGCCAGATTGCTTGCTTTCCGCGCCGTGCCTCCGCTATACTGCCTACGGCGCATCCCCCAACCCGCGTCTATCGCTTATGAAGGAGGAACACCCATGACAACGTTTCGGAGTTTGTGCATTCATAAGGCCGTCGCCGCGCTTGCGGCGCTGACCCTTGCCTTCGCGCTTCCCGCGGGCAGGGCCATGGCGGCATCCACATTCGAGGCACATTATACAACAGCTTCTGTGACTTCGCAAGAGCAAATAGCAGGAAATCTGCTGAATTTGGATCGTTCAAATTATAATCTGCCCGGATTGACGATCGTCCCGGCGCTCAGCCGCATCGCGCGTCTGAAATCCGAGGATATGCGCGACAATCAGTATTTCGCGCACACCTCCCCGACATACGGCGACGTGCGCAGCATGCTCACAAAAATGGGCTATGCTTACACTGTGGCCGGGGAGAACATCGCCCATCATGCGACGATTGAAAAAGCGCAGGCCGCGCTGATTTCCTCGCCCGGCCACCGGCGCAATATTTTAAGCACGGGCTATACCAAGGTCGGCATCGGCGTGGCGCTGGATCAAAACGGCTATGTTTATCTGACCCAGATTTTCTGCCGCTGATCGTCTCCGCGTTCCAGCCGCTCCCACACGGTTTTCGCCTGTTTCAGCGCTCCGCGCGGCGCGCGTTCGCCCGCGGGCAGCATGGCGGCCTCCAGCGGCTCAAGCGCGGCCCTGAAAACGACGTTCCCGGCATTCCATCCGGCTTGCGGTTTGCGTTTCATACAAAATCCCTCCCGCATCATCGTATGCGGCGAGGGATTTTCTGCGTGAACGAACGCCGTCAATCGGCTTGCGCAAAGAGGGCGGCAGCCGAATGTATAACGGAAGGATTCCTCATTTCTCCGTCAGCGCCAGCATCAGCCGATCCAGCGCCGCTTCTTCTCTCACTGCACCGCGCTTGATGTCAAAATCCGTGCTGACGCAAAGCTCCATCTGCCGTTTCAGCTGTTCGGCGCTTCTGCGCCCCGCCCTCCGGGTCAGCTGGCCCAGCGCGAAGGGCGGCACGCCCAGCGCCTTGGCCATCTGCGGCTGGGGCATGCGGCTTTCCTGCATGTCCTTGACATACATCATCTGGCGGTACTGCCGCGTAATCAGCGCCAGCACGCCGATGCGCTGCTCGCCGCTTTCCAGCAGCACATTCAGCAGCGAAAACGCGCGTTCCGCCTGCCCATCCACCAGCGCATCCACCATGGCGAACACGGTACATTCAGCGGTGTGCGTCGCAATCTGCTCCACGTCTTCCGCCGTGATGGTTTCCCGATCGCCGACATAGGCCGCCAGCTTCTGCAATTCGCCGCTGAGCATCGTCAAATCGCGTCCGCTGGTAAAGGCCAGCCGGGCGCAGGTGTTCGCGTCCATCTTTTTGCCGAAGGGGCGGAGCGTCTGATTCATCCACTGCGTCAGCCGCGCGTCGCTCAGCGCGTCAAAGGAAACTGCGCCCGGCAGTTTCATCAGCGTCTGGCAGAGTTTTTTGCGCTTGTCCGGCGTTTCGCACTCAAAGACGAGGCAGGTGCTCGGCGGCACGCGCCCGATGTAATCGCAGAGCGTCTTGCTTTCCTGCGCTTCGTCCTTGGCCTTGCCGCTTTCAAGCAGCGCCAGCCCCTGCACGATCACCAGCCGCCAGTCGCCCATCATCGGCAGGGTTTCGCAGTTTTCCACAATCTGCTGTGCCGTCGGGCTCTGCATAAACGTGCAGTTCATGGCTTCCAGTCCCGGCATCAGCAGCTTTTTTTGCAGCGTCGCTAGCGCGCTTTTGCGGATGTATGCCTCCGGTCCATAGAACAGATACACGTTGCGCACCGTTCCGGCCTTGAACTCGTCAAAGAACGCCCATTGATCCATCGTCGTTCACCACCATTCCGGGATTGCGCGTCAGCCTGCCGCGCATGCACAGCCCTCCGCTCAGTTCGTCCAGCTGCTCGCCGTCAAAAAAGAAGATCACGCTCTGCTGGCTCCGCCCCTGCGTCATCGTATTGACCATCGAATAGACCTTCTCGCGCGCCGCGTCTCCATCCAGCGTTTGCAGCCACGCGGCAAAGCCGCCCGACAGGTTGACGACCACATTTTTCGCTTCCGTCGATACCGCGAGAATATCCGCCGCAGAAACCGCGTCCTCGTTCCAGCGCGCGATCAGCGTTTCCAGCCGGGCGCGCGTCTGATTTTGTTCGCTTTCCCGCATCAGGCAGCGCGCACGGATCAGCTTGCCGCTCTGTTCCGCCCCGTCGTAGACGATGACCGGCGCGCCGATCCAGCTCAAAAAGTCGTCGCCCTGCATCAGCTCATTTTTAAAAGCGAGCGCTTCTCCGTCCGGCGTCTTCTCCGCGTCCAGCGCCGTCACCGCCGCGCCGTCGATCAACACGTGTACGCCGTCCACGCCCGGCACAACGCCCATCAGCGTCCGCGTCAGCATGCCCAGGTACACGCCCAGCGTCAGTTTCTGTTCCTCAAGCGCTTGCGTCAGTTCGCCGGAAAAGCGGATTTCAATCGCCTGTTCGCCAGTCTCCGGCATCCGAACGATTTCCGGCATTTCCGAAATATAGCCCATCGGTTCGGGCACATGCTGCTCTATCAATTCGTCTGCGGAGACGCTTCCCAGCGCTTCAAGCACCGTATACAGGCAGTCGATCGCCGCCGCGCCCGCGTCGTAGGCCAGCGTGCGAACGACGGGCAGAAGCATCTTTCCGTCCGCCGAAGGGAAAAACAGCGTCGTCAGCCGCGTATAGCCCGCGCCGGAAAGGCGCTGATCGTCAAGCCTGTTGTAACGCCCCTGCACGTCGAGATCGTCAATGCGGGTCAGCGTGCCGACCGGCGTCGTCGCGCCAAGATCAAGCCCCTCTTCCCGGCCGCCAATGAGCACGTTGACGTAGGCGATGCCGGAAAGACTGCCCAGCGTATTCGCCACGGCCTGCCGCACGGCAAAAAGCGTCTTCGGCTCCAGCGCGCGGTATCGCGCGGGCAGGTTCACCGTCGCAATGCCGTCGGAGACGGACAGTGTGGGGGCTTTGCCCTCGCCGTTCATCGGCCACGTTGCGTCCGTTCTCCCCAGCTTTGCGCCGTCCAGCAGCGCCGTCAGCGCCGCCTGTGCCAGACTTTCGCCGTCTCGCATCGTCACTTCGGCCGGAACGGGCACAAGCCGATCCCCGTCCGCAGACAGCAGATAGAGCGTCGCCATCTGCGTTTCCGCCGCGAAAGCGTCCTGCGTCGGAACATCCGCCCTCGTCTCGATCGTCCAGCCGGAAAGATCCTCCATCGGCCTTTCGCTCACCATGCCCTCGCAGCCGCACAGCAGCGGCAGCGTCAGCGCAAGCAGCAGCGCAAGGCCGCGTTTTTTGTGTTCCATGGAATCTCCTTTGTCAGTCGCGAATCATCAGCGATTCCAGTGTCGCCAGCGCGACGCACCAGTTGTCGCTCTGCCGAATCAGCTGCACGGACTCCCTCACGATCTGCGCGTCGCCGCCCTCGTCGCTGTGGATGGCCGCGTCCAGCACGACGGTCGCGCGCTGTCCGTCCAGGCTCACCGTGCCGCTTGTGCTTTCGTAGGTCATCAGCTGCACATTCGTTTCGCGCATCTGCGATTCAAACCCGCTGAGCGTCGGCGTTTCCTCCTCGCGCAGCACAAGCGCGTAAAGCGCCTCCCAATCCTGCTTCTGCCATGCAGCGAGCATCAGCTCCAACGCGCTTTTCGGGGTCAGAATGGCCTGTTCGTCCCGCGCGCATGCCGCCAGCATCACGCCCGTATCGCTCACGCTCCGGTCAAACCAGTACAGCGGAATGCGCTGGGGGATTTCGTCGTCGCCGCCCGCCACATAGAGCTGCACGCGCTGAAAGCGCCCGTCCTCGGTCAGCGCCAGCACGATGGATTCGTACGCCAGCCTTCGGCGAAGCGTCGCCTCCGTCTGCCATGCGTCCAAATCCTCCCAATCGGCGGGCGCGCCGTTCGGTATGCCCAGAAACGCGCGGTTCAGCGTGACATACGCCGTATCGCCCTCGCTCTGCACGGAGATAACTTCCGTCCCCTGCGGGAAAACGCCGCTCAGTCGGTCGTGCGCCGCATCCGGCCCCACCAGCAGCGCCTCCACGATGCTCTGGGCGACCGTTTCCTCCCGCCGCATATCCAGCTGCGCGCCGACCGCGCCGAGCAGGTTGGTGTCTCCATATCGAAAATAGAGCGTCACGTCGATGAGATTGCTCTCCTGTTTCACGCCCAGCTGGCTTTCAAACGTCACGCCGGGCGCATTCGGCTCGTTCCGCCTGTTTGGGGCAAACCACGCTTTGGCCCGCTCTTCAAGCGGCTGCGCAAAGGCAACCAGCGCCAGCGCCGCCAGCGCACAGACGATTGCTTTTTTCATCGCTCCGCCTCCCGATTATTTCACCGGCAGCTGCACGGTGAACGTCGTGCCCTTGCCAAATTCGCTCGCCACCGTCACCGTGCCCGCATGCAGGCGCACAATCTGCTTGACGATGGACAGGCCGAGACCCGTTCCGCCCGTCTCGCGGGAACGCGCTTTATCCACCCGATAGAACCGGTCGAACACGTGCGGCAGATCCTCCGCCGGAATGCCAACGCCCGTATCCGAGATATCCAGTACCGCATCGCGCCCAACTTTGGCCAGCGAAACCGTGATCGTTCCCCCGTCCGGCGTATACTTGATGGCGTTTTCAATGATATTATAACAGACTTGCGCCAGTTTGCCGGAATCGGCAAACATCTCGCATTCGTCCTGAATCTTCACGACAATCTGCTGGCCGCGCTTCTTGGCCAGCGGATTCAGGCGGGAAACCGTTTCGCGCACCGTATCGGCCAGCACCATCATTTCCCGGCGCAGGCGAAGCTTGTGGCTGTCGATATGCACCAGCGTCAGCAGATCGCCAACGACGGAGGACAGCCTGTCGATCTCCTTGTCGATGTCGCCGAGAAACTCTTTGCGCAGCGCCGGGTCCATATCGTCCTGATACATCATCGATTCAACCAGAATTTTGATGGTCGCCAGCGGCGTTTTCAACTCGTGAGAGGCGTTGGAGACAAACTGGTTGCGCGCCTCGTCAAGGTTATGCACCTGTTCACTCATCTGGTTGAACGCGGCGGCCAGCTGAGCCATTTCGCCCTTGCCCGGCACATGGACGCGGTATTCGTAATCGCCCTTGCTCATCCGCTCAATGCCGCCGGAAAGCTCTGCAACCGGCTTGGTCACAATGCGGGAAATCAGCCCCGCCAGCACCAGCACGACGGCCAGCGCCAGCAGGAAGATGAACACCATGCGGTCGCGCACGGAAATCAGCGAATCTACCGTCTCCTGCACATCCGTCAGCAGCACGAGCACGCCGAGTCTTTGTCCGTCCTCCTCCAGCGGCGCGGCAAAACAGCCGACCCAAATGCGCGAAACGTCGCGCCCGGTCAGCGCGTCGAGCACGGAAGGGGCCTGCGTCTTGCCCGCGCCGTCCTGCAGATGGAAGCCATAATCCGCGTCCTTTTCCCCGCGCAGAATGGTATGCACCTCGCTCAGCGCCAGCAGCGTGCCGCACCGCTCGCCGAACGTGTCGTCCGTCACCTTGCCATCCGTATCTACAACCAAAAGGAGGCCGCCGCCCTGGCTGGCCGCCTGTACAAGCCGCTGATGAAACGCATCCGCGGTGTCGCCGCTCATCCTTTCCCCCAGCGCAGAGGCAAGGTTCCGGGTCTGCGTGGCATGGGTGCGGATCGCGTCGGAAAACAGCGCGTCGCCGACTAAGCGCACCGTCGAAAACGCGACCAGATAAAACGACGCGCCGATGACCAGCAGCAGCGAAACGAGAATCTTGGTGCGGACGGAATGGAACGGGTTAATCCTTGTCCGTGAAATAATACCCCACTCCCCACTTGGTCAAAATAAATTCGGGGCCGGCATTGTCCCGCTCGATTTTCTCGCGCAGACGGCGGATATGCACGTCTACTGTGCGCATATCGCCCATGTAATCATATTTCCAAACCGTTTCCAGCAACGCCTCGCGGCTGTATACCTTGCCGCGATGGGTGATGAGCAGCTGAAGCAGGTCAAATTCCTTAGCCGTCAGGCGCACGGGCTGGCCGCCGAGCACCACCGTGCGGCTCTGGCAGTTGACCTCCAGATCATGCACGCGGATGATGCGCTTTTCCTCCTGCAATTCGCCCTGCGGCTGGCTGCGGCGGAAGATGGACTTGATGCGCGCCTTGACTTCCAGAATATTAAAGGGCTTGGTCATGTAATCGTCCGCGCCGTATTCAAGGCCGAGAATCTTATCCATATCCTCGCCCTTGGCGGTCAGCATGATGATCGGCACATTGCTCTTTTCGCGAATGCGCTGACAGACCTCAATGCCGTCCACGCCCGGCAGCATCACATCCAGCAGAATCAGGTCGTATTCCCCGGCGAAAAACTTGGTCAGCGCCTCTTCGCCGTCCATGGCGGAATCGGTCTGATACCCGTCCTGCTCCAGGCTGTATTTCAATCCTTTCAAAATCAAAGGCTCGTCGTCTACCAACAAAATCTTTCTGGCCATGCTCGTGCTCACTCCTCGTGTGAATGGCAGTCCAGCGACTGCGTCAGTTTTATTTTAACGCATAACGGCAACAAAAATCAAGGTTCCTGACATAGTTTTTCGGTTGTTTTGTAACAATTTCCGTTTTTAGTCATAAAGGCGAAACATTTATCCGCCGTTTGTGCTGTACATTTTCAGCAAAAAGTGGTATGATGAGGATGTATTGCTTCAAATAACGGAGGGAAAGCTTTGCCCCAACGCCTGCTTGCGCTGCTGCTCTGCGCGGCGCTTTTCATCCCGTCCTGCGCTTTGGCGGAAGATACGACGCCCGAACCGGAGCGCTTTGTCGCGCCGACGCTCCCGCCGGATGCGATCGCATGGGATTCGTCTCACCCGGATATTCTCGACGAGGACATGCTCTACGCCCGCAGCGCCATCCTGATCGAGGCGGACACGGGCGAGGTGCTTTTTGAAAAAAACGCGGACGAAATCATGTATCCCGCCTCCACGACGAAGATCATGACCGCTTACATCGCCCTGCAAATGGGCGACATGGACAACGACGTCGTCACCGTTTCGCAAAACGCCATCGACCTTGTTCCCCCGACCTATCAAACCATTCCCCTTTCCGCCGGCGAACAGGTGCCTCTGCTCGACCTGATTTCAGTCATGTTGATTCGTTCGGGCAACGAGGCCGCCAACGCCATTGCGGAGTTTCTCTCCGGCAGCGTCGAGAGCTTTGCCGATTTGATGAATCAGACGGCGCAAATGCTCGGCTGCTCGTCGAGCACCCACTTCGCCAACCCGTCCGGCGTACACGACGAAAACCACTACACCACCGCGCGCGATTTGGCGATCATCGCGCAGGCGTGCATGAAAGACGAGCGCTTCGCCGCCATCGTCTCCCAAACCTCCTATGACATGCCCGCCACGCAGACGGAAAGCGGTTCGGCCGGCCATCCCCGGCGCACCATCGTCGGCAGCACGGCCATCCTCAATGCGGAAAGCACTTCCTATTATCGCTATGCGACGGGCATCAAGACGGGCTACACGCTTCCGGCGGGTTACTGTTTTGTCGGCTCGGCGACCAAAGGCGGCATCAATCTCATTTCCGTCGTGCTCTATGACGGCGATACCCGCCGCTATGAGGATACCAAGCGCCTGTTTGAATACGGCTTTACGCAGATTGAATCCATCACGCCGGAATCGCTCTACGCCGAAGATCCGCGCGTCATCGACATCACGGGGTTTGACACCAGCGACGCCCAGCACGGCGAATTGACGCTCGGCATCCGCGCCGTAGACGACACAAAGGACATGACCATCGTCGGCCGCAAGGACAACATCGACTTCCTCCGCGAAAACTTTGGCCAGGTTTCCTCCATCCGCTGGACGCGCGAGTTCCGCGCCCCGATCAACGTCGGCGATGTGATGGGCATTCTGACCTTCTATTCCGAAAACAAGGGCACCGCCGAATATGAGCTGGTCGCCACGCGTTCCATCGCCGCCCGCGCGGACGCGCCGCTGACGCTGGAGCAGATCGAAGCCTATACCGCGCAGGAGGAAAACCCGTGGCCGCGCTTCTCGTGGGATCTGCTCGTGCCGCCGGGACTGATTCTTCTCGCCTTCATCTGGCTGATCCGTTTCGTCCGCAAGCATCATAAAAAGCGTATTAAAGCGCCGAAAATTCAGCCGACAAAGAAAAAATATCTGAGATAAAACAAAAGCCCGGACTTCGGCTGTGTGCTCGTAAGACAGTAATTCTAAAAAATTGCTATTTTACGGCATCTGTCGAACAGGATTGGGAAACAAACGAACATACGGCATTCAGCTTCGGCTGAGTGCCGTTGTTTGTTTTTGGGGCGAAATACTCTATTTTTACGCTCTATATGGCAGGGATAGTGAAACGGTGAAATAGTTGACATTTTTGTAGTAAAACCCTTATGAAACAGCGAATCACGCCATAATGAACCCTGTTTACCGCTGAGTACGGTTATTTGCGATTATGTGGAAAACCCCACAAAACAGAAAAGTCAATAGTGGTGTATTTTGATGCAAAGTACGTTGAACCCCGAAAAAATCGCCCAATCGCCTTTGGTTCATAGAAAAGTTACACTTTAATGCGATAAATTTCGATGAGCCTATTGAAAAATGACACATCTTCGTGTTATACCGTGTGTACACACAATAAGCGTGAATGGAGGTAAGGCAGATGAAAAAGTTATTGTCTTGTGCGTTCAATATGGATAGCGGTTGCGTGGAGCTGAAGTTTAACGATGGCAGTATGATTGCTATTAACTGCACCGCCGTCGAAAACGAAGTTGCCGACAATATGTATCAGCGGTCAGAGCTTGACTATCTTATCTACAATGACCCGTTGGCGTATGCTGACCCCGTTTTGAATGGTAACCCAGAGGCGTATCTCAAATCTGTTACTGAGTACAAGCCTTTGG
>OGDN01000024.1_pt1 | contig 241700 bp, 204 predicted proteins | sample 1570271 | NCBI WGS metagenome assembly OGDN01 (sample SAMEA4384481, study PRJEB24528) | human gut metagenome | reverse complement strand
TCATCGATTGGGCGAGAACACTTCCGTATGCACAGGAATTGATATTTCCTGATGAGGCGGTGAATATATAAATGTATGTTGTATTCTATGGTTGTGGAGGTTATAAAATCTTCCAGACCAAAGAGGAGACTTTAATTTTTTGCGAAAATTTAGGGATAACATGGATAGATAAGGTGGGTTAAATGAATAAAATAACACGAATGAAAGAATTAATTATCGAATTAAATAATGCGTCAAATGCTTATTACAATAGCAATAAATCGGTAATGAGTGATTATGATTTTGATTTAAAACTTGAAGAATTGAAACAATTAGAAAAAGAAATAGGAATTGTTTTCTCTAATAGCCCAACACACAATGTTGGATATAATATATCAGATGAACTTGCAGAAGTTGAACATAACCATCCGATGCTTTCACTTGATAAAACAAAATCTATTAATGAACTAATTCAATTTGCTGGATACAATAATTGTTTTCTATCTGTGAAGTGTGACGGTCTTACTACTTCGTTGAGGTACTTGAATGGTAAATTAATTTCAGCAGAAACGAGAGGAAACGGTACTAAAGGGCAAGATGTTCTTCAAAATGTACTTACAATGAACAATGTTCCCAAAGAAATTCCGTATAAAGACGAACTTATCATTGATGGTGAAACAATTATTGGATGGGATACATTTCGAGAAATTAATGCCAAATTACCAATGGGTCAAAAGTATAAGCATCCAAGAAACTTTGTATCTGGTTCGTTGCAACTCTTAGATAGTCAGCAAGCTGCCGAAAGACATATGAGATTTATTGCATGGAGAGTTATTAAAGGATTTAGTCATAAATCTGTATTTTTTGATTTAAAAGAAGCAGAGAAAAATGGGTTTGAAATTGTTCCGACATTCACATATTCAAATACTTCATCTGACTTAGGTAACATATCTAAAATCTTAGATGCTTTAAGAAACCAAGCAGACTTATATAATATCCCATATGATGGCGCAGTAATGGCGATAGATAATTATGCCATTGCCGAATCAATGGGGAGAACTGATAAGTTCTTTAAACATTCTATAGCTTATAAATATGAAGATGAATTATATGAGACTGTTCTTAAAGACATCGAATGGAGCGTGTCTAAGAGTGGTTTAATTAATCCTATAGCAGTATTTGACCCAGTAGATTTGTCTGGTGCAATTACAACAAGAGCTACCCTTCATAACATAACGTACATCAAAGATATGATGCTTGGAATTGGTGATAGAATTAGAATTTATCGCTCAAATATGGTCATTCCTAAAGTACACGATAGTATAGACAAAAGTGGTAATTTTAACATTCCAACACATTGTCCTATATGTCATCAACCGACAACAATCAAGAAGGACAATGACTCAGAAGTTTTAATTTGTACAAATGAATATTGTGAGGGAAAGTTATTAAAAAGACTGTCTCATGCAGTTTCAAAAAATGCTCTTAATATTGAAAACTTATCAGAAGCATCTCTAAAAAGATTTATTCAACTTGGATATGTAAAGTCCATCAAAGATATTTATCATCTTGAAGATTTTAAAGAACAAATTCAATCTCTTGAAGGTTTCGGTCAAAAATCTGTCGAAAAGTTATTATCAGCAATTCAGAAAAGTAGAAATACAACATTGGCTCAGTTTCTGTATTCATTAAGCATTCCGTTATTGGGGAAAAACGCAAGCAAAGATATTTCAAAAGTATGTGAAAATGATTTTAATATATTTGTGAATGTATTGTCAAACAAGGAGAGAAAAGCATTTACGCATATTGATGGTATTGGGATTGAGTTAGCTATGTCTATGACTGACTATTGGAACAAATACAATTTAGATATTTTAGATTTAGCAAATGAGTTCATTTTTAAAAAAGAAAAAGAGAATAGTACAGTAGATACACTTCAAGGTAAAAGTTTTTGTATTACCGGAAAGTTAATCAGCTACTCTAATCGTGCCGAATTAGTTAAAGAGATTGAAAGCCATGGTGGCAAAGTTGTAAGTTCTGTTACAAAAAAGACAGATTACTTAATCAACAATGACACCGAAAGTGTATCATCAAAAAATAAAATGGCTAAGAGCTTGGGTATTCCAATTATTAGCGAAGTTAAATTTAAACAAATGATAGAAGGAGAAAAATAATATGATTCATATTCAGAAAAGTAATGAGGGAATAGATATTCCAAAGAAAGATTTTGCCAGTATTAATATCTCTACTAATCTTTACTTTAACGGTAAAGAAATAAAGAGATACGTCAACAAAGTTCATATGAAGATTAAGCCGTCCGATAATGCATTGTGCGAAGATGAACGCATTGACAGAGAAGATTGTATATATAAACTTGAAGAACTTAAAGATATTATATCAATTACTATTGACGGTGAAACTTATAAAGTACCATGGAAAGACAGTAAAAAGGAATACAACGTAAATGTATGGGAGGATACAAAGAAAAATGGTGATGAGGTTGAAATAACAATCTTTAAACCAATGGAGAAAAATAGAAAATGATTTATTCAAACAATGATCCAATGGCAATTTCAGCTATGGAGATTGCAAGGACAGGTAACTATGGAGAATATGATTATGATGATTCTCCGATAATTTGTCCAATTTGTAACGAAGAGGCAGAAGTATTATATAAGAACATATTCAATAATGAGATTGTTGGATGTAATGAATGTATAAAAGAAACTTATGAAAACGAATGAGAAAGGAATTTAAACAATGAGAAATTTAAGAAAAGTAATATGTGGAGTAATGGCAGTTGTATCAATGGCAACAGGAATGATGAGCGTAAGTGCAGACGAAACAAAGTGGGAAACACATTATGTTTCTGCTCAAAACGGTTTGAACTGTCGAATCAAACCAAGCACAGAAGATAGTGAAATAATCAAGGTATTCCCAAGGGGAACAGAACTTCAAGTCATAGGTGTTGATGAAACAGGTAAGTGGTATGAAGTTTGGGACGGCGAAACTCAAGGATATTGCTATGGTACATATTTTGTTGATAATAAAGAAGATTTGGACAAACAAGAAGTTACAAGTGATGGCGTAAAAGGTTCATATCTTGGGAACTTTTATGTCACTGGTTATACTGCTTCGCCATCTGAAAATGGGGGTTATTCAGTAACTTGTATGGGAGATAATCTATACTCATCAGTCGGATGGGCTATCGCAGTAGATCCAAAAGTTATTCCGTTGGGAACAAAAGTTTACATAGAAGGTATTGGTTACAGAGTTGCTCGTGATACAGGCGGTGCAATTAAAGGCAATAAAATTGATGTATTGACCTCATCAAATAGCGAATCGAATGCAATTACAGGAAATTATAATGTTTATCTTGCAGAATAAGAAAGGAGAATTTTAATAATTGGCAACTAAGGCACGATTGAGAGAACTTGCACACGCTGATTTGGAACGTGAATGTAGGGCATATAAGAGCAGAAGTGGAGAAGTCGTCATTCGACAGGCTTCTCCTGAAGAATTAAAAAAATACAGAGCAATAGCGAATATAACACGAAAAAGAAAGGGATTAAAATTACTATGATAGAAACGATTGTTTTAATAGATACAATGGAAAAAATTAAGAAGTTCAATGTAGCATGCCAACATCATATGGGTGATGTTACGGTTTGTAGTGGTAGAAATATTGCGGACGGCAAAGAATTATATAAGTATAGAATTGATGGTAAGTCGATACTTGGTTTGTATAGTCTTGATTTGTCTACTCCGGTTAAGGTTGAGATAGAAGGTGATATAGATGAAGAATTAAAATCAGTTATTAACGAAATGATAGCTTAATTTAAGGAGAAATGCGTATGACAAAAAACTTGTATTGTGTAGTTGGCGAAAGTGGAAGTGGCAAAGATACAATTGTAAATTATATGTGTAATCGGTATGGTTATACAAAAGTTATATCTAATACCACCCGTCCAATGAGAACAAATGATGAAAATGATAAGTTAAATCATATATTCTCGAATGTTGAACAATATCAGAAAGATAAAGAGAATAATGAAGTAGTAGCAGAAACTTTTTTTAATGATAATTATTATTGGGCGACAAAAACACAAGTCGATAATTCTGATTTTTATATTATAGATATAAAAGGGTTAAAACATCTACAAGATACATATAGGGACAAAATGATCTTCGCTATATATGTGGAAACAAATGAAGCCACACGTAAACTTCGCATGGAAGAACGTGGGGATAGCGAAGAAAAGATTGAAGAAAGAATTAAAAACGACAAAGAAGCTTTTGCCGATGTTGATTACCAACATTGGGATTGTATCATAAGGAATTCAAGACATTCTGATTTGAGTGTGATTGCAATGAAGTTAAATGATGTGATTAAAAGCTTTGAGTCAAAGGAGGAATGATGTTGCAAGTTATTAAACGTGACGGAAGAACAGTAGAATTTGATAAATCAAAGATAAGAAATGCTGTCTTGAAAGCATTTGAAGAAGTAGATAGTGAAATTTCTCAGGAAGCAAAAAACAAGGCTTCCGAAATTGCTTCTTATATTTTTAAGGAAGATAAGACAATATGTGTTGAGGATATTCAAGATATTGTTGAAGAAAAATTAATGGCAAGCAAACGCAAAGATGTTGCAAGAGCTTTTATTATTTATAGAAATAATCGTACAAAGATACGTGAGAAAAATATGAAGTTAATGAAAGACATATCTGAAAAGCTTACGGCAACAAATGTCCAAAATCAAAATGCCAATGTGGATGAAAAATCTTTTGGTGGTAGAGTGGGCGAAGCAAGTGATGTTGTATTAAGACAATATGCACTGGATAATTGTATGTCTGAAATGGCAAAAAATAATCATCTGAATAATGAAATTTATATTCATGATTTGAATTCATATGCTATTGGTTCTCATAATTGTTTGACTATCCCATTTGATAAATTGCTTGCTAATGGGTTTAACACAAGACAAACAGATGTTAGACCCGCACAATCAGTAAGCACTGCATTTCAACTTGTGGCAGTTATTTTTCAATTACAATCATTACAACAATTCGGAGGTGTATCAGCTTCTCATATTGATTGGACGATGATTCCGTATGTAAGAAAGAGTTTTAGAAAGCATTTAAAAGATGGATGTCGATACATATCTCGGGGAGAGTCCATACTTGAAAAGCTTTTAGAATCGGACGCAGAAATAGGATTTGAAACTCATGCAATTAAATATAATTATCCACAAATTTATCAATATGCATTTGATATGACCGAAAAAGAAGTATATCAAGCTGTTGAAGGTCTATATCACAATTTAAATACATTACAGAGTAGGTCAGGAAATCAATTACCTTTTACTTCAATCAACTATGGTACTTGTACAGAGCCAGAGGGACGAATGGTAATAAAAGCCCTTCTCGATGTTTCTATAAAAGGTATTGGTAAACTACATAAAACTTCGATTTTTCCTTGTGGAATATTCCAATGTATGAATGGAGTAAATCGAAAACCGAGAGACCCTAACTATGATTTATTTAGATTAGCGTTGCGTTCAACTGCTCAACGATTATATCCAAATTATGCTAATGTAGATTGGTCTGGTAACGAAGGGTATGATAAAAATGACCCAAAGACATATTTTTCAACCATGGGTAAGCGTAAACTACAGCCCAATTTAAACCGATTGAACCTCGTTGCTTAGAGGGTGTGGCTAAATGAAGTTGCTAACGGATAGGTCTTAGAGAGAAGAAATTCAATGACCTAAGATGAGTCCGTGCTAAGTAATTAAGAATTCTTAATTAAAAGTGTATCGACTAACTGTGATGAGTGTAGCAGTGTAGGACTAGAGATAAGCACTAGTTCCAAGCAGTCGGCTCGTTGACGAGAGTGGTTGACTCTGAGAGATAATATAGTCAGTGCCATTGGTGACAATGGAATAACATGTGTAGAACGGCAAATGGATGGGATGTTAATGGATTCGGTCAATTAAAAGATGGTAGGGGTAATATTTGTCCTGTTACAATTATTATGCCAACATTGGCGATGGAAGCAATAGATGAGGTATGGAATAAAATTCCGACTGAAAGCAAAGAACATATTCAAGTTTCAAAATATGATTGGTGTAAACATGATATTGTTATTGAAACCTTTATGTCTATTTTAGACAGAAAAATTCATGAAGCAAAAGATATGTTAATCGAAAGATTTGAATGGATTTGTTCTCAATCACCAGATTCAGCAAAATTTATGTATGAAAATGGTGTTATGGAGGGGTACGTTCCAGAAGAAGGTATTGTATCAGCATTGAAACACGGTACATTAGGTATAGGACAAATAGGATTGGCAGAAACACTTCAAGTTCTTATTGGACAAGACCATACAACTGATATAGGCATGGAATTAGCCAAGAGAATAGAAAAACTATTCTACAATCGTTGTAAAGAATTTAAAGAAGAATATAAATTGAATTTTGGAGTGTATTTTACGCCGGCAGAGAATTTATGTTATACCTCAATGCAAAAATTTAAAGATAAATACGGTGTCATAAAGAATGTTTCAGATAAAGAATTCTTTACAAATAGCGTTCATGTTCCAGTGTGGACGAATGTGACACCTATTCAAAAAATCAATATAGAATCACAACTGACAGGGTATAGCAGTGCTGGTTGCATAGATTATGTTGAACTAAATGGTAGTGTAAAGAACAATATTGATGCTCTTGAAACTATAGTGAATTATGCAATGGACAAAGATATTCCGTATTTTGCGATTAATGTTCCGAATGATATGTGTACAAACTGTGGATATACAGACGATATAGCCGATAAATGCCCTATGTGCGGATGTGACAAAATTAGAAGATTACGTAGAGTAACTGGATATCTTACCGGTGATTATAAAAGTGCATTTAATAAGGGCAAACAGCAAGAAGTAGAAATGAGAATTGCGCATCAGACTTTTGAAAACACAAAGGAGAATATATAAGTAGGGAATTTTTCTCTACTTATATTATACGAGGTGATAATCTATAGGAAGACAATTAAGTGAAGAAACTCTAAGAAAAAGAAAAGAAGTATTCTGTAAGAAAGCAATAGAAAAAGCAAAAGCCGAGATAGGAAACAAATATAATAGGCTCACGATTACAGATATTGACTACGACAAAACTTATGATAGTTATTTCAATAAAAAATACAATAGAGTTTATGTTAAAACTAAATGTGAATGTGGTAAAATTCCACCTTCCAATCAGTTGCTGGCTATTAAAAGTGGACATATAAAATCATGTGGATGTATAAAATTCAATAATCCGCTTATTGTAAAAGATTTAACTGGACAAAAATTTGGAAGATTAACCGTCGTAAAAAGAGATTTGGAACGAGACGAAAAAGAATACAAACGAGGTACATATAATCGGAACAATGTTCATTGGCTATGTAAATGCGAATGCGGCAATCCGAAACTATCAAGTGTTACGGGGTGTCAATTACAAACTGGCGGAACACAATCTTGTGGCTGTTATGCTTCTGAGCAAATTGCATTAAGAAACAAAAAGTATTCAACTAAAATCAATAAATTTATTGATAATGGTGATGGTACAGTATATATTCTTGATTCTGAAAATCATAAATGTCTTATTGATAAAGAAGATTATGATATAGTGAAGAAATGGTATTGGAGAAAAATACCAAAGCGTGGCAATATTGATAAAGGATATTGGGTGACAAATGTAAAGAAAGAAGACAAATATACAAAAAGCGTCTTAATGATTCATCAATTGATTGCAGAAATAAAATATGGTGAATATGACTCATCTTTGAAAATTCCCGATCATTTATCTCGTAATACAGATGATAATCGTAAATGTAATATTGTTTTAAAGTCAAACAAAAATAACACTCATAATAGAGGAATAAGTAAGGTTAATACATCGGGTAAAACAGGTGTTAGTTTTAATAAACAAAAGAATGCTTGGACGGCATATATTACGGTTAATTACAAAACCATCCATTTGGGTGATTTTGCCGATTATGATGAAGCTGTCAAAGCAAGAAAAGCAGCAGAAGAAAAACATAATTTTACCTGCGATGATGTTGTTGCGGACTATGACAAGGAGGTAATATGAATTATCTACAAATTACACACGAAGATGTATGTAATGGTAATGGTTTGAGAGTCAGTTTGTGGGTATCAGGTTGTTCTCATCGTTGTTTGAATTGTCACAATCCTGAAACATGGGATAAAGCAAGTGGAATCCGTTTTAATGAATATGCCCAAAAAGAAATTTTTGATGATTTATCTCAAGATTATATCGACGGGATAACCATTACCGGCGGAGATCCTTTATTCGAGTTTAATCTAAACGAAGTATTACAATTGATTAAAGAAATCCGAAACTTATTCCCCAATAAAACAATTTGGTTATATACGGGATATTCTTGGGAAAATATTATGAATTATAAATCTTGTTCATCAGACAACTTTGATTATATAGAAGAAAGTTATGTTGATGGATTATATGAAATACGAAAAGAGATTATTTCGTTATGTGACATTGTTGTAGACGGAGAATATATAGATGAGAAAAGAGATTTAACTCTTGAATGGCGAGGAAGTTCAAATCAAAGAGTAATTGATGTCAAACAAAGTCTCGCCCAAAACAAGATTGTTCTATATTGTGACTAAAATGACAGACATAAAAACATACAACAGAATCAAAGACTTCATAGAAAGTCAATTTAAAGTGCATCTTACTCCGTATCAAGAAATGCTTCTACACTATTATCTTGATACGGAAGTTCAAGATAAATTATCTTCACTTTATGAAGATAGAAAAGATGTTTAAACATTGACATTCAATATTCTATTTTTAATATTTAATTGCATTTGTACAGATGTGCATATACATTAAATTGAATTTGTTCTTTCTTTTTTATCATAAATTTGTATTTATTGATATTGATGTCAATGTTGGAACATTCAAAGAACAACGTAAAGGATATATACCTGCTATATCCGAACGGGAGAAAGGAATTTAATGGTAGTAACGAAAGGAAAAAGAACCGTAAGTTTAGTTTTAGGAAGTTTATTTTTTGCGACAAGCATGATTAATTCATATGCGATACCAAATATAAACGAAAATGTGATGAATGACATAAGTGATGTGTGGTCAGTTCACTATACAACACAAGTCATTGAGAAAGCATTAGAGCCAACTCCGTCACCAACACCTGAACCAACCCCAAGTCCTACACCAACGCCAACACCCTTAAATCAAAAAGCAGTAGAAACTGCAAAACAATATTTAGGCGTTCCATATGTATGGGGAGGAACAACACCAAGTGGGTTTGATTGTAGTGGACTTGTTCAATATGTTTATGGACAAATAGGTGTAAATATTAGCCGAACAACCTACACTCAAGTCAATGAAGGAAGATATGTGTCACGAGATGAATTGCTTGCTGGCGATTTAGTATTTTTCGGTGATAGTTCTTCGCCGCATCATGTAGGAATGTACATAGGAGATGGATTGATGATTCATGCTCCGCAAACAGGTGACGTAGTAAAGATTGCTGATTTATCTGCAAGAAGTGATTATGCTACGGCACGAAGAATAGTAGAATAGAAAGGAAGAATGATAAAAAACATGATAGCAACTTTTAATTCAATTCTTCTCATTATAGCTATTGCGTTGATACTAGTTCATTATTTTTTAGATAAACCAGAAAACAATCGGGATGTAGCTATTTTGAAGAAAGTAACCAAAGACCAATTTATAAACGATATGAAAGCCACTTTTGGTACAAAGTATGACTATCAACAACTTTCAGACTATTATGACCTTTTAAACCCTCCTACAAGGGCTACAAAGGGCTCTGCTGGCTATGATTTTGAAAGTCCAATTTCATTTGAATTAAAGCCTGGAGAAACTATAAAAATACCGACAGGTATTAGAGCGGTAATAGATGAAAATTGGGTGCTGAAGATATATTCGAGAAGTAGTTTGGGATTTAAGTATCGCTTATGGTTGGACAATCTTACAGGAATAATCGACAGCGATTATTCAAACAGCGACAATGAGGGTCATATATTTATCAAAGTGACAAACAATTCGCTTGAAGATAAAATTGTAAGTATCAATCGTGGTGACAAATTTGCACAGGGCATTTTCGTGCAGTATGGAACTGTAATTGATGATGATGTCGTTGAAGAGAGAAACGGTGGCTTTGGAAGTACAAATAAGTAAATAGGAGATTGTTATTATAGAAAGGGTGATATATGACGACTAATAATAGATATAATAACAAAAAACTTTTATCTGTAACAGATCTTTGTGAGTATCTTGGAATGGGGAAAACAACTATTAGAAAAATGCTTTCTGAACCAAATTGTCCTTATGTATGCAGGATAAATGGTAGAGTATTTGCAAATAAAACGATATTGGATAAATATATAGATCAAAATACAGGTAGATAAGACTTGAAAAATAAATCATAATATTATATAATATAATCGTTATAGAAATTATGATTTATTTTTCTTTTTGATTAAGGAGAATAAATTATGGGAAAAGATTTAAAAGGAAAGGAATTAGGAGAAGGTTTATGTCAAATTAAAGATGGAAGGTATATGGCAAGATATACTGATATTTTTGGAAAAAGAAAAACAATTTATGGACATAAACTAAAAGAGGTAAAGGAAAAATTCACAAAAGCAAAATATGAGAATGCTGTTGGATTAGGTATAAATTCTAATACTGTTACCATGAATGAATTACATGGCATGTGGATAAATGAAAGAAGAATGACTTGTAAACCATCGACGGTCTATAATTCTGAAAAAATTTATTACAAACATGTCGCACCGACAATGGGGCTTTTAAAAATAAATAATATCGAACTTTTTCATATAAATCAATTTTTAAATGAGAAAAGAAAAAGTGTTTCGGTTCATACGATAAACAATATAAAGACAGTTCTAAGTGGTATGTTTAAAATGGCTCAAAAGCAAAAATATATGATAGTTAATCCAATAACATTATTAGAAACATGTAAAAATTATGAAGTAGATGTAAATAAAAAAAGAAAAATCTTAACAGACGATGAGATTAATACTTTATTAACATATGCCACAAGCAAAAAACATTGTTTTATTGATTTGTATAAATTTTTGCTTATGACAGGAGTAAGAATAGGAGAAGCCCTTGCGTTGAGATGGTCGGATGTTGATTTTGAAAAAAGAGTAATATCAATTAATAAAACATTTATGCAAACTGTAAAAGTCAAAAAATATAATCAAACTCCAAAATCAAAATCATCAGTTAGACTTATGCCTATTTCGGATGAATTATTAGAGTTATTGAATTTTCATAAAACAACTAAATTTTCAGGTGATGATTTTGTATTCGTAGGTAAACGAAAGCAACCATTGTCAAAAAATTCTGTGGATAGAAGTTTAGACAATTTAATAATAGGGTTTAATAAAAAAGAGGAAGATTTAGCACAAAAGGAAAATAGAGAACCACAATTTCTTCCTCATATACACCCACATATGTTTCGTCATACATTCGCCACGAAATGTTTTGAGAAAAATATACCACCTAAAATTGTTCAAAAGTATTTAGGGCACGCTTCTGTTAAAACAGCTTTAGATGTTTATACTCATATTCAAAATGATACGTTATTTAATTATATTAATGAATTACATATCGTTTAAAATTGGTATCAAATTGGTATCAGAGAAATATAAAAACGCGAGAAACATAGTATTTAAGCCATTCTCAGCTTCCTGTGGACAACTGAGAAAAAAAGTGATATAATATCAAAAACTATAATTCTTTAGTGAAATGAGGTGATTTTCAAAATGCAGTTTGGTGCGGTTACCGATATAGGAATGCACAGAAAAATTAATGAGGACAATTATTACGTAAATGAAAGCGACACGTTCCCTTACGCAGTTGTTGCGGACGGAATGGGCGGTCATCAAGCCGGTGAAGTCGCAAGTATGATGGTTATCGATATTATAGAAAACCACTTAGAAAAAAATCTTGATACCGAACTCGACTATGTAGAGGCAGGAGAAGTTATACGTCAGGCGTTTATATCGGCGAACAGTATCATATACAATTATGCAAAGAATCATTATAAAGTAATGGGAATGGGAACAACGGCGACGCTTGCGATGATTTATCAAAACAAAATTATTACGGCACACGTCGGAGATTCACGAGCCTATATGATAGGTGACGAAATCAAACAGATAACAAAAGACCATTCCTATGTACAGGAACTTGTATCAAGAGGTGAAATAAGTCCCGAAATGGCAAAAAATCACCCTAAAAAGAACTACATAACGCGTGCTATGGGTGCAGAGGACACCGTAAAAGTAGATATTTCGATTAAACCTTATAACGGTGAAACTCTTGTGCTATGCTCTGACGGCCTTACAAATTTCGTAGAGGACGATGAAATCAGAACATATATTAAAAATAAAAGCAACCTTCAGAAAAGTGCGGAAGAACTTGTAGCACTTGCAAATGAACGAGGCGGCGGAGATAATATTACCATTGTGGCTTTGGAAAGGGAGAAATGTGATAATGAACAGTGATAATTTAGTTGGAATAACACTTGGAAATAGATATGATATGCTTGAAAAAATCGGTACCGGCGGTATGGCTACAGTTTATAAGGCGAAAGATACGCTTTTAAACCGATATGTTGCAATAAAAATACTTCGTGATTCGCTTGAGGGTGAAGAACAGGTTGTTTCAAACTTTATAAAAGAGGCTCAGTCATCGGCGAGCTTGGTACACAATAATATTGTGTCTGTTTACGATGTCGGCGAAGAAAACGGGCTTAATTATATGGTTATGGAATACGTTGACGGCATTACACTTAAAGAATACATAAAGCAAAAGGGTGCACTTCCTTGGCAGGAGGCCTGCGACTTTGCTATTCAGATCGGACAAGGTATAAGCGAGGCACATTCTATTAATATAATACATCGCGATATTAAACCTCAAAATATTCTTATGACAAAGGACAAAACTTTGAAAGTAACGGACTTCGGTATTGCCAGAGCTGTTGCGGGAGAAACTACCGTTGTCGGCGGAAGTGCTTTGGGTTCGGTGCATTATATTTCGCCTGAACAGGCAAGAGGAGGATTTACGGACGCAAGAAGTGATATATATTCACTTGGTATTGTGCTTTACGAAATGCTTACCGGAAAAGTTCCTTTTGACGGTGATACTCCTGTGAGCGTAGCGCTTATGCACCTTGAAAAAGAACCTGTAAACGTTAAATGCGTAAATCTTGATATACCGACTGATTTGGCATATGTTACAATGAAAGCAATTTCAAAAGAACAAAGTAACAGATACCAAAATGTACAGGAATTTGTTGACGATCTTCATGCTGTACTTGCAGACGAGCCGCTTCCGAGCCGCGATGATGTATATGAAGAAGTTACACCGCAGGAAGATTATGCGTATGACGACGAAAGTGATTTTGACGATAATCTTGATGTGCCGGAAACGGTAGAGGAGGAAGAACCTTATGAAGAGGAACTTCCTGCAAGAGGTCGTACAAAACGTAAAAAAGCAGTAAAGAAAAAGAATAAAAAGCAGAAGAAAGAGGACAGGATTGCTGTTGTTCTTGCAATTTCAACGGCAGCGGTTATTTTGCTTATAGTACTCGGAACATTTTTCTTTATAAATATGCGTAAAGAGGCGATTGTGCCTGATCTTACAAATAAGACTGTTGAAGAGGCAACTGCGGAACTTGAAAAGGCAGGACTTCATTTGGCTGATGAAATCGAATATTCGCTTTCGGATACGGTTGCGGAAAACTGCGTAATTTCACAAGACCCTACAGCCAAAAAGATTGTGGCAAAAAATTCTGATGTAAAACTTATAGTTTCAATAGGTTCATCGGGCGGTGATATTGTAGCGCCTGATGTTACGGGAAAACAGTTTGATGAGGCTATTGCGGAAATTCTTGAACTTGAGCTTAACTATACGGTTGTTGAGGAAGAATCTGATGATGTACCGTCGGGATATGTAATTCGTCAGACACCTTTGGGCGGAACAAAGCTTAACAAAGACGATATTATAAATATCCACGTCAGCAAAGGTAAGGGAGAAAGCAGTGCGCAAGCTACTCCTGCAACTGAAAGAGTATCAGTTCCGAGCATAATCGGTTTGGGCAGAGAACAGGCAGAGGCAACACTTAAAGCAAACGGATTAAATCTCGGTAACGTTTCAAGAAAAGCGTCTTCGGCACAAGAGGGAACTGTTATTTCACAAAGTCCTGAACTTGGCAAGACTGCGAATAAAGGCTCATATGTAAGCATTGTACTTTCAAAGGGTGAAGAAGCTCAGGCAGATCAATCAAATCAACAAGCGGAACAAAATAATTCATCACAGACAAAAAATGAACAAAACAATGCAAGCACAAACCAAAACAGTTCAAGCAATTCAAACACATCAAGCAACGACAATTCAAGTTCAAACACATCCGACAGTTCAAACAGTGATTCGGGTTCATCAAACCAAACATCAACAAGAACTTTCACTGTAAAAATTCCGGACACTGCAGATGATTCGGTTGATGTTGAAATTGTAGCAAACGGAAAAACAGTTCATAATGCAGTTCACTCAAAGGACGAAGGCACTGTATCGGTTGAAATTACAGGCTCGGGAACTGCGGAAGTTCAGGCTTATATAGACGGAAGTAAGGTAAGTGACAGAACAATAAACTTTAATTAGAGGTAATTATGGTTGGAACTATAATGAAAGGTATTGGAGGCTTTTACTATGTAAAGGCCTCTGATAGCATATACGAATGTAAAGCAAGGGGAATTTTTCGCAAGGAAAAGATAACACCTATGATTGGCGATAAGGTGAATATTGAAACAGACGGCGAAAAAGGCAGTATTATTGAAATAATGCCGAGAAAATCGTCGCTTATAAGACCGCCGGTTGCAAATGTTGATACAATGATGCTTGTCGTTGCGGCGGCGTCACCGGAGCCGAATTTGTTTTTGATAGACAAAATGCTTATAAATGCGGAGATTAATAATATAACTCCTGTTATTTGTATTAATAAAACAGATATAAAAAAACGTGAGGATATAGAAGAAATATATTCAAAAGCGGGATATAAAATATTTTCTGTAAGTGCCGAAAGACAAGACGGCACGGATTTGCTTATGGATTATTTGAAGGATAAGACGACTGCATTTGCGGGACTTTCGGGAGTGGGTAAGTCGAGTCTTTTGAGTATTATCACAAACGGAGAACTTGAAACGGGAAGTATTTCCGAAAAAATAAGCCGCGGAAAACATACGACGCGTCACGTTGAATTGTTTGAACTTGAAAGCGGAGGTTTTGTACTTGATACACCGGGTTTCAGTTCACTTGAAATTGAAAATATAAAGGCTGACGATTTGTGGCGGTATTTTCCAGAAATGGCGGACTCTCAAAATAAATGCCGTTTCAGAGGATGCTCACATATAAACGAGCCTGATTGCTATATAAAAGAAAAGCTTAAAAACGGAGAAATGGCTCAGTCACGATACGACAGCTATACTCAAATATACAATAAACTAAAATCAGTAAAGGAATGGGAAAAGAAATGATATTATCACCGTCTATATTGTCGGCAGATTTCGGTATACTTGCCGAGCAGGTAAAAAGGGCAGAGAACGCGGGAGCACAGTGGTTGCATATTGATGTTATGGACGGACATTTTGTTCCGAATATGACTTTTGCAATGCCTGTTATAAAGTCATTACGCAAGTATACAGATATGTTTTTTGATGTACATCTTATGATAGATAAGCCGGAAAGATATATTGATGAATTTATCAATGCCGGTGCGGACGGTGTTACTTTTCATATCGAGGCAACCGATAAGCCGGAAGAATGTATTGAAATGATACAGAAGAGAGGAAAAAAAGCGGCGATTTCGATTAATCCGAAAACACCTGTATCGGCGATTGAAAAGTACCTTGATAAAGTCGATATGGTGCTTGTTATGAGCGTTGAGCCGGGTTACGGCGGTCAGAAATATATTGAAAGCGTTAATGAAAAGATTGCGTATATTCGTGAAAAAATGGGCAGTGACTTTGATATTGAAGTTGACGGCGGAATTAATGCAAACAATATTGACAATGCGATTAATGCAGGTGCAAATATAATTGTTGCGGGAACAGCTGTGTTTAATGACGATATTGAGGGGTCTGTAAGGAGTCTTATGAGATAATGCGTGCGGTAATAATCGGTAACGGTGATATAAAAGACTATCAATATATAAAAAGCAAAATCCATGACAATGATTTTATAATATGTGCCGACGGCGGTTATAACCATGCGGAAAAGATGGGGATAGTGCCTGATGTGCTTATAGGTGATTTTGATTCGGCAAAGAATTTTGAAAAAGTTAAGGACAGAATTGAATATCCCAAACGCAAGGATTTTACAGACGGTGAACTTGCGGTAGCTTACGCGGTAGATAATGGATATGAAGATATAGTCCTTATCGCAATGACGGGCGACCGTTTTGACCACAGTATAGCGGATATTTTATTGCTTGAAAAATGTAAAAACGGTGTGCTTATAGATGATAATAATGAAATTTATTTGTTAAAAGATAAATTGTCGTTAAACGGGGGAAAAGGACAAACTTTGTCTATAATTCCGATTAAGGATAATGCGGTCGGAATAACGACAGACGGACTTGAATATCCGTTGAATGACGAAACTTTGTATTTCGGCAGCAGCCGCGGCATAAGCAATATTATGCTTGCGGATAAATGCAATATTACAATAAAAAGCGGAATGGCATTGGTAATAAAGGTGGAAAGAGTATGATATATCTTGATAATGCGGCAACAACAAAACCGTCAAAAGCGGCAGTTGATGCAATGATTAAGGCGGCGGAATGTTTCGGTAATCCGTCGTCGCTTCATGGTTTGGGTATTGAGGCTGAAAAACTCATAAACGAAAGCAAAAAAAATATTGCCGATATGCTTGGCGTTGAAAGCAAAAATATTTTGTTTACATCGGGCGGTACCGAGGCGAATAATTTGGCTGTTTTCGGTGTTGCGGCGGCACGTCACAAAATTGGTACAAAAATTGTTACGAGCAAAATTGAACATCCGTCTGTACTTGAGGCATTCAGAAAACTTGAAATTGACGGATTTAATGCTGAGTATCTTAACGTTGACAGTGAAGGCAGAGTAGACCTTGATATGCTTAGAAACGTTCTTGATGATGAAACGATACTTATAAGCGTTATGCACGTCAATAATGAAACAGGCGTTATTCAGCCGATTGAAGAAATCAGAGAAATTATGCTTGAAAAAGCACCTTATGCACATCTTCATACTGACTGTGTGCAGTCTTTTGGTAAAATAGATGTGAAACCGAAAAAAATGGGTGCGGATCTTGTTACGATAAGCAGCCATAAAATTCACGGCTTTAAAGGTACGGGTGCATTGTATGTAGCAGATACAAGAATGATACGTCCGATATTGTTCGGTGGTGAACAACAGGGTGAAATAAGACCGGGTACGGAAAATGTAGGCGGTATACTTGCGTTCGGTGCGGCGGCTGCTGAATGTGACACCGACCAATCAAAACTTATACATTTGAGAAATATAATGAAAGAAAAACTTCAAGAAATACCGAATATTAAAATAAACGGCTCTGACGAATATAATTCCGGCAGTGTTTTAAACGTATCGTTTATCGGCATAAAGGCTGAAATACTTCTTCATTCGCTTGAGGCACATAAAATATACGTTTCAACAGGTTCGGCTTGTTCAAGCCACAAACCGCAGCCGAGCCATGTACTTACGGCTATGGGACTTGATAAAAAAGAAATTAACGGTGCGGTGAGAATCAGTTTTGACAGATTGACAGAAGAAGCAGACGTTATAAAAGCGGCGGAAATTATTGCAAAAGAGGTTGCGACAATAAGGAGATTTATGTAAATGAAAGAGATTATTCTTGCAAAATACGGAGAAATTATATTAAAGGGCGGTAATCGTCCGAAGTTTGAAAATATACTGATGAACAACATCAGAAATTCACTGAAAAATGTGGCTGAGGTAAAGGCAAGACTTGCACAGGCTACAATTTATGTCGAAGTTTTCGATGAGGATAAAATGGATATTGTAGTGGAAAGATTGTCGAAAATATTTGGTATTGTTTCGATTACAAGAGCGGTTGTTTGTGAAAAGGATATTGAGGATATAAAGGCTAAAGCCAAGGAATATTTGAAGAAAGACTTTAAGGACGGCGTTAAATTTAAGGTTGAGGCAAAGCGTTCTGATAAGCAGTTCCCGCTTAACTCACCTCAAATTTGTATGGAAGTCGGCGGTTATCTTGACGACGAATATCCGAATATAGTCGTTGATGTTCATAATCCCGAAGTTACGGTTAAAGTCGAAGTCAGAGATTTCGGTGCATACGTTTATGCAGATGAAAATAAAGTGCAGGGACAGGGCGGTATGCCGATAGGCACAGGCTCAAAGGCAACCTTGCTTTTGTCGGGCGGTATTGACAGCCCGGTTGCAGGTCATATGATTTCAAAACGCGGTGTTGAAATTGATGCGGTAAACTTTTTCTCATTCCCATACACAAGTGAGAGAGCAAAAGAAAAGGTTATTGAGCTTGCAAGCATAATCGCACAATATACGTCAAAAATCAATTTGTATATCGTGCCGTTTACGGAAATACAGTTGCAGATTGCAGAAAAATGCCCTGAGGAGCATTTGACACTTGTTATGCGTAGATTTATGATGCGTATTGCGGAAAGATTAGCGCGTAAGCATAAATCGTTGGCACTTGTAACAGGCGAGAGCGTCGGACAGGTTGCAAGTCAAACTCTTGCGGCACTTGACGTTACAAATTCGGCTGTTGATATGCCGGTATTGCAGCCGCTTATCGGTATGGATAAGATTGAAATAGTTGACAGAGCACACGAAATCGGTACATTTGAAACATCAATTTTACCGTATGAGGACTGCTGTACAGTGTTTACACCAAAGCACCCTACAACAAATCCGAAACGTGCAAATATTGAAAAGTCTGAAAATAGACTTGACGTTGAAACACTTATCGAAGCTGCTTTGGCAGGAGTTGAAAAGATAGAAGTATATCCTAAATAATAAGGCTTGGGTGATTGATATGAAAGCGGAAGTAAACGGTTTAAACGAAAAAGTTGTAAAAATGCTTGCGGAAAGACAAATGACTGTTTCGGCGGCTGAAAGCTGTACAGGAGGACTTTTTGCGGCACTTATAACAAATGTTTCGGGTGCGTCGGAGGTTTTGAATGAAAGCTTTGTGACTTATGCAAATTCGGCGAAGATGAAATATCTCGGTGTCAAGGGCAAAACGCTGGAAAAACACGGTGCAGTGAGTTATGAAACCGCTTTTGAAATGGCAGAGGGACTCAGAAAAAACACAGGTGCGGACGTTACTGTCGGCATAACAGGCATAGCAGGCCCGACAGGCGGAACGAAAGAAAAGCCGGTAGGACTTGTATATGTCGGCATATGCGTTATGGGTGAAACGGAAGTGAAAGAACTTCATTTAAACGGTACACGCGAAGAAGTTCGTGAGTGTACTTGCAAAATTACGTTTGAAAATATCGCAAACCGTATTGAAAATATCACTAAAGTACAATAAATCGTACTTTGCACGGCATTGAGTTAAAAACTGCTTGAAAAAAGAGTGTTTATGTAATATAATTGACGTATAAAATATAAGTGATACTTTAAAGGAGAAAATAAATGGCAAAAGAAAAGGATAAGAGTAAACCTAAAGTTGTAAAAATGACTGACGCAGAGGAAAAGAAAAAGGCTCTTGAATCTGTATTCAGTGTTATAGAAAAGGAATACGGTACAGGAAGTATTATGAAACTCGGCGACGCAAATTCGGTAGACGTTGAAGTTATTCCGACAGGCTCATTGACGCTTGATATGGCGCTTGGAGTAGGCGGACTTCCGAGAGGCAGAGTTATAGAAATATACGGCCCTGAATCTTCGGGTAAGACAACCGTTGCACTTCACGTTGTGGCAGAGGCACAGAAAATGGGCGGCGAGGCTGCATTTATTGACGCGGAACACGCTTTAGACCCTGTATATGCAAAAAAATTGGGCGTTGATATAGACAATTTAATTGTTGCACAACCAGATACCGGTGAACAGGCTTTGGATATTGCCGAGGCACTTGTACGAAGCGGTGCGCTTGACGTAATCGTTGTTGACTCTGTTGCCGCACTTGTTCCGAAAGCGGAAATTGACGGTGAAATGGGTGACAGCCATGTCGGTTTGTTGGCAAGACTTATGTCACAGGCTCTAAGAAAACTTACTGCCGTCATCTCAAAATCGGGTACGGTCGTAATCTTTATCAACCAGCTAAGAGAAAAAGTCGGTGTTATGTACGGTAATCCCGAAACAACTCCGGGCGGTCGTGCACTAAAGTTCTTCTCATCTGTAAGATTGGACGTAAGACGCGGCGAGGTTATAAAGAACGGTACGGAACTTATCGGTAACAAGACAAAGGTTAAAGTTGTTAAAAACAAAGTTGCACCGCCGTTTAAAACTGCCGAATTTGATATTTTGTACGGCGAGGGTATTTCAAAAGAAGGTAATATTCTTGACTTTGCAGTTGAAAACAATATTATCAAGAAGTCGGGTGCTTGGTTCAGCTATAACGGTGAAAAAATCGGTCAAGGCCGTGACAATGTAAGAAAATATATGGTTGAGAACAAAGAATTTACTGCTGAAATCGACAGACAGGTTAGAGAATTGTTGAAAAATAACAGCGGATACTTGCCGAGTGAGGCTGACGACAGTGATAATACTGACGGCAAACAGCCGACGGAAACGGAAACAACCGAAATGACTGAAGAATAAGCGTGTATTATTTCACAAAAATATTATCTGAATAATAAAAAGATAAGTAAATAATAACTAAAAATTGTTACAAAACGATAAAAAGGATTGACGTGGGACAATTTTTTTAGTATGCTAATTATAATATTTATATCGGTAAAATATGTGATTAAAATTTAAGACAGGGGGCACAATTCATGGTTTCAAGTGAAGTGGCAGTTCAAAATTCGGTAGGCTTGCATGCAAGACCTGCAACATTTTTCATTCAAAGAGCAAATGAATTTAAGTCAAGCATATGGGTTGAGAAAGACGAAAGACGTGTGAACGCGAAGAGTCTTTTGGGAGTTCTTTCATTGGGTATCGTTAAGGGTACATCAATATCAATCATTGCTGACGGTAGTGATGAAGAAGAGGCAGTTAAGACTTTGGTTGAATTGATTGAATCTAATTTCTCTGAATAATTTTAAATAATATTTAAGAAAATAACTCTGCATTATTATGTAGAGTTATTTTTGGTGTAAGGAGGTGGCAATATGTTTGATTTGGAACAGGAATTAAAGAATTTGCCCGAAGATCCGGGTGTGTATATAATGCACGACAAGGACGATAAAATAATATATGTCGGTAAGGCGAAGATACTTAAAAACCGCGTCAGACAGTATTTTCAGAAAAATTCAAACCACACACCGAAAGTTCTTGCAATGGTGTCGAACGTGGCATATTTTGAATATATTGTCACAGATTCCGAAACAGAGGCTCTTGCGCTTGAATGTAATCTTATAAAAAAGCACAGACCAAAGTATAATATACTTTTAAAGGACGACAAGCATTATCCGTATATAAAAGTCACGATAAACGAGCCGTATCCAAAGGTTTTGAAAGTCCGAAGACTTTTAAAGGACGGTGCAAAATATTACGGACCGTATGTGTCGGGAATAACAATAAAAAATACTCTTGAGCTTGTGCAGAAACTTTTTAAACCGCCGACCTGTCACAGAAATTTTCCGGACGATATAAGAAAAGGCAGACCGTGTCTTAATTATCACATCAATAATTGCTTTGCACCGTGTACGGGAAAGGTTTCAAAAGAGGAATACAGACAGGTGTTTTTTAATATTTGCCGTTTCCTTGACGGCAACCACAAGGAGCTTATAGCAGAACTGACAGAGCAAATGATGAAGGCTTCACAGAATATGGAGTACGAGAAAGCGGCTGATTTAAGGGATAAAATTCAAGCCGTAAAGGATATAGAAGAACATCAGAAGATTATAAATACCGATAAACAGAACGACAAAGACGTCATTGCACTTGCAAGGGAAGAAAACGTCGCATTTTGTGAGGTATTCTTTATCAGAAACGGTAAAGTTATTGGCAGAGAAAGCTATAAAATTGACAACACACAGCACAGTGCAAATGAAGAAATACTTACTGATTTCGTAAAGCAGTTTTATCAAAACAGTGAATTTATACCCGAAGAAATTTTGACCGAATACGAAGTTGACGACAGTGAAGCGATAATGAAGTGGCTCAGCGGTATAAGAAAACGCAAAGTTACTATTGCAATGCCAAAACGCGGCGAAAAACTTCATTTGGTTGAAATGGTGCGTAAAAATGCCGATATTGCGCTGGGTAATTATAAAATTAAGGTGATGAAAGAACGTGAAAAGAATACTGTTCTTGATATGATGCAGGAACAGCTAAGACTTGAAAAACGTCCTTACAGAATTGAGGCATACGATATTTCAAATATTCAAGGTACGGATAATGTCGGTGCAATGGTTGTATTTGAAAACGGTAAGCCTGCGAAACGTAAATACAGAATATTCAAGATAAAATCGTTTGAGGGTGCGGACGATTACGCGGCTATGCGTGAGGTCATATACAGACGTTTCAGACACGCGCTTGAGGAGGAAGAACAGGTTGAAAAGGGTACGCTTTTGAAACGAAACGCAAAGTTTTTGCCTTTGCCTGACCTTATACTGCTTGACGGCGGTAAAGGGCATTTAAACGTGATAACAGAACTTCTGGATATGATTGAAGTCGATATTGAAACATTCGGTATGGTGAAGAATGACAAGCACAGAACAAGAGGACTTGTTTCAAAAAACGGTGAAATCGAACTCAGTGCAACAAGTCCTGTATTTAAACTTATAACTCACATTCAAGACGAAGTTCACGATACCGCAATATCATATCACAGAAAATTGAGAGGTAAAATCAATTCCGAACTTGATAAAATAAACGGAATTGGTGAAAAAAGGCGAAAAGCCCTATTGACTACTTTCAAAACTATTGATAAAATAAAAGAGGCGACTTTGGACGAATTGTTAAACGTCAAAGAAATGGACAGTAAATCGGCACAAAGCGTATATGATTATTTTCGGAGGAATAGCGATGTTTAAGCTTAACAGGAAAAACGGTGTTTCGTATTACACAATTACATCATTTGAGGAAACAGGACTTGTAAAACACGGTTTTTCCACGCGTGAGGGCGGCGTCAGCGACGGCTGTTACAGCAGTATGAATTTTCGCTTTCACTGTGATGATACATGCGAAAATGTGCTTAAAAACTTTGAAATAATGGCTGATACGCTTGGTATGGACTATAATAAACTTGTGCTTTCAAAACAAGTTCACGAAGATGTTATTCATACCGTGACAGAGGACGATTTCGGAAACGGTATTGTGCGTGAAAACAAGTTTGAGAGCGTTGACGCGCTTATTACGGATAAGAAAGGTATTCCTATGGTTACGCTGTTTGCCGACTGCGTACCGTTGTTTTTTCTTGACAAAAAGCTCGGAGTAGCCGCATTGGCACATTCGGGTTGGAAAGGTACGGTAAAGCGAATAGGTCAGAAAACAATCGAAAAAATGAAAAGAGATTACGGAAGCCGTGCGGAAGATATTTTAACCGCTATCGGTCCGTCAATACAGGAATGTCATTTTGAAGTGGGTGACGAAGTTGCCGAAATATTTATAAAGGAATTCGGTGAAGATACCGCAGTGAAATACGGTGAAAAGTATCACGTTAATATGCAGAAAGCAATCGAAAAACAATTTATTGAAAGCGGTATATTGAAAGAAAATATTGATAATTGCGGAATATGCACTTACTGTAACAGTGATTTATTATTTTCGCACAGAAAGACGAACGGAAAAAGAGGAAATCTCGGTGCATTTATTGAGTTAATATAGATTTGGAGAATGAGATGAGAAGGATAAAGGGTTTAGTGGCGGTGTTGCTTGCCGTGTGTACAGTTTTTTCTGTAACAGGGTGCGATACCGTTGAAAGAATTAAAGAGAGAATATCACAGGAAACTGTTGATGACGAAAAGGTTGCAGATGAAAATAAGACGGAAGTATCAAACAGCATAAGCGTGGGATTGCTTGATTTTGATACTTTTAATCCGCTTTTGACAAAATCGGAAACGGTTAAAGAGTGTATGGAATTTGTGTATGAACCGCTTTTTGAACTTAACGAAAAATTGCAGGCAGTACCGATTTTGGCTGAAAGCTATACTGTATCTCCCGACGGCAGAACGATTGATATTACGCTTAAAAACAACATACAATGGCAGGACGGCTCAAATTTCAACGCGTATGATGTAAGCTATACATTTAAGCAAATACGTTCCGGTGTTACTAATTACACATCTGTGTTTGCAAATATGGCGGATTATATGGCAACTGGCGATTATACGTTTCAGATTACATTGAATTACGCAGTGCCGAATTTTGTGTCACTTTTGACATTTCCGATAGTGAAATATCAAAGTGATATGAAAGGCAATGCGAATTATATACCGATGGGAACAGGTCCTTATAAGTATAATTCACAGTTAAGCACAGGCAAGCTGTTGTTTTCGGCATTTGACAATTATCACAACGGCAGAGCAAAAATCGACAGCCTTTATGCTTATACCGTACCCGACTTGCAGAAGTATGAATCAATGTTTGAAGCAAGCGAAATTGACCTCATGACAGGCAGAACGGTAGACCTTTCGGAATATACACCGAGAGGCAGTGCAAGAAATAATGAGTATATAACAAATCAAATGACTTTTATCGGGTATAATACGGCAAATCCGTTGCTTTCGGGCGTTGAAACAAGACAGGGTCTGTCGAATATTGTTGATAAGGACAGTATCGTAAATTCAACGATATATTCGCGCGGTAAGGCAAGCAATATTCCGATTAATCCGTCATCAATTTTCTATTATGACACAAGTACAAAATTTAAGCCTGATGAAATTTTGACAACACAGCATTTGGGCAATGATAAATGGGGTTTGGACAATGACGGAAAATATGTACGCCATGTCGGTGCGCAAAAACAGGTTTTGCAATTTGAAATTTTGACAAACAGTGACAGTGCGGAAAAGGTTAATATAGCAAACGAAGTGGCAGACAGTTATACAAGATTCGGTATTCCGACAACAGTTACTGCACTTCCGTATGATGAATATATTGCAAGAATTAATGCAAAAAATTATGATATAATGATAGGTGAGATAGAAGTCAGTGCAAATAATGACTTGACTCCGCTTGTATCGTCGACCGATAATTATTTCTCGTATGCAAATCCCGACCTTGATATGCTTATCGGTCAGCTTGGAATGACGAATGACGAAGAACAGCAAAAGGCTTTGTTCCGTCAGTATGGTGACATAATAGTGAATGATATGCCGTTTACTGTATTGTTTTTCAGAAAAGGCAATGTAATGTCAGGCTCAAAAATTAAAAGCGAAATTCTGCCGTCTGTTGACAGAATGTTCAGAAATATTGAAACTTGGAGTGTGACGGAATGAAAATAGTAGTAATCGGAGCCGGTGCGGCAGGACTTTTGGCGGCAGGAAAAGCCGCCGAAACGGCTGATGAAGTGGTAATAATCGAAAAGAACGATATAATCGGCAAAAAACTTCTCATAACAGGCAAGGGAAGGTGTAATATAACAAATTCAGCCGATATTGAGGATATGATAGGTCAATATCCGAGAAATGCGAAGTTTTTGTATTCGGCACTATATACGTTTACAAATGACGATATAATACGAATTATTGAAGAAAACGGCGTTAAAACAAAAGTTGAAAGAGGTGGCAGGGTATTTCCCGTAAGCGATAAGTCGCAGGACGTTGTAAAGGCACTTAAAAAGTACGCATTAAAGCCGAATGTGTCGCTTGTACATGATACGGTAAAGTCACTTATAATCAGTGACGATGCCGTAAAGGGCGTAAAAACGTCTAAAACGTCAATTACGGCAGACAGAGTGATAATATGTACCGGCGGTAAATCGTATCCGAGAACAGGTTCTACGGGTGACGGATACAAATTCGCAAAACAAGCGGGACATACAATTATCGAGCCTAAAGCGTCGCTTATACCTGTTTTAACGGAAGAAAAGTTCGTTAAGGATATAATGGGTTTGTCACTGAGAAACATTAAAATAACGGCATTTAATCAGAAAAACAAAAAAGTGTATTCCGATTTTGGAGAAATGCTTTTTACACATTTCGGAATTTCAGGGCCGGTAGTGCTTTCAATGTCGGCATATCTGAAAAATATCGGTAAGGAAAAATATAAAATAGAGATAGATTTAAAACCGGCTTTGACCGATGAACAGCTTAACGCGAGAGTGCTTAGGGATTTTGAAAAGTACAGTAAAAAGCACCTTGTAAACAGTCTTGACGATTTGCTTCCGAAAGCACTTATACCGATTGTAATATCACTTTCGGGAATAGAGCCGCATAAGGCAGTAAATGAAATTACGAGAGAAGAAAGAAATGAGCTTGTTCACGTTTTAAAACACTTTACACTTACCGCAGTCGGCGTACGGCCAGTCGAGGAGGCTATCGTAACAGCCGGCGGAGTTAAGGTGAGCGAAATAAATCCGTCCACAATGGAATCAAAACTTGTGAGCGGTTTGTATTTTGCCGGTGAAGTGATTGATATAGACGGTTATACAGGCGGATATAATTTGCAGGCGGCATTTTCGACAGGCTATCTTGCCGGTATGAATGCAGTCGAATAGCATAGAAAGGAACAATTGTGGATATGGAAGTTGGCAGCAGAGAGGTTTGTAAGGCGGCTATACAAATTGCGCTTACAGATTCAAGAGAAGAAGAAATAGAGATGAAAGCAAAAAATAAGGAAAACGGTATTCTTTCCGTTGCAGTCGATTTCGGCAGTGATTTCGGCAGTGCGGTACCGAAAGTACTTGAAAGAGCGGTTGTTGCGGCGAAACGTGAAAATGTTATATCTTCAACCCATGCGGAAGAAGGTGCGGTTGCCGGTGCGGCACATGAGGCAATTCAGCAGATTGTCGATAAGTGCGTCGGACTTAATCTCGGCGGTAAAATCGGTATTGCAAGACACGGTTCACATATCGGTGTATGTGTATTTTTTGCTATCGGTTTATTGAATCTTAACGATGTCGCAATCGGTATGGGACACAGAGTAGTGTAATCAAAGGAGAATGGTAGTATGGTAAGAGCAATAAGAGGAGCAACAACGGTTGAAAATAATGACAGGGAAGAAATTATAGAGGCGACAAAGGAAATGCTTGAAACTATAATTTCGGAAAACAATATAAAAACAGAAGATATGGTGTCTGTCATTTTTACGATAACGCCCGATCTTGACAAAGTTTTTCCGGCTGTTGCGGCAAGAAAAATGGGGATAGTTGATGTACCGTTGCTTGATATGAGCGAGCCGGAAATTGACGGTGCATTAAAGAAGTGTATAAGAATTTTAATGCACATAAATTCCGATAAACAAAATAAAGATATGGTACATGCATATTTAAGGGGTGCAACGGTGTTGCGTCCCGATTTGGTAAAATAAATCTAAAGGAGAACAAAATGAAATATATTTCAGTTGCGGTGGACGGACCGGCAGGAGCAGGTAAAAGCTCCGTTTCAAAGGCTGTTGCCAAAAGTCTTGGCTATACATACATAGATACGGGTGCAATGTATCGTGCGGTTGCACTTTTTGCTATTAACAACGGAATAGACGCGAAAAATGAAACAGAAAAACTGGTAAGCCGTCTTAACGAAGTGGAAATCGACATAAAATATACAGATGAGGGACAGCAGATTTATTTATTAGGCGAGAATGTTTCAAAGCGTATCAGAGAAGAAGACGTTTCTGTAGGTGCGTCGAATGTTGCGGTAATTCCCGAAGTCAGAAAAAAACTTGTTGAACTTCAAAGAAAAATGGCTGAAAGTGCAAATGTTATAATGGACGGTCGTGACATATGCTCATATGTACTTCCGAATGCGGACGTTAAGATTTTTCTTACCGCGTCGGCTGAATCAAGAGCGAAAAGAAGATATGACGAACTTTGCGAAAAAGGCATTGAATGTGATTTTGAGAAAATTAAAGCCGATATGGAATATCGTGACAAGAACGATTCTCAAAGAGCCGTTGCGCCTTTGAAAAAAGCTGATGACGCAACATTGATTGATACGACAGAATATGATTTTGACGGTGCGGTTAAGCTTGTAAAAGACTTAATTACTGAAAAAACGGAGGGCTGAAATATGCTATATAAATTTTTAAGCGGTTTAGCAAAAGGCGTTACACACTGTATTTTCAGAGTAAAAGTAGTGGGCAAGGAAAATGTTCCGAAAGACGGCGGTATGATACTTGCCGTAAACCATAAAAGTAATTGGGATCCGATTTTTGCAGGGGCATATTGTCCGCGTCCGCTAAGATTTATGGCAAAAGCCGACTTGTTTAAAAATAAGCTTTTCGGCGGACTTATAAAAAAACTCGGTGCGTTTCCGATACAGCGCGGCAGAGGCGATATAGGTGCTATAAAAGGTGCGTTTTCAATATTAAAAAATAATGACGCAATGCTTATTTTTCCTGAAGGTCACAGAATAAAAAACGGCAAGAGAGTAAAGGCTAAATTGGGTGTTTCGATGATTGCCGTGTATGCCAAAGTGCCTGTCATTCCGCTTTGCATAAGCGGTGAATACAAGCCTTTTCACAAGGTCACAGTAACATTCGGTAAACCTATTACGTTTGAAGAATATTATGGCAAAAAGCCTGATAACGAAACTTTGCAGACGCTTGCCGATGAAGTTATGCAGACAATTTATTCGTTTGACAATACAGATATTAAGAAAATCGGAGAACAAAAATGATTAATGTTGCAAAAACGGCAGGATTCTGCTACGGTGTAAAAAGAGCGGTGGACGATGTTTATAAAGAAATCGAAAACGGTAAAAAAATCGCAACGCTCGGTCCGCTTATTCATAATAGACAGGTAATCGAAGATTTGGCGAGCAAGGGCGTGTATGCGTATGACAGTATAGAGGATATTCCGAGTGACCATACGGTTGTTATAAGGGCGCACGGAGTGCCGAAAGCTGTTTATGACAAGATGAACGGTCGTGAGTATATTGACCTTACCTGTCCTTTTGTGGCAAAGATACATAAAATTGTATCGAAACATCACAAAGAGGGGTATCAAATTGTCATTGTCGGCGATAAAAAACATCCGGAAGTTATTGGAATAAATGGCTGGTGCGATAACAAAGCTGTCATAATTAACGACGTGAAAAGTGAAATTGACGGTAATTTAGCCTCAAAAGACATATGTATTGTAGCACAAACCACAATTAATAGAGATTTTTTTGGTGAAATCGTACAAAATGTAAAAAAAACTTGCAAAAGTACCCTAGTTTTTGATACAATATGTAGTGCGACGAAGGATAGGCAAAAAGAGGCAGACGAACTTTCGAGAAATTCGGATATGATGATTGTAATCGGGGGAAAGGAAAGCTCAAATACAAGAAAGCTGTTTGAAATATCAAAGCGAAACTGTAAACACACCTATCACATCGAAACTTTTGAGGATTTACCTCAAGAAAAAACATATAATAAAATAGGTATTACTGCAGGAGCGTCTACACCTGGCAGTATTATCGAGGAGGTAGTAAAGGCTATGAGTGAAAATTTAAAAAATGAGGAGAACTTTGCAGAACTGTTTGCACAGTATGAAAGTAAAACTCTTAATAACGGGGACATTGTAGAGGGAACAGTTGTAGAAGTTCGCAATAATGAGGTCATCGTTGATTTGGGTGGCTTTAAGTATAACGGACAATTAGCAGCTGATCAGCTTACTGATGACCCTGCACTTAAGCCGTCTGATGTAGTAAAAGAAGGCGATACAATCAAGGTTTACGTTGTAGGCGTAAACGATGCTGAGGGTAAAGTAGTTCTATCAAGAAAGAAATTGGTAGCTATGGAAAGCTGGAACAAAATCAAAGAAGCTTATGAATCAGGCGAGACTTTGGAAGGAAAGATTATAAAGGCTGTTAAGGGCGGTGTTATTGCACTTACAGACGGTTCTCAGGTATTTATCCCTGCACGTCAGGCATCCGGAAGATTTGTACAGGACCTTCAAAGCCTTGTAGGAACAACTGTAAACTATAAGATAATCGAAATCGACGAAAGAAGAAGACGTGTTATCGGTTCAGTCAGAGTTATTCTTGAGGCTGCAAGAAAAGAAAAAGAAGAAAAGTTCTGGGCAGAGGCTGAAGTTGGCAAGAAGTATCAAGGTACTGTTAAGTCACTGACATCATTCGGTGCATTCGTTGACATCGGCGGTGTTGACGGTCTTGTTCACATCAGTGAACTTTCATGGAATAAAATCAAGCACCCTTCAGAAGTTGTTAAAGAGGGTGACGTTCTTGATGTTTACATTAAGGACCTTAACAGAGAAACAAAGAAGATTTCTCTTGGATTTAAGAAGATTGAGGACAATCCTTGGACAATCGCTCAATCAAAGATTAATGTAGGTGACGTTGTTAAGTGTAAAATCGTTCGTATGATGCCATTCGGCGCATTCGCTGAAATTATGCCTAACGTAGACGGTCTTATCCACATTTCTCAAATTGCTGACAGAAGAATCGGCAAGCCGGAAGATGTTCTTACAATCGGTGAAGAAGTTGAGGCTAAGGTTACAGATCTTAACTGGGACGAAAAGAAGATCAGTCTTTCAATCCGTGCTTTAATTCCTACACCTGAAAAGGAAGAAGAAGTTAAGGAAGAAGAAGCTCCTGTAGAAGACCATAATGCTGAAACACTTGTTTATTCAACAGACCCTGAGGTAGAAGTTGAAGAGGCAATCGAAGTTGAGGCTGACGACGCTGAATAATTCAGAATATTAAAAGGGTATTGCAATGCAATATCCTTTTTTTATGCTTGGGTTTACTTTAATATCCCATTTCCTTGATTTTTGAACGCATTTGTGATACAATAGAAAAAATAATTGGTATATTTTCTGATATATGCAGTTAAGTTTAGTCAGAAAATTCGGAGTAATATGATAAAATAAGAATTTCGGAGGAATAATTTAGTATGAACAAATTAGATGAATTCAAGTATAATGTTGCCGGAAAGAATATAACTGTAATCGGAATCGGCATATCAAATTTGCCGCTTATAAAATATCTTGTGTCACTCGGTGCGAATGTAACGGCTTGTGACAGAAGAAGTGCAGAAGATTTGGGGGAGAATTATACCGAACTTGAGAAGTTGGGCGTAAAGTTCAATCTTGGTGACGGTTATCTTAACAATCTTTCGGGCGATATGATATTTAAAACTCCGGGAATGAGATATGACGTACCTGAACTTTTAAAAGCTAAGGAAAACGGAAGTATCGTAACAAGTGAAATGGAAGTGTTTTTTGAAGTGTGTCCGTCACATATAATTGCCGTTACAGGCAGTGACGGTAAGACAACAACAACGACGCTTATCCATAAAATGATGACTGATGCAGGCTATAAAACATGGCTCGGCGGAAATATCGGAAATCCGCTTTTGACTGATACCGAAAAAATGAAAGAAAACGACTGGGTAATTCTTGAACTTTCTTCATTCCAACTTCATACAATGAGAAAGTCACCTGAAATTGCGGTTATCACAAACATAAGTCCGAACCACCTTGATATGCACAAAGATTACAAGGAATATATCGACGCAAAGAAAAATATAATGCTTTATCAGAATGAAGGCGATACGCTTATCGTAAATGCAGATAATCAAGTTACGGCAGATATAGGCAAGAGTGCAAACGGTGCGGTTAAGTATTTCTCAAGAAACGGTATGGCTGACGTATATCTTGACGGAAATATTATAAAAAGAGGTATAGTAGAAATACTTAATATCAAGGACATTAAAATACCGGGTATGCACAATGTCGAAAATTATATGGCTGCTATTGCCGCAGTAAGTGGTTTAGTGAGCAAGGAAGTTATAGTAAACGTTGCAAAAACTTTCGGCGGTGTGGAACACAGAATTGAGCTTGTAAGAACACTTGACGGAGTTAAGTATTATAACAGCTCAATAGATTCAAGCCCTAACAGAACGATAAACACTCTAAGAGTATTTCCTAATAAGGTTATAATGATAGCCGGCGGTAAGGATAAGGGTATTCCTTATGACGAAATAGGACCTGCACTTGCCGAACACGTTAAGGTGCTTATATTAATCGGTGCAACATCGGATAAAATTCAAGAGGCGCTTGACGCTGAAATAAATAAGACCGGAAACGGTAAAGATATAGAGGTAATTCGTGCAACGTCTTATGAGGATGCAGTTAATACAGCAAGAAGTAAGGCACATGACGGTGACGTTGTTCTTCTGTCACCGGCAAGTACAAGTTTTGATATGTTCAGAAACTTTGAAGAAAGAGGAAATCTATTCAAGAAAATGGTAAACGAGTTGAATTAATATGAGAAAACTTATAAGAAAATTAAGTGATATGCGTGGTATATCGGGATTTGAATATCGTTTGACAGACCAAATTGCCGATATGTTTAAAAAGTATTGTGATGATGTAAAAATCGATTCTTTAGGCAGTGTGATTGCGGTAAAACGCAGTAATAAACCTAACGCACCTAAATTGATGATTGAGGCACATTGTGACGAAATAGGATTGATTGTCACATCAATTACGGATGAGGGATATTTGACATTCGCGAATGTCGGCGGTGTTGACGAAAGAACACTTCCGTCAACCGAAGTGACTGTACACGGCAAAGAAGATTTGTGGGGAGTAATAGGCATAAAGCCGAATTACTTACTGGAGCAAGAAAAGACAGCCAAATTAAAAGAATTGGCGGTTGATACAGGTTTGAGTGCCGAAAAAGTTAAAGAAATTGTGGCTGTCGGTGACAGTATAACGCTTGCACAGTCTGTAGGCAGACTCGGCAAAAAGCAATTCAGCGGTAAATCGCTTGACGACAGAGCAAGCGTTGCGGCTATAATGCGTGTTATGAAAAATATCAAAGATTTGGATATTGACATTGATGTGTACGCCGTTGCGGCAGTGCAGGAGGAAGTCGGCTGCAGAGGCGGTAAAACCACTGCATACGGCATTAATCCGGATATGGCGGTTGCGATTGACGTGTGTCACGGTATAACGCCTGACAATTCGGATAATGCGTTTGAAGTCGGAACGGGTACTGTTCTTTCGGTAGGTCCTAATCTCCACCCAAAACTTACCGATGAACTTTTTGCGGTATCAAAACGTCACGGAATAAAGGTAAGCACGGACGTTGACGGCGGCAATACAGGTACGGACGCTTGGGAGATACAAGTTGCGTGTGACGGTGTGCCGACGGCACTTATATCAATACCGCTTAAATATATGCACACATCAGTTGAAACTTTGGCGGTTTCAGATGTTAAAGCGACAGTTAATCTGCTGACTGAATTTATAAAAGAACAGAGGGGAGAATTGCAATGGCTGAACTTCTGAAAAAAATGTCTGAAATAAATGCCGTAAGCGGAAATGAAAACGATATACGAAATTTGATAATTGCGGAAATTAAAGATAAGGTTGATGATATTACCATTGATACAATGGGTAATGTTATTGCATATAAAAAAGGCAGTGACAGCGGTAAAAAAATCGCAGTTGCGGTTAATATGGACGAACCCGGTTTTATCATAAGCGGAGTAACCGAAAAGGGTTATTTGAAATTTAAAGCGGTAGGCAATATTGATCCGCGAAAGATTATTTCAAAAAAGGTTGTAATCGGTGCTGATAAAATCAAGGGTGTTATCGGTATGAAAGCGATACACTTGCAGACAAAGTCCGAACGTGAAAATGTTGTGGCAGCTTCAAAGCTGTTTATTGACATCGGTGCAAAGGACAAAGAGGATGCGGAAAAGTACGTTAAACTCGGCGATTATGTGACTTTTGACACTGAATTTATGCAAATTGGCAGTAACGTCAAAGGCAAAGCACTTGACAGGAGCGGTATTTGTACCTCGCTTATAAATGCGATTGAGAAAGAATATAAATACGACACATATATGTGCTTTTTGGTACAGCGTGAAGTCGGAGCAAGAGGCGCGAAAATCGTATCGCACAGAATAAATGCGGATGTTATATTGTCGGTTTCATCTGCCGAAACAGCCGATATGTACGGTTGTGAAAGTAATGCGGGTGTAAAACTCGGTGACGGTGCGGTTGTTAATTTTGCAGACAGAACAATAATTGCGGATAAAGAAATAACCGAAAAAATGATTAAAGCCGCTAAAAAGGCGAAAATAAAGGTACAGCCTCAGGTTTTAATGCCACAGACAAGTGACGGCGGTGCAATGCAGAGCGGAGCGGACGGTGCGATATGCCTGAGTTCATCTGTTCCTTGCAGATATTCTCATTCGCCTGTTTCCGTAATGTCACTTGATGATATTAACAGTATGACGGAGTATATCAGATTATTTTTAAATAAAATCGGAGAAATGATATAATGGATATTTTAAATGTATTGGAAAAAGCAACACAAATAAACAGTGTTTCGGGCTCGGAAAATGAAATCAGAAAGTTTATTTCCGATAATGTAAAAAAGTATTGTGACGAACTTTCGGTTGATGCAATGGGTAATCTTATTGCTCATAAAAAAGGCAGCGGCAAAAAGATTATGTTCGCGGCACATATGGACGAGATTGGTATAATTGTAACCGATATTGACGATAAAGGCTTTGTGCGGTTTTCGTCAGTCGGCGGACTTAATTTGAGAAATCTTGTAAATCTTCGTGTGCATTTTGCAAACGGCGTTGAGGGCGTAATCGGTGCAGAGGAAGAAAGTTTTAAAGATAAACCGGCTATAAGCAAATTATACGTTGATTTGGGTGCGGCAGATAAGAAAGAGGCTGAAAAAATAGTTTCAATCGGTGATACCGCGTCATTTGTCGGCGGATTTGTGAAGTGTGGCGATAATGTTGTTTCAAAGGCTCTTGACAACAGAGTCGGCTGTGCGATTTTAATGCAGGCTTTGAGTGAAATAAAAGATTGTGAAAACGACTTGTATTTCGTGTTTACAACTCAAGAGGAAGTGGGACTTCGCGGAGCGAAAACGGCAGCTTTTTCAATCAATCCAGATATTGCGGTAGCGGTTGACGTTACCGATACGGGCGATACACCGTCCGCACCGACTATGGCGATTGAACTCGGGAAGGGTACGGCTATAAAGGTTATGGACCGTTCGATTATGTGTGATGCCGATGTTCGCACAATGATGATTGAAACTGCTAAGAAAAACAAAATTCCGTATCAGCTTGAAATTATGACGGACGGCGGTACAGACGCAGGTGCAATTCATCTTACAAGAGCAGGAATTAAGACGGGCGGTATTTCCGTACCGACAAGATATGTACATTCACCGTCTGAAATGGCAAGCGTGAGTGACATAGAAAACAGCGTTAAACTTTTGTATAATATAGCAATAGCTCAGTGGTAATCGGAGGTGTATTATATTGGCAACTTGGGGAGTTCATTTAAGGGTGGCAAGGTGTTTTATTGATAATTTGATAGCTAAAAAATATCATAGAGAGTTTGTTATAGGCAGTGTTGCGCCTGACTGCGGATATGGGGTCAAGGACAGTTTTGGTGAGTTCACACCGCCGCCTAAAATAACTCATTGGTCACCGAGCGGTATGAAACGTGATTGCCGATATAATGACTTCCAAAAGAAATATCTAAACGATAAATCAAACGCCGATTATTGGTTTTACCTTGGGTATTATGTACATTTGCTGACGGATATAATGTGGTCGGTTACGATGTATATGCCGACAAGGGTTAAATATGCGGAGGAATATAAGAAAAACCCCGAATTTTTAAAGGTTATAAAAAAGGATTGGAATGATATTGATGTATGGCATTTAAGAAGTCTTACATATCATCCGACTTTTGATATATTGAAAAATGCAGGTGAAATAAAAGATTATCTGCCGTATTACGAGCATAATCAGCTTACAAAACAGGTTAAGTTTATTGTTGATTATTACGAAAGCTACAGTTCAAATACGGACAGAGAATTTGAATATACACAAAAAGAAGATATTCAGAATTTTGTTGAATGTTCATGTGAATTGCTTTATAAAGTTTTAAAAGAAAAAGAACTTATCTGATTAGATAAGTTCTTTTCTGTATTTGGGAATATTTGAACTGTCGTTAAATGCAATGATTGAATTTGTACTTGATGTTATCGGCTCGTCAAGGTCGGTGATTTGACGACCGTCAACGATACCGCCGACTATAACCGTTTCGGGAGAAGTATATCCGCTGTCGTGAAGAAGTGACGAAACAGGCAAGCCTATCGGCACTTTGTAATTATTCGGCGGAAGAATATCGTCGCCTGAAACCGTTATAATTTTTTCCGTAACAGGCTTTTGAAGTGTAAGTGCGTCATAGATGTTGCAAAGTGTTTCGGGTGACAGTATGACGGTATTTATTTTGTCAATATCCTTGCCTGTAAGCGTTTTCACAAGAATGTCATCTCTGCTCTGCGGATAACGTGCTTTGAGCAAGCAGAGAAAAATATTTTCGTTATATCTAAGATTTAGTTTGAAATCGGAAAATATCTTTTTGGTATTATTTTCAACGGCTATAATTGCCTTTTTTGTATTAAGAATCTTCATCACAATGTTAAGACTTTTTAAGATTTTTTCGGTGTTTCCGAGTGAGGCAAACTGCGGTGAGGAAACATACGGGTCGCTGTCAAATGTAGGTACTATAATATATTCAGGGGTTTTTTCAGTACCTAAAAGTATGTGTGCCGGAATACCGTTTCTGACTTCGCAAATACCTGCCTCACGAATAATCCACAACATTTCACGCGTGGTAAGAGAATCAATATCATCCGTTTTTTGAGTTTGGACTGCGGTGTACTTCATATTATTTTCAACGCATATAAACGTATCGCTTACAGATGTAACAATACCTGATACGGAACTGTATAACGGCATTGCGTCATAGCTTTCAAGATCGGCGATTTTTGAACCGATTTCAACCGTATCACCGACTTCGACAAGCGGACTTAACGCAACATCAGTGTTTTGAACAAGATTAAAAAAGTATACAGGTGCAGGGAGCGGTGAATGTATTTCGGCTGATTTATCAAATCCGTTATGCTTTTTATATTTTTTTGCTCCGCGAAATGAAATTGACATTTTAAATTCCCCTTATCACTTAATTATTAAAGGAATTTTACCATATAACGAAAAAAAATGCAAATATAAATCAATAAATCAATGCGATAAAAACTATTGAAAAAAAGCAATTTGTGGTGTATAATATATATAATAGGGGTAGTGAGGTGAAACATTTATGAAAAGAATAGCGGTAATACCTAATAACAGTAAGGATATAGGTCTGGTAAACACAAAGCGACTTGTTGAATTTTTAAACGGAAAAGCTGAAATTTATATAGATGAGGCATACAGCGTTCTTGGATTGAATGTTAATTACGTTGCCGAAAGCGAGATACTTGACAATGCGGAATATCTTATTGTTCTCGGCGGTGACGGTACTATTTTGCAGAGAGCTGCGGAATGTGCAAAAAGAAAAATTCCCGTATTGGGAATAAATCTCGGTAAAATCGGTTTTATGACCGAGATTGAAATAGACGATATGGAGGACGCTATTTCAAAGTTTTTGCAGGATGATTTCACTGTCGAAAAAAGAATGATGATGAAAGCGGAAATAAGAAAAGAAAATAAAATCCAATTTTCGTTTCATGCACTCAATGACGTTGTGGTGTCGAAAGTGGCTGGTGAAAAACTTATCTATATGGAACTTTCGACTGACGGTGTAGCGGTAAACAGATACACCGCCGACGGACTTATAATCGCAACACCGACAGGCTCTACGGGTTATTCAATATCAGCCGGCGGACCGGTGGTAGATCCTTGTATGAGATTGTATGTTGCGACTCCGATATGTGCACATATGTTGTCTGTCAGAAGTGCGGTACTTTCGTCAAATAAGGATATAAGAATAAAGCTTGACGGAGAATACGGAAATGCGGACGCGGTTGTTACGGCGGACGGTGACATTCAGGGATATATAAAAAATGCGGACGAAGTAATAATTACCGAATCCGAATATGATTTTGAACTAATAAAAATAGGTGAACAGTCGTTTTACGACACATTAATTAAAAAGTTATCGTAATTAGGGAGGATAAGAGTTGAAGTACAAAAGACAGGGTCAAATTCTCAGAATAATACATGAGAAGAATATCAAGACTCACGAACAACTTATAGGTGAACTCAATAAGTGCGGGTATAATGTTACACAAGCGACTGTATCAAGAGATATTAAGGAACTTGGACTTATAAAAATACCGTTGCCTGACGGCGGAAGTGTTTATTCATCTTCTAAGGATATTCCGGAGGAACTTGACAGACGTATAAATATGATTACCGATACGGTAATAAGTGTTGATTATGCAATGAATAATATCGTTGTGAAAACATATCCGGGAATGGCGTCGGCTGTTGCGGCGTCTGTTGATGCATCTATGCGTAACGAGTTCTTGGGGTCTATTGCCGGTGATGATACATTGCTCATAATTGCAAGAAATGAAGAAAAGGCAGCGGAAATTGCAGAAAAATTGATTCAATTATTTCAGTAAGGAGTATTACAAAGTATGTTAAACCAGCTTTCTGTCAGAAATGTAGCGGTGATAGATAAACTTGACATAAATTTGCATGACGGTGTAAGTGTGCTTACGGGTGAAACCGGTGCAGGTAAGTCTATTATAATAGATTCGATAAATATGATTTTGGGTGACAGAGCAAATAAAGAGCTTGTAAGATACGGTATGGATAAGGCTGTTGTACAAGCTGTTTTTGACGCACCTAAAAGTGTTATAAATATTCTTGAAGAAAACGATATTGACGTTGAGGACGAAACTGTTATAATTACACGACAAGTTACAAAAGAGGGAAAAAGCGTAGCGAGAATAAACGGAATGGTTGTAACGCTTAACATACTTCGTGAAATATCGGACAGACTTATTAATATTCACGGTCAGCACGATAATCAGGCACTTTTAACGCCGATAAGACATATTACGTTTTTGGACGCGTATGCCGATAATGAGGAATATATAAACCGGTATAAGGACATATTATCAAAAAAACGTGAAATAGAAAAGAAGATTTCTTCACTTGAAATGGACGAGCAGGAAAAAATGCAGAGAATTGACTTGCTTGAATATCAAGTTAAGGAAATAAAAAAAGCGTCGCTTGAAAAAGGCGAGGAGGACGATTTAAGAGAACAACGTGATATATACACCAATGCGGAGCAGATAACAAAGTCCGTAAATGAGGCGTATATGAACTTATATGAGGGTGATGAAATACAATCCGCATATGACGGTATAAGCATTGCCGTGAATGAGATTTCTCAGATAAGCGACTTAAATCCTCAACTTAAATCGATTTATGATACTTTAAATGAAATTATGTATTCGCTTGAAGATACGGCACACGAAATAAAAGAGTTCGGCGAAACTGTTGAATTTGATGAGCAGACTTTAAACGAGATTGAAGAACGACTTGATTTGATTTCAAGATTGAAACGCAAATACGGAAACAGTATTGAAGAAATACTTGAATATTTAAAAAAAGCCGAAAGCGAACTTAATGATATAAAGCTAAGTGATGAGAGAACAAACGAACTAAAAGAAGAACTTAAAAATATAACAAAAGAGCTTAAAGAAAAGGGAAATGTGCTTACGCAAAGACGTGAAAATGCCGCAAAAGTTCTTGAAGAAAATATCGAAAAGTCGTTGCACGAGCTTAATATGGAAAAATCCAAATTTAAGGTTAATATAGAGAATGACGGTACATTTTACGATAACGGTATGGATAAGGTTGAGTTTTTAATCAGCACAAATCCGGGTGAGCCGTTAAAACCGCTTGTGAAAATTGCGTCGGGCGGTGAATTGTCAAGAGTAATGCTTGCGATAAAGTCGATTTTGGCTGATTCGGACGGCGTTGATACAATGATATTCGATGAAATTGATACCGGTGTTTCCGGTAAGGCGGCAATGAGTATTGCGAAAAAACTTGCGGTTATTGCAAAAAACAAGCAGGTTATTTGTATTACACACCTTCCGCAGCTTACGGCGATGGCGGATAATCATTATTTGATACAGAAGAATACAGACGGCGAGCTTGCGTCTACAACTTTAAAAGAGCTTGACGAAGAAGGCAGAGAACTTGAACTCGCGAGAATAATCGACGGCGGCGAGGTTACGGAACTGGCACTGAGTCATGCAAAGCAAATGCTTGAAAATGCTAAAAATAATTAAAAATGTGCAGTAGGGAGGCGGCATAATGGAATCACAGACAATGAAACACTCACATTCGATACTTGCACAGCTTGTATTGCCAATGCAGGCTAATCCGGCGGGGAATGTGCATGGTGGTGAAATTATGAAAATGATGGACAGTGCGGCAGGGGTTGCGGCACAGAAACACGCCCACACAAACGTTGTTACCGCACGAGTTGACGAACTTAATTTTAAAAAGCCGGTGCTTGTGGGCGAGCTTGTAACATGTAAGGCACAGGTCATATATGCGGGACGTTCGTCAATGGAGGTCTTTGTGACGGTCGAGTCGGAGGACCTTATTACAGGCAATAAACAGATTGCACTGACTGCATTTTTTACGATGGTTTCGCTTGATGAAAACGGTAAGCCGTCATCTGTACCGAAGCTTGTTTACGATGAAAATAATGCGTATGAGAGTAAATTATATAAAGTCGGCGAAAAAAAACACATTTTGCATAATGAGAGAAAATCTTAATATATGATTTTGTTTGCAATTTGTTTTAGGATATGTTATAATATCAAAGCAGTTTGACGAAAGGAGAATTTCTATGGCGGATAAAAAAGAAAATACAAAAACTCTTGCGCAGAATAAAAAAGCACGTCACGAGTATTTTATTTTGGAAACAATAGAGGCCGGCATAGAATTAGCCGGAACAGAAGTTAAATCTGCAAGATTGGGTAAGGTTAATCTTACCGACGCGTATGCGTCAATCAAAAACGGGGAAGTATTTATAAAGCAGATGAATATAAGCCCTTTTGAACAGGGAAATATATTTAATCGTGACCCTCTTAGGGACAGAAAACTTCTTCTTCATAAGAAAGAAATATTGAAACTTACAAACCAAATGCAGCAGGACGGTTATGCTTTAATTCCTCTTGCAGTGTATTTGAAAGGCTCTTTGGTTAAAGTATCTTTGGCAGTTGCAAAGGGTAAAAAACTTTATGATAAGCGTGAAGATATTGCAAAGAAAGACGCAAAACGTAATATTGAGCGGTCGATAAAAAATTATAACCGTTATTAATATGGGGGTGCAATGGTTTCGACGGGGATGTTGAATCCCGAGTAGCGAGTAGTGTTGAGTGCCACTTAAAACGGCTCAAACTTATAAATATAAACGCTAACGATACAGAATTAGCTTACGCTGCCTAATTGCGGCGTTGTCTTCCCTGTGAGTACCACGGCATAGGCTAAGGCATCATTTTAGTGGTGAACGTGAGTAAAGGGACGTCCTGACCTTTTCCATGATTTAAGGACTACCGATGATATAACTTTGGTTGTGGAGTAGTATCAAAGGGAATCTTGACCATAACCTGCACTCGGAGAAACTTGGGTGGATATGTTTTCGGACAGGAGTTCGATTCTCCTCACCTCCACCAATTTGAAAACAAACCGCTAAGTTTGGCGGTTTGTTTTTGTTTTAAATAGGTTGTACACGTTTTTCTTACGGAATATATTTCAGTTAAATAATAAAGGATACAATATCTATACGAAACGGCACAACAAAGGCGCCATTAGGTAGTATAAATATTGTATCCTTAACAGATAGTATAGTCTATAATGAAATAATTGTCAAGAATTTTTGAGGCAGAATATAGATAATAAAATTACTTTGTGATATTAATTTCAATAAAAAAGCCGTTGTCTTACTCCAGAAGTCAAGGCTCCGATTGCCAAGCGTCCTGTTTCGCAACAACGGCTTTATACATAGTATACGTGAAAAATTTACAGATGTCAATCCTAAAATTGAAAATTAATCTTGAAATATGATATTTATTAATTTAAGAAAGAGATGATAGAATATGAAAAATCAAGAAAAAGACTTACAGAATGAGAACTCGGGCAGTACAAGAAGAAAGTTGACAAAAGAAGAGCTGACAGCTTTGTGCAGAAGAGTGGAGAAACACGGACAAAGATTCAGAAAGTATATGAGAATGGTAGAAGAAAAACGTGAAAGAGCAGAACAAGAGAAAAATCAAAAATAAAAAAAACCGCCTACTCTTGATATGCACCCCAAAAGTTAGACACTTTTGGAGGTGCATATCACAAGACCGACACAAAATGATGTGATTTTTATTCTTGTCTGATAAACAAAAAATAAGAGGGAAAACAAAAGCACGTTTAAGGACGTGTTTTTTTCTTGCCAAAGAAAAAAACATAATCAAATTATTTTGAATGTTTTGTCTGTCATTGTATAGACAAAAAGTGAATTATGTTATATAATAATATAAATAAATATGGCGTAATATAATACAGTACAGCCAAGACGGAGGGAAGGTTATGGCGAATTACGAAGAAAAAACAGTGCTTATGGATGAGGCTACCTCAAAAAGAGCGGTCAGCCGAATTGCATATGAAATTGTTGAGAGAAATCGAGGAACTGAAAATCTTGTCATAATAGGTATTCAAACGAAAGGTGTATCACTTGCAAAGCTTATAATCAAGAAAATCGAAGAAATCGAGGGTATTAAGCTTGAACTCGGAAGTCTTGATATAACGTTTTACAGAGATGATTTGACAAGACTCAGCAAGCACCCGGTAGTTGCGGGAAACGACATTGCATTTTCAATAGAGGATAAGAAAATAATCTTAGTTGACGATGTATTGTATTCAGGCAGAACCATAAGAGCGGCGATGGAAGAACTTTTTGACATGGGACGTCCGGAAAAAATCGAACTTGCGGTACTTGTAGACAGAGGAAACCGAGAACTTCCTATCCGTGCTGACTACATTGGAAAAGATGTTCCGACTTCGCATGATGAATATATTGATGTTGTAATAAACGATGATAAATTAGAAAAAGTATCAATATGCGGTAAGGGGGATAATTAATAATGAAGAAAGATTTACTCGGACTTAAAGACATAAGTGCGAAAGAAATAGAAAACATACTTGAAACAGCCGGAACGATGAAACTTATATTAGGTCAGACTAATAAAAAGACTCCTCATCTTCAAGGCAAAACTGTTGTAAATCTGTTTTATGAAAACAGTACAAGAACAAGATTATCTTTTGAGCTTGCGGCTAAATATATGAGTGCCAACGCGGCTAATATTACTGCAAGCGGTTCATCGGTACAGAAAGGCGAAACGCTTATAGACACTGCCGAAACAATCAACGCAATGGGTACAGATATTCTTGTAATGCGACATAATATGAGCGGTGCACCGCATCTTATCGCTCCGCTTGTAAGTGCGTCGGTAATCAATGCCGGTGACGGTATGGACGAACACCCTACGCAAGCACTTTTGGATATGCTTACAATCAAGGAGAAAAAAGGCGGATTTAAAGGCCTTAAAGTTGCGATTATAGGCGATATTTACCACAGCAGAGTTGTGAGAAGTAATGTTTACGGACTTACAAAGCTTGGTGCAGATGTAAGCGTAGGCGGTCCTACAACGCTTATGCCTCCGGGAATGGAAAGACTTGGAGTAAAAGTATTTAACAATGTTGAGGACGCAATAAAAGACGCAGATGTTGTTATGGGACTTAGAATACAGCTTGAAAGACAGAAAAAAGGCTTGTTCCCAAGTATAAGAGAATATTACAGATTCTTCGGAGTTGACAACGAGAGATTAAAACTTGCCAAACCGGGCGCACTTGTAATGCATCCGGGACCGGTAAATCGCGGTGTGGAATTTTCATCAAGCGTCATTGACGGCGAACAAAGCGTTATAAATGAGCAGGTTACAAACGGTGTTGCAGTCAGAATGGCGGTTATGTATATATTGTCAAGAGGCGGATTTGAAGACTAACGAAAGGGAAAGAATATGAAGATATTAATTAAAGGCGGTAGGGTAGTTGACCCTAAAAATGATTTTGATAAAGTAGCGGACGTACTTGTGGATAACGGCGTTATATCCGAAATAGGCGAAAACATTAATGCCGACGGTGACGTTACCGTTATAGATGCAGAAGGTAAAATTGTGTCACCGGGACTTGTTGATATGCACAGCCATTTGAGAGATCCGGGACAGGAATATAAAGAAGATATTGAATCGGGTACAAGAAGTGCCGCAATGGGCGGTATCACATCAATCGCTTGTATGCCGAATACAAAGCCTGTAACAGACAGTGAGCCGATTGTTACTTATATAAAGACAAAGGCTAAGGAAGTCGGTCATGTAAACGTATATCCGATAGGCTCAATTTCAAAAGGTCTTGAGGGTAAGGAGCTTGCTGAAATCGGCGAACTTAAAAATGCCGGTGCGGTTGCAATATCAGATGACGGCAGACCTGTTGTTGAATCAGGGCTTATGCGAAGAGCGTTGGAATATGCAAAAATGTTTGATATAGCCGTTATATCTCACTGCGAGGACTTGGGACTTGCCGACGGCGGTCAGATGAACGAGGGATTTATGGCAACATATCTTGGTTTAAAGGGTATAACAAGAGCGGCAGAAGAAGTAATGGTTTCAAGAGATATACTAATCGCAGAAGCTACACATACTGCAATTCACATTGCGCATGTAAGTACAAGAGGTTCTGTTGAACTTGTAAGACAGGCTAAAAAACGCGGAGTAAACGTTACTTGCGAAACTTGCCCGCATTACTTTACACTTACTGAAAATGCTGTTGACGGCTTTAATACAAATGCGAAAATGAACCCGCCTTTAAGAACTTCTGACGATGTCGAGGCAATCAAAGAGGGATTGAAAGACGGAACGATTGATTGTATCGTAACAGACCACGCACCTCACCATATTGATGAGAAAAATTGCGAGTTTGCACTTGCATTAAACGGTATCGTAGGTTTTGAAACATCATTGGGATTGGGACTTCAATACCTTGTAAAATCCGGTGTTTTGACTTTGAACGAACTTATTGAAAAAATGGCAGTTAATCCGTCAAGAATACTAAGAATTAATAAAGGCAGTTTGTCAATAGACGCAGACGCCGATATTACGATATTTGATCCGTCAAAAGAATGGACGGTTGATATTTCAAAATTCCAGTCAAAGAGCAAAAACTCTCCGTTTGACGGCTTTACTCTTTGCGGTAAACCGGAATACGTTATAGTAGGCGGAAAAATAGTTGTAAACAATGGTGAACTTGCGTAGGAGGTAAACAATGTCAGTAGATTTATTAGTACAGAAAATTAAGGAAAAAGGCAATCCGTCAGTAGCCGGACTTGACCCGAAAATCGAATATGTTCCGGAGTATATCAGAAAAAAAGCATATGCCGAATACGGACAGAATTTAAAGGGTGCGACAGAGGCTATATGGGAATTTAACAAGGGTCTTATAGACGCACTTTATGACGTTGTACCTGCTGTAAAGCCACAGTCGGCTTTCTATGAAATGTACGGTCTGTGCGGTGAGGAAGTAATGCACAGAACTATTTCGTATGCAAAAGAAAAGGGCTTGTATATAATTCTTGACGTAAAGAGAAACGATATAGGCAGTACGGCAGAGGCTTATTCAAAAGCATATCTCGGTAAAGTTGATATAGACGGTGTGGAATGTGAGCCTTGCCCTGTTGACTGTGTTACAGTAAATCCTTATTTGGGAACAGACGGAATACAGCCGTTTGTAAATGATTGTAAGACGTTTGATAAGGCGATATTTGCACTTGTAAAGACATCTAATCCGTCATCCGGCGAATTGCAGGATTTGCTTGTCGGTGACGAACATATATATGAAAAGGTTGCACAGTGTGTTAATAAGTGGAACGAAGAAACTATCGGCAAGAGCGGATACGGTGCAGTCGGCGCGGTTGTCGGTGCCACATATCCCGAACAGGCGAAAGTTTTGAGAAAGCTTATGCCTAAATCATACTTCCTTGTACCGGGTTACGGTGCACAAGGCGGCGGTGCAGAGGGTGTTAAACCATGCTTTAATGAGGACGGACTTGGTGCGATAGTGAACTCGTCAAGAGGTATTATGTGTGCATATAAAAAGGGTGATTGGAAAGAAGAACAGTTTGCCGAGGCGGCAAGAGCAGAGGCAATCAGAATGAAAAATGATCTTACAAGCGTGTTATAAGGAGTAGCAGATGAAAAAAGTTGAGAATTGCAAGCTAATCAGCAAGACGGAAATTATAGACGGAATTTTTGATTTTGTAATCGAAAGTGAAGATATTTCAAAAGAGGCACAATGCGGACAGTTCCTTCATATAAATTGCGGTGACAGCACATTTTTAAGACGTCCTATAAGTATTTGTGACGCCGAAAACGGAAAAGTAAGATTTATTTTTGAAGTCAAGGGTAAGGGTACAGAGGAACTTGCCAAAAAAGAAGTCGGCGATTATATAGATGTTATGGGACCTTTGGGACACGGCTTTGAAATAAAGGACAGTGTGAAAAATGCTGTTATAATCGGTGGCGGTATCGGTGTATTTCCGCTATATAAATTGGCAAAGAATATAAATGCCGATGTATTTCTCGGTTTCAGAAGTAAAGACAGAGTTGTTATGGAAGATGAATTTAGCGATGTTTCAAATATGGTTATAGTCGGAACAGATGACGGAAGTTACGGTTACAACGGATATATTGCGTCGGCTATGGAACAATATCTTGATTCGCATAAGTGCGATATGATTTATTCATGCGGTCCTATGCCTATGCTTAAAGCTGTTAAGAAAATTGCGGAAAACAGAGGTATAAAGTGTCAGGTGTCTTTGGAACAGCGTATGGGCTGCGGTATCGGTGCTTGCCTTGTATGCAGCTGTGAAACGAATAAAGAGGGTACGGACAGATATGCAAAGGTTTGTACAAACGGTCCTGTTTTCTATTCTGAGGAGGTGACGCTGAATGACTAATACAAAAATTAATTTTTGCGGTGTTGAATTTAAAAACCCTATCGTAACTGCATCGGGTACTTTTGGCTTCGGTATGGAATACAATGAATTTGTATCTATTGAGGAGTACGGAGGGTTCGGTGCAAAAGGTCTTACAAGAGTACCGAGAGAGGGAAACAAACCTCCGAGAATTGCAGAAACGCCGAGCGGTATATTAAACAGTGTCGGACTTCAAAATCCGGGTGTTGAGCATTTCGCAAAGCACATAATGCCGATACTTGCGGAATATGACACAAATGTAATTGCAAATATGTCGGGTAACACGATAGAGGAATATTGTGAAATGGCTGAAATTCTTTCAGATACTGACGTTGCAATCATAGAAATGAATATTTCTTGCCCTAATGTAAAGCACGGCGGTTTGGCGTTCGGAACAGACCCTAAAGTAGTAAACGAACTTACAAGTGCAGTAAAAAAACATTCAAAGAAACCGCTTGTTGTAAAACTTTCACCGAATGTAACTTCAATCACTGAAATCGCAAAAGCCGCAGAGGCGGGCGGAGCAGACGGATTGTCGCTTATTAATACGCTTATGGGTATGAAAATTGACATACACACAAGACGTCCGATTTTGGCAAACAATACAGGCGGACTTTCAGGTCCTGCCGTAAAACCTGTTGCAGTCAGAATGATTCATGAAGTGCACGAGGCTGTAAAATTGCCGTTGATAGGTATGGGCGGAGTTATGAGCGGTGAGGACGTAATCGAATTTATGCTTGCCGGTGCTTCGCTTGTGGCTTTGGGTACAGGACTTTTTGTAAAACCAGATTTAATTCTTCCTGTAAAGCAAGAAATTAAGGAATATATGGAACGTTACAATATTGAAGATATTAACAGCATTATCGGTACAGCTGTTATGAATTAGTTACAAAAAAGAGGGTGGTATCATCCTCTTTTTTGCGGATTATGAGAAATTTTAAAATTAAAAAAGGATTTTTGGGTGCGTATGTTGTATTATAAAAAGCGAAAGCTTTTAAGACATAAAGCATTTTTTGAATAAAATTTCAATATAATATAAATAAAATGTTATAAAATGAGAAAATGGGGGTAAATATAACGTGAAGTGTATTTTTACCTCTGTTTTGATGAAAGATTGGAGCGTATAATATGTACATATTAGCATTAAACGGAAGTCATAACAATGACGGAAATACAGCATTTTTGCTTAACGAAATTTTAAGATACTGTGCCGAAAAGGGTGCAGAAACTGAAATTTGCAGTGTCAGTGAGGCGATTATGGATACAAAAACACCGTTTTGCGTAGCCTGTTCAACGCCTTGTACAAAAAAGTGCTATAAAGATACAAAACTTGATACATTATTTGATAAAATCGAAAGAGCTGATTTTGTTGTTTTCGGAAGTCCTGTTTATTTTGGTTCTATGACAGGTCAGATGAAATGTTTTTTTGACAAGACAAGGGACGCAAGAGCTAATAAAAAGTGGCTCGGAAAGCCTATGGCGGCGGTGACTGTCGGTGCGTCAAAGTACGGCGGTCAGGAAAGGACTTTGGAGCATATTCATTCATGCGCGCTTGTTTCGGGTATGACGCTTATAGGCAACAGCTCTGTATCGGGTATGGGACATTTCGGTGTATCTGCTCAAAAACCGGCAAATGAAGATACATATGCTATAAATCAATGCAAGATTTTAGCAGAAAGAATAATTGAAACGATAAGATAAGTATATTTTTACGTATTATGTGTGAAAATAGTACCATTGATAAAAGGAGGTGACGGTGTGCCAAGAAGAATTTCAGACGATATGATAGCGCAAATATGTGATGAAAATGACATAATTGACTATGTATCGAGATATGTACAATTAAAAAAATCGGGACGTGATTACAGCGGACTTTGTCCGTTTCACCACGAAAAAACACCGTCATTCCATGTAAGTCAGGAAAAACAGCTTTTTCACTGCTTCGGATGCGGTGCGAGCGGTAATTTGGTGCAGTTCGTAATGCGTACAGAAAATCTTGACTTTATTGATGCGTTGAAGCTGCTTGCCGACAATGCAGGTATAATAATTCCCGAAGATGACGGGAATTTTTCGGACGCGTCGCATGAAAAGAAGAAACGTATTTTGGCAATGAACAAACTTTCAGCGAGATTTTTTTATAATTGCCTGCGTGATAAAAACATAGGCGAAAAAGGTCAGAAGTATTTTGCAAAACGTAATATACCTTGGAAAACGGTTACGGTATACGGCTTGGGATATGCACCCGAAGGACACGATCATTTGCTTAAATATTTGACTTCGCAAGGGTTTAAAACAGAAGAAATTGTCGAGGGTGGACTTGCCGTAAGCCGTGAGGGCAGAATATACGATAAATTCAGAGATCGTGTTATGTTTCCGATAATTGACGTTAGAGGAAATGTTATCGGTTTCGGCGGTCGAATTATGCACGACAATAAAGAGATTAACGGTTATAAAATACCTAAATATCTGAATTCGCCCGAAACACCTGTTTTTGATAAAGGCAGAAACTTATTTTCACTCAATTTGGCGAAAAATGCAAAATCGTCGGAGATAATACTGTGTGAGGGATATATGGATGTAATATCCGTATATCAAGCCGGTATAAAAAATATTGTTGCAACGCTCGGTACGGCTATTACGGAAAATCAAGCTAAATTGATGTTGCGTTACGGCAGTGAAATACTGATATGTTACGACAGTGACGAGGCAGGTACAAAAGCGGCGTTACGAGCCATTGACATAATAAACAATGTAGGCGGCAGAGCAAGGGTGATACGGCTTAAAAATGCCAAAGACCCCGATGAATACATAAACAAAAACGGAGTTGAAAAATTCAAAGAGGCGGTCAAAAATGCAATGCCTGCCACTGAATTTAAGATTTCTTTGATAAAAAAGCAGTACGACGTAACGAGTACGGACGGCAAGATACTGTTTATAGATGAGGTAGTAAACATATTTACAAAATTAAAAGATGCTGTTGAGGTAGACGCCTATATAACGAAAGTCGCGGAGGATACAGGAATAAGCCGAGAGGCGATAGCAAGCAAATACCGTGAAAAAATATCGAAGGGCAGTTATAAAAGAATACCGACTAAAAATGAGTATCAGAAAAAAGTCGAACAAAGAAAGCGTGAAACAACGAAAAATCAAATGGTTACAAGCAGTTTGCTTGAAGCTGAAAAACGACTTTTGGGACTTATATCGCAAAGTAAAAAACTTTATAAGATGTCGTCGGCGCATATTAAAGCCGAGGAATTTGCAACAGATGTGTACAGACGTTTGGCGAAAAGTATGTATGACAGCTATGAAAACGGAATGTCACCCGATCCGGCAATGATGTTAAATGATTTTTCGGGCGACGATTTGAGTGAGGCGTCGGAAGTTTTTTATAATCTTGAAGTTTACAGCGGTGACGAAGAAACCGTCAAAGAACTTTTATATACAATTAAATTGGAGAAGCTGAATATGCGTATCAATGCCGAAGCAGACCCTACGAATTTGATGGATTTGTTTAAGCAACGTGAAGAACTTCTAAATGAGAAAAATACTTGGGAGGAATAGTTTAATGCAGGAAAAGAAGAAAGACATTAAAAGAGAGCTTATCGAAAAAGGTAAGAAAAAAGGGGTACTTACTTTTAAGGAAATAAGTGACGCTTTTGAAGACATTGAAGTGACACCGGAAGAAATAGAAAGACTTTATGACATTTTTGAAAAAGAATCTATCGAACTTGTTGAAGATTTGGATAAGGAACTTGAAGAAATCGAAGTAAGTAAGGAAGAACTTGAGGACTTGTCTGTTCCGGAGGGTATCAATATTGATGACCACGTTAAAATGTACCTAAAAGAAATAGGTAAAGTTAATCTGCTTACTCCCGAGGAAGAGTTGTCACTTGCCAAAAGAATGGCAGACGGTGAAACAGCAAAAGAACAGCTTGAAGAAATTGGCGAGGATATAGACGAAGATACTAAAAAACAGATTGATTTATTGATTGCGGACGGCGAAAAAGCAAAGAAAAGCTTGGCAGAGGCTAACTTGCGTCTTGTTGTAAGTATAGCAAAGCGTTATGTCGGTCGCGGTATGCTTTTCCTTGACCTTATTCAAGAGGGAAATCTCGGTCTTATCAAGGCGGTTGATAAGTTTGACTACACAAAGGGTTATAAATTCTCAACATATGCGACATGGTGGATAAGACAAGCTATTACAAGAGCCATCGCGGATCAAGCGCGTACAATCAGAATACCTGTTCATATGGTTGAAACCATCAACAAACTTGTAAGGGTTTCAAGACAGCTTGTACAGGAACTTGGCCGTGAACCTACGCCGGAAGAACTTGCAAAAGAACTAAATATGCCTGTTGATAAAGTGCGTGAAATTTCAAAGATTTCACAAGAGCCTGTTTCGCTTGAAACTCCTATCGGCGAAGAAGAGGACAGCCATCTTGGCGATTTTATTCCGGATGAGGACGCACCTGCACCGTCAGAGGCGGCAAGTTTTGTACTTCTAAAGGAACAGCTTGGAGCGGTTTTGGAAACATTGTCTGAAAGAGAGGCGAAAGTTTTAAGACTTCGTTTCGGTCTTGACGACGGACGTGCAAGAACGCTTGAAGAAGTAGGTAAGGAATTTGACGTAACAAGAGAAAGAATAAGACAGATTGAGGCAAAGGCGCTAAGAAAACTTCGTCATCCGAGCAGAAGTAAGAAATTAAAAGATTTTCTTGATTAATAACTAAAAAAGCAATACCGAAAGAGTATTGCTTTTTGCAAATGATTTTATAAACACGGAGGATATTATGGATTGGATTAAAGTATCTATATTTACGACATCAGAGGGTATTGAGCCTTTGAGCGGAAGACTGTATCAGCTTGGGATAACAGGTCTTGAAATTGAGGACGAAAAAGATTTTAAAGATTTTCTTGAAAACAATAAACAGTATTGGGATTACGTCGATGATGAGCTGATTAAGGAAAAAGAGGGCGAAACGGAAGTAATCGCCTATGTCAGCGATAATGCGGCAGGTCATGAAATGCTTATGGCAATCAGAAATACTGTTGCCGAAATGAAACAGCTTGACGATGAAAATGAGTTCGGCAGACTTGAAATTCATATTGACAATATGAAGGAAGAAGACTGGGCGAATAACTGGAAAAAGTATTTTCACCCGTTGGAAGTAGGCGAAAAAATTCTTATCAAGCCTGAATGGGAAGAACTTAAAGATAATACCGACAGAATTGTATTCAATATAAATCCGGGTATGAGTTTCGGTACAGGCGGACACTATACAACACAGCTTTGTATCGAAACACTTGAAAAATACATAAAACCGGGCGTTAAAGTGCTTGATTTGGGCTGCGGCAGCGGTATTTTGTCAATTATATCATTGCTGTTGGGTGCAGACAGTGCGTTTGCGGTGGATATTGACCCGAATGCGGTTGATATTGCATATCAGAATGCAGGCAAGAATGATGTCGACATATCGAAATATACGGTTAAAGCCGGAGATATAATTACAAATACAGAATTGCAAAATGAAATTGCCAAAAATGAATATGACGTTGTTGTGGCAAATATTGTTGCAGATGTCATTATAGCACTTGCTCCAAAAGCACGTGAATATATGAAAAAAGGCGGCGTGTTTATTACTTCGGGAATAATCGAGGACAGAGTTGACGACGTTAAAGCGGCACTTGAAAAATGCGGCTTTGAAATAAATTCAATCAAGCAAAGAAAAGATTGGGTATCTATTGTTTGTAAATAGCATTAACGGTGAAAGGAATGATAAAAAATGCTTGAATTAAAGAATAATATTTTTTATGTGGGAGTGAAAGACCCTACACTGAGAACATTTGATATTTTTATGGAAACGGAATACGGTACGACATATAATGCGTATCTTGTAAAGGGTGAAAAGACGGCACTTATAGAAACAGCACACGAAAAGTTACTTGATTCGTATATTTCAAATATCGAAGAAATAATGCCTGTTTCCGAGATTGATTATTTGATATGCAATCATACAGAGCCTGACCATTCGGGAAGTGTCAGGAAGATACTTGAATTAAATCCGGACATTGAAGTTGTGGGCAGTATTGCGGCTATAAGAAATCTAAAAGAAATAACAAATATGACTTTTAAGGAGCATATTGCAAAAGACGGTGCAGAGCTTGATTTGGGTGACGGAAAGGTATTGAAATTCTGTATAGTTCCTAATTTGCATTGGCCTGATACTATGGTGACATATCTTGAAAGTGAAAAGACACTTTTCAGCTGTGACGTATTTGGTGCACACTATTGTGAGGACGCAGTTGTTGACGAGGATATAATTTACTACGATAAGTATGAAAAGGCGATGAAAGTTTATTATGACTGCATTGTATCGCCGTTTAATTCTTTTGTTGTCAAGGCACTTGAAAAGTTGTCTGCACTTGATATTGAAATGGTTTGTAACAGTCACGGACCTGTACTTAAAAAATATATAGCAGAAGCTGTTAAAAAGTATTCTGCTTGGAGTGCACCGAAAGTTACAGAGAAAAAAACAGTCGCAATATTCTATGCGTCGGCTTACGGATATACAAAGAAAATGGCAGACACTATTGCAAAAACGCTTAATTCGTGCGATTTTGATGTTAAAGAATATGATGTTGCCGAAATCAACGACGAAATGATAACGGCACTTCACAGTGCGGACGCACTTGTATTTGGTACACCGACAATCAACAGAAATGCGGTAAAACCTGTATGGGATATTATTTCTTCGATTGACCTTGTTAATATGAAAAATAAGCCTTGCTTTGTATTCGGCTCATACGGCTGGGGCGGTGAAGGTATTCAGCTGGTGCATAATCATCTTGAATTGCTTAAACTAAAGCCTTTTGAAAAGCCGTTCGGTTGTATATTCAATCCGTCAGACGAAAAACTTGCCGAACTTGAAGATTACACAAAGAAATTTGCGGAAACGATATAAAACAAAAGCAGAGTCATAAGATATGACTCTGCTTTTTTGGTATTTGACAAATCGACAAATTTGTTATAAAATTATGCCTACTGAAATAATAGGAAATATATTTGGGGATAGGAAATAATTATGAGCATAACAATAGAAGAATTGAATAAATTGGATAAAGACACATATCAAATTATAGATATTCGTGACAAAGAAGAAGTTCAAAAAGACGAAATGCCGGGAGCGGTTTATGTTCCGTCAGATGAGATAGAAACAAGCGAAAAGGTTGATTTATCAAAAAAACTGATTATTTGTTGCAGAATAGGTAAAATCAGCATAGACGTTGCGGAGCGGTTAAGAGAAAAAGGCGTTGACGCAGTGAGCCTTGAGGGCGGATATACTGCATGGCTGTTGGATTCGATAAAGCGAAAAGAGGCCGAGAGCATAAGTCGTGACGTTGAACAAAGTATAAGAAAAAAATTCCGTAAAAAAATTTGGCGTATGTTTGCAAAAGCAATTAATACTTATGATTTGGTTAAAGAGGGCGACAAGATTGCGGTCTGTATATCGGGCGGAAAAGACTCAATGCTTATGGCAAAACTTTTTCAGGAACTTAAACTTCACAATAAATTTGAATTTGAAGTGAAATTCTTGGTTATGGATCCCGGTTACAGTCCTGAAAACCGTAAGGTTATAGAGGAAAATGCAAGGAAATTGAATATCCCTATAACTATTTATGAATCCGATATATTTGAGTCGGTTTATAATGTTGAAAAGTCGCCTTGCTATTTGTGTGCAAGAATGAGAAGGGGATATTTGTATAAATTCGCAAAGGATATGGGCTGTAATAAAATTGCGTTGGGACATCACTATGACGATGTAATTGAAACGATATTAATGGGAATGTTGTATTCGGGACAGGTGCAAACAATGATGCCGAAACTTCACAGCACAAACTATGAGGGAATGGAACTTATACGACCGCTTTATTTAATTCGTGAGCAGGATATAAAATCGTGGTGTCGATATAACGATTTGCATTTTATACAATGTGCCTGCAAATTTACGGATACTTGTACAACGTGTAATAACGAAGAAAACCGTTCAAAGAGAGTTGAAATAAAAGAACTTATAAAAACATTGAAACAGGTAAATCCGTACGTTGAGGGGAATATATTCAAAAGTGTTGAAAACGTCAGTTTAGAGGCGATTGTTGCGTACAAAATTGACGGTGTGAAACACAGTTTTCTTGAAACGTACGACGAAGAATGACTATATGTTGTACCGTTCAATTTGGCATTACACAACAAAATCCAAACAAAACAAGAATTTTGAAATGAAAAAGAAATAAATATTCACAAACTATTTTCACAATGACTATTGATTTATTTGGCAAAATAGTATAGAATAATAAGTAACAAAACATAATATGTTTTATATGAAATTTAGGAGGCAATATATAATGAGCAATATTAGGTTTGACTATTCAAAAGCACTTCCGTTTGTCGGACAGCATGAGATTGATAATATGGCTGAATATGTTAAAGAGGCACATAATATGCTTCATAACAAAACCGGTGCAGGTAACGATTTTCTTGGTTGGGTAAACTTGCCTACGGATTATGATAAAGAAGAATTTGCAAGAATTAAAAAAGCGGCTGAAAAGATTCGCTCTGATTCAGATGTACTTGTTGTAATCGGTATAGGCGGTTCGTACCTTGGTGCAAGAGCGGCTGTTGAAATGTTACAACATTCATTCTATAATGCTCTTGACAAAGACAAGAGAAAAGGTCCTGCTATTTTCTTTGCCGGAAATAACATCAGTTCGACATATATGGCTGATTTGCTTGAAACAGTAGAGGGTAAAGATATTTCAGTAAACGTAATATCAAAATCCGGAACAACAACAGAACCTGCTATTGCGTTCAGAATATTTAAAGACTTGCTTGAAAAGAAGTACGGCAAGGAAGGTGCAAAAGAAAGAATTTATGCAACAACAGATAAAGCTCGCGGTGCATTGAAGTCGCTTGCAGACGAAGAAGGTTACGAAACATTTGTTATCGCTGACGACATCGGCGGCAGATACTCTGTTCTTACTGCAGTAGGTTTACTTCCGATTGCAGCGGCAGGTATCGATATTGACAAGATGATGCAGGGTGCAAAAGAGGCACAGGATGAATATGCTAATCCAAATCTTGCAGAAAACCAATGTTATCAATATGCGGTTGTAAGAAATGCACTTGCAAGAAAAGGCAAGACTGTTGAAATGATGGTTAATTATGAGCCTGCACTTCACTATTTCGGCGAATGGTGGAAACAGCTTTACGGCGAAAGTGAAGGTAAGGACAACAAGGGTATTTTCCCTGCGGCGGCAGACTTCTCAAGTGACCTACATTCAATGGGACAATACATTCAAGAAGGACAAAGAATTTTGTTTGAAACAGCTTTGCTTGTTGAAAATCCTCGCAAGAATATTGAAATTCAAGCAACAGAGGATAATATTGACGGACTTAATTTCCTTGCAGGCAAGACTATCGACTATGTAAATTCAAAAGCCGCACAGGGTACGGCTTTGGCTCATACAGACGGTCAAGTTCCTAACCTTGCGGTTATTGTACCTGCGCTTGACGCATATAATTTCGGTAAAATGGTATATTTCTTTGAAAAGGCTTGCGGTCTTTCAGGATATTTGCTTGGGGTAAATCCTTTTGATCAACCGGGTGTTGAAGCATACAAAAAGAATATGTTTGCACTTCTTGGTAAGCCGGGTTACGAAAGCGAAAAGGACGCTCTTGAGGCAAGATTAAAGTAAAATCAGAGAGGGCGACTCTCAGAAAATAAAAATTTATTATAAAGGAGGAAGGTTAACATGGTTGAACTTCTAATTGGAAAAAAAGGCACCGGTAAGACAAAGGCTCTTATTGAGAAAGTGAACAACGCTCTAACGGTTGCAAAGGGCAACGTTGTTTTTATCAGCAACGACACAAACAGAAATATTTTTGATGTAAAGTCAAAGGCGAGAATGGCAGACACATCAGAGTTTGAAATTAAGTCATATGATGAATTCCTTGGATTTATCAGCGGTATTATAAGCCGTGACTTCGATATTACAAACATTTTTGTTGACGGTATTTTCAAAATTGTCGGCTCAGACAATCTTGACGGATTTGAATCATTCCTTAACAGACTTGAGACTATGAGCCAAAAGTTTGAAATCACATTTGTAATATCAGTAAGCATAGATGCTGAAACAGCACCTGATTACATAAAGAAATTAGCGTAAGACGCGGAAAAAACAAAGGTGCCTGTATGAATTGAATGTATGAAAATTTGTACAGGCACGATTAATTATTTGGAGGTTTTGATTAATGCAGTATCATAGTACGAGGGATAAGAGCATATCTGTAAGTTCGGCAGAGGCTATAAAAACAGGACTTAGTGCAGAGGGCGGACTTTTTGTTCCGGAAAGCTTTCCTTCAGTTAGTTTAGATGAGATTAAAAATTTGGCGTCAAAGTCATATAACGAAAGAGCATATTTTGTACTTAGCAAGTTCCTTTCGGACTTCACAGAAGAAGAACTTAAAAAGTGCATAGACAGTGCATATACAAAGGAAAAGTTTGAAACAGAGAGCATTGCTCCTGTTTATAAACTTAACGATACAACATATTTCCTTGAATTATGGCACGGCCCGACTTGTGCTTTTAAGGATATGGCACTTCAAATTCTTCCTCATCTTCTTACAACATCAATGAAAAAGACTAATGAAGATAAAGAAATCGTAATCCTTGTTGCAACGTCGGGTGATACAGGTAAGGCTGCACTTGAAGGCTTTAAAGATGTTGCAGGCACAAGAATTATCGTATTCTATCCTGACAACGGTGTAAGTGAAATTCAAAAGCTTCAAATGGTTACTCAAGAGGGTAATAACGTAAGTGTTGCCGCGGTTAAGGGTAACTTTGACGATGCTCAAAGCGGTGTTAAGAAGATATTTACAGACACTGATTATAAAAATCTTCTTGACAGAAATCAATTTAAGCTTTCATCTGCAAACTCAATCAACTGGGGCAGACTTGTTCCTCAGATTGTATATTATTTCTCATCATATGCAGAGCTTGTAAAGAATAACGAAATTGAAATCGGCGATAAGATTAATGTTGTCGTTCCAACAGGTAACTTCGGTAATATTCTTGCCGCATATTATGCAAAGAAAATGGGCTTGCCAATCGCTAAGTTTATTTGTGCGTCGAATGAAAATAATGTTTTGACAGATTTCATAAAGACCGGTGTTTATAATAAGAACAGAGATTTCCATACAACAATCTCACCGTCAATGGACATTCTTATTTCAAGTAACCTTGAAAGATTTCTTTATGACCTTACAGGTTGTGACGATAAACTTGTCAGCGAATGGATGAAAGAGCTTAACACTAATGGCAGCTATGAAGTTTCAGCTGACGTTAAGGCAAAAATGCAGGAAATGTTTACTGCAGGTTGCTGTGATGATGCAGAAACAATGGCTACAATTAAAAAGTGTGCGTCTGAATATGATTATGTTATTGATACTCACACTGCCGTTGCAAAGTCTGTTTACGATAAGTATGTTGCTCAAACAGGCGACACAACAAAGACAATTATTGCATCAACTGCAAGTCCGTTCAAGTTTAATCAGAGCGTTCTTATTGCACTTGAGGATCACAATGCAGTTGTCGGTAAAGACGAATTTACTCTATTGAAGGAACTTTCTGAAAAGAGTAATATGCAAATTCCTAAGTCACTTTATGAACTGAAAGATAAGTCAGTTGTATTTGACCTTGTATGCGATAAGGATGAAATGCAACAGATTGTAAGTGACTTTCTTATGGTTGAGTAAAATTAAATAATTAAGGCAAGGTGTAACTGAGTTACACCTTTACTTTTGACGGAGGTTTTATATGCGTTCTATAAAAGAAACAATAAATGCACTAAAAAACGGTGAATATGATAATAAGCTTACATATTTGTATTCGTGCGATAAAAATGATGTAAAAAAGTATTCGGACAGATATATTGACGTTATAAACGGCTTTGAAGAAACATTCGGTAAAGACGGCGATATCGCTTTGTTCTCCGCTCCGGGACGTACTGAAATCGGAGGCAATCACACAGACCACCAACACGGTTGCGTACTTGCAGGAAGTGTTAATCTTGATGTTATATCTGCAGCACGACCAAACGGCACGAATACCGTTCGTATTCAATCAAGAAACTATCCGCTTGATGTGATTGAACTTGACAGTCTTGAAATAAGAGAAAAGGAATTTGACAAGGCAATTTCTCTTATAAGAGGTGTAATTAAAAAATTTGTTGATTTGGGTTATGACGTTAAAGGCTTTGACGCGTACACAACATCAAATGTACTTAAAGGCTCGGGACTTTCATCATCAGCGGCTTTTGAAGTGCTTGTCGGAACGATTATAAACGGACTTTTTGCAAATAACGAAGTAAATCCGATTGAAATTGCAAAATTCGGACAGTTCGCCGAAAATGTTTATTACAATAAACCAAGCGGACTTATGGATCAGATGGCATCATCTGTCGGTTCGGTTGTGGCTATTGATTTTAAGAGTACGGAAGAGCCGATAGTTGAAAAAGTTGAATTTGATTTAAAAAAGCATAATCACGCTCTTTGTATTATTGATTCGGGTGCGGATCACGCAGATTTAACTGATGAATATGCGACAATTCCGTCTGATATGAAAGCAGTTGCGGGATTCTTCGGCAAGAAATTTTTGCGTGAAGTTGATGAAAATGAGTTTATGGCGAATGTCAAAAACATTCGTGCAAAACTTAATAATGACAGAGCGGTACTTCGTGCAATCCATTTCTTTAATGATAACAGACGTGCGCAGGAAGAAGTTAAAGCTTTGAAAAATGATGATTTTGAACTTTTCAAACAGCTTGTAAAGAAATCGGGACAGTCGTCGTATATGTATCTTCAAAATGTGTTTGCAACAAGTATGCCTAAAAATCAAGCAGTGTCGTTGACATTGGCTTTGTGCGATGAAATACTTGGCGACAAAGGCGCGTACAGAGTTCACGGCGGTGGTTTTGCCGGAACTGTACAAGCGTTTGTTCCGCTTGATATGCTTGATGAATTTAAAACAAAAATTGAGAACGTGTTGGGTGAAAATATGTGCCACGTTCTTTCAATTCGTCCTGTCGGCGGATATGAACTTAAATAATTAAAAAAATCTTCTTGAAGTAAATTTTGTTTCTTCAAGAAGATTTTTGTTTTTTAAAACAAACTTATAATCCAATACACAATACCGGCAACGAACGAGGCAAGTGTACCGTAAAGGATAACGGGACCGGCGATTGTGAATATTTTTGCACCGACACCAAGCACCATACCTTCGGTTTTTGCCTCAAGAGCCGGGGAAACAACGGAATTTGCAAATCCGGTAATCGGTACAATAGTTCCCGCACCCGCAAATTTAGCGATTTTCGGGTAAATATCAAGTCCCGTAAGCAATGCACCGGCGAACACCAATATGATTGAAGTGGCAGTGCCTGCGGCTTCTGTATCAAGTCCCCATTTTTTAAACATAGTTAAAATAAAATGCCCGATTACGCATATTATTCCGCCCGATACAAATGCTTTTAAACAGTTTGAAAAAAGTTTTGAATTGGGTGTTTTTGTTTTTACGTATTCATTATATTCTTTGTTAGTCATTTCGTGTTTCATATTAAATTACTCCAGTCACATTATTTTAATATTATTTTCTCATAATAACGATAAAAGTATGCTTAATTATGAATAAAAAATAAAATTTTATCTTAAATATATCATACACCTTGAAATTTATGGCGATTTGAGATATACTTTAAATATACTTATGTTATTATGGAAGGAATGTTTTAATGTTCGGATACGTTACAGTATGCAAAAATGCGTTGAGCGAACAAGGCTTAAAGACGTTTAAAGCATATTATTGCGGACTGTGTAAGGCTATCGGTAAGAGGTGTTCGCAATCGGCAAGGCTGGGACTTAGCTATGACATAACATTCCTTGCGATTGTTTTATCTTCGGTTTGCAAAAACGAAATAAGTATGAAAGATAAAAAATGCGTGTTGCATCCTATCCGTGAAAATATATGCGTTGAAAATGACACGGCACTAAATTATGCCGCCGATATGGGCGTGATACTCACTTATTTGAAATTGCTTGACGATTGGAACGATGATAAAAGTATAAAAGCGTTGTTTAGTATGTTGCTTTTTGCAAACGGCGTCAGAAAAGCTAAAAAACATTATCCGAGAGAATATGAAAATATCAGAAAATGTCTTGATGAATTGAGTCGTCTTGAAAAAAATAACTGCAAAGAAATTGATGAAACAGCCGATTGTTTTGCAAGAATTCTTGAAATATTATTTACACCCAATTTTATTGAGGACAAGGATAAAAAACGTATTCTTGCGTGGCTTGGATATAATACAGGGCGATGGATATATATAATTGACGCGTATAACGATTTGGAAAAAGACGTAAAGAAAAATGATTACAATACCTTTAAAGCAAAATATGAGGATAAAAACGCACAAGAAATAAAAGACACGATTAGAGAGGATTTATATACCTCAATGACGTTCACTCTTGAAAATGCGGCGTCTGCATATAATTTGCTTGAGATATACAAAAATAAAGAAGTTTTGGACAATATTATGTATGTTGCACTAAAAGCTAAACAGAAAAGTATTTTAGGAGAAAGTAATGAATCCTTATGAAGTATTGGGCGTTAGCGAAAACGCCGATGAAGAAACAATAAAAAAAGCGTACAAAGAATTGGTGAAAAAATATCATCCCGACAGATACATTAATAATCCGCTTGCGGATTTGGCGGCTGAAAAGATGAAAGAAATCAACAAAGCCTACGATATGATAACGAATAAGCGTACCGCGACTAATACGGGATACAGTACGTCATCAAGAGGATATTCAACATCACAGACGCACACAAGCGGACAGGCAAGTTTTCAAAATGTTCGTATTCTTATAACGCAGTCACGAATTCGTGAGGCACTTGAAATGCTTAACTTATTGCCGAAAACAGCGGAATGGTATTATTTATCGGGTCTTGCGAGAATGCAGGTCGGTTGGTATGACCAAGCTATAAGTTTTTTGCAGACTGCTGTACAGATGGAGCCGAACAATGTTGAATACAGAAGTACATTAAACAATGTAATGAACAGAAACAGAACATACACATCAACCACAAGTACCGGCTCAGATTCGGCAGGTTGTTGCGATTGCAGTGATTGTTGTAATTGCTGTACAACGTGGTTATGCTGCAACTGTATGTGCTGATAATATTAAACAGATTGGAGAAAATAGATGAGTAAAGAAGAACAACAGCAACATATTACATCAATAGGCGGTCAGGCGGTTATGGAGGGCGTAATGATGAGAGGACCTTTTAAAACAGCCGTGGCGGTGAGAAAGCCTGACGGTGATATTGAATGTAAGGTCGAGGAAAACGGAACAAAAACAAGAAAGAAGTTTTGGAGATTGCCTATAATAAGAGGTTGCGTGAGCTTTGTAGACAGCCTTGTTATAGGAATGAAAGCACTTATGTTCAGTGCGGAATTTGTCGATATTGAGGAAGAGGAAGGAACGGAAAGTAAGTTTGACAAGTGGCTTGACGATAAGTTCGGCGACAAAATCAAGGATATAGTAATTTATGTATCAATCGCAATATCGCTTGTATTCAGTATTGCTTTGTTTATGGTACTTCCTACTTTTCTTACGAAAGGTGCGGAAAAAATCGGTACACTTATTCCGCCAATTTCGGCATTTACAGATTCACACTTATTTACAAGCCTTTTTGAGGGTATAATAAGAATGGTGATATTTATAGGGTATTTGGCTATTGTTTCAAATATGAAAGACATTAAACGTGTATTCCAATATCACGGTGCGGAGCATAAGACGATAGCGTGCTATGAGGCAGGGGAAGAACTTACTGTTGAAAATATAAAAAAGCATACAAGATTTCATCCGAGATGCGGAACGAGTTTCTTGCTTTTCGTTATGATAGTGAGTATTTTGCTTTTTGCACTTTTGCCGAGAGTGGATATGGTTATATTGCGTGTTTTAATGCGTCTTGCACTTTTGCCGGCTGTAGCGGGTATTTCGTTTGAAATTATAAAATTCGCCGGAAGAAGTAAAAGCAAATGGGTGGCATGGCTTTCAAAACCGGGATTGTGGCTGCAAAAACTTACTACAAGAGAACCTGACGCGTCGCAAATTGAAGTGGCGATTGAATCAATGAAACCGTGTATACCTGAAAATAAAGAGGACGACAGATGGTAATATCGGAATTTGTGAGAGAAACGGCAAAACAGCTTGGAGACAATGCAAGGTTTGAGGCGGAGCTTATGGTTATGAGCGTTATGGAAATGGACAGAACTCGACTTGTTTTAAACGGCAAATTGCCTGTAATGCCTCAACATACTTACAGAATGAATAAAATGATTGAAAGACGTAAAAAAGGTGAACCGCTGCAATATATACTCGGAGAAACCGAATTTATGTCACTTGATTTTTTTGTCAGGGAGGGTGTGCTTATACCGAGAAGTGATACGGAAATTCTTGTTGAAACCGTAATTGATAAAATCGGCGATAAGAAAACAACCGTAGCCGATATATGTACAGGCAGCGGCTGTATCGGAATAAGTATTGCACATTACAAAAAAAATACAGATGTTGAGCTGTTTGATATAAGTGATATTGCACTTGAAACGGCTGAAAAAAATATTAAAAGAAATAATGTGTCAGACAGAGTGAAATCGTATAAAATGGATATATTAAATGAATATCCGAAAAAAAAGTATGATGTTGTCGTATCAAATCCGCCATATATAGAAAAAGCGGTTATTGAAACGTTGCAGACGGAAGTTAAGGACTATGAGCCGAGAATTGCGTTGGACGGCGGTGAGGACGGACTTGTTTTTTACAGACGTATAACCGAAACGGCACATAATTTTTTGAAAAAAGGCGGTCTGCTTGCATTTGAGATTGGCTATAATCAAGGCGAATCTGTAAGAGGTCTTATGCAAAACGACTTTTATGATACAGAAGTGATAAAAGATTTAAACGACAATGACAGAGTCGTAATCGGAAAACTAAAATGAGAGGATGATTTGATGAAAAAGATTGGTATTTTAACAAGCGGCGGAGATTGTCAAGGTCTTAATGCGGCAATCAGAGGTGTTGCAAAGGGACTGTATGAAGAAATTGACGACGTTGAAATTTACGGTATTCAAAACGGTTATGCCGGACTTATCCACGGTGATTACAAGAAGATGAATCAATCTGATTTTTCCGGTATACTTACAATAGGCGGTACAATTTTGGGTACATCACGTCAGCCGTTTAAGATGATGCGTGTCATTGAAGATGAAAACAGCATTGATAAAGTTGCGGCAATGAAAGATAATTATAAGAAAATGGGGCTTGACTGTCTTGTTATCTTGGGCGGTAACGGTACACATAAAACGGCTAATTTACTTTCTGAAGAAGGTCTTAATGTAGTTACAATGCCAAAGACGATTGACAATGACGTTTGGGGTACGGAAATGACTTTCGGTTTCCAAAGTGCCGTTGATATTGCAACGGAAGTGATAGACTGTATTCATACAACAGCTACTTCTCACGGACGTATTTTTATTGTTGAGGTAATGGGACATAAAGTAGGTTGGCTTAATTTGTATGCAGGTATCGCAGGCGGTGCGGATATAATTCTGTTGCCTGAAATTCCTTATGATATTAACGAAATTGCCAAAGTTATCGAAAAGAGAGAACAAGCCGGAAAGAGATTTTCAATTCTTGCCGTTGCAGAGGGTGCAATTTCAAAAGAAGAGGCAAAGATGAAGAAGAAAGAGCTAAAAGCACTTCGTGCGTCAATGCCTTATCCGTCAATCTCTTATAAGATTGCAAAGGAACTTGAGGAAGTTACGGGTCACGAAATCAGAGTAACTGTTCCGGGACACTTCCAAAGAGGCGGAAGCCCTTGTGCATATGACAGATTTCTTTGCACACGTTTCGGTGCGGCTGCCGCAAGACTCATAAAGAACGAACAGTACGGCTTTATGGTTGCATTGCAGAATGAAAAAATTGTTCCTGTACCTCTTGGCGAGGTTGCCGGAAAACTTAAAAAAGTCCCTGTTGACAGCGATATTATCGAGGCGGCAAAGGAAATAGGCATATCATTTGGTGACTAAAATCAGAAATATATATAAAAAGATACATTCCAAAAAATAGAATGTATCTTTTTTGTTATTAATCATTATCAGAAGAAAACTCTTTATGAGTTTCGTGAAAGGATTCGACAATGTTTAAAATAGCGGTTATTTCACGGTCTGTCAAGTTATCCGTACGTATGGTAATGCAATCGTCAAGTCCCAATAGATAGTCTGTTGTGACGTGAAAAAGTCTTGATAATTCAACAAGAAAAGGTGTAGATGGAGCAGATAAAGCCATTTCCCAAGCATTTACGCTTGCTCTTGTAATTGATAATTTCTTTGCCAATTCCGATTGTGTATAGCCGTATTTATCACGTAAAATTTTTAATCTGCTTGGAAAATCATACATAGTTTCTTTCATAAATAATCACCTCTAAGTTTATATTAACTTATCATTAATGATATAACATTATCATTAATGATAAGTATAGTTGACAAAAATAAGTATGTGTTGTATAATAGAGAAAAATACGAAGAAAGGTGGGAACGTAAAATGTTTTGTAAAAATTGCGGTGCAGAATTAACGGCGGACACTAAATTTTGCCCGAAATGCGGAAAGGGGGTAACAAGTAATAAAGCAAACAAAATGTATTGCTCAAATTGCGGAAAAGAAGTGCATGACGAGTATTGTTCAAATTGCGGTACGAAGATTACCGAAAACGGTAATTGCAATAATGTGCATAATATAAACTTAAATATCGGCAGACAGCATAATCCTTATAAAACAAATACATATGCAATATGGAGTTTGATATTGGCTTGTACGTCGTTTGTTTTTGGGTGGTTTCTACTTGCCATTGTAGCAATTATTTTAGGTAATATGGCTAAAACGCAGATAATGGAAAGAAATGAGCAGGGGTGTAATCTTGCATCGGCGGGAATTGTATTGGGGTGGATTAATATAGGCTTGTCGATTTTCGCGGTTGTGCTGTTGCTTATTTTTTCGGCAGGATTTTTAGCTTGGTTGGTATAAATTAATTTTTTGAAAGGATGTTTTTTATGTTTTGTAACAAATGCGGAAAAGAAATACAAGGGAATGTGAATTTTTGCAACAGCTGCGGCAACCCGTTAAATGGCGTAGGGAATAATGCGGAAAAACTGTTACATCAACTATCGGAACGATACAAAATAAACGGAATTATATGGATTGTTGTAGCGGTAATTCAAATTATTCTCGGCATTTTTGTTAATTGGATTTGCTTGATTGTAGGTGTATTGAACATAATATCGGCAATTCAAGATATTATTTTCAGCGGGAAAATGCTTAAAAATCCTAATGGTATCGTTGATAAGGTACGACCGCTTGTGGGAGCAATCTTAATTTTGATTTATAACGTAATATTCGGCGGTGTATTGGGTGTTGCAGGTTCTATTTATTATTTGGTGGGTATACGAAATTTTGTAATGAAAAACGAAGGCGAATTCAAATCGTTGGAAATACAAGCGTAAAATAAGAAAATTAAAAAAAATTTTAACCTTTTTTATGGTTATAGATTAATACATTTAAAGGCTCTCCGTGATTGTGGAGAGCCTTATTCTTTTAATTCGTCTAAAAGACGTTCAAGACATTTTTTCTCTATTCTGCTGACGTAACTGCGGCTTATGCCGAGTATATCGGCAATTTCTTTTTGCGTTTTCTTCGGCTGATTACCGAGTCCGTATCGCCAACAGAGAATATTTATTTCGGTTGGGGCTAATATTTTTTTCATTGCGTTGTACAGTTTTTGAGCCTCAAGCTTGCCGGAAATGAGGTCGGCAATATCTGTTGAATCGCAAGTCAGTATATCCGAAAAAGTCATATTGTTGCCCTCACGGTCTGTGCCGATACTTTCATCAATGGAAATTTCATTTTGAAGTTTCTTTGATGAACGCATAACCATAAGCACTTCATTCTCAATACAACGTGAAATATATGTAGACAGACGTGAATTTTTTTCGGGATTGAATGTGTTTATCCCTTTGATAAGACCGATTGTGCCGATAGATATAAGGTCCTCAAGATTTTTTTCGTCAGCATACTTTTTTGCAATGTGTGCAACAAGTCTGAGATTGTGTTCGATAAGTACATTTTTTGCACTTTCATCACCTTTTGCATACAAGTCAAGATATTTCTTTTCTTCACTTTTGTTTAATGGCTTTGGGAATGTCGCATTACCCGAAACGTATCCGGCAAGTATTAAAACAGTCTGTATCCATTCAAAAAATAAACCGCCAAGAAACATATCTCATAACCTCCTTTACACATAATATGCTTAACATATCGTACAAATAGCTAAATTGATGTCCTTATTTTTGTTAAAATTCGGAAAATTGGGTAAAATTAAAATGGTTGACGTAAAATGTCTTTTTATTGTAAACAATACGATATTGACTTGAAATGAGGAACATAATATAATGATAATTGAATAGGTATGAAATATTGAAATCGGAGGGTAGAATATATGCTATGTAAAGTATGTGGAGCTCAGATACCGGATGATGCTCAAGAATGTGAATTTTGCGGTACAAAAGTTAATGAAGATGCAAGTGCGGCAGAAGAAACAAAAGTAATTAATACAGATGAAATAGAAAATGCGTATCAGGAACATCAAGCCGAGTTGAATGAAAATTTGGGTGATGAACAAAATGATAATTCTGAAGAACAAGAAAATTCAGAAGGTGATGAAATCTATGATGATAATGAAAGAAGACGTCGTGAACAGGTAAAGAAAATGATGGAGGATAAGAAACAACAGTTGTCTGAAATCGAACGTCGCCGTAATGAAAAAAGAAAAAGACAAAGACGTAATCGTATTGTGCTTATCGGTGCAATTTGTGCTCTTGCAGTTGCAGCTGCCGGAATAGGTGTGTATTATCTTGTGTCTAACGTCAATGGCGGAAACAAAATAGAGGAAACACCTGCACCGTCAGTGGCAGTTGTGTCAACACCGAGTGTAATTGCAACACCTGCGGTAAGTGAAGAACCTGTACAGACACCTGAGTTGTCAATGGAAACATCTCCGAGAGATGAAAACAGTACATCATCAAACAGCCAATCGTGGTCTGCAACAGGTAATACAGGCAGCGGTACATCAGCCTCAAGGAGCGGAAGTACATCGTCAAGCGGCACAATATCTAAGAGTAATACTTCAAAAGGTTCATCAAGTACATCATCTAAAGGAACAGGTTCAAGCGGTTCATCATCAAGTACATCAAGTTCAAGCGGTACAGGCTCATCGTTAAATACATCATCTGCACAAAACAGCGGAGTTTCATCTTCAAACATTTCTTCACAGCTAAGTACAGGCGGTGAAGTTATATATGACTCAAATGCCGGAAAACATTTAATGACATTTGTAACTAATAATGTTAAATATTACGCAACTGTTTCAGCCGGTAGTACAACGGAACAGATAAACGGCAAGCCTTACACGATAACGGCTGTACCGACGTCGGAAACGTATAACGGAAATACTGTATATGAAATTACGAGTATAACGAATTATGCAGGTGACTATATACTTGCAAATTCGGGTACAAAACTTCTTACAAATGATGATATTAAGGGAATGTCAAAGCACGACCTTGCACTTGCGAGAAACGAAATATATGCCCGTCACGGACGTAAATTCCAAACGGAAGAATACAGCAAATACTTCAGCGGTAAGTCTTGGTATTCAATTAATCCGAATTATAATTACAGTGATGATGACAGTAATCTTAATTCGATAGAAGTTAAGAATGTACAATTTATATTAAATGCTGAAAGAAATTAAATAATATCAATAAACTAAAAAGTCTGACCCACAGGGTCAGACTTTTTAGTTAATGCTGTCAATATCATAAGGTGTGATTTGATATACAAAGTAATTGAGCCAATTTGAGAATAACAAATTAGCGTGAGAACGCCAACGGACGATCGGTTTTTTTGTAGGATCGTCATTAGGGAAATAGTGTTTTGGTATTATCGGATTTTTACCTTTGTCCAAATCTCTGAAATATTCATCACGCAACGTTGTTGCGTCGTATTCTGCGTGACCTGTTACAAAAATACGTCTGCCGCCTTTTGTAAATACGATATACACGCCCGCCTCTTTTGAATCACAAAGAATTTCAAGCTCTTTAACCTTTTTTATATCCTCTGCACGCACTTCCTGAAAACGTGAATGCGGTGCGTAAAATTCATTGTCAAAACCTCGTACAAGCTTTGCCGTGCGTCGGTTCACCTTGTGCTTGAAAACTCCCGAACATTTTTCTTTTAACGGATGCTTCGGCACACCGTAATGATAGTAAAGACCGGCAAGTGCCGCCCAACATATGTGCAATGTTGAAGTGACGTGAGTTTTGGACCAATCCATTATGCGTGTAAGCTCGCCCCAATAATCAACATCTTCATATTCAAGGTTTTCAACAGGCGCACCTGTTATAATCATTCCGTCATATTTTGAATCTTTTATTTCATCAAAGGTTGTATAAAATGTTGCCAAATGTTCTGACGGTGTGTTTTTTGATTTGTGTGTATCCATTTGCAGAAAATCTATTTCAATTTGCAACGGTGAATTTGAAAGCAGTCTTAAAAGCTGTGTTTCGGTAGCTATTTTAGTCGGCATCAAGTTCACTATTACAATTTTAAGCGGACGAATATCTTGGTGCATAGCCTTTTTTTCACTCATAACAAAAATATTTTCTTTTCTGAGCTGTGCTGTTGCCGGAAGTTTGTCCGGTATCTTTATAGGCATATATATCCACTCCTTTGCTTAATATACTAACGTTTATTATAACACAAAACAGTATATATTACAATAGATTATCATTAATTATAATATAACAGAAAATTTGCAATATGTATAAATTATAGCCAAAAGCATTATAATAAGTATAGTACGGAGGTGTGTACAGTGATAAATGATACAGATACAGAAAGCAATATAGCGGAACAGGAACGACGGAATATTGAGGATTTGGGAAGTGTTGAAACAAAAAATCCGAGAGGTAATATACATTGTCTGAATATAATCGGTCAGGTTGAGGGACATATGGTATTGCCGCCGCAGAATAAGACAACGAAATACGAACACGTTCTGCCGCAGCTTATAGCGATTGAGGAAAATCCGGAAATTGACGGACTTATGGTGCTTTTAAATACGGTAGGCGGTGACGTTGAGGCAGGATTGGCGATAGCTGAAATGATAGCCGGAATGAGTAAACCTACTGTTTCGCTTGTTTTGGGCGGCGGACACAGTATAGGTGTACCGCTTGCGGTTGCGACGGATTATTCATTCATTGCACCGACCGCAACTATGACAGTGCATCCGCTCAGAATGAACGGCGTTGTAATCGGCGTTATGCAGACATTTCAATATTTTCAGAATATGCAGGACAGAATAATTGATTTTGTTGTTTCAAACTCAAATATATCATACGACAAATTTAAACAGTTAATGCTCACGACTGATGAAATAGCAAACGACGTGGGGAGTATATTATTTGCAAAAAAGGCGGTTGAGTACGGACTTATAAATGAAATGGGCGGACTTAAAGACGCACTTGAAAAAATGTATGAGCTGATAGAAAAGGAGAGAGAAAATAAAAAATGATTTATTCAATAGTGCCGACAGATGTTGTGTTTTTCGACAATACTCAAATAAGACAAAGACATCTAAAAATGTATAACAACGTGACACTTGAATTGACAGACGGACGCGTGGAGAGAATTATAAGCACAAATCCGCAGGATTATCTGAAATATCATAATTTACTCGGTTCAAACAATATTTAGAAAAAAAATCTTGCAAAACTTTGTCTTATGGTGTATAATGTAACAGATTGCCGTACTCGTGGCAATACACTAATGAAGGAGGAAAAGAATATGCAAGATAATGTATATGACGTTTTGCTGGAGCGTGGACTTATTGCCCAGACAACACACGAACAAGAGATACGAGAATTATTAGGAAAGGAAAAAGTTACGTTCTATATTGGCTTTGACCCAACAGCAGACAGCCTTCATGTAGGACACTTTTTGCAGATGGTCGTAATGCGACATATGCAGAATTACGGACATAGACCGATTGCCCTTGTCGGCGGCGGTACAGGTCATATCGGTGACCCGTCGGGAAGAACCGATATGCGTCAGATGATGACTAAGGAAATAATTGACCATAACTGTGAATGTTTCAAACAGCAGTTATCAAGAGTTATTGATTTCTCGGACGATAAAGCTATAATGGTAAACAATGCCGATTGGCTTTTAGACCTTAATTATGTGGAATTTTTGCGTGACATCGGTTCATGTTTCTCAGTAAATAAAATGCTTACTGCCGAATGCTTTAAGCAAAGACTTGAAAAGGGACTTTCATTCCTTGAATTTAACTATATGCTTATGCAGAGCTATGACTTCTTAATGCTTAACCGTAAGTATGACTGTAAAATCGAATTGGGCGGCGACGACCAGTGGAGTAACATTCTTGGCGGTATCGACCTTTGCAGACGTAAGGACCAAAAGCAGGTTTACGGTATGACATTTACTTTGCTTACAAACAGTGAAGGTAAGAAAATGGGTAAGACACAATCGGGTGCTGTTTGGCTTGACCCTAAAAAGACTACTCCGTACGATTTCTATCAGTATTGGGTAAACGTACAAGATGCTGACGTTATTAAGTGCTTAAAACTTCTTACATTCGTTCCTATGGACGAAATTCGTAAAATGGAAAAGTGGGAAGGTAAGGAACTTAACGAAGCTAAGAGAATTCTTGCTTATGAAGTAACAAAGCTCGTACACGGTGAAGAAGAGGCTGAAAAAGCTAAGAAAACAGCAGAAGAAGTATTCGCTAAAGGCGGAGTAAGTGCAGATATGCCGACAAGCGTTATACCTGACGTTGTCGGAATGGGTGTACTTGATATGCTTGTTAAGACAGGATTGTTGCCGTCGAAGGGTGAGGCAAGACGTCTTGTTCAACAAAACGGTCTTTCAATCAATGATGTAAAATACAATGACGTAAACGGTGTTGTTACGGAAGATATGATTACAGATGAAGGTATGATTATCAAAAAGGGTAAAAAGACATTCCACAGAGTTGTTACAAAATAAGACAAAAATTAAAAGCGTTCACATTTAGTGAACGCTTATTTTTTTAGAATTTTATAATTCCGAGTGCTTCAAGTATTGAAGAAATCAATATTGCAACGATAAACACAGGTGCAACGTATTTAATCATAATATCGAAAAGTTTTTGACGTTTGAATGCTGATGATATGCGTACTTCATCGTGTATTGAGTTGACGCCGATAACGTATGCGACAAATATACAGGTAAGCAATGCGCATATAGGCATAAGTATTGAATTTGTGGCAAAGTCCATCATATCAAGAATTGTCATACCGCCTAAAGTCGCTTTATCCCAAACATTGTATCCTAAAATCGGCGGTATACCGAATAAGAAAGAACCGATACCTGCACAGATTGTTGTCTTATTTCTGTCCCAACCGAAACGGTCACAAAGCGAAGAAACGATAGCCTCCATAATTGAAATGGAAGAAGTAAGTGCGGCAAGCAGAACAAGTATGAAGAATACACTTCCTATAACCGTTGCCATACCCATGCTTTCAAATACCTTTGGCAATGTCACAAACATAAGGCTTGGACCTTTGCCCAAAGCACTTTGGTCACCGCCTGAAAAAGCGAATACCGCCGGAACAATCATAAGACCTGCCAATATAGCGATAGCTGTATCGAAAAGTTCAATTCTGCCTACATTCTTTTCAAGGTCACTGTCTTTAGGCAAGTATGAGCCGTATGCAATCATAATACCCATCGCAAGCGACAGTGAGTAGAACATTTGTCCCATTGCGGCAAGCACACCTTGAATTGAAAAGTTTGAAAAGTCGGGAACAAAGAAATACTTAACACCCGTCATAGCACCCGGAAGTGTAATTGAGTACACCGTAACGATTATTGCAAGTACGATAAGTACCGGCATAAGTATTGTACTGAACTTTTCAACGCCTTTTTGAACACCTCTTAAAATTACAAAAGTCGTAATTGCCGAGAATATAAACTGATAAATAAGAAGTCTTTGCGGTGATGCAAGCATATCAGTAAAGAAATTGTCTTGTGCCAAAAGCTGATGATTGCCTGTTACATATTTTGTTGCATATTCGATAACCCAACCGCCGATTACGTTGTAGTAAGGCTGAATGATCATGGGAATAAGCGTTGCGATAATTCCGATAAATCCCCATTTTTTACTAAGTTCGCGGAATGCACAAAGTCCGCTTTTACCGGTTTTACGTCCGATTGCGTTTTCGGCAATCATAAGTGAAAAACCGAATGTTACGACAAGAAGTATGTAGAATAATAAGAATATACCTCCGCCGTATTTTGCGGCGAGGTAAGGGAAACGCCAAATATTACCCAATCCTACCGCACTTCCTGCCGCAGCAAGAACAAATCCGAATCCGCCTGAAAACATACTTCTTTTTTTGTTGTTCATAAGAAAATACCTCTCTTGATTTTATAATAATGAATTTATTATACTACATCGCAAACAATTTGTAAAATACTTTTTGATAAATGTCAGATATTTTGTGAATATTGCTGTAACATAGTATGTAAGTTGCAGACAAAAACAGTGATTGAAATTTAATACATAATATGATATAATAAAAAATAAGTATGTATGAAAGAGCAGGTGAGTACTTTGGAAAAAGGTGCAAATATCCTTTTATCATTGATGCAGTTAAATATCGGAGGCGCAGAAACACACGTTGTTGAACTTGCAAAAGAGCTTAAAAGAAAAGGCTTTAATGTAATTGTTACTTCAAACGGCGGTGTTTATGTAAAGGAACTCGAGGACGCGGGAATAAAGCATTATGCAGTACCTTTGCAGAATAAAAATCCTTTGAATATGCTGAAATCGGCACGACTTTTGAAGAAGATAATTAAAGACGAAAAAATAGACATAGTTCATTCTCACGCAAGAATCCCTTCTTTTATATTGGGAAAACTTCACAAGAGAATGAAGTTTCCGTTTGTGACAACGGCACATTGGGTATTTAATACAGGCTACGGTCTTAAATATATAACCGATTGGGGTGAAAAGACTGTTGCGGTGTCGGAGGATATAAAGACCTACTTAATGGACAACTATCACATACCGGCAGGTGATATAAATGTTACGATAAACGGTATTGATACTGAAAAGTTTTCGCCTAAAACAGATTGTGAAGATATAAAAAAGGAACTCGGTATAAAAGATGACGATACGGTTATAACTTATGTAAGCCGTTTGGACGAATCAAGGAGCCTTGTTGCAAAGCAGCTTATTGAAGCAGTTCCCGAAATCGACAAAGCGGTTAATAATTTAAAAGTTATAGTTGTCGGTGCAGGCGATGATTATGATAATGTAAAAACTATGGCTGACAGCGTAAACCAAAAGTTGGGTCGTGATGTCATTGTACTTACAGGTGCAAGAACAGATATAAATAAACTTATTGCACCGTGTAAATTGTTTGTAGGTGTGAGCCGTGCGGCTCTTGAGGCAATGGCGGCGGACAAGCCTGTTATAATTGCAGGTAATGAGGGATATATCGGATTGTTTGACGAAAGCAAACTTGCGGTCGGCATTGATACCAACTTCTGTTGCCGCGGTTGTGAAATGTCGAACAGTGAGCTTATAAAACGTGATGTACTTAAATTCTTCAATCTTGACGAAAATAAGCAGAAAGAACTCGGCGAATACGGCAGAGAACTTATTAAGAAAGAATATTCCGTAACTCGTATGGCTGATGACAGTATAAAGGTTTATGACTGGGCATTGCAGAAAAACAAAGAAATTCTTATATCAGGTTATTACGGCTTTAAAAACAGCGGTGATGACGCACTTTTGCAGGCGATTATAAATGATTTAAAGCAGTATAAGGAAAGTCCGAACATAGTTGTTTTAAGTGCAAACCCTGCCGAAACAATGGAATATTACAAGGTTAAATCTATAAATCGATTGAATGTATTAAAGATTGCCAAACATATGAAAAAGGCAGATATGCTTATTTCGGGCGGCGGTACACTGATACAGGACAGAACAAGTACAAAATCACTTTGGTATTATCTTACGGTTATCGCAATGGCAAAAAAGAAAAATATGAAAGTTATGCTTTATTCAAACGGTATAGGTCCGCTTGAAAGAAAGGGCAATATCAAGAAAACCAAGAAAATACTTGATAAAGTTGACCTTATAACATTGCGTGATGAACGTTCATATAAAACGTTGCATGAAATCGGTATTGAAAACAAAAATGTAAAGGTTACAGCCGATCCTGCACTTGATTTGGATATTGCAGACGAAAAGCTCGGAAAGGCTATTTTGAAAAATGAGGGTGTTCCGAGTGATAAAAAACTGCTCGGAGTGTCGGTAAGAAAGTGGCAGAACTTAGGCGGTGACTTTGAAACTCAAATTGCGAACGCTTGTGACTACGCATACGAAAAATACGGCTACTATACGGTATTTCTTCCTATGCAGTCAAGTCGTGACACAGCTATAATGCAGAACATAAAACGCAAAATGAAACATGAATCGGCAATTATTAAGAAACGTTATTCCGTTGAGGGAATGCTTTCAATTATTAAATGTTTTGATATGTGTATCGGTATGCGACTTCATACATTAATTTATGCGGCGATAAATTCAGTACCGCTTATCGGCCTGGTGTATGACCCTAAGATAAACAGCTTTATGGAATATACACATCAAAGACACTACGTTGACGTAAATGAAGTAACAGATGAAAATTTAAAGAAAATGCTTGATGAATGTGTGGCAAATTACGACACGATAAAGCAGGATTTAAAAGAAAATTACAGCCATTTAAAAGAAAAAGCAAAGCTTAACGGCAAATATGCGATTGAGCTTTATGAAAAAGGGAGTGTGACGCTGTGAAAGGAAAAACTTCCGGACAGAAAATGCTCCTGACGGCAGGCTTTATGGCAATGGCAACGCTTTTGTCAAAGGTACTCGGACTTGTAAGAGATTCGCTTTTAACAGCATATTTCGGTTCCGGCTTGGAGTCGGACGCATTTTTAACCGCGTCAACTATTCCTACAACGTTGTTTGATGTCATAATCGGCGGAGTTATATCTGCGGCATTTATACCTGTTTTCAACGATATAATGTCGAAAAAAGGCAAAGACGAGGCGATGAAATTTGTCAATAAGTTCGTAACGCTTATTGTCTGTATAACCTTATTTATCGTTGTGGGCGGAATAATTTTCAGAGATGTACTTGTGAACATACAAGCGCCGAATTATACAGCCGACAAGCACAATCTTGCGGCACAGCTTACCGCGATAATGTTCCCTATGGTAATATTTACGGGACTGGCGTTTTCGTTTGTCGGATTGTTGCAGTCATTCGGCGAGTACAATATTCCGTCAATAATAAGCCTTGTATCGAATTTGGCGATTATACTTTATTATGTGGTATTCGGCAAGAAGTTCGGTATTTACGGCTTGTCGGTAACAATGGTTATTGCGTGGAGCTTGCAGTTTATAATACTGATACCTTGGATAAAAAAATTCGGAGTAAAGTACAGGCCTGATTTTAAGTTTAAAGATCCGTATATAAAGCAAATGCTTTTGCTTGCCGGACCTATGCTTATATCAACTTGGGTACAGCCGCTTTATTCAATAGTCAATCAAAGATTTGCGTCAAATATCGATTCTGCGGTAACATATATTCAGCAGTCGAACAGACTGTATATAATCGTTGTCGGAGTATTCAGTTTTGTGGTTACAAACTTGATATTCCCAAAACTTGCACGTGCGGTTGCGGACGGAAACGACAATGAGGCGAAAAAACTTACAGTAAGCTCAATGCGTGCGATTGTGCTTGTAATAGCACCGCTTATGGCAGGATTTATAGTTCTTTCAAAACCGATTGCGTCTGTTATTTACGGTTACGGCAAAATGGGTGCAGAGGACGTTGAGGCAATAAGCACATTGCTTAAATTCTATTCTGTCGGTATGCTTGGACTCGGACTTAATGAGATTTTGTCAAAAGCATTTTTCTCGCTGCAGGACAGCAGAACACCTATGAGAAACTCGGTTATAAGTATGGTTATAAATATTTTGCTTGCGTATGTACTGTATAATGTAATGGCAACCAACGGACTTGCACTTGCGGCGGCAGGCGGTTCAATCGTGAATGCGGTTTTGAACTGGTTCTGTATGCACAGAAAGTATCCCGATATGATAAAAGGCAGAGATATTTTGAATATGATAAAAGCCGTTATATCGGCGGCTGTTATGGGAGTAGGCGTATTCTTCGTTTACGGATTTGTAGGTGCAAGATTTGACGGTGTTGTAGGCAATATCCTCACTTGCGGTATATGCGGTGTGACAGGAGTTATAATATACGGTATTATGATTTTTGTTACGGGCGAGGACGATATAAAAAGTATTATAAAAAAGAAAGGGTGAGAAGATGAATAGTTTTATACTGTCTTCAATAGCGGCATTTTGTCACAGTTTTGCAAATGCGTTCAGAAAAAGCGGACTTTGCAAATTGCTTATGAAGATATATAACGGAATATCAGGTTCTTGGAAAAACAGTTCTGTTATGACTTGGATCAGAAATATAGGTCAAAACGAGTCAAACAGTGTTGCGGTAAGAATTGTCAGATGTCCGTTTACGTTTTTAACTTTTATAAAAAAGAAAATCGGAAAATTTGTGGAAAGCAACATAAAAAACAGTTTTATATGTCATTGGGCGAGAGTATATATACAGAATTTTATGGCGGTGAATACACGTTTTTTCGGTATAATGATTCTTGCAACGGTTGTATGTTACAGTATTGTAGGTATGCACCTGTCGAAAATCGCTTTGATTGTCGGTGTTATCGGCGCAATTATGAGTGTGTTTAACTTCAATCTTATGTCGTTTTTAAATCCGAGTAAGGTCGTAAGTGTAATCAAAAGTGCGGCAGGATTTAAAAATCTTGATTTTGAATTTTACGATGAAAAGTATACAAACGGCAAGCTAAGACTTGTACTTGCACTTTTGTGCGGTATTATTGTCGGAGCGGTAATGAGCGTTTCAAAGCTTTACGGCTTGGCAATACCTTTTGCTCTGTTCGGTATGGTGCTTGTTATGTATGCACCGATTACGGGTGTATATGCGGCGGTATTTTTAGCACCTTTTATGCCGACAATGATACTTGCCGGTATATGTTTGTGGACGGCTTTGTCACTTGTTATTAAATCGCTTTCGGACGAAAACTTCAAGTGGAAGTTTGACGGCGTGGGTATGTGTATATTACTTCTTTTGGGAGTATTGCTTATATCGTCACTTGCATCATTCGCAAGAATGGGAAGTCTTAAAGTATGGGCGATGTATCTTGTATTCCTAACATTCTACTTTGTTGTAGTGAATACGGTTAAGACAAAGGAACAGCTTTACGGATTGTTTAAGATATTTGTTATATCGGGTGCACTTGTTGCACTTTACGGTGTAATGCAGTACGCATTCGGTTGGACAACTTCAAATGCGTGGATTGATGAAGAAATGTTTGAAGACGCAACAATGCGTGTATATTCAACACTCGGCAATCCGAACGTACTGGGCGAATACTTGCTTTTGGTACTTCCTGTTGCGGCGGTATATATGCTTAAAAACAAGTGGAAAGAACTTTCAAAATGGGCGTACGGATTAATGTTCCTTGTGCTTGCGTTGTGTCTGGTACTTACACAGTCAAGAGGCTGTTGGATCGGATTTATGCTGAGCGTAGTTATATTCGTAACATTCTATGAAGGAAAATGGTGGGGCTTTATACCGATTGTGTTGTGTATATTGCCGTTTATCATACCGCAGACTATTGTTGACCGTATAATGAGTGTCGGCAATATGGAGGACTCGTCAACATCGTATCGTGTATATATTTGGATGGGTACGCTCGGAATGATGAAACATTATTGGCTCGGCGGTATAGGTATGGGCGAGGCGGCATTTTCACAGGTATATCCTTTCTTCTCATACAACGCTATCATAGCACCTCATTCACATAACTTGTTCTTACAACTTCTTGTTGAGGCAGGCATAAGCGGACTGGGAGTATTCTTGGTAATGCAAATTGTATTTGTAAAGAAAATGTCTGATGTATACAGAATGGATGATAAAAAGAGCATGGACTCAATGCTTGCATTGGCTTTGGGCAGCGGTGTAATAGGATTTTTGGCACAGAGTATGTTTGACTATACATTCTACAACTACAGAGTAATGGCAGTATTCTTTATGGTGTTAGGTTTGGGTTTAGCGTTGAAACACTTAAAAACGACTGACTAAAATTGCCCGCAGCACCACTTTTTGCTCGGTGCAGTACCTATGTACGGCACCGCGAGCTGCAAAGCGGCACTGTGAACAATTTTTAAATTAGTTTGGAATTTCTGTGAAAGGAGTAATCTATGAAAAAAATAAAAGTAATAGAAGTGTCCTCGGATACAAACATAGGCGGTGCGGGAAAATGCCTTCTTACACTGCTTGAAAATTTTGATTACAACACATTTGACGTAAAAGTAGTTCTTCCGAAAAACAGTCTTTTAAAACCGCATATTGACAAGATGAATATACCTGTAATCGAGGTTGACGGAATTGCGGATAAGTCGCTTGATTTTGCGGCGGTAAAGGAACTTAGAATGATATTTAAACGTGAAAGACCCGATATTGTTCATACTCATGCAAGTATGTCAGCAAGAATTGCGGCAAAACAAGCGGGTGCAAAGGTTGTTTATACGCGTCACAGCGTATTTGAACCGTCAAAGAAAATATCGAGAGGTATAGGCAAGGTTATAAACGGAATGATTAACAATCATTATGCGGACAGTATTATTGCCGTTGCAGAGGCGGCAAAGGACAACCTTACTGATACGGGTGTTAAGGAAAGCAAGATAAAAGTCATTTTAAACGGCGTTGACGGACTTACACCTGTTTCGACAGACGAAAAACGAATTATAAAAGAACGCTTCAATCTTCCCGACGGATATAAAGCGGTGTCAATCGTTGCACGTCTTGAGGATATAAAAGGTCACGATTATTTTATCGAGGCGGCGGACAGGCTTTTGCAAAAAGGAATAAAAGCAAGATTTTATATTGCCGGTACAGGTTCATATGAAAATCACTTAAAAGAAAAAGTAAAAAGTATGAACAGACAGGAACAGATTATATTTACCGGTTTTATATCTGATGTAGATAAACTTATGAGTATAACCGACGTTCAGGCGAATGCATCATTCGGTACAGAGGCTACATCGCTTGCTTTACTTGAAGGTATGAGTCTTGGAATACCGGCAGTCGTTTCGGATTTCGGAGGTAATCCGGGGGTTATAAAGAACGGACAAAACGGATATATCGTTCCGAAACAAAATTCAAAGGCTTTGGCTGATAATCTTGAAGTATTGCTTACAGACCAAAAACTTTACGATTATATGTCGCAAGGTGCTAAAAAGATATTCCAAAAGACTTTTACGGCACAGGCGATGACGAAACAAACAGAACAAGTATATCTTGATTTGATGAAATAAGGAGGATAAATAAATGTCAGAGAAGAAAGCAAAATTCACTGCGATAGACGCAATAATAATCTTGGTTATACTTGCGGTTATCGTTGTTGGTGCAATTAAAATTCTTCCGTCGTTTACAAGCGGAAGTGAAAAAGAAAAGGTTGATTTTACAGTTATGGTTCAAAACAAAGACGAGGACTTTGCAAATGCAATCACGATAGGTGATGACGTAACAATCAGCCTTACGGAAAAAGACGGCGGAGTTGTGAAAAATGTTGAGTCAAAACCGGCTGTAACTATGGTTTACAACAGTATTGACGGTACTTACTCAAACGAAGTTATAGAAGGTAAATATGACGTGTATGTGACGATTGAGGCTGATACAGATGTTTCTGATCTTGCTATAAAGGCAGGAGGTACGGCAGTTAAAGTCGGCGCGGAAATACCTGTAAGAGGTAAAGGCTATGCGTCAACAGGCTATGTTATAGGAATAGATGACTAAAGGAGGTATGTATCGTGGATAAGAACGGAAAAATCGGCGGAAAAGTAAGCATTATTGATATTCTTGTTGTTGTGCTTGTCGTTGCCGTAATAGTGGGGATTGTGGCAAGATACGGCAGCAGTGTTACGGGTGCGGTTAAATCAAATAAACAGTTTGAATATGTACTTAAAGTTGAAAGCGTAAGACAGTATACTGTTGACGCACTTGAGAAAAAAGGCAAGGTTACAGATAAAAAGTCTGAAAAAGACTTGGGCGAAATTGTTGATGTACAGGTTGAAAATGCAACATTGCAGTCAACAACAGCGTCGGGTGAACTTAAAAACCCTGAATTGCCCGGAAGATATACTTGCTATGTGACAATCAGAGCAACAGGCAAGGAATCGGACGATAACTATATCCTTGAGGACAGTACGGAATTGTCTGTCGGAAGAAATGTAGATTTGTATTCAAAGTATGTTAAAACTTCCGGCGACATAAAGAGCGTAAAAGTTGTTGAATAAAACACTGTTTTAGATGAGTATGTTTTTGGACATACTCATTTTTTTTATTGCGGAATATAATAAAAGGAGGTAACATAGTATATTTTAAGAGAGGAATGGTGGATTATGAACAGATTAGAGAGAATGTTAAAGGATTTTGATGAAAATCAGTTAAGAGAGATAAATAAATTTTTAAATTCGGCAGACGGAAGAAGATTAAAGAGTCACATCAATTCAACAGACAAGGATAAATTATTGCAGGAATTTTCAAAACTTGACCCAAATGAAGTAAAAAAAAGAATATCGGGACTCAGTACGGCTGATTTAATGAAGATTATGAAAAATTTATAAGAGGTGAGTGAAATGGCAGACGCAATGGATACACTCAAAAATATATTGGGTGATGACGCGGAAGACAAAATTAAAACTGTAATGAACTCACTTTCTTCTGCGGATAATACATCGGAGGGAATTGACAGTTCAAACGGTTTAAATCAAATTATGCAGATAAAAAATATTATGGACAGTATGGCGGTGAACAAAAACGATCCGAGAACAAATTTACTCCTTTCGTTAAAGCCGTATATGCGTGAGGGCAGAAAACATTCTATTGATTCGGCGGTAAGGCTTTTGGGGCTTACAAACGTAACAAAAATGCTGAAGAAATAATATAATTTTGGAGGTGGCGAGATGTATAGGACGTATAGCTATAATGATATGCCGATTCCGGTACAACGACGTAATGAGGATATGAGGAAACCTATGCCGCCACCCAAAAAAGAAATAGAATGCAAAGAGGAGAAAATTGAGAAAAAATGCGAAAAACCCGACAACGGCGGAATTTTAAGCGGTTTGGGTACTGACGATTTAATACTTATTGTGGTTGCATTGGTATTGCTTATTGACGATTGCGACGACAAACTTCTTTTGATAGCACTCGCATTTATATTTTTATCGGAGTGGTTTTAGTATAAATTACTAAAATTAGAAAATACTAAAGAAAAAGGAGGCGAGGGCAAAATTGCTTTATGAACCTAAATTTTATAAATGCGGTGTATGTGACGCGATATTGGAGTCGATAACACCGCATTGCTGTGATGATTTGACTTGCTGCGGAAAGCCTATGGAATTATTAAAGGCGAATGAATTGATTGCTCTTGAAGAAAAACATTTGCCGATAGTCAAAAGGGAGGGGAATAACTTAACCGTATGCGTGGGGCGTGTGCTTCATCCGATGAGTAAGGAACACAGCATACAGTGGATAGAAGTAAAGAGTAAATATCTTGAACAGCGTATCACGTTGAAAAAAGGTGACGATCCGATTGCAACGTTTGAAGTACCGGAAAATGTGCCTGTTACGGTGTATTCATATTGCAATTTACACGGACTTTGGAAAACTATGTCGTAGAATGTTGCATTATGATTACAAACAATGTCTGAAACGCTTACATTTTTTTTACAACATTCAAAAACGTTTGATTTACCAAAATTTTTATTGTATAATTATATTGTAGGAAAACACAAGATAAAAGGGTAAAATTAAAATAAAGCGGGTGTTCATTCAGAACACCCGCTTTGTCGTGTAAAGAGAAGATATTTTTAAGCCGATAAATTAAATGTTATTACTTGACAATTACGATTTCAGAAACTATATCATCATAAATCTTTATGAAGATTCTGTTATTTTCGTCTGAATCGAAGCTTTGAATATCGCTGATTTCAGCAACTGTAATCGGATTTTTTGATTTTGTTGTATCCACACTGTAAACAGGTGTTTCAGTCGGAACAGTGTAGTTTACCGTATTTGAATTATTTACAGATACGTTTACGGAATTTGAGAATTTTTTTGTAACCTTACCGTATACTATTTCAAGTTTGTCGATTGGGCTTAGTGTAAATTCGTTATTCTTTTCGGTTATATCAAGAAGTAATCTAATGCTTACGATTTCACCTTTTGAGTTAGCTTTGTATTGAATGATGTCGCCCTCTTGCAACTTTCTGTCACCGTTTGCAAGGATATTTTCGCTTTCTGCGTAAATTGATACTTCCTTGCCGTCAACAAGTGCTACAAGCATATCTGTTTGTTCATCATCATTATTTGTTGCTTTCACAATATCTTTAACAACTGCGATTGAAGAATCGGCTGCTGCGTTAATTTGTGAATTTGTAACAACCATAACTTTTGCGGTATAGTTTTCAGACATATCATAAACTGACGCATTGTATGTCTGACCGTCCTCAAACATAGCGATATTTCTTATTGCATAATCATCTGTATTTTCTGTAATATCGAATATAACAGTATTGTCATCAACTCTTACATTGCCTACTTTTGAAAGAGTTTTTGAAAATTTTGCGTTTGTAAGGTCATAGTTCTTTGTGAACTTGTCAGTGTTTACCGCACCGCTTTCACTGTTATCAACGGCAGTGTTTATGGCAGTGATTTTGTTGTCTGCATTTGTGCTGTAAGTTACAAGCTGACTTGCTGTTACATCTTCAGATGTGTTTAGTGAATTTACAACGTCAAGTGCTTTAACATTGCTTTTACCGTTGAATTTTATCTTGTTGTTTGCGTCAAGAGTTACTTCTTTTCCGTCCTTTGTGAAAAGCTTGAATGACGCTTTTTCTGTATTCTTTGTATAGTATGCTTTCATCAAATAAGCATAGTTTGAACTTAGAGTTTTTGATGCGTCAAACGCCGCAATTTTGCCGTCTGTATCAAGATAGAATACACCCTCACTGCCGATATCGATTGAATCGGTGTAGTTTGCCGCAACTTTGTATTTTGTACCGTTGATAAGAACACCCTTACTGTCTTTACCGGTTACTTTACCCTCAACGGTTTTGTTTGTAACTTCAACTTCGTAAAGCTCTTTGTCAAGACTTGCCGCAACTGAAAGTACATCATATTCCGCAAGATCTGAAACGCTTATTTCTTCAAGACCTTTTGTAATTCTGAAGTCAACAGTATCATCAAGCTTTAACACCTTTTGAGAATACTTATCAACAATTTTACCTGTTGAAGAAATACTGTCTACAACGATGTTTTCATAATTCTTTACGAAAACAATATCGTATTTACCGTTCTTGTTTGAGTCAAGAAGTGTAATGTTACCCGACTTATCTGTAAGGTCAATCAAGTTTTTATCCATAGCCTGATACTTACCGTTATAAATAAGTGTGGCGTCTGATGAAATTTCTGCGGTATTTGTCTTTGAAGTGTTTTCATCTTTGAAATATTCAATGGCTGTGTTGCCGTTCTTTGTTGTAAGTTTTGAGAATAGCTCTGATGAGATTGTCAAATCATTGTTTTGATTTTGAATAGGCATTGCAAGAATAACCGATTCATCGTTTTTACCCTCGTTTTTCACATAGTAAGTTACGTTGTAACCTAATAGATTATTCATATTGTAGGCTGTTTCGTAAGTTTTGTTGTCAATTTTGATTTGTCCCTTTGCAAGTGATGATGAACCCGTAAGGGAAGTGTTTTCTATTGCTGTGATACGACCTGTATCTTTTGTGACTTTTAACTTGTCTTTTAAAAGGGTTTTTTCTGTAATTTCGTATTTGCCGTCAGAACCGAAACCTGTTTGTTCCATTAGTTTTGATTCAAGTGCGTTTGTTGTAAGGTATGCAACGTTACCTCTTGAAATTTTGTCTGAATATGAGCCTTGAACATTCTTTGCAAGACCGTTTGAAGTACCGGTTTTCATATATCCGTGAGGATAACCGCCGTTTTCTTCGGCTGATACCGTATAACCTGTTGCACGAACCATTATAGTCATTGCCTCTGCATATGAAATAGGTGCGTTAGGTCTGAAATTACCGTCACCGTCACCCTCGATAATGCCTTGAGATACTGCAAGGTTTATATAGCCGTTAGCCCAGTGTTCGGCTGAAACGTCGTCAAACACAGTCTGACCTTTTGAAGATTCTGCCGCATCTTCGAGTCCAAGTGCGTGTATTGCCATTTTGGCAACTTCAGAACGAATGATGGTATCATCAAGTCTGTAAGCACCGTTTTCGTCACCGACCATAATGTTAAGTGCCGAAAGAATTTGTACAGGCTCTTCGTAACGTGTACCTTGTACGTCAGCAGGAATAGCCGCCATACTTACAGGAACACAGGAAAGAACTGTACTTGTCGCAACTGCGACAGATAAAATCTGCTTTTTTAAATTGTTCATTTAAAAATTACCTCCTTTGGGGTTGCCCCTTATCCTAAATAGCAAATGGGTGAATTGTTATCAACCACAAGTGAGATAATACAGTATAACACAGTAAGTTTCAAGCTGTAATATTTGACAATGTGAAAGGTTTTTGGTCTATATTATAGAAGTAAATACGTTTTCTTCTCAATAATTAACATTACGAAAGTTAATTTTTTGTTAATTTTTGTTTAAATCGCAAAAAGCTATTGCACAAATAAAACTGATATGTTAAAATTGATATATGTAAACCAATGTTATGTTTGGAAAAGGAGAAATTATAATGAAAAGAGCAATAAAAACAGCGTCGGCAATATTGCTTGCACTTGCTATGACAACACCTGCATTTGCGGCACCGACAGATACAGATACTACAACAGATACACCTATTGCTACACCTACAGCAGCACCGTCAACATCAACTCGCTTTACTGATATTAACAGTGAAGAATTTGCTTGGGCAAAGTCATATATTAATGATATGGCGGGCAAGGGCTTTATTTCGGGTTATGAGGACAATACATTCAGACCTGACAATGATGTAACAAGACTTGAGGCATTGTCGCTTTTCGCAAGAGCAATGGGTTCAAATGATTCTGCCAATACTGAATTATTGGAAATCGCACACGATAAGTTCGACAGTGTTATAAAAGAGTACGGCTTAAAGTGGGGTACTGATGAAATCGCATATCTGATGTATAAGGGTGCTTTGAAGAAAACAGACCTTGATACATACCTAAAAGATGATGAAAAAGATACACCGATGAAACGTTATGAGGCGGCTATAATCATAACTAAGGCAATGGGCGGCGAAGAAAAAGCACTTTCAGAATTGGGTGTAGTGCTTGATTACACAGACGCACGTGAAGTACCGTCAAATGCTATTCAGTATGTGTCTTATGCAACAGACGCTGGAATTATGGAAGGTATGGGAGAGGGCCTATTCTCACCTAATACAGCCGTTAAGAGAAGTCAAATGGCAGTTATGCTTTCGAGAACTGTAGACAAGACAAACTATACATTTGAAAAGAATAAGATAACAGCTGTTGATACCGAAAACAAGACAATCACGGCAACAAATTCAAAAGGTAAGGAAACTCAATACACATATACAGACAGTACAGTTATAAAGAGCCTTGGTGACGAAATACAAGCGTCAAGACTTGTTTCGGGTGTTGAGGCAGTGTTCGTTAAGTCGGGTAATACACTTGTAAGCGTTGACACTGTATCAAGTGAACCGGACAGAACAATCACAGGCAGATTTGTTAATTCATCTGTTAAATCCGGCGTTGTATCAATAAAGATTAAGCCTGATGATTCGGAAGAAAACGAAACTTATGAATGTGCGTCGAATATATCGGTAACATATGACGGCTCACCGGCAACTGTAAGAAGTTTTGCAGACGGTGACGTTGTAACAGTAAATCTTGTAAACGGTAAAATCGCATCTCTTGCAGGCGAATCAAAGACAACTACAATAAGCGGTGCAACAATCGAAGATATGGAAATCGGTGACGATATTAAAATAACAATCAGCCACGGAAATGATGCTTACAACGGTAAAACATATGCTGTAAGCAGTGACGTTGTTGTAAAGAAAAATACTTCAACTGTTGACCTTTCAAGTATATACAAGGGCGATAAGGTTACACTTACATTGAAGTACGGTGTAATCACACAAATCAACGCAACTTCAAGCACAAAGGTTATTGAAGGTACAATTCAGTCACTTACGATTGCAACTAAGTCAATTATGGTTGTAAAGGTTGACAATAAGGAACAGACATATGAAATTCCGAGCGGTGTACAAATTCTTATAAACGGTGAAGAAAAGACGCTTTACGATTTCAGAGTCGGCGATATTGTAAAACTTACAGTTGAAAGTGACGCAATAACAAAGATTGTCGCAACATCAACTCAAGAATCATCGGGTTCAATGTCCGGTGTTGTTACGGGAATTAATACTTCTTACGGCGTAATCAGTGTACAGCCGGAGGGATCAACAGATTCAAAACAAGCATTCTGCAAAGACGGAAATACAACTTTTGTTACGGCTGCAGGTATTGCAAAGAAAATGAAAGACATCAAAGTCGGACAAAAGGTAGAAATTAAAGGTACAATTTCAGGCGGCGTATTTATCGGTAAGCTTGTTGTTATTGTTTCTGAATAATATATGCTTTAGATAAAAGGGCGGAAGTGTTTCCGTCCTTTATTATTAAGGAGAAAAAATGAAGAGATTTGAAAAATATTACGGATGGATAATTGCATTTGTATTTTGTGTGGCAGTTATCGCGGTGTACAAAACTTTTGATAATTTTAATAATATAACGCAGTATTTGGCTAAAATTTTTGACGCGGTAAAGCCGTTCTTCATCGCATTTATAATTGCGTATATCCTCAATATACCCGCAAAACGTATGCAAAAATGGCTTTCTAAATCGAAAAAGTCATTTATAAAAAAACATACGCTCGGCATAAGTATTATAACAATATATGTTTTGGCGATTATGGCTGTTCTGGCAATTTTGAGAATGTTAATTCCGGCATTGTACAAGAATATTATGGATTTGTATAACAATTTGCCGAATTATATAACTTCATTCCAAGACTACATCAATAACTTTGAAATTATCAAAAAATCAAGCCTGTTTGCAAATGGTATTGATTTGTACAGTGAGATGAATAAGATAGTTACGTCAATAGATATGTCGCAGTTCGGCAAGTACGCACAGGGTGTATACAATATGACAACGGGATTGTTTGATATATTTGTTGCGGTGATTGCGTCAATATATATGCTTATTGACAAGGAACGGCTGAAAAAGGGTATTTTTCGTTTGATGGGAATATTCCTAAAAGAAAATCGTGCAAATTCAATTACGGAACACGCAAAACGTATAAATGATATTTTTACAAATTATCTTTACAGCCGACTTATGTGCAGTGTTATAATGGCTGTTGTGTGCAGTATCGTGCTTATGATTATGAATGTTAAGTATGCGCTTATACTCGGTCTGTTTATCGGTGCAATGGATATGATACCGTATTTCGGTTCGATTATATCATTTGTTATTTCACTGATTGTAACGTTCATCACAGGCGGTGTGTGGAAAGGTGTTTGGACGGGTGTTGTTTTGCTTGTCCTTCAACAGATTGATGGAAACTTGTTAGGTCCTAAGATTATGGGGGATTCGCTTGAAATCAGACCTTTGTGGATTATTTTAGCGGTTACGGTCGGCGGCGCATTGTTCGGTTTTATGGGAATGTTGTTCTCAGTGCCTGTTCTTGCGATAATTCGTGCGATTATGTCGGACTATTTTACGGCCAGAGAAATGAAGAAAATGTCAGAGGAAAGTGAAAATAATGAGTAAGAAAATTGCGGTTATAGGCGGAGGGGCGTCAGGACTTTTTGCGGCGATATTTGCGGCACAGAACGGAAACAGCGTTACAATATATGAAAGCGGTGAAAGAGTAGGCAGAAAGATACTTGCAACCGGCAACGGTCGCTGTAATATGACTAATATGAATGTCGATATTGAAAATTATCACGGCAGAAATCCTAAATTTATAATGGGTGCAAGAAATAAATTTTGGGTGGAAGAAACACTTGAATTTTTCTCTGAACTCGGTATTGTAAGTAAAACCGAAGATGAGGGAAAGGTGTATCCGTATTCGGATCAAGCATCTGCAGTGCTTGATGTTTTGAGGTTTAGACTTGATTCGCTCGGTGTTAAGATTGTAACATCGTTTGAAGTCGGAAAAGTGAAGAAAAAGAAAAGCGGTTTTAATGTTATTTCATATAACGGACAGAGCGAATATGCCGACAACGTAATTGTCGCAACAGGCGGAAAAGCCGCACCGAATTTAGGTTCAAAAGGTGTCGGATATGAAATTTTAGAAAGTTTCGGTCATAAGGTGACGGAGCTTTCACCGTCACTTGTGCAGATTAAAACAGAAACGGACGTTGTTAAGAAGTTGAAAGGTATAAAGCTGAATGCAAATGTATCGCTCGGTAACTTTAAAGAATACGGCGAAGTTTTGTTTACCGAATACGGTTTATCAGGCCCTGCGGTGTTCTCACTTTCGTCACGGCTGAAAAATCAAAAGACGATTTCGCTTGATATAATGAGCGAATATTCAGAGGACGAATTATATAATATGATAAGTGTAAGAATGTATCAAAACCCTAAAATTACGCTTGAAAATTTCTTTGTCGGAATGTTTAACAAACGTGTCGGACAGGCACTTTTAAAATATTGCGGAATTGAGCCGCTTTCAAGATATGCGGTAACGCTGGGTGAAAAGGAAATCAGACGTATATGTTCAACAATAAAAAAATGGAATTTTAAAATTACGGGTACAATGTCGTGGAACAATGCACAGGTTACAAAAGGCGGTGTGATTACGGACGATTTTAACCCGAATACTATGGAATCAAAGCTTGTAAACGGTTTATACGCAACAGGCGAAGTACTTGATATAGACGGTGACTGCGGTGGATATAATTTGCAGTGGGCGTGGTCGTCGGGGTATCTTGCCGGAATATCCGTAGGAAAATAATATAAGGAGTGTATTTTATATGAAAGATTCAATGAAAATAACTGTAAAATATCAGTTTGTATATATGCTGTTAATGCAAGTTGCGGCATCAGGTGTGGCATTTGTGTTCGGGTTGGTTGCGTTTTGGTACTTCCTGTCAATGAATATTGCCAAGGAAATAATTTCTGTTATATTCATAGGTGTAAATTTTGCAATGCTGTATATACCTGCGAAAAACTTTGCAATAAGAGATAACAAATCGTATACACCGCTAAAGCCGAGTAAATTAAAAGGTGCTATGTTCGGTGTGCTTATTTCCGTTGTTACAGCGATTTTGATGGCACTTTTTGCATTTGTATGGGCAAAGTTCAGTGACGAAATCGGTATTCACGGAGTTGTACCTACAATAATTAATGTAATTTTTTATTATTGGAGTTTCCCGTATAACGGCATAATGGGATTGGCGAATGGAACATATACGATTTATTCGGGTATTTTAATGCTTATAGTGCCAATATTGGCGACATATTGCGGATATATTGCAGGAAGTAAAAAGTTTGAATTTGTAGAAAAAATTGAAGAGTTTATGTACGAAAAAGAGGAATAATTCATATAAAGTTGTTGAATTTTTATAAAAGCTATGGTATAATATATTTATATTTTTGACGAATTTGTTATTTATAGGAGTAGAGATGAAAAATAGAATTCATATATTTACAGGTCATTTCGGCAGTGGAAAAACTGAGGTGGCACTGAATTTCGCTCTACAAGAGAAAAAGAAGGGCGAAGATGTTGTAATCGTTGATTTGGATATTGTAAACCCTTATTTCAGAACAAATGATGCAAGAAATGTACTAATGAAAAACGGAATAAAAGTTGTTGCAAATAATTATGCGTCGTCAAATGTTGATATGCCGACAATGCCGCTTGATATTTTAAGCGTGTTTAATAATGACAATTCTGTTGTTGTTTTCGACGTCGGCGGTGACGATGACGGTGCATTGGCTTTAGGACAGTATAAACAATATTTTGATAAATACGGTTATGAGATGCATTTTATTGTTAATACAAAACGTCCTCTGACAAGAACGAATGATGAATTAATTGAAATCGCAGAGAGAATAGAGAGTGCATCACGTTTGAAATTTACGGATATATACAATAATACGAATTTATCCGACCAAACAGACAAAAATACTTTATTTTCGGGATACGATGAAATTAAAATGCTGTCAAAGAAAATGGGTATAGCCATAACAAAAAATTGCGGAATTGATAAGGCTCTTTCAAACGTTCCGACGAATTTGAAGGATACTGTATTTCGTATGAATATCTGTATTTTAAGACCATGGGAAATACAGTGAAAACCCAACAAAGGAGTTGATTTTTTTGAAGAAAGTTATCTTCAACGAAGAACGTTGTAAAAGTTGTGAACTTTGCGTAAGTGTCTGCCCTAAGAAAATTCTTAGAATATCGGACGATAAAATGAATGAAAAGGGTTACAAACCCGCTGAAATATTTGAACAAGATAAATGTATCGGTTGTGCATTTTGTGCGACAATTTGCCCTGACGCGGCTATCACGATTGAGGAGGACTGACAGATGGGTGAAAAGGTTTTAATGAAAGGTAATGAGGCAATAGGAGAGGCGGCAATTCGTTCGGGCTGTCGTCACTTTTTCGGTTATCCGATAACACCGCAGACGGAACTTTCGGCATATATGGCAAAGAAAATGCCGAAAATAAACGGAGTATTTCTTCAAGCGGAAAGTGAAGTTTCAGCGATAAATATGGTATACGGTGCGGCTGCGGCAGGAATGAGAACAATGACAAGTTCATCAAGTCCGGGAATAAGTCTAAAGGCTGAGGGGATAAGCTATCTTGCGGCAGGAGATTTGCCGTGTGTGATTGTAAATATAGTTCGCGGAGGTCCGGGACTCGGCGGTATCCAACCGGCACAGTCTGACTATTTTCAAGCTGTAAAAGGCGGCGGACACGGTGACTATCATTTAATTGTTTTAGCACCTAATTCCGTACAGGAGCTTGCTCATTTAACAGCCGAAGCATTTAATATTTCCGATGAATACAGAATTCCGACTATGATTTTGGGTGACGGTACTTTGGGACAAATGATGGAGCCTGTCGACTTAGATGCAATACCTGAGCCGATTTACGCCGACAAACCTTGGGCGGCAAGAGGAACAGATAATAAACGTAATAAAAACGTCGTTGAAACACTTTATCTTGAGGCGTCAGAACTTGAAAAGAAAGTTTTGGAGCGTGAGAAAAAGTATAACGTTGTCAAAGACAATTTGCAGCGATATGAGGCACATGATATTGATGACGCCGATATAATCATATCGTCATACGGTATTACTTCAAGAGTTGTCGAAACGGCGGTTAAGTCACTTCGTGAAGAAGGAATAAAAGTGGGCGTTATACGTCCGATAACACTTTGGCCGTTCCCTGAAAAGATTTTTAAAACGGTTAAACCGAAAGCGTTTTTGTCCGTTGAAATGAGTACCGGACAAATGATTGAAGATATTAAGCTTGCGTGTGAATGCAGTGCACCTGTTTATTTCTGCGGACGTACGGGCGGTATTATACCGACACCCGATGAGGTTGCGGAAAAGGTTAAGAGCATAATGAAGGAGGTACAATAATATGAAAACTATATTTAAAAAGCCAAATTCATTAACCGATACAGTTTTTCACTATTGCCCCGGCTGTTCACACGGAATTGTGCATAGACTTGTATGTGAAGTCATTGATGAACTTGATATTAGCGGCAAAACCATTGCGGTTGAGCCGGTAGGCTGTGCTGTAACGGCACATAATTATTTTGACTTTGATGTTGTACAAGCGGCACACGGCAGAGCACCTGCAGTGGCAACGGGTATAAAACGTTCACTGCCGGACAGGGTTGTGTTCACATATCAAGGTGACGGCGACCTTGCGTCAATAGGTACTGCCGAAACGGTACACAGTGCCGCAAGAGGCGAGAATATAACTGTTATATTCATCAATAATACAATTTACGGAATGACAGGCGGTCAAATGGCACCAACGTCACTTCCGGGACAAGTTACGCAGACATCACCTTACGGACGTGATCCGAAAATACAAGGTAATCCCGTAAGAGTGTGCGAAATGCTTGCCACACTTGACGGACCGTCATATATTGCGAGAGTTTCGACCGATTCCGTACCGCATATAAAGGACGCTAAAAAGGCTATAAAGAAAGCATTTGAAAATCAAATTAACGGTAAGGGATTTTCAATAGTCGAAGTGCTTTCGACTTGTCCGACAAATTGGGGAATGTCACCTGTTGAGGCTATTCAGAGAGTCAGAGATGAAATGATTCCGTATTATCCGCTTGGTGTTTTTAAAGATATTGAGGACGTCGAGGAGGATAAATAATGAAAAATTGTGAAATGATACTTGCCGGATTCGGCGGTCAGGGGATTTTGTTTACAGGCAAAATACTTGCGTTTGCGGCAATGCTTAAAGACAAAAAACTTTCTTGGCTACCGTCATACGGACCTGAAATGCGTGGCGGTACTGCAAATTGTCACGTTATAATAGATGATGAGCCGATTGGCTCGCCGATTGTTACAAGACCGAATATCCTTGTGGCAATGAATAAACCGTCACTTGATAAATTTGAAAATACGGTTTCGGACGGCGGATATGTGTTTATAGATACGTCGCTTATAGACAGAAGGACGGAAAGAGAGGACGTAAACGAAATTTGCGTGAATGCTACTGAAACGGCTCATAATATAGGTAATAAGGGTCTTGCAAATATGGTTATGCTCGGTGCTGTGTTAAAGAAAACGGAATTGTTTACAATCGATGAAATTGAATACACAATGAAGAAATCTTTGCCGGAAAACAAGCATAAACTTATAGAGATGAATATAAAAGCCGTAAAAGAAGGATATAATTTAGTATAGAGAGATTAAAAGGAGGATTTTGGTTATGGCAGCGGTAAAAAAGAAAAAAGGTCTTATGTACAAAGGTAAGCCGCTTTTAAGATGCGGGAACAGAATTTATTACGGAAATTTGGAAGATAAGCTTATTCTTGCTCTTGACATCGTGGAAAGCAGTAAAAAGCAAGATGTGGACGTATCTACAAAAGTTAAGGTACAGATTATGGACAACACAGGCGAGTTTGGCAAAGGTCAGGTTTATCGTAAGTGCGAAAGAGAAAATCTTTATAAGGCTATTGACATCGGTGAATGGTGGCTGCAAGACGCTATGAAAATGATGGGCTAATTAAATTTAAGCTGTTGCATTTTTATGTGACAGCTTATTTGCATTTATAAAATCATAATCTGAAAGGGTGAAAAATGTGAATTTAACCAAAGAAAATGTAAAGAAAATTTGCGGAATAATATTGTTCACGGTTGTAGTGTTGGTTATAGTGCAGAACTACGAAAAGGTCGGAAACGCTATAGGACTTTTGTGGGGAATAATTTTTCCGTTTGTTTTGGGCGGAATAATAGCTTTTATACTTAATATACCTATGAGAGCGATTGAAAAGCTACTGTTCAAAAGCAAAAACGGAAAACAAAAGAAATACGCAAGACCGCTCAGTATGATTATAACTTTTCTGCTTGTAATCGGAGTGATTGCGGGTGTGATACTTATTGTTGTGCCGCAAATAGGCGGAACTGTGAGAGAACTTACAAAATCGGCAGAAGCATTTTTTCCTAAAGTACAGAAATGGGCAGAGGATATGTTCAGTAATAATACGCAAATCCACGATTGGATTGCAAGTTTGCAGTTCAATACCGACAAACTTATGGATACGGCGATAAATTTCTTACAAAACGGTGCGGGAAATGTTTTAAACGGTACATTTACGGCGGCAAAAGCTGTTGTATCTGGAATAACGGCATTTTTTATCGGCTTGATATTTGCGTTCTATCTGCTTGCGAAAAAAGAAACACTTCAAAGACAAGTCAATATGTTTATGCAGGCGGCATTGCCTGAAAAAATAGTGAATAAAATAACGTATGTCGCAAAATTGAGCAATGAAACTTTTTCAAATTTTATAACGGGACAATGCCTTGAGGCGTTGATTTTGGGTACAATGTTCTTTATTACACTGTCAATAATACGATTGCCGTATGCACTTTTGATTGGAGTTTTAATCGCTTTTACGGCACTTATACCGATATTCGGTGCGTTTATCGGCTGTATTGTGGGTGCATTTTTGATGATTATGGTAAGCCCGATGAAAGCACTTATATTTGTAATTGTGTTCATTGTACTTCAGCAGATAGAGGGTAATTTAATTTATCCGAAAGTTGTCGGCGGTTCGGTCGGCTTGCCGTCACTTTGGGTTTTGGCGGCTGTTACAATAGGCAGCAGTCTTATGGGCGTGGCAGGTATGCTGTTCTTTATACCGTTTACATCGGTGATATATACTCTTGTGAGAGAATGGACATATAAACGTCTTGAACAGAAAAAAGCAAAAGAAAATAACAATGATGAGAGTAATGAAAGCAGTGTGTAAAGCACTGCTTTTTGCGTAATCTTTTATTATAACACATTTTGAAATTGTGTGCAAATAAATAATTTTTAAAATAAAAAATCGCTGATTTGACAAGAATTGAAAGTCGGGTTAAAATAGTGATAACAAATTAAAGCAAAGGAGAAACACAATGAAGTTTATACACTTATCCGATTTGCACATAGGAAAACGCGTGAATGAGTTTTCTATGATAAATGACCAGAAATACATACTTGAACAAATACTTAATATAATCGCAAATGAAGAAATCAATGCTGTTATTGTATCAGGCGATGTGTATGATAAGTCAATACCGGCTGTTGAGGCTGTCACTGTATTTGACGATTTCCTCACGGAACTTGCCACGAAAAATATACCGACATTAATAATAAGCGGCAACCACGATTCGCCGGAAAGATTGGGGTTCGGAAGTAAGATAATGCAGAATAACGGTGTGCATATATATTCGGTTTTTGACGGTGAACTTCACAAAGTGAAATTTGATGATGTTAATTTTTATATGTTGCCGTTCGTAAAGCCGATAATGGTAAGAAGGTTTTATCCCGAAGTCGAAACGTATGAGGACGCGGTGAGGACGATTATTGAGAATACGGATATTGATAAGTCGCAGAAAAACGTTATACTGTCACATCAATTTATTACCAAAACAGGTGCGGAAACAATGCGAAGTGATTCGGAAAGTGTATCTGTAGGTGGTCTTGATAATATTGATATATCGGTGTTTGATGATTTTGATTATACGGCTTTGGGACATATCCACAGATCGCAGTCGTTAAGTGAAAAAGTGCGATATTGCGGCTCACCGCTGAAATATTCATTCTCGGAGGCAAAATATGATAAAACCGTTACAATAGTCGATGCAGATGATTTCTCAGTGCAAACAATACCGTTAAAGCCTTTGCACGATATGCGAATGATTAAGGGCAGTATTGAAAATATATTGTCTAAAGAAGTAATAAATGCGGCGGATTCTGATGATTATTTACATATCACGCTTACCGACAAAGACAATATAATAGACGCAATGGATAAAGTAAGAAGTGCGTATCCGAATGTTATGCAGCTTGAATTTGAACGTGATATGAAAGGAAATACAAAGGGTGTATATGAGGCGACAGGCGTCGGAACTAAGCCTGATAATGAACTTTTTTATGATTTTTATAAGTTGCAGAACGGTGTGGAAATAGACAGTGAAAAAGCCGAGTTGGTCGATTCGATTTTAGAGGAGGTGAAAGAGAATTGAAACCGTTAAAGATTACAATGAGTGCATTTGGACCTTATGCTGAAAAAGTGACAATAGATTTTGAAAAATACCAAAACGGTCTTTATATTATAACAGGTGACACAGGTGCGGGAAAATCAACGATATTTGACGCAATAACCTTTGCTTTGTACGGAGAGGCGGCAACACAAAGACGTGAAAATACTATGCTTAGAAGTGACTTTGCAAAAAAAGATACAAAGACGTTTGTTGAGCTGGAGTTTATGTACAGAGGTGAAGTGTATAAAATAAAGAGAAATCCGAGATATAAGCGTGAGGGCTTGAAAACAGAGGAAACACCGAAAGCGGAAATTACATATCCCGACGGAAGTGTGAAATCGGGTGTAAAAGAAGTGACGGCGACAGTTACGGATATTTTGAAAATCGACTGCGGACAGTTTACTCAAATTGCAATGATAGCGCAAGGTGAGTTTTTAAAACTGTTGCTTGCAGGCACGGACGAACGCGGAAAGATATTCAGAAAAATATTTAATACCGATTTATACAGGCGTTTTCAAGATCGTGCGAAAATGTTAGCCAATGATGCAAAACGTGATTATGAAACTGTAAAAAGCAGTATTGAACGTGAAATAAAAGGCGTTGTAAGCGATAATGAAGATGATTGGATTTTATATGATTCAACAAGGACAGACGAATTTATAAATGCACTGATGAAGTTGCTTGGCGATTGGGAAAAAGATAAAAAGAGTATTACGGCGAAAGAAAAACGTTTAAAAACAAAATCGCAGAAACTTTCAGACGAAATCAGTTTGGCGGAAAATACAAATAAGTTTATCGAATCGCTTGAAAAGGAAGAAGAAACACTGAAAAAGCTAAATGATGACAGTGAAAAAATCGAAAGCTTAAGAAAAGATACAGACAGACTTGAAAGTGTTAATAAGGACGTAATACCTATTTTAACAATGCTTAAATCGTATCGCGAAAATGTCGGAAAACTTGAAAAAAGTATTTCGACAAACAAAAAAGTGCTTGAAGAAAATACAGAAAAACACGACGAATTAAAGAAAATCCTTGAAGATGAAAAAGCAAGAGAAAATGAAAGGAAAACGCTTTCGGAAAAGGCAGTCGGATTGAAAAATGAACTTGAATATTATGATGAATATGAAAGTTTGAAAAAGGAAACCGCAAAAAATCAAAAGTCATTGAAAAAGGCTAATGACGAGTCGGAAAAATTAAAGGCTACATTCAATGATGATAAGAAAAAAGCAGAAAACGAAAAAAATAAACTTTCTGAATTGAAATCAACTGAAGTCGAACTGCAAAAGGTAAAGAGCCTGTATGAAGAAAAAGAGAAGCATAATTTTAAAATACAAAAGGTTATGCTTGACTGTGACAGTTTGAAAAAGCATCAAAAGAAACATAAGAAACTTTCTGAGCAATATACAGATGCTGAAAAGTTATATAAGCAAACTTTAGAAACTTATAATGATGGTTACAGTTTATTTTTACGAGAGCAGGCGGGAATATTGGCAGAGTGCTTGAACGAAAATGAGCCGTGTCCCGTATGCGGTTCAACAGATCATCCTTGCATTGCTCAAAAAAGTGATACCGCACCTTCGGAAAATGAACTTGACGAAATGAAACAACGTGCCGATATGGCGGATAACGAGTGCAGAAAAATTGCCGATAAAGCAAGTAAAGAAAAGAATGAATGTGAAAAAATTGAAAATTCAATTAAAACCGCACTTGAAGATATGGATATTGAAACTGAAAATACAGTCGAAGAAATTGCGGAAAATATCAAAAATGAGCTTACAAATGCAAAAGAACAGCTTGAAATTGCCGAAAAACGCAATACAGAAAGAATTGAATGTGAATTAAATTTAAACGTATACACCGAAAATTGCAATCAAACCGATGAGAAAATCGAAGAAATTACGGCTAAAATCAATGATTTGAAAAAGGTTATAAACGGTGACGAAAACAAAATAGCTGCACTTGAAAAAATGATAAGTTGTAAAAACAAGTCCGAGGCGGAAATGGTGCTTGACGATTTAGAAAACAGGATTGATGAAATGCAAAAAAGTTTTGAAATTGCCGAACAAAACTATAATGAATGTGTCAAAGTCATTGACAATGCCAAAGCTGTTATAAACGAAAACGAGCCTTTGGCTAAAACGGAAAACGAACGTATAAAAAAGCAGGAAGAAAAGCTTGAAAAAGCAATGCAAAAGTACGGCATTGATAATGAAAATACTCTTGAAATATTGGTAAGTGATATTGAAAATATATCAGATATGCGTGATGAAATCAAGGAGTATGACAATAAATTAAGTGCTTGCAATGAGAGAATAAAGATGCTTAAGGAAAACATAGGTAAGGCAGAAAAGACTGATATTGAAAAATTAAAGGCAGATAAAGAAGAAACAGAAAATTCGTTGGAGGAAGTAATGGAACAAAAGAACAGCTTGACTGCTAATATCAGTATAAATAAGCGTATAATGGACGAAACGCAGAAGTTGAAAACGGAACTTGACGAAAGCGGAAAACGATATTCTACATATCTGAATATTTCGCAGACGGCAAACGGTGAACTTTCAAAACGTCAAAAAATTGCGTTTGAGCAGTATATTCAGTCGGCATATTTTAGGTCAATTCTAAATGAGGCCAATAAGCGTTTTTCGTATATGACGAACGGTCGTTTTGAACTTGTAAAGCATGACGGCGACAGTAATTTGAAATCTCACAGCGGTCTTGATATTGATGTGTTTGATAATTATACCGGCAAGCAAAGGAGCGTTAAATCATTGTCGGGAGGTGAGTCGTTTAAGGCGTCATTATGTATGGCACTCGGACTTTCGGAGGTTATACAACGGAATGCAGGCGGTGTTAAATTGGAGTCGATGTTCGTTGACGAGGGATTTGGCGTACTTGACAATGAATCACTTGAACAGGCAATCGAAGTGCTTAATTCGCTTTCGGAAAGTGACAGAATGGTAGGTATTATATCGCATATTTCAGAATTGAAAGACAGAATCGATAAAAAGATTGTCGTGAAAAAAGGCTCTGCGGGAAGTACGGTTGAACTCATAAATTGATTGACAAAGTAAGACGGATATGTTAATATTAACATATGCGTCTGTAGCTCAGTTGGATAGAGCACAAGATTCCGATTCTTGGTGTCGCGGGTTCAAATCCTGTCAGACGCACCACGTCGGAGCAAAGTTCGCTTTGCTCCGTTTTTCTTTGACAGAAAAAACTTCGCTATGCTGCCTTGCTTCTCCTTAGTCACAAAAAATGCACGCTCGTTTCGCCTGTTCGCTTGTAAACGTACTTACAACGGCTCAAAGTCGCTACCATCTTTTTGTGAGAGCACCTGTGGCGCTTAGAAACACTTTAGTCAGATGTTTATTAAGAACAAAAGGGAATCGCATTCAAACGATTCCCTTTTATGTTATATAAATGTATTAACAATTCCCTGTATCAACAGAATAAGCATAATAATCGGCATAATGTATTTATAATACGGTTTAATCCATCTTGGGATTTTCGGACCGACACCGGTGTTAGCCTCTTTAAGATAATTGTCAAAGCCCCAACCACGTTTTGATATACAGAAAAACAAGTACATAAGTGAGCCGGCAGGCAATATAAGATTACTTACAAGAAAGTCCTCAAAGTCAAGAATAGTTGACTCACCGCCTAATGGGTGGAGTAATGATAATATATTAAATCCGAACACACAAGGCAATGACAACACCGATATAATTATTATATTAATAAGTACGGCTTTCTTTCTTGTGATATTAAATTTTTCAACGCAACAAGTCAGTATATTTTCAAACAATGCAATAACCGTAGAAAATGCCGCGAAAGTCATAAACAGGAAGAACAAGCTGCCCCAAATTCTGCCGCCTTTCATTGAAGTGAATACGTTAGGCAATGTTATGAATATAAGGCTTGGACCGCTGTCGGGTTCAACGTTGAAAGCAAAGCATGACGGAAATATGATAAGTCCTGCGATTATAGCAACGAATGTATCAAGCAGAGCAATATTTATTGATTCGCCTAAAAGAGTTCGTGATTTATCAATGTAACTGCCAAAAATCATCATTGATCCCATACCGATGCTAAGTGTGAAAAATGCTTGGTTCATAGCGGTTGTTATAAGCTTGAAAAATCCTACTTCCTGTATTTTTTCAAAGTTCGGCAGAAGATAGAATTTTACACCGTCTATACCGCCGTCAAGTCTGACTGCGTGTATTGCAAGAATAATAATAAGTCCGAGCAGTGCGGTCATCATAACTTTAGTGATTTTTTCGACACCTTTTTGAAGTCCCAATGAGCAAACTCCAAATCCCAAAACAACAACAACCAACATCCAAAATGTCATGGTAGCGGGGGAGGCTAAAAGGTTGTTAAATGTATTTTTTACGTTAGCGGTGTCCAAACCGACAAATCCGCCGACGGCAAATTTATAAAAATAATATAACATCCAACCGGCTACTGTGGTATAGAACATCAAAAGTATATAATTGCCGGCAATCGCAAAATTAGAATGTAAGTGCCATTTTGTACCTCTCGGCTCAAGCTCCTGGTATGCTTTAGCGGTACTCTTTTGACTGGCACGACCTATTGAAAACTCTATTGTCAAAACAGGAATGCCGATTAAGGCAAGGAAGCACAGGTAAAATAACACAAATATTCCGCCGCCGTAATTTCCTACAATATAAGGGAATCTCCAAACATTGCCTATACCAATCGCACAGCCGGCAGACAGGAGAATAAATCCCAATCTCGATTTTAAATTTTCTCTTTCCATATAATAAATCCTTTCAAATATATTGCTTTAAACATTAACGTGTATCATAATAACACAGATTTCATCAAAAATCAAACTTTTTTAAAATTTTCTAAAAAATTTTAAAAAAAAGTGTTGACAAAATGATGTAATGCGTGTATAATAGATTTTGTTGTTACGGCGGTATAGCTCAGTTGGCTAGAGCATGCGGTTCATACCCGCAGTGTCAGTGGTTCAAATCCACTTACCGCTACCATAAACTCAGATTTCGATGAAATCTGAGTTTTTTTATGCTTAAAATCACTAAATGATAATATAGTTAAATAAAATCATAAATAAGCGAATATAGTCATAGAAAATATATCTTTATTAATATATAATTAACTTAACAAATATATTATGGAGGAAAGGTATATGAAAAAGTTTATTTCAGCACTTATTGTGACGGCAATGATGATACCGACAGCCGTACCTATGACGGCGTTGGCAGACAATACGGTAAACAATTCCGTATCGGGTTACATTTCTGCCGACACAGGTGTTAAGCTTATCGGAAAAGACAAGCAAGCTAAAATTTATGTTGACAGCAATGATTATGAGAGTGTAATTCGTGCAGTGGGAGATATGAAAGACGATTTATCGGACGTATCGGGGCAAACTGTTACGATTAATGCAGATATTCAGTCAATGTCAGATGAAGTGAAAATTTCTGGCATTAATATTTCATCGGCAAGTATGTCTGTTGACGGTTACAAGTCGCTTACGGAAAACGGCAAAGGCATTATTGCGGTGTACAACACTGACGGAACGATAGAAAAGGTGCTTATATCGGAGGACAGCATAAACAGTACAAACGGAACGGCACATTTTAAAGAACTTCCGAGTTTTGACGGTAAAACGGTAAAAGCATTTGTGTGGAAAACAGAAAATGACAAATTGACTGTTACGCCGATTGCAAACAGCTATACATATACCGAAACACCGAAAGCGACTATGCCGGCAGATACTGATTGGAGCGACGCAAATATTATAGTAGGTACACTCGGAAACAGTGAAGCGATAGATTCACTTGCGGAAATAGGAGCGATTGACGTTTCAGAAATAAAGGATAAGTGGGAAAGTTTTACCGTTCAAGAAAACGGCGGTAATCTTATTATTGCCGGTTCGGATAAACGCGGTACGATTTACGGCATATATGATTTCTGTGAAAAAATCGGTGTGTCACCATGGAAATGGTGGGCGGACGTAAAGCCTGAAAAAGCGGACGAATTATATATCAATCTTCCTAAAGATGGATATACGGAAGATGAGCCGAGTGTTCAGTATCGAGGGATTTTCCTAAATGATGAATACAACTTAAACCAATGGTCAACCTCAATGGGTGACGGAAATATGAATAAGGAAACGTATGAAAAGATATACGAGCTTATTCTTCGTTTAAAGGCTAACACTCTATGGCCTGCGATGCACCAGTATTCAAACGCATTCCATTTGGACGCCGAAAATGCGGTGCTTGCCGATAAATACGGTATAGTTATGGGATCTTCACATGCTGAGCCGCTTTTGAGAAATAACCTTGGTGAACTTTATCCGTATCAGCAACAATGGCTTGCGGATCACCCTGACAAAAAGCTGTACATCAATACAAAGGATGACAGCGGCAGATCGGTTTCATATATGTGGACTGATCATGACAGTGACGGTAATGCGGTTGATAATAAGGAGTTTTTGGCTGATTACTGGCGTGACAGTGTAAAGACAAACGGCAGTTACGAAAATATCTATACACTTGGTATGCGTGGTGTTCATGACGGTTCATTCTCAACAAATATGGACACAACAACCGCATTAAACGAAATTATTGCGACACAAAGAAAAATTCTTGAAGAAGAACTTTGCACAGACGGTCGTAAAATCGAGGATATACCTCAAATATTCATTCCGTATAAAGACGTACAAGCGATATACAACACAGGAGCGTTAAAAATTCCCGATGATGTAACAATTATGTGGACAGATGACAACTACGGATATGTACGTCAAAATGCGGACGATGAGGAACGTGCAAGAGCAGGTAAAACAGGTATCTACTATCATATTTCTTATTACGGTTATCCTACGAGTTATCTGTGGCTTTCAAGCACACAGCCGGGACTTATTCGTGAAGAACTTAAAAAGTCATATGATATGGGTGCAAATAAGGTTTGGATATTAAACGTAGGTGACTTGAAACCGGCTGAAAAAGAAATTGAATACTTTGCCGATTTGGCTAAAAACGTATGGTCAACATCAAATACAGAAATATCTTCAATATATGAGCAGAACGCAAAACGTGATTTTAATATGAATGAAACGGACGCAAAAGAATATGCTGATATAATGGATAAGTATTATGAAATTGCAAACGCAAAGCGACCTGAATTTTTAAGAACAGGTGATTTCTCGATGACTGCATACGGTGATGAGGGTGAAAGATATATAAACGAATATAAAGATATTTGTGCAAGAGCGGAAAAGCTATACGAAAAACTTCCGACAGAAAAGCAAGCGTCATTCTTTGAACTTGCATTGTACCCTATACGTACCGCAACAAATATGGCTATCGACTATGTACAGACCGACAGAGCAAATCTGTATGTAAGCCAAAACAGAGGTGCGGCGGCTAATAAGTATGCTGAAGAAGCTGATAATGCGGTTAAGCAAATCAATACGGATATGGCTTATTACAACTCTATGCTGGACGGCAAGTGGAATAACATTATGAATAACAATCCGTCAAAATTGCAAGGTTGTGACGCACATATAACTACAGAACTTAACGCACCGAAAGTATCATCGCTTGATTATACCGAACTTGCGGTAATGACCGATTCGCAGATTGATTATTCGGATAATCCGACTATGACAGTTTCAACTTATGATACATATGATAAATTTATTGACGTAATTAACAAAGGTTACGGCGGCCTTGACTATGAAATTACGTCAGACTCAAATGCACTTGTATTTGACAAGACAAGCGGAACGTCATACGGCAGTGACAGAGTGCATATAAGCGTTGATAAATCAAAGGCGGCAGACGGAGTAAGCAATGCAACGGTTACCGTTGAGCAAAAAATAGGTGATAATGTTGTTGATACAAAGCAGATTGCCGTAACAATCGAAAATCCGACAGAACAAATTTCTGAAAAAACATACGTTGAGGCAGGCGGAGTTGTTTCGATAGAAGCTGAACACTACACAGATAAATTTGATGTAAACGGCTATGAATGGAAAGAAGAGAAAGACTTCGGCAGAAGCGGAAACACAATGAAAGCTTATCCTGAAACAGACTCAAATGCAAAGGAAAGTGATTTGACCAATTCAGCGGCATATATGGAGTACAAGGTTTACTTCACAAATGCAGGTTCATACACATTGGACGTTTATCGTATGCCTACTCTCAATGAACGCGGAACTATGCGTTTGGCGGTAGCGACAGATGACGGTACTCCTATCGTGTTAAGCGGGACTAATAAATACAGCGGAAGCAGAAGCAAGACGGACGCATGGTCAAAAGGCGTATTGTGCAACAGTGAAAAGCTTACAACAAAGATTAATGTTTCTGAGGCGGGGTATCATACTGTAAGAGTGTACAATGTGTCAACAGGCGTAGTCATAGACAAAATGGTGCTTTCTAAGAATAATATAAATTCGTATTTCGGCGCACCTGAAAGCTACAACACAACATATAACACAACAAAAGAAACATCAACCGTAACGGAAGATACGGAAGTCAGAGGTATTGACAAGACATATGAGCCAAAGGCGGTTGTAGGTAATGTGTCAGTGGAAAATAATACTGTAAAGACTGTTGATTTAATCGGCTTAACAGAAAATACACAAAATGCGGTTGTATTTACTGTCGGCTATGATAAGGATGGCAATGCGGTATCAACAGCTATGAATAAAGCTGAAATAAACGGCAAAACAACGGTAAATGTCAATTTGGCTTTAGCAGATAATACAACGGCATATGCGATATATGTAGTAGATAATTTAACAGATATGCAGCCGATTGCACCGTTTAAAACGTTCGGTAAGATTGAGTCAGAGGCAGAGAACAACTATATAACTCTAAAAACAGATTTCAGTTCTTTATACGGTAAAAAGTCTGTTGTATTGGCAGCTGATTGCGAAATATCGGAGGATATTACGGCGGATAATATTAAGTATGTATACGGCGAAATACTTGACAGTGACAGCTACAAATACATTCCGTGGAACGAAGAAGAAGGGAAATACTATATTCGTGTCGGAGTGGATAAAGACAGTGCTTATGATGAAACAAAGAATACTGTAAAAAATATAACTCCTGATACTCAAGGCGAAGAAACACAGGTAAGCAGGTGGACATTTGATACCGACTTAAACGATACTAACGGTGCAAATGCGTTTACATTGACAGGTGATACGGTAAACAATAACGGTCAGATTTTGATGAACAATTCAACAAAAGGTACTTCAACGGGAAGTGCTTCAATGCAGTATGCAAACCCTGTAGTAACTTCACAAGGCGAAAAATTGACGGTTGAATTTGATATTATATTCGGTAAGCACAGCGGTAAAACAATGTCATACAGCCTTACAGACGCAAACGGCAAAGCAATCGTATCAACACAAATTTGTGCATATGATTTATCCGGTAATACGAATGTTAAAATAGGCGGTAATGATGTTCTTGATGATTATTCAAAATTGTCGGCGGCAATATCAAGAGGAAATAACAGCTCATCATCAAATAAACCGACTCACTTTAAAAATGTAATTGATTTCGGTTCAAATAAGGCATATGTAACCGTATCATATGACGGCGGACAGACTGCTGAATTTGCAGGAAAAATCGGCGACAGCACAGGAAGTCTTGGCGGTATAAATTTCAGCTCAAGTCATGGATATGCCGACAGATCGTGTATTGTTGATAATGTAAGCATCGGCAAAGTCAGCGGACCGCAGTATAAAATGACATTCGGTGCGGTTGATTCAAAGAGCAAGGAAAGTGTTGACGCAAATATTGTTGTTAAAGACGGTATAAGCGGTGCAGTGCTTACACCTAATTCAAACGGTGAATATTTGCTTTGCGAGGGTGATTATTTAATCAGTGCAACAGCAGACGGCTACCGTGACGCAGGACAAAAACTTGAACTTTCACAGGCAACCGAATCGAAAAATATCACTGTACCAATGGTTTCTGTAATGGATTTAACAAAGGCGGATATTGCGATTGAATTTAAAGACAATCAAGGTAATGATATTATGGAAAGCGTAACGGAAACAGGCGATTTCTATGTCGGAGATAAGTATACCGTTTCTGCTGATTACCGTAAAGACCAAGTTGTTAAACGTGACGGTAAGGTGTACACATATAAGTATAATGCCGAAAAGTCGGTATATACTGAAGATAAACTTGAGGAGAATAACATATTTACTCTTGTATATGATGTAGGCGGCGAATATGATTTCTATGCCGATTTTGAAAATTATACTATTGATGACAGTGCATTGACATACGGCGGCGGAAATCCTAAATTGACTGTTGCAAATGATAATGAAAACAGTTATTTAAGCTATGCGTCAACGGGTTCAACGGTAGGAGTATGGCAGAAATTTGATACTATAGATTGTACAAATAAAACGGTTACGGTAAATGCCGATATTAAATTTGCACCAAAGGGAACTGCGGGTAACAGTCAATTCTCAATCGGCGATACATCACCGAAATTTGACAGTAACAACGTGAATTACGGCTTTGTAAACAAAAGTAAAAAATATGACGGACATATAATTGCGGTTGAATACAATTCCGGAAGTACATTGCTTGTAAACGGTCAAACAGTGTCAAGCGATTTTGTCGGTTCATGGATACACCTAAACGCTGAAATTAATTTCGCTACAAAGAAAATTAATGTGACTTTGAAAAATGACAGCGACATAACAGCCGAACTTAATGATTTGGATTTCTACAGTTCAAATGATATAACGGAAATAGGCTCATTCTACCTTAGAGCCGCAAAGTCTAACGGAACGGTAGGTCTTGATAATCTTACAATGGTTTGTGAATAAAATGGTTATAACATAAAATCAGGTCGGTACAATACCGACCTGATTTTATATATTTGAGTGCTTTTTCTTAAATTGTTCGGGGGACATATCGGTGTATTTTTTAAACACACGATAAAAAGTGGTATAGTCACTGAAACCGCATTTATAAAAAATATTCATTGCATTTTCACCTGCAAGCAACAGATTTTTTGCCATCATAACGCGACGCATATTTATATAAACGGATATTGTAAGACCTGTTTCGCTTTTAAAAAGACGGCTGATATATGACTTATTTAAAAACATATGTTCTGCAATATCATCAATATTCAAATTGCGTGTGAAATTTTGTTCAATGTAGTTTTGGATTTCTTTGATATGTTTGTTTTTAGAGGAAGTGTCGTTTACAAGAAATTCTTTTTTAAGAATTTCACTAAGCTTCACGACAAGTTGTGCGGCATATGTGGAAACCATAAAATCAGTATCAGATGTCGGATTTGCCGAGTAATGTTCAACGCCTTTGAAAATATCTCCGAGATTGTATTTATTGAATATTTCGGACGGTATTCTGTTGTTTGTTCCGAATTTTCGGGCATTTAAAGTGTCTAAAATATGAGGATTCATTGATGAAACAAAGCTACTGTGTATCTGCAAAAACTGACGATGATAAACGCTGTTTTTCGGGAAAGTAATAAAGTGAAATTCGTTTGGATTGGTGATTAATAAATCGCCCGAAGAAATTTTGTATTCCGTTCCTTCAACGTTGTAAAGTGCATCGCCTTCAATCAGTTGCAAAAATTCGTAATATATGTGCACATGATTGCCGAGAATTGGTCCTTCGGACATACCTGTCCTGTAAGTATATGTATAAGATTTGTCATACATAACGCGTCGTATCGTCTTTTCCAATCAAACTCACCTCAAAATAATTTTAGCATAATTTTTGTGTGCGGTCAATTCAAAAATGAGTTGCGTTTGTATGAAAATGTGATATAATAAATGTTAAGCAAGATTTGTAAGATTTAAGCTGAATTAAAGCAAAATATATGTGGCTCAAATTCTGTTTTGAGTATATAATAAGAATATAAAATAATACTGTGAGGTAATGGTAATGAAAAAGTTTATGGACGATAATTTTATGTTGAATAATGAAACGGCGGCAAAGCTGTTTAATGACTATGCAAAGGATATGCCGATTTTTGATTATCACTGTCATTTAAGCCCTCAAATGATGTATGAGGACAAGCCGTTTGAAAATATTACTCAGATTTTCTTGGGCGGTGACCATTATAAGTGGAGATATATGCGTTCAAACGGTATTGACGAGAGTTACATAACCGGTGACAAGAGCGACTATGATAAATTTAAAGCGTTCTGTGGCTGCCTGCAGTATGCGATAGGCAATCCGCTTTATCATTGGACACACCTTGAATTAAAGAGATATTTTAATGTTGATGAAGTTGTCACGACGGAAAATTGCGATACAATATGGGAAAAGTGCAACAAGGTTATAAAAGAAACAAAAATGAGCCCGTCAACACTTATAAATCAATCAAATGTTGCGGTACTTTGCACAACCGATGACCCTATTGATTCGCTTGAATATCACAAATTAATTGCCGAAAAGGGACATATAAAAGCAAAAGTTTTACCTGCGTTTAGACCTGACAGATTAATCAATATTGAAAAGACCGATATTACGGATTATATCAAAGCACTTGGAAACGTATGCGGTATGAACATAAAAAATTATGACGAACTTATAACTGCAGTCAATGAAAGAATTGATTATTTTCATAATGCAGGTTGTCGTATAAGCGACCATGCTCTTGACGGTGTACCGTTTAACAGAGATTATAGTGCAGACGATGTTTTTGTAAAGAAAATGAACGGTGAAAATTTAAGTGCCGATGAAATAAATGCATTTAAGTGCGAAACACTTATAAGACTTGCGAAAAAGTACAGTGAACTTGATTGGGCAATGCAGTTACATATCGGTGCTTTGAGAAACAATAATTCTGCTATGTTCAAAAAACTCGGCGCAGATGTCGGTTTTGACTCAATCGCAGATTATGAAATTGCGGCAGACCTTTCGGCTTTGCTTGACGCAATGGAATGTAACGACGGACTGCCGAAAACGATTCTTTATACATTAAATCCAAAGGATAATTATGTTCTTGCGACAATGCTCGGTAACTTCCAATCAGCCGAAACGGCAGGAAAAATGCAGTTTGGTTCGGCATGGTGGTTTAATGACCAACGTGACGGAATGGTTGAACAAATGAAAGCACTTGCGAATTTGGGTGCATTGAATAAGTTTGTAGGTATGCTTACTGATTCGAGAAGTTTTCTTTCATACACACGTCACGAATATTTCAGACGTATTCTTTGCAATATGCTTGGTGAGTGGGTTGAAAACGGCGAATTTCCGGATGATTTTGATACACTTGGAAAGATAGTTGAGGATATTTGTTTTAACAATGCAAAAAGATATTTTAATGTTGAAATGTAATTTTAAACGGAGCCTGTCGACAAAACGCCGACAGCTCCAAAAATCACATCTTGCGATGTAATTTTTGAATATTTTTAAAGCAGACAAAACCATAGCGGTTTTGTCTGTTTTTATGAGAGAAAGTTATTAATTTAACGGTCTTTAGCTATTAAAAAGTATTGAAAATGTAATAAATATGTGATATAATTATAGTAAATTGATATTACTATAATTAAGTGAGGGAAGAGTATGAGAACCTTTAATACAACAAACATTCCTATGACTGACAGAATTAAAAAGCTAAAGGAAGAATTGTATCGCAAAATGCCTGAAATCGAGGTAGACAGAGCGGTACTTATTACGGAAAGTTATCAGCAGACTGAACAACTTCCGACTGTAAAGAGAAGAGCTTTGGCTTTTGAACATATACTTAACAATATTCCTATTACAATCAGAGATAACGAACTTATTGTCGGAAGTTCGACAAAAGCACCGAGGAGCTGTCAGGTGTTCCCTGAGTTTTCGTATGAATGGCTTGAAAGCGAGCTTGATACTATCGAATTTCGTGAGGCAGATCCATTCCATATTTCAGAGGAAAACAAGGCTGTACTTAGAAAGATTTTTCCTTATTGGAAGAACAAGACAAACAGCGATTTAGCACTTTCATATATGGCGCCTGAGGCTGCTGCGGCGATTGAACACAACATTTTTACACCGGGTAACTATTTCTATAACGGTATCGGACACGTTACAGTTGACTACGGTAAAGTTATGAGAATAGGTTACAAGGGGATTATTGCGGAAGTTCAGGAAGAATTGAATAAGTGCAACGTATATGATGCTGATTATGCAAAAAGACACGAATTTCTTGAATCAATTATAATTTCATGTAATGCGGTTATAAATTACGCAAGACGTTACGCAAATCTTGCTTATGAAATGGCTCAAAAGTGTACAAATCCGACAAGAAAACAAGAATTGCTTGTAATTGCAAACAACTGTGCAAACGTGCCTGAAAATCCTGCAAGAAACTTCTATGAGGCTTGTCAGACATTTTGGTTTATACAGATGTTACTTCAAATTGAATCAAGCGGTCACTCAATTTCTGCCGGACGTTTTGACCAATATTTGTATCCGTATTATAAGAATAGCATTGACAACGGTTCGCTTACACGCGAATTTGCACAGGAAATACTTGACTGTATTTGGGTTAAGTTTAACGACCTTAATAAAGCAAGAGATGAGGCATCGTCATACGGCTTTGCCGGATACAGCTTATTCCAAAATTTGACGGCGGGCGGACAAAACGCAGATGGTCTTGACGCAACAAATGACTTGTCATTCCTATGTATTCAAGCGTCAATGCACACTCAATTACCTGCTCCGTCATTCTCGGTCAGAATATGGAACGGCACGCCAAATGAATTTTTGATTAAATGTGCAGAGCTTACAAGAACGGGTGTAGGCTTGCCTGCGTACTACAACGATGAAGTCATCATTCCTGCACTTATGAGCAGAGGTGTTACTCTTGCAGATGCAAGGGAATACGGCATTATCGGTTGTGTTGAACCGCAGAAACCGTTTAAGACAGACGGTTGGCATGACGCGGCATTCTTTAATATGTGTCGTCCGCTTGAACTTGTGTTCTCAAACGGTGTTGATAAGGGTGCTCAAATCAGTATCAAGACAGGCAATGTTGAAGATATGACGACATTTGAAGAATTCTACAACGCATATAAAGCACAGGAAACTTATATGATTGGTCTTATGGTTAATGCTATTAATGCGATAGATACCGCACATTCAGAAAGAGTTCCTCTACCGTTCCTGTCATGTATGGTAGAAGATTGTGTTAAAGAGGGTAAGACTGTACAAGAGGGCGGTGCTCATTATAACTTCACAGGTCCGCAAGGCTTCGGTATTGCGAATATGGCAGACGGACTTTGGGCAGTTAAGACTCTTGTATTTGATGAAAAGAAAGTCACAATGGCGGAACTTAAAGACGCACTTATCCATAATTACGGACAAGGTTTAAGTCCTAAGGCGGCTAAAAATGCGACTCAAGAGGTTGTTATAAATCTTGCAAAAGCAGGCAAGAGCGTTAATGAAAGCCAAGTTGCCGATATTTGCAGAATGTTCCTTACAGGTGAACAGGATCCGACAAAGAGAAAGCGTTATGAAGAAATACTTGATATGATAAATGAACTTCCGAAGTACGGAAACGACATTGAAGAAATTGACATGTTAGCCCGTGATGTGGCTAATATATACGCAAAAGAACTTGAAAAACATAAAAATCCTCGCGGAGGTATGTTCCAGGCAGGATTGTATCCTGTATCGGCTAACGTTCCTCTTGGTGAGCAAACGGGTGCGACACCTGACGGCAGACTTGCCAATACACCGATTGCGGACGGTGTAGGTCCAAGACAGGGCGCTGATACAAAAGGTCCTACGGCTGCGGCAAACTCAGTTGCAAAACTTGAACATGGCAGAGCATCAAACGGTACACTTTACAATCAGAAGTTCCACCCGTCGGCATTGAGCGGAAATGCAGGACTTCAGAACTTTGCGTCATATATAAGAGCATTCTTTGACCAAAAGGGAATGCATATGCAGTTTAATGTCGTAAGTAAGGAAACACTTCTTGACGCACAAAAACATCCGGAAAATTATAAATCACTTGTAGTTCGTGTTGCAGGTTACAGTGCTTTGTTTACATCACTTTCAAAGGCCCTTCAGGACGATATTATCAGCAGAACAGAACAAGCATTTAACGCATAAGGAATAATTAATATGGAAAATTATATGAAAGCGAAAGGCAGAATATTTGACATACAGAAATATTCTATCCATGACGGACCCGGAATACGAACAATCGTATTCCTAAAGGGTTGTGCCTTGCGTTGCAGATGGTGTTGTAATCCTGAATCACAGGAATTTGATATACAGACCATGATGTTTGAGGGCAAAGAAAAAGTTATGGGATATGATGTGACTGTTGAAGATGTTATGCCGGCTATTTTACAGGATACATTTTATTATAACCGCAGCGGCGGCGGTGTGACTTTGTCGGGCGGTGAAGCTCTGTTGCAACCGAATTTCGGACCGCATCTTTTACACGCCTGTAAGGATTACGGTATAAATACTGCTATCGAAACAACGGGTTTTGCACGTTGGGAGTTTATAGAAAAGTATTTGCCGTATCTTGATTATGTGCTTATGGATATTAAGCATATGAACAGTGCAAAGCACAAGGAATTTACCACTCAGTCCAATGAACTTATTCACGAAAACGCAAAAAGAATTGCGGAGTCGGGAATTGTTGATTTGACAATAAGAGTGCCTGTTATACCGACATTTAACGCAACACCGGAAGAAATTTATGACATTGCAATGTTTGCTGCAAGTTTGAAAGGTGTTAAGAAACTTCATTTGCTTCCATACCACAGACTCGGACAAGGCAAATATGACGGATTGGGTAGGGAATATAAACTTGACGGAATTGATTTAATTCCTAACGAGTATATGCAAGAACTTCTTGAAGTTGCTAAAAAATCGGGACTTGAATGTCAGATAGGCGGTTAAAATGAAAATCGAAATAATGAATGAAAGTCACAGAGATAAAGTGCTTGAATTATCAAAAGCATTTTATTGCAGTGATGCACTTGACCACGAAGTGCCTATGAATATTATTGAAACAAATATTGATGCGGCAATAAGCGGAGATAAAGGCTTAATTGGTTTTGTATTTTTTGAAGATAATGAAGTTGTCGGATTTTCTTACGTGACGACTTATTATGAAACTGAAGTGGGCGGTATATGCGTACAGATTATTGATTTGTATGTAAATGAAAATGCTCGTGGAAGAGGTGTGGCGACACAGTATTTTAATTATTTATTCGACAAATACAGTGGTGCAAAGCGTTTCAGACTTGAAGTCGTTAAAGATAATGTAAAAGCAATATCGCTGTATAAGAAAATGGGATTTACAGACGTATCATACGGACAAATGAAAATTGATAGGATATAAAAAATAACGCTGTTTATCAGCGTTATTTTTTTGTATTCCTGTTTGGTAATGTTATAGCAATAAAAAATGGTTGGTTCAAAATGAACCAACCATTTATAATGTTTAAAATTATTCGCCTTGAGCAAGCTTAACAAGATGTGCATACTTTTCTTCTGCATTCTTCTTAGCTTTTGCAAATAGTTCCTTAGCTCTTTCAGGGTTTGAACGAGCAAGTGAATTATAACGAACTTCACCCATGATGAAGTCTTCATAATCCATTGTAGGAGCTTTTGAGTCAAGCTGGAACGGATTTTTGCCGTCCAAAGCAAGTCTTGGGTCAAATCTGAATAAGTGCCAGTAACCTGCGTCAACGGCTTTCTTTTCTTCTGTTTGAGCAATACTCATACCGCCCTTGATACCATGATTGATACATGGAGCATAAGCGATGATTAGAGAAGGACCGTGATAGCTTTCAGCCTCAAGCAGAGCTTTAAGAAGTTGAGCTTGGTTAGCACCTTGAGCAACTTGTGCAACGTATACATAACCGTAACTCATAGCGATAGCTGCAAGGTCTTTCTTTTTAACTTCCTTACCTGCGGCAGCAAATTGAGCAATAGCACCTGTCGGTGTAGCCTTTGATGACTGACCGCCTGTATTTGAGTAAACTTCTGTATCGAATACAAGAATGTTTACATCTTCACCTGATGCAAGTACGTGGTCAACACCGCCGAAACCGATGTCATAAGCCCAACCGTCACCACCGAATATCCAGCAAGATTTCTTTGATAGGTATTCTTTATCGGCAAGTACGTCCTTAGCCTCTTTAGAATTGATATTAGCAATAGCCTTTAGAAGTTCGTCTGTAGCAACCTTGTTTGCGGCAGCATCATTCTTTGTTTCAATGAACTTGTCAACAACCGGCTTAACATCTGCATTTTCTTCAGCTATCTTTTCAAGCTTAGCGATGTTTGTATTTCTCAATGTATCTTGAGCGATGAACATACCAAGACCGTATTCGGCATTATCCTCAAATAATGAGTTAGCCCAAGCAGGACCGTGACCGTTTGCGTCTATTGTGTATGGTGTAGATGGTGAAGAACCACCCCAAATTGATGAACAACCTGTAGCATTTGCAATGTACATTCTGTCACCGAATAGCTGTGTAACAAGTTTTGCGTATGGTGTTTCACCACAACCTGCACAAGCACCTGAGAATTCAAGGTAAGGCTTTCTGAATTGGCTGCCTTTAACTGTTGAAATCTTGAACTTGTCAAGAACTTCCTGCTTTTCTGCAAGCTGAACAAGGTAATCATACTTTTCCTGTTCCTTAGCTGTTTCATCATCGAATGATGTCATAACAAGGGCAGGGGCTTTTTTACCGGCATTGTTTACAGGGCAAACATTAGCACAGCTTCCGCAACCTGTACAGTCATAAACTGAAATAGCCATAGCATAGTAATAGCCGTCAAGCTGCATTGCATTTTGGTATCTGATACCCTCAGGAGCATTGTCAAGTTCTTCTTTTGTAAGAATTACAGGACGGATACAAGCGTGAGGACATACATATGAACAGTTACCGCATTCGATACAAGTTTCATTATTCCAAACAGGAACGTCGATAGCAATACCTCTCTTTTCAAATGCTGACGAACCAAGAGGAACTTCACCTGTCTGATAAGCCTCAAATGTAGAAACAGGTAATTGCATACCTCTGAATTGGTTGATAGGAACAAGTACATCGTTTACATAGTCGATTAGCTTGCCTTCACCGTAATGCTTAACTGAAAGATCTTCGCTTTGAGCGTTCTTCCAGCTTTCAGGAACTTCAACCTTAACGATTTGCTGAGCACCGGCGTCAATAGCGTCGTGATTCATCTTAACGATTGCGTCACCCTTCTTTGAATATGATGCAGTTGCGGCGTCCTTCATATACTTAATAGCGTCTTCTTCAGGAAGAATCTTTGAAAGTTTAAAGAATGCTGATTGAAGAACAGTATTAATTCTGTTGCCAAGACCGATTTCTTTACCAATCTTAACACCGTCGATTGTATAGAATTGAATATTGTTGTCAGCAATATACTTCTTAACCTGACCAGGAAGATGTTCTTCAAGTTCTTCTGCATTCCATGAACAGTTAAGTAGGAATACACCGCCAGGCTTAACGTCCTCAACCATATTGTATTGTCTGATATATGATGCCTTGTGACAAGCAACAAAGTCAGCCTTGTTGATTAGATATGTTGAAGTAATCTTAGCATTACCGAAACGTAAGTGAGATACTGTAAGACCGCCTGACTTCTTAGAGTCATAGTCAAAGTAAGCTTGTACGTTCATATCTGTGTGGTCACCGATAATCTTAACAGAGTTTTTGTTAGCGCCGACTGTACCGTCTGCACCAAGACCCCAGAACTTACAGCTTGTGATACCTGCCGGAGTTGTGTCAGGGTTTTCATCAAGAGCAAGTGATAGGTTAGTAACATCATCGTTGATACCGATTGTAAATCTCTTCTTTTCTGTGTTTTTGAATACGGCAATGATTTGAGCAGGAGTTGTATCCTTTGAACCAAGACCGTAACGACCTGTGTATACAGGAACATTAGCGAATTCTGTGTCACGAAGTGCCGCAACAACATCAAGATATAGAGGTTCACCGATTGAACCCGGTTCTTTTGTTCTGTCAAGAACAGAAATCTTCTTAACTGTTGAAGGAATGGTTGCAACCAAGTGCTTAACACTGAAAGGTCTGTAAAGTCTAACCTTAACAAGACCAACCTTGCGGCCGTTTGCGTTTAGGTAATCAACAGTTTCCGAGATTGTATCACAGACACTGCCCATAGCGATAATAACTTCATCAGCGTCTTCTGCACCGTAGTAGTTGAATAGCTTATAATCGCTGCCGATTTTTTCGTTTACTTTATTCATGTATTCTTCAACAACTTCAGGAATTGCATCGTAAGCCTTGTTAGAAGCCTCTTTAGCCTGGAAGAATACGTCAGGGTTTTGAGCTGTACCTCTCTGAGCAGGATGTTCAGGATTTAGTGACTTACGTCTGAAGTCGTTTAGTGCATCCCAATCAAGCATATCTGCAAGATCTGCATAATCCCAACAAGCCACCTTTTGATATTCGTGAGAAGTTCTGAAACCGTCAAAGAAATGAATGAACGGAATTTTACCCTTTATTGTTGATAGGTGAGCAACTGCACCAAGGTCCATTGCTTCTTGCGGATTAGTTGACGCAAGCATAGCAAAACCTGTCTGACGACAAGCCATAACGTCCTGATGATCGCCGAATATTGAAAGTGCATGTGATGCCAAAGCTCTTGCCGATACGTTAAATACGCAAGGAAGTTGTTCACCTGCAATCTTGTACATATTAGGAATCATAAGTAAAAGACCTTGTGATGCTGTATAAGTTGTTGTAAGAGCACCTGCTGTAAGTGAACCGTGAACTGCACCTGCGGCACCTGCCTCAGACTGCATTTCAACCACTCTTACAGTACGTCCGAAAATGTTTTTCTGTCCGGCAGCTGACCATTTGTCGGTTACTTCTGCCATTGTAGATGATGGTGTGATAGGATAGATAGCGGCAACATCTGTAAACGCATATGATGCGTAAGCTGCTGCATTGTTACCATCCATGGTTTTCATTTTTCTAGCCATCGGAATTAATTCCTCCTCTTTTTTCTCTTATTAAAGAGAGAAAACTCCCTTTAATGTGTATTAGTTATATATACATATATATATAATATCACTTTTGAAACTCAAAATCAAGGGCGGAACACAATATTTTGTGTTAAATATGAATATTTTTCTAAAAACAGGGGAGTATATAGATTTTAAAATAAAAAACCAAAGCATTTTTTATGCTTTGGTCATTTTCAAACGAAGTCTTTTTTCTTTTTCGATAAAACTGTTAAACAGATAATAGCATTTATCGGACATTTGCGTAAGTTTCTTTGTGGAAATATCTTTTCCGTTCTTTAAACGTTTTTTGACGGCGCAATCAAAACGGTATTTATAAAAATCAACATACAGGGAAAAAAGGAAAAGATGTATTGAATTAAACAGTATTTTCATATAATACCTCCCGAAGTTAATAGTTATAGTATTTTCAAAATTAAATAAGTTAACCATGTAATATTTGCGTTGAAGTACAGAAATTGGCTTACTTATCGGAAGGTAAATGGTTGTAATATTACTGTAATAAAGCAGTAATGGATGTGTAATTGAAAAAATAGATATAGGGTGCTATAATTAGAAAACAGTTAGTCAAACACAATATATTGTGGTTTGGAATGAGTGGGATACGATATTTGAGGGAGTAATTTAGTTATGAAAGTAGTAAAAAAGGACAATACAAAAGAGCCTTTTAACGTGCAAAAGGTCGTTATTGCGGTAAATAAATCAGCCTTTCGTGCATTGGTAAAATTTACGGATGAGGAGATTGACTTCATATGCCGTTTCGTTCAGGACGAGGCGAGAAAAATGGGTAAGGAAGAAATTGAAATCTCCGAAATGCACAACATTGTAGAGGGAGCACTTGAAAGAGTTAATCCGAAAGTTGCGAAAAGTTATCGTGATTACAGAAATTACAAACAGGACTTCGTACAAATGCTTGATGAAGTTTATAAGAAAAGTCAGTCGATTATGTATATCGGTGACAAGGAAAATTCAAATACTGACAGTGCGCTTGTTTCGACAAAGAGAAGTCTTATATTTAATCAACTTAATAAAGAACTTTACAAGAAGTTTTTCCTTACAACAGAAGAACTTCAAGCGTGTCGTGACGGATATATTTACATACACGATATGTCGGCAAGACGTGATACAATGAACTGCTGTCTTTTTGACGTGCAAAGCGTTTTGCAGGGCGGTTTTGAAATGGGTAATCTTTGGTATAACGAGCCGAAAACTCTTGACGTTGCATTTGACGTTATAGGCGATATTGTGTTGTCTGCGGCAAGTCAGCAGTACGGAGGCTTTACAGTTCCGTCGGCAGACCTTATTTTAGAGCCGTATGCGGAAAAGTCATATAAATATTATATAGAAAAATATAAGAATATCGGACTTGACGAAGAAAAATCAAAAGAAATCGCAATACAAGATATTCAAAGAGATTTTGAACAGGGTTTCCAAGGTTGGGAATATAAATTTAATTCGGTATCGTCGAGCCGTGGAGATTATCCGTTCATAACCGTTACTATCGGTACGGGTACGGGACGTTTTGCAAAGATGGCGTCAAAGACTATGCTTGAAGTCAGAAAGAACGGACAAGGCAAAAAAGGACACAAAAAGCCTGTTTTGTTCCCTAAAGTAGTGTTCTTGTATGACGAAAAACTTCACGGTGAGGGCGGTCCTTTGGAAGATGTTTTTGAGGCGGGAATTGACTGTTCTTCAAAGACAATGTACCCTGATTGGCTAAGCCTTTCGGGTGAGGGATATATTGCGTCAATGTATAAAAAATACGGTAAAATCGTTTCACCTATGGGCTGTCGTGCATTCTTGTCACCTTGGTACGAAAAGGGCGGTATGAAACCGGCTGATGAAAATGATGTGCCTGTATTTGTCGGAAGATTTAATATCGGTGCTGTGTCGCTTCATTTACCTATGATTTTGGCAAAGGCTCAACAGGAAAATAAACCGTTCTTTGACGTGCTTGATTATTACTTAAACCTAATCAGACAACTTCACTTGCGTACATATGATTATCTTGGCGAAATGCGTGCGTCTACAAATCCGCTTGCATATTGTGAGGGCGGTTTCTACGGCGGTCATCTTGGAATACATGATAAAATAAAGCCTATTTTAAAGACTGCAACAGCGTCATTCGGTATTACGGCGCTTAATGAATTGCAACAGCTTTATAATAAGCGTTCACTTGTCGAAGACGGTGAATTTGCAATCAGAACACTTGAGCATATTAATGAAAAAGTAAATCAATTCAAGGCTGAGGACGGAAAACTTTATGCCATATACGGTACACCTGCCGAGTCACTTTGCGGACTTCAGGTTACACAATTCAGAAAGAAGTACGGCGTAATCGAAAACGTATCCGACAGAGAATATGTCTCAAACAGTTTCCATTGTCACGTTACGGAGGATATTACTCCGATTCAAAAACAAGACCTTGAAAAACGTTTCTGGGAGCTTTCAAACGGCGGTAAAATTCAGTATGTAAAATACCCTATAAGCTACAACAGAGAGGCTATAAAAACTCTTGTAAGACGTGCAATGGATATGGGATTTTATGAGGGTGTAAACTTGTCGCTTGCGTATTGTGACGACTGCGGATATGAAGAACTTGAAATGGACGTGTGCCCGAAGTGCGGAAGTAAAAATCTTACTAAAATCGAAAGAATGAACGGTTACTTGTCATATTCGAGAGTTAAGGGAGATACAAGACTTAACAATGCAAAAATGGCAGAAATCGCAGAAAGGAAAAGTATGTAATGCGTTATCATAATATAACAAAAGATGATATGCTTAACGGTGACGGACTTCGTGTTGTACTGTGGGTTGCCGGTTGCGAACATCATTGCCCAAATTGTCAAAATCCCGTAACGTGGGATATAAACGGCGGTTTGGAATTTGATGAGGCTGCAAAGAAAGAGATTTTTGATGAACTTGAAAAAAATTATGTTTCCGGTATAACATTCAGCGGCGGAGATCCTCTTCATACACAAAATCGAAAAGACGTTGGAGCACTTATTGAAGAAATTAAAGAAAAGTTCCCGAATAAAACCATTTGGATTTACAGCGGTTATGATTGGCAGGACGTAAAAGATTTGCCGTGTATGAAATATGTTGACGTAATGGTGGACGGCGAATTTGTGGACGGTCTGAAAGATAATAAGCTTTTGTGGCGGGGAAGTACAAACCAAAAAGTTATAGACGTACAGAAAAGCCTTGAAATAGATAAGGTTGTTCTTGCGGTTAAGTAAAGGAGTTAATTTATGCAGAGAGTAGCTAAATTTGAAAAAGTCAGCTTTGAACAATTCAAAAAAGACTGGGCAGACACATTTTATGTGACAGATGGTATAGAAAAGATATACGAAGATATAAAGCTTCCAAAAAGAGCAACGGCAGGCTCGGCAGGTTATGATTTTTATGCACCGATGGCTTTTGAATTAAAGCCTGGAGAAACTATAAAAATACCGACAGGTATCAGAGTTAAAATCAATGACGGCTGGGTACTGAAACTTTATCCGAGAAGCGGTTTGGGATTTAAGTTCAGAGTGCAGATGAACAATACCGTCGGAATTATCGACAGTGATTATTATAACAGCGATAATGAGGGACATATATTCTGCAAAATCACAAACGACACAAACGAAGATAAAACCGTTTCTGTAAATAAAGGTACAGGATTTTGTCAGGGAATATTTGTAGAATACGGAATTACTTTTGATGATGATGTTACCGACGAAAGAAATGGCGGTTTCGGAAGTACGGGAATGTAAAAAATGAGTTCCATGTGAACTCATTTTTTAGTTTGTATCTATATGTTTTCTGTATTCATTAGGACTCATATGTACGATATGTCGAAATGTTTTACAAAAATATGTTGATGAATTATAACCGCATGCGGTAGCTATATCTGTTATGCTGTGTTTACTGTTTCTAAGAATTTCGCAGGCATTGTTTATACGCACTGTATTCAGATAATCCGAAACGGTTATGTTCATTTCTTGTTTAAACAGCTTACACAAATGCGGTTTTGAAATATGAACGGCGTCTGAAATATCGTCAAGGTTTTGAACTGTCTGATAATTCTTGTTTATGTATTCGAGAATTAAATCTATAGTTCTGTGTTTTTCTGAAACTTTTTTCTTTTCCGTATTTTTATAGCTTGAAAGAATGGTGAGCAGTTCGCAAATGTGAATATATGAGTAATTCGGATTTTGTTCCATACGTTGTATTATTTCTATTACAGAACTGAATTGTGCGGAATCCAAATGTATTTTCTGATTGTTAAACATATTGAGCAAGTTTTGGTATGCATCAGGCAACATATATTGTGAAAGATAATGTTCGGTAAAATGAAGAGCATATCTTTCGTGTTCCGTACCGCCGTTGTTTTTGTGAAGATTATCCGGCTTTAACAGGACAATTTCGTTTTTTGATACTGAAATAAGTTTGTCATCGGCAAGCAATGTTGTAGAACCTCTCAAAATGATAAATATTTCATATGAATGGTGATAGTGCAAATTAGATTGCTTGTCACCCTTTTTTCGTGTTTGACGATTGAGGTAAAACCAATCGTTTAAGGGATTATATCCGTTTGCCATATGTGACCGCTCCTTATCTGTTATAACGAGTACATAATATAACAGAAATTCGGTGATGTCAATACGGTATAAATCAAAAATAAAACCGATTGACAACAAGAAATAAATGTGATAAGTTATACACAAGGGATATTTATGAAAAACTAATGTATGTGAAAAAAACATATAAAGGAAGATGAATATGAAATTAAGAATTTTAGACAAAAGTAATAATGAATTGTTTGTAAAACAAGGCTTGAAAATTGACTGTACATATGAGAGCGAATATTCTGCAGGAGATAAAATTTATATTTCGGCAAATAACTGTTATTTCTTCAAAATACAGCTTGACAGTGCATTAAAAGAAACGGTCGTATATGCTCCGTCGGGTAGTTTTGAATATCGAATTCCGACAGAAGTGTTGGAACATATATATGAAGAAGGTGCTTTTGCGGGAACGGAGCACAGAATATGTGTATCGGAGGCTACTGACGAAGAAGCGTACGGCGAGAGGAATATTTCACTTAATCCATATGACTTGCAAGGTCAAAAAAGATGTTATCCGCATGCATATGCGAATTATGTAACACGCGGTGAACCTTGCTTTTTTGAAAGAAATGCGATTGACGGCGTACTTGAAAATAAGGGTCACGGAAATTTTCCGTATCATTCTTGGGCAGGCGGTGCAAGAGATGATTTGGAGTATTATGTTGATTTCGGTACAGAAGTTGAAGTTGAAAAATTAGTATTTTATTTAAGAGCTGATTTTCCGCACGATACATATTGGAAGAATATTGATATAGAATTTTCGGACGGTGAAATCGTTACCGCAAACTTCGAGGGTGTTGCAGATGGTCAGGAAGTTGTATTAAAAGAGAAAAAAATTACAAGAACAATTCACCTTACAAATTTCATACAAGCGGTATTCCCGCTTTCTTGGGCGGCATTGTCGCAAATTGAGGTGTACGGCAGATACATAAAGGAAGATTTGAGCAAAATTGAAATAAGAAGTGCCTCAAATCCGAAAGATGTAAAAAATTACACAACCGAACGTTTAAGAGAAGAATTTCATATTGCAAAACTTTTCACAAAAGACAATATCAGAATGGTATATAGCCATATAGACAGAATTATCACCGCGGGAATTATGCCTGTTTACAGCGAATTGAAACTTGAGGCAGGCAAGGAGCTTGCGGCGGATTATTTTCTTCAAAGACGTGAAATGGGTTGTATTAATATCGGCGGAAAAGGTATAATTACCGTTGACGGAACGGAGTATGAAATGAATCCGCGTGACGGTATTTATATCGGTATGGGCAATAAAGATATTTCGTTTAAGTGCGTTGATATTGAAAATCCGCCTAAGTTTTATGTTTCGTCGTGTCCGGCACATACATCGTATCCTGTTGTGAAAATTGATATTACAAAGGCTAAGAAAGTTCCTTGCGGAAGTAAAGAGGATTGCAATAAGCGAGTGATAAACCAATATATTCACCCTGAAGTTATGCAGAGCTGTCAGCTTGCAATGGGACTTACAATGCTTGATGTCGGTTCAAACTGGAACACAATGCCGTGTCATACACATGACAGACGTATGGAGGTTTATTTGTATCTTGATATGGATGAAAATGACGCAGTATTTCATATGATGGGTGAGCCTGATGAAACACGTCACATCATTATGCACAATGAAGAGGCAGTTATTTCGCCGAGTTGGTCGATACATACAGGTGTCGGTACAAAGAATTACTCATTCATTTGGGCAATGTGCGGTGAAAATCAAGAATTTGACGATATGGACTTCATTGAAACAAAAGATTTGAAATAATTTACAAAAAGTCGAATGTAGAGTTACATTCGGCTTTTTTTATTGACTTTTACAAAGTGAATTGATACAATTAAATAAAGAAAGAAAAGAGGGAAAATAAAGTGAAAAAAATATTATGTTTCGGTGATTCAAATACATGGGGACATAACCCCGTAGACTGCTCTAAACTTGAGAAACCGTGGACAGTTTGGTTAAAGGATATTGTACCTGAATATGAAATGGTATCTGACGGAGTATGTGGCAGAGCAACCACTCATTATTTGGAAAATGAAGATAAAACAAACGGTTTAAAAGATTTCAGAGAAAGATATTTAAGCGGTGAAAATGATTTTGATTTGATTATAATAATGCTCGGTACGAACGATGTGCTGAACAATATAGATTTTTCAAACCAAAAGACCGCCGATGTACTTAAAATATATGTAGAAGAATGCAGAACGAAATTCGGTAAGGACAAACCGAAAATATTGCTTGTATCGCCGATTTTGATAAATGATAATTGTTTGACACATCCTATATTCAAGGATTTGTACAGTGAAAAATCAATCGAAAAATCAACGCACTTTTCGGAATATATATCAAAACTTGCAGATGAAGAAGATACATATTTTATGAATGCGGCGGATTACGCGAAAGCGTCCGACATTGACGGAATACATATGGTTCCGGAGGAACATAAGAAACTTGCAAATGCGTTTGCGGATAAAATTAAAGAAATATTGTCATAAGGTGAAATAAATGCTAAGAATATCAGATATAAAATTAGGAACAGATGATACAGAATCAGATTTAAGAAAGAAAGTTTTAAAACTTTTGGGTGTGAAGAATGTAAAGTCTTTTGAAATATCAAAAAAGTCAATAGACGCACGAAAAAAGCCTGATATACATTATGTATATTCGGTCGATGTTGAAACCGATAACGAAGAATATTATGCGAAGAAAATAAAAAACTCACAAATTGTAAAGAAGAAAACTTATGAATTTCCGAAGTGCGGTAAATTTGACAAGCCTGTCGTGATAGTCGGCACAGGACCTGCGGGACTTATGTGCGGACTTACTTTGGCACAAAATGGATATAAGGTAATACTTCTTGAACGCGGAAAGTGCGTAGAAGAAAGAATGAAAGACGTTGAGGCATTTTGGGAGGCAGGCTTTTTAAATCCCGAATCAAATGTACAGTTCGGCGAAGGCGGTGCGGGAACTTTTTCTGACGGAAAACTTACAACGGGTATAAAAGATTTTCGTATAAGAAAGGTGCTTGAAGAATTTCATAAGCACGGTGCACCGAAAGAAATATTATATTATTCAAAACCGCACGTCGGAACCGATAATCTTTCTAAAATGGTTGCGTCAATCAGAAGTGAAATCCGTAAACTCGGCGGTGAAGTCAGATTTTCCAATAAACTTGTTAATGTAAAAACCGACAACGGTGAAATATGCGGTGCGGTTGTTGACAGTGACAGCGGTGAATATGTGATTGAAACAAATAATATCGTGCTTGCAATCGGTCACAGTGCAAGAGATACTTTTCTTATGCTCCAAAATCGCAATATAGCAATGGAGCAAAAGAGTTTTTCAGTCGGTGCGAGAATAGAACATTCTCAAGAAATGATAAATAAAAGCCAGTACGGTAAAGCGTATAAAAAACTTCCGGCGGCGGATTATAAAATGGCGGTACATCTTGAAAGCGGCAGAGGTGTGTATACATTCTGTATGTGTCCGGGCGGCAGAGTTGTTGCGTCTGCATCGGAGGACGGCGGTGTTGTGACAAACGGTATGAGCTATTTTGCACGTGACGGAAAAAACGCAAACAGCGCATTGCTTGTAAATGTAACACCGAGCGATTTTAAAACTGACGATCCGCTTGCGGGAATGTATTTTCAGCGTGAAATTGAGCAGAGAGCATTTGAAGTCGGCGGCAAGAATTATAATGCACCGTGTCAAAGAGTTGGTGACTTTCTCGGAACGGAAAGTAACAGTGAATATACGGTCGAGCCGACATATAAGCCTAATGTGACGTGGGTAAATCTTGATGAAGTGTTCCCTAAATTCATAACCGATTCAATGCGTGAGGGAATAGTGCTTATGGATAACAAACTTCACGGATTTGCCGACAGCGGTGCGGTTATAACAGGTCCTGAAACGAGGTCATCATCACCTGTAAGGATAATTCGTGACAAGAAAACAATGCAGTCAAACATAAAAGGTCTGTATCCTTGCGGTGAGGGTGCGGGATATGCAGGCGGTATTATGTCCGCCGCGGTTGACGGAATAAAAATAGCGGAAATGGTAGCAATTAATAACGGTAGGGGTAAAAATGAGCAGTAATAAAGTAAAAGGAATAATGTGTATAATTTCATCGGCGTTTTGCTTTGCGCTGATGAATATGTTCGTAAGAATGGCAGGAGATTTGCCGTCAATACAAAAAAGCTTTTTCAGAAATTTTATAGCACTTATTATAGCGTTCATTGTGCTGATAAGAACAGACGGAAAATTTAAGTTCAATAAAAAGAATTTGCCTGAATTATTGCTTAGGTCAATATTCGGTACAATGGGAATTTTGTGTAACTTCTATGCAATAGACCACCTTGTCTTGTCGGACGCGTCAATGCTTAATAAGCTGTCACCGTTTTTTGCGGTTATATGCTCGTATTTTGTGCTTAAAGAAAAGGTAAAGCCGTTCCAGGCTTTAGCCGTAATCGTGGCATTTATTGGTGCGTTGTTTATAATAAAGCCACAGTCAATATCGGCAAGCTTGCCAAGTTTTGTGGGAATGCTCGGAGGATTCGGAGCAGGTGTGGCGTACACAATGGTCAGAAAATTAAGTCAGAAAGGCGAAAGAGGTCCGTTTATAGTATTCTTTTTCTCGGCATTTTCGTGTGTTGTGACATTGCCGTATTTGATAGTTGACTATTCACCTATGACGATAGCACAGCTTGTAATACTTATATGTGCCGGAATAGCGGCGGCAGGCGGACAATTTTCGATTACTGCCGCATATTCATATGCACCGGCAAGAGAAATATCGGTGTTCGATTATACGCAAATAATATTTGCGGCACTTATGGGGTTTATAGCATTCGGCGATATTCCCGATAAATTCAGTATTATCGGCTACGTAATAATATGCTCCGTGTCGGTAGCGATGTTTTTGTATAACAGGAGAGAAGATGAAAAATAATTTTTAATATTAAAGGGGGAGAAAAAATGAAAAAGAAGTTTGTTTTAGGTGTGTTATGTGTGTCAATGATTTTGGCGGCGGGAATAGGTGTGTCAGCAGAAGTAAGTGAAAATCATTCACAATGGGCAGAGGAAAGTTTGATAAGTGCAGATGAAGCGGGGTTATTGCCGAACTTCTTTTCGGACAGAGATTTAACCGCTAATATATCGCGTATTGATTTTTGTCATTTGGCATATAAAATGCTTGAACAAAAATCGCTGATTAGTGAGAATAACGTTAAGAGTTCGTTTGCTGATACAGATGATGCCGAAGTGGCTTTTCTTGCAAATTCGGGAATAATAAATGGACGTTCTGAAACGGAATTTGCACCGAATGACGATATTACGCGTGAGGAGGCGGCAGTAATACTGACGAATACAGCGGAATTTATGGACGTAAAAGAGGATATTACTCTATTTGATACTGTTTTTTCTGATTATGATACAGTTTCGGATTGGGCAAAAGAATCTGTGCGTAAAATGGACTCACTCGGAATAATGCGAGGAGTTGGAGATAACAATTTTTCACCAAAATCAAATTACACAATGGAACAGTCAGCGGTAACAATGCTAAAGTTGTTTAACCTTGACGTGAGTGATTATGCAAGCAATGTGTACGAAGTAAAAATTGACGGTGATTTATCACTTTTTAGCGGTGAGGATAAGCAATGGATAAAAAAAGATGGTAAAACCATATTTACATATGATGGTCCGGAGGATAATACTTTGGACAATGAGAGGTCATTTATATTCTTTGAAAAAAGCGGTAAATGGTATTATTATATTCATAATAATAAAAGCAATGTTTCAGCAGGATATAACAAGTGTTCTGATATATACAGTGCGGAAACGGGTGAGACTGTTTATAAATTGAATGCTGTGCTTTTACAGTCGAATAAGAAAGACACTGTCGATTTTGCCGATGATTATTATAGGGTGATAAAACATAGTGAGTATGGTGGCGAAGGCGCATTTAGTGTAGAAGGCATGAAAGTTTATAGCTATGACGGAGAAGAAATAGCATCATCCTCTTATGATTCGAAGAACGGAGGAGGTTCTCTTGATACAAGTGCATATCCTTGCAATAACAGACAAATAAGAATTGATTTTGAAAAAGTAGATACCGATTCAGCTGAATATTGGGTGCCGGGTGAAAATCTACTTGCAAAATATCCATATACATATAAAGAATATGGTAATTCACAGGCGGTACGAGAACCGATTTCGTATATTGCAACTGACACTTTGAAAGGATATACTCCTGTTAAATTATCTGTGTCTGATTGGAATGGAAATAATTATGCTGTTTTTAATGCTGATGGAATACCAGTGTACAAGAGCAATACAGAAATTTTTACTATGATTTATGAGGGCGATTTATGTATAGGTGAGATTAAAGGTGATTCAATACAAGTGTCTGACGCAAAGAAAAATCAATATATCACAACATTGGAATGGGACAAGGACAAATATAATACGGTTGATAAATATGTGCATGAGTATCTTGCGAAAAATATAGAAAGTGAATGTTTTTCGCCTAATGGCAGCTATACTGTTCACGGATATAATATGTTAAAATGTTCTCCGTATTCATTATATACATTTTGGAAAGAAAAAGAATTTAGCGGATATACACCAGTGTATACATATTACGGTGATGGTGAGGAATATAGGGACAGATATTTTTTGTATAATCCTGACGGAAAAATTATTGTAGAGTCATCGTGGAAAATTTATTTAATTGAATATGATGGCAGAGCTTGCTATACAACAGAACGTGTTGAACCTAATGATCAGTATTGGAGTGGTGAGAAAGTTTGTACAGATGTGTATGATCTTAAAACAGGCGAACTTGTAGCAAAACCTAATTACATTAATGTTGAGAAATATATGAAATAGAATTATAGTGTTTACTGTCTGTGATTTTTTATTATACAAAAAGCGGTTCAATTGAACCGCTTTTTATGTTACTTTTTATTCGGATAAAATTTATACATATGATTTAAAGGACCGCTGCCTTTGCCTAAGTCGAGCATATCGGACAGAGTACCGGTGATATAATCCTTGGCCGATTTTACGGCGGTTTTCATATCCATACCTTTTGCAAGATTAGCGGCAATGGCTGATGACAGAGTACAGCCTGTGCCGTGAGTATTTGGGTTATCAATTCTGACAGCCTCAAACCAAGTTTCGTTTCCGTCATACAGTAAGTCGTTGCTTGTATTTGCAAGGTGACCGCCTTTAAGCAGAACGGTTACGTTATACTTATTATAAATCACATCTGCCGCACGCACCATATCGCTTTCACTTCTTATATCAAAACCGCATAAAATTTGTGCCTCGTGAAGATTAGGCGTGATAATATCGGCAATGGGGAACAATACGGAAGTGAGTGCGTCTATGGCGTCGTCGCGAAGCAGTTTACAACCGCTTGTTGAAACCATAACCGTATCAAGTACAATATTTTTTGTATTGTAATACTTTAATCTGTCTGCAATGGTGCTTATAATTTCTGCCGAAGATACCATACCGATTTTTACCGCGTCAGGGAAAATATCTTTAAATACCGCGTCAATTTGTGATGCAACAACATCACAGGGAATATCATATACACCGAAAACGCCTGTTGTGTTTTGTGAAGTTACGGAATTTATAACGCTCATTCCGAAAACACCGTTAGCGGCAAATGATTTTAAATCCGCTTGTATTCCCGCACCGCCGCTTGAATCAGAGCCTGCAATAGTTAAAGCTGTTTTCATATTATTTCTCCAATCTTGTTATATAAATCTTTTGTCGCCGTCTCAATATCATCTTGTGCAAAAATACCCGAAACAACCGCTGTACCGACTATGCCTGTGCCTTTTAATTGAAGTACATTATCACCGTCAATTCCCCCGATTGCTACAACGGGGATATTGACTGAATTTGTTATACTTTTCAAAGTTTGCATATCCATTTTCTTTGCGTCACCTTTTGTTGTTGTACCGAATATTGCACCGCTGCCAAGATAGTCAGCACCGTCTTTTTCGGCTTTTTGTGCTTGCTCGACAGTTTTTGCGGTGACGCCGATTATTTTGTTTTTACCCAAGATTTTTCTTGCCTCGTGAGCGGGCATATCATTTTGTCCGATATGCACACCGTCTGCATTAACCGCTTTTGCCACGTCCACATTGTCGTTTATAATAAGCGGTACATTATATTTTTCGCACAATGATTTTATTTCTTTTGCAGAATTTATAAAATCGTCTGTTGACATATTTTTTTCGCGTAGCTGAAGCAATGTGACACCGCCTTTTAAGGCGTTTTCAACGTCATCATAAAGCGTTCTGCCGTCGAGCCACGTTCTGTCCGTAATGGCATAAAGTCTTAATGTTTTTTTATCTATATTCAATTTCAATCCCCTCCAAATCAGGATTTGTCATTTCATCAAAAAAGTTGTTTTTGTATGTTGCGATACCTATATTTTCTTTGTATGCTTTTTTTCCGCAACTTGCATATAAACCGAATGCAACAGATACCGCATAAAAAAGATTATTCGGATTTGCGGCGGCAAATGCACCGATTACAGATGAAAGCATACAGCCGGAGCCTGTAATTTTTTTCATCATTGCGTGTCCGCCTGAAATAACGGCGGTATTTTTGCCGTCCGTAACAATATCCGATATACCGCTTACACCTATAATCGCGTTGGTCTTAAGCGAAAGCTTTTTTGCAAGCTCAACAGTATCATCCAAACTGTCAATATTAACGGCGTCCACCCCCGACATATTTTTGATGTTAAGGCAAATACTTTTAAGTTCCGATGCATTAAGTCTTATAATATCGGGTTTTACTTCCGTAATTATTTTATGAACGGCACTTGTTCTGAATTTGGAAATGCCGACTCCGACAGGATCAAGAACGATAGGCATTTCTCTTGACTTTGCTGTTTTACCGGATATAAGCATAGAGTTTAATCGACTTTCGGAAATTGTTCCGCAGTTTAAAACAAGTCCGTCGGAAATTTTCGTTACTTCACCGACTTCCTTAGACTCATCAGCCATAATCGGTGACGCACCGATTGTCAGTGTTATGTTTGCACAATCCGTTGCGGCAACGTAGTTGGTTATGTTATGAACAAGAGGACGTTTTGAATAAACATTTTGTATAATGTCTTTTATCATTGTTCATCTCCGAAAAATTTATCAAGTGCGTGTGTTTGCTTTAATGCGGTAACAAGGAAAATTGCTATAACAGTACCGCCTGCCGAACTTATTATAAACGGAAGTACATATGCGAAAAGTGCAGCCTCTTTACCCATAACGTAAACGGCGATAGGATAAGCGGCAAGTGCACCGATTATACCTGTTCCGAACAATTCACCGATATAAGCAAGCGGCAATTTCTTTGAAAATTTATAGCACAATCCACCGATAAGTGCACCGCACATACTTCCCGGAAATGCAAGAAGTGTACCCATACCAGTTGCAAGACGAAGAAGTGATGTGATAAATGCCATAATTACTCCGTAAAACGGTCCTAAAAATACTGACGCAATTATGTTTATAAGATGTTGCACCGGAAAACATTTTGACGCACCGACAGGAAAGTTTAACGGCGAGCATACAACGCCTACAGCTATAAGTACTCCTGCTATTGCTAATTTTCTTGTTGTAATTTTATTCATTTGTAAAAATCTCCTTTGATTGAATTCTTTTAATATTATAGCATACGCAATATTTTTAGTCAATAAACCGTGGACGAATGAAATATTATGAAAAAATATTATAAAAACTCTTGTGCAAACGCGAAAAATTTGTTATAATATGTTATACATAGATTGACGAGAGGAGAATAGAATAGTGGAAAAGAAAGGTAGATATGGAGAATTCGGCGGACAGTATGCCGCTGAAACTCTTATGAATGCACTTATTAATTTGGAGGAGGCATTTAACAAGTACAAAGATGACGAGGATTTTAACCGTGAGCTTAATTATTATCACAAGCAATATACGGGCAGACCGTCAATTTTGTATTATGCCGAAAAAATGACAAAGGATCTTGGCGGTGCGAAGATTTATTTGAAACGTGAAGATTTAAACCATACAGGTGCACATAAAATTAATAACGTAATAGGTCAATGCTTGCTCGCGAAGAGGATGGGCAAGAAAAAAGTCATTGCCGAAACAGGTGCGGGACAGCACGGTGTTGCAACTGCGACATTTGCGGCTGTTTTGGGACTTGAATGTGATGTATATATGGGTGAGGAAGATACAAAAAGACAGGCACTTAATGTATTTCGTATGAATTTGCTTGGTGCTACGGTTCATCCTATTACATCGGGAACAGGAACACTAAAAGATGCTACAAATGAAGCTATGCGTGCTTGGACAGCAAATGCCGAAGATACATTTTATGTATTGGGTTCAGCGGTAGGTCCACATCCTTATCCGCTTATTGTAAAGCATTTTCAGAGTGTAATAAGCAAAGAAACAAGAAAACAACTTCTTGAAATGGAAGGTAAACTTCCTGACGCAGTTATGGCTTGTGTGGGCGGCGGCTCAAACGCAATCGGTATGTTCGCCGATTTTATTGACGAGCCTTCTGTAAAGCTTTACGGTGCAGAGGCAGCGGGCGACGGCGTTGATACAGAACGTCATGCGGCGTCTATAACTAAGGGGACAGTCGGTGTACTTCATGGTATGAAGTCGCTGTTCTTACAAGACAACGGCGGTAATATTATGCCTGTATATTCAATTTCAGCAGGACTTGATTATCCTGGAATAGGTCCGGAACATGCCTACATGGCGAAAACGGGCAGAGCGGAATATTATCCGATAACAGATAAAGAGGCAGTGGATTCTTTTGTGTATTTGTCAAGAATGGAAGGGATTATTCCTGCAATCGAATCATCACACGCAATCGCTCTGGCAAGAAAAATTGCACCTACAATGAAAAAAGATGAAATACTTGTCGTGTGTCTTTCAGGACGAGGGGATAAAGATGTATATTCAGTTGCTAAGTATCTCGGAAAAGATATTTCAGAAGAATAATACTAAAAACGAGGCTTACAATTTTGCGTAGCCTCGTTTTGTGCTTAATGGAAAATATCTATTATATTATCCATAACAGAACCGATATTTCTAAAAATACCCTCAGTCTTTTTTGAAATTTTGCGACGTTCTCTGTCGGATAGAGGATCAGTCATTACACCGACTGTTGCGCCGACAGCAAAACCTACCAGAGTACCTTTTATAAAACAGGACATTTTGTGCATATGTTTTAACCTCCTTATTTAATTGGTATGGTATTATTATTTGACGAAACAAACATAATAAAACAGAAAATAAATGGATTTTCAATATAAATTTTATATTTTTAACAGACGGAACAGTTTTCGCCGTGGGGCGAATTAATGAAAGAAAGGATTGGTGATACTTTTATGGCTAATATAAAAGCGTTCAGAGGATACAGATATAATACGGATAAAATTGACAATCTCGGCTCAGTCATTTCGCCGCCTTATTATAATATGGCAAAAGAAGATAAGGATGCGCTTTATGACAAGAGCGAATACAATTCGGTGCGTCTGTTTTCAGGTAAAAAGTTTGAAAGTGATACAAGAGAAGAAAATACATTTACAAGAGCGAAAAATTATCTTGATAAATGGATTGAGGACGGTATTCTTGTCAGAGATGAAGAACCTGTCATATATATGTACGAACAGACGATAGAAATGTACGATACTCATTATTCAAATACAAGCTTTGTTGCACTTGTTGAACTTGAGGAAATAGGCAAGGGAGCGATTATGCCTTGCGAAAAACCACACGAAGTTTCTATGCTTGACAGATATGAGCTTTTGAAATCAACAAATGCCGATATGAGTATGATAAGTTGCCTTTATGTAGAGCCTGAAAAAGAACTTTTCAATTTGATGAATGAGCTTAGGGAAGAAAAGCCTGATCTTGAATTTTCATCTGACGATAATGTACAGCAAAAAATTTGGAAAATTTCATATAAGCCGACAATCGACTTTATTATTGAACATTTTAAGGATTTGTCGTTGTACATCACTGACGGTCAGACAAGATACGAAACTTGTTTGCAGTACAGAGATTATATGAAAGAGCATAATCCGAATCATACGGGAAAAGAACCGTATAATTATATGATGATGTCGCTTTCAAATGCACATTCAGACGGTCTTGTTGTACTTCCTGTACACAGAGAAGTGAAAACTATAAAGAATTTCAGTGAATCACATTTTATTGCAGGTGCACAAGATCATTTCAGAGTTGAAAAAATTATTGTCGATTCAAATGATGAAACGCTTGTACGTACAATGGTTAAGCAGATAAGTACTGTAAAAGCCGAAACAAGAATTGCGGCATATTGCGGTGGTGATTATTTTTACAGAATGGTGCTTTTGGATAAGGATTACATTAAAAATGACGTTTATCCAGATATGTCAAAGGAATATTGCAATCTTGATATAGTGGCACTGAATAAGCTGATAATTGATGATGTGTTTCATATTGATGAAGAAAAGTATGAGGATTATGTACATTCGACAAGAAGTTATGAATCGTGTTACAAAGATATTCAAGACGGAAAGTACGATATAATGTTCATAATGAACCCTGTAAGAGTCGAACAGATAAGAAATATAACTGCAATGGGTGAGAGATTGCCGGAGGTTACAATCAGCGTATTCCCGAAACCGTCGGTCGGTGTAATAATAAATTTAAAAGAAGATTAAAAAATGCTTGACAAGCTATGAATAATATGGTATTATGTAATAGTGACCGCATAGAATGGGTTTTAAATCTGCTCGCAGTACCTATGATAGCGTGTCCTCATAAATTTAAGAGGAGGTGTTTTGGATGTACGCAGTAATCGTAACAGGCGGCAAACAGTACAAGGTTAGCGAAGGTGATACACTTTTCGTTGAAAAAATCGAAGCTGAAGAAGGTTCAGCAGTAACATTTGATCAGGTACTTATGGTCGGTGAAGGTGAAGATGTAAAGGTTGGCGCTCCTACAGTAGCAGGTGCAACAGTTGAAGCTAATATCGTAAAGAATGGTAGAGCTAAGAAGATTTACGTTTTCAAGATGAAGAGAAAGAAGAACGAGCGTAAGAAGAAAGGTCACAGACAACCTTTCACAAAGGTAGAAATCACAAAGATTAATGCCTAATTACGCATGATAAGACATTAAGATAGCGAGGTGTTTTAAATGGCTCATAAGAAAGGTATGGGTAGTACAAAAAACGGTCGTGACAGTGAGTCTAAAAGACTAGGTGCAAAGAGAGCAGACGGTCAGTTCGTTCTTGCAGGCAACATTCTTGTTAGACAAAGAGGAACAAAGATTCATCCTGGTAACAATGTTGGTATCGGTAGCGATGATACATTGTTCGCACTAATCGACGGTAAGGTTAAGTTTGAAAGAAAAGGCAGAGATAAGACACAGTGCAGTGTTTATGCTGACTAATTTTTGAATAACCGGGTCGTTTCGAAATGGTTACACATTTCGGAACGACTTTTTTTGTTGTACGAAATTAAAAATTTAAAAATGATTTTCTGGCATATAAAATATAAGGCTTTTAGTTGTTAAAAATTAAACATTTCAGAATGGTTTTTGTTGTACAAAATAAAAAAATACCGTTGCCAAAAAGCAACGGTATTTTGTGTTTTTAATTATTTATTTGTAACTGAAAATGAGCAATTTGCGGTATTTGAACCGTCTGTAAGTGTGATATTATCACCTGATACGGTGATGAAATATCCCGGCATTGAAACGCTTTCAAATGAAACTTTACCGACTGTACCGTCGATAGCCTCAACTGTTTTAAATGTCATTTTCTTTGCTAAAGCAGTGCTTGTCGTATCTTGTTGTGTTAAAACTACATTTGTGCCGTCAACACATAGATACAATCCCGGTTTATAAACAGCTTGGATTGAAACGTAATTTTCGTTTGTGCTGTCTGATTTTCCTTTTTCTATTTCCCATTGAGTTGTCTTTAAATCAGCACCGTCAGCGGTAACTGTAAGCTGCTTTTTAAGCGGATAACTTGCATCGTCTGACGGATTGTTGAATGCAGTGTAACCAAGATATTTGTTGTCAGCAGTTGTTATAAATGAGGCAGTACCCGTCAAACCTGTTGAAGTTTCATCAATATACGGAACAGTACCGTCCTCGTTAAATGTCATTTCAGTAACGCATACGCTTCTTCTGAAACCGCTGCCCCAAACAAGAGAGCCGTTGTGATAGATAAAGTATGTTTTACCTTTGAAATCTATAACAGATGGGTGGTTTGTGTTTGAAGTAGCCGTCGGCTCCATTATAATGCCGCCCCATGTCCAAGGTCCGTACATTGAATCTGATGTTGCGTAACCCATTTGCTCACGCCAACCGAAAGCACCGAACAAATAATATTTACCTGTGTAATTTCCGTCTGCATCTTGCTGACGATAAATCCAAGGAGCCTCTGTAAATCCGAGACCGTCTTGAAGTCCTGTAAATTCTTGTTGAAGTACGTCTTTACCCATTGTGATAGAACCGTCATTGTCTAAATCTTTTACGGAAATCATATCATCATTAAGTTCACATACATAGAATATTCCGTTACCCCAAGCAAGATAACGATGCTCAACGCCGTCAACTGTTTCTATCCAAACAGTTGGGTCAATATCGTTCCAGTTGCTTGATTGCGGTTCTGTTAATGTACCCTTAACAAGCGGTGTACCGATGTCTTTAAACGGACCTGTAGGGGAGTCAGATACTGCAACACCGATTGACTGCTTACCGCTTGAAGTTTTATCCCAAGTACAGAAGTACAAATAATACTTGCCGTTGTGCTTGATAACTTGACTTGCCCAAGCTGATGTATCGTTTGATCTCCAAGAAATATCTTTAGCACTCATAACCGAGCCTTTATATTCCCAGTTTTCCATATCCTTTGAAGTGTAACATACCCATTCAGGCATTACATAGCTGTCACCTGTTGATGTGTCGTGTCCTGCATACAGATAAACTGTATCGTCCTCAACATATGCGGCAGGGTCGCCTGCGTATAGAGTTTTGCCGTCTGCGTCAAATCCAAGTATCGGATTGCCGTTTGTACTTTTTGTAATTGTGGTTGGAGTCGTTTCAATTCTGTTTACTGTTTTTGTTGACTGTGAAACCGCATTGCTCTTTTTTGCAAAGCTTGCAACGCTGTTTTGGTCAGTACCTGTCATTATAATTGCAGATTCTCTCTTGTCCTTATCGTAACCTGTCATAACAAACAACTTCATTGTATCGCCTGACTGATAGAATTCGTAATTGTCATTGTTGCCGTCTGCGTCAAAGTTTAGTGTTACAGTATGGTCGTTGTCGTAATCCCAAGTACCGATACCGTTACCGATTGTACCGTCCGGTTGGAGAATGATTTGGCTTGAATGTACAGGTAAGTCAGCACCCTTATATGCGGCACTCTTGCTCACATCGGTAACATCATCTCTCATAATTGTTTGACCTACGCTTGATAAATCCCAAGTACCGTAAATCATTTCCTTAGGAATCTTTTGCTCTTTTTCACCTGCGTATACAAGAGGTGAGATTACCGGCCAACCGTCCTCAGTCCAAAGAATTTTCTTGACTTGAAGATAAGCTATTGAGTCAGCTACCTTACGGCAGTGCTGAACAAGATACCATTGACCGTCATCGTCTTGAAATGCACTGTTGTGACCGCTGCCGACATATTCAATACCGTCACCAAGCTGGAATGAACCTGACATCTTGTAACCCCAAACTTCATTAAGTGAACCGCCTTCTTTTACTTGATCTGAATATGTTGCACCGACAGGTCTGTCTTTCTGGTCAAGAAGTTGCTTGTGTGGGTTTGAACCTGCAAGGATTTCACTGAAAGTCTTATTTGTTCTTGCAACTCTTAAATTGTAGTTAGTACCAAGCCAACCGTATGAAGTGAACATATATCTGTAACCTGTATCTTTATTATATACAGTATAAGGACCTTCCGGACCTAATACACCACTCGGCGTTGAGAATAATCTCGTACCGAATTTTTGACCGCTTGAAAGAATTGTAGCGTCAGAAGTATAGTCAATGCCCTTTACAAGACCTGTATCTGTATCAAGTTCTGCCATATAGATACCTTTCCAGAACGAACCCCAAATAAAGTATGTCTTGCCGTCTGTATCTGTAAAGATGTTTGCGTCAATACAGTTAGTATTGTAATTGCTGTTTTCCTTACTTGCGATTACAACGCCTGCGTCTGCATATTCACCGTCCCAAAGTCCGGGTGACTTGGCTTTAATAAGGCTGATAACCGAGTTTCTGCCGCCAAGTCCGCATGATGTTGAAAGATAGAACCAATACGGATATTCGTCACCCTCTTTATAGTACAAATCAGGTGCCCAATAAGTTGTGTTGGCGGTTGTGCCCGAATAATTTTTATCAATAAATTCCTTAGCTTTTTTAGGCACTGTTACTTTTTTTGTATAATCGTGTTTTTCCCAATTAATTAAATCTTCTGATTCAAATACAAGATTGTGTGATGAGTATGCAAAATAATGTTTTGTAACAGGGTCTTTGAATATTGTCGGGTCGTGAACACCTTCCGTTGTATCTGCACTGTCGGCAGGTGTTGCGTCAGGAAATTCAACGCTTGCGGTAGGCAAGTAACCTGCTTCGTAGGTTGCAGTCTTGTCGTCAACTGTGCTTGATACAAGAACTTTATAATATGAAACATTACTGTCACCTGTTATGTAATCTGTAAAATCGTAACTGTCCATAATACCGAGTGTTACAGAATCAAGTGTTTGTACAGGATCGGACTGCTTTCCGTCTTTGTCAAAAGGAAGAATTTGTAATGAAACAGACTGCTCCGACGGAGTGTAGTTTGTAACGCTTGTTTTCACTTTTACTTTATCGCCTGTACGGATTTGGAATGCTTTGTTGTCACTTAACGGTTGTAAGCCGTCTATTGAGTTCCATACGAACACTTTTACAGTGTCATTTTCGTTTTTCTTTATATTTTCAAAAGTAACTGTTTTGTCTGATGTTACATCTGATTTACTCTTCTTTGCTGCATTTGTAAGAACACCGTTTGAGTATGACGCGGCAATTATTTCGTATTTGTCCTCTGAAGGTGACGGAACTGAAACGGTAACGTTATTGCCACTTTCTGTAACACTGTAATTTGTATAGAATTGAGTGTTAATATCAAGACAATTCTTTTCTTTTACGGTTTCCTCTTGCTCTCTTTGTATAGCTTTTGCGGCAAGTTGGTTAATTTCGGTTTCGTTCAATGCTCTGCCGTATACTTTGAAATCATCAATCATACCCGAAAAACCTTCTCCGTTACCCCAGTTTGCGTGACCGATCCATGTAGACGCGTCAGCAGTAAACAGTGACTTGATGTCAACTGCCGCAGTGTCTGAAGCTGAAAGCTTACCGTTTACATATACTTTCGTTCCGTCAGCGGTAAATACTGCCGTAATGTATTGCCAGTCACCGCTTGCGTTTGCTTTAACGCTGCTCAGACGTGTTCCGCTGTTGTTGTAACGTTCTGCGATATAGCCTGATGATGAGGCAAGCATACCTAAATATTTTTCTTGATTAACTGTTTGTTTACCGCTTAACGGTGTAGTCATAAATGCCCATCTGCTTGACGGTTTAATCCAAAAAGAAAATGTTGCGGCATCTTTGCCGTTTAAAAGACCTTTCGGAAGTTCAAGATAATTGCCTGCTGCGTCTGTTGAAATGCTTAATGCTTTGCTTAAACCGTCATAGTTGTCAACATAGCTTACACTGCCATGTTCCGTAACGGTACCGCCGACCGTTGCATTGAATGAGCCGGAAGAAGTGCCTGTTTCATCAAACGTGATGTCCATAAGCAGACCGTCAGTAGGCAGTGCGTCATCAGCCAATGCGGTGTGAGGTATGGCAAGTGCCGAACACAACATAGATGCTGAAATAACACCGCTTAAGACTTTTTTCAGTGTTTTGTTCATTATATCTCTCTCCTTACGTGTGTTTTTTAACTATATTATTATACCAAAAAAAATTGGCGGTGTAAATAATATAAGAAGATAAGCACAATAAATTAGTGATAAAACACTGATTTTTTGAATAATATTGAATTGGAGGTGGGACGTGTGAAATTAAACGACATTGTAGCCGACGAAAAACACGGTAACGGACTTTCGGGATTGCTTATTTTTTTGCTTGTTGTCGGTGTGACGGTAGGGAGTGTGTATTTGGCGAAAAACAGCGGCGATATGGGAGAGGGGATAAAAAATTATATAGGCAGTTTTTGTACGGCTGTAAGCGAAAATAAGAACAGTATGACTGTTTTTAAAAATTCGTTACAAGCTAATCTTATCAGTGTCGGAATTATATTTTTAATGGGATTTTTGCGATTCGGTTTTATTGTAACGGGAGCGATTATTGTAAGGAAAGGGTTTATAATAGGTTTTACAACCGCGTCATTTATTAAATTCTATGGAGCAAAAGGTATGCTTGTTATGCTTTCAACAATGCCGACAATACTTATAACAATACCGACATTACTGCTTTTTTCGGCTGTAAGCATTAAATATTCACTTAATTCCGAAAGAAAATCAAAAAAAATAATTTTTTCGTATATATTTTTTATGATAATAATAATTTCTATATTTTGTGTTGCGTCATTGTCGGAGGGATACTTGACCACAACATTTATGAGCTGGGTTTCGCCGAAATTAAGCTAAAACGCTGAAAATGGCATAAAAACAAGAAAAATAGGGGTTTACAAATTAAAAAAATGTGGTATAATTATAATCACATTGAAATATAAATGAAATATTTTTGAAATATACGTAAAGAAACAGTAAACTCGGAGGAATGAACAAAATGAATACCTACGTTAAGGAATACACAAGTTTTATGACAGATATACGCCATAAATCGCTAAACACAGTTGAATCATATAAGCGTGATGTTACACAATATATTTCTTATCTTGACGGAACAGGCGTAACGGATATATCGTCTACAACAAAGACCACGGTATTGTCATATTTGCTTTATCTTCAAAAGGAGGGCAGAGCAAGCTCGACTGTTTCAAGGACACTTGCGTCACTTCGTTCGTATTATTTGTTTATGATGCAAAACGGTGTTGTAAAGTCAAATCCGACTTCTAATCTTGAGGCACCTCATGTGGAAAAGAAAATTCCGAAAATTTTATCAGGCGAAGAAGTTGAACTTCTTTTGGAACAGCCTAAAAACTGTGATAATAAGGGTATACGCGATAAGGCTATGCTTGAACTTTTGTACGCAACAGGTATAAGAGTGAGTGAACTTATCAATCTTGACGTAAGTGATGTTAATGTTCCTATGAGTTTTGTTCGTTGTAAGGGCGGAAAGAAAGAACGTATTATTCCTATGGGACATCAAGCAAAAGACGCACTTGAAAATTACATAAACAATGTCAGAAAATATATGGTTAAAGATGAAAACGAAACAGCGTTGTTCGTAAATTGCAGCGGTGCGCGTCTTTCAAGACAGGGTTTCTGGAAACTTATAAAATACTATCAGCATATTGCAGGTGTTGAAACTGATATAACACCGCATACTTTACGTCATTCGTTTGCGGCACATCTTCTCGAAAACGGTGCTGATTTACATTCAATTCAAGAAATGATGGGACATGCCGATATTTCATCGACACAAGTTTATTCAAGAATGATGAACAGTAAAATTAAAGACGTATATGCAAAAGCGCACCCACGTGCATAAGAAAAAATATGCCTTACACTCGTAGGGTATATTTTTTTTGAATAATTAATAATTCATTATATAAAATAACTATTGACACAAACGGCGGTGTAATGATATATTATAAGTTGGAAAAAATATATAATTGTTAATAATCGAAACGGAGAATAAATATGTTTATAGATAAGGCTAAAATTTTTATAAAGGCCGGTAAGGGCGGTAACGGTGCAATATCTTTTCATCGTGAAAAGTATGTTGCGGCAGGCGGTCCTGACGGCGGTGACGGCGGCAAAGGCGGTAATGTTATATTCAAGGTTGAGCTTGGTATGACTACTCTTATGGATTTCAGATATAAGAGAAAGTATGTCGCTCAAAACGGTATGGACGGTTCGGGTAAACGTCAAAAGGGTAAAAAGGGTGAAGATATAATAATCAAAGTACCGCAAGGTACAATCGTTCGTGACGCGGAAAGTAATCGCTTGATTGCCGATTTATCCGATCCCGATAAAGAGGTTGTTCTTGCAAGAGGCGGTAACGGCGGTTGGGGTAATGCTCATTTTGCTACGGCGATAAGACAAACTCCGAACTTTGCGAAAAACGGACAAACAGGCGATGAACGTGAAATTGTACTTGAATTGAAGCTTTTGGCTGACGTCGGACTTGTAGGTTTTCCTAATGTCGGTAAGTCAACATTGCTTTCAATGACGACAAAAGCAGATCCGAAAATTGCAAATTATCACTTTACAACGCTTGAGCCGAATTTGGGTGTAGTCGATCTTGGCGACCACAGAAGTTTTGTACTTGCCGATATTCCGGGAATTATAGAGGGTGCAAGTGAGGGTGTAGGTCTTGGACACGCATTTTTAAGACACATTGAACGTACAAGAATATTAATTCACGTTGTTGATGTGTCGGGAATTGAGGGAAGAAATCCGATAGAAGATTTTGATATTATCAATTCGGAACTTTCGAAATACGATTTGGAATTGGAATCAAGACCGCAGATTGTTGCGGCAAATAAAACAGACATAATTCAAGATATGGACGCATACAACGCATTTCTTGAAGAAATGAAAAACAGAGGTATAGAAGTATTTGAAATTTCTGCCGCTACAAATAAAGGTGTTGCGGAACTTATGAATAAAACTTACGAGGAACTTTCAAAATTACCTCCGATAGCTATATTCGAGCCTGAAATGGATATTAACGAAGAAGAATACATTACGGATGACGAAAAAGGCTATGAAATTAAACGTGAAAATGAAAAATACGTTATATCGGGTTCATGGATTGAGGCTGTCGGCGGCAGTGTAAACTTCTCCGACCAAGAGTCATTACAGTATTTCCAACGTGCATTGCTTAAACGCGGTGTTATTGAGGACTTAATCAATATGGGAATAAAAGAGGGAGAAATTGTTCAAATCGGTGATTTGGAATTTGAATTTGTATTCTAAAAAATATATATCAGAGTTTGAGGGACACTAAAATTTAGTGTCCCTTTTATATTCACTATTTTGTTTTAAATAAAGACCGAATGCACAAAATATACAGGCTATAACAACAATGATTGCGGTAACGGTTTCGATAGTCGATGAAATTGCAAACGAACGGCTCATAGACGGCTCAAATACTGCCGTTGTTATAGGGTTAAATCTAAAGTATATGTACATATATAGTCCCGCTATAATTCCGTGCATGGCTTTACCGATTATATACGGCGCGAGCGACAGATGAAATCTTGCAATTACAGCCATAACCTGTGCGTGTACACTGAGTCCCGCAAAGCCGACAACAACAGATGTAAACACCAATTTATCAATAATAGGAATAGTCAATCCCGATATTTTTACTGTCCCCGTAACAAATTCCAAAAGCCCCGAAACAAGTGCGGACGTAACTCCGCCGACAGGTAAAATGTTAAGAAAAAGTCTGCTTATTACACTGAAAAAAAGCACCGCTCCGCAAACGGTCAATATATTTCTGATACTGTTTTGAAGTGCAATATCGAATATTTCACCCATACTTCTTTCAGGTGTTGTCATTCTTGTAGGAGGGGCGGTGTGCTTGTTTCTGCCGTAAAATCTAAACAGAATACCGACCGTTAAAGCCGCAAGAATGTGTGCGACGTAAAGAGCGATACCGTATTTTATATTTGAATATATTGCAATACCGACAGAACCCAATATAAACAAAGGACCTGAATTGTTGCAGAAAGCAAGCAAGCGTTCAGCCTCTGTTTTTGAAATGTAATTGTTTGCATATAATTCACCGGCGGTAACAGCACCTAAAGGATAACCGCTTACAATACCGAGTATAAAGGCACTGCTACCGACAGGGCTTATCCGAAAAAGCGGATACATACAAAATTGAAATGCCTTTGCCAAAAGTTCACAAAAGCCGGAATATATCAAAATTCCCGAACATATAAAAAACGGAAAAAGAGTCGGTACAATCATTTCAAGACATAAATCTATTGCGTCTGAGGCGTATCTTATCGCACTTGACGCATTTTTTATAAGCAGAACAACCGCACCGACAGCAAACAAGTAAATCAGTATTTTCTTTATTTTCACATTATCATCTCCGATTTTAATTTTTATTAAATTATATGATAACTTTTTTGTACTTAAAACCGCTTGTTTATCATAATTTATTATAGGAGTTGGTAAAAATGAAAAAACGTATATCAGAAAGTATAGCGGATGCTTGGGGAGTGCCGAAAGAAGTTATAATGAATATTCCCAAACTTACAATCGCGGGTGCGAGTGAAATATATATAGAAAATCATAAAGGAATACTCAGTTATACGGATACGGAAATTCGGGTGTCAACGCCTATGGGGATAGTCAGAGTGTTCGGAAATGGACTTTCGATTGACAGAATACGTCTTGAAGATATATTAATATCGGGTCAATTTAAGCAAATTGAATACGAAATCTGAAAAAGGGAGTAAAAAATGTTTAAGAAGTTCTTTAAATTTCTTTACGGATATGTTATAATAAAAGTATATGGCAAAGGTGCAGAAAGATTTATAAATATTTGTTTAAGACGTAATATTGATGTATGGAACATAAAACCGTTTGATGACGGTATTGAAATGTGTATTTACATAAAGGATTTTTTTCATATACGTCAAGTCAGAAAAAAGAGTAATGTAAAAATAAAAATATCACAAAGACGCGGAATAAAGCATTTAATGCGTCTGTACAGAAAACGATATTTGTTTTTGATTGGATTTGCATTGTGTATCATATTTTTTGCCGTATCGGCTCAGTTTATATGGGTTGTTGAAATTAACGGTGTGGAAAACAGCGATATAAACGGTATAATATCTACGCTTGACAGTATCGGTATAAAGAGCGGCGCACTGAAAGCAAAACTGCCTGACGGTATGGAAAGCAAGGCGGCGATTATAAATAACAATGACCATATAGCTTGGGCATGGGTTTATATTGAGGGTGCAAAGGCACGCGTCGAGATATACGAACAGATTATTCCGCCGAATATTCTTGATAAAGATACACCTTGTGACATTGTTGCGGCGTGTGACGGAATTATAAATCATATGGTTGTCAAAAACGGCGAAGAAGTTTTGAATGACGGTGACGCGGTTAAAACAGGCGATGTGATTGTATCGGGAAAGGTTGCAACTTATAAAGAGGGTTATCCCGAAGAATACATATATGTTCACTCAATGGCGGATATAATGGCTTATACAACTCATTCAAAAAACGGCGACTATAAGCTGTATTATGAATCGAGAGTGCCGACCGGCAAAAATAGATATATGGTTTCGCTTGAGGTTTTTGGAAAAATGTTTTCATTGCCTTTGGGCAAAATGAATTTTGAAGAATATGATGTAAATGAAACAAGGCATGAGATATGTATACCGTTTTTCGGATATACGGGAATTGCGTTCGATGCGGTCAAATATACCGAAGTAAATGTAAACAAAGAGCCGATAAGCATAGAAACAGCCGTAGAATTTGCAAAAAATGACTTAGAAGAAAAAATATCAAATGAATTGCTGTACGGCTCAACTTTGACAGACGAGAAAGTTGAATATGAAAAGATTGATAATGAAACAATAAATGTAAAACTTGAAATGGATTTCATACAAAATATAGCTACCAGTCAGCCTATTTCGGCTGATACAGAAGGAGAGGAAATACTTGATAAACAGACAGATTGAAGTACCGCAGGAGGTCGATTTGGCATCTCTTTTCGGAAATTTTGATGAAAATGTCAAAATGCTTGACAAAGCACTTTCGGTAAATATCGCGTCACGCGACAACGCTTTGAGAGTGACAGGTGAAGAAGAAAATGTTGAAAAGGCAAGCCAAGTTATTAATATGCTTATGCAGATTATCGCAAGAGGCGAGATTATCGACCAGCAGAAAGTATTGTATGCGATAACAATGGTACAGGAAAACGGCGGGATTGACATTAAAATGATGGGTGATGACTGTATTGCAATCAGTGCAAAAGGTCACCCGATTAAGACAAAAACGCTCGGACAGAAAAAGTACGTTGACGCGATAGACAAAAATACTATTGTGTTCGGTATAGGTCCTGCCGGTACGGGTAAAACATATCTTGCGGTTGCAAAGGCTGTAACGGCACTTAGAAGTAAAGAGGTAAGCAGAATTATTCTTACAAGACCTGCTGTTGAGGCAGGCGAAAAACTCGGTTTTCTTCCGGGTGACTTGCAGAATAAGGTTGACCCGTATTTAAGACCGCTTTATGACGGTATGTATGAAATGCTCGGCGGTGAGGGCTTCTTGAAATATCAGGAAAAGGGCGTAATTGAAGTTGCACCGCTTGCATATATGCGTGGCCGTACTCTTGACAATGCGTTTATAATTCTTGACGAGGCACAGAATACAACACCTGAGCAGATGAAAATGTTTTTGACAAGAATAGGTTACGGTTCTAAAGCGATTGTAACGGGTGATATAACTCAAATCGACTTGCCGGGAGATAAGCGCTCGGGATTAAAAGAGGCGGCTAAAATTCTAAAAAATATTGAAGATATATCTTTTTGTACATTTACCGAAAAAGACGTTGTACGTCATCCGCTTGTACAACAAATTATAAAAGCATACGCAAAGTATGACGAGGAACAGGAAAAGAGAAGAAACAAGAGGAAATCAAATGGTTGAACTAATACTTGAAAATGAACAGGATAAGGAAGAGTTAACTCCGGAAATTGAAAAGGCAATAAAGGACGTTTGCGTTGCCGTTATGGAGGAAGAAGAATGTGACTTCGACGCTGAAATCAGCGTTACGCTTGTGGATAATGATACAATTCGTTCTATAAACAAGGAACAGAGAGATATTGACAGAGCGACGGATGTTTTGTCATTCCCAATGCTGGAATTTGATGAGGACGGAATATCGGACGATGAGTACGATATGGACGGTGAGCTTGTGATGCTTGGTGATATTGTTATATCAATGGAACGTGCAAGAGAACAGGCGAATGAATTCGGACACAGTTTTTTGAGAGAAGTGGCTTTTTTGACGGCACATTCAATGCTCCACTTGCTTGGATATGACCATGTTGATGATAAAGAGGGTGAAGAAATAATGTGCGAAAAACAGGAAAGAGTTTTAACTTCGCTCGGAATAACTCGTGATTAGGAGAAAAAATTATGAAGAATAAGAAAAGTTTTAAATCGGGATTTGCGGCAATAATAGGTATGCCGAATGTGGGAAAGTCAACATTACTTAATACGATAGTAGGACAAAAGATTGCAATAATATCAGATAAACCTCAGACAACAAGAAATAAAATACTTGCAATTTACTCAACAGATGAAGAACAGATTATATTTACCGATACACCCGGAATACACAAACCGCATAACAAGCTTGGGGAATATATGGTACACGTTGCAAATGAAAGTATGGACGATACGGATGTACTTATATTTGTTGTGGACGCAAGTAAAAAAATACAGGAAACAGAACGTGAAATAGCAAAAAATATTTCAAAAACAGGACTTCCGTGCATATTGGTTTTGAATAAAGTAGACCTTATGAAAAAAGAGGATTTACTTCCGATAATTGCAGATTATTCGAGTATGCACGATTTTGCGTCGATAGTGCCTGTAAGTGCAAAGAATAATGACGGAGTCGATATTTTATTGCACGATATTGAGGACTATCTTGAAGAAGGACCGGAATTTTATGATTCGGATATGGTAACGGATCAGCCCGAAAAACAGATTGCGGCTGAAATTATCCGCGAAAAACTTTTGTGGCTGCTTGATAAGGAAGTTCCGCACGGTATTGCTATTGAAATTACCAAAATGCAGGAAAAAGAAAAAATTACAAATATTTACGCGACAATATACTGCGAAAAAGCGTCACATAAGGGAATTATAATCGGTAAGCACGGAGAAATGCTTAAGAAAATAGGTACGATGGCAAGAGGCGACATCGAGAAAATGCTTGATAAAAAAGTCTACCTTGAACTTTGGGTAAAAGTAAAATCGGATTGGAGAAACAGTGACTTTTTAATCAAGAATTTCGGTTTCACAAATGAATAGTAAATAGTGTTAGTATAACCGCTGAAAAAATGAAAAACATAAAGATAATAAGTTATTTTTTCGGAGGGATAGGTTATGGAGCTTAACAGACTTTCGTGGGAAACTTTTACGAGAACGGGCGATATAGACGCTTATTTGCTGTATAAAACGGTAAGCGGTATAACGGAGCAAGAGGATAAGGATGATACATGGCAGAAATTAGAGCAAGAGGCATTATCATAAAGCAGTCCGATTACGGTGAAGGGCATAGAATGCTGACTGTATTTACGGAAGAATACGGGATAGTTAAGGCCGTCAGCTACGGTGTTAAAAAATCAAAGAGCAAAGCTGCCGCATCAAGTCAATTTTTGTGTTACGGTGATTTTGATTTTTACAAAGGTGTCGGAAAAGATATAATGACAATTAATAATATTGACACTCTTGACGGCTTTTATCCTGTTTCGGAAGATATAAAAAAATTATCCCTGTGCGTTTATCTTGCAGATATAACTTATTGTATTCTTGGTATGAATAACCCCGATTCGAGAATGTTGCATTTGTTTTTGAACAGTGTGTATGCACTTGCGTACCGTGATGAGCCGATGGACAAGGTTAAAGCGGTGTATGAACTCAAAATGATGAGTATAGGCGGATATTCGCCACAGCTTAATGCGTGTGTGTCATGCGGAAGTAATGAGGTGTATGCGTTTGACTTGCTAAAGGGCGGAAGTGTGTGCAGAGCGTGCGGCGGCAAATATATTGTTAAGTTGGACAAAAATCTTTACAGAGCATTGGATTACATAATATATTCAGATGATAAAAAAATGCTCAGTTTTAATGCAAGTGACGGATTGATGAAGTTGCTTTGCAAAATCGCCGAACAGTATGTTGAACTTCAGCTTGACCAAAAGTTTTCAAGTTTGGATTATTATAAAACAATGCTCACTATGTAATTGGTTAGTTTACATAAAAGTATTTATATATTTATTGAAAAAACAATGTTTTTTGGTTAAAATAGATAAAACGTTAAAAAATAATAAAAAAAGCTTGCAATTCTCTCTGCGATGATGTATAATATTACGGTATTATAGATTAAATTTCGTGGAGGTGTAAAAAAGTGCCAAACATTAAATCAGCTAAAAAAAGAGTAAGAGTTACAGAAAAGAAGACTCTTATCAACATGGCTCACAAGACTGCTCTAAAGACAGCTATCAAAAAGTTTGAAGCTGCTGCAAAGGCAGGCAACAAGGAAGAGGCTCAACAGCTTTTCAACGAAGCTGCAAAGAAGCTTGACCAAAGTGTAAACCGCGGTATTCTTCATAAGAACAACGCTGCAAGAAAGAAGTCACAGCTTGCTCTTAAACTTGCAAAACTTGCGTAAAAGTCATTTAAAGGAGTTACAATTTTGTAGCTCCTTTTTTTGTACATAGATAAAGGTGAAATTATGCAAATAAACAGATTATTTGAAATTATATACATATTGCTTGACAAAAAGACCGTAACGGCTAATGAATTGACAAAGAAATTTGAAGTATCAAGCCGTACGATTTATCGTGACGTTGAAATCCTGTCGGGTGCCGGAATACCGATTTATACCACCAAGGGTAAGGGTGGCGGAATATCTATTCTTGATAATTTTATACTTGACAAGTCGGTTATATCAAAGGAAGAACAAAGTGCGATAATAACGGCACTTACTGCTATGTCAGTGTTGCCGAATGTTAAAAAAACAGGCATTGCAGATAAAATGTCATTACTTTTTAAATCTAACGACAGTTCGTGGATTGACGTTGACTTTTCGGATTGGAATGTGAAACAAAAGAATTTTTTCGATAAAATAAGAGATTCGATAATTGAACGATTTGCACTGAAGCTGAAGTATATAAACAGTAACGGCAAAATTTCCGAGCGTATTGCAGAGCCGCTTAAACTGTATTTTAAAAGTAAATCGTGGTATCTTATCGCATATTGCAGAAAAGCCGATGATTACAGAATGTTTAGGTTGTCACGAATAAGGGATGTTGAAGTGACAAACGAACATTTTGAACGTGAAATGTGTGAATATAAATATGATAATGACGATGAAAATATTTGTGTTAATGTAAAATTGAAAATAAGCAAAAATGCCGAATACCGTGTTTATGACGAATTTCAAGACGCAGAAAAAACAGCGGACGGCGATTTTATTGTGAATATGTCATATCCCGAAAATGAATGGCTTTACGGCTATATAATGTCGTTTGGGGAGTATGCGGAAGTGCTTGAACCAACATACATAAGAGATATAATTAAAACGAAAATAGAGAAAATGATAAACAATTATTTATAATATGACATAACGATGTCATATTAGGTGTGTTATACTTCTTGTATCAAGTTAAAGGAGGATAACAAAATGGAATATGAAATTGTAAATCTCGAAGAAAAGAAAGCGGTGGGCATATCAGCCGTAACCAACAACAAATCACCTGAAATGCCGAAGATTATCGGTGGTTTATGGGACGAATTTTATAAAAAGGTCTACGGTGAGATTAACGACAAAACGAATAACAAATCAATCGGTATGTATCATAAGTATCAGCCAAACGGTGACTATACCGTTTCAATATGTGCGGAGGTGAACAGCACAAATCAGAATTACGAAGTGATTACAATACCAAGCGGAAAATATGCTAAATTTATTGTAAAAGGCAACGTTGTTACGGCGGTGCAGGAATTTTGGCAAAAGGTTTGGAATATGAACCTTGACCGTTCGTTTGTATGTGACTTTGAAGAATACCAAGCAGGTGACGATATGGATAATATGGAGATACATATGTACATTTCTCTTAAATAATTAGATTGACAATTCCTTGTGATGATGATAAAATTTTCACAAGGAATTTTTTATTGAGAGGATGAAAATAATGGCTATAACAAAAGAATTGTTCGGAACATTGCCAAACGGACAGGATATAACCGCATATTTACTTGATAACGGAAACGGAGTAAGTGTGAGAATTTTAAATTACGGCGGTATTGTCAGAAATCTTTATGTAGAGGACAAGAACGGTGTTAAAACCGACGTTGTGCTTGGACGCGAAACGATGGAAGATTATCTAAATAACGACGGTTTTCTCGGTGCACTTATCGGCAGACACGCAAACAGAATTGCAGGCGGCGAATTTGAGCTTAACGGTACAAAATATAATGTAGGACTTAATGAGGGCAAGAACAGCTTGCACGGCGGAATAAACGGCTTTGATAAAAAGGTTTGGAGTGCGGAAGAAGTTGACGGGGAAGAACCGTCATTGAAACTTTCAATCGTGTCAGAGGACGGTGAGGAAGGTTTTCCGGGAACACTTAAAGTAACTGTTACATATACTCTAACAAAGGGAAATGCACTAAAAATTAATTACAGTGCGGTGACAGACAAGGATACAGTGGTAAATCTTACAAATCATTCATATTTCAATCTTGCGGGACACGCGAGCGGTACAATCGATAATCAGATACTTCAAATCAATTCGGAATTTTATACACCGAACGACAGTGAATGTATGCCGACAGGCGAAGTGCTTTCTGTTATGGGTACGCCGTTTGATTTCAGAGCACCAAAGCCGATAGGACAGGATATAAACGCAGATTTTGAGCAAATAGAAATGTTCGGCGGTTATGATCACAACTTTGCGATTTCGGGCAGAGGTTACAGACTTTGTGCCATTGCAAAGTGCCTTGAAAACGGCATAACAATGGAAGTGTATACAGATAAACCGGGTGTTCAGTTATATACATCAAACGGACTTCCGGAGGGGATATATAAAGAAGGTGCAAAATACAGTACACATCAGGCATTTTGTCTTGAAACACAGTATTTCCCAAACGGTATGAAGAACAGTCACTTTATTGCTCCTATTTTAAAGGTCGGCGATGAATATAATTTTACAACAGAGTACAAATTTATTGTAAAGTAACAGATATTAAAGTAGGCTTTTTGCGTTATTTGTAACATTTTTAATTGACTGATTATACAGTGTGTGGTATAATAAAACAAAGTGGAATGTTTTAAGGAGGGTTTTTGATGTCATACAAAGAAATGACTAAAGAAGAATTACAGGAAATCCGCAAAGAAGTTGCGGCAAAATATGATGAGCTAAAGGCTAAGGGTTTAAAACTTGATATGTCAAGAGGTAAGCCGAATACCGAACAGCTTGATATTTCTATGGGAATGATTGATACACTTACCGACTACAATCTTGTAGGCGAACAAGGCGTTGACTGCCGTAACTACGGTGTGCTTGACGGTATAATTGAGGCTAAAAGACTTCTAAGTGCAATGATTGAATGTCCCGTAGACAATATTATAATTTACGGTAATTCAAGTCTTAATGTTATGTATGACACAGTTGCCCGTTCAATGACGCACGGTGTTATGGGCTCAACTCCATGGGCAAAGCTTGATAAAGTTAAGTTCTTGTGTCCTGTACCGGGATATGACAGACATTTTGCAATTACAGAATTTTTCGGTATTGAAATGATTAATATTCCTATGACTGAGGACGGACCTGATATGGATATGGTTGAGGATCTTGTTTCAAAGGATGAGGCAATCAAGGGTATTTGGTGTGTACCGAAGTATTCAAATCCTATGGGTATAACATATTCTGATGAAACAGTAAGACGTTTTGCAAATCTAAAGCCGGCGGCTGAGGATTTCAGAATTTATTGGGATAACGCATACTGCATACATCATTTATATGAGGATCACCAAGACCACATTCTTGAAATTCTTGAAGAATGTGAAAAAGCAGGTAATCCTGATATGGTATTTAAGTTCTGTTCAACATCAAAGGTTACATTCCCAGGTTCGGGTATAGCCGCTATTTCAGCGTCAAAGGCTAACCTTGACTTTATTAAGAAGCAGATGTCGGTACAGACTATCGGTCACGATAAACTTAACCAACTTCGTCATGCAAGATTTTTCGGTGACTTCAACGGTATGCTAGAGCATATGAAAAAGCACGCAGATATTATAAGACCTAAGTTTGAAGCTGTGCTTGAGATGCTTGACAAGGAACTTGGAGATTTAGGCATAGCAAAATGGACAAAGCCAAACGGCGGTTACTTTATCGGTTTCGATACTATGGACGGCTGTGCTAAAAAGGTCGTTGCTATGTGTAAAGAAGCAGGCGTTGTTATGACTCCGGCAGGTGCAACATATCCGTACGGAAAAGACCCTCACGATTCAAATATCCGTATTGCACCGACATTCCCGTCAACAGAAGAATTAAAGCAGGCATGTGAAATTTTCGTTACTTGCGTAAAACTTGTAAGCCTTGATAAAATTCTTGAAACAAAGTAATTAATTAATGATTAAATGAGCGTTTGCGGAACGCTCATTTTTTGTTAGATAAAATTGACAACGGTATTGTTTTATGATAAAATTATAATTCAATGAATATTATGTTATCATAACTAATGATAAACAGTCGAAAGGAGCATTGAAAAGTGCTTGAACTTAAAAATATAAGTTGGGAAATTCCCGATGGAGATAAAATTTTAAAGGGTATAGATTTAGAAATACCTGACGGCAAAATGACCGTTATAACAGGTCCGAACGGTGGCGGTAAAACTTCTCTTGCAAAGATTATCGCAGGACTCGAAGTGCCTAATTCGGGTGAAATTTTGCTTGACAGTGAGAATATAACAGATTGGGATATTACAAAACGTGCTAAAAACGGCATTGCATACGCATTTCAACAGCCTGTGCGTTTTAAGGGCATTACAGTAAGAGATTTGCTTAATCTTGCGGCAGAGAGAACATTGTCCGAAAGAGAGATATGCTCTGTACTCGGTGAAGTCGGTCTTTGTGCAAGAGATTATATTGAAAGAGATGTTGACGCAAGTCTTTCGGGCGGTGAAAGCAAAAGAATTGAGATTGCTACCGTTTTATCGCGTGAAAATGCGAAGATACTTGTATTTGACGAGCCTGAGGCAGGTATTGACCTTTGGAGTTTTACAAGTCTTATTGACGCGTTCCAAAAACTTAAAAACGAAAGCGGAAAATCCTTGCTTGTAATATCGCACCAAGAACGTATACTTGAAATTGCGGATTATATAGTTGTGATTGCGGACGGTAATGTTCGTGCATTTGGTGAGGGTAAAGATGTTCTTCCTCAACTTTTGAAAGAAGAAAAAGAGTCAAAGTGTCCTCTCGGTAAGGATAAGAAAGGAGAGAACAACTGATGAATGAAACAACAAGAGAATTTTTGAAAATCGTTTCCGACATTCAAGGCAACGAACTTGAAACTGCGGCATTTAACATTCGTGAGGACAGTCAGTGTGCAGGCAGACAATCTACTCCAAATATAAAGATTGATTCAAAAGAGGACGGACCGGGACTTGTTATACACATAAGCAAAAATGCACAAAAGGAAACAGTTTATATACCGGCTTGCGTTACACATGGTGATGTAGACGACCTTGTATATAATGATTTTTATGTTGAGGCAGGTGCAGACGTTATTATTGTTGCCGGTTGCGGTGTGCATACATCAGACGGTCACGATGCACGACATAACGGAATACACCGTTTCTTTATCGGTAAAGGTGCACACGTTTTGTATAAAGAAAAACATATCGGAACAGGTAAGGGTGTCGGAAAAAGAACGATTGATCCTGTAACAGATGCATATCTTGAAGATGATGCCATACTTGAAATGGATACAATTCAGCTTAGCGGTGTTGATTCAACTGTAAGAAAAACATCGGGTAAACTCGGTGCAAGAGCAAAGCTTATCATACACGAAAGAATTATGACAGACGGTGACGAAAAGGCTAAAACTGAATTTGAGGTTGAACTTAACGGTGAAGATTCGGGTGTTGATTTGGTGTCACGTTCGGTTGCAAAAGGCAATTCGTATCAGGAATATCATTCGACAATAAAGGGTAACTGCCGTTGTACGGGACATTCCGAATGTGACGCAATACTTGTCGGAAACGGTAAGGTTAACGCCGCACCGGCTTTATTTGCAGGTGATATTGACGCGTCACTTATACATGAGGCGGCAATCGGAAAAATCGCAGGAGAACAGCTTATAAAATTGCAGACTCTCGGTCTTACTTCGGAAGAGGCGGAGGCAAAGATTATCGAAGGCTTTTTGCGTGGTTAAATCACGAAATACACTATTCGTAAGAATAGTGTATTTTCGTATGAAATTATTAGGAAGAAGTGGTCATCTTGAGGCAAATCCCTCAAAATTATTTGTTTAGTAAAATTGATTTAAAAAAACTTATTGTACCGCTTGTAATAGAACAATTTTTGACTATTGCTGTCGGTCTTATAGATTCAATGATGGTTGCGAGTGTCGGAGAATCGGCGGTATCGGCAATATCGCTTGTTGATACTGTAAACATACTTATTATAAACATATTTACGGCACTTGCAACAGGCGGAGCTGTTGTTGCAGGGCAGTATATAGGAATGAAACAGGAGCATAATTCCTGCAAAGCGGCGAACCAAACGCTTATATTTACAACGCTTATTGCACTGTTTGTAATGATTATCGTGTATGTGCTGAAAAATTTTATACTTCATACCGTTTTCGGACAGATTGAAGATGATGTTGCAAATTATGCAAATACATATTTGCTCATAGTGTCGGCGTCAATTCCGTTTATCGGAATGTATAACGCGGGCGCGGCTATATTCCGTGCAATGGGGAATTCAAAGGTTTCAATGAACACATCGCTTATTATGAATCTTGTAAACATAGTCGGTAATGCGATACTTATTTACGGTTTTCATATGGAAATTGCCGGTGCGGCAATACCAACGCTTATATCAAGAATAGTTGCGGCGGTTGTAATTGTTGTAAGACTTGGAAATCAAGATTTACAGATACATATTGACCGACCGTTTAAGCTGAAATTCGATTGGCGAATGATTAAAAAGATACTTAGAATAGGAATACCGAATTCGCTTGAAAACTCAATGTTTCAGCTTGGTAAAATATTGGTGCTTACAATAGTAACGGCATTCGGCACAAGAGCTATAACCGCAAATGCGGTATCAAACACAATAGCAATGTTTCAGATACTGCCGGGTATGGCAATATGTCAGGCTATATTAACCGTATCAAGTCAGTGTGTCGGTGCAAACGACTATAAACAGCTTGATTTTTACATAAAGCGACTTATGAAAACGATATATGTGTTTGCCGTTGCAATAAATGTAGTTGTGGTTGCGATACTTCCGCTTATATTAAAAGCGTACAATTTATCAAGTGAAACAACCGAGATTGCAAAACAAATTATATGGTATCACGCAATCTGTACTTGTACGATATGGCCGCTTTCGTTCGCATTGCCTAATTCACTTCGTGCCGCAAATGACGTAATGTTTACAATGATAGTTGCAATTTTGTCGATGTGGATATTCAGAATAGGTGCAAGCGTGGTAATAGCCAAATGGCTCGGATTTGGTGTACTCGGTGTATGGATTGCAATGACGATTGATTGGTTTGTCAGAGCAATTATATTTGTAATACGATACAAATATAAAATAAAAAGTAAATGCAAGATTTAAAACTACCCTATTTTTTATGAAAGAGAATACGAATAATATATTGAAAGATGAAGTTAGAAGAAAGAGTGGCAGAAGCCACAAATGATAAAAAACTGAAAAATGATTTAATCGGTGAATACCAAAATTTCATCTTGGCAGCTGTAAGCAAGACGCTTAAAAGAAGTGTTACGACAAGTGATGATGAGTATATCATTGCTATGATGGCTTTCGGCGACGCGATTGACGGCTATAATGAAAATAAAGGTAATTTTCTTGGCTTTGCAAAGACTGTTATACGAAACAGAATTATTGACAGTATAAGGCGTGAGGCAAAACATAATTCAGTGCCGTTTTCTGCGTTGGAAAAAGAAAATTCAGACGGTGAAACAATTGAATTTGAAATACATACCGTTGATAAAAGCAATTTGAAGTGGGAAATCGAATCACTTACGGAGGAACTCAGCAATTTTGAAATATCATTTTTTGAACTTGCGGAGGTCAGTCCGAAAAGTCGTAAAACGAAAAGGCTTTGTTTTGATGCGGTGAACTATATTATAAACAACAGTGAACTTGTCGATATAATTATGAATAAGCACATATTGCCGATAAAAGAGATTACCGATAATATAAAGCTGAACAGAAAAGCTATCGAACGTCACAGGAAATACATAATAACGGCGGTTATTGCTATAACTCAGGATTATCCTGCCATTGCCGAATATTTCAATATGAGGGAGGTGTGAAATATGAGCGGAGTTATTGTGTCCGTGAAGGGCAGATATGCGGTTTTGCTTACAAAAAACAGCGATTTTATAAAGGTAAAAAACAAAAATTATTCTGTCGGCGACAAAGTGAAAATACCGCATTATAAAGGGCAAATCCTTGCGGCTGCGGCAAGCTTTATTGTTGTGTGCGGCGGTATAAGTTCATATTTTGTGCCTGCAAAATATATGAGTGTGGATATTAACCCAAGTGTTATGATGACGATTAATATTTACAACAGGGTTATTAATACAAAACCGCTTAATGATGACGCGGAGATATTGCTTTCAAAAACCGATGTAAGCGGTATGAGTGTGTCGGAAAGTATGGACGAACTTATAAAAAAGTCGGAAGAAATCGGATATTTGAATGAGCATAATAAAGATGTTATCGTTGAAGTGGTTGACGGTATAGGCAAAATTAAATTGCCGGATAAAAATTACGGTGATGTAGAGGTTATTATTGAAAATGCCGATAAAGCCGATTTGAAAAATGCAAAAGAAATGGGTGTATCTATTGCAAAAGCAAGAGCTATTGCCGAATATACGAAACAAAACGGCGGCAGTATAGAAGAAAATGTGCATAAACTTGAAAATCAGTCTGTAAAAGAGATTAGAAGAAATCTTGAAAATAAATCGGAAGTCAAAACCGAAAGCAAGACTGAAAATAAAGCAGAAGTTAAACAGGAAAGTATACCTGTTCAAAAATTTGAAAACAAGAATATTTCAAATAGTGTACAAACACTTCAACCGACTGTTCGAACAAAAAACGAAACTGTACCGACAAAAGAAGTACAAGAAGTAAGCAGAGTTACAAATGTAAGACAATCGAAAAATATCGACACAGTAAGTGAAAAGGTTAATACTTTGATTACAGAAGAAAAGTCGAATGATACGATATTTGATAATTTTATAACAAAAACATTGCCTGATCCGATTCAAGAAGGAACTAAAATTACAGATAAACCACAGGTAAAAAATGATACTGTACCCGAATCTGAAGAGCCTACGGTTAGACCGATACATGAAGATAAGTATAAATCGGACAATCAATGTGAAATAGTTGTTCCGTCGGAAACAGTTAAACCTATAAAAACGACAGAGCCGAAACAAGACGAGCCGAAAGCAGAAATAAAACCACAGACAAGTCACGGCGGTCATACAACATCCGGCAGTAGACCTAATAATTCAAATCAAAATCAAGATAAACCGTCGGACAACAATACGAATAAACCTAACGGTGATACGGAAATTAATCCGCCTATACCCGATAATGGCAATGAACAGCCACCACAGGACAATCCTAATAATCAACCGCCACAACCACAAAATCATGATAAACCGAATGATATATATAAAGACAATACACCGCCACAACCGCAAAGACCGAATTTTGACGGCGGTAATGAACCACCGAATAAACCTTACGAAAATCCACAGCCACCGCCAGACAACGGTAATCTGTCACATGAGCCGAACGGCGGAAATAATCAGTCACCTGATTTTAATGAACCGACAGGTCCGAATAAATCAAATGATTTTGGAGGAAGTAAGAACGATATTCCACCGGAACAGAATGACGGAAATGTTTTTTTACCGCCACCGAGTGAGCCATATGGAAACGGTGAAGATTCAATGCCACATTTTGACAGAGAATAATTTGAAATGCAGAAACAAAAAGTTTCTGTATTTTTTTATAAAAAAATTTCATATTACCCCAAAAATTTCGATATAAATTGCGAATTATATATCAAAACGAAGTTTAGGAGGGATTTTTATGAACAAAGTGCATCGCAAAATTACGGCTTTGCTGACTGCAAGCATTATGACAGTTATGTCAATGGGTGTTGTGTCGGCGCAAACAGATAATAATGCACAAATTAAAAGCATAGATGCCGAAAACGGAACTGTAACGGTAGATGTTACAAAAAGCGGTAGTTATAAAATATATGCGGCGGTATATAAAGATAAATTATTACAAGGACTTTATACAGTTGACAGTATCACAAGCAGCGGAGTATTTAACTTCGGTAAAGAGATTGAATTTGACGAAGATACCGAAACGTTGAAGTGCTTCATATGGGACGGAAGTATGAAACCTGTAGGTGAGATATATAAAGGCGGCGTTTCAGAACCGACAGAAAATCCGAGCACGACAAAGACACCAAGTGCGACAAAGGCACCAAGTGTAACAAAAATACCTGCTGTAACGGATGAGCCAACCACAACAAAAACGCCTGCTGTAACAGATGAACCGACAACAACAGATACACCAACAACGGACAATCCGACAACATACGGAGCTGTTATAACATTAAGTGATGACGGAATAGCCGTTGACGGAACAGGTGCAACAGCGGAAGGCTCTGTCGTAACCATTTCACAAGCCGGTGAATATACAGTGACAGGTAGCTTGTCAGACGGTCAGATAGCAGTGGCACTTCCTACAAAATCGGATGAAGTCACTATAAATCTTGAAGGTGTAGACGTAACGTCAACCACAGGTGCACCGTTTGCGGCTACAAAAGGTAAAGTTGACCTTTCTGCAAAAAAAGGAACGACAAATTCATTCACATCAACCGCAACATACAATGAAGAAACAGTCAATGCGTGTGTATACAGTAAAAATGATTTGACGATAAAAGGTAAAGGCACACTTAAGGTAAGCTCAACATATAACAACGCAATCGGCTGTAAATCTGACGTTACAATAAAGAATTTGACGTTGAACGTAACCGAGGCGGCGAACAACGGTATAAAGGGTAATGATTCGGTAACTGTCGAGAGCGGTAATGTAACTGTAAATTCAAACGGTGACGCGATAAAATCAGACGAAGATCCTGCATATGACGGCGACGTGTTAGAGGGTGGAACTGTTAAAATTGCAGACGGTACAGTTACATTGACAACTGGAACGACCACAAAGGACGGCACAATATCAACAAGTGACGGTATCAAAGCATCAATGCTATGTGATATATCGGGCGGTACAATAAACATCACATCAACTGGCGACGCTATAAAAGCGAACGCGTCAAGCATAGACGAAGACAATCCGACAATCGCAGACGGTGACGGAAGTATCAATATTACAGGCGGTACAATAAATATTTCAGCAGGTGAGGACGGTATAAAGGGCGTAAAGAGCGTCAACGTATCTGACGGAGAAATCACAATCACAAAGGCTGAAGACGGCATACAAGTAAGTGAAGTTGTTTATGATACAGACGGAACAACCGTAAAAGCATATGTAACGGGAAATATAGGAATAAGTGGCGGAACATTTAATATAACAAGCAGTGAAGACGGTATTCAGTGCGGTAAGGGTAACATTACAATTACCGGCGGTGATGTAACGGTTAATTCAACAATGGATTGTATCCAAGCCGAGAATATATTGAATATCTCTGACGGTACATTCGATTTGAAAGCATACGGCGGTGCGCCTGCAACGGTATCTTCAAACAATTCGTCAGTATCAAACAGCTGTAAAGGTGTTAAGGCAGGAAATCTTGTAAATATCAGCGGTGGTACATTTAATATAAACACATATGATGACGGCATACATTCAAATAACACTGTTCGTATATCGGGCGGTGATATAGATATTGCCGCAGGTGATGACGGTGTACACGGCGACAGCTATTTGTATATAACAGATAATGCGGATATAAACATAACAAAGAGTTATGAGGGTATTGAGGCTGCAAAAATATATGTACAAGGCGGTAAAACGTGTATCGTGTCAACCGATGACGGTGCAAATGCGGCAGGTGATGAGCCGACAGAGAATGCAATTACTCTAAGCAGTGATGATATAGCCGAATTCGCAGGACCGGGCGGTTTTAGCGGTGGCGGAAACCAAGGACCTAACTGGGGCGGTGAGGACAGTTCAAGCTATGGTTATCTTGAAGTTTCAGGAGGTCTGCTTTATATTGAGGCCGAGGGTGACGGATTTGACTCAAACGGTGACGGTGTAATCACTGGCGGTATTGTACTTGTAAACGGTCCTACAAGCGGCGGTAACGGCGTATTTGATGTAGGTGACAATAACAATACTTTGACGATAACTGGCGGTATTGTAATCGGTGCAGGTACATCTGATATGGCTGTTACACCTACTAAAGCGACTAATTCGCAGTATTATGTTGTTGCATCAGGTTCATCATCGTCAGGCGGCGGTGGCGGATTTGGCGGACCTGGCAGTAGTTTATCAAGTTCTGGATTTTCAACACAAGCGGCAGGCAAGGCATTTCAGCTTAAAAATTCAAGCGGTAATGAGATAGTAACTTATGTACCGTCAAAGAAATACTCATGGGTGCTTGTGTCAACACCTGAAATGTCAAGCGGCACATATACTCTAAACTATGGCGGTTCGGTAACAGGCGAAACGTTCACAAACGGAAACTACGGCTTGGTTACAGACGGAACATATTCGGGTTCAAGCACAATTTCATTGTCAGCTAAACAATAATATATTGACGAAAGAAAGCAGTTCATATAATATGGACTGCTTTTTTGTATAAACAATATTTGAATATTTGCGTATGTACAATATAATCACGTACGTCCGCATTCTTATAACAATTACAAAACACCCTACGAAGCCCGCTATGGGACAGTTTAAATTCTGTAGTAAGAATTAGATCGTAGTGTTACAAAAAAGCTTGACCACAACAAAATTTAATATAGGAAAATTAGTCAATTTACGATCAATTTGCACTCAATGTGAATTCCTGTAAACTGAAATTACAGTTTGCAGAGAAAGGAGGCTTTTTTATGTTCAAGAATACGAGAAAAAACGAACGGTAGATGTTGTAATTGGGCAAACAGATGAGTGAAAACAACGTAAAATCAACACTTTTAAGGGCGGTTTTGAGTAAGGCAATACCCTAACCCCAAACTACCCCGGAAATGACTTCTATTTGCATAGCTCAAATATCCATTTCAAGAATATATGTCCTTAAACAAGGTATTTAAGGACAAGTCCTAAATCGGCATTATTACTGAAATTTTGGGTTTTCATAGTTTTATGACAGCATAAAATGATACAATTAATTATATCACAAAATAGGCGAAGAATCAAGAAAATAACGCTACTTCTATAAACTGCACAAGAAAAGATTTCTTAATTTTCCGTCACAAACATAGTCAAAAAGGAGTTGATTTTATGGCTCGTAGGGGCGAAAATATTTATAAACGAAAAGACGGTCGCTATGAAGGTCGTTATATAAAGTATTATGACATATCCGGCAAAGCTGTTTACGGATATGTATATTCAAGAAGTTATTCAGATGTTAAAGAACTGCTTGTAAAATATAAAACTGAAAAACCTACACGACAGAGCAAAAACACATTGCTTTCGGAATGGCTTAAAAGCTGGATGAAATCACAAGGCACATTAAAGCCTACAACAAAGCAGATTTATAAAAGCCATATTGATAATTATATAAATCCCAATTTAGGTAAAATCCCGCTTAAAAAGCTGAACGGCGATATTTTGCAAGGATTTATAAACGACTTGAATTTATCGGCATCAACAGTTAAAAATATATTCAGTATATTAAAATCAGTACTATCCTCCGCGGAGGATAACGGCTTGATTTTGAATATATGGGATAAAGTTAAAGTACCCAAAAAAGAAAAATCCATTGTTCAAGTCTTAACAATAAATGAGCAGAAACTGCTTGAAAGCGTGCTGACATCACCGCTTGATATTGGTGTATGGATTTGTCTTTATGCAGGACTTCGCATCGGCGAGGTTTGTGCATTAAAATGGTTGAATATTAACTTTGAAACTTTAACCTTAACCGTAAACGGCACACAGGCACGGACAGAAAACGGTGTTGAAATCATTGCACCCAAAAGCAAAAGTTCAAAGCGTGAAATTCCTATACCTGTTATTCTTATAAATAAACTCAAAGAAATTCCGCAAACGTGTGAATATGTCTTATCGAAGAATAACAAGCCTGTCGATATTCGCACATACAGACGGTATTTCAAAAAACTTTTGCAAAAAGCAGATTTGCCTGATATTAAGTTTCACGCACTTCGGCATACATTCTCAACCAGAGCGTTAGAGGTCGGAATGGACTATAAAACACTTTCAGAAATTCTCGGTCATTCTTCTGTCGGCATAACGCTTGATTTGTATGCACATTCGCTAAATGAGCATAAGCGTAATGAGATGAATAAACTTGGGCGAATTTTTGATAAATAATAATTTTCCGTCAGATTTTCCTGTCATAAATTGCTGAACAAGACTTTATGTCAAATCACTGAAGTTATATGTCCTTAAATACCTTGTTTAAGGACATATATCTGTCAAGTCGTGTAATAATACTGATTTTCATATTCGGGTACATTCTTTTGACGGTGATTTCAGAGAGTATCAATTTTAAAATTGCGTATGATTTCGCCGCATTGGACAAGTCGTTAATTTTATAAAGGAGAAATTGACAATGTCAGAATTATTCACACAAATCACAGCAAATATACAGGAAAAAACAAATTTGATATGGAGCGTTGCCGACCTGCTGCGTGATTATTATAAACCGCACGAATACGGAAAAGTAATTTTGCCGTTTTGTGTCTTAAAAAGATTTGACGACTGCCTTATTCCGACAAAGAATAAGGTTTTGGAAACATATGAAAATGTAAAACACCTTGAAGTTAAATCCGGCTTTTTGGAGCGTGCTGCCGGTTACTCATTTTACAACATCAGCAAATATGATTTTCAAAAACTGACGGAGGACGCAACGCATATTGAAGATAATTTCCGCAATTATATAATGGGGTATTCCGAAAATGTGCAGGACATTTTGGAAAATTACGAATTTGACAACGAAATCAAAAAACTTGCAAACAACGGTCTTTTATTCCTCGTAATCGAGGCATTTAATAAACCGAGTGCCTATATGGGAGCTGATAAAATCACTTCCGTTGATATGGGATATATTTTTGAGGATCTGATAAAGAGATTTTCGGAAAGTTATGACGAACAAGCCGGAGCACATTTCACATCGAGAGATATTATATATCTTATGACAGATATTCTTATTTCCGACGATAAAGACATTTTAATTGAAGAAGGCGTTGCAAAGACGGTTTATGATATGACAATGGGTACTTCTCAAATGCTTACCTGTATGACGGAGCGATTAAAAGCACTTGATTCCGAGGCTGACGTCAGAACATTCGGACAGGAGTTAAATCCCGAAACATTTGCTATAGCAAAATCCTCTGCCCTTATTCATGGCGGCAATGCCGATAATATGAAACTCGGCAACACGCTTTCGGACGATAAATTCCCGAATTATAAATTTGATTATATCATTTCAAATCCGCCGTTTGGTATCGAATGGAAAACCGCAAAAATAGAGGTTGAGTCGGAACACGCTCTGGGTGACAACGGCAGATTCGGTGTCGGCTTGCCTAAAATATCCGACGGACAAATGCTGTTTGATTTAAATGGAATTGCAAAATTGAAAGACGATGGCAAAATGGCGATTATACATAACGGCTCGTCGCTTTTTACCGGTGCGGCTGGAAGCGGCGAAAGCGAAATCCGCCGATATATGATAGAAAATGACTGGCTTGACTGTATAATTCAGCTTTCAACAGATGTATTCTATAACACGGGAATTACAACATACATTTGGATAATATCAAAAAATAAACCTTTGCACCGACAGGGCAAGGTTCAGCTTATAGACGCATCAAAAATAGCAGAGCAACGCAGAAAAAATATCGGAAATAAAAGATACGATATAACCGACAAATGCCGTGAGGCAATCGTTAAGGTTTACGGAGATTACAGGACAAAGGAATATGATTTTGACGGAAAAGTGTGCAAAAGCAAAATTTTCAATAATGAGGATTTCGGCTTTAACCGTATTCAAATTGAAACTCCGCTGTATGATGAAAACGGAAAAATCGTAACCAAAGGCAAGAAAAATCTGCCTGTTCCCGACACTTCAAAACGAGATTATGAAAATATTCCGCTTGAAGAAGATATAGACAGCTATTTTACAAGAGAGGTAAAGCCGTATAATGCGGCGGCATGGATAGATAAAAGCAAAACAAAGGTTGGCTATGAAATACCTTTTACAAGATACTTTTATAAATATCAGGCTCCGAGAAGTTCCGACGAAATTGCAGAAATTATAAGCTCACAGGAGGCAAGTATCACTGCTTCACTTAAAGCATTGTTTGGGGAGCGTGAAAGTAAATGACAAGAGAAATGAAAAACAGCGGTGTTGAGTGGATAGGCAATATTCCGAGTGAGTGGAGAATTGGTAGGGTAAAAAATGCTTTTACCAGAAAAAACGAAAAAGCACATCAAGAAGAGCCTACTATTCTTTCACTTGCAAGAAGCGGTGTTAAAATTAGAGATTTATCAACAGGAGAAGGTCAGATTGCGGAAAGTTATTATAATTACAACCCTGTAGAACCTTTTGATTTACTTTTAAACCCTATGGACTTATACAGTGGTGCAAATTGCAGTATATCCAAAGTCTATGGTGTTATTAGTCCTGCCTACATAAATTTAAAAGCAAACAAAAATTATTACCCTGTATTTTATGATTATTATTTTAAAACACAATATTGGGCAATGGCTTTTTTTGCACACGGTAAGGGGGTTTCTTATGATAACCGATGGACTTTATCGACAGAAACGATGATGAATTACTATATACCTGTTCCTTCGTTACACGAACAGAAAAGAATAGCTGATTTTCTTGACAGCAAGGTTACACAAATTGATAAAATCATTTCCGAAACAAAAGCAAGTATTGAAAATTACAAAGAGTATAAGCAGTCGGTTATAACAGAAGCTGTCACAAAAGGGCTTAATAAAAATGTGCCGATGAAAGATAGCGGTATTGAGTGGATAGGCGAAATTCCAAGTGAGTGGAAAGTACATATGTTATCTCAAATCTTTTATCAGCATAAGTGCAAAAATAAAGATTTACAAGAAAACAATTTACTTTCTTTGTCATATGGAAAAATTAAAAGAAAAAATATAGATGTTGCAGGAGGTTTATTACCTGAAAGCTTTGATAACTACAATATTATTGATGTAAACGATATTGTTTTAAGGCTAACAGATTTACAAAACGACCATAAAAGTTTAAGGGTTGGAATTGTAAAAGAAAAAGGAATTATAACATCTGCTTATATAACTTTGCGGAGTAAAGAAAACATAGAAACTGATTATTTTTATTATTATTTACATACATTTGATATTCATAAAGGCTTTTATGGTATGGGGTGTGGTGTTAGGCAGAGCTTGAATTTTGATGAATTAAAGAAATTGAAAATTTTATATCCCAGCACGAAAGAACAAAAAAGTATTGTAAAATTTCTTGATAATAAATGTGCCGAGATTGACAATCTCATTTTACAAAAAGAAAAACTTATTACAAATTTGGAAGAGTACAAAAAGTCACTTATCTACGAATATGTGACAGGAAAAAAGGCGGTAGAATAATGGATATAAAAGAAAAACGCTTTGAGCAGGACATAGAAAGCTATATGTTAAAATACGGCGGATATACAAAGGGCGATTTATCGACATATAACCGTGAGAATGCCATAGACCTGCCGAAACTGATACAATACATAAAGGCAACACAACCTAAAGAGTGGCAAAAGTACGAAAGAAACTACGGTGCAGACGCTGAAAAGAGATTATACAAGCGTTTTCAAGAATGTGTTTACACATTCGGACTGACCTATGTTTTAAAGCACGGTTTTGAGGACAGGGGCGCAAAAATAAAAATAGTATCGTTCAAAGAAAACACAACGCTCAACGATTCCGTTCTTGCCGATTACAATTCAAACATTATAACATGTACAAGGCAGTTTAAATATTCAACTGAAAATGAAAATTCTATTGATATGGTGCTGTCCGTAAACGGAATACCTATTGTTGCTTTGGAATTAAAAGACCAATTAACGGGACAAAGCGTTGCCAATGCAAAAAAGCAATTTATAACCGACAGAAACCCAAAAGAGTTTTGTTTTCACTTTGATAATCGTTTTCTTGTATATTTTGCCGTTGATTTATACGAAGTTGCAATGACAACAAAGCTCGACGGAGAAAAAACATTCTTTCTGCCGTTTAATCAAGGCTCAAACGGTGCCGGCAATGTCGGCGGCAAGGGAAATCCCGAAAACAAAAACGGGTACGCCACAAGTTATCTTTGGGAAAAGGTTTTGACAAAGGACAGTTTTTTGAATATACTTCAAAGGTTTTTGCAGAGAATTGAAGAAGAAAAGACTGTCTATTCAAACGGAAAAGAAGTCAAAAAGAAATCGGTTAAGTTGATATTCCCACGCTTTCATCAGTTAGATGTTGTATCAAAACTGGTCGCAGATGTTAAGAAAAACGGTTCGGGGCATAATTACCTTATTCAGCACTCCGCCGGCTCAGGCAAGAGTAATTCTATTGCTTGGCTTGCCTATCAGCTTACCGAACTGCACGACAAGAACAATAAACCTATATTTACATCTGTTATAGTTGTCAACGATCGCACCGTGCTTGACCGACAGACACAGAACACAATTTACGGATTCGACCATACAAAAGGCGTTGTTGAAAAAATTGATGATGACAAACATTCCGCAGATTTAAAAACGGCTATAAACAACGGCAAGAAAATCATTATAACAACAATTCAGAAATTTCCGTATATCTATAATGAAATTGATGATACCACCGACAGGAGGTTTGCAATTATCGTTGATGAGGCGCACAATTCGCAGACAGGAAAAAATGCCGCCAAATTGAAAACTGCCCTTGCCGACACAGAGGACGCATTAAGGGAATATGCCGAGCTTGAAGGACTTGCGGAAGATGAGGTGAAAGACCAAGAGGACAAGCTGGTTGATGAAATGCTGTCGCACGGAAAGCACAAGAACCTTTCGTTTTTTGCTTTTACTGCCACACCGAAAGCAAAAACTCTTGAAATATTCGGCACACCGAGAGAAAACGGCAAAGGTTTCAGACCGTTTCACATTTATTCTATGAAACAGGCTATCGAGGAAGGATTTATTTTAGATGTACTTAAAAATTTTATGCACTATAAAACATGTTACCGCATTGCAAAACAAACGCCGGACAATCCTGAAGTACCGTCAAACAAAGCTATAAAGGCTGTTTTGAGGTACAAGGAACTTCACCCTCACAACATTGCACAGAAAACCGCCATTATCATTGAAACATACAGAAGTGTTACAAAAAACAAAATAAACGGCAGAGCAAAAGCGATGGTTGTAACAGCGTCACGGCTTCACGCAATAAGATATTATCACGAGATGAAACGCTATATTGAAAGTCACAGATATGACGATGTTGAAATTCTTATTGCTTTTTCGGGCATTGTGAAAGACGGCGAATTTGAGTACACCGAAGAAGGCTTGAATAAACGAAAGGACGGAACAACCATAAAAGAAAGTCAGATTCCGTCTGAATTTAACAAAGACGAATATGCAATGCTTGTTGTTGCGGAAAAATACCAGACGGGATTTGACGAACCGTTGCTGCACACAATGTTTGTCGATAAAAAGCTGAAAGACGTTAAAGCTGTGCAGACTCTTTCAAGGCTTAACCGTACCTGCCCAGGCAAAACAGATACATTTGTGCTGGATTTTGTAAACACGGCAGAGGACATACAGAAAGCCTTTGAGCCGTATTATGAGGCTACATATCTTGATGAAGAAATCAACGTCAATATGATTTACGATACAAGACAACTTCTCCGTCAAAAAGGAATATATGATGAAAATGATATGCACCCCAAAAGTTAGACACTTTTGGAGGTGCATATTTTTATGGCAAAGAAAGGGCAAAAATATAGAAAACACTCGCCAGAATTCAAACTATCTGTTATAATGGATATGCGAGAAAACCATTTGGGTATAATGGAAACAGAGAGAAAATACGATGTTAAACATAATGTAATATCGAAATGGGAACGCATATTCTTGGAAGAAGGAGCCGAAGGTCTGATGAAAGAAAGACGAGGTAGAGCCAGTAAAGTAGATGGAATAGCAAAAGGTCGTCCACCCAAACTTGATAAGAAAATTGAAGAAGATTTAATTGCCGAAAATCAGCGATTAAGAATGGAGAATGAATACTTAAAAAAACTCAGTGCCTTAGTTCGGAAAAGAATGTTAAAAGAAGAGAAAAAGCAGCAATAGTCAATGAATTAAGGCAAAAATATCCGTTAAAAGACTTGCTGCAATTATCAGGTTTAGCCCGTAGTACTTTTTATTACTATATACAACATCCAATCAAAGATAAATACAAGAAAGAAAAACAAGAAATACTATATATATTTTTAGCTAATAAAGGCAGATACGGCTACCGCAGAATCTTAATTGTATTAAGACAAAAAGGATATACAATTAACCATAAAACTGTGTTGAAACTGATGAAAGAACTTAATCTCAAAGGAAAACAACGCAAAAACAGTAAATATCGTTCATACAAAGGAGAAATCGGCAAAATAGCCGACAACTTACTTAACAGAGAATTTGCAGCTACAAAACCTTTTGAAAAACTAGCAACTGATGTAACTGAATTTAAAGTGTGTAATGATAAAGTATATTTGTCACCTGTAATGGATTTGTATAATCGAGAAATTGTGTCATACTCAATTTCATTAAGTCCAAATTTGCAGCAAATTAGAGAAATGCTTGATGGTTTATTCAAAAAGCTGCCCGCTAATGCGAAACCATTATTCCATTCTGACCAAGGTTGGCAATACCAACATTCGGAATATCAACGTTTACTATCAGAACACAATATTGTACAAAGTATGTCTAGAAAAGGAAACTGTATGGACAACGGTGCAATGGAAAACTTCTTCGGAAGATTAAAAGTTGAAATGTTTTATGGTGAAAAATTTGAAAGTGTCAAAGCTTTCATAGATGAATTAAAAAGATATATTGATTATTACAACAATGAAAGAATTTCTTTAAAGCTAAAAGGAATGAGTCCGGTACAATACCGAACTCATTCACAAGCAAGTTAATATTTAATTTTGTCTAAATTTTGGGGTTCACTTCAAAATGATATACAGGAATTTTTAAAGATATTTTTTAAAAAAGATCAAAATGACAGCGATTTGGGGACGCTCACAAGCCTTTTAAAACCCGTTGTGGCAAGATATGAGGCAATGAATGAGGAAGATAGATTTGAGGTCAAGAAAACGGTTAAAAACTTCAATAAGTGGTATTCATATATTACGCAAATAAGCAGAATGTTTGACAAATCTTTGCAGGAGGAATACACATATACGCAGTACCTCGAAAAAATGCTGCCGTCGGTCAGTGATACACGAAATATTGATTTGGATGATAAGCTGAAACTTGAATATTATAAAATCCAAGAAGATTTTCACGGAGATATTGGTTTAGCACCGGCGGAAACAGCAAAAACGCTCAAAAATCCGAAGTCATTAAAAACGGCAGAATTTATGCCCGAAGAAGATGCTTTGCTTGAAGAAATAATCAGCAAAATAAATGAACGGTTTGACGGTATTTTTTCGGAAGGCGATAGAGTTATCGTTGAAACACTTTACAACAGGGCAAAGGAAAACAAGAAACTAAACCGTCAGGCACAGAAAAATGATGAGGAAGTTTATACAAAGTCGATATTCCCTGAGGTGTTTAAGCAGGTTGCACAGGATTGTTATATAGAACAGGTGAAGGCGTTTTCAAAATTGTTTGAGGATAAACGTTTTTATGACACGGTTATGGCAACATTGGCACAGGAAACATACCGTCATTCAAATGACTGTGCCTTATAAAAATATTCAATCGCCACAACAGATATAACGCCTGTAGGACTGAACTTTAAAGCCGGAAAAGCTTATTCAAAAGCACAATTTGATTATATTAAAATTTATATAGTAAAAATCTCCGATGAATAAATATCGGAGATTTTTTATACCAAGGTTATGAGATTATCATTGTTAAGTAAATCGTCACATTCAAATATACTTAAACCGTGCATCAAAGCATAAATTATAATTCCGTCGCGGCGGTCGCGTGAATCAAGAATAGCAAATTTTGCAATACGCAAAAGCAACTGTGTTTCTTCAAAATTTAAGTGCATACCGAATGAAATCGCAACGAGTGTATCACGTTTTGCATTTCTTTCACCGTTGAAAATTTTATAAACATATTCACCGATACCTGAATTTTTAGCGACTTGTGCAACGGTTATATTTTTTTCGCTCATCAATTCGTTTAAATAGTCAATAAGCGATTGTGATAAAAAATCTTGTTCATGCAAATCAAGAAAAGTCTTTATATCATCGGCATTTTTCAAGCCGTCGAGTAATTCTTGAGTTATGGTTTTCATTGACAATCCTCCTAACATTGTATTATACTTACAGTATAGTATAAATCGACATTATTTGCAAGAGGGGAGCAGACGAATTTGGAAGATTTTGTTTTAGAAAAAGTATTAAAGAATGATGACAGGCAGAAAATCGAAGTGATTTACAATCCGAAAACAAATCAACGATTTATAAAGCGTTCTGTAAATGATGATATTAGATATATCTATAAAATGCTTCAAAAAATCAATAACAATCATATTCCGAAGATATATGATGTGGAATTGACGGATAAAACCGTTGTGATTGAGGAGTTTGTTCAAGGTATAACATTAAATGAATTTATGGAAAATCACTTTGAATTTGCAAAAGGTCAAATAAATTCGATAGCCAAACAGCTTGTATCTGCAATGGAGGCTTTGCATAAATGCAGTATTATACACAGAGATATAAAGCCCGACAACATAATTATGAACTCTGAAGGACATATTTGGCTGATAGATTATGATATTGCAAGAATTGTAAACAACGAAGTCAGAAAAGATACAACAGTTTTGGGAACGGTCGGATATGCACCTGTTGAGCAATTCGGTATGATGCCTACCGATTATAAAACCGATATATACGCATTCGGTGCAACAATAGAACAGCTTATGAAATATTCAGATGAGAAAGGCAGACTTTTAGGGATTGCTCAAAAATGCAAACGTCTTGATCCAATGCAAAGATACCAAAGTATCAAACAGCTTAAACGAGCTATGTCAATGCAATTTATTAACGGTGTGACAATCGGTTTAACCGTTTTAATTTTGTGCATAGCGGTTGTGTGCTGTATGTTTGTGATGAATTTAAAGACACATATCGAAAACAGATATGACGATTATATCGGAACGTGGCATAATGACAGCAATGTTTCGCTTGAGGTTTTGAGTGTGGATAATAACATAATGACGTTTAATTTAAAGCAACAGCAGAATAACGGCGGTATATACAGTATAAATAATGTTATGGCTGAGATAAATAATAATACGGTTGATTTTCATACAGACAACACTGACGGAACGCTAAAATTAAACGGTAATGAAATAACTGTCAAAACGACGTCCGACACGAAATCGTCAAGTTCGATAAATGCGGATGAGATTTTGCAAAAAGACATTCAGATTAATGTAAACGGAAACAGAGTGATACTTGAAAATAATCCTGTGCTTATGATTGACGATGAAATATATGTTCCGTATGATACATTCCCGCGTGAGATAAAACTTGACGCATATTATGACAGCGGAACTTGGGCAGGTGACAGCGAAAAGCGAATTACAATAATGAATGACAAGACAATAATATTCTTTTCGTCATTTGATGATATGGATTGGAATTTGTATGTGACGCATGATGAAAATATAAAGACATCGTATCCGTACGAGTATGAGCAAATAACAATATCTTCTTGTCAGCCTGCCGAGATAAACGACACAATATATATTCCTTTGAAAATATTTGCCGAGCAATTCGGTGCGGAAGTTGAATATGATAAGGCAAAAAGAACTGTGAATGTTACGGCAGATACAAGCGGAGAGTGTAAATCGATTAATGACATCTTGTCAATTTTTTTTTTCAAGCAGAAGACGGCATACGAGATGGCAAAGACGAAGTATGATAATTTGTTGAGTACGGACGGAATGCCGCATTATAATCATAAAGGTAAATATTATATGTTTTTGACCGGAGCGTCCTCAACAGTCAATGTGTATTACAACGGAATGTTGGAAATAAATTAAAATTGGACAAAAAGTACAAGACTTTCTATATGAATACCGATATAATGAAAACGGTAGATATAGAAAGTCTTTTTTGTTACATTTCATCAATATGTTCCGCAAGAATTTTAACGGTTTTGCGAAAAGAATTGTAGGCTGACGGGTTTAAAGAACGAGCAACCGAATCCATTTGTTCAAGAAAATTGTCTGATTTGTTTGCCGAGTCTATTAAAAGATAATCTATACTGACATTTAAAACCGTTGCGATACAAAATAATGTATCTAAAGAAAGCTTTCTTGTACCACGTTCGATATGCCCGAGAAAACCTGTGGAAATGTCGCATATTTCTGCCAATTTTTCTTGGGTGTATCCGCGTTCTTTGCGAGTAGATTTAATTTTTTTGCCGAGATTGACGTAATTGATATTGTTCACTGAATCGCCTCCTTTATATTATTTTAATATAATTTGTTGTTCATTGACACAATATACAAGACGTAAAACTTGACAAATAGACAAAATATGATATAATACTTATAGAATAATTAAAATTAGGGGGGATAACGATGAGCAAATTTTGCACAAAGTGCGGAAAAGAATTGGTTGAGGGTACAAAGTTTTGTACAAATTGCGGTGCTGAAATTGCAAACGAAAATACGCAACCGGAGAGTACCAATCAAGAAAAGGTGGCAAATGAGGTAAATCAGCAGGTAAATCAACAAGTGAATCAACAGCAAAATTACAATCAAAATTTTAATTACCAAACAAACTCATATGCACAGAATGACACGGAAGAAAAAGTTAGGGCTACGGTAAAGAAAATATTTGGTTGTGAGATTAATAATAATGACGATTACTTCAAGGCTGAAAAGAAACGTTTGTCATGTATTTATGCAATTATCGGTGCTATATCTGTTGCACTTGTAATGATTCCGTTTTATGATAAGTGGTTTTGGTTTGAAGACGGATTTGAAAAAACATTACTTCATATAATGTCAGTGTTGTCGGTTGTAGCCATAATAGCGGCAGTGCTGATTTGTATTTTTTCACTAATAAAATATTTTTCATACAATAAAGAAGTAAAAGCGTACAGAGCAGCAAATCCTACATTGCCAAAGCACGGTGCAAATTTAAAAGTAACAATACCTGTTTTGGCAGCAGCTTTGGTAGCTTGCCTTATATTATCGCCGATTATGGAGGATATTGACACAAAAGCATATAATGTATATCTTGATCAAAGTTCTTCAAAATCAGATAGTACACAATATAGTGATTTGGTAGAAAAACGTGCATCCGGAGAATGGCAATTTAAATATACAATTAAAGAATATGTTAATAAATTCAACAAAGTAACAAATAGCGAGATATCTGTGAAATCGGCTGAGTTAAAAAAATCGGACAAACTTAACTCATATATATGGAATGATACGGGTGGCTACACAATGATTACAACGTACAGTGATAATGATAAGATATTTGCTATAGATTTTAATGTGGATTCAGAATATTATGAAGAATATTATGATGATATTGTTGATACAGTAATAAGTGCTTTTTCTATAATTGATGATGAAGTTGACACAGATAAAATTGAAGAAATGCTTGATAATGCAATGTATATAAAAGGATATCAAGATTTTTATTGTAGTAACGGAATTAAGTATATGGTAGATTGCAGTGAAAGCTCCATAGATATTTCAACGTTGCCGGAAAAAATGTCACCGGAAAAATAGTCAGATGATTTGCGGAAGTAAAATGCAGGGCGGATGCAGACAAATGTCGGATTATAAGGTAACACTACAATTTAAGTAAAAAATAGATTATTAATTTTTAGGGGAAAATAAGATGAACAAATTTTGTACGAATTGCGGACACGAGTTAAAACCGGAGGAGAAATTTTGTCCTTCGTGTGGTTTTAATACAGAAAGCGTGAAACAAGCAAAGGAAAGTGTATCTAATACACAGAATGTGAATTCATATCAGAATACAAATCAATATCAAAATGCAAACGCATATCAAAATCCGAATAATGCAGCTTTTGGTAATGATGATATAACTATGAAAAATATGCTTGCACAGCTTTCGCAGAAAAATCAAACAAATGCGATTATATGGATAGTCATAGGAGCGTTGCAAATAATAGGCGCAATTTATATGTTTGCTTTTTATGATGCATCAATTTACACATTAGCTGTTATGGTTATAGGAATTTTAAATATAGTAGCAGGATACAAAGATTATAAATACAGTAAGGAATTGCTCCAAAGACCGATTGCTATCATATCAAGATATGATAGCATGACACCGATAGTTATTTCATTGATTTATAATGTTCTGTTCGGTGGATTAATCGGTGTTGTAGGTAATATATATGAGTTGACCATACGAAATTTTGTTGTTGCAAATAGAGAAATTTTTCAAAGAGCAGAAAACAGAAATTTTTAATGATTTAGAAAGAGGTGTATTATGCAGACCTACGATTGGCTATCACAGGGAGAGAATATTATATTTGAAGGTGCAGCGAATAAACAATATTATGTTAATGGTATTAACTTACCTTACAATAAAGGCGGAAAGCTAATACTGACTGATAAGCAGCTTGTTTTTCAAGCACATGGGTTTAATGTAGGAACACGTTTAGATAAAATACCACTTGAAAGTATTACAGGTGTGGAAAAAGCAATTCATCCATTAATGCCAACTCCGAATATGATCAAAGTAGAAACTCGTTTGAGTGAAAAGTATGAGTTTATAGTCAGTGGAAAAGATAAGGGAAAATGGCTTGAAATAATCCCCAAAGTGGTAAGTGAGTTTAAGAGCAGACAAGGTAATACAATAAATGAACAAAGAGCAAGCGATAATGAATTCAAATGCTTGCAGTGTGGATACATAGGACAAAATGCTTTTCGCTTTTGCCCAATATGTGGCACTGAATTTGTAGAAAAAAGAGAAGATACTGTTGAAGAGAAAATATCTTGCCCGAAGTGCGGTGTGGCTCTCGATAAAGGTCTGAAATTCTGTCCTAATTGCGGAACAAAGCTGATGAAAGAGTGCCCTAAATGCGGATATGATGTTGAAGACGGAGTGAAATTTTGCCCTAATTGCGGTGCGTTGGTTGAAGTTGAGCATAATTGCCCAAACTGCGGAAGGGCATATGAAGAAGGTCAAAGATTCTGCTTTGAATGTGGAACAAAACTAATTAATGATGAAGAAAATAGTAATTGAGATGATAAATTATTTGTTTAAATAATCATATTTTGTCTGTTGCATACATTTTAAAGGAAAAGAAAAAATGGCTAAATTTTGCGGAAAATGCGGAGCATTAGTGGAAAACGGAGTATGCCCGAAATGTGGAGCAGAATATCAAGGGGCGGCACCGTTTGTACTATACCAATGCAGAGAAAAGGCGAGAAATAAAATTAAGATACACATTATTATTAATTGTATTTTATGGATATGTATCGGAGCATTACAGCTTTTTGATATTTATTACATTCGAGGAATGTTCAATATTGAAATATTTAAATATATTCAGTATCAGCACGCATTTGGTGCGTGGAACATAGCAATAAGCATATGTGAAATATACGCCTCGTATGACATAAAATCAAAAGCGAGTATGTTTGTATCCAAATGGGAAAAAAGTCTTGTAATTATATTGATTGTATGTATTTTAAATTTGCTTATAGGTAACTATATTGGATTTGTGCTAAATCTACATATGTTATATATAAGACATATAATCAATAAAAATAAAATGTTGTTAATTTCAATTTGAGGAGGTTTTTAAAATGGCAGAATCGAGAGTATTCAAACTAATGAACGGAGTAACACTTGAAATGCTTGGAGAGGCGGTCGAAGGCTTTTTAAGAGATTCAAAAGGTATGCAGACTCAAGCGGGACAAACAACAGGTGGATACCTTATACAAGGTAGACAGGAGGCTGACGGCTGGAAGAGGATATCCGGTACAGACCAAGCGATTAGTGTACAGATGTTTAAAGCAGAAGATGTTGTAAATGTCACTACGGGATTTGGTAAATGGTCAGATAAAATAGGTGCCGGAGTGGTAGGATATTTTGTTTTTGCACCACTTGCAATAACAGCGGCAATAGGTGCATTTTTACAAAAGAAATTGCCTGGCGAAATTTTTGACTTCATAGAAAAATTCATTCTAAGCGGCGGTCAAAGTGCGGCTATCGGAATGAGTGTCGGAAGAATGTTAAATCAAGATGAAGTTATATGTAAACACTGTAAAACAGCAAATCAAAAAGGCAAGAAATTCTGTTCTAATTGCGGAGCAAAGCTGATGAAAGAGTGTCCTAAATGCGGACATGATGTTGAAGACGGTGTGAAATTCTGTCCTGATTGCGGTGCGTTGGTTGAAGTTGAGCATAATTGCCCTAACTGCGGAACTACATACGAAGAAGGTCAAAAATTCTGTTTAGAATGTGGAACAAAACTAATTAATGATGAAGAACAATAATTAAAAAGGAGAAGATTAAAATGAAAAAATTACTATCAATTATTTTAGCGACAGTAATGATTATGTCAGCGATGGCAATACCGGCATTTGCAGATCAACCATATTATCCTTGTTATGAGGGCACTTGGAATATAAAAGAGAATAGCGGAACACCGATTGAATTACAGATAAATAAAGCAGGTGACGGCTCAATGACAATCCACTTCCAATACGGACAATTTGCCGTAACAACATATGGGTCAATATACGGTAAGAAGGTTAAATCAGACTATTACGAAGTATGGGACGGCGGCGATTTTGTTGTAAAGGGAACAATTAACCTTGACTTAGGTGATCAAGGTATTTGGCTTGATTGGCATGGTTACGAAAACGGTCGTGATTGCGGTACAACAGGGTATATGTTCTATAAAGATAATTTCAAGTACACAAATATAAGTGATTCAGATGTCAAAGTTGTATTGAATGGCGAACAATTATCGTTTGAACAAAATCCCGTTATTTTAAATGACGGTGTATTAGTTCCGATGAGAACGATATTTGAGTCAATGGGTGCTGAAGTTGATTGGTACACACCGAAAAAAGGAAACAGTAACAGAAGTGCAACAGCAACATTAAATTCTAAAAGCATAGTGTTTGAGGTCGATTCATCATATATGAGCATAACCGCCTTAAAGAACGGACAAGCTATGGATACTAAAAAGATAACTCTAAACCCGCCTACTGTACTGTACAACGGATATACAATGGTTCCTGTAAGAGCTGTGTCAGAAGCGTTTGGTGCATCGGTTAAGTGGGACGGCGACTCAAGAACAGTATATATAAATAACTGATATAACAAAACTCCGATGTATTTCACATCGGAGTTTTATCATGCAAAATTTATGCAACAGCATAGATTTTAACTTCGGGATTGCCATTCCAAAGTGGCTGTAACCCTACAAAAACATCATTTTTGAGTCGGGGGGCGAACATATTCTTGGACAAATTTATGCTGATAATTCAAGGCTATGTCTGTACTTTCAAGGCTCATTTTTTTGTATGTGTTTATTTGCTTAAAACAGTACCGTCTGCAAGGGTTATTGTGTGACCGTTGAAGTTTATTGTACCGTTGTTTTCAAGACTTGTTACAGTACAGTCGCCTGTCAAAGTCCAAGTACTGTCGGAGTCGATTGTGACAACTGCATTATTATCAACAGCAGTGCCGTTTTGTACGTTGTCAATGAAGTTTATTGTACCTGTAAAATCAGATGAATCTGTAAGAGTCATATTAAGAGTGGAAACGGTATCTACTGCAATATCGCCGTTAAGCGTTTGATTTGACGCGGTAAATTCAACTTGTGCGCCGTTTGCGCCTGCTTTGCCCCAACCTCTTGCAGCGCTGTTACCTGTAACACGCATTAAATAAGCGTCAGCATCTTTGTTGGTAATATCAACGTTTGACAAATTGATGATTGAGTGAGTATTTGTAATATAGAACATATCTCCGTTATTACCTGTCAGAGAACCGCCTGTCATATCAAATTCAGATGTTCCGACTTCTGCGTCACCTGACATTGATTGATAAATCATAACGTTGTGTACGTTTTCGTCAGAACTGCTGCCTTCCGTAGAACTCATATTGCCCGATACGTCACAATTATTAAGCTTGATTGAGTTTTTACCCTCAATTACAAGTGACTCAGAATTGTTTGCGGTAAGAGTGGCATTTGAAACAGTTACGTCGGCTGTTGAATATACGGCAGGGGAGTTGTAACCGTTTGAAGTATAAGTACCATTGCCAACAACCACTGTACCGCCGCCTCTGTCCGAACGAATTGCTGCGGCAGAGTTACCGCTTGTGTTTACAGTTAGGTTTGTAGCATTTGTTGTACCGCCGCCTGTTGTCTGAATACCTCCGGAATTATCGGCAGTTGTTGTAATAGTTGAATCGGATACGTTTACAGTTGTGCCTGTGCCGTAACTGAAGATACCGTTACCGTTTTGTGCAGATGAGTTTACTGTTGCATTCTTAATTGTAACATTAGCACCGTTTGTTGCAAGCAATGCGGCATTTTGACCGTAGAAATCGCCGTCCTCTGTATTTGACGAAGAACCTGCCGACTTGTCGACTGTTACAGAATCAAGTGTAACTGTTGCACCGTCAATACGAAGTGCGTTTTCATCATCACCTGTTGAAGAATATGATGTTGATGAATATGTTCCGCCCTCAGAGATTGTTGTAGCAGATGTGCCTTGTGTTACTGTATCCGAACCGCCAAATCCGCCCGGCATATTACCGCTCGGTGGTTGCATACCGCCTTGATTAGCACTCGGATTGACGGAATCAACTGCGTTAATTAAAATTACGGCTGTTTCCGCACGGGTAAGTGACGAAAGCGGTCTTAATGTTTCGCCGTCGCCCTCGATAATTCCTTTACCTACAAGTGCTTTTACTGCGTTTTCGGCATATGCTGAAATTTCAGATCTGTCAGTATATGATGATAAATCATCTAAAGCCGATAAATCATTGCCTTTGTATTGCAAATAGTTATATAACAATACCATCATTTGTTCACGTGTTAAATCGGCATTTGCGTCAAAAGTCCAACCGTTGTTGTCGGAGATGATTGATTTTTCTTTAGCCCAATCTACTGCCTCGTCATACCAATTACCGCTTGTTTGTTCACTGACTGTATTGTCGTCTGCTCTGTAAAGCATCATAATAAGCTGAGCACCTGTAACGGAGCTTTCAGGTGAAAATTCTATGTCACTCATACCGGAAATAAGTCCTTTTCCGTATGCTTGTGATACTACATTATAGTACCAAGCATCACTTGCAACATCGGTGAACGGAATTGATACATTCATATCACCTTGCGGTTGTTCGCCGTTAGGCATTTGCGGTGGTTGCTCACCGTCGGATTGATCTCCGTCAGGTTTTGCAGGTGGCTGTTCGCCCTGTGACTGTGTCGGCATTTGCGGTGGCTGTTCCGTAGTATCGGCAAATGCCTCAGGCATTATCGAAGTAAGCAAAGCCACTGTGATTAATAGAGTTGTAATTTTTTTCTTTAACATTTTAATTCCTCCTTTATTTCGTTTCCATAATTGAAGTATAAGACAGAAACCTTAAAAAAACATTAAAATTCAAAAATAATTATAAATTTTTTTTATAATCTATTTACATTAAAAAAATAAACATATATAATTAAGTAAAGATTTTACAATCAACAAATTATTTGTTTTGGGGAAAATATAATTAATGGAGGGTGATTATTATGAAAAAGTTATACAAATCTGATGTTGACAGAAAGCTCTGCGGTGTTTGCGGAGGAATAGCGGAATATTTGGGGATTGATTCAACGATAGTGAGATTAATTTGGGTTGTGCTTGTAGTTTTCTTCGGAACGGGAATTTTGGCATACATCATTGCCGCACTTGTTATTCCCGATTATCCGAATAAAATAATATAATAATTTTGCGGAGGAAAATATGAATATAACACTTATTCGTTCCAATAAACGAAAAAACAGCACTACATATAATTCGGCTGAATATCTTATATCTAAGCTGGAAAATGTTGATAAAGTTTATGAATTTACTTTGCCGGAGGATATGCCGCATATATGTTGCGGATGTTATGCGTGTATAAAAGGCGACGAGGAAAAGTGCGGTGGATATAAATATTTGAAACCTATATTAGACGCATTCGATGATTCAAGTCTTATTATATTCTGTTCGCCTGTTTATGTAGGTCATATTCCCGGTCAAATTAAAAGTTTTCTTGACCATTTTGGATACAGGTGGTTGGTTCATCGTCCCGATTTTAAAATGCTGAAGAAACGAGCTGTTATAATTGCAAGTGCAGGCGGCGGAGGCTTAAAAGCAACGGTTAAAGATATAAAGGACAGTATGGATTATTGGGGAGTCGCAAGAACTTATTCTGTCTGTCAAGGTGTTTGGGGATATTTTTGGGACAATATGCCCGATAAATTTAAAAATTCGCTTTTGAAAAAACTTGATAAAACAGCAAGAAAAATAAATAAGACTTCCGAAAAGGTCACTATGTCATTAAAAGTTAAAATGTTATATACGATGTTTTCAAAATTGCATTTAAAAAGAAAAATGACAAATGTTGATGATGAATATTGGATTAAAAATTATAAAACGGAGTGGTAAAGGATGAAAATTAAAAAGGTAGTTTCGGGACTATTGGCATTGTCAATAGCTGTTGGCAGTATGTATGTCGTATCGGCTAAAGACCAATATGTAACAAGAGGTCAGGTTGCAGATATGTTATTGGTTGCGGCAGACGATTATAACCCGAATGTAAAGAAAGAGGATATTATACAAGGATATGAGGACGGCGAACTTCACGAAGATTGGAATGTAACAAGAGCAGAGGCACTTGTTATGTTAAAGCGTGCTTTTGGAAAAATGCCTGAACTGAACGAGTACACAAAACGTATAGCAATACCTAAAGAAGATTTTATGGACATACCGAAGTGGGCAGAAACCGAACTTGCGGACGTATTTGACGCAGGTATTGTGGCAGGAACTTCTGAGGGAGTATTTTCACCTGATGAAAATGTAACCGACACTCAAATGGACTTGTTTATAAAAAGAACATATGCGGTTTTCGGCAGCAATTTAAAAGACGATTTTTATGCAACGGTTAATAAAGAAGCACTAAACAATTTTGAAATAAAACCCGGCAGATTGATTGCAGGTAATGCATACAGCTTAGATGATACAAATACAGAGCGAATAAATGATTTGCTGGCAAATATCATAAACCAATCACACGCAAAAGGTACAAAAGAACAGAAAATAGCTGACTTATACAACAATATAACAGATACGGAATCAAGAAATAAAGCAGGTATTACTCCAATAAAACCGTATCTTGATAAAATTGATGAAGCAAAGACAATTAAGAATTTGAACGAAATAAACAGTGAATTGATTAAGGAGCTTTGTATATCGGCATTGGGTGATTTTTCGGTAACGGCTGATTTTAAGGACAACACAAAAAATATACCGGATTTTTATATGATAGCACCGATATTGCCGAAAGACATATATATGTCGGACAATGCGGATCAGATAAAAGCATACAAAGATTATTTGACTGAAAATTTAGTATTGAGCGGAGAAACTAAAGAAAACGCTCAAAAACATTCCGAGGCATATTTTGATTTTGAAAAACAGCTTGCCGAGAGTATGCTTGATACACAGGATAATGCTGACGTTGACAAAATATACAATCTGTATACATTGGAAGAATTGCAGAAAGCAGTACCGAATATGGATATTTCAAAAATATTAAAGGATTCGGAATTGAAGTATAACGGTAAAATCCTTGTTTCGGACGTTGGTCTGTTGGAGAAAAACGGAGAACTTTATAATAAAGACAATATTGATGTTTTAAAGACAAGAGCCAAACTTATAGTATTGTTGGGTTGGGGCGAAACGTTAAATGAAGAATTTACACAAGTGTCAACCGATTTCCAAAATGCGTTTTACGGAACAGAGGGAAGTTATACCGCGGAGGAAAAAGCAACTATAACAATAGAAAACGTTATGTATGACTATCTTGGCGAATTATATGCTCAAAATTATTTCAGCAAAGAGGCAAAACAAAATGTTGAGAAAATGATAAGTGACATAATAGATGTATACAGAACAAGGATTGAAAAGCTTACATGGATGAGCGATACCACAAAGGAAAAGGCATTGAAAAAACTTGATACAATGCAAATTAATGTAGGTTATCCGGAAGATGTTCAGTCATATATGGACGACGTTGAAATTAAATCAGCTGCAGACGGCGGAAGTTATTTTGAAAATATGCTTGCAATCTCCAAAGAACAGGTGAAAAATTTGATTGAACATCAAGACGAACCGATAGATAAAAATGATTGGGGTATGGCTGTTTATACGGTTAATGCAATGTATGACTCATTGGCAAACAGTATAACATTCCCGGCTGGAATATTGCAAGCACCAATATATGATGTAAACGCGTCATATGAAGAAAATTTAGGTGGTATCGGATATATTATTGCACATGAAATTACACACGCATTTGACAATAACGGTGCTAAATTTGACGAAAACGGTAATGCGACTGACTGGTGGACAGAAGAAGATTACAGTGCATTTTCAAAACTTTGCAAGGATGTTGAAGCTTTTTATGACGGAGAAGAGGCGGCACCGGGAATTGCCACAAACGGCGAGCTGACATTGAGCGAAAATATAGCCGATTTGGGTGCGGTATCTTGTATAACGGAAATAGTTTCTCACCTTGATAATCCGAATTACGAGGCATTATATAAATCAATAGCAAGAACATGGGCGTCAAGCTCAAGCCGTGAATATATGCAATATATTTCCCAAACAAATGTTCATTGCCTTGATAAATTGCGTACAAATCGTACTATTGTAAATGACCAGAAATTTTATGACACATTTGGCATAAAGGAAAATGACGGTATGTATGTCGCTCCTGAGGACAGAGTGAATATTTGGTAAAATAAAATATTAAGTTAAAGGCAATTCGGAATTTTCGGATTGCCTTTGTTTATTTTTGTGATAAACTAAAATTTGGAGATTACAATGGAGCTTGGAGTATTTAATGACAACACAGACAAATAAAAATACAGAAATATTGTTGCAGATAAGATTTATTGTGTAAAGTTTTAAATTTAATGTGGATTGGAAAGAAAGCATACAAACAGTTACAATCACAAAGAATACAGCAGTTGCTCCGACAATAGAACCGACTCGCGTCCGGAAATAGCAAACAAACTTGACAATATGGCGGATTATGATACAGTATATAATTTATAATACAGAAAAAGGAAAGTATTAAGGTACTTTCCTTTTTCTATGTACTACATTTTAAAAATTGTTTTAACGATACCTCTAAGACATTTTGGCATTTTAACGACAACGATTTTCATTTTTACCTACTCCTTTCTACCATTTAAACAAACACAAATACCCAAAAAGCAGAAGAAAAATCATTTCGATTACCGCAATAATAGCCATAGGAAGAAATGCTCCCGCTATCACACCTGCACAAAATGACAAAGCCGCCAGCCCAACTGCCTTTGAACAACCTCTCATACAACAATTAAGCATATATCCCACCTCTGTAATCTTTTAATATATAATATGTAAAAGAAAAACATATGTGAAAAATATTTTTGAAAAACTATTGTAAGTTTATAACTTTTAATATATAATGAAATAGAGGGAGGTTATAGTTATGGAACAGGCTGTAATATGGATTTTGGGAATAATAGCGTTTATTATTCTTGAGGCAGTTACTTATCAGCTTGTCAGCATTTGGTTTGCAATCGGTGCATTAGGAGGAATGATTGCGGCATTTTCAGGTGTAAATTTCTATGTTCAAATGGCTGTGTTTATTGCGGTATCATTTATTTGTATACTGTGTTTACGACCGATTTCAATGAAATTTTTCAAACCGAGAAATGTTGAAACAAATGCTCAAAGTTTGGTTGGTAAAGAAGTTTTGATAACGTGCGATGTCGATAATATCAGAGGCTTGGGAGAGGGCAAAGTTGACGGAAAAGTCTGGACTGTAAGAAGTATAGACAACTCTCATGTACTCAAAGGTGAAACGGCTGTTATTGAAAAAATTGAGGGTGTAAAACTTATTGTAAAGAGAAAGGATGATTAAAATGCCATTAGCAATTATACTTTTATTAATCATTATATTGGTGATTATTGTAGCAAATATCAAAATAGTTCCACAGGCACATTCATACATTATTGAACGTCTTGGCGGTTACTATGCAACATGGGGTGTCGGACTTCATTTTAAAGTGCCGTTTATAGACCGAATTGCAAAGAAAGTTAATTTAAAGGAACACGTTGTTGACTTTCCGCCGCAACCTGTTATAACAAAGGATAATGTAACAATGCAGATTGATACGGTTGTTTATTATCAAATAACAGATCCTAAATTGTTTGCATATGGTGTTGAAAGACCTATGATGGCTATTGAAAATCTTACTGCAACAACATTAAGAAATATTATAGGTGATCTTGAACTTGATGAAACATTGACATCACGTGATACTGTAAATACAAAAATGCGTGCAATTCTTGACGAGGCAACTGACCCATGGGGTATTAAGATTAACAGAGTTGAACTTAAAAACATTATGCCTCCTGCTGAAATTCAAGACGCAATGGAACGTCAGATGAAAGCCGAAAGAGAAAGACGTGAATCAATACTTCGTGCAGAGGGTGAAAAGAAGTCTGCAATTCTTTTGGCAGAGGGTGAAAAAGAGTCTGCAATACTTCGTGCAGAGGCTAAAAAACAAGCCGCTATTAAAGAGGCGGAAGGTGAGGCTGAAGCAATTATCGCAGTACAGACAGCCGTTGCCGAAGGTATCAGAAGAATTAACGACTCAAAGCCGAGTGAACCGTATATTGCAATAAAGGCGCTTGAAAGTTTTGAAAAAGCCGCTGATGGCAAGGCTACAAAGATAATTATACCGTCGGAAATACAAGGACTTGCAGGACTTGTAACATCAATAAAAGAAATAGCAAAAAACGAAGATAAATAATTTAAAAAGCTCCCAAAATTTATTTTTGGGAGCTTTTAACGTTGTCTAAAATTATACACGAATTATCAGCGGACATTTTATGAAGAATCATACCTATTTCGTCATTCTCACTTTTATCGCTTATCAATATATCACTTTCGGGATTTGCCGAAATAATCGAACGTATCTGACCTTCAATATCAATATCGGAATTATGTACTTCAAGAAGAATTTTCGTTTTAATATGGTTTTTCAAAAGTGCCGATGTAATTTCTTTTACAAAGAAGTATATTCCCATAGTACAAAACACAGTAAACAATGCAATAAAACATATATCCGTCATATCTAAAACACCTCCGCTTTATAATATGCGGTTTTAAATAAAAGGTGTGTATGACTTGACAAATACATAGGATTTGTATTAAAATAATATAGAAAAATGAGTTTACGGAGGAAGTTGTTATGGGACAAACATTAACAGAAAAAATACTGTCTGCACATCTTGTTGAAGGTGAGATGGTAAAAGGCAGTGAAATCGGAATTAGAATTGACCAGACCCTTACACAGGACGCAACAGGTACAATGGCATATCTTGAGTTTGAGGCTATGGGTGTGCCAAGAGTAAAAACAGAGCGTTCTGTTGCATATATTGACCATAATACATTGCAGAATGGTTTTGAAAATGCTGATGACCATAGATTTATCGGCAGTGTCTGTAAAAAACACGGAATTTACTTCTCAAGACCCGGTAACGGTATTTGTCACCAAGTACATCTTGAGCGTTTCGGTATTCCGGGTAAAACACTTATCGGTTCGGACAGCCATACACCGACAGGCGGCGGTATAGGAATGATTGCCATAGGCGCGGGCGGTATGGACGTTGCTGTAGCAATGGGCGGAGGTACATATTACATTACTTGCCCGAAAGTCGTTAAGGTAAATCTTACAGGCAAACTTCAACCGTGGGTTGCCGCAAAAGATGTAATTTTGGAAGTTCTAAAGCGTCTTTCTGTTAAGGGCGGTGTAGGCAAAGTTATCGAATACTGCGGTGAAGGAGTTAAAACTTTATCAGTTCCCGAAAGAGCAACTATTACAAATATGGGTGCGGAACTTGGTGCAACAACATCAATATTCCCATCAGACGAAATAACACATGAATTCTTGAAAGCACAAGGCAGAGAAGATGCATACACACCTCTATGTGCAGACGCAGACGCTGTATATGACGAAGAAGTTAATATAGACCTTAGCAAACTTGAACCGCTTGCAGCTTGCCCTCATTCACCTGATAATGTTAAGTCGGTAAGCGAGCTTAGTGGTATGAAGATTGACCAAGCTTGTATCGGTTCATGTACAAATTCATCACTTCTTGATATGATGAAAGTTGCACATATTCTAAAAGGTAAGACTGTTAATCCTGATGTTTCTCTTGCAATCGCTCCGGGTTCAAAGCAGGTTTTGAATATGCTTGCAAATAACGGTGCTTTGGCTATTATGATTGACGCAGGTGCAAGAATACTGGAAAGTGCTTGCGGTCCTTGTATAGGTATGGGACAGTCACCTAATTCAAAGGGTATTTCACTAAGAACGTTTAACAGAAACTTTGAAGGCAGAAGTGGTACAAAAGACGGTCAGATTTATCTTGTATCACCTGAAACAGCTGCTATTTCAGCTCTTACAGGTGTATTTACAGATCCAAGAACACTTGGTAACGCGGCTGATATAACATTGCCTGAAAAGTTCACTATAAACGATAATATGATAGTTCCTCCGGCAGATGAAAAGGATATGGACAGTATTGAAGTGCTTAGAGGTCCTAATATTAAGCCTTTCCCTGTATCAGAGCCGTTAGCTGAAACAATAGACGCAAAATGCTCGCTAAAGGTCGGCGATAATATCACAACAGACCATATTATGCCTGCCGGTGCAAAGATTTTGCCGTTGCGTTCAAATATTCCTAAGATTTCGGAATTCTGTTTCGCTGTATGTGACGAAAAGTTCCACGACAGAGCGCTTGAACTTGGTAAGAGTATAATTGTCGGCGGTTCAAACTACGGACAGGGTTCTTCAAGAGAACACGCTGCACTTGCACCGTTGTATTTGGGTGTTAAGGCAGTTATCGTTAAGTCATTTGCAAGAATTCATATGGCTAATCTTATTAATGCCGGTATCGTGCCGCTAACATTTGCAAATGAATCGGATTACGATAAGATTGACCAAATGGACGAATTGAAGATTGAAAATATCGGTAAGCAAATTGCCAACGGTAAAGTTATTAAGGTGACAAACGTAACAAAAGGCTTTGATTTTGAGGTTAATGCAGATTTGTCAGACCGTCAAAAAGAAATGCTTTACGCAGGCGGACTTCTTAACTATACAAAACAAAATTCATAATGTAATTCAAAAATGCGATGCTTTTAGGTGTCGCATTTTTTGTGTTATAAGGTATAAAATATGTGAATGTCAAGTATAACTTTAGTAATATAGCACATTGACGGTACATATTTTTGATGATATAATACTAAAAAATGAATAATCACACAAAGTGTCGGCTATATTGTATGGGTATAGTCGTTGAAAAGGGAATCGGGTGAGAATCCCGAACGATAACAGTCGCTGTATGTATTGAAGTTTTTATATTTTTTGATGAAAGTCAGTCATTGGGAAACTGAGAAGGCGAATATAAAAATGTTAAGCTTGCTTTATATAATACGAGTCAGAAGACCTGCTTTGATACTGCTCCGTACTTATTGATGTTGTCAATATAGGAGCAGTAGTATCGTACGCTTATATAAATGTATTAAGCGTGTTGTTTGCGTGCCGATATGTGATATACACAGGAAAACTCTGCTGTGATAATTTGAAAAAATTATCACAGCTTTTTTTATTTGATTTTACAGAAACGGAGCGTATTAATGAAAAAAATAATATCTTTAATTTTATCGTTTGTTTTGATTTCATCTGCAAATGCTTTTGCGGTAAGTATTGACGATATAAACAGCGTCATAAGTGATACGGAAAAATATTTATATGATAATTCGCAAACTCCTACCGTATCATCGATAGGCGGTGAGTGGCTGATAATGGGACTGAGTAGAAATGGCGGTGATATACCTGTCGGCTATTATGAGAATTATTACAACAATGTTGTCAATTATGTAAAAGAATGTGGCGGTGTATTGCATAACAAAAAATATACCGAATATTCAAGAGTTATAACTGCACTCACATCAATCGGAAAAGACCCTCAAAATGTCGGTGGATATAATTTATTACTTCCTTTAGGAGATTTTGAAAAAACTACTTGGCAAGGTATAAACGGTGCAATATGGGCATTGATTGCACTTGACTGCGGACAGTATGATATGCCGTACAATACCGATGCACAAATTCATGCAACAAGAGAAATGTATGTTGAAAAGATTATAAACAGTCAGCTTGATGACGGTGGATGGTCACTTTTGGGCAGTGGAGAGAGTGATGTTGATGTTACGGCAATGGCTCTGCAAGCACTTTCAAATTATACGGATAATTCCGAAGTGTCAAATTGTGTGAACAAGGCAATTTCTTTTTTATCGGCAAGTCAAAATGAAAACGGAGGATATTCAAGTTGGGGCACGGAAAATTCCGAAAGCTGCGCACAAGTCATTGTTGCACTTTGTGAACTCGGAATATCGCCTTTTGATGAACGCTTTGAAAAGAACGGCAAGAATTTAGCGGATAATTTAATGTCGTACTATACAATAGGCGACGGTTTTAAACATACATACGACGGTGACGGTTCGAATCAAATGGCAACAGAACAATGTTTTTACAGTTTGGTGTCGCTAAAACGATTTATGAACGGCGATAATTCGCTTTATGATATGAGTGATGTCAGAAATATATCACAAAATGAAATTAATGTGATAAAAAACAGTTTACAGTTTGTAATGATGAATTTGATTTTGCTTAGAAAGTAATAATTTTCAGGAGATATTGAATGAAAAAATATAAAAGGCACATAATTATAGGAAGTATAATTATTGCTGTATTGGTATTTGCGTTTTGGTGGGGCGGAGATGCACCGTCATTGCGCGGTTGGAATGTTGAGCCGACGCCGAAAGTAACGGAAAGGGTTATAATTGATGAGGTATATGACAATGATGAAAGTCCTACATCGACTGTAGAACCAACAAATTCGCCCTCATCATCTCCGACGGCCGAAAACTCAGAAAAATTTCAAAACAAGCCTACAGCCGACAAACAAATGACGGCAGAAGAAAAAATAGAATTAGCCGAAGAGATTGCAGGGGAACCATACGAAGAAATATATACTCCCGATTTGGAATATTCCGAAAACAACGGAATGAATATTGACGAAACAACAGGGACAGACGAATATAAAACAGAACCTGTACCTGAGGGAAAACCTGTACCTGTCGAACCGCAAGATGCAGTAATAGAGAGCAAAGAACTGACGTGCACGTTGGCGGTACGATGTGATACGATACTCGACAATATGTCGTGGCTTGATAAAGAAAAGTGGGAATTAGTGCCGTCGGACGGAGTTATATTTAAAGAACAGACAGTTGAATTTTATGACGGCGAAAGTGTATTTGATCTATTGCAACGCGAAATGAAAAACAGCAAAATACATATGGAATTTGAAAATACTCCTATGTATAACAGTGCATATATCGAGGGAATAGGCAATTTGTATGAGTTTGACTGCGGTGAATTATCGGGGTGGATGTATAAAGTAAATGACTGGTTCCCAAATTACGGCTGTTCGCGTTACCAGCTGAAACAAGGCGATAAAGTCGAATGGGTATATACTTGCAACTTAGGAATAGATGTCGGCGGATATTCCGCAACAGGCGGAGAATAGGAGATAAGACAGATAATGAATGAATTTGCAAAATATCATCCGTTGATTAATTTTATATATTTTACAGCTGTAATTGTGTTTTCAATGATATTCGTACATCCTATATGCCTTGTGACATCGCTTTTGTGCAGTGTGATGTATTCGATAATTTTAAACGGTAAAAAAGCGTTGAAATTTATTGCGATGTTATTACCGCTTATGTTGATTTCAGCACTGATAAATCCTGCGTTCAATCACGAGGGTGTAACTGTAATTGCATATTTACCGAGCGGAAATCCGTTGACGTTGGAATCCATACTATACGGAATTGTCGCGGCAAGTATGGTTGCAACGGTCATTTGTTGGTTTTCTTGTTTTAATAAAATTATGACAAGTGATAAGTTTATCTATCTTTTTGGACGAATAATTCCGTCACTTTCGCTGATATTGTCTATGACATTCAGATTTGTTCCGAAATTTAAAGAACAGTTACAAGAAGTTTCAAATGCACAGAAAAGTATGGGGAGAGATACGTCAGAGGGGTCTGTATTTGCAAGAGTTAAAAACAGTATAAGAATTTTGTCGGCGGTTATAACATGGAGTTTGGAAAATGCAATAGATACTTCCGACAGTATGAAAAGTCGCGGTTACGGTTTGACAGGTAGAACGGCTTACTCAAATTATATATTTGACATAAGAGATGTAACTGCTTTAATTTATTTGGCGGTTACGATTACATATTTTTTGATAGGTGCTTTGTTTGGGAAAATTAATTACAGATATTTTCCGTCTATGCGTGGTACGGATATGTCGTTTTACAGCACAAGCATTTTTATATCGTACATTATGATTTGTATAATGCCGATAATTATTGAGATATGGGAGGAATTAAAGTGGAGAAAATTAAAATCAAAAATTTAATATTTTCATATCCCAATAGCAAAAAAACGGCGTTAAACAATATAAATTTAACGGTAAATCAAGGTGAATTTGTTACGGTTTGCGGTAAATCCGGATGTGGAAAATCGACACTTCTACGACATTTAAAACCGATTTTAACACCGCACGGTAAAACAAGTGGGGAAATATACTTTTACGGAAAAAGTATATATGATTTGTCGGACAGAGAGCAAGCCGAAAATATCGGATTTGTAATGCAAAATCCTGATAATCAAATTGTTACGGATAAGGTTTGGCACGAACTTGTATTCGGATTGGAAAGTTTGGGCATTAATTCGGCTGAAATTCGATCGAAAGCCGCGGAGATGGCGTCATTTTTCGGAATACAAAATTGGTTTTACGAAAATGTAACCAATCTGTCGGGCGGACAAAAACAAATTCTCAATTTAGCGTCGGTTATGGTAATGAATCCGACATTGTTGTTGCTTGACGAGCCGTCAAGTCAATTAGACCCAATATCAGCACATGACTTTTTTACAATGCTTGAGAGGATTAATACAGAACTTGGCGTGACGATAATATTGAGTGAACACAATTTGAGCGAAGTATTTCCTTTATCCGATAAGGTTGTGGTTATGGAAGACGGCAAGATTACAGCCGAAAATACACCGTATAAAATAGGTGAGGAATTAAAGCAAAAAAGTATGTTTGCAGCATTACCCACACCGACAAAAATATATTATTCCTTGGGAAATAATTCGGGTAATTGCCCTATAACAATTCGTGACGGTCATAAATGGTTGGAAAAACAACAGATTAACGAGCATTTTGAATTCAAGTCGGAAAAAAACAGAATTAATACCGAACCGATTTTAGAATTAAAAGATGTATGGTTTAGATATGAGAAAAATTCGGATGATATTTTAAAAGGCTTGTCATTTAAAGTTCACGAAAATGAATTTTATGCGATAGTAGGCGGTAACGGTGTCGGAAAGAGTACTGCGTTGTCTGTTATTTCAAAGATTAATAAGCCGTATAGAGGTAAGGTGTTTATAAATGATGATACCAAAGTGGCGGTGATGCCACAAAATCCACAGAGCTTATTTTTGAAAAAAAGTGTACTTGAGGAGTTGTATGACGCGGTATTTGATGTGGAAAAAGAAAAAAGGAAAAATGAGATTGAGTATGTAATAAAACTTTGTGAACTTGATAATTTACTTGAAAATCACCCTTACGATTTGTCAGGTGGTGAACAGCAGAGAGTGGCACTTGCAAAAATGCTTTTAAGAAAACCTGATTTGTTGGTGCTTGATGAACCGACAAAGGGACTTGACGCTTGTTTTAAACGAAAACTTGCAACGATACTCAAAAGTTTGCAAAAGAACGGTATGACTGTGTTAATGGTAACACATGACATAGAATTTTGTGCTGAATATGCTGATATATGTGCGATGTTTTTTGACGGTAAGATTGTCAGTGAAGCTCCTCCGAGAAAGTTTTTTGCGGAAAATAATTTTTATACCACTTCGGCAAAACGTATGGCTGACGGTATAATCGAAAATGCTGTATTAGACAAAGACATAATAAGAGCATTGGGCGGTGAAGCAGAAGATTTAACTGAAACGAATGATGAACTGAATTATATACTGCCAAAGAAAACGGTTATAAAGCAGGGCAAAAAAGAGTATAAAAAACTTAATGTACACAATGTTGTATTAGGGATAGTATTTGTAATTTTATTTGTGATGACACAATGCCTGTTTTGCGGACGTTACGATAATTGGAAGAACTATGTTGCACAAACGATAAGTATATTATTTATTGCCGCAGCAATGTTTAATTTAATACCGCGAAAAAAACTCGGAAAAGAATTAATACAGAACGAAAAGAGCAAAAGAAAAATATTAAAAAGAACAAAAATAGCAACATTGTTAATATTATTTCTTATTCCGCTTACAATTTTTATCGGGATATATTATCTCGGCGATAAAAAATATTATTTTATAAGCTTGCTTATTATATTGGAAACGATGATTCCTTTTGGATTTGCGTTTGAAAACCGTAAACCTAAAGCAAGGGAATTGGTTATAATAAGTGCATTGTGTGCAATAGGCATAGCGGGACGTACTGCGTTTTTTATGCTGCCGCAGTTCAAGCCTGTTGCGGCAATAGTGATAATTTCGGGTGTGGCATTCGGCGGTGAAACAGGATTTCTTGTCGGAGCAATTACGGCATTTGTATCGAATTTCTTTTTCGGGCAAGGACCGTGGACACCATGGCAAATGTTTTCATTCGGAATTATAGGTTTCTTAGCGGGAATAATGTTTCAAAAAGGCATTTTACGCAAGACAAAAACAGATATGTGCCTGTTTGGTTTTGTAGCGACATTTGTTATATACGGAGGAATAATGAATCCTGCGTCTGTTATAATGTGGCAGTCGAATATAAATATAAATATGGTGCTGTCATCATACGTAATGGGAATGCCGTTTGATTTTATTCACGCAGTATCAACAGTGTTTTTTCTCTTTTTGGCCGCAGAGCCTATGCTCGAAAAGCTTGAGAGAATTAAAATAAAATACGGACTTATAGAATAAGTCAAAAATAAAACATGAGGTGAAAGACTAATGAAGAAAAAATTTTTAAGTTTAATTGTAGCAGTAGCGATGTTATTCAGTGTTGTAACGTTTGTTGTACAGGCTGATACAGACGGAGCGGGAGATTATTTCTATTTTGATATTGAACACTTTGCTGAAGACACTACAAAAGAGATATATATGACCCCGATTAAGATTTATACAAACGGATTTTATGATTACAGCGGAGAATTTAAAACTTTTGGAAGTGAATTTAAGAGTGCAGCAGACGCAATAGGATATGTACTTGATTATTATATGAATAACGGTGAGTGTATGAGTGATTGGACTCCTACAACTACACTATTGAAGTATACAAACAGCAGTGGATTTTTCAGTGATTTTAAAATAGATAATTCCGTCAAAGAAGTTTCGTTTGATTATCCGTCAGCATTATATAATGATGCTATGGGTAACGGATTGAGTTCATACACCTATGAGTCGGCTAGCCTCGTAAGAGGAGATGTTTTAAGATTAGTTTTTAATGAAGGCGGATGGAATTCAGATCTAACATCACCGGCTGAGGACGTGCTTGTAGGTGCGGTAGCAGATTATTATGAAACATTGGCAACTGATCCAAAGACCGCTAAAAAAGCAGAATCGGCATATCAAGCGGCTTTAGAGAATTTTTTTGATGAAAATATACAAACAGAACTTGAAGATAATCTGATTAACGCATTGGTACCGAGCGAAGAACCGAAAACAACACCAACAGCAACACCAACAGCGACACCAACAGCGACACCGACGGCAACACCAACAGCGACACCGACGGCAACACCAACAGCAACACCAACAGCGACACCGACGGCAACACCAACAGCAACACCAACAGTAACTTCAACACCTTTACCTGTACAATCTGCAACAGAACAAAACACATTAAAAGTTGAAAACGGAAAACTAACAGGTACATTAACGGTAAAACTTAACAGTAATCTTACAGAAGAAAAGAAAGTAAGTGTTATGGCTGCCGTATATGATTCAAACGGCAAATTGATAGGAATACAACCTAAAGAAATTTCTTTAAAGTCCGGTAATGAAAATCAAGTTGAATTTAAAGAAATATCTGCCGATTCAGCTGATGAATATACAATCAAGATTTTAACATGGAACGGAAATATATCATCATTGGCACCTATTTCAAATACTCTTGATTTAAGTATAAAATAGTATAAAGATTGGAGAAAAAAATGAGCGTAAAAAATAAATTTACAAGTATATTGTTGTCTTTATGTATGCTTGCGAGTTTTGTACCTGTAAATTTCACTGCATTTGCAAGCGACGAACCGGAACTTATAAACGGTGCTTATCAGATTGAAAGTGCGGAAGATTTGGTTTGGTTTGCCGAAAAAGTAAACGGTGGTGACAGAACAGCAAATGCAGTATTAAACAGTGATATTGACTTGGAAAACCAAAATTGGACACCAATCGGTAACGGATATAATTATATCAATAATAACGGTTACGGTATAGATGACGACACCGCATATAACGGTATATTTGACGGAAAAGGTCACAGCATTTCCGGACTTTTCATAGAAACCAAAAAGTACAATAAGCAAGGCGACAATCATTACGAAACTTATTGTCAAGGTCTTTTCGGAATTATAGGAAAAGAAGGAACTGTCAGAAATGTTACGGTAAACGGACAAATAAACGCACAGGCTGAGGGTAATGAATACATTAATGCGGCAAAATATATCGGCGGAATCGCCGGTATAAATGCCGGATTAATTATAAATTGTACAAACAACGCCGATATAACAGGTCTTGCTTATGTTGGCGGTATAACAGGTCAGCTTGGAGCTCAATTTAAGGGAAGTAACAGAGTAAGCGGAAATCTTATAAATGTTACAAATAACGGAACGGTTACAGCTACTTCCAAGAGCTTTGCAGAGGCAGGCGGAATTGTCGGTCAGCTTGCATACGGCGACATTACATATGCCGCAAACCACGGAAATGTATCTACACCTTTTAAAGATGACGATATGTACAGTTATTTAAGAGGAGTTGCGGTAGGTGGAATTGTTGGCAAGGATATAAGTGTAAGCGAATGCGGAAAGATTGACAGAGCATATAATGACGGTCAAATAGGTACTGAAGACGGTAATTATTTCGGCGGTATTATCGGTTGCAACTATGCGTGTGACATAACTAACGTATATAATACCGGTAAGGTAATCGGTTACAATTACAGTGGCGGATTAGTAGGCTACAAGCTTGGCGGTACGATAGAAAATGCGTACAACAGCGGTGAAGTGAATACTCATACGGAATATCAACTAATCGGTTCAATGAAAAATACGACAGTAAATAACTTGTATAACATAGGTGACAGCACTAAACTTGTGGCACTTGAAAACGGCGGTGATATAAGTACGGTATATGCCGTTGACACTGTTTCAGCAAGTGATTTGTCAGACGCATTTACAGACAGTGATAATCTTCCTGTTATTGATTGGAGCAATGCGCCGACAGGGGAAGACGAAACATTTGATATTGAAAGCATTAATATCGAAAACGGTAAGATAACTGTATTGTTAAACAAAAAACTTGTAGGAACAAATCTTACGTTAAATGATTTTGAAATAAAATCATTTGTTGACGATAAAGCGGTTGAACTTAAAAATGTTCAGTTATCTCAATACATATCAGACGAAAAAACAGCCATAGACATCACATTTGACAAAGTAAATGCCGAAAAGACGCTTAAAATTTCGGTAAACGGAATTGAAAAGCAGATTGTAACGGATACGTCAAATTTTTGGATAGACTATCGCACAGAAGAATTTAACGGAGGTAAAGGTGATAAAGATAATCCGTATATCATTGCAAATGCAGAAGAACTTGCTTTGCTTTCGTATGAAGTAGAAAAGGGCAATGATATGTCAGACAAATATTTTGTCTTGAAAAATGATATAGATCTATCAGGCAAGAAGTGGACACCGATAGGTGTATCCGATAAATACATATCAAATAAATATCAAGGCAATGCTTTTAATGGTAATTTTAACGGTCAAGATTACAGTATAAGGGGAATAAATATATCTTCGGGCAGCTATCTTTCGGCACTTTTCGGAGTTACGGAAGAAAATGCGGTAATAAAAAATCTTTATGTATACGGAAATATAGAAAACACGAATGATACATATGGAATTGCGGCAGGTATATGTGCCGTGAACTACGGTTTAATATCTCATTGTATCAACTATGCCGAAATAAAAGGCGAAAACAGAGTCGGCGGTATAGTAGGTTATAACGGTGCGGTTAATAAAACGGTTACAAGCTGTGTTATAGCTCAGTGTGAGAATAAGGGAACTATTACAGGTAAGGACGAAGTTGGCGGTATTGCCGCTTACAGTTCGGGAACTGTAAAAGAATGTACTAATAAAGCCACTGTAACTGCAACCGGCGGATATGCCGGCGGTATTGTCGGTTACAATTATGAGGGCAGTATACTTCTTGACAGTTGTTATAACAGCGGTGAAGTAAGTGCGTCAGCATATTCGGGTGGTATTTCTGGTAAATCATACAACTGTGATATTTCAAATTCATATAACAGCGGTAAAATTTCATCGCAAAACAATACCAACGGCGGAATACTGGGATATACAGTGAGCGGATATTCGGTTAAAAACTGCTATTTCCTTAAAGATACCGCACCTATGCCGTATGCGGAAAATTCGGGTACGGGACTTGAAGTGAAAACAGAAAATCAGCTTGCAGATATGACTGAAATTTTAGGCGGTGCGTTTGTGAAATCGGATAAATTCCCTGTTTTGGCGTGGGAGGTAAACGGTTCCGATGATATAGACACATCAACAAAACCTACACCGTCAGTAACACCTGCTTCAACACCTAAAATTGAAGAGAAAATACCGTCATATTCATCACAAGGAAAATGGTCAGACAGTGTGGCTGAAACATTTGACAGCGGAAACGGAAGTAAAGAAAATCCGTATGTTATAAAAACAGCGTCCGAACTTGCATTACTTGCGAAAAATGTAAATAAAGGTGAATCATATAAAGACGCATACTTTAAATTAAATAATAATATTGATTTAACAGAAAAGTATTGGATTTCAATAGGCAATGCGGAAGATAAAGCATTTTCGGGTCATTTTAACGGTAACGGATATGAAGTAAAACTAAATACCGAAAATCAAAAAGTAAGCGGATTATTCGGATATACCGCAAATGCAGAAATTACATTGCTTGGAGTAGACGGACTTGTAAGCGGTGAAGATATTGGAGGCGGTATTGTCGGTATAGCAAGGGACACTAAAATAGAAAATTGCTATTCAAATACTGCTGTTTTGGCAGATGAATATGTCGGCGGACTGGTCGGACAGATTTTAAGCGGCAGTAAAGTGACAAATTGTTACGCAACGGGGACAGTAAAAGCAAAAAAAGCAGGTACATTATTCGGAGCATTTACAAACGGTGTATCAGCAGAAAATTTATATTACAGAATTATCGGCGATAAAATGCCGTATGGCGAAAATGCATCAACAAACACGAATATTGCCACAGGCAGAACAGACGAATATATGCAAAGCGACGCATTTGTGTATGATTTGTGGTGTGTTAAAGAACAAGAAGTTGACGGCAAAACAGTAGAAGTAGCACCGATATTTTATGTTGGAAGTAAATATCCGGTACTTAATAACGAATACAAGGAAAGCAAAATTATTTCGATAAATCTTGTATCATCGGGCGAAAGTCTTGAAACAGATACTTCCCATACATTTACAGCAAAGATATACGGTAAGAATTTAAACAAAAATATAACTCCAAAATGGAGCAGTGACAACAGTGCCGTTACAGTTGAACAAAGCGGCGATATTACAATTACAAACGGTGTAGGGACACTAAATGCAAGTATTATTATAGATTCCGCTAAGCTTGGCAATGCAAAGGATATAACTGTTAAATGTGAAATTGGCGGAATATCAAGTGCTGTTTCCGTAAAAGTTTCAGAACCTAAATGGAGCGGTAAAGGTACGGAAGAAGAACCGTATATTATAAAATCGTTGGAAGATATGAACATTCTTTCGGAAAGCGTTGCAGACGGAAATTCATATAAAGGTGTATACTTTAAACTTTCAAGCGATATTGATTTAAGCGATAGCAAAGAATTTAGTTCAATCGGTTATTGGGATGGATTAAAGTCAAACGATAACGGAGAATGGTGGGAGTCCGAGAAGAATCGTGCGTTTGAAGGTGTGTTTGACGGAAACGGTTTTTCTGTAAAGAACGCGATTCTGTATGCCGAAAACAATTATTTCGGATTGTTCTCATACATAGGAAAGAATGGTGTTGTTAAAAATCTTAATATAGATTCTACTAATAGATTGACCGCTCATAATAACGTAAGAAAAATTGCCGCTTTAGCCGGAATAAATCTTGGTACAATAGAAAATTGTACTAACAGTGCTGATTTCGGATTTACCGCCTCAAACGTAACATATCTTGCAGGAATAGTCGGCGAAAATTACGGAATTGTAACAGGTTGTGTGAATAACAGCAATATGACATCTGCCGGTAACAGTAAGTCGGGAATAGTCGGCGAAAATTACGGTACTATAAGAAAATCTGAAAATAACGGTGACTTATCGAACAGCGGTAATGTCGGCGGTATTACGATGGAAAACAGAAACGGCAAAGGTCAGGCGCTATTGTTTATTGATGATTATGCAGACTTATCCGTAAACGGAGAAATTTCCGAATGTGTCAATAACGGTGCAATAAGCGGTAAATATGACGTCGGAGGAATTGTAGCTGAAAATTATAGCTGCGGTAAAATAGAAAATTGTGCTAATACGGCAGAAGTGTCGGGAAGTATGACGGGCGGTATCGCAGGTCGTGCGTCAGGGTGTTATAAAAAAAGCGGTATCAAAAATTGTCAAAACAGCGGTAATATCACAGCACAAGGTTCATACGGCGGTGGTATAGTCGGTGAACTTATAAACGGCTTGGTATATTTCTGCGAAAATACAGGTGATGTAAACGGTGAAAACTATGCCGGCGGTATTGTCGGACGTAATTACAGTTCGACAGTTTTAGGGGAATCGGCTGTTGATTTCTCAAATAACTACGGAACTGTAACAGCTAAAACGTCAGCAGGCATCTGCGGTTATTATCAGGACGAAAGCGGTAAGTGTTATACAAGATATAATTACAATGGCGGAAAGAGCGAATACGGTGTTTTGGGTGATGTTAATTCAAATTATGATATAAACAGCGTTGTTTGCGAAAATTATTGGTTGAGTGACGATAAAAATAATGCAAACGACAGCTGTAAAGGTGATATTGACGGTATCAATGCAATCACAAAAGCAGAATTAGACAAATATTCTGCCGAAACAGTTAATTTGCAAGTAGATAACAGCGATATAATTGTAAACGGTACTGCAAATGTTTCGTCAAATTCAGAAGTAAAGAGCAGTGACGAAAACATTGTTTCAATAGAAAACGGCGTTGCAGTCGGACATGGAATAGGTCAGGCATATTTGTATGCAAAATCAAGTCCTTATACATATGTGGCTGTATTGATGAATGTAGAAGAAAATCCTGATAATGTTGAAAAGATAAATGTAAGTTTCAGACTTATCGGCGAAGAAAATCTCGGAAGTGACTTTGTCTTGACAAAAGATACGAAGAATACATATCAAACATGGATTCCTGAAAAAGAGTATGAAGTAAAATTAGGAAGTACAGTGGGAGATGTATTCAAACAAGCACTTGACGATAACGGCTTAAAATATCGTGGTTGGGAAAACGGATATATCAGTACAATTCAATCACCGGAAGGATATTGGCTCGGTGAATTTACAAACGGTAAATATTCCGGTTGGATGTATACTGTAAACGGCAGTCACCCTTCATTTGGATTGAATGAGTATAAATTGATTGGTGATGAAGAAATCGTATGGCATTACGTTGACGATTACCGTCAAGAAGTTGCCGATTGGAGTGAATCGGATAAAACAGGTGACGGTTCACTTTATAATAGGTGGTTAGATGCAAAAGATACAGATTCAACACCTAAACCGACTCCGACAGTCACTCCGACTGCCACAAAACAGCCTCAAAGCGGTGGTTCCGGTTCGGGTGGCAGTACATCAACATCAAAAACGACAACAGCACCTACTGTTATACCTACGACTGCACCTGAAAAGGATACTACTCAAACAGTGTGGTTTACTGATGTAACGGAAAATATGTGGTTTTATCAAGCTGTCAAGTATGCGTATGACAAAGGTTTTATGACAGGTGTAGGCGACAGTGAATTTGCTCCTGACATTACATTAACCCGTGCAATGTTCGTTTCGGCATTGTATCGTATAGAAAATGAACCAACAGCAGATGGTGAATTGAATTTCAGTGATGTAGCTGATGATTCTTGGTATGCTAAAGCTGTTTTATGGGCTTATAACAATGATATTATAAGCGGTAAAACAGAAACGGAATTTGATCCTAACAGTGATATAACTCGTGAACAAATGGCGGCTATTTTATATCGCTATGCAAAAACTAAGGGATATAATTCAGACAGTGATGAAATTACATATTCTGATGTGAAAGATATTGCGGATTATGCGACTGATTCTGTTAAGTGGGCATATTGTGCAGGAATAATGACAGGTGACGAAAACGGAAACTTTAATCCTAAAGCCGGTACAACAAGAGCACAAGCCGCATCGGTATTTATGAGATTATATAAATAATGGTTTTAATAAGAGTTTATCTTTATGATAGACTCTTATTGTATTTTTACGTGAATATGATATAATAAGCATATTCAGTATAGAATGAGGGATATACAATGACACTGCAACAATTAAAATACATAGTAACGGTAGCGGAGTGCGGTAATATAACGGAGGCGGCTGAAAAGTTATTTATAGCACAGCCGAGCCTTACCTCTGCAATTCACAATATTGAAGAAGAAATGGGAATAACGGCATTCATTCGTTCCAATAAGGGCGTAGAGCTTACAAGGGACGGAGAAACATTGCTTTCATATGCACGTCAGATTTTGGAGCAGACGGACGTTATGACGGAGCATTTTAAAGGTGAGAGAAATCAGAAACCGAGATTTTCTGTTTCATGTCAGCACTATTCATTTGCGGTTAATGCGTTTGTGGACGTTATAAGGGAATATGATGCGGACGCATACAGCTTTATTTTGCGTGAAACACAGACATATGAAATTATAGATGATGTGGCAGTCGGACGAAGTGAAATAGGAATATTGTATTTGAGTGAGCATAATGAGGCAGTTTTGAGCAAACTTATTAATAAAAATGACTTGAATTTTGAAGAATTATATATTGCAAAACCGCACGTTTTCATATCAAACAATCACCCTCTTGCAAACAAAGAGGAAATAACAATTCAAGACTTAATGCCATATCCGTATTTGGTGTTTGAACAGGGAAAACACAATTCATTTTACTTTTCGGAGGAATTTTTGAGCTCGCTTGAATTCTCTAAAAATATTATGGTGCGTGACAGAGCGACATTATTTAATCTGCTTATCGGTCTTAACGGTTTTACGGTTTGTTCGGGTATTATAGATACGGAATTAAACGGTGAAAACATTATTTCAAAACCGTTAGATTCAGATTGCAGTATGCGTATCGGAATTTTAACACGAAAAAATTCTGTTATTAGCCGATACGGAGTTTCATATTTGAATGTATTGAAAAATCATTTATCCATAGATTAAAACTATGGATAAATGATGATAATATATATTTTTCTATTTCCGTATTTTCTGTTATACTTAATGTAAATTAAAACACAGGAGGTAACAGAAATGAGCAAACAAATACCATTCAGATATGACTTTGTAGGCAGCTTTTTAAGACCTGCAAATTTAAAAGCGGCAAGAGAGGGGTTTGAAAACGGAAAAATTTCGGCTTACGAATTAAAAGCAGTTGAAGATAAAGAAATCGAAAGACTTATCAATAAACAAAAAGAATTAGGCTATCACGTCATTACGGACGGAGAATTCAGACGTGCGACATGGCACTTGGATTTTATGTGGGGATTTGACGGTGTGGCACATGAAAAAACGAAAACAGGTTTACCGTTTCACGGCGAAGACGCAATGATTGATGATACATACCTTTGCGGAAAAGTAGGACTTTCAAAAGTACATCCTTTCGTGGAGCATTTTAAATTTGTAAAGCAATTTGAAGATGAAAATACTGTTGCGAAACAGACAATTCCTGCACCGGCACAGTTTATTGAACAAATGATCATGCCGTTTGCGTTGGAAAACACGTCAAAGTATTATGACAGCACTCATAAGTTGGCAGAGGATATTGCAAACGGATATAAAAAGGTAATCGCGGATTTGTATGATGCAGGCTGTCGCAATTTACAGCTTGACGACTGCTCATGGGGAATGCTTGTAGATCCGAGAGCAGAAGAATTGTTCGGTACGGATAAAAAAGGATTGAAGGATATTCAAGAACTTTTGGTAGAGATAAATAACCTTGCAATAGAGGACAAACCAAACGATATGACAATTACTACTCACGTTTGCAGAGGAAACTTCCATTCAACATACGCAAGTGCAGGTGCATATGATTCGGTTGCAGAGGTATTGTTTGAAAAGGAAAATGTAGATGCATATTATCTTGAATTTGATGACGAGCGTTCGGGAGGTTTTGAGCCTTTGGCACACGTCAACGGCGATAAGAAAGTCGTGTTGGGACTTATAACAACAAAGTCACCGAAACTGGAAAATAAAGCCGACGTAATCGCGAGAATAAAAGAGGCACAAAAATATGTTTCTCTTGACAGATTGTGCCTAAGTCCACAATGCGGTTTTGCGTCATGCGAAATAGGTAATAAACTTACAGAAGAAGAACAGTGGGCAAAATTGCAGCTTGTAAAAGAAATCGCAGAAGAAGTTTGGAGATAATATTAATGAGTAGACAAAATCTTTATGATTTTGTCTACTCTTGTTTTTTATAAATTTATCAATTAATTTAACCATTTGAATGAATCTAAGATAGTATCTCTATAATTATTTAATTCTACATAATCATTTACAAATTCTTCTTTGCTCTGTACGTCAAATGGGCCTGAACAAAATACATACAAATTATCTTTTGTCGAAATATCTCGTAGGAAATCACCATATGTTTCCATATCACTTGACATATTATTTTTGTCGCAAATGTAAATATTAAAGACAGTTCCTACATGGTATTCGCCATCTATTGGATATTCATAATTATTCTTTTCGTAAAATCTGATTACTTTTAGGTAGTCGTTTGAGTTAGTATCAGTTGTAATAACGTATTTATTTTGTATTTCATGAGGTATTTCAAGACTAAAGTTATAATCTTTATCTACATATGAATAGTTTAATTTAGTATACTCATATCCATCTTTGGATAGTTGTATGGTATTATCGGAAAAATCAACATCAAAACCGCCGATGACATTTGCAATATCGCGAAGTTTAAAATATGTACTGCCATCAATATTATATCCGTCAACAGCAACATCTTTGCCGTTTAATTGAACAGGAAAAGTATTTTCTGTAGCAATATACTGACCTGCAAAAGCACCGACAGTTCCAAAAATCATTGCACCTGCTATAAAGTAAATAATACATTTTTTATTGTGTGATTTCATATAAAACAACTCCTTTTCTATAATTATATCATACAAAAAAAGAAAAAACAACTATAATCTGTTGAATAATGTTACAAATTATGAATAATAAATTTCAAAAATTTTTTTAGCAGGTATTAACTTAGAGTTCGCTCTAAGTGATACAATGTGTTATGACGTTACACCACTTAAATTAACTGACGTAAAGAAATTTTTACAGTAACGAAGTTTGGATTAGATACAAATGTTGGTTTAAGAAAATACTTGAAATTATAGACTTTTGTATGATATATTAAAAAATTAAGAATGTTGAGAAATAGTAGATACTTATAATGATTTGAAATCATATTAAAGCAGTTTGCTGAGGTGACCCCAAAAAGTTAGACGGGGCGGAGGTGCGGACATATTCTTGGACTATTTTATGCTGATAATCCGAGGATATGTCTATACTTTAGCGTTATAGGCGTGTGCGGTGTAAGAATTATATGGATATACACGGTATTTTTAATTTTTGTATCACTGCCGATTTATTCTTCATCGCATAAATTGCAAAATCATTAATATATTTCGCTGAAAATATCGCTTTGTATTTCGCTAATTTGCTCGATTGGAATAACTGTTTTGTCGGTCAAAACAACAGTATGATTGTATTCGTTTATTTTCTTTACAACACCGGTATTGGATATGTATGCACCGCCTGATTTTCTATCATCAGGAACAAAGTATGTTATTGTCACGATTGGATTTGAACTGATATTCTCTTTAATTAAATTTAACTGTTCATTGAGTTTGGCAATGACATCTTCGCTTAATATCTGCTTTTCATCAGTCAAACGGGCGGTTTCATTAATTGCCGCTTTGTGTCCCGTAAGAGCTGCAAACGGTGAAAATTGTGCCGCACGGTCATGAAGCGACATTTGTGGGTGCTTTTTTGAAACATGGTGGGGCAGATTGATTATGTCATCATATTTATGACTAATGTTTTCCATATGGTAATTCTCCTTAAAAATTATGCCTTGTGACCGCCTATTTGATTGTTGCGGTCTTTGGCGGTTGCACCTTCTTGAAGATTCATTCCTTTAAGAATGGCATTTTTGCCAAATTTCTTTTTTATATTAAGTATTGTATTCTGCATACGTTTTTCTCGCTCTGATTCGGCATTTTCTTTTTCGCGTTGTTTCTTTAAAATCTCATAATCGGTAAAAAGGTCAAGCTGTTCATATTTGTTTGCGTTTTTTACACTGTGTTCATCGACAAGCTTGTTAGCCACAATATTAATTCTTCTGATAAGCAATTTCTTGTTTACAATTTTATCATACAATTCCATAACTGCATTTGTAATAAGCGTAGTAGATGAGGTTTGTTTTGGAAGATTTGTTGTTCCGTGAGCAGGCTTCGGAACTTTTTTACCGTAATAGTTCGTTGTAACTGTACCTTTATAACTCTGACTTCTGTTTTTATCTGTAATATTTTCAATATCATAGCCGATTGTAAGCACGATTTGATTTGTCACAAGTCCTTTATCCACCAAGTCAAGCACCATAAGGTCGGTCATTTCTTTTACAACTAATCTTGCCTTGTCAAACTCATACGGACAATGTAATACTTGTCCCGAGGATATACTGTTTGTTTCGGGTTTGTATGTTTTGACATCTTCCATTGTGCAAGGCTCGTAACCCCAAGCATGGTCGATAAGCAGTTCGGCGTTTATACCGAAAAGCTTGTATAACAGTTCTTCATTATAGTAATCAGTCGGTTTACCGATAGAACATCTTGCAATGTCACCCATAGTGTAAAGTCCGATTTTTTCTAATTTCTTTGAATAACCACGACCGACTCTCCAAAAATCTGTAATGGGTCTGTGATTCCATAACAGTCTTCGGTATGACATTTCGTCAAGTTCGGCAATTCGTACACCGTTTTTATCCGGCTCAATGTGTTTTGCGACTATATCCATTGCTATTTTGCAAAGATACATATTTGTTCCGATTCCGGCTGTTGCGGTTATTCCTGTTGTAGATAAAATATCTTGTATCATTGTCATTGCAAGTTCACGAGCGGTCATATTGTATGTCGAAAGGTAATGCGTTACATCTATAAATACCTCATCAATCGAATAAATGTGAATATCCTCAGGTGCAATGTATTTAAGATAGATATTATAAATTTTTGTACTGTACTCCATATAGTGAGCCATACGCGGTGGAGCAATTATGTAATCAATCTTAAGTGACGGCTTTTTCTGAAGTGCAAGGCTGTCGTCAGAAGAACCGCAAAAAACGTGGTTTGGCGCTTTAATCTTTCGTATATTATTTGCAGCCTTAACTTTTTGTATGACTTCAAATAATCTTGCTCGTCCCGATAATCCGTATTTTTTGAGCGACGGAGACACGGCAAGACAGATTGTTTTCTCCGTCCGACTCGGATCGGCTACAACAAGATTTGTGGTTAGCGGGTCACGGCTTCTTTCTCTACATTCAACGGACGCGTAAAATGATTTTAAGTCTATTGCTATGTACGTTTTGCATTTATTCATAATTCTACGCTCCTTTTTGCAAATCTATTCAGTCTAAATTATATCTTAAAATTACTGCTTTTTCAAGACTGTACAATAACTTATTGATTGTGAAGAGAGAAAAGTCCGTATTATTGGACTATGTATATATTATAATCTAATCACAGAAAACACAGAAACCATGTGAATGATAAAAGGAGTGATTAATTATGAAAAAAGATGGATACAGCAGACCGGGATTTTTCGGTACAATAAACCATTATGACGCAAGTGGAAAAAAGATAGGAGAAAGCCGACCGGGATTTTTTGGCGGTATGAATAATTATGATGCAAACGGACATAAGGTAGGGCATAGCAGTCCCGGATTTTTTGGCGGTATGAATCACTATGACAACAACGGACATAAAACCGGATACAGCAGTCCCGGTCTGTTTGGAGGTGTTAATACATACGACAATAATGGTCATAAAAAACGCCACAGCGAAAAAAGTTTCTTGGGCGGATATAATCATTATGAGGAGTAATGAAAACGATAATTACGATTTTGATAAGAGTTGATGATTATGGCAAATGTAAAATTTGAATATCTGTTTTTGGATATTGAGTGGAATCAAGCACCCCAAACAACAGATATAGAGGAAAGAGAGCCTGTACAAATAGGAATAGTTGCAGCAGACGCAAATTTGAATATAAAAAGAACATTTTCTAAATCAATTAGATTAAGTAACAAGGAATGTTTTAATCCGAACACATTTACTGTATCTCATTATCCACTTGACGCTATTATGAAGTCAAAAAGTGAGGAAACAGTATTAAAAAATATGAACATATCTTTTCAAAACTATAAGTATATTGTTGTGTGGACAAATGAAACTTATGAATTATTAAAGAGAAGAACGGATAAATACGGAATATCAATGCCAAGACACAGAGTGATTATACTGCAACAACTTCTTATGCAAATTGCCGGTGACGGCAAAAAAGTTATTGGTTTTGAAAAGTCGTTAAAACAAGCGGGAATTAAATATCAAAAGAATTATTTGCATTATTCAAAACACGATGTAAACTACTTATACTTATTGTTTTGTAAGTGTTATAGTGAATATCAAAAATTAACAGAGCAAGAAACGTGTTACTTAAATCCAAGAACTCATAAGGTACATAACGGAAATTGTCGATATGCCGACAGTGCATTGATTAAATCGAGTAAGGACGTGATTTTTCAAGGAAATAAAGTATGTAAGGTATGCGGTTGTGAAAATGATTGGAATAGGTTTCATTGGAAAACAAATATTAAAATAAAGAGAAAGTATAATGTAAAAGATGTTAGAGATTTACCGCTTACTATTGAAAATATGAATAGAATATGCGATATGTTTAATTTAGAGTACAGCGTTACGAATGACGCAGTGTTTATAAAAACACCGTTTGGAAGATGGATTGTATATTTGAAAGGTGATGAAGTAAAAGAACTTCATCATGAAAATTACAGATCAAGACGGGGTGAACCGTTAAATGCTCATAAAAAGTGCATTGACGGTTATCATAAACAAAAACTTGTTTCAAACAATTTTTACGATGTGATATACTATATAAATTGCCATGATTCAGCAATGACTCGGAGGTGGAAAGAAAAAAGTCGGATTGAAAAATTATTTGAAATGATTGATAATCAAAGAATTCAGTACGCAAAGAATTAAATAAAGAGAAAGTCGGACTGTCTTAAGATAGCCGTATGAGTCCGGTAGAGCAAAGACACAGTCCTGGATTATCGGCATAAAATAGTTCAAGAATATTTCTGCACCCCCGACTCGGAAAATTCAAAAACCGACCACCAAATCTAACAATTTGGTGGTCGGTTCATTTTTATAGTGATATTATTTTATACTGTATATTTTATTAAATACAGCTGCGGCTTGGGCACGAGTGGTATTTGCTTTAGGGCGGAGGGTATTATCCGTGAAACCGCTTATAATTTCATTTCCGCAAGCCCATTGGAAAGCAGAAACAGCATAATCGGAAATATCTTCCGTATCTGAATAACTGTCAAGTGTATCAATTATAGAAGTGTCAATTTGTTTATATTCTGCAAATCTCTTTAAAATCGATACCATCTGCTCACGAGTTATATTATCGTTTGGAGCAAACTCTGTGTCGCTGTAACCTGAAATAATATTATTCTCACTGCCCCAAGCGACAGCATTTGAGAAATAATCATTTTCATTTACATCAGTGAAGTTATAATCAACATCGGATTTTGTTTCGCCGTCAATTCTGTGAAGAACAGTTATAAACATTCCTCTCGTAATATCTGTATCAGGAGCAAATTCCGTATCGCTTACACCACTCATTAATCCGTTGTCATATGCGGATTTTATCGGGGCATAATACCATTCATTTTCTGCAACATCATCAAACCACCAATCGTCTTTGCTGGACGGTGTAGGCGTTTTTTGCGGAGAGTCGTTTATTTCTTTGAATGTTACGTCAACGCTTACTTGGATTCCTGGCATTACGAATGAAAATTCGTTGTCGGCTGTCTTTGTAACTTCAATTACATTTCCCTTTGAATCAGTAACTGTTACAGTATCAACCTCATAACCGTCATTCGGTTTTGTATTAACCGTTACGTTTTCACCCAATGCGGCACTTTTCTTTGATATATTCATACTTCCGTTGTCGTATGTCTTGTTTGCAGAAGAAATACCGTATTTTGCAGAACTTCCGCCGCAACTGCTGCTTGGTTTTGAAGTAGGAATTGGTGTAGGAGTAGGTTCATCTGATTCTATACCTGTTACTTGAACATCAATACTGTCATCAATTCTGTATTTTGGATAGTATGCGTATATCTTTGCATTACCATTGCTTAGCGGAATAACTTCACCGTCATCGGTAACAACAGCTATGCTGTTATCTGTTGAATAATACTTGACTTCACCCGCATAATCATTCCAAGGGAAAGCTTTTGTTTGAAGTGTTGTTGTATCATTTTTTCCGTTTAATGAAACGTTTTCGGCACCATCGTTGATTTCTGCAATAAGTGGTTTATTAGAGATAAACATAGTATATGCGTTAGATGTGTTTTCACCGCTTACTGCTGAAAGTTTAAAGTCTATATATCCTAAATTGTTGAAATCAGCTTTATCTATCTCAAACGGAACTGTAATATCTTTACTTTCACCGCTCGCAAGTTGAGGTAGGGAAGTAGTGCCGAAAGTTTTGTCGGCGGTATTATTTAGCGTTACATTTATTTCGTCGGACGGTTTAGAACCGTTGTTTGTAACTGTTGCAGATGCATAATAACCGTTATCATCGTGTTTGATTTCAAAGCTCGATACATCAAGTCTTGTATCATACGGGATGGCTTTTGTGGCAGATACAGGCTTTGCATTTTCAATTCCGCGTTCAGTTACCGTAACTGTAACTTCTTCATTTTCCAAGTTGCTCGGAACTGTCCATGGTACACTGACATTTATCGAATTACCGGATTCGATTATGTTGTCAGAACTGTCCTCGTAAAGAGTATTTCCTTTTTTATCCGTTACTTTTAAATCATAACCCTTTGCGTCAAGCAAACCTGTGTTCGCAATAGTAAATGTTATATCTTCCGAATAATTCGGATAAATCTTTGACGGAAGAATAATATTGCTGCCTTTAATTTCAAAAGAACTTACCGGTTCAAAGTCAATGGTTACAAGGGTGTTTGCACTGTATTTCATAGGTGAATCGGCATCGCTTTCATCAATCCATTGCTTGTAGTAGTTTGAAACAGCTGATATTTTATTATCATCAGTCATATATAGGTCAAGTTCGTCAATAACCATACCGAAATCGGTAATTTGTACCGAATTGCCGAACTTCCAATAACCGTTATCTGTGCCGCGCTGATAACGTACACCGTATATTTCAGTACCGTTCTTTTTACTGTCTTGACTTAATTCTGTGTAATAAATATAAATATCTTCACCGTTGGAGGTTACAATATAGTTTCCTATACTTGTGCAAAGGTCGTCAGTACCTTGGAAGTTTGCACTTGTGACATTAAATGTACCGTTGTACAAGGCTTCGTAAATGCTGTTTTCATATACGTCGTCTGACATACCGAGTTCAGCTGCAGTCTTTTTATACCAATCGGCATTTTTGTTATCATCGGTCATTTCGCCGTTTTTGTATGCACTGTTTATCGTATCGGCATTAATCAAGTCTGTCATATCTCCGTTTGAATCTGCGTTAAACATTGAAGATAACATATCTGAAAGATTCATAATTTTAAACATATATCCGTTATCCAACCATGTCAGGTATAATTCACCGTTAATGTTGGTAAGTTTAGGTAATGAATTAGATATACTGTCATTTGTAATTTGTATCGGGAAATATGCTTGCCCGGTTGTTAGGTTTTGAATTTGCAGATAAAGCTCTCTGTCGTCACCAGTTTGTAAATCTTCGTCTTCATCAATAGTGTAACTTGAAATTAAATAACTTTCGTTATTTATATTTATTGTTGCCGAATTATAATCCAATGCAATAGGAGAGCTGATTGTTTTATGAGGTATCGGAATTATGGTTTCATCATAAGACTTTCCTGTACTCATATCGTATTTTACATAGGCTATATTAGAGAATGATTTTTCAAGCTGTAATAGGTCACTGTTGCTGTTACCTAATTTTGACACATCAAGCTTGACATAGCTTATATAAAGCATATCCCCATCAACATCAATTTGTGGATTTAAAGTAAGGTATCTGTCGTGTACAATACTGATTTCTTCGCCCATTGTGTTGGTTTGTGTATCGTATATTGCACAAGAAATACCGATTGATGAAAGCTTTTCTCTCGAAGTTTCCTCACCTCCAAATGCATTTATAACATCGGTCCATGCGATAATAACTTTGTCACCTATCTTTTTAAGTGTGTGAATTGAATCAGGTGTACCGTCGTCTGCTACTGCTTTAGGAGTAGACCAATGAGTACCGTCAAATATCGAATAATACAGAGTTGCTCCGTTGTATTCGGCACGATCTCTCGAATCGTCTATAAATGTAAGCATCTTCTTACCGTCATCAAGCGGGATAATATGAGGTCTCGTTCTGTCTGCGGCATCATCTAATAATTGTGTACAGCTTACAACTTCTTCTGTTGCGGTAAGCTGAATATCATCATTTTTTCCGAAAGTAGATAAATCAGATGTGCCGTTACTGTATGGAGTTAATTTAATATCATCGTCGTTTGTGGTTATAAGTCCGTTGAAGAAATCACCTTCTGCGGCATTTTCGAGAGTACCCCAACCTTGTGTATATTTGGCTATATCAACATTAACGGAGAACAACAATAAGTCAAATCCCACACCTCCGGCTGCCGTTATCAGTGTACCGGGCTGACCGTTTGCAAAACTCAAATTAAATTGGAATGTTGTAGCAACATAACCTCTTGCTGAAAGGACATCGCAAAAACCTACACCTACTTGTAATTTTCCTGAAAGGACAACGCTTAGTGTTACATCGGTGCTGCTTAATCTGTTTGCTATATTGCCTTGATAGTTGTTAAACTCATCTGCGGATATTGCATTTTTACCATTATCTGTAGCATAGCTTGTCAGTAAATCTACCTGAATACCGGCAATGATATTTAAAAATACAGGTACACCGTAAATTGTAGTGTACATAGTCTTATTGAATGTATATGCTCCGCCGATAGAAACCGAACCGCAAGCGAACATATAGTTGTTGTCCGGTGTTTTAACAAAGTCAAAAGCTAAAATAACAGCTACTTCGACACTGTATCTTTGGTTATTAAAACCGGCAAAAGGAGCTTTTGTATCTTTAAGTAAATCGGTATAATCTGCATAAGCTTCTTGATATTCGGCATCGGTTTTATAATCGTCACGAGACGGAGCAACACCGTTGAATGTCGCAGCCATTATTTTCATAGCATTACTTCTGTGATTTTGATTTTCTTGAACTGCACCGCGGAATTTGTCATAAGACGCTTTTTTCTCGTAAACGGTTTTCTTACCCATACTATTGAGTATTGTGTCAATATTTGCCTGAATAGTATAACCGGTGTTGTCAGGCCAGTTTGTTTTGCCGAATGTAATCAATCCGGATTGGCATTTGCCTATTGCTGAGCCGACTAACGGAATATCGATTGTACCGCTGTTATCCGCATCGAAAGTTTGAGGTGTTGTAAGTGCAAATTCCGTATAGAATGAAAGACCTGTTGCAACATCGGGATACACAATTTCAATTTCAGTATCACCTGATGATAATTTTTCTGAATCTACAAGACGTACAGAAAGACTGTCACCGGAATGTAGATTTTCTGTCATCTTAGGAATTGTACATTCTATAATACTGCTGCCATCCTCACGAGGATAACCTTTGTATTCGGTTGTCTGACCGGTTGATGTACGAACGGTGAATACTGCCTCACTGACACTTCTTCCATAGCTGTCTATAACGGCTGTAACTGTAAGATTGTCGTCGAGTATTCTTATTTGATTTTGGTTTAAGTCGGCTGTGTTCTTGTCATATGTGTACATAATTGACGCAACCTTAGGAGCACCGTAAGGGTAGGTGATATTTGTGTTACCTGCATTTACGGTATAAGCGCCGTCTGCTTGACCAAGTGCATCTGTGAGCTTTACTTTTGCTACATAGCCTGTCGTAACACCGTTTGAGATGTACATTGTAATAAGGTCGTTTGTGTCACCCAATACGTTTGTCAATATATAAGTACCGGTATCGGAAGTTGTACCGGTCGCACTGTCAGGCATATAGCTTGAGTTTGCGGAGTTTAGCGACTGTGAACCTTTTCCGGCTGATACGGAATATCCTACAAGCGGAAGAGATTCCGGTTCTAAGCCGTTATCGCGGATAGACGCATTTTTAGAAACAACAGTACCTGATATATTAAATGATTTTAAATCGCTCTTTTTAACTTTTTTGTAATTTACTGTTACAACATTGTCTGTTGTTTGTGCTTGCGCAACGGTGTGATAAGAATTGGTTGTAAACGTGTCGTTGCCTTGCTTGATAACGGGACGGTATATGTATTCTTTATCTTCAACGGAGGCAAAATTTAATGTATATATCTTACCTGTAATCGGTGTTATTTTATCTGAAAGATTTGATTCTGACGGATTTGCGTTAATAACATATTTGCCGCTTAGTTCCTTTTTCAGTTGTTCATCGGAACTTGAATTAAGATCATTTTCATTGATAAGACCCTGTACCGTTAAATACTTTTCAGCACCGTTTTCAAATTTAATTTCGATTTTGTTTGAATTTTTCGCTATAAGAGGACGTATTCTGTAACTCGTATTAGGCTCAAGAAATAATTTTGTTGTATCTGTTATTGTGTTGAAACTTGTGTTGTTTGTTGAAACTTGATAACCTACAACATGATATCCGTCATCCTGAGTTGTTGCGCTTAAATCAAGTGTATCACCTGCATGGTGAGTAACTGTTTTACCTGCGGCAAGCTCGCTTGATATAAAGCTGCCGTTTCCTTCACCGGCTGACGGTAATACTTCGACTGTAACATCGGCATATGATACTTTAGGTGTTATCTTCAGATTTTGATGATAACCGTATGTGTCGTGTGCAACATTTTTTTGAACTGATTCAATCCATGATATGAAATATTTATCATACGGAATGTAATAAAGATTTTGCTTTTCTGTTTTCTTCAGTTCATTATTTATGTTATCCGATGTGAAATTTACTTCGTCAGAAAGTTTTGTTCCTTTTTTTGAGTTAAGGTATGAAATGAATTCTTCGGGATAATTTACAGTTATTTTATCATCAGTTGTACCCGGATCTATGGTGATTTTATAGCCTGAAATATATCCGTATTTACCTTTGTGACCGTTAATGTCTGTATCATTTATTGTAAATACAATATTGCAGTCGTCCTCATTCGGATTGGTCCAGAAATCACGTGTTTTACTTCCGGCGATTTGAGCACCGCTGTTAAGTTCAACCTGCATAGGTAAGGCATTTATCTTTTCATTACCGATACAGTATTCCTGTGTTGGGGGTTGGTTAAGTTCTACATTAACCTTTTTATACATAGCCGCAACACCGTAAAAGCGTACATAACTTTTCGGAGTTTTTGATTTATCTTCATCAGCCGAATGTATTTCCATGTTTATATTTCCGTTTAAAGGTTGGTTGTTATTCAAGAGAGTTGCAGGCATTGCGTCAAGTGTTCTGCCGAATTTCCCACTTTTTGATTTGTTGACAACAATATTGTCATTATTTGCAATTTTAAATCTTGCAAGTTGCCCGCCAAAGGCGCTTGATGTTGATTCCATATCGGGAGTCATATATTGATAATATACCGACGGTACAGTTTTGGAATGTGTCCATACTCCGCCTTTATCCCACATACTTGTATGGTAATATTCAAGTTTTCCGTAGTGAGAGTTACCCATATTTCTTTCACGTGTATCTATTTCATATTTGTTGTCCCAATGACCGCAACCCCATGGCTTATCACCCCAATATCCGTCATAATAAAACAGACCGTCGCGGTTTGTTTCTGTTGCAAAGTAGTATGTACCGACTTCGGGAGGAATGTCATAATTGTGAGTTCCGTCACCTGTTGCGTATATTTTACCTTCGGCAGGATCTTTTGAATTATCTGACGGCATTGTATATTTAACGTTGTATTTAAGACCGTTTATGGTGATGTCATTTGTCTGATTTTCATTGCCCATAAGAGAAATATCACTCTCATCATCGGCGTTATTTTTGATTTTGACAACGGTTTCGGCATATTTGCCGCTTTCACAGCCCGTCATATCACTGATCAGTAGTTTAAATTCACCCTCGCCGGATACGGGAATTTCGATTGTCTTTTCCGTTTCATAAGGAATGAATGTAACTGTTTTGATTTGTTCTTCATAATTTTCTCCTGCTACTGCGGTAATGCTCGATGACAGCAAAGTGAAATCGCAAAGAGAATATTCTGCATTTTTTCGCTTTATTGTAACAGTGGCATTTCCGTCTTTTGACGTGTAACTGTTTCTGCTGAAAGAAACAATGCTTTTTTCTTTCGGTTCGTCGTCTTCGATATTTACAGAAAGTGATGTTACTTTATAAAGTTCGGCATTATCGGGATTTACCAAAAGTAAAGAAAAACCTTCTGTGCCTTCGCTTTTTTTGTCGTCCAATATTTTGAATTTAACCGTTTTTTCGTTTTCGCCCGGTGCGAAAGTAACGGTTGTACTGCTTTAGTATTCAATTTCTGCCATTGCATCCGGCACTACTTCGTCTGCAAATTGCTGTGCCATTTCTGAATCAAATTCCGAATAATTTTCAATATCTGTATTATCTTCCGAAATGTTATCCGATGTTTCATCAGTGTCAGCTTCTGCCGTGGCATAACGTTCAAGTATTGAAACCCCATCACCGGTTTTCTCTGCGTTATCGTCAAGAATTATATAGTCCTCGCCGTATATCGCAGTTAAGTCAAGCGAGTGGATTGTGACGCTTGCTTCTTCTGATAAATCGCCCTCACGATAAATAGGGAATGAATAAACAGCATCTTCTTCCTTGACGTTTGCTGACGCAGTACCAAGGTAAATTAAATTGCCGCTTGGAAGTTTTTCCGAATCAATTCGTGATGCGTTTAACGGCATGACCGTTTCTTCTGCTTTTGCAGGAATAACTGCCATAGAGGCAAGCATTGACAGCGACAAAAGCAATGATAGTAATTTTTTCATTTTAATCCTTCCTTTCATATTAGAAATATTGGTAGTGCAAAAGAATTTCTCTTTCAAAACAGAGAAATAATTATATAATAAAAGTATATATTATGATTATTATAAATGTCAATATAATCTAACTCAAATGTCATTTTTTTGACACAAAATCACGTTAAAACAATATTTTACACAAAGCCGCAGCGGTTTTGTCTGCATTATTTTATGGGGAACTTGCAATTTCGGGTTGTAATCACTTCTGACTGTATGTGTGTCGGAAATGACTTTAAATCTAAAGTTCCCGGTTTTAATTTTAAAGAATTCCTTCATAATAAATAAAAAACTCATCAATAAAAAAACAGTTGAAAACCACACAAAATTTACGTTAATATGCGATTAAAACATATATTATGTTATGTAAATCAAATAAAATAAAAAAATATGAAAAAAGGGTTGACTTTATAAGGGTTTATGTGGTAAACTGTTTTAGTATGAAAAATACGCACATTTGTGGATTGTGTGAAAGTTGCCTGTTTTGCCTGGGTCTTCACATAAGCTGAAACAAATGGAGGAATAATCAAAAAACGAGGAGGAAATAAAAATGGCAAACGTAATTTCAATGAAACAGCTTTTAGAAGCAGGTGTTCACTTCGGACACCAAACAAGAAGATGGAACCCTAAAATGGCTGAATACATCTTCACAGAAAGAAATGGTATCTATATCATCGACCTTCAAAAGACAGTTAAAAAGGTTGAAGAAGCTTATTATTTCGTAAGAGATATTGCTGCAAGCGGTGAAGATATTCTATTCGTTGGTACAAAGAAACAAGCTCAGGACTCAATTAAAGAAGAGGCTGAAAGAGTTGGTATGTACTATGTAAACGCAAGATGGCTTGGCGGTATGCTTACAAACTTCAAGACAATCCAAAAGAGAATTGAAAGACTTGCTCAAATCAACCAAATGGAAGAAGACGGTACTTTCGATATGCTACCAAAGAAGGAAGTTATTAAGCTAAAGGCTCAAAGAGATAAGCTTGAAAAGTATCTTGGCGGTATTAAAGATATGAAGAAACTTCCTGGCGCAATGTTCATCGTTGACCCAAGAAAAGAAAAGATTGCTATCGCAGAAGCTAAGAAACTTAACATTCCTGTAGTAGCTATCGTTGATACAAACTGTGACCCTGATGAAGTAGACTACGTTATCCCTGGTAACGACGACGCTATCAGAGCCGTAAAGCTAATCGCATCAACAATGGCTAACGCTATTATCGAAGGCAGACAGGGCGAAGATGCTCTTGCAGATGCTGAAACAGCTGAAGAAGATACAGTAGAAGAATAATTTTCATATAATTAATATAGGAGGAAAAGTAACATGGCATTTACAGCTAAAGACGTAAAAGAATTAAGAGAAATGACAGGTTGCGGTATGATGGACTGTAAGAAAGCTCTTACAGAAACAGACGGTGACAAGGATAAGGCTGTTGAATATTTGAGAGAAAAAGGTCTTGCAACAGCTGCTAAGAAGTCAGGCAGAATTGCTGCTGAAGGTATCGTTAAGGCTTATGTTGACGGTAACGTAGGCGTACTTGTAGAAGTAAACTCAGAAACAGACTTCGTTGCTAAGAATGATGAATTCCAACAGTTTGTTTCAGACGTTGCCAAGACAATCGCTGAACAAAATCCTGCTGACGTTGAAGCACTTAAAGAATTAAAGTGCGGAGACAGCACAATCGGCGAAATGCTTACAGAAAAGATTGCTAAGATCGGCGAAAACATGAACATCAGACGTTTCGCAAGAATTGAAACAACAGGTGCAGTTGTAGATTATATCCACGCTGCAGGTAAAATCGGTGTATTGGTTGAGGCTGAGGCTGAAAACAATGACGCTACAAAAGAGTGTCTAAGAAACGTTGCAATGCAAGTTGCAGCACTTAGCCCTAAGTATCTTTCAAGCGATGATATTCCTGAAGAATATAAGGAACACGAAAAGAAGATTCTTATTGAGCAACTTAAGAATGATCCTAAGAATGCATCTAAGCCTGAAAACATCATCGAAAAGATGATCACAGGTCGTCTTGCTAAGGAATTCAAGGAAGTTTGCCTACTTGAGCAAGAATACGTTAAGGCTGAAAATAAGGAAAACGTTGCTAAGTACGTTAAGAGCGTTGGCGACATTACTATTAAGCAATTCGTACGTTTTGAAACAGGCGAAGGTCTTGAAAAGCGTGAAGACGATTTCGCAGCAGAAGTTGCATCAATGGTAAAGTAATTTAACTAAACCGTATATTAAACCACGGTAGACGATAAGTTTATCGTGGTTTTTATGTGCAAATTAGAAAGTGGATTGATTTTGTGGAATTAGTTAGCATTAGCTAATTTTGTCTGCTTAGGATAAAAGAAAAGGGAATAGAAGATATGGGGAAAAAGATTATATCATTTTTGTCTGACGGCATTTTGTCGGGAATATTTTTGTGCGTAGGCTGTTGCGTGAGTATGTCGGTCGAATCAAAACCGCTGGGAGCGTTCTTGTTCAGCTTAGGTTTGTGTGCAATTATTGTGTTTAAATTCGGTTTGTTTACGGGTAAAGCCGGATATATGGCGGTAAAACCGTTGTCGTATGTGCTGGAAGTTGTACTTACCTTTATCGGTAATGCAACAGGTGCGGCGATAGGCGGTTTCTTGCTTAACCTTACACGTTTGGGAGCGACTTTATCGGAAAAGGCAGCTGCTATCACGGCAACAAAGTTCGCCGATTCACCGCTTAGTATATTTGTATTGGCGGTGTTCTGCGGTATACTGATGTTTACGGCGGTTGACGGAAATAAAAGAGCGACTGAAAAAGGTGACTTTGTGATGTCGCTGTTTATAGTGGTTTTACCTGTTATGGTGTTCATACTTTGCGGATTTAATCACTGTATCGCAGATACTTGTTACTTCTTTATAAGTAAATGTGCTAATGCGTCACAGGCGGCAGTATATTTCTTATGTGCTGTACTTGGTAATGCTGTCGGTTGTATGTCTGTACCAATGGTTAAAAAATTATCGCTTAATAAATTGTTTTAATAAAAAAGTTGCGGTGATTGTTCACCGCAACTTTTTTTGATAAGCAATTATGCACAAATTTATCGAATTTCGCCAACTTTGCGACAGCGATAACATCTTCGTCTGTGGCATTCTTTTTACTGCTTGTATGTTTTCCATTATGGCATTGTTGTATTAACACCACAATATTAAAAAGTCGATATTTTTCATGCAAAAAAGTAAAAAAAATTTTTCGGCATTTATTGACAAAAAATATATTGCGTGCTAAAATAGATTTGATTAAATAAATCACTAAAATATACACAGAGAGGAAGATAAAATTATGAAATTTAATTTTTTAAAGGATAAGAAATGTTGGTGCTTTGCAGCAGGTATAGCTACTGCAGTAGTAGGTAAGAAGATTGCTACAAGCGAAAAAGTTAGAAGTATGTGCGTTTCAGGTCTTGCAAAGGGTATGAAGTTCCAGCAAGAGGCTAAAGAAACACTACAAAATATGCGTGAAGAGGCTGAAGATATGTGTTATGAGGCTAAGTCACAGCTAAACGACGAGGAAGAATAATAATGAAATTTAAAATCGTACATGATACTCCGGGTCGTATCAGATTGCGTTGCGGTGGACATTATTTTGATAAAAATCAAGAGAAATCTCTTGAGAAAACAATTTTATCGGAACATTATGTCGAGTCTGTAAAGGCTAAAAGCGTCAACGGCGGTATTTTAATTACCTATCAATCCGATTACAGACAGGAGCTTTTGAACTACATAAAAGGAATCAAGCGAAATCAATTAGCGGCTGTTGAAGATGAGTCTGAGGATATACAGGCTGATTTCAAGAATGAGATTATAAAAATGCTTATAAAGCGTTTTGTTCTTAGAAGAATATTGCCGTATCCTGTACGAGTTGCAATGGCTTACTTTAAGGCATTCCCGTATGTGAAGAAAGCTGTGGGCAGTGTACTTAATTTAAGGGCCGATGTGGCACTTTTGGACGGTGTTGCACTCGGAACGGCACTTTCGAGAGGAATGTATTCGGAAGTTAATTCAATTACATTCTTGCTTGGAGTCTCGGAACTTCTTGAAGAATATACAAGAAAACGTACAAAAAATGCACTTGCGGACAGTCTTGCAATGAAGATTGACACTGTATGGAAGAAGAACGGCGAAAACGAGGAACAAGTTCCTATTTCAACCGTTAAAGATGGTGACCTCGTCGTATTCCGTGACGGTGCAATGATCACTTTTGACGGTGTTGTCGTATCCGGACAGGCAAGTGTAAACGAAGCGTCTATGACAGGCGAATCGGTTGCGGCTGTAAAGGATAAGGACAGTACTGTTTATGCCGGTACAGTTGTAGAGGCGGGAAATATAGTAATTAAGGTTAGTGCGGCGGCTGATAATACACGTATTTCAAATATTATTGAAATGATTGAAAACGGTGAAAGTATGAAAGCCGGAGTACAGAGCCGTGCCGAAAAAATTGCGGACGGTTTTGTACCGTACAGCTTAGGATTGGCATTGCTTGTTTATCTTACAACAGGCAATGTTGTAAAGGCAATGTCTGTTCTTATGGTGGACTATTCTTGTGCAATTAAATTGTCAACGCCGATAAGTATTATAAGTGCTATGCGTGAGGCATCCTCAAGAGGATTTGTTGTAAAAGGCGGACGTTATCTTGAAAGTGTATCTCACGCTGATACTATTGTATTTGACAAGACAGGTACACTTACAAATTCATGCCCGACAGTAGAAAAAGTGCTTTCATTCGGTGAGTATACATCAGATGATATACTTAAAATATCTGCGTGCCTTGAAGAACATTTCCCTCACAGTGTAGCAAAGGCAATCGTGAAAGCGGCTAAAGCAAAACAGCTTGACCACGAAGAAGAACATGCTGAAGTTGAATATGTTGTTGCACACGGCATAGCTACAATGTTGCATGGCAAGCGTGCAATTATAGGCAGTGAGCATTTTGTGCTTGAGGACGAAAATATTCCGATAACTGATGAACAGAAGTCTGTTATTGAAAACGAATGTGAGGGCTTTTCTGTTATATACCTTGCAATCGGAGGTGTGTTGTCGGGAGTTATTTGTATAAGTGACCCGCCGCGAAGTGAGGCTCACGAGGCAATTCAGTTACTTCGTGAAAGCGGTATTGATAATATTATTATGCTTACAGGTGACCATGAAGGTGCTGCGAAACGCACTGCCGATATGCTCGGTATAGACAATTTCCGTGCACAGGTATTACCTGAGGATAAGGCGACAATTATTGAAGAATTGAAGAACGAGGGAAGAACGGTTATAATGGTCGGTGACGGTATCAATGACTCTCCTGCATTGGCACTTAGCGACGTTTCAATCGCAATGAAAGATTCTGCCGATTTGGCAAGAGAAGTGGCAGATGTCACATTGCTTTCGGGCGATTTGAGAGATTTAGCGCTTCTTCGCGAGTTAAGCAGCAGACTGTTCAGACGAATTAAACGTAATTATACGTTTATTATGGCATTTAATTCATTGCTTATTTTGCTTGGATTGAAAGGTACTATAACTCCGTCTGCATCATCACTTTTGCATAATTCGTCAACTATGCTTATAAGTGCGAACAGTATGCGTCCATTATTGAAGGACAAGAATTAATCGTATTAATTTATTTGACGGTTGAGCGGCAGTATAAAAACTGCCGCTTTTTTTATCATATGGAATAAATTTAAAAGAATAAATATTAAAATCGGTATTCCCAAAACGAAAAATATATAGTATAATAGAAATAGAAAGTAGGTGGTAGGTTGTGAGAATTGAAAAGCTAAACAAAGACAAAATAAAGGTAACGCTTACAACTGCGGAATTAATTAATCTTGATATAGACGTGAAAAGGCTTTCGCCCGATTCAAAAGAATTACATACATTTTTATTTCATATTATGGAAACGATAAGGGAAGAAACAGGTTTTAATCCGTATAACGGCCAAGTGGTCGTTGAGGCTACTCCGTCACAGGACGGTATAAGTATTTTGGTTAAACGTTTAAACAAGGGTATAAAAAAAATTACCGAGGAGCAGTTTAAAAAAGTTGTTTCGGTCAAGCCTAAAAAGAAAGAACCGGGTACGGAATGTGTATTTTATTTTGAAACTTTTAATGATATGTGCGGCGCTATAAGCGAAATGGATAAAAGTATTCTTTCAAAAGCAAGCCTTTTTAAGCTGAATAAAACATATTGTATTCTCATAAGAAACGATAATGAGAATATGAGAGGCATTAATGTAATAAGAGAGTTTACAGAAAGAATGTCGATATACCCGTTGCAGAATGAGTACATAAAAGAACATGCTCTTCTTGTCGCAAAAGGTCAAAAACTTGTTGAAATGGCTGAAAACGTCAAACGATTGATGTAAGAGAGATTTTATTTGTTAATATTTTGTTAAATCTATTGCAAAGTTCATATATAGATAGTATAATAGATAGGTAGAAAAAATTATCAAAGGAGAACTATTATGGCAAACATTTTAGAAACAGTCGTTTTCGCAGACGGCGAAACAGCAAATACACAACAGGCGACAGGTACTCAAACAGCGGCAGACCCTAATGCTACACAACAGGTTAATCCTGTAATGAGTACAATAGTAAGTATTCTTCCGCTTGTTCTTATTATCGTATTGTTATACTTTATGATGATAAGACCGCAAAGAAAGAAAGAAAAAGAAACAAAGGCAATGATTAACGCAATGAAAGTCGGCGATAAGGTTGTAACAATCGGCGGTATCTGCGGTAAGGTTGCTAAAATTAAAGACGAATATGTTTTTATTGAAACAGGTAACATCGGTACACCGGATCAAAAGTCTGTTGTAAAGATGGAAAGAGACGCTATTAGAACTGTTGAAACAGCTAAAAACTAATTGGTTATAAAATTTAAACCTCTCTAATATATTTATAGTAAATATATAGGGAGGTTTTTTTATGGGTATTAATTTTAAGGGTGTGATAAAAGGGACGATATTTGCAATTCTTGTTACTTTTGTTATAATTCTGATATTGGCACTGCTTTCGTATTTTACAGGCATAGACGAAACTATTATCACAACCGGAGTGTATGCCTCGGTTATTATCGGCGTGATACTCGGAACGATTGCGGTATCAAAAGCGGCAAACAGCAGAGCATTTGTTCACGCAATGCTTGTATGTGCGCTGTATTTGATCGTACTTATCGGAATATCGTTGATTGTAAACAATGGAATAATGTTTAACACGCATTTTCTTGCTGTAATAGGCGGTACATTTGCATCGGGAATATTGGGGTGCATCATAGGAAAATAGCCGAAAAATAAGTTTTGTGAGAAAAAATACAAAATATTTGTAAAAAAGCCTTTTCAATCACTTGAAAGTATGTTATAATATATTCATAGTGAATTAATATAAGGAGGTTTTTAATATGAAACACGTACAGACTTTAAACAAGGCTAATTTAAAGGATTCAGCAAAGCACGGTGGTTGCGGAGAATGTCAAACATCATGTCAATCAGCTTGTAAGACATCTTGCACAGTTGCAAATCAAAAATGTGAACAAGCAAACTAATTGTTTTGCCGAATAAATGAACATTAAAGATGAATCATCGGCTTTTTAAGGTCGATGATTTTCTGATTTTATATAGGGAGTTTTTGAAGTGATACATAAGTATAAACAGTTGGGACTTAATATTGTAATGGATGTATATTCAGGTGCGGTACACGTTGTTGATGATGTAATGTACGATATGCTTGATTATACTCTTGAGCCGTTTATGGCAGAGGCAAAATGTCCCGATTATATTAAAGAAGGTTTAAAAGATAAGTATAGTGAAGAAGAATTGGAAGAAAGCTATGCTGAAATATGTGCACTTGTAAATGCAGGTCAGTTGTTTACAGATGATTGCTATGACGAAATCGCGAAGAATTGGAATAAGCAATCTGTTGTAAAGGCTCTTTGTATTCACGTTGCACATGACTGTAATTTGAGATGTAAGTATTGTTTTGCCGATACAGGTGAATTTCACGGTGGCAGAAGTCTTATGAGTGCGGAAGTAGGTAAGAAAGCTATTGATTTTGTTATCAATAACAGCGGTAACAGAAAAAATATAGAAATCGACTACTTCGGCGGTGAACCACTTATGAATTTCGGCGTTGTTAAGAAAATTACAGAATACGCAAAAGAAGAGGCGAAAAAGCACGGTAAGAATTTCAGATTTACTGTAACAACAAACGGTGTATTGTTAAATGACGATATTAAACAATATATTAATGAAAATATGTCAAACGTTGTTTTGAGTATTGACGGTACAAAGGAAACTAACGACAGAATGCGTTATCGTGTAGATGGCAGCGGTTCTTACGATACAATCGTTCCTAAGTTCCAAGACTTGGCTGAAAGCAGAAATCAAAATAATTACTACGTTCGCGGTACGTTTACGGCGTATAACGTGGATTTTGCAAAGGACGTAATTCACCTTGCGGATTTAGGCTTTAAGCAGACAAGTGTTGAACCGGTTGTTGCACCTGAAACAGAGGACTACGCACTTACAAGTGAGCATATCGAAAAGGTCTGTGCCGAATATGATAAGCTTACTGAAGAATATGTAAAGAGATATGACGAGGGCAGAGGTTTTAACTTCTTCCACTTTATGGTTGACCTTGACCAAGGTCCGTGTGCGATAAAGCGTCTTTCAGGTTGTGGTGCAGGACACGAATATCTTGCGGTTGCACCGAACGGAGACATTTATCCGTGTCACCAATTTGTCGGTAACAAGGATTTTCTTATGGGTAATGTCAATGAAAATAAAATTGATGAAAATATCGAGAAGATGTTTGAACGCTCAAATGTGTATACTAAAGAAAAATGTAAGAATTGTTTTGCGAAATTCTATTGCAGCGGTGGTTGCAGTGCAAATGCGTATAACTTTAACGGTGATATAAACAAGCCTTATGAGCTTGCTTGTGAATTTGAAAAAAAGCGTCTTGAATGTTCAATAGCAATCGAGGCACATAAAAAATTAAGTTAATTTAAGGAGGAAAAAGAAATGATACACAAGGGTTTTAAAATGAAACTTTACGACGGCATGGCTGAAGAGTACGAAAAAAGACATAATGAGTTATGGCCGGAAATGAAGGATATGATTCACGAACACGGCGGTAAGAATTATTCAATATTCCTTGACAAAGAAACAATGGTTCTTTACGGTTATATCGAAATCGAAGATGAAGAACTTTGGGCAAAGGGTGCCGATACCGCCATTAATAGAAAATGGTGGGACTTTATGGCTGACATTATGGAAACAAATCCTGATAACAGTCCTGTTTCAGAAGATTTACACCTTGTATTCCATTTGGATTGATAAAATGTGTATAAATTAGAAAATAAGGGCGATAATATTTAATGACCTCACAAAATACATTAAAACCGATAGTCAGTCGGTAAATAACCCCCTTATTTGCAGAGAGAACAGTTCGTTATGAACTGTTCTTTTTGTATTGACAGATAGGGTGAATTATGATAAACTGATAATAAGGTTAGTTAAAACTAACCTATGTAATTTTATTATGGAGGAATATATGGGCGAAGTTATAAGAGGAATATTGATACCGTTTTTGGGTACGACACTTGGTGCGTCTTGCGTACTGTTTATGAAGAAAATGATGAATAAGATGGTACAGCGTGCCTTAACAGGATTTGCGGCAGGGATTATGGTCTCCGCGTCTGTGTGGAGCTTGCTTATACCGTCAATGGATTATGCGGCGGAAATGGGGAAGTTTGCATTTGTACCGGCGGTTGTGGGATTTTGGATAGGTATATTGTTTTTGCTGGCAATGGACCATATAATACCGCATTTGCATATGGATACCGATAAAGCTGAAGGCCCGAAAAGTAAATTGAAAAAGACAACAATGCTTGTATTTGCTGTTACGCTTCACAATATTCCAGAGGGAATGGCTGTGGGTGTTGTGTATGCAGGTTATCTTGCAGGAAATATGCAAATATCGGCTATGGGCGCTTTGGCTTTGGCAATCGGTATTGCAATTCAGAATTTCCCGGAGGGGGCAATTATATCAATGCCACTTAAAGCCGAGGGAATGAGTAAAGGAAAAGCATTTTTATACGGCGTGCTTTCGGGTGTTGTTGAACCGATTGGAGCGGTACTTACAGTTGTTGCGTCCGGTTTTATAATACCCGTATTGCCATATTTCCTCAGTTTTGCCGCAGGGGCGATGATGTACGTTGTAATAGAAGAATTAATTCCCGAAATGTCACACGGCGATCACTCAAATATCGGTACTGTAATGTTTGCAGTAGGTTTTACACTTATGATGATTCTTGATGTGGCACTTGGGTAAATATTTACTACTTGCTTTTATTTAATATTGACAATTATCGAAATTTATGATAGAATACTGCAAGTATGGAGGGGTGGCCGAGTGGTTGAAGACGCAGCATTGGAAATGCTGTAACGGCTTACGTCGTTCGTGGGTTCGAATCCCATCCCTTCCTCCAATAATAAAAAGCTTAAAACCGAAAGGTTTTAAGCTTTTATTTTTTATTAAACTCCAAAATATGCTTGGAAACCGCCGTCAACAGGGATTGTAGCACCTGTAACAAAACCTGATTGAGCGCTGTCGGTAAGCCATAGCAATGTGCCTGTCAAATCCTCCGGAACACCGAAACGTCCCATAGGAGTATGAGCAAGAACTTTCTTTGAACGTTCCGAAAGTGAGCCGTCCGGATTTCTCAAAAGTGTTTTATTCTGTATTGTTTCAAACCAGCCCGGTGCAAGAGCGTTGACTCTGATACCACTTTTTGCAAAATGTACGGCAAGCCATTCGGTAAAGTTGGAAATAGCGGCTTTTGCGGCACAATATGCGCTTACTTTTGTAATTGCGTGGTACGAACTCATTGACGCAATATTAAGCACATTAGCACCAGGATTGTCAAGCATATCAACTATAAATACTTGTGTAGGAATAAGAGTACCTACGATATTTAGGTCAAATACATAATTGAAGTTTTCCTTTGACAAGTCAAAGAATGAAACAACATTGGGATTTTCAATATCGCCTTTTTCAAAATATTCTTTTGTTGTAGTACCTTTTGGGTGATTGCCACCTGCACCGTTTACAAGTATATCAACTTTTCCAAAAGTATCGTTTACAACTTTCTTTGCATTGATAACGCTGTCCTTATCAACAACGTCACATACAACGGCAAGACCGTTACCGCCAAGTTCGTTTATCTTATCACGAACTTCTTCAAGTTTTGAAAGTGTACGTCCTAAAACAGCGACATTCATACCTTGTTTAGCATAAGCGTAAGCAAATTCACGGCATAAAATACCGCTGCCGCCTGTTATAACAACTGTTTTACCTTTTAAATTTTCGTGTAAATCCATTTTTATATCTCCTTAATCATTCTGACCTGCAAGTTTTGCGGCTTGGTCAGCCGTAACAAGTGCATCAATAATTTCATCAAGATTACCGTCAAGTATTTGTTCAAGTTTATATAATGTAAGATTAATTCTGTGGTCGGTAACTCGGCTTTGAGGAAAGTTGTATGTTCTGATACGTTCACTTCTGTCACCGCTGCCGACTTGCGATTTTCTTTCGTCTGCAATTTCTTTGTGACGTTGTTCTTCCATAACATCATAAATTCTCGAACGAAGAATTTTCATAGCCTTATCTTTATTCTTGTGCTGTGATTTTTCGTCTTGACACGAAACAACAATTCCTGTTGGAATATGTGTAATTCTTACTGCGGAGTCAGTTGTGTTTACACACTGTCCGCCCGGTCCGCCTGCACGGAATACGTCAATTCTAAGATCATTCTGATTAATTTCAACTTCAACTTCTTCAACTTCCGGTAAAACAGCTACCGTAACGGCAGAAGTATGAATTCTTCCGCTTGATTCTGTTTCGGGAACTCTCTGAACACGGTGTACACCGCTTTCAAATTTAAGTCTGCTGTATGCACCTTGACCTTCGATTGAAAAGCTGACTTCTTTGTAACCGCCGATGTCGGTAGGGTTGGAGCTTAGAATATCGATTTTCCAATTCTTTGACTCGGCATACATTGAATACATTCTCATAAGGTCTGCGGCAAAAAGTGCGGCTTCATCACCGCCTGTACCGCCGCGGATTTCCATAATAACGTTCTTTTCGTCGTTAGGGTCTTTCGGAAGAAGAAGAATTTTTAATTCTTCACTTGCTCTTTCGATTATTTCTTCAGCTTCTGCCATTTCAAGACGTATCATTTCTTCAAATTCCTTGTCTTGTCCAGCGTCAAGCATTTCCTTATCATCTGCAACAGTCTGCTTTGCTGACTTCAATTCTCTGTACTTATCAATAATCGGTGTAAGGTCCGAATGTTCCTTACAGTATTTACGCCATGACTCTTGGTCGGCGATAATATCAGGGTCACTTATCTTCTCTGATACAAGCTGAAAGCGCTCTTCAAGCGCCTCTAATTTATCAAACATAATTAAAACTCCTTATTTTACTACATATCTATTATTTTATAATATTTTACCATAGGTGTCAACACAAAAATTAAAAATCATTATTTATAAGTATAAAATCATTTTTTTGGTAGTCAATTAATCCGTCATGTTTCATTTTTGAAAGCTCGTTTGACATTGCACTGCGGTCAACTCCAAGGTAGTCGGCAAGCTGTTGACGTGAAAATGGGACAGTAAATGTATTACCGCCGTTTAAAATTGCCTGTTCTGAAAAATACGACAATAATCTGTCACGAATGAACTTTGACGCAGTGTGCATCATTCTTGTGGCGAGGGATATATTTTTCTGTGCCGAATTTTTAAGAAGATTTCGTAAAAGTCGGTTATGAAAAGAACATTGATTTTCACATACGGAAAGAACTTTCTCTACATTAATAAACAGAACTTCCGTTTTCTCTGCCGCAACCACATCACAGAGCATTTCTTTATTCGGAATGGTCGCATAAGTTTCGGCGAAAATTTCACCCTGACCTATGTGGTTGAATATATTACTGCTACCCCAATAATAGTTGACGACAATATTTACACTCCCCGACAAAACAAGTCCCATATCACTGACAGTATCACCGCTGTAATAAATAATTTCCGATTTTTTAAAACTTTTTTGATATGCACCAAGACAATTTAATATCGTCTTAATTTCATTCTCGGAAAGTCCGTTAAAAAATGCTGTTTTTGTTAAAAATAAATAATTCATAAATTCCTCGTATTTTGTTGTTGCAACAACATATTTTTTTATAAGATTATATTATACTGAATTCACAAAGTCAATACATGAAGTATTAACAAGGAGGATTTATATATGGAAAATAAAATGTTTTGCTTTCAATGTGAACAGACAGCAGGATGTTCCGGTTGTACAGGTAAGGTAGGCGTATGCGGTAAAAACGCAGATGTTGCCGCTCTGCAGGATAAATTAACAGGTGAACTTATCGGACTTGTTCGTGCAACAGGTGATGTTGTACCGACAGGAAAAGTTTTAAAACTTATAATAGAAGGACTTTTTACAACTCTTACAAATGTCAGCTTTAACGAACAGACACTTAATGAATTGATTGAAAAAGTTCGCACAGAAAGAGAAAGGCTTGTTCCGCAATGTTTTGCTTGTGCATCACCGTGCGGAACAAATAACGAATATGATTTGTCGCATATTTGGACAGATAATGAAGATATTCGCAGTTTGAAATCACTTATACTTTTCGGCATCAGAGGTATGGCGGCTTATGCTTATCACGCTATGGTACTCGGCTATACAAATGATGAAGTTAGCCATTTCTTTGTGAAAGCATTGTTTGCACTTGGCGAAGATTGGGAAATGGATAAGCTTTTACCGATAGTTATGGAATTGGGAAAAGTTAATCTTGTATGTATGGAAATGCTTGATAAAGCGAATACGGAAACTTACGGAACACCGACACCGACAACTATTGATTTAAAAGTTGAAAAAGGTCCGTTTATTATAATTTCGGGACATGATTTGCTTGATTTAAAATTGCTTTTGGAGCAGACAAAGGATAAGAATATTAATATATATACTCACGGAGAAATGTTACCGGCACACGGCTATCCGGAATTAAAGAAGTATAGACATTTAAAGGGCAACTTCGGTACGGCATGGCAAAACCAACAAAAAGAATTTGCAAATGTACCTGCACCGATATTGTTTACAACAAACTGTTTAATGCCACCAAAGGACAGCTATTCGGACAGAGTGTTTACAACAGAAGTTGTATCATATCCTAAAATCACACATATCGGTGATAATAAAGATTTTACGCCGATTATCGAAAAGGCACTTGAACTTGGCGGATATGACGAGGATAAACAATTTACAGGTATAAACGGCGGAACAAGCGTGACAACAGGTTTCGGACACGGAACAATATTGAGCGTTGCGGATAAAGTTATTGACGCAGTTAAGAGCGGCGCTATAAAGCATTTCTTCTTGGTAGGTGGCTGTGACGGAGCACGTGCAGGAAGAAATTATTATACCGATTTCGTAAAGCAAACGCCTGACGATACCATTATATTAACGCTTGCTTGCGGTAAATATCGTTTTAACGACCTTGATTTAGGTACAATAGGCGGTTTGCCGAGAATTATGGACATGGGACAGTGTAATGACGCATACGGTGCGATTAAAGTAGCCATTGCACTTGCGGAGGCATTTGAATGTGAAGTAAATGAACTTCCGCTTTCAATGATACTTTCATGGTACGAACAGAAAGCTGTATGTATTCTGCTTACACTTCTTCATCTCGGTATTAAAAATATCCGTCTTGGTCCTACACTCCCAGCATTTATATCACCGAATGTATTGGGATACTTGGTAGAAAACTACAATATTGCAAAAATTACAACACCTGAAGAAGATTTAAAAAATATATTAGGTTAAAACAGAAAAACTGCCGACATAAAATCGGCAGTTTTTTTGTGTTGACAGTGTATTGTAAGAAGATTATAATAAAATTATCAAACGATAAAGGGATGAATATTATGAATATAGCAATTTTATATCAAGTAAAAGAGCCGCCGCAAGTGGGTAATATCAGAAAGCCTATGAAAGAGGGCGGATACAGTGACAGCGGTTCAGACCTTGCGTATGAATTAAAGAAAAACGGATATAATTTGATAACCCCCGTGGAGAATCCCGACGAAAAGAACAACATTGATTGGGTATTCGGTGATGATGACGAGTGGATAACAAAAGCGATAAATATGGGGGCGGATGTATTGTGGCTGAACACCGTTTTGTATGACGGACACCCTATTGAAAAATACATAGGCAAAGTTAAAGTAATAGGTCAAAAATGCAGTGATGTGCAGACTTACGACGATAAATACTATACTAACCATATTTTGCTTGAACACGGACTTGACATTGTAAATGATGTATCGGTAAAATCGGCAGACGAATACAACGGCGATTTTCCGTGTGTTATAAAGCCGATACGCGGCAGAGGCAGTCAAAGCGTATCTGTTATCGAAAACAAAGAACAGTTGGATAAAGTCATAAATAAACTTGTTGCCGATAAAATATACGGCAGTGAATTTATGATAGAACCGTATTTGGACGGCGAAAAACCGTATGCGGTTCAAAAAGGCAAGTATATTTAAAGCAGACGGTTGTGTCAGCATAAACAGTTCAAAGGCAAATCCTTCACTTCAAGCTGATTTGTTCGGCGATTGGCGTGAGGAAGTAGTATATCCGACAACTGACGGAAATGCACTTAGAGTATATACGACAACAGAAAAGACGAATTATAAAATCGGTGAAGAATTTGATAAAAACAGTTTGTCTGTAAAGATGCTATATGAAGATAACACTGAAAAAGAAGTCTGCGGATATGAAATATCGGGCTTTGATAATATGAAAGTCGAACCGCAAACTGTCACGGTGATATATAAATGCTATGATAATTTATGTTATAATTATAAAAAATTAAGAGGTGAAAGTATGAAAGTTAATTATAACAGTACAATACGGTCGTGCTTTATTGGGTACATAGTTCAAGCGATAGTAAACAATTTCGTACCGCTGTTGTTTATTACGTTTCAATCGCAATACAGTATACCGCTGTCGAAGATAACATTATTAATTACAATCAACTTTGGTTTACAGCTTATAATAGATTTTGCGTCGGCATTTTTTATCGATAAAATCGGATACAGGCTATCTGTACTTATAGCACACTTATTCGCGACATTGGGATTGATTTCGATAGCGATATTGCCCGATATGATGAATGATTCTTTTATGGGAATATTTATTTCGGTGTTTCTTTATGCAGTCGGCGGAGGATTGCTTGAAGTTGTTGTAAGTCCGATAGTTGAGGCTTGTCCGAATGAACATAAAGACAAAACTATGAGTATGCTACATTCATTTTACTGTTGGGGTACGGCGGGAGTAGTAGTAATATCAACAATATTCTTTAATGTATTTGGTATTGATAATTGGAAGATACTTGCACTTGTTTGGGCGGCAGTACCTGTTATAAACGGATTGACATTTCTAAAAGTGCCTATTGCACCGCTTATTAACGAAGAAGAAAACAGACTTTCTTTAAAAGAACTTATAAAGCAAAAGGCATTTTGGGGATTTTTGATTATTATGTGCTGTGCCGGAGCAAGTGAACAGTCTGTAAGCCAGTGGGCGTCGGCATTTGTTGAAAAGGCACTCGGAATATCAAAATCAATAGGTGACTTGGTAGGACCTACGGTATTTTCTGTACTTATGGGTATTTCAAGAGCGATTTACGGTAAATTCGGAGAAAAAATCAATCTGTATAAAATGATGGTTTTCAGCGGTTGTTTATGTGTGCTTTCATATTTAACGGTATCGTTTTCATCATCGGCGATTGTCGGCTTAATCGGGATTGCGGTATCAGGGTTTTCGGTAGGCATACTTTGGCCCGGAACATACAGCGATGCGTCAACCTCTATAAAAGGCGGCGGTACGGCTATGTTCGCATTTCTTGCATTAGCCGGAGATGTCGGTTGTGCAGGCGGTCCTACATTTGCAGGTAAAATAGCAGGTATGCTTGGCGACAATTTGAAAATCGGTATTTTTGCCGCCACTGTTTTTCCTATAACACTTATAATCACTTTAATCATAACGAATTTGCACAAAAAAAGTCTGTACAACACAAAATCTTTGTGATATAATCATAAATATGAATAAATTATGAAGGAAGTGTTAGAAAGATGAAGAAGAACAAAATTCGTGTGATTTCAGCGGTGGTTTCTGCAATAATGCTTGCAAGCAGTGCAAGTGCGTTTGCAAAATTTGACGCATATAATGATCCTGACGGTTTTACGCTCGGTCATTATGAGGCGGAAGTGAATCAGGAACAACGTGCCGATACAGAAAAATTATATGAGCAAAGACCAAAAAATGAAAGACAGTTTGAAAATCTTTCAAGAGGTTTGGTGGCGGTACCGGGAGAAAACGGAACGCTTGTAAGCTGGCGTTTTTTAGGTACGGATTCAAACAGCTTGACATACAATCTTTATTGTAGCGGTGAAAAGCTGAATGACAAGCCGATAACTACGACAAACTTTTTCCATACCGGAGCGAGTACAAATGCAGAGTATACTTTAAAAGAAGTAGAGAACGGTGAAGAAACAGGAGTAGAGTATACGACTACGGCATGGGATAAAAATTGTATTGGCTTTAAAGTAACGGAACGTGAAGGATACAACATTGATGACGGTGCGGTTGCAGACCTTGACGGTGACGGCGAATACGAAATTTTGTTAAGACGAGTGCCGAGTATGGACGTTAACACAAGAACATCATATCCTGTTATCGAAGCATACAAAACAGACGGTACACATATGTGGACAATCGATATAGGTCCTAACGAAATTAATGAAGTAGATATAAACTTCCTTGCATATGATATGGACGGCGACGGAAAAGCAGAAGTTATAATGCGTTCGTTCGAGGGTACAACAGACGGAAAAGGAAATACAACAGGCGATACGAATGGTGACGGAATAACCGATTATTCAAAGTCGGAGAGCAATTTGGCAATATTTAAGGACAGACAATACATAGTTTCAACACCTGAATTTCTTTCGATATATGACGGCGAAACAGGTGAGGAAACAGACAGAACAGACCTAAAACCGTCAAAAGAACCGCTTTCGGACTGGTCATACAGATACAGTGATACAGGACGTCTTACAAAGAGAGCAAGCCACTATCTTTTCGGCTTGGCATATCTTGACGGTGTAACACCGAGTGTTGTTATGGTGCGTGGTGCGTGGGATAACGTAAGAGCGGCAGCATGGCATATTGAGGACGGAAAGTTTAAAGAAGATTGGGTACACAATACCGAAAACAAAGATGATGTAAACAGTATATGGGGTGCGTGCAACCATAATCTTGTAACGGTAGACGTTGATTTTGACGGAAAAGACGAAATATTGTCCGGACCTATGGCTATTGACCATGACGGAAGTGAAATGTATGCCGTAAAGGTATATGATAATGACGGCAATGCTCAAAAATTGGCTCATGGAGATGCGTTTGATGTTGCAAAAACAGATCCCGATTTTAACGGCTATATGACGTGGGCTTGTCACGAAACATCACAGCTTATGGCAAATATCGAGTATCACGATGCAAGAACAGGTGAAGTTCAATGGGGTTACAGCAAAAATAAAGATACAGGCAGAAGTCGTTCGGCGGATATAGACCCTACACACAAAGGCTTTGAAGTATGGGGCTCAACTGCAACAATTCCTGCCAATATCAGCGGTGAAAATATAGCTGATACATGGAATGGTTTTAAGTTCAGAAAAATTGACGGTACTGTTGACAGCGACGCAACTATTCCGATGAATTTCAAGGTTTATTGGGACGGTGATTTACTTAGCGAATTGCTTGACGGTACAACCGTATCAAAATATAACTGGGAGGACAAGTCTGTTGACGTGCTTATGACTGCAGATGATTGCGCGTCAAACAGCGGTACAAAGGCAGTACCTTGTATCAGTGCGGATTTGTTCGGTGACTGGCGTGAAGAAATTGTATGGAAAACCGCAGATGAAAAGGAAATAAGAATATACTCGACTTCAATTCCTACATCATATAAATTGAATACATTAATGCATGATTCATATTACAGAGCGTCTGTTGCGGTACAAAATAACCACTACAATCAACCGCCGAATTTAAGCTATTATCTTGGTGCTGAAACAACAAAAGTACCTATGTTTGAGGGATATGTTATAAAAGACGGCAAAAAAATCACAAACCCTGATTTGATAGGTTCGCACGGTACCTATGACATTAACGCAAAAACAGGTGCATTAAGTGTAAAATTGGCAGTTGACTGTGCAAATGCCTATGTCGGCAATAATATTGTACAAATTGATACAGAAAACAGTGACGTTACACCGATAATTGTTGATGACAGAACATTAGTACCGGTTAGATTTATCGCTGAAAGCTTGGGTATGGACGTTGGATATAATGACTCGACAAGGACTGTTACACTTTCGGGAAACGGATATAAAGTAAATATGACTTTGGATAAGAGCGAATATACGATTAATGATATTCCTTTTGAAATGGACGTTCCGGCACAAGTAGTAAACGACAGAACGTTGATACCTCTTAGAGTTATTGCTGAATCTATCGGTAAAAAGGTTGAGTGGGACGCAGACAACAGATTAATATATATCGGATCTGTACAATTTTATGATAAAGCAAATGCCGCAAAGTATGCTGCTGCATTAAAAAACGGCAAAGAGGAAGATCAGGAAATAATTGAAACACCGGTTCCGACAGAAGAACCTGACCTATTGGCAACGGCGGACTATACGGAATATACAGATTCTAATAATGTAGCGTGGAAAATGTATATAAACGAAGATTATGAAAAGTATAATATAGGCGATAAACTTGAATGGGCAGGTACGAAAAAGCCCGGTGAACTGGCAAATATCGCGGTAGCACAAGGAACAAACGGCAAAGTAATGCATTTTGAGGACAGTACAAAAGGAAACAGAAATGCAATTTATAATCTTCCGTATAAAATGAACGGTACAGTAAGAATTGAGCTTGATTGGAAAGTCGGCGAATGTACAGGCGGACAGTCATACGGTGAATTGAGATTTGCCGATTCATCAAAAAATACATTCTTTGCATTGAAAACCCAAAAAGGTGCGGAATTGCAATATTCGGCAAACGGCGGAATAGCAAACGGACTTCTTGAAAAAGATTGGAAGGACGTAGGTACCGGCTTTAATAAAGACACTGTTTATAACGTGGTTATTGAGGCTGACTTTGATAAAAAAGTATGCAACGCCACTATCTCTGACGGCAGTAAAACAGCTAAAATAACAGATATGCCTTTTGAAAATGCAACAGATTTTAATGCAATGGAAATCTTGGCGGTAAGAGTTGAAAAGAACTTTACTTGGGCAACCGACATTGACAATATGAAAGTCGGCATAAAAGCAAATTAACAAAAAATTCACAAGACAACCTGAAATTTTTGGGTTGTCTTGTGTTATAATATAAGTAAATAATTTATCGGAGGTAATATTTTATGTGTACTGCAGCAACGTATAAAACAAAAGATTTTTATTTCGGAAGAACGCTTGATTATGAATTTTCATATGGTGAAGAAATTACGATAACACCTCGAAATTATAAATTAAATCTAAAAAATATGGGCATAATGGAAACTCATTACGCGATGATAGGGATGGCTCATATTGCCGAAAATTATCCGCTTTATTATGACGCAATTAATGAAAAAGGTCTTGGTATGGCAGGACTTAACTTTGTCGGCAATGCGGATTATAAAGAAGTGATTGACGGTAAGGATAATATCACGCAATTTGAATTTATACCGTATATTTTAGGTAAATGTGCAAGTGTAAAAGAGGCAAGGGTGTTGCTTGGAAAAATTAATATAACGAACATTCCTTTTAACGAAAAAATGACTTTGGCACAGTTACATTGGATAATCGCCGATAAAAACGAGGCAATAACCGTTGAATCTATTAAAGACGGTATAAAAATTTATGACAATCCTGTCGGTGTGCTTACGAACAATCCGCCTTTTGACAAGCAGATGTTTAATCTTAACAACTATATGAATTTGTCACCGAAATCACCTAAAAACAATTTTTCGGATAAGTTGAATTTGAATATGTACAGTCGTGGTATGGGAGCAATCGGCTTGCCAGGTGATTTATCGTCACAGTCAAGATTCGTAAGAGCGGCATTCGTGAAAACAAATTCATTGTCGGGAGAAACTGAATCGGAAAGTGTAAGTCAGTTTTTTCATATTCTTGGTGCGGTTGAACAACAAAAAGGCTGTTGTGAAGTTACAGACGGTAAGTTCGAATACACTATTTACACTTCTTGTTGCAACGGTGACAAGGGAATATATTATTACACCGCTTATGAAAATCATCAAATTACAGGTGTTGATATGAATAAAGAAAATTTGAATTCAGATAAACTTATATGCTATCCGTTAATTCAAGGTGAACAAATAAAAATACAGAACCAATGAGAAAGCGGATATATTATGAATGAGGTATTAAAAACAATAAAAGGTGAGATTTATGAAAAAGATGATTTGTGATACGAAAGCGAAAAACTATAGTTTTATTATAGAAATATTAGTAATAACAGCCTGGATAGGATTATTGTGGCAGTATACGAAATTTGCAGTATTTGACAGTTTTGCTTTTTATGATGCTGAACACAATTATCATTATATAGGTGGCTTGAGGAATATTATATCGTGTTTTATATATCTTTTATCGACTGTCGTAATTTTGCTTAGATTTAGAGCTAATTTGAAGAAATATTCTGTCCCAAAATGCCTCTATGGAATTTGTTTTGTGGGGATAATTTTTATAATAACCTGTGTGTATGGCATATTATCATCAGAAATCAGACAAGTTGTGGTAGAAGATACTGGATTTTATGTTTATAAAAATTCGGTAAAAAATTTAGATAGTCAATGGTATAACTTTGACTATCTAAAAACACATAATATACAACTATTAGATGGTGAAGTTTATTTTTGTGAAGTTAAACCGAATAATGCAGGTTGGAACAGGGAGAACTTTATAGGAGTAGAATCTGATAACATATGTAAATTAGTTAATGAATTGGACACTCGAACGAATTCTGAATATCAGTTATATGATAATTTTATTAAATAATCAGAAAAAGGAGTTGGTAATAGCCTATCTAAAAAAACGCATGGTTAAGCTATTTTTTAGGACTGTCAAAAAAATATCAATCTAAGTATAATAAAGGGCAGATTGCAAATTAATGTAATTATGTAAAAAGTATTATAAGATTTTTATCTGTTTTTTTATTTTCTTGTCTCATAGTAATTATAACTAAAATATAA